>Ga0207953_10003_pt1 | contig 732657 bp, 665 predicted proteins | sample AntDryMetagUQ313_FD_188091 | JGI IMG/M metagenome (GOLD analysis project Ga0207953, IMG submission 188091) | Polar desert microbial communities from Antarctic Dry Valleys - UQ313 (SPAdes) | ecosystem: Environmental > Terrestrial > Soil > Desert | place: Antarctic Dry Valleys | collected 2008-12-31
CCCCGCCGTTACGGTAGGTGCGGACCGTTGGTCCGCACGCTCTGCGCCGGGCGCCGCCCGGCGCTCCCCTAAATCGGGGCATAAACGACTTAATCCCCTCCGTCCCCTTTTTTTCAGGCGGTGACGGGTGCCTTCAGGCGCCGCGCGGTCGTCGTGCTGCCCACCGAGGCCAGCACCGTGCAGCCGATCGCCAGCCACTGCAGCCCATGCAGGTGCTCGTGCAGCAGCAGCATCGCCCACAGCGCGGCCACCGCCGGTTCCATGCTGATCAGGATGCCGAAGGTCTCCTTCGGCAGCCGCTTGAGCGCCATCATCTCCAGTGACATCGGGATCGCGCTGGACACCAGCGCCACCAGCAGCCCGGCGGCCAGGATCTTCGGATCGAGCAGCGCGGCGCCGGCGTGCACCACGCCCACCGGCACCACCACCAGCGACGCCGCCAGCAGCCCCAGCGACACCGAATGCCCGGCATGCAGGTGGCCGGCACGCTTGCCGAACACGATGTACAGGCCCCAGCACGCCGCAGCCCCCATCGCATACAGCACGCCAGCGGGATCCAGCGCCGGACCACCGCCGATCGGCAGCAGCAACAGCAGCCCCACCGCCGCACAGCCCACCCAGAGGAAATCGATCGGCCGTCGCGACGACAGCATGGCCACCGTCAGCGGCCCGGTGAATTCGATGGCCACCGCGATGCCGAAGGGAATGGTGCGCAGGGCCATGTAGAACAGCAGGTTCATCAGGCCCAGGGTGAGGCCGTAGCGCAGGATGGTGATCGCATCCGGGCGGCTGGTCTTCCAGCGCCATGGCCGCCAGAACAGCAGCAGCAACAGGGCCGAGAAGCCCACGCGCAGCGCGCTGGTGCCCTGCGCGCCGATCAGCGGGAACAGGTGTTTTGCATAGGAGGTGCCGATGGCCAGCGAGGTGACCGAGCCGAGCACCGCCAGCGCCGGCAACATCGGCGCGAGTCGTGAGGTCTGCATGGGCAAAGTCTATTGCGCCAGCGCCGAGCACTTGGCTCAATTGACGGCCCGTTCGTGCAACTTCTGCTCGCCATGGCCACCGCCCCCGTGCTCGACAGCTTCGACCGCGCCATCCTCGACCTGCTGCAACGGGACAACACCCTGCCGCAGCGCGAAATCGCCGAGGCCGTGCACCTGTCCACACCGGCCGTGCAGCGCCGCATCAAGCGCCTGCAGGACAGCGGCGTGATCGCGGCCAATGTGGCGGTGATCGCCGCCGCCCAGGTCGGGCGGCCACTGACCATCATCGTCGAGGTGCGCGTGGTCAGCGAGCAGCGTGAACGCGTAGCGCCGTTCAAGCGCCGCGTACAGGACGACCCGGCCGTGCAGCAGTGCTACTCGATCACTGGCGACGGCGATTTCCTGCTGCTGCTTTCGGCGGCGTCGATGGAAGAGTACGAGGCCATTACCGAGCGGTTGTTCGGCGGCGATGACAACATCGAACGCTTCAGAACGTCGGTGGCACTGGGGACGTTGAAGCGGAGTTTCGAAGTGCCGCTGCTGCCAGGCCTGTAGAGTCGAGCCATGCTCGACTGCCTTCTGATCGCAACGCAACAGCAGTCGAGCATGGCTCGACTCTACACTTTGAAACCATGAGTACACCGCCCTCCCCCGCCCGTCGCCAGCGCCGCTGGCTGCTGCGTGGCCTAGGGCTGGCCATCGCCATCGTCGCCGCTATGGCGCTGTGGAACAGCCCATGGGCCGCTGCACCGAAGCTGCTGTGGACACTCTCGCGGATGTCTCCGGCCACCGAACTTCCGGTGCCGGTGGAGGGCGTCCGTCCCCGGCAGATCGCCGATACCTTCGGCGCGCCACGTGGCCGTGACCGCTCCCACGCCGGCATCGACATCTTCGCCAAGCGCGGCACCGCGGTGCGCAGCGTCACTGCCGGCGTCATCGCGGACGTCAGCGAGCGCGGCCTCGGTGGCCGCCAGGTCTGGGTGATCGGGCCCGGGCGCGAACGTTACTACTACGCCCATCTGGACGACTGGGCCGAGGGCCTGGCGCGCGGCCAGGTGGTCCAGGCCGGCGACCTGCTCGGGCATGTAGGCGACAGCGGCAATGCCAAGGGCACGCCGCCCCACCTGCACTGGGGCATCTACGGCGCCGATGGCGCGCGCGATCCGCTGCCGCTGCTGCGCTGAACCCCATGCGCTGCGTCGCGGCCCGCGTGAGTGCCTACCTCGTTCATGATTTGTAAATAGGAATAGTTCGTATTACCATTTCTTTCGTTTCCGGTGGTGCCAGGACGGCCTGCCCGCCCGTTTCCCACCCGTAGCGCCTCGCCTTCTGGATGCCGGCCGAGCGCGCGTGCTCGTCCAGGACCCCCATGACCTGTTCCGCCTTCCGTATCCCGCAGCCGCAGCGGCTGTCCGTTGCCGTACTCGTTGCACTCTGCGCCCTGGCCCCGGCCGCCTTCGCCGACACCGCCGCCGACCCGACCACGCTGGACAAGGTCGTGGTCAAGGGCGAACGCGCCGAAGGCTATTCGGTGCGCCGCACCTCGGCCGGTACCCGCTTCGACCTGGCACCGCGCGAGATCCCGCAGTCGGTCAGCATCATCAGCCACCAGCGCATCGAAGATCAGAAGCTCGACGACATCATCGACGTGCTGGCCAACACCACCGGCGTGACCAGCACCCAGTCCGACAGCGAGCGCACCGAGTTCTACGCGCGTGGGTTCTACATCGACGCCTACCAGTTCGACGGCCTGCCGACGCAGATGGTGCAGAACTGGAGCTACGGTGACTCCGGCCTGGATCTGGCGCTGTACGACCGCGTGGAAGTGGTGCGCGGCGCCACCGGCCTGCTCAGCGGCGCCGGCAACCCGTCCGCTTCGGTGAACCTAATCCGCAAGCATGCCGACAGCGCCGAGCTGACCGGCAGCGTGTCGGTGAACGTCGGCAGCTGGGGCCGCACCCGCACCACGGTGGATGTGGGCAGCGCGCTCAACGCCAGCGGCAGCGTGCGCGGTCGCGTGATCGGCAGCTACCTGGATACCGACGGCCAGATGGACCGCTACAACCAGCGCAAGACGCTGGGCTACGCCGTCATTGATGCCGACCTGACCCCGGGCACCCAGCTGAGCGTGGGCTACGACTACCAGCAGAAGCGCGCCAATGGTGCGACCTGGGGCGGCTTCCCGATGCTGTATTCGGATGGCTCGCGCACCGGCTACGACGGATCGTTCAACGCCAGCCCGGAGTGGACCTATTGGGACACCACCAGCAAGCGGGCCTTCGCCACCCTGCAACACGCCTTCAGCAACGGCTGGAAGTTCAAGGTGGGTGCCACGCACGATGAGACCAGGGCCGACGACAAGCTGTTCTACCCCGCCTACAACGACTGGACCACGGGCGCCTCGAACTTCGACCGGACCACTGGCGCGGGCATCTCGCCGTCCGCAGGCCTGTACAACACCGAGCGCAAGATCACTGGCGTCGACGGCTACGTGGATGGCCCGTTCCAGCTGTTTGGCCGCGAGCACCAGCTGATGGCCGGCCTCAGCTACAACAGGCGCGAGTACGCCAACTACGGCGACTACCAGGTCGGTGGCCCGGGCCAGCCCTGGGATCCGTTCGCCAGCTATCTGAACTGGACGGGCAAGATCGGTGAGCCGAACTGGAACCCGCTGGCCCTGGCCAGCGAGGGCACCATCACGCAGAAGGCCGGTTACGCGGCCGCTCGCCTGTCGCTGGCCGATCCGCTGAAGCTGATCATCGGCGCACGCTACACCGACTGGAAGAGCGAGGGTGAAGGCGCCGACCGCGCGCACAAGGTGACCACGCCGTACGCTGGCCTGGTCTTCGACATCAACGGGACGTACTCGACCTACGCCAGCTACACCGAGATTTTCCAGCCGCAGACGCTGAAGGACCGCAATGGCGGCTACCTCGATCCGGTCGATGGAAAGAGCTACGAAGTGGGCGTCAAGAGCGCGTGGTTCGACAACCGCCTGAACGCCTCGCTGGCCGTGTTCCGCATCGAACAGGACAACGTCGGCCAGGCCACCGGTGAACCCGTGCAGGGCAGCCAGAACGAGTTCGCCTATCGCGCTGCACGCGGCACCGTCAGCCGCGGCTTCGAGTTCGAGCTGAACGGCGAACTCGCCCCGGGCTGGAATGCGACCTTCGGTGCGTCGCGCTATGTGGCCAAGGACATCAACGGCGCCGACATCAACACCAACCTGCCGCAGACCGCATTGAAGCTGTTCACCAGCTACACCCCGCAGTCGCTGCAGGCACTGACCGTCGGCGGCGGCGCCAACTGGCAGAACCGCATCTACTACCCGGTGCCGGCCTACGGCCGCATCGAACAGAGCGGCTACGCGCTGGTCAGCGCCTTCGTGCGTTACCGCATCTCGCCGGAGTTCAGCGTGCAGGCCAACCTCAACAACCTGCTGGACAAGAAGTACCTGTCGCAGATCAACGGCTACGGTGCCTACGGCGATGGCCGCAATGGCTCGCTGACGTTCACCTGGGCGTTCTGATCAGACGCGGGGTTCGCACGCCCCGCACCTGTAGAGCCGAGCCCATGCTCGGCTCAGAGAATCAGCCGAGCGCGGGCTCGGCTCTACACCCGCAAGGCAGCGCCGGAACTGACCGGCGCTGCCACCGTCACATCAGAAGCGCAGGTCCGCGCGCAGGTACCAGTAACGGCCACGCGGGATGTCGTAGGTCGAAGCGTCGTAGCCGTTCAACGAGCACGACAGGCAGATCGGCGGATCCTTGTCGAACACGTTGTTCAGGCCCGCGGTCAGCTGCAGCCCCTTCATCCAGTCGATCTTGTAGCCCACCTGCATGTCGTGGAAGGTGGTGGCCGACAGCGTGTTGGTGCCCGCAGCCTGGTTGCTGCACACCGGGAAGGCCGCCGCATCGCCGCAGTTCTCGGTCAGCTCGGAGATGTGGCGCACCGTCCAGTTGGCGCTCCAGCGATCCATCGTCCAGCCGAGGCTGGCATTGCTGGTCCACTCCGGGATCGAGCTGTCGGCCACTTCCACGCCCGGCTTCTGCGGCTGCTTCTGCCCGGCCGCGCCAGTGGCCTCGTAACGGCCGACGAAGGTGTTCTTCCACCCCAGCTTGAACTGGCCGATGGAGGTCTGCGGCAGCGTCCAGAACAGATCCACGTCCCAACCGTCGGTCTTGATCGAACCCAGGTTGGTCAGGCGGTTGTTGAAGCTGCTGACCGCACCGGTGCTGGCACGGGTGATGCCGTTGCAGTAGATCGGGTCCAGTGTATCCACGCACAGGTCCAGCTGGGTCTGCGCGTTGATGGCCTGGATCGCACCATCGATGGCATGGCGGTAGAAAGTGACTTCCACATCGAAGCGCTCCGACCACGAGGCGTTGTTGCCGAACCACGGGCTCCACACGAAGCCCGCGCTGAAGCTGCGCGAGCGTTCCGGGTCCAGCTCGCGGTTGCCGCCGGTGGTCACCGAGATCTGCGAGTTGGCCTGCTGGAAGCCGGCCGGGACGCCCAGTGCAGCACAGTTGGCCGCGCTGCCACGCGGCGGCGTGCCGCCCAGGCCCACCGAGCACGGATCGAACAGCTGCAGGTCGGCACGTGCGGCAGAGCCGTACAGCTCACCGATGGACGGTGCGCGGAAGCCCTCGGCGTACGTGGTGCGCAGCACGAAGTCATCGGTCACCTGCCAGCGCAGGCCGTACTTGGGCGTGAACTCGCCGCCGAAGGTGGAGTAGTCCGAATAGCGGCCGGCCAGGCTCAGGTCCAGCTTCTTGCCGAACGAGGAGTCGGCGAAGATCGGCACGCTCAACTCCAGGTAGGCCTCGTTGACGTCGTAGGAACCGGAGGTCGGTTGCGACGGCACGCCGTTGTAGTGGCCGATCACCGTCAGCGGATCGGGCTGGTAGGCGCCCTTGTACTTGCGGTACTCGAAGCCGGTGGCGAAGGACACCGGACCGGCCGGCAGCGAGAACAGCTCGCTGGACAGGTTGGCGGTGAACAGGCTCAGTTCGTTCTGGCTGCGGTCGCGCACCACCGGCTGGATCCACTTCAGCATGTCCGGGGTGATCGAACCGGCGCCACCGAAGATGTTCAACGGCACGCAGCCAGGCGTGGCCGCGCACACCGCGGGATCGCCCAGCGCCATGTTCACCTTGTAGATGTCATAGCTGCCGTAGTTGGTCTGCTCGGCCTTGTTCTTGCTGTACATGCCGTTGACGTCCCAGTACCAGCTGCGGTCGGCGGCATGGAAGTCACCGACCAGGCCGGTGGCGAAGTAGGTGGTGTCCACTTTCTGCTTGAACACGCGCGCACCGCCCTCCACCGGGCGACGACCGATCAGGCTCATGTTGTCGCCGGAGACGAGATCGAAGCCGAACGGGTTGTACGGGTTCAGGCGCGAGACCACGATGTTGTCGGCCAACGGATTGCCGGTGGCGCCATCGGGGCCGAAGAACAGCGGCTCGGGGCCGGCCTGGTTGGTCGACTCGCGGCGGTTGCCCAGCGCCTTGATGTACCACTGCACGTTGTCGGTGATGTCAAAGCGGAACTGGCCGAACAGGCCTTTGCGCTCCGACGGCGTCAGCACCATGTTGTATTCGGCGAAGTTGAAGCGGTCGGCGGTGGTGAAGCAGTGATAGTCATCCGTGCGGCTGCAGCCGGCACTGCCGTCGTACCGCGGATTGCTCACGCCGGTATTGGGCACGATGTTCTGCACCGCACCGGTGTTCGGGTCGGTGAACATGAAACGGCCCTGCGGAATACCACCGCTGCCGAACGCCAGGCCGGTACCGGGAATGGGGAAGCGCGACTGCTCGCGATCCTTGGCGAATACCGGGTCCTGCTTGGTCCAGCTGGCGCCCAGGAACAGGCTGAAGCGATCGCCACTCTTGCCCCAGGCCAGGTCCACGCCCTTCTGCGTGCCGTCGCCCTTGCTGTACTCGCCGTAGTTCAGCGTCACCTGCCCACCATCGAAATCGCGGCGGGTGATGATGTTGACCACGCCGGCGATGGCATCGGAGCCGTACAGCGACGAAGCACCGTCCTCCAGCACCTCGATGCGCTCGACGATGGCCAGCGGAATGGTGTTGAGGTCGGTGGCCGAGCCCACACCGGACGCCGACGATTCATTGACCCAGCGGATGCCGTCGACCAGCACCAGCACGCGCTTGGCACCCAGGTGGCGCAGATCGACCTGCGCCGAGCCGGCACCCACGCCACTGCCATCGGGCGGGAAACCGAAGTTGCCGGACGAGTTGAACTTGGCGTTGAGCGCAGAGCCGGAACCGGTGAGCTGCTGCAGCACTTCGCCGATCGAGGTCAGGCCGGTGCGTTCGATGTCGCCACGGGTCAGGGTCTGGATCGGGACCTGGCCCTCTACTTCAGCGCGCTTGATGCGGGTACCGGTGACTTCCACCGCGTCGAGGTTGGTGGTGGATTGTGCAGCGGCACCCAGGGGTGCCAAGGCCATCACGCACAGCGTGACGGCAACCGCCAACGGGCGGTGGTGCAGGTGCTTCATTCGCTCTCTCTCCAAAGGAATGTCGGGACATGGACTGCCGCGCTCCCCCCTGCATGGCGGCAGCGTCTCCTTTGTAAACAAGCGGTAAAAATCACGGCGTGATGATCGACACTCTTTCACGCGGAATTGACGCAATTGACAGCCATTTACGTCAGATGAGGACCGTTTAGAACCGGACGGTACTGTTCACCGCCCTCCACTTTGATGCCGGCTGCGTCAGCGCGCGCCGAGATCCGCCACAACTCATCAAGGGGACTTGTCGGTGCAGGCGCTAGTGACCGGGCGCGTCGACGCGCAGCCCATGCTGGCTCACGGCCAGCAGCACGCGTGCCATGTCTTCGTAGTCGGTGTCGTCGGCGGTCGCCAGGTGCACCCAGGGGCGATGCTGCTGCGGCATCTGCTGCGCCTGCACCAGGTGCCGCTGCAACGCGACAGCGTCGAGCGGCTGGCCATTCCAGAACATCGCCCCCGCCGCGTCGATGCGCAGGTGGATCGGCTGGGGTGAGGACGCCGGCCAGGGTGGGCACGAGGTGCGCTGCTGGAGCGCCAGGAGGCCGGTCGCCTGCGCCATCGGCAGCGCGGTGATCACCAGCGCCAGCAACACCAGCAACACATCCACCAGCGGTGCCAGATTGGGGGCGGCCATCAGTGAGGCCGCGTGCTGTATCCCGTATCGCATGCCACGTTCCCTCGCAGGAAGAGCGGCCTGCCGATGGCAGGCCGCCCGTTGCCGGACTCACCGCACGAAACTCACCGCACGAAGGCAATGCGCTCCATGCCAGTGGCTTCGGCCGCAGCCAATATCCGCGCCATGCCTTCGTACTCGGCCGCCGGATCGGTGGCGATGCGCAGCTCCGGCAGGTTGCCGGCATGCTCGCCGGCCTGCGCCTGCAGGCGCCCCTGCAGATCGCCGATCGCCATCGGCTGGCCATCCCAGCTCAGCTGGTTCGACGCATCCAGTCGCAGCTCGATCGGCGGCGGCGGTTCGGGGCGATCGATCGTGCGATCGGTGGCCTGTGGCAACTGCACGGGAATCGGCCGGGCCACGATCGGCGCGGTTACGATGAAGATGATCAACAGCACCAGCATCACATCCACCAGTGGCGTGACATTGATGTCCGCCAGCGGGCCGCTTCTTCCTGCGCTACTGAACGCCATGTGCCGCTCCCTGCAGCCGGGCCGTTCGCCCAAGGCCGACGTTACGACGCCTGCGCCCGCCTGCGGCAGGGGCCTGTGCGGAGTCATTCAGCTATCGTTGCCCACGCATTGCGTGCACGCAATGCGAAACTGAATTCAGCCACTGCCCGCTATGCTGCATGCCATGACCCGACGCTCTTCGACCGCCCTGTCCCTGCTGCCCTTGGCCACCACGCTGCTGATCGGCTGCGCCAATGCCCAGTCCCTCGATGCCCAGAACGCGCAGTTGAAAGCCGCGATCGCGGCCGCCGAACGCGGCCAGTTCGATCCTGGCCAGGCCGCTGCGCTCAGCCGCCATCCGGCGTATGGCTGGCTGGAGTACGCCAACCTGCGCCGCAACATCGACACCGTCGATACCGCGCAGGCACAGGCCTTCCTCAAGCGCTATGAGGGCCAGGCCGTGGCCAGCACGTTCCGCAGCGTGTGGCTGCCCTCGCTCGCCCGCCGCCAGGACTGGCCGACCCTGCTGGCCAACTGGGCGCCCACCGACAACGCCGGCCTGCGCTGTGCGCAGCTGACCGCGCGCCAGGTGACCGGCAAGGCCGATCCGCAGTGGATCAGCGAAGCACAGGAGCTGTGGCGCAAGAACGGCAAGCCGCTGCCGGACAGCTGCGATGCGGTGTTCACCGTGCTGCAGGCACAAGGCGGCCTGAGCGACGCCCTGCGCTGGGAACGGATCGATGCTGCCGCCGACGCGCGGCAGCCCGCCGTGATGCGCAGCGCGGCCCGCGGCCTGCCTGCCACTGACCTGGCACTGGCCAACACTTACGCCGCCTTCGTCGACAAGCCCAACGCCAGCGCCCTGAACTGGCCCCGCAACGAGCGCAGCCGGCGCATCGCCACCGATGGCCTGGCCAAGCTGGCCAAGGCCGACCCGGCCGCCACCGAACAGCAGCTGCCGCAGTACGCGCAGGCACTGGGGCTGAGTGCCGCCCAGCAGGGCCAGGTGCTGTACCAGATCGCGCTGTGGACGGTGGCGTCCTACCTGCCCGATTCGGCACGCCGCCTCAACGCGGTGCCGGAGTCGGCCTATGACGAACGCCTGCACGAGTGGCGCGTGCGCGAAGCGATGTCCCGCGGCGACTGGACCGCGGCGCTGACCGCCATCCGCAAGATGGGCAGCAAGCAGCGCAGCGACCCGCGCTGGCGCTACTTCGAAGGCCGCATGCTGGAGAAGACCGGCCAGGCCCAGCAGGCGCAGCCGCTGTTCCGCGAGGCCGCGCGTGCATCGACCTTCCACGGCTTCCTCGCCGCCGACAAGCTGCAGCAGGGCTACACGCTGTGCCCGTGGCAGCCCAACGACAGCGCGCAGGCTCAGGCGGTGATCGCGCGCGACCCGGCCATCCAGCGCGCAATGGCGTTGTACCAGATCGATCGCGCTGGCTGGGCCGTGGCCGAATGGAACAGTGCACTGTCGCGCTTCGATGACACCCAGCGTCGCCTCGCCGTGCGCGTGGCGCAGGACAACGGCTGGTTCGACCGCGCCGTGTTCGCGCTCGGCAAGCAGCCGCAGGAGCAGCGCCTGTACGACCTGCGCTTCCCGCTGCACCACGACGCCACCATCCGCCGCGAATCGGCACGCAACGCAATCGACCCGGCCTGGGTGGCGGCGGAGATCCGCGCCGAGAGCACCTTCACCCCGCGTGCGCGCTCGCCTGCCAACGCCATGGGCCTGATGCAGGTGCTGCCAGCCACCGGTGCCGGCGTGGCCAAGTCGATCGGCCTGACCGGCTACGGCGGCGCCGACAGCCTGTACGACCCGGACACCAACATCGCCATCGGCACCGCCTACCTGCGCCAGTTGATGAACAAGTACGACGGCCTGCCCTACGTGACCATCGCCGCGTACAACGCCGGCCCGACCCCGACCGCACGCTGGCAGAGCCAGCGCCCGGGCTTTGATCCGGACCTGTGGATCGAGACCATCAGCTACAAGGAAACCCGCGAGTACGTGGCCCGCGTGCTGGCCTTCAGCGTGATCTACGACTGGCGCCTCAATGGTGATGCGCTGCCGCTGAGCGATCGCCTGATGGGCCGCCTGGTGGACAAGCGCAAGCGCTTCAGCTGCGCCGCCAACGCCGACCAGGGCGGCGATTGATCGCACTGCGGTCGTGCCGGCCGCTGGCCGGCACGACCCGGTATCCACTCCTTGGGGAGGGAAACGATGAGCCTGCTGGCCTGGATCGGGCTGGACGCTGTATCGATAGTGCAGGCCGCTGGCCGGCAGCTTCGGGGTGACTGCGGTTGCCGGCCAGCGGCCGGCACTACCGGTGCGTCTGCGCCGGGCATGCGATGATTCCAGCCATGAAGATCTATCTTGTCGGCGGCGCCGTGCGTGACCGCCTGCTGCAGCGACCTGCCGGCGACCATGACTGGGTGGTGGTCGGCGCCACGCCCGCGCAGATGGAAGCGCAGGGCTTCACCGCCGTCGGCCGCGATTTCCCGGTGTTCCTGCACCCGAAGACCGCTGAGGAATACGCGCTGGCGCGCACCGAGCGCAAATCCGGCCGTGGCTACCGCGGCTTCGTGGTCGATGCCGACCCGGCAGTGACGCTGGAAGAAGACCTGCAGCGCCGCGACTTCACCATCAACGCGATTGCCTGCGACGAAGACACCGGCACGCTGGTCGATCCCTACGGCGGTGTGCGCGATATCGAGCAACGCGTGCTGCGCCATGTCGGCCCCGCGTTCGTGGAAGATCCATTGCGCGTGCTGCGCGCGGCCCGGTTCATGGCGCGCTTCGCACCGCTGGGCTTCACCGTCGCCGAAGAGACCATGGCGCTGATGCGCGAGGTCGCCGCCAGCGGCGAGCTGGACGCGCTGGTGCCCGAGCGCGTCTGGCAGGAGCTGCGCAAGGCGCTGGTCAGTGAACGGCCCTCCGCCTTCCTGCGCACGCTGCACGATGCGCAGGCACTGGGTCCGATCCTGCCCGAGCTGGAAGCGCTGTATGGCGTGCCGCAACGTGCTGAGTTCCACCCCGAGGTCGATACCGGCATCCATCAGGAAATGGTCAGCGACACCGCCGCGAAACTGGCGCCGGGCGATGACCTGGTCGGCTTTGCCGCGCTTACCCATGACCTGGGCAAGGGCCTGACCCCGCCGGAGGAGTGGCCGCGCCACATCATGCACGAGCAGCGCGGCATCAAGCCCTTGAAGGCACTGTGTGCGCGGTTGAAGATTCCCGCCGAACACCAGCAGCTGGCCGAAGCGGTGTGTCGCGAGCACTTGAACGTGCACCGCATCGACGAACTGCGCGATGCCACCGTGCTGGAACTGCTGGGCCGCTGTGATGCGCTGCGCCGGCCGGAACGCGTGGCCCGCATCGCACTGTGCTGCGAGGCCGACAAGCGCGGCCGGCTCGGCTTCGAGGACGCCGACTACCCCCAGGGCGAAACGCTCAAGCGCCTGCACCAAGCGGCGCTGTCAGTGCAGGCGCGGGATCTGGATACCACGCATCTGAAGGGCCCGGCCATCGGCGAAGCGCTGGCCAAGGCGCGGGTGAAAGCCATCGCCGCCGCCCGCTGATCCGCAACCGCCGTGGCGGCCGCGCACCCACTCCCATGGGTAGTGCCGGCCGCTGGCCGGCACCCCTATATCACTGGCTTCAGTGCGCCATCCCACGGGTAATCGCCGCCGCACGCTGCTTCAGCTGGGCCACGGCATCGGGAATCATCTCCATGCCCACGTCCAGGCCCGGGTTCAGCACCAGGCCGACGCCGTCGCCGATACCGGCCAGCAGCGCGTGCACCGCGATCGGCATGGCATGGGCAAACTGCGGCAGCTGCTCGTGCCACAAGCCAGCGCGCTCGGGCGCGGTGAACACCGCGAACATCGGCTCGCCGCTCTCGCTGGTCAGCACCAGCGGCGAGATGCTCTCGTCCCAGGCGCCATCCTCACCAATGGCCTTGTCCAGCAGCACGAACGCCGTCGAGGTCAGCAGGCCGTCGAGGAACTGCGCTGCGGTCAGCGTGCCGTCCTGGGCCTGCAGCAGGCGCACCTCGAGGTCGTTGAGGGGTTCGAACGGGGTGTCGTGGTCCATGGTCGGTTCCGGTACGTGGTTGCAGGGCAGACTTTAACAGGCCCGGTCCTCAACCGATGTATCCGTGCCGCCACATCCAACCGGCCACCGCCAGCGCGGCGACCCCCACCAGCATCAACGGCAGGCCGAAGCGGTGCCGCCACGGGATCGGCACCCCGCCCAGCTGCTGGTCCATGGTCTCGGTATCGAGCACCCAGCCGTGCTCGCACCGGGTGCAGGCCAGCTCGTAGCGGCGCTGGTAGGTGAAGCCGAACAGCAGGTCGATGCGCGCCATCTTGTAGCGCAGCTGCGGCGCGAACTCGGTTTCCGTCTGGCAGCGCAGGCAGTGGTGCGCTTCGGTGGGGCCGACGATCAGCACCCGTTCCTGTTGGCCGATCAGGATCATGTCCGGTTGCCCTGGCAGGCGGGCTGGGCCAGCAGCCAGGCCTGGGCGGCGGCCACAGTGGCGGCATCACCCTCGACGCGCTGGTCGGGTTCGATCTTCAAGCCATCGCCACGATCATTGCGGTCCCGCATCACGCTGGTGGTCAGCAGCAGCGCGCTGCCATCAGCCAGCGGCCGCATCACGTTAGCGGTGGACAGCCCCGAGGTGGGCTGGCCGAAACTGCGCGTCTGCGGCCGGCCGCGGAAGGAAAGTACGGTGGCCTCTCCGGAGCTGGCAGTGCGCGGGCCGGTCAGCACGGCGACCGGCGCGCCCGGATGTTTGAGCAGATAGCCGGGCCCACCAAGATCGATCCGCACGCGATCGCCAAGACGCACACTGGATGAGGTCAGCTGCCAGAGCGACGGACCATCTGCGGCAGCGAAGGAACCCACGTTCTCGTCGGCGCTGGGCGTGACCCGCAACAGCGGTGCCACGCCCAGCAGCATCGGCCACATGTTGCCACCGGTGTTGTCGCGCAGATCGACAATCCAGCCGCAGCGGCTGCCGTTGTCCTGGTCATCGATGATCGCCTGCCAGCGCTTGGCACGCTCCTTCATCTGCTGGTGCGCCGTCGGGCCCTGCATGACACCGTAGCCCTCGATCTCCACCCAGCCGATGCGCGGGTCCGGTGCTCCGGCCAGGGCCGTCGTTGCTTTCGGAGCCGCTGTCGCTGCGCCATTGGCGCGCTCCAAGCGTTCTGCCTTCGCCTGCAGCTGCTTTGCGCTGATCCAAGCGCCGTGCCCGCCGGAACTGCGACCGATGGCCTGCCGGAGCACTGCGCGGACCTCAGCCGGGTCGTTCTGCGCCGCCTTCAGGCGCGTGCGGATGGCCCGCCAGTCCACCCGGTCGCGGTACAGCGATTCCTTCTCCAGCATGTCCAGCAACTGGACCTGTGCCTGTGCTGTCGGCAGGTCGATGGCGTCTGGTGCCACGGCCTGTGCGGTGGTGCAGAACAGGGCGCCCAGTGCAGTGGCCATCACGCGGAGATCAATAGACATTCGACGTTCCTTCGTCGTGAGCAAGTACCGCAGCATACGCGCTTGCCGCCGCCGTTGCGTGTCGGCTTTGGCACTCCCATGCAGGGCATGATTTACAACTTTGCTCATGTCGTTGTTCGAGTGAAAGCGCGAAGTTGGCTGTGCCAACGTACGTTGCGCTGGCCGGGATTGGCGTCCCGAATCAAACATCGAAGCGATCGATTTGCCGCATCAGCGGCAATCGCGACAATGCACCGGCTTGCCCATGGTGGGCGGTGCGTGGGGATCCTCGTGATCCGTCGGCTTTTTCGCTTTGATTTTGACCGGCACGCCAACCCGCACCGCCCGCCACCTTGCGCTTCGCAGGTGGCCTCGCCTCGTGAGGTTGCCGCCATGAACACGCCCCACCCCACCTACCCACGCCTGCAGGCCCTGCTCGGCGCTGCACTTCCCGGCCTGCAGCTGTCCACTGCCGTCGCCGAAGCGTTGGAAGACGCACTCGCCGAAGCCAACGAACAGGCGCCGCCGTCGGCGTTCTTCGCCCGGTTGCGCGGCATCGCTCACAGCCACGCGGCCGACGGCCAGGCGTGGCGCGAACGGCAACTCAGCGAGGCGCGCGGCCGGCACCTGGCCGAGGCGACGCGCTGCCTGGCGGCGGTGTCTGCGTGTGGGGGCATCTTGTTGGCGGCGCAGTCGGCACGCGAGATGGATGATGCGCAGGCGCAGTGTCCGCCGCAGGTGGAGGAAGGCCTGCTGCATGCGGTGGTGGTGCTGGCCGATCATGCCGGGGCGCTGGTGGAACCGGATGCGTGCGCACCGCTGCTGTAGAGCCGAGCCTATGCTCAGCTGCGCGGAGGTCATGGCGCCGGTGGGATTCGTGCCGACCAAGGTCGGCACCTACCAGAGCAGTGTCATGGCGCCGGTGGGATTCGTGCCGACCAAGGTCGGCACCTACCTGAGCAACGTCATGGCGCCGGTGGGATTCGTGCCGACCAAGGTCGGCACCTGCCAGAGCAGCGTCATGGCGCCGGTGGGATTCGTGCCGACCAAGGTCGGCACCTACCAGAGCAGCGTCATGGCGCCGGCGGGATTCGTGCCGACCAAGATCGGCACCTACCTGAGCAACGTCATGGCGCCGGTGGGATTCGTGCCGACCAAGGTCGGCACCTACCAGAGCGGGTCGGACATCTGCACCGGGCGCTACCAGTCCGCGCGCAGGCCGATGTTGCCTTCGATGATGCGGCGCTTCTCGTTGCGGTCGCCGCCCAGTTCGCGCGTGTAGTCGGCCACGGCATAGGCGCTGATCGTTCGGTTGAAACGCCCGACCACACCCACGCCGGCTTCCAGCGCGCGTGAGCGCTGCGAATTGATGATCACGTCGTCGTCGAAACGGATGCGGTCTTCACCAGAACGGCCATGCCAGTAATTGAGCTTGAAATACGGCTGCCAGCCGTTGTCAGCCAGCTGGTAATCGCCGGCAAGACGCAGGCCGATGCGGCCGGTCCAGGCGTTGTCGTTGTCGAAGCGCACACTCGATACTTCATCGCGACGGTCATCCAGCGAAGTGCGCTGCCAGATCACCTGCACCTGCGGTTCCAGCCACCATGCGGACTGCCCGAAGTGCAGCAGCGGCTTGCCCGCCTCCACCGACACGCTGGTACCGTCGCCGCTCAGGCCGAAGCCGAGCCCACGCGAGGAACGCACGCGGCCGTCGTAGCGGCTCTGCATCGCCACGGCGTCGATGTAACCCCCACTGCTATCGGTGAAGGTCCAGTACAGGCCCACGTGCTTGTCATCCAGGCGGTTCTGGCCTACCTGCACGTTCTCCCAGCCCAGTGCCAGACCCGTGGTCTTGCCCTGCGCGCGGGTGCGGCCAACGAATACGCCGATCTGGTTGCGGTGGTTGTCAGACGCCGCAGCCCACACGTCGAGACCGGCCTGCAGGCCCATCACATCGCCATCGAAGCCCGGCTGCGCATCACCCTTCCAGTGGATCTCGCTGCCGTGCCCCACCAACCGGCCCCAGGCGGTGCGGAATATGCCCTGGTTGTACAGCAGGCGCTGTTCGCCCTGCCGCTCGTGGAAGGTACCGAGGCTGGCCAGCGAGGTCTCGCGCAGCAGCGGTGGCACCACGGCGTAGGCGGCGGTCTCCACGCGGTACAGCGGCACCACCGCGCCTTCGGCCGGGCGTGCACCCGGCGTTGGTGGGGTGCCGGTACCGGGCAACGCACCGCCGGCCACCGGCACGTCCGGCACCGCCGGGTCGCTGGGCGGCGCCACCGGCGCCGGTTCCGGTGGCGGCGGTGGCGGCGCGGCCTCGCCGGCGGTCAGGTTCGGATCGGTAGCGCCTTCAGGCGGCGGCGGCGGTGCCGGGGTGATCGCCGGCGGCGGTGCGACCGGCGGCGTCAGGGGCGGTGGCGTGGCAGTGCCGCCGCCGTTGGGTGCCGGCGTTGGTCCGGTCACCAGCGTCGATCGCAGGTACCAGTTCTCGCTGGTGCCGGCGCTGACACCACCCTTGAACAGGAAGTACTCGTAGGCACCGGCTGCAACCGGTGCGAACAGCGAGAACGCGCCCGGCGCAGTGCGGCCACCATTCAAGGCCTGCACCACCAGGATGCCATCGGCCAGCGTGGCGGCGCCGCTGCCGCCGGCATTGAGCACGCCGATGCCGGTGGTACCGGTGGCGGTTCCGCCATCGATCACCAGGCGGTCGCTGCTGGAATTGTCCGCACCCAGCACGGTACGCAGGTACAGGCCACCGCCGTCACCACGGTAGTTGCCACGCACGGTGAACACGTCGCCTGCGCCGGTGCCGGTCAGGTCGATGCGCCCGGCATTGACCATCTCCACCAGTGCACCACTGTTGAACGGACGGACTGCATGGCCGCCACTGCCCGCGTAGACGGTGCTGGTGTCGTCCACGGTGAACGTGCCGGTGCCGGTTCCGCTGTCGCCCAGCACCAGGTCGCCATCAAAGGTCAGCTCGGTGCTGTTGGCCAGGCTGATCGCCTCCCAGTTCTGGAAGCGGCCCACGCCGGCAGTCTTGACGTTGTGGAAGTTGAGCTGGTCGATGCCACCGCCACCGTCGAACATCGGCACCGCCCCCAGGTTGCCCTGGTTGAGGTTGCCGAGGTTGGCGACGTCGCTGTCCGGCCCCATGTCGATCGCGCCGTAGACGATGCCGCCGCCATTCCAGTTGAAGGTGTCGTTGCCGGTACTGAGCAGTACCTGCCCGCGCACGGTGCCGTCGGTGATGGTCACGCTGTCGTTGCCGCCGCTGACGCTGATGTTGCCGCCGATGTAGGCGGTACCCGAGATGATGATGGTGTCGGTATCGAAGCCGGTCACCACGTTGCCGTCCACGGTGCCGCCGGACTGGTCCCACAGGTTCTTGTCCAGCTTCATGTTGACCCGGCCGATGCGGCCAGCGGTCATCCACGCCTGGTCACCATCCTCGAACGCACCGATGATGCGGCCACCGCTCATGCGGAAGGTATCGATGTTGTCGCCCTGCTGCAGCGCGCCGACCGTGCCGCCACTCATGACGAAATCATCGCGGCCACTGCCCTGCGCCACCACGCCGGTGACGGTGCCGCCGGTGACGGTCATCTGGTCATCGCCGCTGCCCTGGTCGACGCTGTCGATCGTACCGTTGCCCAGCAGCAGCGCATCATTGCCATCGCCCTGCAGCACACTGCCGCTGATGCTGCCAGCCTGCATGTCCAGGCGATCATTTCCGGCACCGAACTGCACGCCGGTGCGCCCGCTGATCGTTCCGCGGTTGACCAGCACGCTGTCGCCCGCGCCGACGAACTGCAGGGCGGTGTTGTTGCCGGTGCTGATGCTGCCCGAGTTCTCGACGCGGCTGCCGCCACCGAGCTGCACCGCCACGCCGCCCACCGAACTGATCGTGCCCAGGTTGGACAACAGGTGCCCACCGGCCCCGACAAGCGAAATCGCGCTGCTGCCACCGCTTTGCTGCAGCTGCGCCGTGCTGGCGACAGTGACGGTGATGCCGGCGGCGCCATTGGCGGTGACGGGAACGGTCTGCGGGTTCGGCGCATTGGCATCGCAGGTGACCGTCTGGCCGGCGACGGGGGCGACGCTGTCACAGCCGGCCCAGGCGGCGCTGGCGGTCAACAGCATGACGGAGGGAACAGCCAAAGCCTGCAGTACGGAAACAGTGAGGCGGCGCATACGCACTGCGCGCGGGACGGCACGGGACATACAGCACTCCTGGACAGGGGATCAGGAACTGCGGATATGCGGTACTGCGAGCGAAGTCTGCGCCATGGTGAACGGTTTCGGCAGGTGAATTTGCGTGCCGATCATCACAGTTCAGATGCGAACTTGATCGGGCATCACCTGGCCTCTACGTGCCTGAAATCGTTCATCTTTGCGGGGTCATGCCCTGCCTGGATGAGGTGGCCTCCCGGGGTTGGGTCAGAGCCCTTTCCTGCGGAAAGGGATCCGACCCGGAGCCGTCAGATCTTCAGATAGATCTTCCGCCGGTCCAGCCACCACGCCACGCCCCACCACAGCGCGACGAACGCCAGCGCCTGCAGCATCGACGCCAGCTCGAGCGCGTGCGGCATCGCGGCGGCCAGTTGCTGCCAGATCCAGCCCCACGCGCCGGTCGCCATCAGCGCCACCGACATCACCGACGCGCCAAGATATGCGGTAATTGCGTTGACCCCGAAACGGCGGCCCAGCGGCGGCCATCGCTTCTGGTCGATCAACACGTGGCCCAGCCACAGCGCCAGCGCGGCCAGGCCGCCGGTCCACAGCACATAGCTGGGCGTCCACAGCTGCTTGTTCAACGGCAGCACCGTGGCCAGCAGCAGCCCCAGCACGGCGGTTGCCACACCCAGGCCAGCCAATGCCGCCGCACGACCGTTGCGCAGCAGGCCACCGGCAATCAGGCCGAGCACGGTACTGGCCAGCGCACCCAGCGTGCTCAGCAATCCTTCCGGGTCATGGCCCAGTCCGGTATCGGCGTGCCACTGGTAGATCCACGGTGCGAACAGCGTGGTGTCCAGGCGGCTGGCCGGGTTGGTCCATGGCGCCAGATCACCGATGCCCAGCAGCAGCACGGTGTAGCCCACCAGCAGCGTGACCAGCACGCCAGCCTGCACGCGCGGCCGCGCATACACCGCCAGAACACCCACCAACGCTGCGCATACCGCAATCCGCTGCAGCACGCCCCAGATGCGGAAGTGATGGGTATGCAGCGCCCACCAGATCAACAGGTGCAGCAACGCGCCGGCGAGCAGGATGCGCAGTGCACGCTCCAGCACCCCGCGCGCCAATGCTGGCCGTGCAGCGGCATCCAGCGCGCGCGGTGCCACGCTGAAGGCCATCGACATACCCACCAGGAACAGGAAGAACGGGAACACCAGGTCGGTGGGCGTGCAGCCATGCCATTCCGAGTGACGCAGCGGCGCGAACACCGCACTCCAGTCGCCCGGATTGTTGACCAGCAGCATCGCCGCCACGGTGATGCCGCGCAGGGCATCGATCGAGCCCAGACGGCGTGGCGGCGTACTGTTCATCAGGCGGCCTCGTACTGTCCGGCAATCCAGGTACCACGCACCTGCAGGGCGTCATCCAGCAGCACCAGGTCGGCCTGGTAGCCCTCGGCGATGTGGCCAAGGCGGTCGTCGACGTTGAGGAACTGCGCCGGATAGGTCGACGCCATGCGCGCCGCTTCGGCCAGCGGTTGGCCGAGCAGCTGCACGGTATTGCGCACGGCGGTGGCCATGTCCAGCGCCGAGCCGGCCAACGAACCGGCGGCATTGCGCACCACGCCATCGATGGCGGTGATGGTTTCGCCATACAGCACGTAGCTGGGATCGTCGGCTCCAACCGGCGGCATCGCATCGGTCACCAGCAGCAGGCGACCGCACGGCTTGGCCGCCAACGCCACGCGCAGGCTGGCCGGGTGCACATGCACGCCATCGACGATGATGCCGATCCAGCTGTCGCGGTCTTCCAGCGCAGCGCCCACCGCGCCGGGCTCACGCCCCTGCAGCGGCGACATCGCGTTGTACAGATGGGTGAAGCCGCGCACGCCGGCATCCAGGCCGGCGCGGATCTCTTCGTAGGTGCCTGCAGTGTGCCCAGCAGCGACGATCACGCCGCGCTCGACCAGCGCACGGATGGTCTCCAGCGGCACGCGCTCCGGCGCCAGCGTCAGCAGGGTCACGCCATTGTCCAGCGACGCGGCCAGTGCGATCTCTTCTTCATCCGGCACGCGGAACTTGCTGGCATCGTGCGTGCCCTTGCGCGCCGGCGCGATGTACGGGCCTTCCAGGTGGATGCCGATCACGCCCGGCACGCCCTGCGTGATGGCCTCGCGCATCGCGCCGATGGCTTCGCGCATCACCGCCACGTCATCGCTGATCAGCGTCGGCAGCATCGCGGTGGTACCGAAGCGGCGGTGCGCCTGCGCGATGGTGCGCAGTGCCGCCACGTCCGGCGTGTTGTTGAACAGCGCGCCGCCGCCGCCATTGACCTGCACATCGATGAAGCCGGGCAGCAGCCAGCCGCCCCCCAGGTCCACCTGCTCGGCCGCGTGACCCAGCTGCGGTGCTGCGTCGGGCAGCAGCGCGCTGATGCGACCGTCCTCGATCACCACCGCCAGGTCGTCGCGGAACTCATCGCCGGCCAGGATGCGGGCATTGCGCAGCACCGTCACCATCACACCGTCTCCGTAACCTTGTTCAGATGCGGCGGCAGGTCCGGGTTGAAGCCACGGCGCAGCGCCAGCGCATTGATGGCGCGATAGAAGCTCTGCACGGTCAATAGCGGTGCGCACAGCGGATGCGGTGCGGCCGCCACCGGCAGGTTGCCGCCAGCACCGGCCAACCATACCTGCGCGCCGCGTGCGGTGAACTCATCGACCACCGCACGGGTACCGGCGCCGGTTTCGTCCGGCTGGGCGAAGGCCAGCACCGGGAAACCACGATCAACCAGCGCCATCGGACCGTGCTTCACTTCAGCCGAGCTGTAGGCTTCGGCGTGCAGGCTGCAGGTTTCCTTGAACTTCAGCGCCGCTTCCTGCGCCGCACCCAGGCCCAGGCCGCGGCCGAGCACGAACAGGTTGGTGGCCTCGACCAGGCCCTCGGTCACCGCGCTCCAGTCGCACTGCCAGGCTTCACGCATCGCGTCCGGCAGCAGGTCCAGCGCCGCACGCAGGCTGCTGTCCTGCTTCCAGTACGCGGCCAGCTGCAGCAATGCGGCCAGCGAGGCCAGGTAGCTCTTGGTCGCTGCAACGCTCTTCTCGGGGCCGGCATGCAGCGGGATGACCGTGTCGGCCAACTGCGCCAGCGGTGAATCCTCGACGTTGACCAGCGCGATCACGCGCGCGCCGGCGGCCTTGGCCGCCTCGGCGTTGCGCAGCAGGTCCGGGCTCTTGCCCGACTGCGAAATGACGATGAACAGTGCGCCGCGCAGCTGCAATGGTGCGGCGTAGACCGAGCCCACCGATGGCGAGGCCGACGCGACCACCAGCCCCAGCTGGGTTTCCAGCAGGTACTTGCCATAGGTGGCGGCGTGGTCGGAGCTGCCGCGTGCACAGGTGACCACGAACGGCGGCGGCGCGGCACGCAGGCTGGCGGCCAGGGTTTCCAGGGTGGCGTGGTTTCGCGAGAACTGGCGCGCGACCACGTCGGCCGCTTCAGCGGCCTCGGCGAACATCAGGGTAGCGGTGGGGTCTGACAGCGACATGGCAGGCTCAGGCAGGATCGGAAGGAAGGGGGCGTGCGCCGGCCGGGCGCATCGGCGCGGTCGAACCGCGCACCACCAGCTGCGGCACGAAGCCCTGGTTGTGCAGCGGTGCCGGCGCATCGTCGTAGGCGTCGCTGCGCAGCTGCGCGATCAGCAGGCGCGCGGCATGGCGGGCGATGTCTTCGGTGGCCTGCTTGGCGGTGGTCAGCGGCGGCCACGACTGGCGCGAGAACGGGCTGTCCTCGAAACCGGCAATGGACAGGTCGTAGGGCACGTTCATGCCGGCCGACTTGGCGGCGGCCAGCACGCCGGCAGCGATTTCGTCGTTGGAACCGAAGATGGCGGTAGGCGGTTCGCGCAGCGCCAGCAGGCGGCGCGCGCCACGGAAACCGTCGTCGAAGGTGTAGTCGCCCTGCACCACCAGGTGCTTGTCCACGGTCATGCCGTAGTCCTTCAGCGCGGCCTCATAACCGGCATAGCGTTCGCCCGAGGAGCGGTGCGAGCTGCCGCCCCAGAGGAAGCCGATGCGCTGGTGCCCCAGCTGGATCAGGTGTTCGGTGATCTCGTAGGCGGCCTCGCGGTCGTCGACAAACACGCAGGCACCGTCGGCCGGATCTTCGGTGGCCGCAATGATGCGCACCAGCTTGATGCCACGCGCGGTCAGCGCCTGGATCAGGTCGCGGCGCTCGGACATCGGTGCGGTCAGCACCAGCCCGGCCAGGCGCGAACGCTGCACCCAGTCAGCCAGTTCATCGGCCAGCAGCGGCGAACTGGAATCGCAGGGATGGATCTGCAGGCCGAACCCGGTCTCGCGGCAGGCGGCGAGCACGCCGTTCTGCACGCCGATGATGTGGTACGGGTTCGGGTTGTCGTAGACCAGCCCGATCACGAAGGTGGTGCCGCTGCGCAGGTTGCGCGCGGACGGATCGGGTTCGTAATCGAGCTCGGCGATGGCACGCAGCACCCGCGCGCGGGTGGCCTGCATCACCGAGGGCTCGTTGTTGATCACCCGCGATACCGTCTTCAGCGAGACCTTGGCCTTTTCGGCAACGTCCTTGATGGTCGCTCTGCGCATCGGTTTTTCCTGGGGTTGGCTGCCGTCCATCATCGCCGATCAGCTCCGGTCCTGCGGCAGGCCCACGCGGTGGCCCACCACCGAATAGAACAGGATGTACAGGTAGCAGGGCACCATCAGCAGCACGAACACCAGCTGGAAATCGATGTGCTGCTTGAGCAGGGCGAACAGCTGCGGAATGATCGCGCCACCGGCGATGCCCATCACCAGCAGCGCCGAACCGGTTTCGGTGAAGCGCCCCAGGCCGCGGATGGCCAGCGGGAAGATGGCCGGCCACATCATGGCGTTGGCAAAGCCCAGCAGGGCCACGAAGGCCACCGACACATAGCCGTGCGTTGCCCACGCGCCCAGGCAGAACACCACGCCCAGCACCGCCGAAATGGTCAGGTAGCGCGACTGCGACACCACCCGCGGAATCACCAGCAGGCCGACCACGTAACCGACCAGCATCGCGCCCAGGGTGAAGGCGGTGAACATCTTGGTCTCGTCCAGCGGCAGGTTGAAGCCATGGCCGTAGGTGCCGATGGCATCACCGGCCATCACTTCCACGCCCACGTACACGAACAGGCACAGCACGCCCAGCCACAGGTGCGGGAACTGGAAGATGCTGCGGCGCTCGACCGCACCGGCGGCCACCGGCGTAGCGTTGGCTTCGGACGATCTGATTTCCGGCAGCGGCGAGAACAGGATCGCCACCGCCAACACCACCAGCAGCGCCGCCATGGCCAGGTACGGGGCATGGATCTTGGCGGCGAACTGGTTCAGCAGCACGGCTTTGGTCGCGGCATCGGCCGCCTGCACCTGCACGTCCAGATCGCCAATGCCATGCAGCACCACCGTGCCGATCAGGATCGGCGCCAGGATGCCGGCGATCTTGTTGCAGATGCCCATCAACGCGATGCGCCGCGCCGCCGTTTCGATCGGCCCAAGGATCGAGATGTACGGGTTGATGGCCGTCTGCAGCAGGGCCAGGCCGCTGCCGATCACGAACAGGCCGCCCAGTGCGCCGGGGTACCAGCGCTGGGTGGCGAATTCGCCGAACAGTGCCGCGCCACCGGCCATCACCAGCAGGCTCAGGCTCAGGCCCTTCTTCATGCCGGTACGGCGCAGGATCCACGACGAGGGCAGCGCCAGGAAGAAGTAGGACAGGTAGAACACCATCAGCACCAGGAAGGCGCCGACCTCGCTGAGCTCGAAGGCGAGCTTGACGAAGGTGATCAACGGGCCGTTGAGCCAGGTGAAGAAGCCGATCAGGAAGAACAGCACGCCGACGATGGCGATGGAGGTGGCCACGTTCGGGCGCGCGCTTGCAGCGGGGACGGCGGACATCAGGAGGGCTCCTGCGGCGACAGCCGCAGAACGCGGCGTCGGAGAGTGGCTGGGAACAACGTTGTCACATTCTTTCGGTGGACAACGGCGGTTTGTCAACTTCCATGCACGCCCCTTCATCCTCGTGCTGCACTGCGCAAGTCGATTGCGGTGCTCCGCGCTGAATGCGCGCCAGCCCTAGAGCCCCATGCAGCAACGGTTCCCACGTGAAACCCGCACTCACGCCATGTAAACGTTTACTGCCTGTCGCATTCGTTGCGGCGCAGCAACGAAAGTGTCACGAACTCGTTGACATCGTTGTCAGCGCGGTTACAGACTCCGCCCCAATCGCTGCCCCCGATCCCGGGGCCAGCCCCACCTGCAGCAGGAGCCCGCGTGACCGCCAGCCACCCCGCCCCGTCGCATGTCCTGTCCCGCGTCGCGCCCTCGTTCCTGGCCGCGGACGTCGGTGGCACCCATGTGCGCGTGGCCCGGGTCCAGGCCAGCGGTGACACCGCCCATCCGGTGCAGGTGCTGGAATACCGCAAGTACCGCAACGCCGACCATGCCGGCCTCAGCGCGATCCTGTCCGACTTCCTCGGCGAAGGCCCGCGGCCCACGCATTGCGTGGTTGCCAGCGCCGGCTACGCCCGCGAGGACGGCACGGTGATCACCGCCAACCTGCCGTGGCCACTGTCGGCGCGCCAGGTGGAGGCCGACGTCGGCCTGCAGCGGGTCTACATCGTCAACGACTTCGAAGCGGTGGCCTATGCCGCTGCGCAGGTGGACGCCAGCGGGGTGCTGCACCTGTGCGGGCCGGACACCGGCACGCGTGGCCCGACCCTGGTGGTCGGCCCCGGCACCGGCCTCGGCGCCGCGCTGTGGATCCCCACTGCGCATGGTCCGGTGGTCCTGCCGACCGAAGCCGGCCAGCCGACCCTGGCGGCCAGCACCGAACTGGAAATGGCCATCGTCCGCCACATGCAGCGCGACCGCGCCCACGTGTCGATCGAACATGCGATCTCCGGCCCCGGCCTGATGAACCTGTACCGCGCGGTCTGCGCGCTGCAGGGGCAGGCGCCGACCCTGGCCAGCCCCGATGCGGTCACCGCCGCCGCCATGGCCGACACCGATGCGCATGCGCGCCAGGCGCTGGATGTGTTCTGCGGCCTGCTCGGCAGCACCATCGGCGACATGGCCCTGTTCTATGGTGCCCACGGTGGCGTCTACCTGGCCGGCGGCATCCTGCCGCAGATCCGCGAATACCTGCACGCCAGCACCTTCGTCGAACGCTACCTGCAGAAGGGGCCGATGGGCGAAGCACTGGCACGCATCCCGGTGAAGGTCGTCGAACACGGCCAGCTGGGCGTGGTCGGCGCTGCCAGCTGGTACCTGCAGCAGCAGTCGGCCGCCTGACACCGCAACAGGCTTCAACGCAATCGCAGCACGCAGTACGTGGCACGCCAACGCACGGGACTTCGCCGCCGCCCCGCGCATGTCATCGCAACCGTTATCGAACACCGCCGCCGGCATCCAATCGAGTGATGAGGAGAGACATCATGAATACCCGCAAGACCCTGCTTTCGGCCGCCATCGTCAGCTGCATCGCCTTCAGTGCGCACGCGCAGCAGGCTGCCCCGACCGCCACCGACCTGGACACCGTGACCGTTACCGGCATCCGTGGTTCGATGGAAAAATCGCTGGACACCAAGCGCGAAGCCAATGCGCGCGTGGAAGTGGTCACCGCCGAGGACGTGGGCAAGCTGCCGGCGCACAACGTCGCCGACACCCTGCAGCGCCTGCCGGGCGTCAACATCAGCTCGTCCAGCGCCGATGAAGGCGGTTTCGACGAAGCCGACCGTGTCAGCCTGCGCGGCACCAGCCCGAGCCTGACCCAGACCCTGATCAACGGCCACACCGTCGGTTCGGCCGACTGGTTCGTGCTCAGCCAGGGCAACAACGTCGGCCGCAGCGTCAGCTACTCGCTGCTGCCGTCCGAACTGGTCAGCTCGGTGGAAGTGAACAAGTCCTCGCAGGCCAAGCTGCAGGACGGCGGCACCACCGGTACCGTCAACATCATCACCCGCAAGCCACTGGAATTCTCCAAGCCGTTCACCGCGGAAGGCTCGATCGGCCTGGTGCGCTCGGACCAGGCCAAGTCGAACGACCCGCAATATTCGGCGCTGTTCAACTACAAGAACGACGAAGGCACCTTCGGCGTGATGGTGCAGGGCTTCAGCCAGAAGCGCGAACTGCGCCGTGAAGCGCAGGAAATCCCGGGTGGCTTCTTCAAGATCGGCGCAAACGATCCGGTCGCCAGGACCAATCCGGACCTGATCGGCGTCAACGTTCCGGGCCTGCTGGGTTCGACCCTGTTCGAACAGACCCGCGAGCGCAAGGGCGGCCTGGTCTCGCTGCAGTTCAAGCCGAGCGACAGCCTCACCCTCGGCCTCAATGGTTTCAGCTCCGAGCTGAAGGCGAACAACTACAACCGCAACTTCATGATGTTCGGCAACAGCTTCGCCAAGTCGCAGGCGCCGGATCCGGGCTATGTGGTCAAGGACGGCGTGCTGACCAACGCCAACTACAAGGGCGTGCCCGGCACCGACTATGCGGTGTACGACATGATCTACCGCGAGTCGAAGGCCAAGTCGAGCTATGTCACCTTCGATGCCGACTGGCAGATCAGCGACAGCCTGACCGCCAAGTTCCAGGCCGGCAGCACCAAGGGTACCGGCGAGACGCCGCGCCAGTACATCGCCGAGGTCACCCTGGCCAACGGCGGCGGCGCCAGCTGGGCTACCCACGGCAATGGCTCGCCGATCGACTGGAACGTCGGCGGCGACATCTCGCCCAACGGCGTGACCAGCTTCGGCACCTGGGGCAACCAGCAGGTCACCGCTGAAGACAAGGAGAATTGGGCCACGCTCGATTTCAACCAGTACTTCAACGATGGCGGCGTGCTGAGCTCGATCGACTTCGGCCTGCGTTTCGCCGACCACAAGCGCGAAGCGCTGTCGCCGGAAGGTGCAACCCCGGGTGACATCTGGAGCGCGCTGAAGAACGGCGCGACGGCCAACTATCCCAGCGGCTTTGCCGGTGACATCGGCGGCACCTTCCCGCGCAACCTCTGGTACTTCACCCCGGGCGCGCTGAAGGACGCGGTGACCAACAACTCCACCTGGCTGGCCGGCAATGATGGCCCGACCGGTCGCCACAACTATGGCGCCGAGTGGAAGGTGAAGGAAAAGAACTTCGCCGGCTACGTGCAGGCCAACTTCCGCGGCGACTGGTGGAGCGGCAACGTCGGCCTGCGCTACGTCAACATCAAGCAGGACATCGACACCTACAACGCCGTCAGCAAGGCCGCCGATGCCGATGTCAGCAGCCTGTTCGGCATGTGGGAGCGCCTGGCCTTCCAGAGCAAGCGCAACCGCGTATTGCCCAGCGCCAACATCAAGTTCGACCTGGACGACTCGCTGGTGCTGCGCGTCGCCGCCTCGCAGACCCAGACCCTGCCGGACTACTCGGCACTGGGTGCCTCCTCGTACGGTTCGGACCTGAACCGCACCGGCGGCGGTGGCAATCCGAACCTCAAGCCGACCCTGTCGACCAACCTGGACGCCAACCTGGAGTGGTACTTCATGCCGCGCGGCCTGCTGTCGGTGGGCGCGTACCACATGAACCTGAAGGACTACATCGCCTTCGACGTGGTCTCGCGCCAGCTGTACAGCGAACTGACCAACCAGCTTGAGACCTACCAGATCTCCACCCCGATCAATGCCGACGGCAAGGTCACCGGCGTGGAAGTGGCCTACGAACAGCCGATCGGCGAGTACTTCGGCGTCAATGCCAATTACACCTACGCCAACGGCACCACCTCGCACACCTGGTCGGACGGCTCGCACAATCTGCTGGGCACCTCGAAGAACACCTACAACGTGGGTGCCTACTTCGAGAACGAGCGCTTTGGCGCCCGCGTCAGCTATACCCGCCGTTCCTCGTTCCTGATCAGCCTGTCGGGCACCAATCCGTACTACCAGGATGACTTCGGCACGCTGTCGGCGTCGCTGAGCTACAAGGCCACCGACTGGCTGAGCATCACCCTGGATGGCCTGAACCTCAACAACCCGACCTACAAGTACTACCAGACCGCGGCCATCCCGACCTCGTTCTACAGCAACGGTCGCCAGTACTACCTCAACTTCCGCTTCAAGTACTGATCCAGCGGCGGCAACATCGCCGAGTCGTGCACGCACGCCGGGCCTGGGTCATTCCGGGCCCGGCGTTTTTCATGTATAGCGTTCATCGCACCGTTCCAAGGAGTCGTACCGATGGTCAAGCCTTCCCGCGCCCGGATGCGCAGCGCAGTGCTGCTGGGCAGCCTGCTCGCCCTGTTGCCGGCACTGCCGGCACTTGCCGCCGACCCCATGCCGGCCGCTGAGGCACCCGGCCCGCAGCTGCGTGCCGGCAGCCTGATGCTGATTCCCGCCCCCAGCAATGTGCAGCCTGGCCAGGGCAGCGGCATCACCGTGCGCGCCGATACCGTGCTGCAGGCCGAAGGCGAGGCCGCACAGCGCGTCGCCAGCCAGTTCGCCGACCTGCTGGCGCGCAGTGGCGGCCCGCGCCTGGGGCTGGCCAAGGGCAAGGCGGCGGCCAGGACCGGTGGCATCCGCTTCCAGATCGTGCCCACCTTCCGCGACAGCGGCGAGGGCTACACGCTGGAAAGCACCGCACAGGGCGTAGTGGTACAGGCCGGCAACGAAACCGGCCTGTTCTACGGCGCAACCACCCTCGCCCAGCTCGCCACCGGCGGCAGCAACGGCGTGCTGCCAGCGGTGCAGATCCAGGACGCGCCACGCTTCAGCTGGCGCGGTTTCATGCTCGACTCGGCGCGGCATTTCCAGAGCCTGGACGAGATCAAGCGCGTGCTCGACGCGATGGCCGCGCACAAGCTCAACACCTTCCATTGGCACCTGACCGATGACCAGGGTTGGCGCATGGAGATCAAGCGCTATCCGAAGCTGACCGGAGTGGGCAGCTGCCGCCTGCCGGCCGGCGACGGTGGCACCGATCCGGGCACTGGCAAGGAGCATCCGTATTGCGGCTTCTACACGCAGGACCAGATCCGCGAAGTGATTGCCTATGCCGCGAAGCTGCATATCCAGGTGATTCCGGAAATCGATGTGCCGGGGCACGCGACCGCGGCGATTGCCGCGTACCCGGAACTGGGTTCGATCAATACCCCGCTGAAGCCGCTCAGCGAATGGGGCGTGTTCCCGAACCTGTTCAACGTGGAAGACAGTACTGTCACCTTCCTCGAGAACGTACTGGAGGAAGTGATCGAACTGTTCCCGGCCAAGTACGTGCACGTCGGCGGCGACGAGGCGGTCAAGGACCAGTGGGAAGCCTCCAGGCAGGTCCAGCAGCGCATGCGTGCGCTGGGCATCAAGGATGAAATGGCCATGCAGAGCCACATCATCAAGCGCCTGGAGACCTTCCTGGAGGAGCACGACCGGCGCCTGATCGGCTGGGATGAAATCCTCGAAGGCGGGCTGCCGCCGCAGGCCACGGTGATGTCCTGGCAGGGCACCGAAGGTGGCCTGGCCGCGGCCAGTGCTGGCCATGACGTGGTCATGTCGCCCGTGGGCTACCTCTATCTGGATTACCTGCAGACGGCCTCGCCGAACGAACCGCCGGGCCGCCCGGCCCAGGTCAACCTCGGCAAGCTGTACAACTTCGAGCCCGTGCCGGCCGAGCTGGCCGCTGACAAGCGCGGGCACATCCTCGGCCTGCAGGCCAACATGTTCACCGAACACACGCGCACCTATGCGCGCCTGCAGCACAACCTGTTCCCGCGCCTGGCCGCGGTGGCCGAGACCGGCTGGAGCACGCCGGAACATCGCGACTTCCGCGATTTCCTCGCGCGCCTGCCCGCGCAGCTGCAACGCTACCGCGCTTGGGGCCTGGCCTACGCGCAGACCCCGTTCGAAGTGGGCGTGGACTACACCGACAACCGCGCCGCCAACACGGTGACCGTGTCGCTGGCCAACCCGCTGGGCTATGAAGTGCGCTACAGCACCGATGGCCAGCCGGTGACGGCGCAGTCGCCGCTGTACCGGCAGCCGCTGACCAGTACGCTGCCGACCACGGTGCAGGCCGCCGCGTTCTACCAGGGCCAGATGCTGGCGGCGAAGCCGACGGTCGCGGACTTCAGTGCGCAATCGCTGCTCAGCCGCCGCAGTGACGAACTGCTCAGCTGCGTAGGCAAGAAGGGGCTGGTGCTGCGCCTGGAAGACGATGGCCCGCGCGAGGGAAACCGCGCAGTGTTCAACGTGGACATCTTCCAGCCATGCTGGCGCTGGCCACAGGCACAGCTGGACGGCATCGGCAGCGTGGAAGTCCGCGCGGGGCGTATTCCGTACTACTTCCAGCTGGCCCACGACGAGCCCAAGCGTCGCTTCGAGAAGGCCAAGCGTGCGCATGGCGAGATGCTGGTGCGTCGCGGCGACTGCAGCGGCAAGGTGCTGGCCGAAGTGCCGCTGCCGGCCACGCCGGATGCCGATGGCTTCGTGACGCTGCGTGCGACGCTGCCGAAGGGCTCCCAGGGCACCGGTGACCTGTGCATCAACTTCACCGGCGACACGCGCCCGGCGATGTGGGTGCTGGATGAGGTCACGCTGGGGAAGTGACCCCAAGCCTGTCCTGGCGCAATCGATCCACGCATGGCGTGGATCTACTGTAGAGCCGAGCCCATGCTCGGCTGCCTTTGGGAGGAAGCCGAGCATGGGCTCGGCTCTACAGGAACTTTACCCGCGCCAGCGCAGCAGCAGATCGCGCTGCGGGGTCAGTGCCGTAGCCAGGCCGGCCAGCACGCCGATCGTGTTGGCCAGCGCGTCCATCGGATCGGCCATGCGGTCATCGGTCAATGCGCCCTGCGCGAACTCGATGCCGATCCCCATCAGCACCAGGCCCACGCCCACCCACAGCAGCGGACGTCCGCGCCGGAACAGCTGTACCGCGCTGCCAGCCAGGATGAAATAGGCGAGGAAGTGCTCACCCTTGTCGCCGTTTTCCGGCAACGGAATCGGTGGCGGTGGGATCAGGCAGACCACGATCACCAGCAACACCGCGCTGAACCACAGTGCGGTCCACAGCCGCGGCCGCCGCAGCGGCTTGATCAGCGGCAGCGCATCGCTCACAGGCGCCAGCTCAGGTCACCCAGCTCGAAGGCGGGCTCGAAGTCGACGCCGCGCTGCAGGCCGATCGCCTGGAAGCGCTCCCCCATCTCGGTCGGCAGGGTCAGCTTCTTCACCTGGTCGCGCAGCTGGATGCGGCCGACTTCATCGGTGCGCTCCTCGGCCAGCGACAGCACCTGGTCCAGGCCGTTGCCGAGCAGGAAGCTGGCCTGGCTGCAGTAGCCCGCCAGCTCGAAACCGCCGTGCATGCCGGCCTCGGCCATCGCGGTGAAATCCACCGACGCGGTGATGTCCTGCAGCCCCGGCCAGCGGTGCACGTCGTTGTGCACGTGGTGGCGGTAGAACGCGCGTACGGTGCCCTCATCGCGGTCGTGCTGGTAGAACTCGCCACGGTTGTAACCGTAGTCGATGAACAGCATCGCACCGCGCTGCAGGCCGCCCGCCACCGCCTGCAACCAGTACGGCAGCTGCGGCAGCACCTCGGAACGGTAGCCCTCGGCGAAGGGGCGCTCCAGGTAGCGCTCGATGTGGCGCACCGCACCGTTGAGCAGGATGTCGGCCGGCTGCGCACCACGGATGAAGTTGCCTTCGGCGTCCAGTTCCACGGTTTCCTCGTAGACCTCGCCATCCCGGATCAGGAAGCGCGGCGTCGGCAGCGCGTCGATCACTTCGTTGGCAAACACCACGCCCTCCCAGTCCTCTTCGAACGGGCGATCGACCCAGTCCACGCGTGCGGCCAGCTCGGCCGGCAGGTTCTGCTGCAGGCGCTGTTGCTGGCGCTCGCGCAGGTCGGCGCTGGGTTCGAGGATGGCGTAGCGCGACGGCAGCGCGTCCAGCTCGGCCAGGCGCAGCAGCACCGCTTCGGCGAAGGCGCCGGTACCACCGCCCAGTTCCAGCATCCGCGCCTGCGTACCCAGCTGGGCGAACACCGGCGCCAGCGCGTTGGCCACGCTGCCGGCGAACAGGCTGCCGAGCTCGGGCGCGGTGGTGAAGTCGCCACTGCCGCCGAATTTGCTGGCGCCGGCGCTGTAATAGCCCCAGCCGGGGGTGTACAGGCACAGCTCCATGAAGCGGGAGAACGGCATTGCCCCGCCCTGCGCAAGGATTTCGGCGCGCAGGGCAGCGGCCAGCTGGTCGCTGTGGGCCAGGGCATCGGCTTCGGGCAGGGGGAAGGTGGGCTGCATGGCGTCTTCGAATGCGGTGACAATGGTGCACAGGATAGCCGAGCCTTGGAGGACCCTCGATGAGCGATACCCACCCCGTGGTCCTGATCACCGGCAGCGCGCGCCGGATCGGTGCGGCCATCGCCCGCCAGTTCCACGCCTGTGGCTGGTCGGTGGTGCTGCACGCCAACACCTCCAGCGCCGAGCTGCAGCAGGCTGCGTTCGATTTCGACAACGTGCGCCCGGGCAGCGTGCTGGCCCTGCAGGCCGACCTGCGTGACGCCGACGCCCTGGCCGATCTGGTCGAACAGGCCGTCACCCACTTCGGCCGCCTGGACGCGCTGGTCAACAACGCCTCCAACTTCTTCCCCACCCCGCTCGGCCAGGTCACCGCCGAGGCGATGGACGCGCTGTATGCGGTCAATGCACGCGCGCCGCTGCTGCTGTCACAGGCGGCAGCGCCCTACCTGCGCCGCCAGCAGGGCTGCATCGTCAACCTCACCGACCTGCACGGCACCGACCCGATGCGTGACCACATCGCCTACACCATGGCCAAGGCCGCGCTGGAGATGGCAACGCGCGCGCTGGCGCTGGAGCTGGCGCCGAAGGTGCGGGTCAATGCAGTAGCGCCGGGTGCGATCCTGTGGCCGGAACAGGGCAAGGATGATTTCGCCCGCGAGGCGCTGCTGGCACGCACGCCTTTGGCGCGGATCGGCACCGTCGAGGAGATCGCCGAGGCGGTGTACTGGCTGGTGGCCGAGGCCAGCTTCGTCACCGGCCACACCCTGCGCGTGGATGGCGGGCGTACGGTCAGCTGAAAGGTTGCCGGGGTCCACAACGGGGTCAGATCCCATTTCCCGGCGGGAAAAGGGATCTGACCCCGTCACTCCAGATCCACCACCTCGAATGCCTCGCCAAACTGCGGGTGCGCGCGCCACAGCGTGGCCAGGTCCTGGCCGCTGACCGGGTCGATGAAGCCCGGCGCGATGTCGGCCAGCGGCTTCAGCACGAACGCGTGCTTCAGCTCCGGCCGCGGGATGCGCAGGTGCCCCGGGCCTTCCAGCACCAGGTCGCCATAGAACACCACGTCGATGTCCAGGGTCCGGTCGGAGAAGCGCGGCCCGCTGCGGTCGCGACCGTGCGCGTCTTCCAGCGCGTGCAGCCAGTCGTCCAGTTCCTGCAGCGGCAGGTCGGTCTCGATCGCCACCGCATTGTTGAGGAAGGCCGGGCCATCGAAGCCGACCGCGGCGGTACGGTAGGCCGGCGATACCTGCAGCGCGCCGAAGCGCTCGCGCAGGGCCGCCACCGCGGCGTGGAGGTAGCGGCGGGGCTGGACATTGCTGCCCAGGCTCAGGAGCACGGTCGTCATGCGGTTCAGGTGGCAGCAATGGGGGCGTGGACATGCCGTCGTCACGGCGGCCTGCCTACAATCCGGGATGCACATGATAGGGCACCGACATGACCTATTGCGTTGGAATCGAGGTGGACGAGGGCCTGGTCTTCGCTGCCGACACCCGGACCAATGCCTCGCTGGACGATGTGCGCGTGCATCGCAAGCTGCACGTGTTCGAGTATCCCGGCCAGGCAGCCTACGTGCTGATGGCGGCTGGCAACCTGGCCACCACCCAGCTGCTGGTGTCGCGTCTGGGCCGCGACGCCGCAGAGCGGCGCGTGCCCAACCTGCGCGACATGCCCCACCTGTTCGAAGCCGCCGAGTACGTCGGCCAGCTGCTGGTGGACAGCCAGGTGCACACCAACCACAGCGAACATGGCCACGATGGGGTCAATACCCAGGCCACGCTGATCTTCGGCGGGCAGATCGCCGGCGAGCGCCCCGGGCTGTACATGATCTATCCGCTCGGCAACGCCATCGCCGCCTCGCCGGAGACGCCCTACCTGCAGATCGGTGAATCCAAGTACGGCAAGCCGATCCTCGACCGCATCCTCAGCCCGGCCACGCGCCTGGAGGATGCCGCACGCACGGCGATCGTCTCGTTGGACTCCACCATCCGTTCCAACCTGTCGGTGGGCCTGCCGATCGACCTGGCGCTGCTGCGCGACGGCGAACTGCGCATCGGCCAGCAGCTGCGGCTGGGTGCGGATTCCACGCTGTATGCGGACATCCACCAGAACTGGTCGCGGCGGCTGGAACAGGCAGTGGACGCCCTGCCGCGCTTCCCCTGGGAAACCAACGGACGGTAGTGCCGGCCGCTGGCCGGCAACCGCGTTGATCCCACCACACAGGGATGCCGGCCAGCGGCCGGCACTACCGCGACATCAGCCCAGCGCTTCGGACACCGCGCGGAACACCTGCTGCATCTGCAGCGGCTTGCGCAGCACGTGCACCTGCACGCCAGCGGGAAATGCATCGGCCGCCACCTCCACCGCTGCGTCTTCCAGCACCAGCGCCGGGCCGCGATAGCCCAGCGTGGCCATCTCGCCCAGCAGCTGGCTGGCCGGCAACAACTTCGAGCCGGCGTCGGCAATCACCAGCGCCGGCATTGCCTCCTGCTGCATCCAGCGCAGCGCCGCCGGGCCATCGGAGGCCAGCTGCAGCTGATATCCCTGGCTTGACAGCGCATTGCCGAGCAACGACAGGCGCGTGGCCTCGCCATCGACCACCAGGATCGACTGGCCACTGCCCAGGGCCACCAGCTGCTCGATCGGCTCACTGCCGTCGCTGGCTTCGTGCATCGGCAAGTGCAGTTCGAAGCAGGTGCCCTGCCCCGGCTGGCTGCTGACATGGATGCTGCCGCCGGCACCTTCGACGATGCGCTTGCAGGAAATCAGGCCCAGGCCGGTGCCGTCGGCCTTGGTGGTGAAGAACGGATTGAACAGGTGCGACAGCGTGTCTGCATCCATGCCGATGCCTTCATCGGCCACGCAGATCCGCATCCAGTCCACGCCATCGCGCTGGCCGGCATGGCTGGCGGTCAGGCTCAGGCGACCGCCGTTGGGCATCGCCTGGATCGCGTTGAGCGCCAGGTTCAACATCACCTGCTGCAGCTCGGTGTAATTGGCATCGACCACCAGGCCTTCGTCCTGCACCTGCAGTTCCAGGCGCACGGCATCGGGCACGTTGCTGCGCAACAGCAGTGCAACCGCATCGAACAGGCCATCGATCTCGATGCGCTCGCTCGGCTTGCGCGAACCGCGCACGAACGACAGCATCGATTCGGCCATCTCATGGCCACGGCGACCGCACTCGGCGATGACATCGGCCAGGTGGTGCAGCTGCGGATCCTCGGTGCGCGCCTTCAGCAGGTCCGGCATGATCAGCAATGGCTGCAGGATGTTGCGCAGGTCATGGCTGAGGCCGGCAGCAAGCAGCGACAGGCTTTCCAGGCGCTGCGCGCGCATCAGCTCGGTTTCCACCCGTGCACGCTCCACCGCGCTGCGTGCATCGCGGATCGCACGCGCCACCGCCGACGGCAGGCGCGCCGGCAGATGCTTGATGATGTAGTCATTGGCGCCCTTCTGCAGCGCCGCCACCGCGTTCTCCTCACCCATCGTGCCGGAGACGAAGATGAAGGGCACGTCCGGCGAGGTCTCGCGCACGATGCGCAGCGCGTCATCACCGGAGAACCCCGGCATGCTCAGGTCGGACAGCACGATGTCCGGCTGGAACGCAGCCAGTGCCTGGCGCAGTTCCGCCTCGCTCTCGACACGCTCGAAGCGGGCGTCCAGGCCCGCGTCGAGCATCTGTTCGGACATCAGCTCGGCATCCTCTGGTGAGTCTTCCACCAGCAGGATGCGCAGCGCCCCCAGGGCGGGACCGGTCAGGGGCATGGGCTCACTCGAGTTCCGGTGCCTGGTTGATCAACGCCCAGAACTTGCCCAGGGTCTGCACCGCGCCGAAGAACTGGTCCACGTCCACCGGCTTGACCACGTAGGCGTTCACGCCCATGTCCCAGCTGCGGGCCAGATCGCTTTCCTCGCGCGAGGACGACAGGATCACCACCGGCAGGCGCTTGAGTTCTTCATGCTCGCGGATCTGCCGAAGCACTTCCAGGCCATCCATGCGCGGCATCTTGATGTCCAGCAGCAGCACCGCCGGCAGGCCTTCCTCGCGATTGGCGAAGGCGCCGCGGCGCAGCAGGTAGTCCATCACTTCCACGCCGTCTTCGACGTGCACGATGGGATTGGCCAGACGCGCCTCTTCCAGGGCATCGATCGCCATTTCGGCATCCGCCGGGCTGTCTTCGGCGAGAAGAATGGTGCGCAGAGTGGTCATGCAGAAGGCCCTTGTTTGTCCGCGTCGATCGCGGGAGGCAGGTAGAAGTGGAAGGTGGCGCCGACGTCCGGTTCGGCCTCGGCCCAGATACGGCCGCCATGGCGGGTCAGCACGCGGCGCACGCTGGCCAGGCCGATGCCGGTACCCGGGTAGTCGCTGGCCTTGTGCAGGCGCTGGAATACACCAAACAGCTTGCCGGCGTAGGCCATGTCAAAGCCTGCACCATTGTCGCTGACCGTGAACTGATGGCCGCCATCGGGCTGCGGCTGGTAGTCCACGCGGATCTTCGCCGGCTCGCGGTTGCCCGAGTACTTCACCGCGTTACCGAGCAGGTTCAGCCAGACTTGGCGGATCATGTTCTCGTCGCCCACCACGATCGGCAGCGGCGCGATGCTCCACTCCACGTGGTGCGCATGGCCGCTGTTCTCGGCCTCGGCCTGCAGGTTGGCATCGAGCATGGCGCGGGTATCGGCCACCAGCGACTGCATGTCCACCGCCTGCTGGCGCATCGCTGCGCGGCCCAGCCGCGAATAGACCAGCAGGTCGTCGATCAGCGCCGCCATGCGCCGGGCCGAACTGGAGATCACCTCCAGGTAATGCCGGCTCTTGTCATCGGCGGCGTCGCCGAGGTGGCGCGACAGCTTGTCGGAGAATCCGGCCACGTGGCGAAGCGGCGCACGCAGGTCATGCGAAACCGAGTAGCTGAAGGCTTCCAGCTCGCGGTTGACCTCGGACACCTGCGCGACCTTGCCCTCCAGCTGGCGGTTCAGCTCTTCCACGCGCAGCTGCACTGCGCGCTGCATGGTTACGTCGCTGATGGTCAGCAGCACCACTTCGTCATCGGTGTCGGGCAGCGGCATGCGCCGTGCGTTGAGCAGCATGTAGCGCACCATGCCATCGGCGGTACGCTGCTCATGCTCGAAGTCCCAGAGTTCGCGGCCACGCGACAGCACATCGGCCAGGCGCTGGCGCACCACCGGATCCCGCCAGGCGCCGTCGCCGATGTTTTCCAGCAGCAGGCCATCGGCGCGCTCGTCCTGCAGGTCATACAGTTCGGCGAACGCCGGGTTGTGCAGCTGCACGCGCAGGTCGCGGTCGAGCAGCACAATCGGTTCGCGCACGGTCTGCAGCACCGACGCCGCGCGTGCGGCCGAGCGCAGCGATTGCCGTTCCGCATGCAGGCGGCGGCCGATCTGCCGCTGCAGCAGCCACAGCACCAGGCCGAGCAGGGCCAGCTGGATCGCCAGCGAACTCCACGACACCAGTTCGGTCTGCTTGCGCTGGCGCGCGGCCTGCTGGGCGCGCAGTGCCAGCAGATTCTGCTCGCTGGCCTGCAGCTCCTCCACCAGGCCACGGATCGGATAACGCGTGCTCAGGTCCTGCACCAGCTCACGCTGGTCGGAGTTCGGTTCGGACCGGGCCAGCTCGCGGGCAAGCGCCATGCGGCCTTCGAGCATCGATTCGATCCGACCAATGCGGATCAGCTGATCAGGATTGTCGCGGGTCATCCGGCCAAGTTCGGCCAGGCGCCCGGGGATCTCGTTGGCCTTGGCCATCCGCTCGCGCAGGCCGGGCGCATCCACGCCCTTGGACAGGGTCAGCGCGGCGGATTCGACGTCGCGCACATCGGCCTGCAGCTGTTGCAGCGCCACGCCAACGGACTGGGTATGGTTGACCCAGGCCATCGCCTCTTCGCTGTCCTGCTGCAGTTTGCGCAGGGTCAACCACGGCACCACGATGATCGCGGCAGCCGCCAGCGCCAGGGCCGGCAACCGCCAGCGGTCCCAGATGTCGTCACTGAAAACCAGCGCCATAGTTCCTCGTCAGCACGGCCGCGGAGCGGGACCCGGGACGAGCCCGGCTGCGGCGGAACCGGCAATATAGCGCAGGCGGTCACAACTCTGGAGCCCAAAGCGCGGCAGGCTGAACACCCCCCCGCAGCCGGCCCCGTACGCGAGTGGGCGCCCCCCTTCGGGGCGCCCACCCTGTTCAACGCGCGGTGGATGCTCAGCGCTTGGCAGCGGCGCTGACCTTAAGCGCGGCGGCATCGACGCGGGTCACGCCCTTGATGCCCTTGGCGGTGTTGACCGCCTTGTCCTTCTCCGCCTGCGTAGCGACGGCACCGCTCAGGCTGACCACGCCGTTCACGGTTTCCACCTTGATCTCGGTGCCCGGAACGTTGCTGCTGGCCAGCAGATCGGCCTTCACCTTGGTGGTGATCCAGGTATCGGTCACCGGCTCATTGGAGTCGTGACGATCGGCATGGGTCGTCGGATGGGTGCTGGTCGGCGGGCTCTTCGCGGCCGGGTCCTTGGCGAATGCGGCCGAGGAGGACAGCGCCAGGCCCAGGGTCAGGGCGGAAGCAATCAGCGTGCGGGTGGTATTGCTCATCGTGTCGTACTCCTTCGGAATGTGCTGCCAGTCTGGACAATCCACCGTAGAGCAGGCGTGGCGTTGCGGTCATGCCGCCGTGAATCGAAACGTTTCCAATGGCAACCGTTCAGTTTTGGACGGCCAGCACCCGTCGTTTACCCTGCCCTTCCCACTGCCGGAGCCCTGCCATGCGCCCCGACCTGCAACTGGCCCTGATCGGCTACGGCCTCGCCGGCCGCGTCTTCCATGCACCGCTGATCCAGCACACCCCCGGGCTGGCGCTGCACAGCATCGTCAGTTCACAACGCGACACCCTGCTGCGGACGTTCAGCGATGTGCACGTGCGTGCCACGCCGCAGCAGGTATTCGATGATCCGGCCGTGGATGCCGTAGTGATCGCCACGCCGAACGAACAGCACGCGCCACTGGCCATCGCGGCGCTGGCGGCAGGCAAGCATGTGCTGGTCGACAAGCCGTTCGCGCTGGATGTGGCCGAAGCGGAAACGGTGCTGGCTGCGGCACGCGATGCCGGGCGCATCGCCACCGTGTTCCAGAACCGGCGTTTCGATGCCGACTTCCTCACCCTGCAGTCGCTGCTGGCCGAAGGCAGCTTGGGCGACGTGGCCGAGTGCCACGCGCACTTCGACCGTTACCGTCCGCAGGTGCGCGACCGCTGGCGCGAACAGGACGGGCCCGGCAGTGGCCTGTGGTACGACCTCGGTCCGCACCTGCTGGACCAGATGCTGGTGCTGTTCGGCTGGCCCGAGGCGATCGATGCCGACCTGGCCGTGCAGCGCGAAGGTGGCGGCGGCATCGATTACTTCCACGCAATACTGCACTACCCACGGCATCGGGCGATCGTCCATGCCGGTTCCCTGGTGGCAGCGCAGACGCCGCACTTCAGTGTGCATGGCAGCGCCGCCAGCTGGATCAAGCACGGCCTGGACGTGCAGGAGGCGCAGCTGCGCCGCGGCGTGGCGCCGGGCGCACCAGGCTGGGGCCTCGATCCGCGGCATGGCGAGCTGGTGCGCTGCGATACCGAAGACAACGTGCAACGCAGCACCGTCGACAACCTGCCCGGCGACTATCGCCGGTTGTATGCGCAGTTCGCAGCGGCGATGCACGGCGAGGGCGAAGCCACGGTCAGCCCGGTGCAGGCGCTGCAGCTGATGCGGTTGCTGCAGGCCGGCATGGACAGCGCGCGCGAAGGGCGCCGGATCGCGTTGGGGTGATCGGCAGGGCTGCGCCCTGCACCCGCACAAGCGGTAGTGCCGGCCGCTGGCCGGCAACCTCAACAGCAACGGCAAAAAACGGCTACCCGTGAGATGGCGGACCCACCCCGCCTTCGACAGTTATCCGCGCCCGACGGTAGGTGTCGACCTTGGTCGACACATCCACGCCATGCGTGGATGACGTGGCAATGACCGAAGAAGGCTTTTGTAGAGTCGAGCCATGCTCGACTGGCTGCCTGGGGCCGGATCCCTTCGGCAACGCCGAAGGGCTCTGACGCCACCGCAGTGCTTACGACTTCTTGATGGCGTGGCCACCGAATTCATTGCGCATCGCCGACAGCAGGCGGTCGGTGAACGAATTCGATTCGCGCGAGCGCAGGCGTTCCAGCAGCGACAGCGTGATCACCGGCGCCGGCACATCCAGCGCGATGGCTTCGGCCACGGTCCAGCGGCCTTCGCCGGAATCCTCCACATACGGGGCAATGCCATCCAGCGAAGGATTGCGCTTGAGGGCTTCCGTGCTCAGGTCCAGCAGCCACGAACGCACCACGCTGCCGTGGCGCCACACCTCGGCCACCTGCGCCAGGTCCAGTTCCATCTCCTGCTTGCGCTCCATCAGCGCGAAGCCTTCGGCATAGGCCTGCATCATTCCGTACTCGATGCCGTTGTGGACCATCTTGGTGAAGTGGCCGGCACCGGACGGGCCGACGCGCCCCCAGCCACGATCTTCGGCCGGGGCCAGCGTGCGCAGCAACGGTGCGATCTGCTCCACCACCGACGCTTCGCCACCGACCATCAGGCTGTAGCCCTCCTGCAGGCCCCACACGCCACCGCTGGTGCCGCAGTCGACGTAGCCCAGATCATCCTCGGCCAGCGCCTTGGCGCGGCGGATCGAGTCCTGGTAGTTGGAGTTGCCGCCGTCGATGACGATGTCACCCTCGGCCAGGTGCGGGGTCAGCTGGCCCAGCGTCTGGTCGACGGTTTCGCCGGCCGGTACCATCAGCCACACCACGCGCGGCACCGGCAGCGCGGCCACGGCGGCGGCCAGCGAATCAACCACCTCCAGGCCGGCCTCGGCGGCGCGCTGGCGGGCGCCTTCGCCCGGGTCGTAGCCGACCACGCGGTGGCCGCCGCGATGCAGGCGCTGGGCCATGTTGGCGCCCATGCGGCCGAGGCCGATCATTGCAATATCCATTGTTTCACCTTCAGTTGGGGTCTAGGGTCAGGCTGCCTGGCCTGCCGGTAGCCGCGCAGTGGCGCAGCTGCGCCTCGCGCCAACGCCGGTAGAGCGTGGTATGCAGATTGTGCACCGCCAGGTCGATTGAAAACGGGGTTCGCGGGTTGCGATCGAGCAGGCGGGCGACGTGGTAGCCGATGGGACGTATACCGCGTGGATGCACATAGATCACGAACTGCTGGTAGAACGGATCGTCCAGCAGCTGGTCCATGCGCGCGAGCGTGTCGTGGTAGCGCGGCGCCAGCCGTGCGCGCAACTGCGGATCGCGCTCGAACAGCAGGCGCTCGAAGTAGCGCTGGCCGATGCGCGGGATGTCCTGCGCCAGGTTCCAGAGTTCGGCATTGCGCTGGTCGTACCAGGCCAGGCCGCCGTGCTGCGCCAGGGCCTGCGCAGCGCCCTCGCCCACAGTGACGACCACGAAGTTCTCGGCCTGGTTGCTCAGGTCATCCAGCGTACCGTTGTCGTACACATGTTCGATGAAGCCGGGCACACCCACGAACGCCTGCCGCCCCATCGCCGAGGTGCGCACCGCCTTGCCGTCGGCGAAGAACTCGCCCGCGTGCGCGCCAAGCAGGATGCTGTCGGTGGCGTGCAGCGCGAGGAAGGTGCCGATCGACAGTTCATCCGCTGCGAACTCCGTATCGAACGCAGCATCGCCATACAGCTCGCGCTGGGTGGCCAGCTGCGCGACCTGGCGGCCGACACCGCACTCGGCGCGCACGGCACCGCTGTAGAACGCCTGCAGCGCATGGCTGTTGCCCGCACTGGGCACGAAGCCACGGCCGAAACTGCGCGTACGCTGCCAGCCCTGTGCCGGCGCGCCGCGCAGACCAAAGCCGATCCAGCCCAGTTGCGGGCCGGAGAAACGGAACGTGGCATTGCCCTGCAATGCCGAGGTCGCGCGCCGCGTGGCCGCCCCCAGCTCGAAGGCATAGGCGCAGACCGTAGCAGGGTCTTCCAGCAGCTGCTGCAGCAGTGCCTGTCGTTCGCCTGCAGGCAGATCCGCCGGCCAGCGTACGCGCAGGTCACCCGCTGCCTGTGCCGCGGCGAGCGAGGAACGCGTACACACCGGGCCCTTGTGTACCTGCGGTGCACGCAGCTCGGCATCCTCGAAGCGCCACCCCAACCGCTGCAGCAGGCCCTGCGTACAGTCCGGGGATGGCGCTGCGACGACCCACGCGGGCGCCAGCAGCAGGGCTGCAATCAGCCACCTGCCGCGCACGCTCAGCCCTGGTCCGTGACCGCCGGTGCGGGTGCGGGCTCCGGTGCTGCCGCCGGCGATGGCGACGGCTTGCCCGCCGCGGCCGGCAGGTACTGCTGCAGGCGCTGGAAGAAGCGACGATAGAACTCGGCATCGGTGACCGTGCTGCTGGCCACCTTCACCAGCGAGTCGTCGTTGCTGCCGAAGGGCAGCGATACCGAACCCAGCGCTCCCACACCGACACTGGCCGAGGTCGGGCTCTTCTTCAGCGCGTAGCGATCCTGCACTGCGCTGACGAACACCAGCGTCTGGCCGCCACGCGGGGCGCAGGAGATGCGCAGCACCAGCTGCTCATGGTCATCCTCGCGCGGCTGGAAGTTCTTGTTGCCTTCCACCTGTGCATCGTCGGAACGGGCGATGGCATAGCCCTGGCTGAGCAGCGTGCGGCGCGCCGCTTCGCAGGCTTCGCCCGGGCGCCCATCGACCGTGCGCGAGAAGGTATCGCCGGAATCGAAGGACTCGCGCAACACGGTGCTGTCGGCGGCACGGCCACCGCAGGCCGAGAGGATCAGGGCGCTGGTGAGCGCCACGGCGGCGCTGGAAAGACGGGAGGCCCGCATGGGTACTCCTGCGAGAACGGAAGCACCAAGGGTAGTCCCACCCCCGTGTGCGGCAGGTCGACATACCCTCCCACGTTGCTCCCGGTTCATGCACGAAAAAGGGGACGGAGGGAATTAAGTCGTTTGTGCCACAAACGACTTAATTCCCTCCGTCCCCTTTTACGACGAGGGGCCGGCAATGCCGGCCCCTGAGGTGTCACATGCCGTGGCCGGCTCAGTCCGCCCAGCGCCCCGCGCCGGTGGACTGCGGCAGCACCTGGGCCGACAGCGGGCGGTCATTGGCCAGCAGATTGACCGCGTCAGCGAGGATCGAGGCCGACTCGCGCAGCAGCGGGTCCGGACGCTTTTCAGCGGCCTTCTCACGGGCGGCATCCTTGACGATGTCGCGCTCGTTGCCGGTCAGGCCATCGTCGCTGCTGTCGTCGGCCAGCGGGTCCAGGGCCAGGCCCAGTTCCTTGCGCTGCACCTGGCGCTCCTTGCGCTGGGCGTCCTGGCGCTCGCGCTCGGCACGACGGGTCGCCTCGTTGAGCGAGATGTACTTCTTCGCGGCCTCGGTGCGGAACTGCTCCACGTCCTCGTTCCACCACTGGAATTCCTTGTCAGTGGCGATGCGCGCGTCGTGGCGGGTCTCCAGCTTCGGCAGCAGCGGCGCGAAGTTGCCGTACTGGGTGTGCGGCACGGCGGCGATGCGGGTCCACGGCAGGGCGTTGTCGTAGGTGCTTTCGCCGAATTCGGTGGCATCGACGCTGGCCGGGAAGGCCAGGTCCGGCACCACACCCTTGTGCTGGGTGCTGCTGCCGCTGATGCGGAAGAACTGGGCGATGGTCAGCTTGACCTGGCCGAAGCGCTGGGTCTCGCCGCTCGGCCAGCGATCGAGGTCGACGATGTTCTGCACGGTGCCCTTGCCGAAGCTGGTTTCACCGATCACCAGGCCACGGCCGTAGTCCTGGATGGCACCGGCGAAGATCTCCGAGGCCGAGGCCGAACCGCGGTTGATCAGCACCGCCAGCGGGCCATCCCACGCCACGCCCTGGTTGCGGTCGCTGTTGACGGTAACGCGGCCACCGGACTCGCGCACCTGCACCACCGGGCCCTGTTCAATGAACAGGCCGGTCAGTTCGATCGCCTCATCCAGCGAGCCCCCCCCGTTGTTGCGCAGGTCCAGCACCACGCCATCCAGCTTGTCGTTCTTGAAGCCGGCCAGCAGCTTGGCGACGTCGCGGGTGGCCGAGGCGTAGTCAGCGGCATTGCGGCGACGGCCTTCGAAGTCCTGGTAGAAGGTCGGCAGCTTGATCACGCCGATCCTGCGCGCCGGTTCGCCGTTGGCGGCCGGGATGCTCATGGTCTCGCCCTTGGCGGCCTGTTCGGCCAGGCGCACCTTCTGGCGGGTCAGGACCAGCGTGTGGTGCTTGCCGTCCACGCCCTCGGCGGCCGGGATGAATTCCAGCTTGACCTGGGTATCCTTGGCACCGCGGATCTTGGCCACGACGTCGTCGATGCGCCAGCCGATCACATCCTCGACCAGGCCGGACTTGCCCTGGCCAACGCCGACGATGCGGTCCCCCGGCTTCAGGGTGCCGTCCACTGCGGCCGGACCACCGGCGATGATCTCGCGGATCACCACCATGTCGTCCTGCCGCTGCAGCTGCGCACCGATGCCTTCCAGCGACAGCGACATCGCCTGGTTGAAGTTCTCGGCGGTGCGCGGGGTGAAGTAGTCAGTGTGCGGATCAACCGCGCTGGTGTAGGCGTTCATGAAGAACTGGAAGACGTCTTCGCCCTTCAGCTCGTTGACCGACTTCTCCAGCGTCGCGTAGCGCTTGTCCAGCGTCTTGCGGATGTCGTCCGGCTTCTTGCCCGCCAGCTTCAGGCGCAGCCAGTCGTTCTTCACCGACTTGCGCCACAGCTCATCCAGTTCGGCACTGCTGGCCGCCCACGGAACCTTCTTGCGGTCGTATTCGAAGCGCTCGTCGGTGGTGAAGTCCGGCTCCTGCTTGAGCAGCTTGCGCGCATAGGCCACGCGCTCGCCGACGCGCTGCTTGTAGACCGCGAACACCTGGAACGCCGGCTCCAGCTCGCCGCCACGGATGGCCGAAGAGATGTTGGCTTCGAACGGCGCGAAGCGCGCCACGTCGGCCTGGGTGAAGTACTGCTTGCCGCCGTCCAGGGTCTCCAGGTAACGCTTGAACACGTCTTTGGAGGTGGCCTCGTCCAGCGCGCGCGGGCGGTAGGCGTAGCGGCTGTCGGACAACAGGCCGTACACCAGCTTGGAGGTGGTCACCTGATCGGCGGTGGCCGCCGCGGGCAATGCGGGCGAGTCGGCCTTGGCCGCCAGCGCCAGCGGCGCGACCAGCGCCAGGGCCATCAGGAATGCGGGGGCTTTGAATTTCATTGACGTGCTCGAAGGCGCCTTGCCAAGGGGGAGACTGCAGGGTGTTCAGACACCACGACAGTGCCGAAAGTTGCCGGGTTTGTCATCCGGCCGCGCTCGGTGGAAAACCAGCCTAGCCGGGCCGGTGTAGCAAATTGTGAATGCATGCAGAGCCGAGCCCATGCTCGGCTGGCCGGCAGCAAGCAGCCGAGCATGGGCTCGGCTCTGCGGCAGGCAGAGGTATGCGGACCAACGGTCCGCACCCACCTCAAGAGATGCCGGCGCCCTTGGCCTGCACGTCAGCGTGGTACGACGAGCGCACCATCGGGCCGGACGCCACGTGGCTGAAGCCCAGCGCGTAGCCGTAGTCTTCCAGCGCCTTGTAGTCCTCGGGGGTCCAGTACTTCAGTACCGGGTGGTGATGCGCGGTCGGCTGCAGGTACTGGCCGATGGTGATCATGTCCACATCGTGCGCGCGCAGGTCGCGCATCGTGGCCTTGATCTGTTCGAAGTCTTCGCCCAGGCCCAGCATGATGCCGCTCTTGGTCGGCACGTCCGGGTGCTGTGCCTTGAAGTTCTTCAGTAGGTTCAGCGACCACTGGTAGTCCGCACCCGGGCGCACGTTGCGGTACAGGTCCGGCACGGTCTCGATGTTGTGGTTGAACACATCCGGCGGGTTCTGCGCCAGGATCTCCAGCGCGCGCTCCATGCGGCCCTTGCCACGGAAGTCCGGGGTCAGCACTTCGATGCGGGTACCCGGCGACTTTTCGCGGATGGCGGTGATGCAGTCGACGAAGTGCTGGGCACCGCCGTCACGCAGGTCATCGCGGTCGACGCTGGTCACCACCACGTACTTCAGGCCCATGTCGGCCACGGTCTGGCCGAGGCTGGCCGGTTCGTTGGCATCCGGCGGCTTCGGGCGGCCATGGGCCACGTCGCAGAACGAGCAGCGGCGGGTGCAGACCTCGCCGAGGATCATGAAGGTGGCGGTGCCATGGCCGAAGCATTCGTGGATGTTCGGGCAGCTGGCTTCCTCGCACACCGTCACCAGGCGGTTCTCGCGAAGCTTGGCCTTGAGGTTCTGCACGGCGTTGCCCGAGGGAATGCGCACGCGGATCCACGACGGCTTGCGCAGCACCGGCGCGTCGGCGAACTGCACCGGCGAACGGTCGATCTTGTCACCGCCCAGCTGCTTGACCCCGGCCTGCAACGGCGCGGCGGACGGAGAGTCGCCCTGCACGATCTGCAGGGGAATGGAACGGGCGGTGGTTTCAGTCATGGCAGTTCCGGGGGGCGGTCAGGCGGCCGCAGAAAGATCGGGCAGTTCCGGCGTGTGCTGCAGCAGCAGGCCGAACTGGCGGGCCAGGTGGTCCAGCAGCACCGGCTTGACGGCATCCAGCCCGGAGGGGCCGCCCAAGTCTACCACCGAGGTCACCTGCAACCCCTGATAGCCACAGGGGTTGATGCGGTGGAAGGGTTCCAGGTCCATGGCCACGTTGAAGGCCAGGCCATGGAAGGTGCAGCCGCGGCGCACGCGGATGCCAAGCGCAGCGATCTTGGCGCCACCGACGTAGACGCCCGGGGCGCCCTCGCGGCGTTCGGCGCCGATGTTCCACTCGGCCAGGGTATCGATGAGGGCCTGCTCGATGCGGCACACGTAGTCGCGCACACCGATGCCCAGCCGCGGCAGGCGCAACAGCGGGTAGACCACGATCTGGCCGGGCCCGTGATAGGTCACCTGGCCGCCACGGTCCACGTGCAGCACGGGGATGTCACCCGGCGCCAGCACGTGCTCATCCTTGCCGGCCTGGCCCAGGGTGAACACCGGATCGTGCTCGACTACCCACAGTTCGTCGGCGTCGGCGTCGCTGCGCTGGTCGGTGAAGCGCTGCATGGCGCGCCACACCGGCTCGTACGCCTGGCGGCCGAGGTCGCGGACCACCGCAAGACGCGGTGCGCGGTCTTCCGGGGCGGCTTCGGCCGGGCAGCTGTCGGCTACAGCGTCCACTTCACTTCCGGGTGGTCGCGCAGTGCCTGGTGCGCCAGGTCGTACTGCTCGCGGCTCTCGGCCTTGAACACGATGCGGACGGACACGTACTTGCCGTTGGACGAATGCTTCCAGCTGATGCGTTCGTTCACCACATCGATGCCGGCAGCCAGCAGCAGACGGGGAAGCTCATGCTCCAGGCCGCGGTTGGCCGGGCCCATGGCGCTGAGCTCGAACTGGCCGGGGAACTGGAAGCCGTGGTCGGGGTTGTCGGACTTGATTTCCATGGCCCCATTATCGGGCCGCAGGGCAACAAACCCAAGAGTATTCACCAACGTCAAAGACAGCACTGGCGGCCTGCTGCGTTGCAGCTGGCCCAAAAGCGCGGGCGGAGAGCCCAACGGCAGCTGACTGGTTCTTTCGGCCCCTCACTGACCGGGGCATCATGCGCGCGGCCTGCAGTCGCCTTCACGCCAGGCCTGCGGCGCGTGCGCGGGTAACGAATTGTGTCCGCCGGACAATGTTGTTTTCGGAACAGACAAGTGATCCCAACGTGCTCGTTCCGGCGCGCGGGCACGAGTACCGTAGCGTTGCAGAAAACGACAGAAAACCGCCCCCTTCCCCATGAGCATTCCATCCATGCATAGTGTCGCAGCCCTCGGGCTGGCCGGCCTGCTGGCCTCTGCCCTCCCCTTTGCCGCCCAGGCGGCCGAACAATGTGGCCCGGACGCGATGCGCGATCACCCGCCGCAGGTCAATTTCCGCGTCGACAACGACCTGTTCGGCGGCCGCCACCAGGACCAGGGCTATACCAACGGTGCGCTGTTGACCCTGGTCTCGCCCAATCTGGTCGATTACACCGACGACCCGTGCCTTCCACGCATGGCGCGCTGGGTGAACCAGTACCTGGAAGGCCTGCATCCGGGCAGGTTCGAACAGCAGAACATGATCTTCAGCATCGGCCAGGGCATCTTCACCCCGACCGATTTCAGCCGCAGGGACCTGATCGAGGACGACCGCCCTTACGCGGGCGTACTGATCGCAAATTTCGGTTTCAATGCGCGCAGCGGCGACCGCCTGCAGACCACCCAGCTGACGTTGGGCGTAGTTGGCCCGTGGGCACAGGGCAAGCAGGTGCAGAATGCCGTGCACGAAGTGCTGGGCGACGAGAAATTCAAGGGCTGGGACAACCAGCTGCACAACGAGCCGCTGTTCATGCTGACCCATGAGCGCATGCGCCGCTGGCCGGGTGATGCCAGCATCAATGCCGACGGCTGGGGTTGGGACGCGATCAGCCACTACGGCGGCTCGATCGGCAACCTGGAAACCAAGGCCAACCTCGGCGGTGAAGTGCGCTTCGGCTGGAAGCTGCCGGACGACTTCGGCAGCACGCCGTTGCGCCCGGCCGGTGAGAACACGGCACCGACCCGCAGCGGCCGTCCCAATGGCTGGTCCTGGCACCTGTTCGCGACCTCGGACGCGGCCTGGGTGATCCGCGACATCACGCTGGATGGCAACACGTTCCGCAACAGTCACAGCGTGGACAAGCGCCATGTGGTGGCCTACGGCGGCTATGGCGTGGCCGTGATGTACGGACGCTGGAAGTTCGCCGCTGCGCGTTACCACAGCACGCGAGAATTCAACGGCCAGCGCCAATCGCCGGTGTTCGGCAGTTTCACCATCAGCCGCTCGCTGTAGGCGAGGGGCTGAGGGTGAAGCGGGTAGGTGCCGACCGTTGGTCGGCACACCGGTTACCGCATCGCTCGCTGCAAGTCAGGCGCTGCAGGTCGTGCCGGCCGCTGGCCGGCTGCCGGCAGTTCCGGATGAGTTGCTGGGGAGCCGGCCAGCGGCCGGCTCTACCCCCGTCCTGGATGGGTCGCTGGGGAGCCTCTACCCCCCGCGTGCGGGGGGAAGCGGCCTTCCGAAACAGAAAAGGCCGGCATTTGCCGGCCTTTTCGTTCACCACGCAAAGGCGTGGATCATTCCGATTCCCACCACATCCAGAAGCTGTCCCACAGGCGCTTGAAGAAGCCGGCCTGCTCGACGGCGGCCACGGCCACCAGCGGTGCCTCGGCGATGACCTTGCCATCCAGCGTGACCTTCACGGTGCCGATCTGCTGGCCGGCAGTGAACGGTGCTTCCAGGGTCTTGGGCACGTCGATGCTCGGCTTCAGGTCGTTGTAGCGGCCGCGCGGCACGCTCACCAGCATCGGCTGGGCCACGCCCAGCTGTACCTTGTCGGTGGTGCCCTTCCAGACCTTGTGCTCGGCCACGGCCTTGCCCGGTTCGTACAGGCGGTGGGTCTCGAAGAAGCGGAAGCCCCAGTTCAGCAGGGCCAGGCTGTCGTCGGCACGCTGCTTCTCCGACGCACCACCCAGCACTACGGCGATCAGGCGCTGGTCGCCACGCTGGGCCGAGCTCATCAGGCAGTAGCCGGCTTCGGACGTGTGGCCGGTCTTGATGCCATCCACGCTGCCATCGCGCCACAGCAGCAGGTTGCGGTTCGGCTGCTTGATGTTGCCGACCTGGAATTCCTTGATCTTGTTGTACGCGTAGGTTTCCGGGTAATCACGCACCATCGCGCGGCCCAGCAGCGCCAGGTCGTAGGCGGTGCTGTGGTGGCCCTGTGCGGTCAGGCCGTGGGCGTTGACGAAGTGCGAGTCCTTCATGCCGATCTTGGCGGCGTAGCTGTTCATCAGCGACGCAAAGGCTTCTTCGCTGCCGGCCACATGCTCGGCCAGGGCGATCGCGGCGTCATTGCCGGACTGGATCGCCATGCCCTTTTCCATGTCTTCCAGGCGTGCGGTCTGGTTGACCGGGAAGCCGCTGTAGCTGCCGTCGGTACCGGCGCCACCTTCGCGCCAGGCGCGCTCGCTCATCATCACCTGGTCATCTGCACGGACCTTGCCGTTCTTGACCTCGGCGGCAACCACGTACGACGTCATCACCTTGGTGATGCTGGCCGGGGCCAGCTGCTCGTGGATGTTCTCGCCGGCCAGCACCTGGCCGGTGGCGTAGTCCATCAGGACCCAGGCCTTGGACACGCTCGGGGCCGGGGCCGGCGGGGTCGCGACGGTGGCCGGGGCGGCAGCGGCGGCGGCAGGCGCCGGCGTGGCCGGGGTCGGCAGCGGCGTCTGGGCGGAAGCCAGGCCCACCACCAGGGTGGCGGCCAGGGCGGTGGCGGCGGAACGGAAATTCATTGGACAGCAGGCTCCAGGGGACGGCCGGGAATGGAGGGTGGAACGTAACGGCCATTGTAAGGCCGGGGGAGCCTGGGCCGGCAGCACCGGCCCGGGCGGATCAATCCTTGACGATCTGCGGCGAACCCAGGCCCAGACCGGCGATGCGGCCGGCAAGTTCCGCGGCACTGGCATGGTCGGTGGCAGGAACGCGCAGACGGAACAGGGTGCGGCCACCGGCGGCGATGTCGCTGATGGTCGCGCCGACGATGCCGGCAGCGTTGAGCTGGCCCATCGCACGGTTGGCGTTGTCGCGACTGGAGAAGCTGGCGACCTGCACCATCACCGCGCCCACCACCTGCTGCGACAGGCTGGGTGCCGCCGGCGTGGCGGCGACGGTGCGCACGGGTGCCGGCGCGACGGCGCGCGGCGCGGCGCTGGCGACTGCAACCGGCGCCGGTGCGGTGCTGCGCAGCGGTGCACTCGGCGGCAGGCTGCTGACCGCCACCTCCGGCACGGTGCTGGCCACGCCCTGGGTGGTGGCCGGCTGGCCGCGTGCCGGCATGCCATCGGCCGGCAGGCGCTTGACCAGGCGATCGATATCGCTGTCGGCAGTGGCGCGCGCGGTCGCTGCCGGGCGTGCACTGGCCACCGCAGCTGCCGCTTCGGCGGCACGACGCTCGCGGCGGGACGGCTTCTGCGCCAGCAGGTTGCTCTCGCCCGGCTGCAGCGCGCGCACTTCCACGTTGCCGGTACCGCGCTGGGTGATGCCCAGGCGCACGGCGGCGGCATAACTGAGATCGACCACGCGACCATCGTGGAACGGGCCGCGGTCGTTGACGCGCACGATCACCGACTCGCCATTGTCGAGGTTGGTCACGCGGGCGAAGCTGGGCAGCGGCAGCGTCTTGTGCGCGGCGGTGAACTGGTACATGTCGTAGACCTCGCGGTTGGAGGTCAGGCGGCCATGGAACTTGGCGCCGTAGTACGACGCGGTACCGCGCTCGACATAGTCGTGGGTATCGTCGAGCACCTTGTAGGACTTGCCCAGCACCACGTACGGCGACTTGTTGCCGATCGCCGAGCGCTCCTCGGCGGTCACTTCCGGCTCGGGAATGCAGGCCACGTTGGGAATGTAATCCGGCGTGCTGTCACGCACGCCCGGCTTGTACAGGCCACCGGCAGTGTAGTTGCCGCGGGTGCTCAGGTCTTCCTTGGCCGCCGCGTACGGTGACCCTTCCGGGCAGTGTGCCGGGCGCGAGCCACGCCCCTGCACCAGCGTGCCGCCGGACTTGCCACCATGGCCGGCCGTGGCCGGCTTCTTCGGCGCGCTGCTGCAGGCAGCCAGCGCGAGGACGATCAAGCCTGGGACCAGCCATCTGATGTTCATGCCGGGGGCAGCTCCTGTCCGGCGATGGCCTGGGACAACTGGAACACGGCCATCGCGTACATCTTCGAGAGGTTGTAGCGGGTGATCGCGTAGTAGTTCTGGAAGCCCAGCCAGTACTGCTTGCCGGTGCTGCCTTCAAGCGTGATCGGCGTGGCGGTGGCGCCCGGCTGCACCGGCGCGCCCGGCTGGTAGCCGCGCTGGGCCAGGTCGGCCATCGTCCAGGTCGGCATCCATTCGGTCGGGTTGAACTCCTCGCGGCCCGGCGCCAGCGTGGCCGGCACGGCCACCTGCCCGCCACGCACCCAGCCGCCCTTCTTCACGAAGTAGTTGGCGATGGACGAGAACACGTCGTCGTAGCTGGTGAACAGGTCGCGGCGGCCATCACCGTTTCCGTCCACGGCGTAGTCGAGATAGCTGGACGGCATGAACTGGCCCATGCCCATCGCACCGGCATAACTGCCCTTGAGCGTGGTGATATCCAGTTTCTCTTCGTGGCCCAACTCGAACAGCTTGGCCAGCTCATCGCGGAAGAACAGCTCGCGGCGCACTTCGCGTTCCAGCTTGGCCGGGTCGCCGCTGCGCGGGTAATAGAACGCCAGCGTATACAGCGCATCGAGCACGCGATGGCTGCCAGCATTCCTGCCGTAGCTGGTTTCCACACCGATGATCGCGACGATCACTTCGGCCGGCACGCCGGTGCGCTGCTGCACGCGATCCAGTTCGGCGCGGTGTTCGGCCAGGAACGCGCGGCCGCCATCGATGCGCGCCTTGCTGATGAACATCGGCCGGTACTCATTCCACGGCTTGACCCGTTCGGCCGGGCGCGACATCGCGGCGATGATCGGCTGGCGCACCTGCGCCTGGTCGAGCACGCTGCTGATCTGCTCCGGCTTCAGGCCATAGCGCTTGGCGGTATCGGCAATGAAGCGGGCCCGTGCGACCTCGAACGGCACCGGGGTGAGATCGACAGGCGCCGCGGTGGCCGCGGTGGCTTCAGGCGCGGCCTCGGCCGGGCCATGGGCCTTGGCGGCGGGCTGGCGCGGCGTACTGCTGGCCTGGGGCGAAGACGGTGGGGACTTCGGCTGGGTCGCGCAGGCGACCAGGCCGAGGGTGAGCATGCAGGCCAGAGTGCGTCGAATCATCGTCGCAGGTTAGCAGGTCATGGATGAATTAAAACCCCTAACACCATGAATCACAACGATTTGCCTGCGACCAGCGGGAAATGTGAAGGCATCGTGATCGCCCTTCCCCATTCAGATAGAGGTTGCCGGTTGCGTCCCCATCCCCGCAGACGCAACCGGCGACCGGATCCGGTCGGTACCTGCGCGGCTGCCGCTCCCCAGTGGCAGTACCCCGCGCTCCCTGTACCCGTTGGATCAGTACTGCTTCCCGCCCGACGCCCCCTCGCGCTGCAACGATTGACGGCGCGCCGTGCCGAACGGGCCGCCATTGTGCAGGCCGATTACGACAAGTCCATTGATCAAGATCAACGCGGTGTAAAAGTGTGAACCAGCTAACGTTTTTTGCGGACTTTCGTCAGCGGGCGTGCTGTCGTGCATCGGTGTGAGAACGCTTCCACAACGGGCGCTGCGCAGTCAGGAGTTTCCAGCCAACGGCGCAGCCCCTCGTGGGTGGCCGCGAAAAGCAGTTCATGGGTGGGGCCGGGTAGACGGGCTGCGCAGGGGCCGCTGCAAGTACGTCCATGTAAGCTCGGTCGCCGCATCCATGCGGCTCACGCCCCTGCGCAGCCCGTCTACCCGGCCACGGACAGGTTCCGTGCGCGTCTACCCACGGCGAAGTAAAGAGAAGATCAAAAGCAGAGGCGGCCTGGCGGGTCGCTTCATTGCCGTGTGTAGAGCCGAGCCATGCTCGGCTCACGAGCAAGCGCAGCGTCGCGATCCGCTTTTGATCTTCTTTTTCTTCTCCGTGGGTGGCAGACCTCCGAAATCTGTCAGAAGCCGGTCGGGTTGGGTACGCGGGGGTGTCAGCCGCATGGATGCGGCTGCCAAGCCTCCAGGGACGGATTCACGGCGTCCCCCGCGTACCCAACCCGACCGGCCCACCCGCGGCTTCTGCTTTCCGCAGCCACCCAGACACCACCCACGAGGGGCTGCGCCGTTGGCTGGAAACCCTATCCCCCGTGCACGGGCCGGTGCCCGCGTACCGCCATCACCAACCCGATGCCGGCCAACAGCGAAACCGCCGATGTGCCGCCGTAGCTGATCAGCGGCATCGGAATGCCCACCACCGGCAGCAGGCCGGAAATCATTCCGCCGTTCACCAGCACGTAGACGAAGAACGCCAGCCCCAGGCTGCCGGCCAGCAACCGTGCATGCGTGTCGCGCGCGTGCACGGCAATCCACAGGCAACGCCCGACCACGAACAGGTACAGCGCGAACAGCGTCGCCACGCCGATCCAGCCGAACTCTTCGGCCAGCACCGAAAACGCGAAGTCGGTGGTGTATTCGGGGAGGAAATCCAGCGTGGCCTGGGTGCCCTGCCCCCAGCCGCGTCCCTGCCATCCCCCGGAGCCGATCGCGATGCGTGACTGCAGGATGTTCCAGCCGGTGCCCAGGGGGTCGGCCGCCGGGTCGAGGAAGGTCAACACACGATCCTTCTGGTACTGACGCAGCAGACCGAACCACGCCAGCGGCGCGGCCACTGCCAGCCCCGCCGCGCCGGTCGCCACCCAGCCCCAGTGCAGGCCCGCCAGCAACAACGCGAACACGCCGCTGGCGGTGACCAGCGTGGCGGTGCCGAGGTTGGGCTGCATCAGGATCAACACCGCCGGCGCGCCGATCAGCACCGCCGCGGTCAGTACCGTGCGCGGCGACGGCGGCAGCGGTTGCCGGTGCAGGTACCAGGCCATCATCAACGGCAGGCTGAGCTTGAGCAGCTCCGACGGTTGCAGGTAGAACACGCCGAGGTTGAGCCAGCGCTGCCCATATTTGCCGGTGCCGATCACATACACCGCCATCAGCGGCAGCATCGACAGCGCGTACAACGCTGGTGTCCACGCGCGCAGGCGCAGCAGCGAAACACGTGACAGCAGCCACATCGCCAGCAGTCCACCCGCAAAGCGCGCCGCCTGCCCGGCCACCGGCCCGGACACACTGTGCAGCACCGCCAGGCCCGCGCCCATCAGGATCAGCAATGCGACCAGCAACGGCAGATCGATCGTGCGCACTGCCTCACGGCAGCCGCCAAACAGTCGTTTCCATTCCACGCGCAGCACGCTAGCAACGGGCGCTTGCGTGAAGCTGTCAGGGTGCTTCTGATCTCCGTAGCCGGGCTGTGGGGTCAGATCCCTTTTCCCTGTGGAAAAAGGGATCTGACCCCGACGCCGTACTCAGCCGTAGCCGCCGTGCACCGGGTTGTGACTGCGCACCGCCATCACCAATCCGAAGCCGGCCAGCAGTGACACCGCCGAGGTACCGCCGTAGCTGATCAGCGGCATCGGCACGCCCACCACCGGCAGCAGGCCGGAAATCATCCCGCCGTTCACCAGCACATAGACGAAGAACGCCAGGCCGGTGGCGCCGGCCAGCAGGCGCGAATACGAATCGCGCGACTGGCTGGCGATCCACAGGCAGCGCCCGATCACCACCAGGTACAGCGCCAGCACGGTGGCCACGCCGATCCAGCCGAACTCCTCGCTCAGCACCGAGAACGCGAAGTCGGTGGTCTGTTCGGGAATGAAGTTCAGGTGCGACTGCGAGCCCTCGCCCCAGCCCTTGCCATCGAAGCCGCCGGAACCGATCGCGATCTTCGACTGGATGATGTTCCACCCGGCCCCCAGCGCATCCATCTCCGGGTCCAGGAACATCATGATGCGGTCCTTCTGGTACGGCCGCAGCAACCAGAACCAGGCCACCGGCGCGACCGCGGCCACGCCACCCACGCCCAGGCCGACCCACCACCACGGCAGGCCGGCCAACAACAGCACGAACACGCCACTGGCAGCGATCAGCACACCAGTACCGAAGTCCGGCTGCAGCATCACCAGGCCGGTGGGCACGCCGATGATGACCAGGGCCACGAGCACGGTGTTGAAGCGCGGCGGCAGCGGCATCTTGTGCAGGTACCAGGCCACCATCATCGGCAGGCTGACCTTCAGCAGCTCGGCCGGCTGCAGGTAGAAGAACTTCAGGTCCAGCCACTGCCGGCCGTACTTGCCGGTGCCCAGCACGAACACCGCCAGCAACGGGATCATCGAGATCGCGTAGATCATCGGCGTAGCCGAGCGGATGCGCAGGATCGGCACCCGCGAGATGCCCCACAGCGCGGCCATGCCCACGGCGAAGCGCGCGCCCTGGGCCATCACCAGGCTGTCGCCACCGGCGCTCTTCAGGGTGGCCAGGCCGATCACCATCAGCGTCCCCAGGGCCAGGCACAGCACCCAGTCCAGCGTGCTGAAGAAGCGGCGCAGCATGTCGCCGGCCCAGCGCAGGAACACTCTCATCGTACGGGCTCCGCGACGGTCGGGCGTGGCGTGGCGGGCAACGCGGCGGCGGCCGGCGTACCCGGCTGCGGTGCGGGTACAGGTTCCGGCGCCGGCACGCCGACCAGCACCGGATGTTCACCCAGCTGCGCCGCGGCGAGGTCGCCAGCCTGGCGCGCGCCGGCATCTTCGTTGTCGAACGCGGTGGCGCCGATGGCGGTGGTGCCGCGCTCGCTGTCCAGTGGCTGCATGCCTTCGGGCATCTTGCCCAGCAGGTAGGCGTCGAACACCTTGCGTGCGATCGGCGCGGCCGCCGAACCACCATAGCCGCCGCCTTCCACGGCCACCGCGATCGCGATCACCGGGTTTTCCACCGGTGCGAAGCCGACGAACAGCGCGCGATGGCGCAGGTGCATCGGCAGGCTCTTCGGATTCACTGCCGCCGTGCCCTTTCGGCTGATGACCTGCGCGGTACCGGTCTTGCCGGCCATCACGTACGGCGCACCCACTGCCACGCGCCAGCCGCTGCCGCCGGGCCGCATGGTCGCCATCATGCCCTCGCGCACGGCCTGCACGTTGGCGGGGTTGGGGCTGACCGGCTTGCTCTCGCCAGCCGGCATCGCCGACCAGTCGCTGTCGAAACCCTCGCGCTGCTGGATCACCAGGTGCGGGGTGCGCAGCTGGCCATCGGCCAGACCGCTGACGCCGCGCGCCAGCTGCAGCGGGGTGACCTTCCAGTCACCCTGGCCGATGCTGATGTTGACCGTATCACCGGGGTACCAGGCTTCCTTGCGGCTCTTCCGCTTGTAGGCCGGCGACGGCAGGATGCCGCCGATCTCGCCGGTGAGGTCGATGCCGGTCGGCTGGCCGAAGCCGTAGTACTCCATGTAATGGTCGAAGCGCTCGATGCCCAGGTCCAGCGCCAGCTTGTAGTAGTAGGTGTTGACCGATTCGGCGATGGACTTGCGCAGGTCGGTCCAGCCATGGCCGCCACGGTGGGCGTCACCCCAGCCGCGGGAAGTGCCCGGCAGATAGAACATGCCGGTGGACAGCACCTTGTCTTCCGGGCGTCGAACGCCCGAATCCAGGCCGGCCAGGCCGATCAGCGGCTTCAGCGTGGAACCGGGGGCGACGCCACCGAGCACCAGGCGGTTGAACTGCGGCCGCGACGGGTTTTCGTTCAGCGCCTTGAAGTCGGCATGCGAGATGCCGTTGACGAACAGGTTGGGGTCGTAGGACGGCAGGCTGACCATCGCCAGCACTTCGCCGGTGCGCGGGTCCATCGCCACCGCCGAGCCTTCCTGGTCGCCGAAGGCGGCCACCATGGCGCGCTGCAGGTCGGCGTCGATCGACAGCCGCAGGTCGGCGCCGGACTGCGCGGCGACGCGGCCGATGGTGCGGATCGCGCGCCCCTGCACGTTGGTCTCGACCTGCTCGTAGCCGACCTTGCCGCGCAGCTGCTGCTCGTAGTAACGCTCCAGGCCGGACTTGCCGATGTGGGTCAGCGCGGCATTGCCTTCGCCGAGGATCTCCAGATCCTTGTCATCAACGCGGCCAACGTAGCCGATGATGTGCGCGAACAGATCGCCGTAGGGGTAGCGGCGGGTCAGGTAGGGCTCCAGCTCGACGCCGGGGAAGCGCCAGCGGTCGACCGCGAAGCGCGCCATCTCCTCGTCGCTCATGCGCAGCTTCAGCGTGACCGGCAGGAACTTGCGGCGCGCCTTGCGCGACTTGTTGAACGCTTCCAGCTCTTCCGGGCTGATGTTGATGATCTTCGCCAGCCCTTCCAGGGTGGCGTCCATGTCCTTGACCTTGTCCGGGGTCACGTCCAGGCGGAAGGCCGGCACGTTCTCGGCCAGCAGGCGGCCATTGCGGTCGTAGATCATGCCGCGCCCGGGCACCACCGGCCGCGGCTTGATGCGGTTGGCTTCCGAGCGCGTGGCATAGACGTCGTGGTCCAGCACCTGCAGCTTGAAGTACCAGCCGCCCAGGCCCAGCAGGCAGACCAGCACGCCCAGGAAGCCCAGCGCCGCGCGGCGGCGGAACTGTTCGGCTTCGGCGTGCGGGTTCTTGACCTGGCGGCGCGGGATCATGGCTCAGCGCCCGCGCTTGCCGAAGCGCACCGCGTCCAGCAGCACGAACACCAGCGGCCACAGGCCCATGCCCAGCAGCGGTGCCCACCAGTACGACCACGGCAGGGTCGGCTCATCCACCACGATGTGGACCAGCGCGCTGACGATGCGGTCGTTGAACAGCAGGCCGCCGATGGCCAGCATCTGCTGGGACATCGGGAAGAAGCGGATGCGGGCGCGGAAGCGCTGCAGGATGAAGGCCAGCATCACCAGCCGCAGCGCCTGTTCGCCCAGCACGCCGCCGTACAGCAGGTCGGCAACCACGCCGCTGGCGAAGGCGATGCCCAGGCCGACGCGTTCGGGGGCTTCGATGACCCAGTACGCCAGCACCAGCGCCAGCCAGTACGGGCGCAGCGGCTGCAGCAGCGCCGGCAACGGCAGCAGGCCCAGCAGCAGCGCCACCACCAGGCTGGCCGGCAGCACCCACGGGTTGTCGCGCAGGCGGCTCATCGCTGGGCCTCCGGCGTGGTCGGTTGCCGGCCAGCGGCCGGCACTACCGTAGCGCCGGAGGCTGGGGTGGAGCCCCCCTCTTGTTGAGGGGGGCGCGCCGAAGGCGCGGGGGTAAGGGAGGATGCGCGGGCCGGTTGCACCGAAGGTGCAGTCGGCTGAGGGGGGCGCGCCGAAGGCGCGGGGGTAAGGGAGGATGCGCGGGCCAGTTGCGCCGAAGGTGCAGTCGGCTGAGGGGGGCGCGCCGAAGGCGCGGGGGTAAGGGAGGATGCGGGGGCAACAGTCCTCGTTTGCGACGAGGGCTGTTGCCGGCCAGCGGCCGGCACTACCGGGGAGCTGGCCGGAGCCGGCGTCGTTGCCGCTGGCGCGGCTCCCGCAGGCACGCTGGCGCCGGTGGCCGGCCCCCCCGGGGCGGTTTCTTCCAGCTGCAGGCGCAGTTCCGGCGGAATGCGGATCGCCGCCCCCGGGCGCAGCAGCAGCACGTCGCGGCCGCGGTCGAGCTGGGCCGCCGGCTTCAGTTCGCCGACCAGGAAGGCATGGGTGTCGTCCGGGCGCAGGCCGGTGATGGTGCCGACCGGGAAGCCGGCCGGGAAGCGCCCGCCGAGGCCGGAGGTGACGATCTCATCGCCCACTTCCACGCCGGCGCTGAGCGGGATGTCGCGCAGTTCCAGCGTGTCGCCGCGGCCATAGACGATCAGGCGCACGCCGTTGCGGGCCACGGTGACCGGCACCGCGTGGTCGGGATCGGTCAGCAGCAGCACGGTGGAGGTGCCGCCGGTGACGCTGATCACCTGCCCCATCAAGCCGCCGGCATCGATCACCGCCTGGCCGACGTGCACGCCTTCGCGGGTGCCGGCGTCGAGCACCAGGCGCTGCTTCACCGGGTCCAGGTCGATGTCCAGGATCGGCGCCAGCTGCACGTCCAGGCCGCTGCGCTCGGCCACGTTCAGCAGTTCGCGCAGCTGGGCATTGTCCAGCGCGGCGGTCTGCAGGCGGGTCAGGCGCGCGTTGGCCAGCAGCAGCTGGTTGCGCAGTTCGCGATTCTCGGTCACCAGCTGGGTATGGCTGGCGGCGGAATCCTTGACCTGGTTGCCGAGCTTGCCGGGCAGGCCGGCCAGCGCCCATACCGGCTGCACCAGGCTGTTGGCCTGCTCGCGCAGGCGCGCCAGCCAGCCGGCCTGGTCATCGAGCACGATCAGGGTGATGGCCAACGCGAGATAGGCCAGCAACCGCAGGGGGCTGGCGGCATCACCGGATCGGGAGGCAACGGGAGGACCGGCGTAGGGCGGCACGGCAACGATTCAACTGGCAGAAGGCGAAAGGGAAACACGCGGGCGCCCCGCCGGTGCCGGCCCGCCATCACGGCGGGCCGCACCCCGGAAGGGCGCGGCGGGCAGGAACGGCCGGGACGGCTTATTCCGGCGCAAAGAACTCGTTGCCGTGCATGTCCACCAGCTCCAGCGCACGGCCGCCACCGCGGGCCACGCAGGTCAGCGGATCGTCGGCCACCTGCACGTGCAGGCCGGTTTCCTCGGAGATCAGGCGGTCCAGGTCGCGCAGCAGGGCGCCACCACCGGTCAGCACGATGCCGCGCTCGGCGACGTCGGCGCACAGTTCCGGCGGGGTCTGCTCCAGCGCCAGCTTGACCGCGCTGACGATGCCCGACAGCGGCTCGTGCAGGGCCTCGAGCACCTCGTTGGAGCTGATCTTGATCATCTTCGGCACGCCCTCGGCGAGGTTGCGGCCGGAGATTTCCATCTCGATCACTTCCGCCTGCGGGTAGGCGCAGCCCAGCTCGACCTTGATGCGCTCGGCGGTGGCTTCACCGATCAGCATGCCGTGGTTGCGGCGCACGTAGTTGGTGATCGACTCGTCGAAGCGGTCGCCGCCGATGCGGACCGAGGCCGAATAGACGATGCCGTTGAGCGAGATCACCGCCACTTCGGTGGTGCCGCCGCCGATGTCGATGACCATCGAGCCACGGGCCTCGGTGACCGGCATGCCGGCGCCGATCGCGGCCGCCATCGGTTCTTCGATCAGGAACACGTCACGGGCACCGGCTTCCTCGGCCGATTCCTTGATCGCGCGGCGCTCGACCTGGGTCGAGCCGGCCGGCACGCAGACCAGCACGCGCGGGCTCGGGCGCAGCACGCGCGATTTGTGCACCTTCTTGATGAAGTGCTTGAGCATCGCCTCGGTGTAGGTGAAGTCGGCGATGACGCCGTCCTTCATCGGGCGGATGGTGGTGATGTGACCCGGGGTACGGCCCAGCATCTGCTTGGCTTCGGCGCCCACGGCTGCCACCGAGCGGGTGCCACCGATGGCACGGTCCTGGCGCACGGCCACGACCGACGGCTCGTTCAGCACGATCCCCTGCCCGCGCACGTAGATGAGGGTGTTGGCCGTGCCCAGGTCGATGGACAGGTCGTTGGAGAACATGCCACGGAGTTTCTTGAACATCTGAGGAAGGAGTCCTGAGGGGTGTCGTGCCCGCCGCGGGATGGCGAAAAAATGGGCAGAAATCGAGGCCGACAAGCCTAGCAACCCGCCTGCCGCCGAGCAAGGAAAAAACTAGCTGAACCCGCGTCTTCACAGGCTTTCGGCCTGATCGGGCATCACCCGGTTCTGGCCCTGAGCGGCACCAGCGGGTAACCTTTGCGCCGTCGGGCGCCCAAGGGCGCCGTTTGCTTGCCCGCTGAACCGGGCTGGCCCACCCCAAAATTCACCGCATAGGCTTACATCGATGTCCGCTCTGATCTGTGGTTCTCTTGCCTTCGACACCATCATGGTGTTTCCGGACCAGTTCAAGAATCACATCCTGCCGGACAAGGTGCACATCCTGAACGTGTCCTTCCTGGTGCCGCGCATGCGCCGCGAGTTCGGCGGCTGCGCCGGCAACATCGCCTACAACCTGCACCTGCTGGGCGGCCAGCCGATCCCGATGGGCACCGTGGGTTCGGACTTCGGCCCGTACCGCGAGTATTTCGAAGGCCTGGGCATCGACCTGTCGCGCGTGCGCGTGATCGATGAGCTGTTCACCCCGCAGGCGTTCATCACCACCGACCACGACAACAACCAGATCACCGCCTTCCACCCGGGCGCGATGATGCGTTCCTACGAGAACCATGTGCGCGGCGTGCCGGGCGTGACCCTGGGCCTGGTCGGCCCGGATGGCCGCGAAGGCATGATCCAGAACGCGCAGGAATTCCACGAGGACGGCATCCCGTTCATCTTCGACCCGGGCCAGGCCATGCCGCTGTTCAACGGCCCCGAGCTGCGCGCCTTCATCGACCAGGCCGACTACGTGGTGGTCAACGACTACGAGTCGAACCTGCTGCAGGAACGCACCGGCTGGGACGAAAAGGAGATCGTCAGCCGGGTCAAGGCCTACATCACCACCCGCGGCCCGAAGGGCGCGGTCATCCACACCCCGGAAAAGAGCTACGACATCCCGCCGGCGCACGAGCGCCGCGTGGTCGACCCGACCGGCTGTGGCGACGCCTTCCGCGCCGGCCTGATCTACGGCATCCAGAAGGGCTACGACTGGCTGACCATCGGCCGCATGGGCAACCTGATGGGCGCACTGAAGGTCGAGCACCCGGGCACGCAGAACCAGCGCTTCACCTTCGATGAGTTCAACGAGCAGTTCAAGCAGCAGTTCGGTTACGCGCTGGGCGCGTAAACCGAACTGCCCGCGCATCGCTCGGTGGGTGTCGACCTGGGTCGACACTGCCGGCCGGCAGCCGGCACTACCGGAACTTCCGACCGACACGTTGCCTGCTCTCTGTGGAGCCGAGCCCATGCTCGGCTTGCGCGCGCCTGCGCGATCTGACCGCAGAGCAGCCGAGCGTGGGCTCGGCTCTACACGGTCATGCGGCCTGCCAGGCCGCCAACAGCGCGCGGCAATCGGCGAAATGCCAGTCGGCACGGCCGGGCCACGGGTTTTCCGGCAGGTTGACCAGTACGGTATGGGCGCCCGCGGCGCGGCCGCACTCCAGGTCGTAGGCGTGGTCGCCGACCATCACCGCCTCCCTCGCTGCAATGCCCCAGCGCCGCAGGTGCTGCTGCAGGCCATCCGGCGAGGGCTTGGGCACCGCTTCATCACGGCCGACGATGTCGGCATCATCGAACAGTTCCCCGACCCCGATCGCGTCCAGCGTCAGCTTCGCCAGCGCATGATCGTTGCGGGTCAGGATGCCCAGCCGGCAACCGTCGGCTGCCAGCGCACGCAGCAGCGTCACCGCACCCGGCGCCGGCAGCGCCTCCTCGGCCAGCACACGTTCGTGATCCAGCAGCCACTCACGCTTGGCCTGCGCCGGCGCATCCGGCAACGCTGCGATATGGTCCAGGATGTCCTCCTCGGCCGCGATCTGCAGCGCACGGCGGATCGCGGCGAAATCATGCACGGCGACGGTCAGCGTGCCATCCATGTCGAAGACCCAGTGCCGGATCGCGGACAACGCGTGCACTGCGCTGCCCGTCGCGATCATCACTGCCACCACTGCGGCATGCGACTGGCGTCGACACCGCCGGTCTCGAACACGGCCGTACGCGTGCCGCCAGCCTTGACCGGGAACTCGATGCTGATCGACTTGCCCTTGCGCGCCAGCTTCCACAACGCCTTCTGGTCGGTGATGAACAGGGCGATGGCTTCATCGGTCTTCGGGCGCCAGGCCGCCATCGACACCGGCTTGCCATCGTCCACAGTCACCTTCACCGTGCACTGCGGGCAGCGGAAATCGCCGGCCTGCAGCACCAGGTAAGCGTGCCGCTTCCACTCCGGGTGATCGCGGAACACCAGCTGCACCGGCTTGGCGCCGCTGCCATCCACGTCCACCCGTTCCTTGCTGTAGATCTGCGCCGAAACCTGGTTGCCCTTGTTGCCCACCGGGATCTGGTTGTACTGCCACAGCGCCTGCATGCGGCGCAGGTCGCGCGCGGCATCGCCCTTGGCCTTGACCTCGTCGAAGCCCGCGGCGATGCGCTCGGCGGCGGCGGTGTCCTTGTACTGGTCCAGCAGCGAGGCGCCATGCAGGCGCGCGCGTTCCCAGTCCTGCGCGGCCACGGCCATGTCGTACTGCTTGGCTACGTCCTCGGCCTTGGCTTCCTTCTGCGCCTGCACGGCGGCCGCGGCGGCTTCCTGCGCCTTGCGCTCTTCCTCGGGGTTGCTGCAGGCGGCCAGGGCCAGGGTGCAGGCGGTGAGCAGGATCAGTCGTTTCATGGCGGAGGTCCTATGCGAGTGCATCCCGATTCTATCGGCAGCGAAAAGCGGATACAGCAACGGCGGGTTTCCCCGCCGTAGCTGGTGAAGCAGTGACCGGTTGCCGGCCAGCGGCCGGCACCACCGGTTACTTGGCTTCAGCCTTGGCCAGCATGTCCTGGACCGAGGCCGTGGTGATCGGGTGGTAGCCCGGCTTGGCCTTTTCAAAGGCCTGCTTGGCCAGCTCCAGCCCCTTCGGGGTCTTCACCAGTTCGGCGTAGATCGGCAGGATCAGCTTGCGACGGCCGACGCGCTCGATGAACGCGGCAGCACCTTCATTGGCCTGCTCGTAGCCGCTGCGGATCGCCAGCGGGTACCAGCGCATGGCGATCTCGCCATTCGGGGTGCCGGTGAAGTGGAACGCCTTGTCCAGCGTGGCCAGCTTGTCCAGCGGCTGGGTCGCACCCAGGCCGTCGATGAAGCGCACCCATTCCTGCGTGCTCCAGTCGGCGATGACCTGGCTGCTCGGCACGGTGCCGGCGCTGGCGAAGGCAATGCGCGCGGTATCGACGCTGCTGAAGTTGCGCGACTGCGCCTTGGCCGCGAACGCCGGAATGCCCGGCTCGTCCAGCCACGCCTTCAGTTCGGCCTCGGTCACTGCCGAGGGATTCTTCGGCAGCAGGTTCTTCTTCATGTACGCGACGAACTGGTCGGTGTTCGCGCTCTGGAAGGCATGGTCATCGAACCAGCCGCGCAGGAACGGATCGAAGGTCTCGCGGCCGAAGCGCTGCTCCAGGAATTCCAGGAACCACGAACCCTTGACGTAGGCGACCTGGCTGAGGGCTTCGTCGGGGTCACGCTCGTTCAGCGGCGGCAGCGCCAGCGCCTGGTCGGCCGGGCTCATGTCCTTCACTTCGGCCAGCAGGTCGGTCTGGTCGATCTGCTTCTCCATCTCGGCCATCTCCTTGCCGTACAGGGCTTCGGTGATGCGGCCCTGGACGTAGGTGGTGAAGCCTTCATTGAGCCAGATGTCCTTCCAGCTGGCGTTGGTCACCAGGTTGCCCGACCAGCTGTGCGCCAGTTCATGGGCGACCAGCGAGACCAGCGACTTGTCACCGACGATCACGGTCGGGGTGGCGAAGGTCAGGCGCGGATTCTCCATGCCGCCGAACGGGAACGACGGCGGCAGCACCAGCATGTCGTAGCGGCCCCAGCGGTATTCGCCGTAGAGCTTCTCGGCGGCACCGATCATCTTCTCGGTGTCTTCGAATTCCTTGGCGGCCTTGTTGACCATGGTCGGCTCGGCCCAGACGCCGGAGCGGCCGGAGATCGGCTCGAACACCAGGTCGCCGGCGGCGATGGCCAGCAGGTAGGACGGAATCGGCTGCGGCATCTTGAAGGTGTAGTCACCGTCACGCGCGGCCTTCGGATCGTTGTCGGCGCTCATCAGCACCATCACGTCCGGGCGCGAGACCACGTGCGCGCTGTAGGTGAAACGCACGCTCGGGGTGTCCTGCAGCGGCACCCAGGAGCGGGCGTGGATGGCCTGCGACTGGCTGAACATGAAGGGCAGCTTCTTGCCTTCGGTCATCGACGGCGCCAGCCACTGCAGGCCCGAGGCGGTCGGTGCGGTGTGGTAGGTCACTTCCACCTTGGCCGGCTGTTCCGGGGTCTCGATGGTCAGCTTGCTGCCGAACACCTTGTCGACCGGGGCCAGCGCGAACTGCAGCGGGCTGCGCGCGCCATCGGCACCGACGGCCTCGACCTTGGACACGGTCAGCTCGCGGGTGTCGAGCACCAGCTGCCTGGCGTCCTTCTGCTTCCATTCCAGGGTGTAGGTGGCGGTTCCGCCGATCTGCTTCTGGTCGAAGTCCAGCTTCAGATCCAGCGCGATGTCCTTGATGACGACCTTGTCCGGCTCGGCGTACGAGCTTTCGTCGTGGCTGCGGTTCTCGGCGTTCACGGGGGCGGCGGGGGCCTTTGCGGCAGTCGGGGCGGCGGCGGGCGCGGCCGCCTCCTGGGAGCAGCCGGCGGCCAGGGCCACGGCCAGCGGAAGGAGCATCAGCGGATTACGCATGAATCGGGACCGTTACGGGGATCAAACCCCAATGGTACCTCCCTCCGGCCGCGCAGGCGTTGCGCGGTGCGGGGTAATGCAGGCCGGGGCCGTTCCTGCGCCTCCGGCGCATGCCAACCAAGGTTGGCATCTACAGGTAGGTGCCAACCTTGGTTGGCATCTACAGGCAGGTGCCCACCTTGGTTGGCACGGATCCATCAACGCACGCGGCAGGCCCGTGCCGACCAAGGTCGGCACCTACCAGAGCGGATGACCGCAGCGGGCGAGTGCCAACCAAGTTGGCACCCACCAGAGCAGGGCTTACAGCTTGTAGCCGGAGTGGATCGAGACGATGCCGCCGGTCAGGTTCTTGTAGTGGCAGCGCTCGAAGCCGGCCTGCCCCATCATCGCCTTCAGTTCGTCCTGCGGCGGGTGCTTGCGGATGCTCTCGGCCAGGTACTGGTAGCTGTCCGAATCGTTGGCGAACAGCTTGCCCAGCTTGGGCAGGATCTTGAACGAGTGGAAGTCGTAGATCGGCTTGAACCAGTCCGCGGTGACTTCGGAGAATTCCAGTACGCGGGCCTGGCCGCCCACCTTCAGCACGCGGTACATCTCGCGCAGGCCAGCGTCCTTGTCGGTCACGTTGCGCAGGCCGAAGGCAATGGTGACCAGATCGAAGCTGTTGTCCGGGAACGGCAGGGCTTCGGCGTTGCACTGCACGTAGTCCAGGCCGAGCACGAGGCCGCGGTTGGTCAGGCGGTCACGGCCGACCGACAGCATGCCGGCGTTGATGTCGCCCAGCACCACCGAGCCCTCGGCGCCGACGCGCTCCTTCAGCAGGGCGGCGATGTCGCCGGTGCCGCCGGCCAGGTCGAGCACGCGGTCGCCCGGCTTCACCTGCGCGGTGGCCACGTAGTAGCGCTTCCACGCCCGGTGCACGCCCAGGCTCATCAGGTCGTTCATCAGGTCGTAGTTGCGCGCGACCGAGGTGAACACCTGGCCGACCAGCTTCTGCTTGTCCTTGGCGGCGACGTCGCGGAACCCGAAATGGGTGGTACCGGCTTTGTAGGGGGATTCGCTCATGGCCCCGATTATCGCACCGCCGGGGGCCAGCGGCACCCCCTGCCCGTATGATGGCGGGCCACGACTTACCGGAGAGCCCCGCATGATCACCACGCCCGACTACCAGGCCCTGCTGCAGACCGCCATCGCCGAAGCCCGCCAGGGCCTGGCCGAGGGCGGCGTGCCGATCGGCGCGGCGCTGTACCACAACGACGGCCGCCTGCTCGGCTGCGGCCACAACCGCCGCGTGCAGGAAGGCGACCCGTCGGTGCATGGGGAAACCGACGCCTTCCGCAAGGCCGGCCGCCAGCGCCGTTACCAGGACACCATCATGGTCACCACCCTGGCCCCGTGCTGGTACTGCTCGGGGCTGGTGCGCCAGTTCAACATCGGCACCGTGGTGGTGGGCGAATCGCGCACCTTCCAGGGCGGCATCGACTGGCTGCGCGAAAACGGCGTCAACGTGATCGACCTGGACAACCAGGAATGCGTGGACCTGCTGGGCGATTTCATCAGCCGTCATCCCGACATCTGGAACGAGGACATCGGCGAATGAGCCACGCGCGCTCGTCTCTGCAACACATTTAATGAACGCTTCAGCGCCGGTGCGCCCTTGTGCCGGCAGCCTTTGCGGGCATCGGCGTGACCGCGCGCACAGTCAGCCACGCCACGCGCACACATTGCGGTAACACCCCACGCGGCTGACACGCCTACGGTGGGGTCACCGGGGCACCCTTTCCCCGGCGGAGCCAGCCATGTGCGCGCACGCCGTACGCCCTACGACAGACCCGATCCTCGATCCGATCCGCGAACGCTTGCAGCAGCAATATGCGCTGCACCGGCGCGGCGCGCCGTTCTGGACTGCCTATCAGCACATGCAACTGGAGCTGGTCCGCCGCCACCCGCTCGACCACGAACGCCTGTGCAATGCGATGGCCACTCTGGCCGAAGACCTCGGTACGGTCGAACATGCGCAGTTGATCGGCCATGCCAACGCAGGCTCCACATCCCGCTGACGCGGCATGCACCGCCATATACGCCACACTCGGATGAACCCCCACTCCCTTTCCACTCAACCGAACTGGATTGTCATGCACGCTGAAGTCCCCACCATTCCTCCGGTCATCAACGTTGACGCCGAGCTTGACCACTGGCGCCGCCAACATGCCGAAGGCGCACTGCCGCACAACTCGTTCGGCTCGTACGTGCCGTGGATCAAGTTCGCCTGTGATTCGCTGATCACCCAGCCGCGCGCCAGCGAGGCCGAACGTGACGAGATGTTCCAGACCCAATACGCCCTGCAGATCATGCCGCGGCTGAGCGAAGCCCAGGCCCGTGAGTTCGTCGACCGTTGCTGGCAGCACGTCTACCAGAGCAGCCCGGTGCGCAGCCTGCAGGCGCCACGACTGCAGCGCATGCGCGCCTGACCGCCGCTGCACAACCCCTGCACGGGCCACTGCCGATCATCCTCGTCACCTGAGTGGGACGACGACGATGAAAGCACGCAACCTGTTCAATACGATCGCCAAGAAGGCCGCGGCCGCCACCGGCTCGCCGTGGACCTTCCTGGCTGCAGTAGCGATCGTGGTGATCTGGGGCATCAGTGGCCCAGTGTTCGGTTTCAACGACACCTGGCAGCTGGTGATCAACACCGGCACCACCATCATCACCTTCCTGATGGTGTTCCTGATCCAGCACACGCAGAACGCGGATACTGCCGCGATGCAGATCAAGCTGGACGAGCTGATCCGGGCGACGGCCGAAGCCAACAACGAACTGTTGGATCTGGAAGAACTGGATGAAGCGCGCCTGGAAGAGATCCGCGCCGAGTACGAGCAGATGGCGCGCGAAGCCGGCGATGCGCTGGCGCGCGTTCGCGCCTGCCATGCGGCGCGGCGCGACGATGAAGCGGTGTAGCAGGCCTCCGAATGACAATGCCGGCCAACGGCCGGCACTACCCTCGATCTCCAGGTAGGTGCCAACCTTGGTTGGCACAGGGCCAGCCGCCTGCGCTGACGCATCCGTGCCAACCAAGGTTGGCACCTACCAGAAGCATTGCTTACCCGCGCTCGTGCCAGCCGCCGCCCAGCACCTTGTACAGGGTGATGCGGTTGGCCTGCTGCGCCAGCTGCGCCTCCAGCTGGGTCTGCTGCGCGTTGTAGGCGGTACGCCGCGCGTCAAGCAGGGTGACAAAGCTGTCCAGCCCCGCGTCGTAGCGTGCCTGCGACAGGCGATTGGCCTGTTCGGCCGCTTCCACCAGGCGCTGCTGTGAACTCACCTGCTCATCCAGGCTGACATTCAACGCCAGCGCATCGGCCGTTTCGCGGAATCCCACCTGGATCGACTTCTCGTACTGCGCCAGTGCGATATCACGATCCGCGTTGGCGATGGCCAGGTTGGCGCGCAGCTTGCCGCCCTGGAAGATCGGCAGGGTGATCTTCGGCAGGAAGCTCCACACACGGGTGCCGCTGTCGAACAGGTTGGACAGTTCGCTGGAGCCGCTGCCGATGCTGCCGGTCAGCGAGATGCTCGGGAAGAACGCTGCGCGTGCCGCACCGATGTTGGCATTGGCGGCCAGCAGCTGGTGTTCGGCGGCCATGATGTCCGGGCGCTGCAGCAGCACGTCGCTGGGCAGGCCGGCCGGCGGCGGGGCCAGCGCCAGCAGCTGCGGTTCGATGCTGTCCGGCAGCAGTGCCGGATCGAGCTGGCCACCGGCCAGCAGCGCCAGTGCGTTGCGGTCCTGGGCCAGCTGGCCGCGCAGGCGCGCGGCATCGGTGCGTGCGGTCTCGACCAGGGTACGGGTCTGGGTCAGCTCCAGCGCCGAACTGCCGCCGCGTTCGTGGCGGGCCTCGGCCAGGCGCAGCGAATCCTCGTAGGTCTTCAGCGTGGCATCGGCGATCTTCAGCCGCTGCGCATCAGCCCCATAGGTCAGCCACGCGGTGGCGGTCTCGGCCACCAGGCTCAGCTGCGCGTTGCGGCGGTTGGCAGCCACGGCGAAGTACTGCTGCAGCGCCGCCTCGCTGAGGTTGCGCACGCGACCGAACAGGTCCAGCTCGAACTCGGCCACACCCACGCCCGCGCTGAACTGCTCGGTGACACCGGCATCGGTACCACGGCGGTCCATCTGGCCGGTCACGGCCACGCCGGGCACGCGATCGGCGCGCTGCACGCGGTACTGGCCACGCGCGCGCTCGACATTGAGCACGGCCACGCGCAGGTCGCGGTTGTTCTGCAGCGACTGCTCGATCACCTGCTGCAGGCGCGCATCGGTGAAGAAATCGCGCCAGCCGACGGCGGCGACATCGGCCACCTCGCCCTGCGCGGCCTCGGCCGGCCACTGCGCAGGAATTGCCGGAGCGACGGCGGTGTTCTTCGGCGCCAGGGTGGAGCAGCCGGCCAGCGCGAGCGTGGCGGCAATGGAGAGGAACAGGGATGCACTTTTCATGGGGATCACTTCCATCGGTACTGCCGGATGGCAGGAGGCAGTGCCGGCCAGCGGCCGGCACTACCGTTTCGATAACGCCAGCCTGAGGCCGGCATGACCGCTACAGGTCACGTCGTGGATCTGCGCTTGAACACGCGCTGCACCACCACGAAGAACAGCGGCACGAAGAACACGCCGAGCACGGTGCCGACGATCATGCCGCCGAGCACGCCGGTGCCGATCGCCTGCTTGGCGCCGGAGCCGGCGCCGGTGGAGATCGCCAGCGGTACCACGCCCATGCCGAAGGCCAGCGAGGTCATCACGATCGGGCGCAGGCGGTCGCGCACGGCGTGCATGATCGACTCGATCAGGCTGGCGCCCTTTTCCAGGTTTTCCTTGGCGAACTCGACGATCAGGATCGCGTTCTTGCTGGTCAGGCCCACCGTGGTCAGCATCGCCACCTGGAAGTAGATGTCGCGCTCCAGGCCCTTGAAGGTGTTGGCCAGCACCGCGCCGAGGATACCCAGCGGGGCCGCCAGCAGCACCGCGGTCGGTACGCTCCAGCTTTCATACATCGCGGCCAGGCACAGGAACACGATCATCAGCGACAGCGTGTACAGCAGCGGCGTCTGCGAGCCGGCCTGGCGTTCCTGGTAGGACATCGCCGTCCATTCGATGCCGAAACCCGCCGGCAGCTGCTTGGCCAGCTGTTCGATCTCGGCCATGGCATCACCGGAGGCGACACCCGGGGCCGGTTCGCCCTGGATTTCCATTGCCGACACACCGTTGTAGCGTTCCAGGCGCGGCGAACCGTAATCCCAGTGCTTGGTAGCGAAGGCGCTGAACGGCACCATCTCACCCTTGTCGTTCTTCACGGACCAGAGATCGAAGTCCTCCGGCACCATGCGGAACGCCTGGTCGGCCTGCACGAACACGCGCTTGACGCGGCCACGATCGACGAAGTCATCGATGTACGAGCTGCCCCACGCCGCGGCCAGCGTGCCGTTGATCTGATCGATCGACAGTCCCAGCGAGGTCGCCTTGGCCGCGTCGATGTCGATGCGGAACTGCGGCGTGTCTTCCTGGCCGTTCGGGCGTACGTTGGCCAGCTTCTTGCTGCCTGCGGCCAGGCCGAGCAGCTGGTTGCGCGCGGCCACCAGTGCCTCGTGGCCCTGGCCGCTGTTGTCCTTCAGGAAGAAGGTGTAGCCCGAGGCGGTCCCCAGCTCCGGAATGGCCGGCGGCGGGAAGGCGAAGATGAAGGCATCCTTGATCTGGCCCAGGGCCGCCATCGCACGGCCGGTGATCGGCATCACGCCATTGTCGGCGTCACGCTCGCTCCAGTCCTTCAGCTTGACGAACGCCATGCCCGCGTTCTGGCCCATGCCGGCGAAGCTGAAGCCCTGCACGGAGAACACCGAGTCCACCGCATCCTTCTCGTTCTGCAGGAAGTGGTTTTCCAGTGCCGCGATCGATTCCAGCGTGCGTTCCTGGGTGGCACCGACCGGCGCCTGCACCAGCGCCATCAGCACGCCCTGGTCTTCATTGGGCAGGAACGAGCTGGGCAGGCGCACGAACAGCACGCCCATCAGCACGAACAGCGCCGCCACGATGCCCATGAAGCGCCACGGACGGTGGATGATGCCGCGCACGCCGCGCTGGTAGCTTTCGCTGGTGCGGTCGAAGCCACGGTTGAAGCCATTGAAGAAGCGACCGGCCAGGCCACGGTGGGCGACGTGGTGCTCACCCTTCTTCAGCGGCTTGAGCATGGTCGCGCACAGTGCCGGGGTCAGCACGATCGCCACCAGCACCGACAACGCCATCGCAGAGACAATCGTGGCCGAGAACTGCCGATAGATCACGCCGGTGGAGCCGCTCATGAAGGCCATCGGCACGAACACCGCCGACAGCACCAGGCCGATACCCACCAGCGCACCGGTGATCTGGCCCATCGACTTGCGGGTCGCTTCGAGCGGCGACAGCCCTTCCTCGGACATGATGCGCTCGACGTTCTCCACCACCACGATGGCATCGTCCACCAGCAGGCCGATCGCCAGCACCATCGCGAACATGGTCAGCATGTTCACCGAGAAGCCCAGCATCGCCAGCACGCCGAAGGTACCCAGCAGCACCACCGGCACGGCGATGGTCGGGATCAGGGTGGCGCGGAAGTTCTGCAGGAACAGGTACATCACCACGAACACCAGCACGATCGCTTCGATCAGGGTCTGCACCACGCCCTTGATCGACACGCGCACGAACGGGGTGGTGTCGTACGGGATCTCGGCCTTCAGGCCGGCCGGGAAGAAGCCCTTCATGTCTTCCAGCGCGGCATCCACACCGGCCGCGGTATCCAGCGCGTTGGCGCCGGTGGCCAGGGTGACCGCCAGGCCACTGGCCGGCTGGCCGTTGTAGCGGGTGACGAAGTCGTAGGACTCGGCACCCAGCTCGACGCGGGCGACATCACCCAGGCGCAGCTCGGCACCGTCCTGCGCACCGCGCACGATGATGTTTCGGAACTGTTCCGGGGTCTGCAGGCGCGACTGCGCGTTGATGGTGGCGTTGAGCTGCTGGCCCTTCACCGACGGCGCACCGCCGAGCTGGCCGATCGCCACCTGGGCGTTCTGCGCCTTGATCGCGGCGGTCACTTCCGGCACCGACAGGCCATAGGTATGCAGCTTGTTCGGGTCCAGCCAGATGCGCATGGCGTACTTGCCACCGAACACCTGGATGTTGCCCACGCCCGGCACGCGGCTCAGGCGGTCGACGACATTGGAACCGACGTAGTCGGCGATGTCGTTGGCGTCCATGCTGCCGTTCTCGGACACGAACGCGATGACGTTCAGGAAGCCCGAGCTGGACTTGGCCACGTTGATGCCCTGCCGCTGCACTTCCTGCGGCAGCAGCGGCATGGCCAGCTGCAGCTTGTTCTGCACCTGCACCTGGGCGATATCCGGGTTGGTGCCGCTCTCGAAGGTCAGGGTGATGGTGGCCTGGCCGTTGGACGAGCTGTTGGAGGAGAAGTAGATCAGGCCATCAAGGCCCTTCATGTTCTGCTCGATGATCTGCGTCACCGAGTCCTCGACCACCTTGGCCGATGCACCCGGGTAGGTGGCACTGATTTCCACCGCCGGCGGTGCGACGTTGGGGTACATCGAGACCGGCAGCTTGAACAGCGCCAGGCCGCCGGCGAGCATGATGATGATGGCGATCACCCACGCAAAGATGGGTCGATCGATGAAAAAGCGTGCCATGGGGTTCTCCGCTTACTTCGCGTCGCCGGCCGGGGCGGCAGGCTGGGCGGCTGCCGCCGGCTTGGCCGGTGCGTCGCCCTTCTCGGTGGCCTTGACCGGCATGCCGGGGCCGATCTTCTGCAGGCCTTCGACGATGACCTTGTCACCGGCCTTCAGGCCGTCCTCGACCAGCCACTTGTCGCCGACCGTGCGGCTGACCTTGACCGGGCGCACTTCGACCTTGTTGTCCTTGCCGACCACCATCGCGGTGGTGTCGCCCTTCGGATCGCGCGCGATGCCCTGCATCGGCACCAGCACCGCGTCGCTGCGCACGCCGCCGCCGATCACCGCACGCACGTACATGCCCGGCATCAGCAGGCCGTCCGGGTTGTCCACCTTCACGCGCAGGCCGAAGCTGCCGGTGGTCGGATCGACGCTGACTTCGGAGAACTCCAGCGTGCCCTTGTGCTCGAAGGTGCTGCCGTCTTCCATCAGGATGCTGACCGGCAGGGTCTGGTTGTCCTGCAGGCGGCCGGCGGCCAGTTCGCGGCGCAGCTGCAGCAGCTCGGCCGAGGACTGGGTCAGGTCGACATAGATCGGGTCCAGCTGCTGCACGGTGGCCAGTGCGTTGGCCTGGCCGGCGCTGACCAGCGCACCCTGGGTGACGCTGGACTTGCCGATGCGGCCGCTGATCGGCGCGGTGATGCGGGCGTAGCCCAGGGTGACGTTGGCCGCATCCAGCGAGGCCTTGGCGGCACCGACGTCGGCCTCGGCCTGCTTCTGCGCGGCGACGGCGTTCTCCAGGTCCTGCTGGCTGACCGCATCGACCTTGGCCAGCTCGGTGATGCGCTTGGCACTCAGGCGCGCGGCATTGGCGGTGGCTTCGGCGCGGGCCAGCTGGGCGCGGGCGTTGTTGGCCTGGGCCCGGTAGCTGGCATCGTCGAGCTGGTACAGCGGCTCGCCGGCCTTGACCATGCCGCCCTCGGTAAACAGGCGCTTGGCCACGATGCCATTGACCTGCGGGCGCACTTCGGCGACCAGGAAGGCATTGGTACGGCCCGGCAGTTCGCGGGTCAGGCCCACGGTCTCGGACTTCAGCGTGACCACGGTGACGTCACCCGGGCCCTGCTCGGGGGCCTGGGGTTGGCCGCCGCAGGCAGCCACGGTCGCGGCGATTGCCAGCGACAGTGCAAAGGGTCGGATTCGGCTCAGCAACATGACGGAAAGGCTCTTGGAGGAAGGAATCTCAGAGGGAGCTGATATCGATGGACGTTCCCCTTCCGGTGAAAGCCCGCAGATCGCGCCCACCCGGGTGGAGTGGGCGCCAGACCGGCCTGCCACGCACACGACGGGAATGATGGGTGCGAAATATACATACATGCTTGTTTGTTTGTAAACCGGTACAATTCAGCCACGTTTCACCCGCACTCGTACCCACACCCATGGCCCGCAAGACCAAAGAGGACACCCAGGCAACCCGGGAAGGCATCCTTGACGCCGCCGAAGCCTGCTTCCATGAACACGGCGTGGCCCGTACCACGCTGGAGATGATCGGTGCCCGCGCCGGCTACACCCGTGGCGCGGTCTACTGGCACTTCAAGAACAAGAGCGAGGTGCTGGCCGCCATCGTCGAGCGCGTGCACCTGCCCTTCATGCAGGAACTGGAGCGCACCTCCACCGACCAGCGCGACACCCCGGTGCACGACCTGCGCGCGGTGATGATCCACTCGTTCATCGAGCTGTCCGAGGACGAGCGCCTGCGCAAGACCATGGAGATCATGCTGCGCAGCGATGCGTCGGCGGACACCAGGGTGCTGACCGAAATGCAGCAGGCCGGATTCCGCGATGCGCTGGACCGGATGGAGCGTGCCCTGCGCCGCGCCCGCGATCTGGGCCAGCTGCGCGAAGGCGCCGACCCGAAAATCGCCGCGCGCATGCTGCACGCCACCGTGCTGGGCGTGCTGCACGGCGCGATGGTCGAACCGGAACTGATGGACCTCAAGCGCGATGGCATGCTCGCGCTGGACATGACCCTGGCCGCCTACGTGAAGGATGGTGTGTTCGTTCCCGGCACCGTCCCCGAGCCGCTGCCCGAGGCGTGAACGAGGCTGCTCCCATCACTGCGGCACCCCCTGCAAGGGCAGATCGATGATCCTGGACAACGTGGTGTGGGGCTTCATCGGGTGTGGCAGCGTCACCGAGAAGAAGAGCGGGCCAGCCCTGGCCAACACGCCGGGCTCACGGGTAGTGGCGGTCATGCGCCGCAATGCCGCATTGGCCGAAGACTATGCACGCCGCCACGCGATTCCGCGCTGGTACGCGGACGCCGATGCACTCATCGCCGATCCGGAGGTGAACGCGGTCTACGTTGCAACACCGCCCTCCACGCACATGCACTACGCATTGCAGGCGATTGCTGCGGGCAAGCCGGTCTACATCGAAAAGCCGATGGCCATGGACCACGACGAGTGCCAGCGCATCATCGCGGCCAGCGCCCGCAGCGGCGTGCCCGTGTTCGTGGCCTACTACCGCCGTGCCCTGCCCCGCTTCGCACAGGTGAAGCAGCTGCTGGACGACGGCGCGATCGGCACAGTGCGCGGCGTGCGCGCCACCCTGCACCGGCCGCATTCAGTGGATGCCGCATCGCCTGACTTCTGGCGGACCAACCCCGCGATCGCCGGCGGCGGGCTGTTCGTCGACCTGGGCTCGCATACCCTGGACCTGCTCGACCATCTGCTGGGGCCGCTGAGCGATGTGCGTGGCCTGGCCAGCTCGTTGACCGGCGCCTACGCCGCCGAGGACAGCGTCTCGATGTGCTTCCGCACCGGGACGGGGACGCACGGCATCGCGCAATGGAGCTTCTGCGCGTTCCGCCGCCAGGATCAGATCGAGATCACCGGCGACCGTGGCCAGCTGCGCTTTGCCACCTTCGAGGACGTTCCGGTGGAGCTGGAAACCGAAGCGGGCGTGCAGGCCTTCGACATCCCGAACCCGTCGTCGATCCAGCAGCCGTTGATCGCCTCCCTCGTGGACGAACTGCGCGGCAACGGGCACTCGCCCTCGAACGGCATCAGCGCCGCCCGCACCAGTGCAGTGATCGACCAGGTGCTGCGGGACTACCGCACCCGGCAATCGCACTGACCGCACAGGAAAAAGGCCGCCTTGCGGCGGCCTTTTCTGCTGCAGTGGGCGGGGTCAGCGCCCTCGCCACGGCGAGGGATCCGACCCCACCGGGCATTACAGGATGTAGCGGCTCAGGTCCGGGTCCTGCACCAGTTCACCCAGGTGCTTGTCCACGTAGGCGCTGTCGATGGCCAGGGTTTCGCCGTCGCGGTCCGGTGCCTCGTAGCTGAGCGAATCCAGCAGGCGCTCCAGCACCGTATGCAGGCGACGCGCGCCGATGTTTTCCTGGCGTTCGTTCACCTGGAAAGCGATCTCGGCCAGACGATCAATGGCATCGGCAGTGAAGCTGACCTTGACGCCTTCGGTGGCCAGCAGTGCTTCGTACTGCTTGGTCAGCGCGGCCTTCGGTTCGGTCAGGATGCGCACGAAATCGTTCTTGCTCAGCGCACCCAGCTCCACGCGGATCGGGAAGCGGCCCTGCAGCTCCGGAATCAGGTCGCTGGGCTTGGCCAGATGGAACGCGCCCGACGCGATGAACAGGATGTGGTCGGTCTTGATCGTGCCGTACTTGGTGGACACGTTGGAGCCTTCCACCAGCGGCAGCAGGTCGCGCTGCACGCCTTCGCGCGACACGTCACCACCACCCACGTTGTCGCCACGCTTGGCGACCTTGTCGATCTCGTCGATGAAGACGATGCCGTGCTGCTCGCAGGCCTCGATCGCGGCGGTGCGGATGTCGTCCTCGTTGACCAGCTTGCCCGCTTCTTCCTCGATCAGCAGCGGGCGCGCGGCCTTGATGGTCAGCGTGCGCTTGTGCGCCTTGGCGCCGCCGCCGAGGTTGGCGAACATCGACTTCAGCTGCTGGCCCATTTCCTCCATGCCCGGCGGGGTCATGATGTCCATGCTGACGTTGGCGGCCAAGTCGAGTTCGATCTCGCGCTCGTCCAGCTCACCGTTGCGCAGCATCTTGCGGAACTTGATGCGGGTCTCGTTGTCCTGCGCCGACGGCTCGTTGCGGGCGACTTCCGGATCGAAGCCGATGCCACCGCTGCGGCGCGGCAGCAGCGCATCCAGGATGCGGTCTTCGGCACGCTCTTCGGCCTGGGTGCGTACGCGCACCTTGGCCTGTTCGCGATAGAGCTTGACCGCGGTATCGGCCAGGTCGCGGATGATCTGCTCGACGTCCTTGCCGACGTAGCCGACTTCGGTGAAGCGGGTGGCTTCGACCTTCACGAACGGTGCGTTGGCCAGCGTGGCCAGGCGGCGCGCGATCTCGGTCTTGCCGACGCCGGTCGGGCCGATCATCAGGATGTTCTTCGGCATCACTTCATTGCGCAGCTCGGGCACCAGCTGCATGCGGCGCCAGCGGTTGCGCAGGGCGATGGCCACGGCGCGCTTGGCGTCGTGCTGGCCGACGATGTGCCGGTCCAGTTCCTGCACGATCTCGCGCGGGGTCATGGTGGCGGAGGAAACTTCGATCTTCGACATGGATGTGCTCACGGATTCTTTGTCGGTAGTGCCGGCCGCTGGCCGGCAACCAGGCACGCGTGCGGGGGATCATGAGGTTGCCGGCCAGCGGCCGACGCTACCCTCACAGCTCCTCGACCACCACGTTGCGGTTGGTGTAGATGCAGATGTCGCCGGCGATGCCGATCGCTTCGCTGGCGATGGTGCGCGCATCCAGTTCGGTGTGCGCCATCAAGGCGCGTGCGGCCGACAGTGCATACGAGCCACCCGAGCCGATGGCGATGATGCCGTCCTCCGGCTCGATCACATCGCCGGTGCCGCTGATGATCAGCGAGGTTTCCTTGTCGGCCACCGCCAACAGGGCTTCCAGCTTGCCGAGGCGGCGCTCGGTGCGCCAATCCTTGGCCAGTTCGACCGCAGCACGCTGCAGCTGGCCATGCTTTTCCAGCTTGGCCTCGAACAGCTCGAACAAGGTGAAGGCATCGGCGGCGGCACCGGCGAAGCCGGCCAGCACCTGGCCATCACGGCCGAGGCGGCGCACCTTGCGCGCGTTGCCCTTCATCACGGTGTGGCCCAGCGTGACCTGGCCGTCGCCGGCAATGGCCACGTGCTCGCCGCGACGGACGCAGACGATGGTGGTGGCGTGGAAAACGTTGGGGTTCTGACTGGGGTCCATGATGCCTCCGGGGTGACAGAACCAGAGGTGGGGACTGCGCTGCGCCCTTCAAGCCACCCGCGACCGGCTGCCGCAGGGGCAACGTTCAGCTTTCTCCGCTGCCCTCGTTGCTGCGTCGACGCTTCGCGCGCGGATGCGCGGCGTCGTAGACCTTGGCCAGGTGCTGGAAATCGAGGTGGGTATAGATCTGCGTGGTGGCGATGTCGGCGTGGCCCAGCAGCTCCTGCACACCGCGCAGGTCGCCGGACGATTCCAGGATGTGGCTGGCGAAACTGTGCCGCAGCATGTGCGGGTGCACGTGCTTGAACAGGCCCTGGCGCTGCGCCAGCTGGCGGATGCGGATCTGCACTGCACGCTGGCTGATCGGCCCGTTGCGGCCGGGGAACACCGGCGAGGCCGGGCCGCCCCCACTTTCCGTGCGCCACGCCTGCAGGGCTTCGCGCGCGGGCCGGCCGAACGGCACCCGGCGCTGGCGGTTGCCCTTGCCCAGCACGTTCACCAACCCGCTGTCGAAATCCAGATCGCGCCAGGTCAGCGCGCAGACTTCGCTCAGGCGCAGGCCAGAGGAATAGAACAGTTCCAGCAACGCGCGGTCACGGCGGCCGAGCTCACCCTCCGGCTCCAGCTCGACCAGCTGCACCGCCTCATCGGCGTCGAGGACCTGTGGCAACCGGCGCGGTGCGCGCGGTGCCTTCAGCGTCGCTGCCGGGCTGACCTCGATACGCCCGTGCTTGAGCAGCCAGGCATAGAAGCTTCGGCAGGCCGACAGGCGGCGCTGCAGGCTCTTGGCCGACAGGCCACGCCGGTGCTCGTCGGCAACGAACTGGCGCACGGCCTCGGCATCCAGTGCCTCCACCGCCACGCCACGCGGCTCGGCCCAGGCCGACAGCGCGTCCAGGTCGCGGCGGTAGGCGTCGAGCGTATGCGCCGACATCCGCCGCTCCACCTGCAGGTGCTGCAGGAAGGCCTGTACCGCGCTCATCGTCGTCGCAACCTGCTCAGCCCGGGAAGCGCTTCAGGCCAGTGACCAGCGCGTCGCCCATCATGCGCAGGAACAACGTCCCCATGCCCGGGTAGAAGCGGTTCGGGTCGTGGCTGCCGACCGCGATCAGGCCCACGCCCGGTAGCGGCAGCAGCGCGGTGGTCTGCACTTCCTCGCTGCGCACGCCGTACAGCACGGCATTCTTTTCCGGCTGCAGGCGGCCGCAGATCGGCTCGCCATCGTTCAGGCAATCGCGGAACGGGCCCAGCTGCGGATCATCCGCGGCAATCACCCGCAGCCAGTCGGCCTGTTCCAGCCCGGCCACTGGCGTGTGCACCACCAGCCGCACCAGGTCGCCGGCGAAGTCTTCCTGCAGCGAGGCGGCCATCGCGCGCAGGGTGTCAGCCGCGTTGTCCTGCTTCATCAGCGCCAGGGTCAGCTGGTGCGTGCGCACCGCCAGGCGCTCATTGACCTGGGCGGTCGCGCCCAGATCGGCCAACCGTCGTGCCAGCTCGCGGTTCTTCTCGCGCAGCACTTCCAGCTGGTAGCTGGCCAGCGACGCGGTCGGGCCGTCGTCACGCGGCACCACCAGGGTCAGGGCCAGGTCCGGGAACTGCTTGAGGAAGCCGGGATGACGCCGCAACCAGGCAGCGACTTCATGGGCCCCGAGCTTGTCGACGGTTTCGGTCATGCGATCCACTCCCCTTCGAAGACGAATGCGGTCGGGCCCGCCATCACCACCGGCTGGCCATCGCCCGGCCACTGGATGCGCAGGTCGCCACCGGGCAGGCTGATGCGGGCATCGCGCTGCAGGCGACCGCGCTGCATCAGGGTCACCGCGGCGGCACAGGCACCACTGCCGCAGGCCAGGGTCTCGCCGACACCGCGCTCGAACACGCGCAGGCGGGCGTGGGCCGGGCTCATCACCTGGGCGAAGCCCACGTTCACCGAGCGCGGGAACGACGCATGCTGCTGCAGCAGCGCACCGACGCGCTCGACCGGTGCAGCATCGACCAGGCCCACTTCGATCACCGCATGCGGGTTGCCCATCGACACCGCGGCGAAGCGTACGCTCTCGCCCTGCAGCGGCAGCAGGTATTCCTCGCGCGCGTGCGCAAAGCCCATCAGCGGCACGTTGGCCGGCTCGAAGGCGGGCACGCCCATCGTCACCGCAAACTGCCCTTCGCCCAGCACCTTCACTTCATGGCTGGCCAGCGGGCTGTCGATGACGAATGCACCGCCCTGCGCACTGCCCTCGCGCACCAGCCAGGCGGCGATGCAGCGCGCGCCGTTGCCGCACTGCTCGGAATTGGAGCCGTCGGCATTCCAGATGCGGTACGAGGCCACCGAACCGTCCGCACGCGGTGCCTCGATGGTCAGGATCTGGTCGCAGCCAACGCCGGTGTGGCGGTCGGCCAGGCGCGCGGCCAGCTCGGGCGTGGGCGGTGCGGTGCCGTCACGCAGGTCGATCACTACGAAATCATTGCCCGCGCCATGCATCTTGCTGAAACGCAGGGCCCTGGAACCGGCCTTACTCATTCCCGCTGCCCGCCTTCTTCGCGGGCGTTGGCGCCGGCTGGGTGGCCGGTGCGGCCGGCTCCACGGTCGTGGCCGGGGTGCCGCTGCCCTGGGTCTGCGGCGCGGTCGCCTCGGTGGCGGGCTCGGCAGCGGGTTCGACGGTTTCTTCCACCGGCACCGGCTTCTGCGGCAGTACCAGCGGGCCCTTGTTGCCGCAGGCGGCGAGGAGCAGCAGCGAGGCCGCTGCCAGCGGAATCAGGATGGCGTTTCGATGGGGGATCTTCATGCCCCGAGTATAGCCATTGGCGGCTGAGCGGTTGGTGCAGGGAATCGGGTGGCCGGCCAGCGGCCGGCACTGCCGCCGGCGCTCAATCCGCGGGCGGTGGTGGCAGCGGCCGCGTCCACAGCCAGATTGCGACCACGGTCATGCTGCCGATCGAGAACCACTTCACCCAGGCGATCGGCACGCACCACAGCATGATGCCGGCGCATACCGCCATGGTGATCGTGGCCATCCACTTGCCGTAGCGGCTGACCGCCCCGTGTGCCTGCCAGTTGGCGATGGCCGGGCCGAAACGCGGATGCTGCAGCAGCCAGGTATGCAGGCGCTCCGAACCGCGCGAGGCGGCCCAGGCCGAGATCAGGATGAATACGGTGGTCGGCAGCCCCGGAACGAAGATGCCGACGATGCCGGTGCCCAGGCTGACGTACGCCAGCAGCCACCATGCCCAGCGGAAACGCACCACGCGCGGCGGCGTGGCGCTATCGCGGGGTGCAGATGGCTCGGGCTGGCTCATGGCCGCAAGGATACCGGTTCGGGGTGCCAGGCAGCGCCCGGCGCCCCTTCGCCGTTACGGCTGGGCGATGCCCAGCTGCTGCAGCACGAACGCGTACGACTCGGACAGTTCACGGTAGCGCTGGAAGCGCCCCGACTTGCCGCCGTGGCCAGCTTCCATGTTGGTGCGGAACAGGATCGGGTAGTGGCCGGTGTTGTCATCACGCAGCTTGGCCACCCATTTGGCGGGCTCCCAGTACTGCACCTGCGAATCCCACAGGCCGGTACCCACGTACAGCGCCGGGTACGCCTGCTGCTTCACGTTGTCATAGGGCGAGTAGGACAGCATGTAGTCGTAATACGGCTTCTGCTCCGGGTTGCCCCACTCGTCGTATTCGTTGGTGGTCAACGGAATGGTCGGGTCGAGCATGGTGGTGACCACGTCGACGAACGGCACCTGCGCCACCATCACCCGGTAATCCTGCGGCGCCTGGTTGGCCACCGCGCCCATCAGCAGGCCGCCGGCGCTGCCACCGGACGCGGCCACGCGATCCTTCGCCGCCCAGCCCTGTGCTACCAGGCCACGGGTGACGTCGATGAAGTCGTTGAAGGTGTTCTGCTTGTGCAGCAGCTTGCCGTTCTCGTACCAGTCGCGTCCCATCTCCTGGCCGCCACGGATGTGGGCGATGGCATACACCACGCCACGATCAAGCAGGCTGACCGCGGTCTGGTTGAAGTACGGATCCATCGACATGCCGTAGCTGCCGTAGGCGTACTGGAACAGCGCGCCCTTGCCGTCCTTCTGGTAGCCCTTGCGGTAGACCAGCGACACCGGCACCTTCACGCCATCGCGCGCGGTGATCCAGACGCGGTCGGTCTCGTACTTCGAGGCGTCATAGCCGATCACCGGCTGCACCTTCAGCTGGCGACGCTCGCCGGTGGCGGTGTTCAGCTCGAACACGGTGGTCGGGGTGGTCATCGAGGTGTAGACGTAGCGCAGCCACGGCGTATCGGCCTCGGTGTTGTCGCCCAGGCCCATCGAATAGGCCGGCTCGTCGGCCTTCACGTAGTCGCTGCGCCCGTCCTTGAACAGCAGGCGGATGCGCTCCAGGCCCTCGGACCGTTCGGCGATGGCGGTGTAGGTGTCGAACAGTTCGAAGCCTTCGATGAACACCGCATCGTCGTGCGCGATCCAATCCTTCCATTGCGCGCGCGAGGTGGCATCGGTCGGCGCGGTGACCAGCTTGAAGTTCTTCGCACCGTCGTTGGTGCGGATCACCCAGCGGCCGTCATGGTGGTCGGCGTCGTACTCGACATCGCGCTGGCGCGGCGCCAGCACGGTGAAGGTGGTCGGGTCGCTGGCCGGCGCGTAGCGCTCTTCCGAGGACACGGTGCTGTGCACGCCGATGGTGATGAAGCGATCGTCGCGGGTGCGGCCGATGCCCATGTAGAAGCTGTCGTCCTTCTCTTCGTAGACGACGGTGTCGGCGCTGGCCGGGGTGCCCAGCACGTGCTTCTTCACGCGCACGGTCAGCAGCGTTTCCGGATCGTTTTCGACATACAGCACGGTGCGGTTGTCGTCGGCCCAGACCAGGTCGCCGGAGCTGCCGGTGATCACATCGGGCAGCACCGTGCCGGTGGCCAGGTCCTTGAAGCGGATCGTGTACTGGCGGCGGCCGACGTCATCGTCGGCCCAGGCCAGCAGCTGGTTGTCCTGGCTGACTTCCATCGAGCCGACGCTGAAGTAGCCCTTGCCGGCGGCCATCGCGTTGACGTCCAGCAGGATTTCCTCGGCCGCCTCCATGCTGCCCTTGCGGCGCGCGTGGATGGGGTAATCCTGGCCGGTCTCGAAGCGGCTGTAGTACCAGTAGCCGCGCTCGCGCGCCGGCACGCTGGAATCATCCTGCTTGATGCGGCCGACGATCTCCTTGTACAGGGTGTCTTCCAGGGGCTTCAGCGGTGCCAGCAGCTGGTCGGCGTAGGCATTCTCGGCCTGCAGGTAGGCCAGCATGTCCTTGTTCTCGCGCTTGTCGTCGCGCAGCCAGTAATAGTCATCGTTGCGGGTCGCGCCGAACGGCGCCTTGACCACGTGCGGATGCTTGGCGGCATCCGGCGGAACGGGCGGCGTGGCGGCGGTAGCAGTCGTGGTCATCAGGCTGGCGAGCAACAGGCAGAGGGTGGACTTCATGAGATAAGGCTCCTGGCGCATCAATGCAATGGTCTTCGACGGGGTCAGATCCCTTTTCCCGAAAAGGGATCTGACCCCAATCTCGGTAATGCGGCAACCCTGCGGAACGTCATGGGTTGCGCCGGCCGGCGTACCATGGGCACATGAGCACCCCGCCCCACACGCCGGGCTACAGCCGGCGCAGCCATGAAATCGCTCCGTTCCACGTGATGTCCCTGCTGGCCCGCGCGCAGGCGCTGGAACAGGCAGGCCACGATGTGATCCACCTGGAAATCGGCGAACCGGACTTCACTACCGCCGAACCCGTCGTGCGTGCCGGCCAGGCCGCACTGGCCGCCGGCCACACCCGCTACACCGCCGCGCGCGGCCTGCCGGCGCTGCGCCAGGCGATCAGCGGTTTCTACCGCAGCCACTATGGGCTGGATGTCGATCCCGAACGCATCCTGGTGACCCCGGGTGGGTCCGGTGCGCTGCTGCTGGCCAGCAGCCTGCTGGTCGATCCCGGCCGCCACTGGCTGCTGGCCGACCCCGGCTACCCCTGCAACCGCCACTTCCTGCGCCTCGTCGAGGGCGGCGCGCAGCTGGTGCCGGTCGGCCCGGACACCGCCTACCAGCTGACCCCTTCGCTGGTGGAACAGCACTGGAATGACGACAGCGTCGGCGCGCTGGTCGCCTCACCGGCCAATCCGACCGGCACCGTGCTGTCCGCCGACGAACTGGCGGCACTGTCGCAGGCCCTGCACGCGCGGGGCGGCCACCTGGTGGTGGACGAGATCTACCACGGCCTGACCTACGGCCTGGATGCGCCCAGCGTGCTGCAGGTGGACAACAGCGCGTTCGTGCTGAACAGCTTTTCCAAGTACTTCGGCATGACCGGCTGGCGGCTGGGCTGGCTGGTGGCACCGCCTGCAGCGGTACCGGACCTGGAAAAGCTGGCGCAGAACCTGTACATCAGCGCCTCCAGCATCGCCCAGCACGCCGCGCTCGCCTGCTTCAGCGAGGAATCGATGGCGATCTTCGAACAGCGCCGGGAAGCGTTCCGCCAACGCCGCGACTTCCTGCTGCCCGCGTTGCGTGAGCTCGGCTTCCGCATTGAAGTCGAGCCGCAGGGCGCGTTCTACCTGTACGCCGATGTCAGCGCGTTCACCGACGACGCGCAGGCGTTCTGCGCGCACTTCCTGGAAACCGAGCACGTGGCGTTCACGCCGGGCCTGGATTTCGGCTTCCATCGCGCCAACCAGCATGTGCGGCTGGCGTATACCCAGCAAGTACCGCGGTTGCAGGAGGCGGTGGGGCGGATCGCGCGCGGGTTGAAGCGTTGGCAGGGATCACGTTGAGGGTAGTGCCGGCCGCTGGCCGGCAAGCCGGGAATGCCTGAATGATGCGGTTGCCGGCCAGCGGCCGGCACTACCGGTAAAGAAAAACGCCGCCCTGGGGCGGCGTTTTCCGTTCTGCTTACTTGCCGCCCAACCGCTCCCACAGGAAGCTGTAGGCCAGCGCGGACATATGCGCGGCCTGTGCATTGTTGGCTGCGCCGCCGTGGCCCCCTTCGATGTTCTCGTAGTAGGTCACGTCCTTGCCGGCGTCGATCATCTTCGCCGCCATCTTGCGGGCGTGGCCCGGGTGCACGCGGTCATCGCGGGTGGAGGTCGTGAACAGCACCGGCGGGTAGTTCTTCTTCGCGTTGAACAGGTGATACGGCGAGAAGGTCTTGATGAATTCCCAGTCGCTGGTGTCCGGGTTGCCGTACTCGGCCATCCACGAGGCGCCGGCCAACAGGTGGCTGTAGCGCTTCATGTCCAGCAGCGGCACCTGCACCACCACCGCACCGAACAGCTCCGGGTACTGGGTCAGCATGTTGCCGGTCAGCAGGCCACCGTTGCTGCCGCCCTGCACGCCCAGGTGCTTGGCGCTGGTGATCTTGCGCTTGACCAGGTCCCGCGCCACCGCGGCCATGTCTTCATAGGCCTTGTGACGGTTCTGCTTCAGCGCCGCCTGGTGCCAGCGCGGGCCGTACTCGCCGCCGCCGCGGATGTTGGCGACCACGTACACGCCGCCCTTCTCCAGCCAGGCGCGGCCCATGCCACCGGAATAGCTCGGGGTCAGCGAGATCTCGAAACCACCGTAGCCATACAGCAGGGTCGGGTTGGAGCCATCGAGCTTCATCGCCCTGTCGTGCACCACGAAATACGGCACGCGGGTGCCGTCCTTGCTGGTGGCGAAGTGCTGCTCGATCACCTTGCCCTTGGCATCGAAGAAGGCCGGCATGGTCTTCAGCGTTTCCGGTGCCTGGCCGATCTCGGCCAGGGCCAGCGTGGTCGGCGTCAGGTAATCGGTGGCGGTCAGCCACACCGCGTCGCTGTCATTGCTGTCCACCGCAGCCACGGCCAGCGTGCCGAAGGCCGGGGCGCCGACGAAGCGACTGGTCTGCCAGCCGTCGGCACCCGGGGTCAGCACCGACAGGCAGTTCTTGACGTCGTCCAGCACGTTCAGCACCAGGTGGCTCTTGGTCCAGCTGGCACTGGCCAGCGAGGTGGTCGCGGTCGGGGTGAACAGCACGTCGAAGTCGCGCTTGCCGGCCAGGAAGTCATCCAGCTTCGTCGCCAGCAGCGAACCGGACGCGTAGGTCTTGCCGCCCACGGTCCACGGATCGCGCAGTTCCAGGGTCAGCCACTGCTTGTGCAACCCCTTCTCGGCCGAGTTCGGCGCGTCGATCTTGGTCAGCGTGCCGTCGTCGCCACGCAGGTAGAGCTCGTTGTTGTAGAACGCCAGGGTGCGGCTGACCAGGTTGCGTTCGAAGCCCGGGGTGTCATCGTGCATCGCCGCGATGTACATGTCCTCCGGCTTGCCTTCGTACACCACGGTGGCCGAGGACATCGGCGTGCCGCGCTTCCACAGCTTGGCCACGCGCGGGTAGCCGGAGGTGGTCATCGAGCCGGCACCGAAGTCGGTGTAGACGAACACGGTGTCGCGATCGACCCAGTTGAGGCCGCCCTTCGACTCCGGACGGAAGAAGCCGTCCTTGATCCAGGTCTTGTTGGCCAGGTCGAACTCACGGGTGACGTCGGCGTCGGCGCCGCCGCGCGACAGCGCGATCAGGCAGCGGCTGTAATCCGGGCGCAGGCAGTCGGCGCCGTGCCAGACCCAGTTCTCGCCCTCGGCCTTGTTCAGTGCATCCAGGTCGAGCACGGTCTCCCACTGCGGCGAGGCCTTGCGGTACTCGGCCAGGGTGGTGCGGCGCCACAGGCCGCGCTCGTGCTGCTGGTCCTTCCAGAAGTTGTAGTAGTAGTCACCGATCTTCTGCACGCCGGGAATCTTGGCGTCGGAGTCGAGCACCTCGCGGATGCTGGTCTCCATCTGCTTGAAGGCCGGGGTCTGCGCCAGGCGCGCCTCGGACCTGGCATTCTGTTCCTTGACCCAGGACAGTGGCTTGTCGCCGGTGACGTCCTCCAGCCAGGCGTAGCGATCGGTGTCTTCAGCGGCCACGGCGGTCCCCACCGAGGCAGCGGTCATCATGCCGGCCAGCAGGCAGGCGGAAGCGAGTCGTGACATTGCAGCTCCAGGCAGTCATAAGCCGGGGAACGCTAGCACGGAATGTCGCGGCCTCCCCCGTGTCGAAGGTCAGGCCGTGGCCGCCGGACCGCGCCGGCCGCGTGCGGCGGAAGCCGGCCGACGGCGCGCCTGTCCACCGGTACGCCGCGCCCGCCATCGCCATGACGGGTGCGGCAGCGGAAAGCGCAGCAGCGCCCACCAGGCGGCGAGCGGCATGCCCACCAGCCACATCGGCAGCCAGCCCAGCCACGCGCTGCTGCCGCGTGCCGCCGGCCAGACCAGGATCAGCGCCAGCCCGGCCAGCGCCAGTTGCCGCACGCCGCGCAGCAGGCGTGGGTCGGCGCGTTCGATGACGCGTTCAGTTGCAGGGCGACGGACGGAACGAGCGTTCATGGGGGCTTCTCCGGTAGACAATGCAACACAGCTTGGGCAAGCCCCTTCTCACAGGATGCGACACCATTGACGGATCGCGTGCACACAGTCGACCATGCGCGTGCAAGCCCACTGGAGCCCGCTCCCGCATGACTTCGATCCGCCCGTTCTGCGCCGTGCTGCTGGCTCTGTCCCTGGCAGGTCCTGCCATGGCCGCCAGTGAGCCGCCGTCGCCCCGCGCCAGCGCCACCGACGCGGCCGACCCGGGGGCGCCGATCGACCTGAAGCGCTTCATGGGCACCTGGTATGTGATCGGCCGCGTGCCGAACTTCATCGAACGCGGGCATGTCGCCAGCGTCAACGAGTACGAGCTGCGCGACGAGCACAAGGTCGCCATCACCTACCGCTACCGTGATGGTTTCGGCGAACCACTGCAGGAAATTCGCGCACGTGCCAGCGTCGATCCGGACAGCGGCAACCATGGCTGGCGAACCTGGTTCTATCGCGTGGTGCCGACCCACTCGCGGGTACTGGAAGTGGCCCCGGACTATTCATGGGCACTGATCGGTTATCCGGGCCGCGAAATGGCCTGGATCTTCGCGCGCAAGCCGGACATGGACAAAGCCCTGTACAAGGAGCTGGCCGAGCGCCTGCGCGACGAGTACGGCGTGAACACCGACAAGCTCAAGCGCGTGCCTCAGCATCCGGAACAGGTCGGGAAGCTGGGCTACGAAGTACCGAACGCGCGTTGACCGGATCGTGGGCACGGATCCGGGGCCGCGCGTCCAGGGTTCATGCCGCCCGAGGCTGCACGCGGCGTTCGATCTCGCTGCGTGTTGGCAATGTCTTGAGATCGTAGGCCGCCTGCATCGCAAGCCAGGAAGCGGCATCCCCGCCGAAATGCCGTGCCAACCGCGCTGCCGTGTCCGCCGAGATGCTGCGCTGACCGTGGACGATGGCGTGCAGCCGCGTTGCGGGAACATCCAGCGCCTTCGCCAGCGCATTCACGCTCAGCGACAGGGGCAGCAGAAACTCTTCGCGCAGGATCTCGCCAGGATGGATGGCGCGCATGCCGTTGTGGGGACGCTTCATGGCGGGCACCTCAGTGATAGTCAACAATTTCCACGGCATCGGCGCCGCCGTCGGTCCAGGTGAAACAGAGCCGCCACTGATCGTTGACACGGAGGCTGTATTGTCCTCTCCGATCACCTGACAGCGCCTCAAGACGATTCCCGGACGGGCTGCGCAGGAAGGCCAGCGTCTGTGCCGAATCGAGCAGCTGGAGTTTACGTTCAGCAGCGCGTCGTATCGGGCGCCAAGCGCGAGGGCAGGTTCCTTCAAACAGGGCCGGGTCTGCTTGCAGCGGAATGAACGGATCATTCCGCCAAACGTATTACGCCTTACGGAACACACCAAGGAACGCGACGTGCTGCCAGTCCCAGTCTGGCGATATCGATCCCTGATGGACGTGGCAGCTTCCAGAGCCTGGCGCCATTACAGGCACCCTGTCGACACTCTGCAGGCTGCAAGCTGCCGGCCAGCGGCCGGCACTACGCGAACGATGCCGGGCGCCGCCCGGCACTCTGTTATCTGCGGCTGTAATGCGCGACCAGGCGGTCGCCGAGCATCTGCAGCAGCTGCACCAGGACCAGCAACAGGACCACGGTGACCAGCGCCACGTCGGTGTGCGAACGCTGGTAACCATCGCGGAACGCCAGGTCGCCGAGGCCACCGGAACCGATCGCACCGCCCATCGCGGTGAAGCCGATCAGGGCCACGGTGGTGACCGTCGCCCCGGCGATCAGCCCCGGTCGTGCTTCCGGCAGCAGCACCCGGGTGACCAGCTGCCAGGTGGTGGCGCCCATCGCCTGGGTCGCCTCGATCACGCCACGATCCACTTCGCGCAGCGCGGTCTCGACAAGGCGCGCGTAGAACGGCGCCGCGCCGATCACCAGCGGCACGATCGCGCCGCGCACGCCCAGCGAGGTACCCATCAGGAACAGCGTGACCGGGATCAGCACGATCATCAGGATGATGAAAGGCACCGAGCGCAGCAGGTTCACCACCAGAGCCAGCACGCCATAGGCAAACGGCCGGCGCTTCATCTGCGGCGCCCCGAACAGGTACAGCAGCACACCCAGCGGCAGGCCGATGGCCAGAGTCAGCGGCAGCGAACCGAGCAGCATCAGCAGGGTGTCGAGGGTGGCCTGGCCGATGTCGGCCCACTTGCCCGCATCCAGGTGACGGAAGAAACCGCCGGCAGTGGCGATGATCATCGACGCAGCTCCTCGACATGCACGCCGGCAGCCACGAAGGCAGCCTGCGCGGCGGACTGGTCACCGCCCACCAGGGCGACCACCAGCTGGCCATAGGGGGTGTCCTTGATCCGGTCGATACGGCCGGACAGGATGTTGTAGTCGACCCCGGTCTGGCGCGCGACGCTGCCCAGCAGGGGTTCGTAGGTGTCGCCGCCGAGGAAGGTCAGGCGCACGATGCGCCCGCCCACCACGTCGAAATCGCGGTGCAACGCCCCTTCGTCCACGTGCTCCGATTCGCTGACGAACCGCCGCGTGGTCGGGTGCTGCGGATGCAGGAACACCCGGGTAACCGGACCGGTCTCGACCATCTGGCCAGCATCGAGCACGGCCACGCGGTCGCAGACACGGCGGATCACGTCCATCTCGTGGGTGATCAGCACGATGGTCAGGCCCAGCTCGCGGTTGATCTTCGACAACAGCGACAGCACCGAGGCGGTGGTCTGCGGATCCAGCGCGCTGGTGGCCTCGTCGCACAGCAGGATCTGCGGGCGGGTCGCCAGCGCACGGGCGATGCCGACACGCTGCTTCTGGCCGCCGGACAGCTGCGCCGGATACTTCTGCGCATGCGCTTCCAGGCCCACGGTCTGCAGCAGCTCGGCCACGCGCGCGTCGATCTCCGCCTGCGGCGTGCCGGCCAGTTCCAGCGGGAAGGCGACATTGCCAGCCACCGTGCGCGACGACAGCAGGTTGAAGTGCTGGAAGATCATGCCGATGCGCCGGCGCAGCGTGCGCAGGCCGTCCGCGTCCAGTGCGGTGACATCCTCGCCACCGATCAGCAGCCGGCCACCGCTGGGTTCTTCCAGGCGGTTGATCATGCGGATCAGGGTCGACTTGCCGGCGCCGGAATGGCCGATGATGCCGAATACCTCACCGGCCTCGATGGTCAGGTCCAGCGGTTGCAGCGCGCTGACTTCGCGGCCGGCAACGGCATAGGATTTGTGCAGGCGCTGGAACTCGATCACGGGCGTGGCTCACCGGCTGGGTGACGGAAGGGGGCGTGCAGCCTACCAGCGCAGGCGGTCGCGCGCCCGCGCCATGGGCCAGAATGTTATTCCTTTTGGTTCTAAGCCGCCCGCGCCGACGTGTTGGCTGGGGTCAGAGCCCCTGCGGGGATCCGACCCCGGGGTCGGATCCCCGCAGGGGCCCTGACCCCATTCCCAGGCCCAACCGGCTCAGGGATGGTCCAGCGGCTTAGGTGGCTGCACCCGGTTCAGGCGCTCACGATGCAGCAGGTACAGCCCCGAAGCCACGATGATCGCGGCGCCCACCCAGGTATAGCCATCAGGCAGCTGGCCCCAGAAGGCCAGATCCCAACCGATCACCCAGACCAGGCCACTGTATTCCAAGGGCGCGATCATCGAGGCCTCGCCCAGCTGGAACGCCTTGGTCAGGGCGATCTGGCCCAGCGCCCCGGCCAGGCCCATGCCGGCGATCAGCGGCGCATGCGCCAGCTGCAGCGGCACCCAGCCGGGAAGGGACAGCAGGCCGGCACCGATGGCCATGATCACCAGGAACCAGACCACCATCGACTGCGAGGTATCGGTGCGGGTCAGCAGGCTGACCGTGATCGCCGCCACGGCATAGGCGGTGGCCGCAGCCAGCACCATCAGGCCGGGCACCGAGATGAAACCGTCCACGCCCGGCCGCAGCACCACCAGCACGCCGACCAGGCCGATGCCGATGGCGACCCAGCGCCGTGGCCCGACCCGCTCGCCCAGCAGCGGTACCGACAAGGCGGCGATCAGCAGCGGGGCGACGAAATAGATGGTGTAGGCGGTGGACAGCGGCAGGTCGCGCAGGGCGAACACGAAGCAGCCGATCATCGCCATGCCCAGCGCGCCACGCAGCAGGTGCAGGCCCCAGCGACGCGGCACCAGCGAGCGCGGGCCGGCGCTGGCCAACACCCAGACCAGCACGAACGGCAACGAGGCCGCGCCGCGCAGGAAGGTCACCTCCAGGGTCGGATAGCTGGCCGACAGCTGCTTCATGCCAGCGTCCATCAGCGAGAAACAGGCGACCGCAGCGACCATCCAGGCCACCGCACGCGAAGGGGAGCGTTGCACGTTCATGGCCCATTATCGCCCGGTCGTCGCTTTCTGTAGAGCCGAGCCCACGCTCGGCTGCTCTTCACAAAGCCGCCGAGCGTGGGCTCGGCTCTACAGGGGACGGGCATGCGGGCCCTCGCGATAGAATGATCGCCACTGAAACCTGCGGAGCACCGCCCATGCCTTCCTTCGACGTCGTGTCCGAAGTCGACACCCACGAGCTGACCAACGCCATCGACCAGGCCAACCGCGAACTGGCCACCCGCTTCGACTTCAAGGGCGTGGACGCAAAGTTCGAGCGCGACGGCGATGTCATCAACCAGACCGCGCCGACCGAATTCCAGCTCAAGCAGATGAACGACATCCTGCGTGCTCGCCTGGCCGCACGCGGCATCGACGTGCTCAGCCTGGAGTTCGGCGACATCGAGACCAACCTGGCCCAGGCCCGGCAGAAGATCACCGTCAAGCAGGGCATCGAGCAGAAGATCGCCAAGAAGATCGCGGCGGCGCTGAAGGATGCCAAGCTGAAGGTGGAAAGCCAGATCAACGGCGACAAGCTGCGCGTGCAGGGCAAGAAGCGCGACGACCTGCAGGACGCCATCGCCGTGCTCAAGGCCGGCAAGTTCGAGCTGCCGCTGCAGTTCAACAACTTCCGCGACTGAGGCATCCGCCGGGCATGCCCCGGCGCTGCCAGCGGCAGGCACGACGGCGCGTTGCCAACGACGCGCCTACAATGGCGGCCCCGCCAGCCGACGTGCCCGCCATGACCGATTCCCCCCTGCCCACCGATGACCCGATCGCTGCCACCCGCCTGTGGCTGGAGCGCATCGTCATCGGCCTGAATCTGTGCCCGTTCGCCAAGGCGGTGTATGTGAAGGACCAGGTCCGCATCGTGCTCAGTGATGCGACCACGCCGGAAGCGCTGGTTGAGCAGCTGGCCGAGGAACTGGTGCTGTTGCGCGATACGCCGGCCGAGCAGATCGATACCACGCTGATCGTGCATCCGCAGGTGCTGACGGACTTCCTCGACTACAACGATTTCCTCGACAACGCCGACGCCGCGATCGAGGCACTGGACCTGCAGGGCATCCTGCAGGTGGCCAGCTTCCACCCGGACTACCAGTTCGACGGCGTGGCAGCGGACGACGCCAGCAACTACACCAATCGCGCGCCCTTCCCCACCCTGCACCTGCTGCGCGAAGACAGCGTGGCGCGCGCAGTGGATGTCTATCCGGACCCGGACGTGATCGTCGAGCGCAACATCCAGACCCTGGACCGCATCGGCGTGGACGGCTGGCATCGCCGCCTGCGTGGCGAAGACCTGACGTGAGCACGGTGCCGCCGATTGCCGCATGGCCGGCCGCGCCGCTGTCGGGCAAGGTGGTGCTGGTCACCGGCGGCGCCAACGGCATCGGCCGTGGCATCGCACAGGCCGTGCTCGGTGCCGGCGGACGCGTGCTGATCGGCGACCTGGACGTGGAGGCCGGCGAGGCGTGCCTGGCGGAATGGCAGCGTAGTGGCGAGGCCGCATTCCAGCGCCTGGACATCACCGACGAAGCCAGCGTGCGCGACTTCATCGCCGTGGCCCTGCGGCGTTTCAGCCGTATCGACGGGCTGGTCAACAACGCGGGCATCGCCGTACCGCATGGCACGCAGCTGCAGGACATGGACTGGGACGAGTGGCAGCGCCGCCTGTCCTCGCTGCACGGCGCCTTCCTGTGCAGCAAGCACGCACTACCGGCGCTGACGGCCAGCGCCGCCGGCGCAATCATCAACATCGCCTCGACCCGCGCCTGGCAATCCGAAGCGCACAGCGAGGCCTATGCTGCGGCCAAAGGCGGGCTGGTGGCGTTCACCCATGCGCTGGCGATCAGTGCCGGCCCAACGGTGCGGGTCAACAGCATCAGTCCGGGCTGGATCGGCACCACGGCCTGGCAGGCCCCCTCGCGGCGACACGCACCGGAGTACTCCGCCATCGACCAGGCACAGCACCCGGTCGGCCGGGTCGGCCGCCCCGAGGACATCGGCGCGCTGGCGGTGTACCTGCTGTCGTCGCTGTCCGGCTTCAGCACCGGCCAGGACTTCATCGTCGACGGCGGCATGACCCGGAAGATGATCTACGCCGAATAGAAAAAGGGGACGGAGGGGATTAAGTCGTTTGTGCACAAACGACTTAATCCCCTCCGTCCCCCCTTTTTTTCGCTTACGCCATGCCCGAGTGCCGCAGCAGCGCGTCGATCTGCGGCGCGCGGCCGCGGAAGGCCTTGAAGTTCTCCGCCGCCGGGCGGCTGCCACCACGCGACAGGATCTCATCGCGGAAGCGTGCACCGGTTTCAGCCAGTGCCTGCGGCGCTTCCTCGAACGCGGCGTAGGCATCGGCGCTGAGCACTTCGGCCCACTTGTAGCTGTAGTAACCCGCGGCGTAACCACCAGCGAAGATGTGGCTGAACTGGTGCGGGAAGCGGTTCCAGACCGGCGGGTGGTTCACGGCCACTTCCGCGCGCACTCGGTCCAGCAGTGCCAGCACGCTGTCCTGCGCCGGTTCGAACTGGCTGTGCAGCAGCATGTCGAACAGGCCGAACTCCAGCTGGCGCACCGTGGCCATGCCGCTATGGAAATTGCGCGCAGCCAGCATGCGCTCGTACAGCGCGCGCGGCAGCGGCTCGCCACTGTCCACGTGCGCGGTCATGCCCTGCAGGTGGTCCCATTCCCAGCAGAAGTTCTCCATGAACTGGCTGGGCAGCTCCACCGCGTCCCATTCCACGCCGTTGATGCCGGCCACGCCCAGTTCGCCGATGCAGGTCAGCAGCTGGTGCAGCCCGTGGCCCATCTCATGGAACAGCGTGGTCACTTCATTGTGGCTGAAGGTCGCCGGCCTGCCGTTGGCGCCCCGGCCAAAGTTGCACACCAGGTAGACCAGTGGCGTCTGCACGCTGCCGTCGCCACGCACGCGACGGTTGCGGCAATCGTCCATCCACGCACCGCCGCGCTTGCCCTCGCGTGCGTACAGGTCCAGGTAGAACTGGCCGACCAGCGCGCCCTGCGCATCGACCAGGCGGAAGAAGCGCACGTCTTCGTGCCACACCGGTGCGCTGTCTTCCTGCACATGCAGGCCATACAGCTGCTCGATCACCGAGAACAGGCCGCCCAGTACCTTCGGTTCGGTGAAATACTGCTTCACTTCCTGCTCGGAATAGCTGTAACGCGCCTGCTTCAGGCGGTCGGCGGCGAACGCCAGGTCCCAGGCCTGCAGGTCATCGATGCCCAGCTGCTCGCGTGCGAACTGCTCCAGCTCGGCGCGGTCCTTGGCCGCGAACGGCTTGGCTCGCGCGGCAAGGTCACGCAGGAAACCCAGCACTTCGGCCGGATCCTGCGCCATCTTGGTCGCCACCGAGTAATGGCCGTACGAATCGAAGCCGAGCAACGCGGCCAGTTCGGCGCGCAGGGCAAGGATACGGTCGATGTTGCCACTGTTGTCCAGCGCGTCATCGCCGAACTCCGATGCACGCTGCGCGCTGGCACGGTACAGGATCTCGCGCAGGTCGCGGTCTTCAGCCCAGGTCTGCACCGGCAGGTAGCACGGCATCTGCAGGGTCAGTTTCCAGCCGGTCCTGCCGTCCTTCTCTGCCGCAGCGCGCGCGGCAGCCTTCACGTCTTCCGGCAGGCCCAGCAGTCGCGCTTCGTCCTCGATGTACAGCGACCATGCATCGGTGGCGTCGAGCACGTTCTGCGAGAACTTCGCCGACAGCGCCGACAGTTCCTCCTTGATCGCCGCAAAGCGCTGCTGCGCCTCAGGTGCCAGCTCGGCACCGCCCAGGCGGAAGTCACGCAGCGTGTTGTCCAGCACCTTGCGCTGGGCTTCATTGAAATGCGCGGCCTCCGGGCTGGCGGCCAGTGCCTGGTACTGGCGATACAGCGCCAGGTTCTGGCCCAGCGCGCTGGCGAAACGGGTCACCCGCGGCAGGTTGCCGTTGTAGGCCTCACGCAGTTCCGGGGTGTTGACCACCCCCTGCAGGTGGCCGACCAGGCCCCAGGCACGCCACAGGCGCTCGGTGGCGTCATCCAGCGGGGTGACGAAGGTGTCCCAACGCACCGGCTGCACCCGCTCGGCTGCGCTGACGGCAGCTTCGGCCTCGGCCAGCAGCACATCCAGCGCCGGCGCGACGTGCTCGGGGCGGATCGCGTCAAAGCGCGGCAGTCCGGAAAAGTCGAGCAGGGGGTTGGCAACGGTCACGGCAGATCTCCAGGGAACGGGCCCGGCGGGCGGGCAGCTTCCCAGATATGGCGCTGACAGGCGCGGCTGACAAGGGGGCATGCGCCGGCGTTCACGTCGGCCTGACGGCCGCGCACCGAAGCTCTGGCTGCGGGGGAGTCCGCAGCGGTACTTACCGAACGAGGCCCTACATGGAAGGTCTGGCTGCAGTGGCATCCATCTCACCGGCGCGCTCGCTGGCGCTGTCCGCCAGCCCGGCAGAACTGGCCTGGATCGCCGCGCTGTGCGATGCCGGCGACGACGCCCCCCGCCATTTGGAGCAGCTGCAGGCGGTATTGCAGCAGGGCGGCACGTTCAACGATGCCCAGGAGTGGTACCCGTTCGAGGTGATCGAGCGCGGCGCCAGCCAGTTGCAGCTGGGCCACGAGCGCGAGTTCGTGATCTGCGTGCTGCTGTGGCTGCAGGCATTGGCCCAGGGACGCGCCAGCATCCTGGACCCCAGCCTGCACCTGGATGACCGAGCGATGGACATCGAGGCGTTGCCTGATGCGCTGCGCGATGCGGTGCTGGATGCGTTCACCGCAGCGGGGTATTGAGACGCCCCGGCGACCGGGTGGATTCGACTGTGGGTCGACTTTCGCGCGCAGCGCGGGATTCCGGCGACCTGAACGTGGAGCGGTCGACCAACAGTAGACGCTACCCAGCCGATGCGCAGCCGGCCGTGCGTTGCCGCGTTACAACGCTTCCAGGCTGCACCACGGCAGTTCGGGCAACCCCTGCCCGGCCACCGCCGCCGCCAGCTGCGCATCGGCGCCGTCGACATCGATCCCCTGTCGCCCATACCACGCCGGGTCGTAATAGCTCTGCGCATAGCGCTCGCCACTGTCGCACAGGATGCTGACGATGCTGCCCTGGTGGCCCGCCTCACGCATCCATTGCGCGGCCTGCAGCACGCCGATGAAGTTGGTGCCGGTGGAGCCACCGACACGGCGGCCGAGCTGGCGGCTGACATGGCGCATCGCGGCCAGGCTCAGCGCATCGGGCACCTTCACCATCGCATCGACACTGGTCGGGATGAAACTCGGCTCCACCCGTGGCCGGCCGATGCCTTCCACGCGCGAGCCACCGCTACAGGTCAGTCCACGCCAGTCCTGTTCACCGGCCACGGCAGCCTTGTAGCCGTCGAAGAACACCGACACTTCCGGGTCCGCGCACAGGATGCGGGTGTCATGCCGGCGGTAGCTGACATAACGGCCCAGCGTGGCGGCGGTACCGCCGGTACCCGGGCTGCACACGATCCATTCCGGAACCGGGCTGGGCTCTTCGGCCATCTGCTTGAAGATGGATTCAGCGATGTTGTTGTTGGCACGCCAGTCGGTCGCCCGCTCGGCATAGGTGAACTGGTCCATGAAGTGGCCGCCGGTTTCGCGGGCCAGCTTTTCCGAATCACAGTTGAGGTCGCAGGCGCGCTCGACCAGGTGGCAGCGGCCCCCATGGAACTCGATCGCCGCGATCTTTTCCGGCGAGGTGGTGGCCGGGATCACCGCAATGAACGGCAGGCCCAGCAGGCGCGCGAAATAGGCTTCGGACACGGCGGTCGAGCCACTGGAGGCCTCGATCACTGGCCGGCCCTCGCGCAACCAACCGTTGGCCAGCGCGTACAGGAACAGCGAGCGCGCCAGCCGGTGCTTGAGGCTGCCGGTGGGATGGCTCGACTCGTCCTTCAGGTACAGGTCGATGCCCTCGAACCCGGGCAGCGCCAGCGGGATCAGATGGGTATCGGCGGAACGGTTGAAATCGGCTTCGATCTTGCGGATGGCGGCGGCCACCCATTCACGCTGCGACATGGCGGGCAATCGTTATCAGGACGGAACGGTGCGATCCGGCCATTGTACGTCGCGGTGCCGTCAGGTGCGGGCCGGTAGAATGGCGCCATCCGGCCGGCAACGGCCCCGTCTGAAGGACCTCCCCCATGACCATTCCCGCCCTGCGCGATGTCCCCGGCGTCGCCGCCCAGGCCCCGGCCGAAACCAGCGGCTTCGTGTTCAACCACACCATGCTGCGGGTGAAGGACATCACCGCCTCGCTGGACTTCTACACCCGCGTACTGGGTTACCAGCTGATCGACAAGCGCGACTTCCCGGACGCCCAGTTCAGCCTGTACTTCCTGGCCTACGTGCCGGCCGGCGCAGTGGTGCCAGAAGACGACAGCCAGCGCCGCCTGTGGATGGCCGGCCTGCCGGGCGTGCTGGAACTGACCCACAACCACGGCACCGAGACCCAGCAGGGCGCGGTCTACCACGACGGCAACAGCGACCCGCGCGGCTTCGGCCACATCTGCGTGTCGGTGCCGGACATCGAGGCCGCCTGCCAGCGCTTCGAGGACCTCGGCGTGACCTTCCAGAAGCGCCTGACCGACGGCCGCATGAAGAACCTGGCCTTCATCAAGGACCCGGACGGCTACTGGGTCGAAATCATCGCCAACTGACAAAAAGGGGACGGAGGGGATTAAGTCGTTTCTGGCACTATTGGCCGGAAGCGACTTAATCCCCTCCGTCCCCTTTTTTTCGAGGTTCGTATGGAAACGATGGAACTGCACCGCGGCCGCCTGATCGACCACATCCAGCTGGTGGTGCGTGACCTGGCGGCCAGCCGCCGCTTCTACCAGGCGGTGTTCGACACCATCGGCATCCCGATCGCCGGCGAAGGCGATGATTACTTCTGGGCCGATGAGCTGTTCATTTCCAGCGCCAGCAGCGAGGCCGCCGCCGGCCAGCTGACCGGCCGGCACCATCTGGCCTTCCAGGCCCGCGACAGCGCCACCGTCGATGCCTTCCATACCGCCGCGATCGCCGCCGGCGGCACCGATAACGGCGCGCCGGGCGAACGCCCCTACCACCCGGGCTACTACGGCGCCTTCGTGCTCGACCCGGACGGCAACAACATCGAAGTGGTCTATCACGGTCCTGCGAACTACAGCGCCGACTCGGTAAAGGTCACGTTCTGATATCACCGAAGCCGTGAACGAAGAAGCCGGGCAATGCCCGGCTTCCCTGCTTCCAGCGCTGCAGCCCTCAGTGGGCGGCCATGTAGATGTCCTGAAGCACGGCCTTTTCCAGTTCCAGCTCGCCCAGCAGGTTCTTCACGATATCGCCCAGGCTGAGGATGCCGACCAGCTGGTTGCCGTCGGTCACCATCAGATGACGGCGCCGCGAGTACGTCATCAACGACATGGCCTGCTTCAGCGTCGCGTCCGGCGCAATGCCTTCCAGGCCGGTGGACGGCAGGCTGGAGATCACCCGGCGGCCGGCCTGCGGGCCGTCGTCGGCCAGGGTACGCACGATGTCCTTCTCGGAAATGATGCCGACCGGGGCATCGTCCTTCATCACCACCAGCGCAGCGATCCTGTTCGCGCTCATCTTGTGGGCGGCGGCACCGATGGTGTCTTCGGCGTCGATGGTGATGACAGCTTCTTTCTTGGATTGCAGGAGTTCGCGGACGTTCATTCTTGTTTCCTGGTGCAGGTCACTGAAGTCAAAAAAGTGTGCTCTTCCGATACGCCCCCTCCCCGGGAACAGACCTTTCAGCGCACGTCTGGCGCACCCGGCCGCCGCGTGGAATGGATCGGCAGGCGATGTGCTGCAACGCGAACGAGGTGGGCTCAACCGCTCAACCCGGACCTCGGTCAAATCGATTCTACGACTGCGACCATCGGTCACTACCGGCATCGATAGGACAGTTCGTCGTGGGAACCAACCGACGATCCAGAGAATGGCACCGCGGCTGAAACCGCCGCTGAATACAGCCGATGCCGCGCATTAAAGAATGATTGCCTGCTGCCGACGGCGGACAGAACACCCGGTGGCTGTCCCACTTGGCATGGCCGACCACGCAAACGAAAGGGGCCACGCGGGCCCCTTTTCGCATGCAGCATTCAACGGATCCGGGAGTGTTACTCCACCGTCACGCTCTTGGCCAGGTTGCGCGGCTTGTCCACGTCGGTGCCGCGTGCCAGCGCGGTGTGGTAGGCCAGCAGCTGCACCGGAATGGTGTGCACGATCGGGCTGAGCACGCCGGCATGGCGCGGCGTGCGGATCACGTGCACGCCTTCGGACTCATTGAAGTTGCTGTCCTGGTCGGCGAACACGAACAGCTCGCCACCACGGGCGCGCACTTCCTGCATGTTCGACTTCACCTTCTCCAGCAGGCTGTCATTGGGGGCGATCACCACCACCGGCATGTCCTCGTCCACCAGCGCCAGCGGGCCATGCTTCAGCTCGCCCGCCGGGTAGGCCTCGGCGTGGATGTAGGAAATCTCCTTGAGCTTGAGCGAGCCTTCCAGCGCGATCGGGTAATGCAGGCCACGGCCCAGGAACAGCGCATTGGACTTGCGCGCGAAGCGTTCGGCCCACGCCGCGATCTGCGGTTCCAGATTCAGCGCGTGCTGCACGCTGCCCGGCAGGAAGCGCAGCTGTTCCAGGTAATCCGCTTCCTGCGCCGCGTCGATGCGGCCATGCAGCTTGCCCAGCACCACGGTCAACTGGAACAGCGCGGCCAGCTGGGTGGTGAAGGCCTTGGTCGAAGCCACGCCGATCTCCGCGCCCGCGCGGGTGTAGCAGACCAGCTCGCTGGCGCGCGGAATCGCGCTTTCCGGCACGTTGCAGATCGACAGCGTGTGCTTGTGTCCAAGCGCCTTGGCGTACTTCAGCGCCTCCATCGTATCCAGCGTTTCGCCGGACTGGGAGATGGTGACGATCAGGTGCTTCGGGTTGGCATACGCGGCGCGGTAGCGGTACTCGCTGGCAATCTCCACGCTGCACGGCAGGCCGGCGATGGCCTCGATCCAGTAGCGCGCGGTCAGGCCGGCGTAGTAGCTGGTGCCGCAGGCAATGATCTGCACACCCTCGATGCCCGACAGCACCGCTTCGGCATTCTTGCCGAACAGCTCGGCCGGGAAACCACCGGCGTCGATCGCCGCCTCGATGGTGTCGCCCAGCGCGCGCGGCTGCTCGTGGATTTCCTTCTGCATGAAGTGGCGGTACGGGCCAAGCTCCAGCGATGCCAGCGACACGTCGGACAGGTGCACATCGCGCTCGACCGGCCGGTCATGCTCATCGAAGATGCGCACGCCATCGCGACGGATCTCGGCGGTGTCGCCCTCTTCCAGGAAGATCACCTTGCGGGTGGCCGAGATCACCGCCGAGACGTCGGAGGCGACGAAGTTCTCGCCCTCGCCCAGGCCCACCAGCAGCGGGCAGCCCATGCGCGCGCAGACGAAGCGCTCCGGCTCGGCGCGGCTGACCACGGCCAGCGCGTAGGCGCCGGTCAGCTCCTTCACCGTGTGCTGCAGCGCCACCAGCAGGTCATCGCCGCCCTTCAGGTGATGATGGATCAGGTGCGCGATGACTTCGGTGTCGGTCTGCGACTCGAAGGTGTAGCCCAGCGCCCGCAGCTTCTCGCGCTGCTCTTCGTGGTTCTCGATGATGCCGTTGTGCACCAGCGCCACGCCGTGGCTGATGTGCGGATGCGCGTTGGCCTCGGTGACGCCGCCGTGGGTGGCCCAGCGGGTGTGGCCGATACCCAGCACCGCATTGAACCCTTCGGCCTCGGCCGCCGTGGCCATTTCCGACACGCGACCGGTGCGGCGGACACGACGTACTTCGGGGCGCTCGGCGTGATCGATCACCGCGATGCCCGAGGAGTCGTAACCACGGTACTCAAGCCGCTTCAGGCCTTCGATCAGCACCGGCACCACGTCGCGATCGGCGATTGCACCCACGATTCCACACATGTCACGCGTTTCCTTGAAGACGATCGGCGCATTCTAGCCCGCGTGTCCGGCTTCCCCCTCCTGTCCGCTTAATGAAAGTGTCCGGAAAGGTGTCCGCGGACACCCGGACACTCCAGCGGCCCGCCCAACCTGTTGAACTGAAAGGAAATAAAGTTGGCACGCTACGTGCTTGGTACTGGCTACCACCGTCAGGCACGCACCCGATGATCCGCGACACTTCCGCACAGGACCAGATCGTTTCCTCCGCCCCCGCCGGCGCCACCCGCGTCAACTGGCAGCGCTACCGCTGGCCGGCGCTGGGCGCCATCGTGCTGCTGGCCGGCATCGGCTGGGCCGTGCATGCCTGGTCCAATGCCAGCCGCTCCTTCGACAGCAGCCGGGTGCGCATCGCCGAAGTGAAGCGCGGCGACCTGGTCCGCGACATCGCCGCCGACGGCCGGGTGATCGCCGCCAATAGCCCGATCCTGTACGCCATCTCGGCCGGCACCGTGGACCTGAAAGTGGTCGCCGGTGACGTGGTGAAGAAGGGCCAGGAACTGGCGGTCATCGACAGCCCGGAACTGCGCAGCAAGCTGGCCCAGGAACAGGCCACCCTGGCCGGCCTGGAAGCCGAGGCCAGCCGTGCCGCGCTGGACGCCACCCTGGCCCGCGCCAAGTCGCGCAAGGAAACCGACCAGGCCACCATCGAGCGCCAGGCCGCCGACCGCGACCTGCAGCGCTTCCAGCGCGGCTACGACGGCGGTGCGGTGCCACAGATCGACCTGGCCAAGGCCAAGGACTCGCTGAAGAAGGCCGACATCACCCTGGCCAACGCCACCACCGATGCGCGCCTGCAGAGCCAGGGCGCCGACCTGGATGCCCGCAACAAGCGCCTGCTGGCCGACCGCCAGAAGGCCGTGGTGGCCGAAGTGCAGCGCCAGGTCGACGCACTGACCCTGCGCGCACCGTTTGACGGCCAGGTCGGCCAGGTGCAGGCGGTCCAGTCCACCAACCTGGCTGCCAACGCGCCGGTGCTGGGCGTGGTCGACCTGTCCAAGTTCGAGGTCGAGATCAAGGTGCCGGAGAGCTTCGCCCGCGACCTGGCGATCGACATGCCGGCGCAGCTGACCGGCGGCAATGGCAAGCCGTTCCCGGGCGAGATCAGCGCGGTGTCGCCGGAAGTGGTCAACGGCGAGGTCAACGCCCGCGTGCGCTTCGCCAGCGCGCAGCCGGAAGGCCTGCGCCAGAGCCAGCGGATGTCGGTGCGCGTGCTGCTCGATACCCGCAAGGACGTGCTGAAGGTCGAGCGCGGCCCGTTCGTCGAACAGGGCAATGGCGTGGCCTACGTGATGGATGGCCGCACCGCGGTGCGGCGTCCGGTGGAACTGGGCGTCAGCAGCCTGGGCGAAGTGGAAATCAAGTCGGGGGTGCAGCCGGGCGACCGCATCGTGGTCTCCGGCAGCGACCTGTTCAAGGACGCCGAACGCGTCTCCGTCAACTGATACCTGATACCTGAATCCTGGAGAGAGGACACCCCATGTACATGCTCGAAATGCGTTCGGTCGCCAAGGTCTTCCGCACCGAACAGGTGGAAACCCACGCGTTGCGCTCGCTGGAACTGCAGGTCAAGGAAGGCGAGTTCGTCGCGGTCACCGGCCCGTCCGGCTCCGGCAAGACCACCTTCCTCAACATCGCCGGCCTGCTGGAAACCTTCACCAGCGGCACCTACCTGCTTGACGGCCAGGACGTGAGCACGCTGGGCGATGACGCCCGCAGCCGCCTGCGCAACCAGAAGATCGGCTTCATCTTCCAGGGCTTCAACCTGATTCCCGACCTGAACCTGTTCGATAACGTCGACGTGCCGCTGCGCTACCGGAAGATGAGTGCCAACGAGCGCCGCGAACGCATCGAGAAGGCGCTCACCCAGGTCGGCCTGGGCTCACGCATGAAGCACTATCCGAACGAACTGTCCGGCGGCCAGCAGCAGCGTGCGGCGATCGCGCGTGCGCTGGCCGGCAGCCCGCGCCTGCTGCTGGCCGACGAACCGACCGGCAACCTGGATACGCAGATGGCCCGCGGCGTGATGGAACTGCTGGAGGAGATCAATGCCGCCGGCACCACCATCGTGATGGTCACCCACGACCCGGAACTGGCCGCGCGCGCGCAGCGCAACGTGCACATCGTCGATGGCCAGGTGACCGACCTGGTGCGCGAACCGGTGCTGGCTACCCCGCCGCGCCACATCGTTGCCGTCAACGAGTGAGGGCACTCCCATGTTCGCCTACTACACCCGATTGGCGGTACGCAGCTTCCGCCGCAACAAGATCCTGACCGCACTGATGGTGGTCGCCATCGCGCTCGGCATCGGTGCCTCGATGACCACGCTGACTGTGTTCCACGTGCTGTCCGGCGACCCGATTCCCGGCAAGAGCGACCAGCTGTTCTACGTGCAGGTCGATCCGCGCCCGCGCGGCGGCTATACCCCGGGTGAGGAGCCTGAGGAACAGATGACACGGCGCGACGCCGAGACCCTGCTGCGCGAGAAGCGCGGCATCCGCCAGGCGATGATGAGCGCGGGCGGCGGCACGGTGGAACCGGAGCTCAGCACGCTCAAGCCGTTCTCGGTGGATACGCGCTGGACGTCGGCCGATTTCTTCCCGATGTTCGACGTGCCGATGCAGTACGGGCGTGCCTGGAACAGCAGCGATGATGACAATCGCAGCCGGGTGGTGGTGCTGTCGAAAGCGATCAACGACAAGCTGTTCCAGGGTGCCGACAGCACCGGTCGCGAGATCCGCCTGAGTGGCCATTCACTGCGGGTGATCGGCGTGATGAAGAAGTGGAATCCCGAACCCCACTTCTTCGATCTGACCACCGGCAACTACGGCAAGGATGAAGACCTGCTGGTGCCGTTTTCCACTGCGATGGACCTGGAGTTCGGCAGCAACGGCAACATGAACTGCTTCGGCGAGAATCCGGATGGCAGCAGCAACTCGATCAACGCGCCCTGCAGCTGGATCCAGTACTGGGTGGAGCTGGATCCGGCCAAGGTCGAGGACTACCGCAGCTACCTGGCCAACTACTCGGACCAGCAGCGCGCAGCGGGCCGTTTCGAGCGCCCTACCAACGTGCGCCTGCGCCCGGTGATGGAGTGGTTGACGTTCAAGAATGCCGTGCCCAGCGACGTGCGCCTGCAGATGTGGCTGGCATTGGGCTTTCTCGGCGTCTGCCTGGTCAACACGGTGGGCCTGCTGCTGGCGAAGTTCCTGCGCCGCAGCGGCGAGATCGGCGTGCGCCGCGCCCTCGGTGCCAGCCGTGGGCAGATCTTCCTGCAATGCCTGGTTGAAGCCGGTGCGATCGGCGTTGCCGGCGGCGTGCTCGGCATCGGCCTGGCCCTGCTCGGCCTGTATGCGGTGCGCCAGCAACCCGTGGACTACGCGAGCCTGGCCCACCTGGACGGCAGCATGCTGCTGCTGGCCATTGGCCTGACCCTGTTCGCCAGCCTCGCCGCTGGTTTCCTGCCCGCCTGGCGCGCGATGCAGGTTACCCCGGCCATCCAGCTCAAGTCGCAGTAAGCACGAGTACGAGGACCTCCCATGGATATCCGCCCCATCCTCAGCACCCTGCGCCGGCACAAGACAGCCGCCGCCCTGATCGTGCTGGAAGTCGCCCTGACCTGCGCCATCGTCTGCAATGCCCTGTTCCTGGTCACCCAGCGCGTTGAACGGATCAGCCAGACCAGCGGCCTGGCCGAGAACGAGCTGGTGTTCGTCCGGGTCAGCGGCATCGGCAAGCAGACCAATGGCCAGGCCCGCACCCAGGAGGACCTGTCCGCCCTGCGCGCCGTTCCCGGGGTCACCGCCGCCGCGAAGGTCAACCAGCTGCCGTTCCGCCCGAACTCCTCCAATACCAGCGTTTCGCTGAAGCAGGAACAGGAACGTCCGACCGCCTTCGTCACCATGTACATGTTCGGCGAAGGTGGACTGTCCACGCTTGGACTGCAGCTGACCGCCGGCCGCGACTTCCAGCCCAGTGAATACAGCAACGTCGAGGATGCACAGAAGAACGCCTCCACCAATACTGCCTCCTCGGTGATCATCAGCCGCACGCTCGCCGACAGGCTGTACCCCGGCGAGAACGCACTGGGCAAGACGTTCTACATGGGCAAGCAGCCACTGCACGTGGTGGGTATTGTCGCGTCATTGGCCACGCCCACCGATTACAACAACAACACCACGCTGTCGATGGTGCTGCCTGTGCGGACCGATTTCACCCAGGGCCCGTACGTCCTGCGCACCGCTCCGGAACGGCGCGAGGAAGTACTCAAGGGCGCGATCGCCGCGCTTGAACGCAACGACCCCAACCGGCTGGTGCGCGAGAAGCTGACCTATGAGGCGCAGCGCAATGACTACTTCAAGAACGACAGGGCCATGGTCGGGCTGCTGATCACGGTGTGCATCTCGCTGCTGGTGGTCACCGCACTGGGCATCATCGGCCTGGCCAGCTTCTGGGTGCAGCAGCGCAGCAAGCAGATTGGTATCCGTCGCGCGCTCGGCGCGACGCGTGGGCAGATCCTGCGCTACTTCCAGACCGAGAACTTCCTGCTGGCCACGCTGGGCATCGTGCTGGGCATGCTGGCCGCCTATGCGATCAACCTGGCACTGATGAACATGTACGAGCTGCCGCGCATGCCGCTGCACTACCTGCCGCTGGGCGCACTGCTGCTGTGGGTGCTTGGCCAGATCGCGGTGTTCGGGCCGGCCCGGCGCGCGGCAGCGGTACCGCCTGCGGTTGCCACGCGGGGCGCATGAGATGCGTATCCGCTGGATGCTGATGATGATGCTCCTGCCACTGCCGGCACTGGCCGGCGGTGGCAGCTCGCAGACACTGGAGTGGCGCCAGGACGATGCGCGCCTGGCATTGCGTTCGAGCGAAGGCCAGGTGCGCGTGGAAGCCGCCGGCCCGGAAGCCCGCTTCGGCGTGCGCAGCGGCGATCGCATCCTGCGGGTGGATGACACCACCGTACGCAGGATCGAGCATCTTGCCGAGGCCCTGCGGCGTTCAAGCGCCGCCAGGGCCTATCTCCTGCTGCAGCGCGACAGGCAGGAACTGACGGTCGCGGTGGACGCCGCTGCCTGGCGCAGGGCGCTGGTCGCTCCGCCTCCGCCAGCACCGCCACCGCCGCCGCCCCGACGCTGAGCCCGCCGCCCCGACGGCTACGGGTTTGGCTATGCTTGATGGGTGGCGCCGGGCTCTCCCGGCGTATGGACACGAACACGGCTCCATCGGCGCCGCCCATCCCTTTCTGCAGAACCGCTTGATGCCTTCGATCCTGATCATCGACGACAACGCCAGTGTGGGCACTGCACTGGACGTGCTGTTCTCCCTGCACGACATCGACACCCTGCAGGCGCAGAGCCCGGCCGAGGGGCTGGCCCTGCTCGAGTCGCAGCCGGTCGACCTGGTGATCCAGGACATGAACTTCAGCGAGGACACCACCTCCGGCGAGGAGGGCGAAGCGCTGTTCGCACAGATCCGCGCACGCCACCCGGACCTGCCGGTGATCCTGCTGACGGCCTGGACCCACCTGAGCAGCGCGGTGGACCTGGTCAAGGCCGGCGCCGCCGACTACCTGGCCAAGCCCTGGGACGACCGCAAGCTGCTGACCACGGTCAACAACCTGCTGGAGCTGTCCGAGGCGCGGCGCGAACTGGACCGCCGCCGCAGCCGCGAGCTGCGCCAGCGCAATGCGCTGGAAGAAAAGTACGACCTGTGCGGTGCGGTCTTCGCCGATCCGGCCAGCGAGCGCGTCATCGCCCTGGCCTGCCAGGTCGCGCGCTCCGAGCTGCCGGTGCTGATCACCGGTCCCAATGGTGCCGGCAAGGAGAAGATCGCGCAGATCATCCAGGCCAATTCACTGGTGGCCAAAGGCCCGTTCATCACGGTCAACTGCGGCGCGTTGCCGTCGGAGCTGATCGAGGCCGAACTGTTCGGTGCCGAGGCCGGCGCCTACACCGGCGCCAACAAGGCACGCGAGGGCAAGTTCGAAGCCGCCGACGGAGGCACGCTGTTCCTGGATGAGATCGGCAACCTGTCGCTGGGCGGGCAGATGAAGCTGTTGCGCGTGCTGGAAACCGGCCGCTTCGAGCGCCTGGGTTCCAATCGCGAACGCCAGGTCAAAGTCCGCGTGGTCAGCGCGACCAATGCCGACCTGCCGGCGATGATCCGCGACGGCACGTTCCGCGAAGATCTCTACTACCGCCTCAATACAGTGGAACTGGTACTACCGCCGTTGGCCGAGCGCGCGGGCGACATCGTGCCACTGGCCGAGCGTTTCCTGACGGCCGGCAAGCCGCTGTCCAGTGCCGCCAGCGCCGCCCTGCAACGGCACCCGTGGCCGGGCAACGTGCGCGAACTGCGCAACGTGATCCAGCGTGCCGAACTGCTGGCGACCGGCAACCGCATCGAGGTGGCCGACCTGAACCTGCCGCGCACCGCACCGGCGCCACGACCTGCACCGAGCGCTGGCAACGATCCCGACCGTGAGCGCATCGAGGACGTGCTGGCACGCAACCACGGCGTCATCGCCCAGGCGGCTGCCGAACTCGGCCTGAGCCGCCAGGCCCTGTACCGGCGCATGGACCGCCACGGCATCCCACGCGAATGAAACGGCGCTCGTTCACCTTCCGCCTGTTCCTGCGCCTGCTGCCGGTGCTGGCGCTGGCCGCTGCGCTGCCGTGGCTGCTGGCGTACTGGATGAACCATGGCTGGGTGGTGACCACGGCGTCGGCCGTGATCCTGCTGGCGTTGATGTGGTGGACCCTGCGCCGCGCCACCGCACCGGTGCGCTCGCTGATGCGCGCACTGTCCGGCACCACCAGCAGCTACCGCGACGGCGAGTACAACTTCGGCGTGTACTGGCCGGGCAACGACGAACTGGGCGACCTGGTGCAGGCGCACCGCGAGCTGGGCGATGTGCTGCGCGAACAGCGGCAGGGCCTGGTGCAGCGCGAACTGCTGCTGGACACCATGGTGCAGAACACGCCGGTGGCCATGCTGCTGATTGCCTCCGGCGGCGATGGCATCGCCCGCGTGGTGTTCTCCAACCTGGCTGCGCGCAAGCTGCTGCATGGCGGCTGGAAGCTGGAAGGCCAGCGTCTGGAAGAGGTGCTGGAACAGGTGCCGGTAGAGCTGCGCGATGCCATTGCCCGTGGCGGCGACAGCCTGTTCGCGGTGCATGCCGAGGGCGAGGACGGCGACGAGGATGACGAGCAGGTCTACCACCTGTCGCGCCGCGCCTTCCAGCTCAACGGCCGTCCGCACGACCTGCTGCTGGTACGCCTGCTCACCGCCGAACTGCGCCGCCAGGAAGTGCAGACGTGGAAGAAGGTGATCCGGGTGATCAGCCACGAGCTCAACAACTCACTGGCACCGATCGCCTCGCTGGCCCACTCCGGTGGCGTGCTGGTGCAGCGCGAACGCTTCGACCGGTTGCCGGAGATCTTCACCACCATCGAGGACCGCGCACGCCACCTGGAAGGCTTCATCCGTGGCTATGCACGCTTCGCAAAGCTGCCGCAGCCGCAACTGCAGACCGTGCACTGGGCGCCGTTCCTGTCCAGCCTGCGCCAGCAGATCCCGTTCACCATGGAACGCGAGCCGGACGAGGACCTGAGCAGCCGCATCGACATCGCGCAGTTCGGGCAGGCATTGCTGAATCTTCTGAAGAACGCGCATGAAGCCTGCGCCGAGGCCGATCCGCCCAACGATGACGTACAGGTGCAACTCACGCGGCTGCCGCAATGGCTGCGCCTGGACGTACTGGATCGCGGCAAGGGCATGAACGAGCAGGTGCTGCAGAACGCCTTGATGCCGTTCTATTCGACCAAGCGCAACGGCACCGGCCTGGGGTTGGCACTGACGCGCGAGATCGTGGAAGCGCACGGTGGCCGCGTGTCGCTGCAGAACCGCGGCGATGGCGGGTTGTGCGTGTCGATCCTGTTGCCGGTGGGTTGAGCGGGCCGATCGGGTAGCTCCACGCCATGCGCGGATGTGCCGACCAGGGCCGGCACCTACCAGGTCCGCCGCATCGCCACCCGCAGGTGCATCGGAAACCCGAGCGCAGCCTCTTCGGCCATGACGGCGCGCAGGCCGTCGTTCCACTCAGCCTCAGGCACTACGTCGAACCCTTCGCTGGCATAGAAGGCTGCATTCCATGGCACATCGCTCAAGGTGGTCAGCACCGCTGCAGCAAAGCCGGTGGCCCTGGCCTGCGCCAAGGCGTGCCGCAGCAATGCACGGCCATGGCCACGACGCGCGTGCGCCGGGTCCACATCCATCTGCAGGACATGGAACTCGCCACCCAGCTCGCCGCCCAGCAGGTAGCCGGCAATGTCGCCGCCGGGGCCATCCACAACCCACAGCTGGCCCCGCTGAAGGCCGTCCTGCAGCGTCGGCAGATCCAGGCCGTGGCCGGCAAATACCGGATGGGCTTCGTGATCCTTCAGCAGTTCGCCGGCACGCTGTTCAATTGCCGGCAGCACGCCGAGCTCGTCGGCATGCGGAATACGTGGCTCAGGACTTCTTGACCGGGCGCTTCCAGCCATCGATGGTTTCCTGTCGTGCGCGGGCCAGTGTCAGCTTGCCGTCCGGGGCGGTGCGGGTGATGACCGAACCGGCAGCGATGGTCGCGCCCTCGCCGATCGTCAGCGGCGCCACCAGCGAACTGTTGGAACCGATGAACGCGTTGTCGCCGATGGTGGTGGTCGACTTGTTCACGCCGTCGTAGTTGCAGGTGATTGTGCCGGCACCGATGTTCACCTTGCTGCCGATCACCGCATCACCCAGATAGGTGAGGTGGTTGGCCTTGCTGCCGACGCCGAGGGTGACCTTCTTGGTTTCGACGAAGTTGCCGACGTGCACGCCATCGGCCAGCACGGTACCTGGGCGGAGGCGCGCGAACGGACCGACCAGCGCCGCGCCTTCGGTGACCACACCCTCCAGATCACAGTGCGCGCGTACTTCGGTACCGGGGCCGAGAGTAACGTCCTTCAGGCGGTTGAACGGACCGATGGTAACGCCGTCGCCGAGCACGATGTTGCCTTCGAGAACGACATCGACATCGATCAGCACGTCACTGCCCACGGTGACGGTGCCACGGATGTCGAGTCGTGCCGGGTCGCGCACGCGTGCACCCTGTGCGCACAGCGCACGCACGGCGCGATGCTGCCAGGCACGCTCCAGCTGCGACAGCTGCCAGGGATCGTTTGCCCCCTCGGCTTCCTGCGCGTCGGCCACCAGCGCCATTTCGGCCGGGGTGTACTCATGCGCGGCAAATGCGAACACGTCGGTCAGGTAGTACTCGCCCTGCGCATTGCGGTTGGACAGCTGCGACAGCCAGCGGCGCAGCGCGGTCGACTCCGCGGCGATGATGCCGGTGTTGATCGTGCGCACGCGCAGCTGGTCGTCGGTCGCGTCCTTCTGCTCGACGATCGCTCCCACCTTGCCTTCGGCATCGCGCAGCACGCGGCCGTAACCGGTCGGGTCATCAACCTCGGCGACCAGCACCGCCAACCGCCCCGGCTGCGCCAGCAGATCGCGCAGGGTCTGCGCGCGGATCAGCGGTACATCGCCGTACAGCACCAGCACCTGCACGGCATCCGGCACCTGCGGCATCGCCTGCGCCACCGCGTGGCCCGTACCCAGCTGCTGCGCCTGTTCAGCCCACTGCAGGTCGGGCTGGTCGGCGAACTGTTGCCGCACCGCCTCACCGCCATGGCCGTAGACCACATGGATGGCCGCCGGTTGCAGTTCGCGGGCCGCATCGATCACGTGCGCCAGCATCGGTTGGCCGGCGATCGGCTGCAGCACCTTCGGCAGCACCGACCTCATGCGCTTGCCGGCGCCGGCGGCGAGGATGATGACGTGCAGGGCTTGGGTCATGGGAACGGCAGTCCGTGGTTCGTTGCCGACGATTCTAGAGCGTACGCCGTTAACATGGGCATCCCTCCTCCTTCACCATGCCGATGAGCCTTGTCCGCCAGGGAAGCGCCTACCTCGTGATCGGGCTCGTGCAGCTGCTGGTCGATTGGCTGGTGTTCGTGGTCGCCACCGCGCTTGGCATGCCGGTCGCACCGGCCAACGTCGCCGGGCGCCTGGCCGGCATGCTGCTGGGCTTCTGGCTCAACGGCCGCTACACCTTTGCCGAGGCCGGCACCCACAAGCTGGGCTGGAAGCGCTTTGCACGCTTCTTCGGGCTGTGGCTGCTGCTGACTGCGGCAAGCACGTTGCTGGTGAGCCTGGTCGACCACGCGCTGGGCCTGCAGTACACCTGGCTGGCCAAGCCACTGGTGGAAGGCGGGCTGGCGTGCGTGTCGTTCCTGTTGATGCGCCATGTGGTGTACCGCTGATCGCGGTCAGCGGTCAGCGATCACCGTCACGGCGCAGGCGCGCTCCCAGTCCCTCACGCCACAGCTGCAGCGCGCTGTAGCGCAACCGCACCTGATGCTGCCCGGCCGGCACGCACAACGCATGGAAGAGGCCATTGCCGCGCAGCAGCGGCAGTACCTGGCCATCCTCGAGCTGCGCCTGCCAGCCACGACCGGTGGTTTCGTTGATCACCACCCATGCTGCATGGTCGGCCACCACCGTCAGCTCGATGCGTCCCGGCTGGTAGCGCAGCACCTGTACCGTGGCCTCGCCGGCATCCTGTTCGGCACAGTGGCTGCTGGCGGCTGCCGGCAGCCATAGCTGCCGGTTGAAATCGGTCTGGTTGAACAGCGGCGCAGGCGGTAGACGCTCCTCATGGCGGCGCACCTGCCGCGGATTCAGCACCCGTGGCAGCACGCTGTCACGCCGCGCAAGTTCCACCTGGTCGCCCTGCGCGCTGGAGCCCGGGAACGGCTCCTGGGCCAGCAGCCAACGCACGCCCAGCAGGTCGTACAGGGGAGCAGCGGTGTCTGGCATCCAGGCAGTGGGGACCTTCTGCTGGAAGGTATCCACCGGCTCGCCCGGCATCCCGGTCATCTGCAGATAGTCGCTTGCCAGCAGCGGGTTGTAGCCGTTTGCCAGCGCAATGGCATGCACCGCCGCGCCGTTGGTGAGTCCGCCGATGCCGAAGACCACCGCGCGCTCGGGTATGCCGATATGCCGCTCTGCCGCCAGCAGCGCATAGGCGCGCTGCGCAGGACCCGCACGATCGGCGGTGAGCACCGACTTTGTGCCGCTGCCCGCGTTGAACCTGGTGCCGACGTTGAACAGCAGCAGGTCCAACAGCACCAGCGCCAGCACCCAGCGCGCAGGTGACTGGTGGCGGCGCAGCACCCACACCGCGGCTACGCCCAGCGCGGCGCTGACCGCAAGCCAGGCGAAAGCGAGCGGATGACCATGATCGATCGCCAGCCACGCAGCGCACGCGCCCAGCACTGCGACGACCGCCACGGACACCCGATGCAATCGCAATGGCTGCCGCTGCAGGGCAACCTGCAGGGCACTGGCACCCAGCCACGCCGCCGCAGGCACGGTAAGGAACAGCGCATCGGACGGGCGCCGGAACAGGTCCAGCCCCGGAAGCCAGCCGAACAACCAGGGGAACAGCGGCGTGGCGCCACCCACCGCGACCATGATCGCCAGCGTCAGCGCACACAGCGCGACGCGCGTCGCCGCCGGCTTGCGCCGCAGCACCTCACCGCCCCAGAGCAGCCACAGCGCCAGCGGCACTGCCCCCACATAGAGGTAATCGGCGCTGATATCACCGAAGGCCCAGCTGTCGCCGCGCCCCTGCGAGAACACGTTGCCCGACAGCAGTGTCACCAGTGTCTGCCAGTGGATGGCACCCGGCAGCGCGGCTTCCAGCGTCAGGCCATTGCGATTGGTCTGGTCCAGCCAGGCCAGCGTGGACAGCCACTGCGGCGCACTGACACCACCGGCGAGAATGGCCACCACGCCCAGCTGCCACAGCAGGCGCATGCGCTGCCCCTGTGCCAGCACGACAGCAGCCACGGCGTAGATCACGCACGCGAGGATGATGAAATAGGTGACCTGGGTCAGTTGAAGCGCACACATCCCGCCGGCCACACCGGCCAGCAGGATGTCGCGCATCCGTCCCCGCCGACGGACCTGCTCCAGGCCCAGCCACAGCCAGGGCAGCAGGCAGTAGCTGATGATCATCGGCGTGTGCTGCAGGCGCGACGCGGCCACGCCACCAAACATCAGCGTGAGCGCGAACAGCAGCTGCGCCGGCGGCGGCATGCCCTGCACGCGGCTCAACCGCAGTGCACCCAGGCCGCCTGCCAGCACATGCAGCAGCACCACCACCGTGAACAGGTGCAGGGAGCCCGGCGCCAGCAGCATCGGCAGCAGCATCGTCGGCTGCAGCGTCATCATCTGCGGATCGGCCACCTGCGGGTAGCCACCGTAGAGATACGGATTCCACCAGGGGGCCTGCAGGTGACGCAACTGCTCGGCACTGAAACTGACCGCCGGGAAGAACTGCTGCACGGCATCAAAGGGAATGGTCTTGATGCCACTGAGCCATGGCAGGCACAGAACGATCCACGCAATCAGGAACACGCCTGCCGGTGTGCGCCACGGCCGCTGCCAGCTGCCGCCTTCAATCGCTGTCGAGTGGTGCTGCATTCCCTGCTCCTGTGGCGAACAAACAAAAACGCCGGCAGCTAGCCGGCGCTTGTGCTTGATGACGCGCGAACCTCAGTGCTTGAGATTCTTGCGCAGGCGCTCCAGCGCCTGCAGCTGGACGACGGCTTCGGCCAGCTTCTGCTGGGCTTCAGCCACTTCCATCGCTTCGCCGCGGTTGGCCAGGATGCGCTCGGCTTCTTCCTTGGCCTTGCGGACCGAGGCTTCGTCGATGTCCTGCGCGCGGATCGCGGTGTCGGCCAGCACGGTCACCACCTGCGGCTGCACTTCCAGGATGCCGCCGGAAATGGCGAAATCCAGCTGCTCGCCGTTCGGCGTGGTCACCACCACCTTGCCCGGCTTCAGGCGGGTGATCAGCGGCGCGTGCTTGGGCGCGATGCCCAGTTCGCCCAGCTCACCGGTGGCCACGACCAGGGTCGCTTCGCCACGGAAGATTTCCTGCTCGGCGCTGACGATGTCGCAACGGATCGTGCTCATGCAAATCTCTTCGCTGTTCGCGGCGGCGCAATGCCGCCGTGGGGGTCCACCGGCGCGGGCGGTTGCCCGGCGCCGGCGTCAGGTCAGGCAGGATCGCTCCCGCCCGTCCCGGATCAGGCCTTCTCGGCCATCTTCTTGGCCTTCTCGACCGCTTCTTCGATGCCGCCGACCATGTAGAACGCCTGCTCCGGCAGGTGGTCGTACTCGCCATCGACGATGGCCTTGAAGCCACGGATGGTGTCCTTCAGCGGCACGTACTTGCCCGGCGAACCGGTGAACACTTCGGCCACGTGGAACGGCTGGCTGAAGAAGCGCTCGATCTTGCGGGCGCGCGACACGGCCTGCTTGTCTTCTTCGGACAGTTCGTCCATGCCCAGGATGGCGATGATGTCCTTCAGTTCCTTGTACTTCTGCAGGGTCTGCTGGACGCGCTGGGCGGTGTCGTAGTGCTCGTGGCCGATGACCAGCGGATCCATCTGGCGGCTGGTGGAGTCCAGCGGATCGACGGCCGGGTAGATACCCAGCGAGGCGATCGAACGCGACAGGGTCACGGTCGAGTCCAGGTGGGCGAAGGTGGTCGCCGGCGACGGGTCGGTCAGGTCGTCCGCGGGAACGTAGACGGCCTGGATCGAGGTGATCGAACCGTTCTTGGTCGAGGTGATGCGCTCCTGCAGGACGCCCATTTCCTCGGCCAGGGTCGGCTGGTAACCCACGGCGGACGGCATGCGGCCCAGCAGTGCCGACACTTCGGTACCGGCCAGGGTGTAACGGTAGATGTTGTCGACGAACAGCAGGACGTCCTTACCCTTGCCGTTTTCGTCCTTCTCGTCGCGGAAGTACTCGGCCATGGTCAGGCCGGTCAAGGCGACGCGCAGACGGTTGCCCGGCGGCTCGTTCATCTGGCCGTACACCATCGCCACCTTGTCCAGGACGTTGGAGTCCTTCATTTCGTGGTAGAAGTCGTTGCCCTCACGGGTACGCTCACCCACGCCGGCGAACACGGACAGACCGCTGTGCGCCTTGGCGATGTTGTTGATCAGTTCCATCATGTTGACGGTCTTGCCGACGCCGGCGCCGCCGAACAGGCCGACCTTGCCGCCCTTGGCGAACGGGCACATCAGGTCGATGACCTTGATGCCGGTTTCCAGCAGCTCGGTGGCCGGGGACTGGTCTTCATACGACGGCGCAGCGCGGTGGATTTCCCAGTTGTCGCTGGCAGCGACCGGGCCGGCTTCGTCGATCGGACGGCCAAGCACGTCCATGATGCGGCCCAGGGTGCCGGCGCCGACCGGCACCGAGATGCCACGGCCGGTGTTGACGGCAACCAGGTTGCGCTTCAGGCCGTCGGTGGAACCGAGGGCGATGGTACGCACCACGCCGTCGCCCAGCTGCTGCTGGACTTCGAGGGTGATCTCGGTGTTTTCCACCTTCAGTGCGTCGTACACCTTCGGCACCGATTCACGCGGGAATTCGACGTCGACGACCGCGCCGATGATCTGAACGATCTTGCCCTGACTCATTGCTGCATCCTCTAATGTGTGCTTTGAACGAACGCGGTCAGACTGCTGCCGCGCCGCCGACGATTTCGGAGATTTCCTGGGTGATCGCTGCCTGGCGCGCCTTGTTGTAGACGAGCTGCAGGGTGCCGATCAGCTTGTTGGCGTTGTCGCTCGCTGCCTTCATCGCAACCATGCGTGCCGCATGCTCGGAGGCGACGTTTTCCAGCAGTGCCTGGTACACCAGCGACTCGATGTAACGCGTCATCACGTGCTCGAGCACGGTCGCGGCATCGGGTTCGTACAGGTAGTCCCAGTCGTGGTGAGCGACCTGCTTCTCAGCCGGCGGCAGCGGCAGCAGCTGATCGAAGCTGGCCTTCTGCACCATGGTGTTCACGAAGCGGTTGTAGACCAGGTACACGCGGTCGATCCTGCCTTCGGTGAAGGCGTCGAGCATGACCTTGATCACACCGATCAGCGATTCCAGCTTCGGCACGTCGCCGATGTGGGTCACGCTGCCGACCATGTTGACCTTCACGCGGCGGAAGAAGGTCGAAGCCTTCTGGCCGATGGTCACCAGGTCCACTTCGGCACCCTTGTCCTGCCATGCCTTGGCTTCGCCCAGCATCTTGCGGAACAGGTTGTTGTTCAGGCCGCCGGCCAGGCCGCGATCGGAGGAGATCACGATGAAACCGACCCGCTTGACCTGCTCGCGCTCGACCAGGAACGGATGCTGGTAGTCGGTGCTGGCCTGGGCCAGATGACCGATCACCTGCTTCATCGCCTGCGCGTACGGACGCGAGGTCTTCATCCGATCCTGCGCCTTGCGGATCTTGGAGGCCGAGACCATTTCCAGGGCGCGCGTCACCTTGCGGGTGTTCTGCACGCTCTTGATCTTGGTTTTGATTTCGCGTCCGCTTGCCATCTCTTGTTTCCCGTGGCGCGGGGCTGATGCCCCGCGTTGTTCAACCGTTTGTCATCTGGTCCAGCGGAGCCAGCGGCTCCGCTCTACAGGACCGCGATTACCAGCTGCCGGTGGTCTTGAACTCGGCGATGCCCTTCTTGAAGGCACCTTCGATGTCGTTGTCCCAACCGCCGGTGGCGTTGACCTTGCTGATCAGCTCGCCCTGGGTGTTGGCGAAGTGGGCGTGCAGGCCTTCTTCGAACGCCAGCAGCTTGTTGACCGGCACGTCGTCGAGGTAACCCTCGTTGACGGCGTAGATCGACAGCGCCTGGTTGGCGATCGACATCGGCGCGTACTGCTTCTGCTTCATCAGCTCGGTGACGCGCTGGCCACGCTCCAGCTGCTTGCGGGTCGCTTCGTCCAGGTCCGAGGCGAACTGCGCGAACGCAGCCAGCTCACGGTACTGGGCCAGCGAGATGCGGATGCCGCCCGACAGCTTCTTGATGATCTTGGTCTGGGCCGAGCCACCGACGCGCGACACCGAGATACCGGCGTTCACGGCCGGGCGGATGCCGGCGTTGAACAGGTCGGTTTCCAGGAAGATCTGGCCGTCGGTGATCGAGATCACGTTGGTCGGAACGAAGGCGGACACGTCGCCGGCCTGGGTCTCGATGATCGGCAGCGCGGTCAGCGAACCGGTCTTGCCAGTGACCTTGCCTTCGGTGAACTTCTCGACGTATTCCTCGGACACGCGGGCAGCGCGCTCGAGCAGACGGGAGTGCAGGTAGAACACGTCACCCGGGTAGGCTTCACGGCCCGGCGGACGCTTCAGCAGCAGCGAGATCTGGCGGTAGGCAACGGCCTGCTTGGACAGATCGTCGTACACGATCAGCGCGTCTTCGCCGCGGTCCATGAAGTACTCACCCATGGTGCAGCCCGAGTAGGCGCTGATGTACTGCATGGCAGCCGATTCGGAAGCGGTCGCGGCCACCACGATGGTGTGGGCCAGCGCGCCGTTCTCTTCCAGCTTGCGCACGATGTTGGCGATGGTCGACGCCTTCTGGCCGATCGCAACGTACACGCACTTGATGCCGGTGCCCTTCTGGTTGATCACCGCATCGATCGCCATGGCGGTCTTGCCGGTCTGGCGGTCACCGATGATCAGCTCGCGCTGGCCACGGCCGATCGGGATCATCGAGTCGACCGACTTGTAACCGGTCTGCACCGGCTGGTCGACCGACTTGCGCCAGATCACGCCCGGCGCAACACGCTCCACCGGAGCGGTCAGGTCGGTGCCCAGCGGGCCCTTGCCGTCGATCGGCTCGCCCAGCGCGTTCACGACGCGGCCCAGCAGTTCCGGGCCGACCGGCACTTCCAGGATGCGGCCGGTGGTCTTGGCGACGTCGCCTTCGCGCAGGTGCTCGTAGTCACCCAGGACCACGGCGCCGACCGAGTCGCGCTCCAGGTTCAGGGCCAGGGCGAAGGTGTTGTTCGGCAGTTCGATCATTTCGCCCTGCATCACGTCGGCCAGACCGAAGATGCGCACGATGCCGTCGGACACGCTGGTCACGGTGCCTTCGTTGCGCGATTCCGCGGCCAGCTTGACCTTCTCGATGCGGTTCTTGATCAGTTCGCTGATTTCGGAGGGGTTGAGCGTGGTTGCCATCGTCAAGTCCTAGTGCCGGCAGCGGGGCCGGACGTTAAATGAATTCAGTTAGCGAGCGCGGTCTGCAGACGGGCCAGCTTGCCCTTCAGCGAACCATCGATGACCACGTCGCCGGCGTCGATCACGGCGCCGCCGATCAGCGAAGCATCGACCGCGGTGGTCACGTCGACCTCGCGGTTGAAGCGCTTGCGCAGCGCAACCTTGATCGCGTCCAGCTCGCCGGCCGACAGCTCGGAAGCCGAGGTCACCGTGGCCTTGACCACGTGCTCGGCTTCGGCGCGCAGGGCGTCGAACATGCCGGAGATTTCCGGCAGCAGCGGCAGACGATGCGATTCGGCCAGGATGGCCAGGAAGCGCGAGTAGGTCTCGCCGTGCGAGACCGGCGCCAGCAGGGCGACGGCGTCGTCACGACCCAGCTCCGGGTTGGCGAGCAGGGCCGCCACGCGCGGGTCGGCGGCGACGTGGGCGGAGAACGCCAGGGCGTCCGACCACGGCGCGAACGCACCTTCGTCGCGCGCGGTCGCGAACGCGGCGCGGGCGTACGGGCGGGCAAGCGTGAGGGCCTGGCTCATCCTTAGATCTCCGAGGCCAGCTCGTCGAGCAGCGCCTTGTGGGCGTTGGCGTCGATTTCGCGCTTGAGCAGCTTTTCGGCACCGGTCACGGCCAGCGCGGACACCTGCTTGCGCAGATCTTCACGGGCACGGTTGGCGGCGGCGTCGATTTCAGCCTGGGCCAGTTCCTTCTGACGGGTGGCTTCGGTGATCGCTTCGTTACGGGCTGCATCAACGATCTGGTTGGCACGCGCGTGGGCCTGATCGATGATCTCGTTGGCCTTGGTGCGGGCTTCCTTCAGCGCTTCGTTGACCTTCTCCTGCGCCTGGGCCAGATCTTTCTGGCTGCGGTCGGCAGCAGCGAGGCCTTCAGCAATCTTCTGCTGGCGCTCTTCGATCGCGTTCATCAGCGGCGGCCAGATCTTGGTCGCGATGATCCAGATCAGACCAGCGAAGGCCAGCGCCTGCGCAAGAAGGGTGAAATTGATATTCATGGTTAGCTCGATCGCTGGTTTCGGGGTGGACGTGCCGCCGAAGCGGCACATCCGGCCTTCATCCGAAACCGGGTGCATCAGCACCCGGTCGTCTCAAACCGCTGTATCAGCCGGCCAGAGCCTTGGTGACGGCGCCAGCAAAGGCAGCCGACAGCGGGTTGGCGAAGGCCAGCAGCAGGCCAACGGCGACCGAGATGATGAACGCGGCGTCGATCAGGCCGGCGGTGATGAACATGCGGACCTGCAGGACCGGGATCAGTTCCGGCTGGCGCGCGGCCGACTCCAGGAACTTACCAGCCATGATGGCCAGACCCAGACCGGCGCCCAGCGCGGCCAGGCCGATCATGATGCCGACGGCAAGGGCGGTGGAGCTCTGAATCTGCGCGAAGTTGGTCAGGACGGCGAAGTACATGGTTATCTCCAGGAACTTAAGTTGCTAAGGGTGATGAAACGGATGAAGGTTGAAACGCGTTGAAGCTTGAAACTCAGTGAGCGTCTTCCGACAGGCTCAGGTACACGATCGACAGCATCATGAAGATGAAGGCCTGCAGCGGGATCACCAGCAGGTGGAACAGCATCCAGCCGAGGCCGAACACACCACCCGCGATGGCGCCGAAGAAACCGGCACCACCCAGCACCCAGATCAGCAGGAACACGATTTCGCCGCCGAACATGTTGCCGAACAGTCGCATCGCCAGCGAGATCGGCTTACTCAGCCACTCGACGATGTTGAGGATCAGGTTGAACGGCATCATCCACTTGCCGAACGGCGCCGTCAGGAATTCCTTGACGAAGCCGACCAGGCCCTTGGACTTGAGCGCGAAGAACAGCATCAGGAAGAACACGCTGATGGCCATGCCGAGGGTGGCATTGACGTCAGCGGTCGGCACCGGCTTCCAGTAGTGCACGCCCACCCATTCCAGCGGCTTGGCGATGAAATCGGCCGGGATCATCTTCAGCAGATTCATCAACAGGATCCAGAAGAAGATCGTGATGGCGATCGGCGTGACCAGCTTGCTCTTGCCGTGGTAGGTGTCCTTGGCCTGGCGGTCGACGAACTCCAGGCAGATCTCGACGAAGGCCTGCCACTTGCCCGGCACGCCGGCGGTGGCCTTGCGGGTCCCCAGCCAGAACGCGACAACGATCACCAGGCCCATCAGGACGGCGGTGAGGAAGGTATCGACGTGGATATGCCAGAACATACCCTCACCCTTGCCGACCGGTGCGGTCAGGTTGTGCAGGTGATGCTGGATGTAGCTGGTAGGGGTTAGAGCCTCGCCCGCCATGTGTCCGGAACCTTCAGTTAATTGAATTCTGTCAACGCCTGGCCATGGCCAGGACCTGGAACATCAAGCCGACGGCGATACCGGCCAACAGCGCCAATGCAGGCAGCTTGAAGACCAGGAACCCCACCAGCAGGACGCCGAAAACCACGACCCACTTGGCCACGATCGCAATGATCAGGCGAGCCATCGCCGATCCTGCGGCCACCGCACCACCGCCCAGAGCCATCCGTGCCGCAACCCAGCCGCCGGCCGAAATGGCCACACCGGACGCCAGCGCGCCGAGGGCATACTTCGGACCTACCAGCAGGAAGGCCAGGGCCAGGACAGCCACCGCGGCCAGCGGGTAGACCGCGGCGCGCAGCATCAGTCGCCGACCCGCATCAACGGAGTTCAGCACAGGACGTCCCGCGTGGTTGCAAGTGGAGGGCTGAGGCGGCTACAGCAGGGGGGCCTCATCGAGCCGCCAAATTATAGCAATGGGACAATTTGCGAGACAACCGCTGCCTGTTCATCCCTGGAAGCCGCAAGTTGCGGTAACGGTTACATTTTTGCGTGCCACCCGGGGGACAATGACGTCCGCGTGATGCTGCACCGCAGTATTGAACTTTGGTCGCAGGCGCGGAACTTTCGCTGGATGCGCCGGTCCGATCTTTCGACCTGCCTGCAGCAACCTCGTCGACGCTCCGCCCCGCAGGTCCCACGATGGCCCCGAAGCCCGTCTCCGGGGCCATCTTTTTGCGTCGTCGCGACAGGGCTGAACCGTGCACACTCCGTGGACCATACGTTCACGGATGGTGGACGGCGGCGTCCGGCACAGTGGTCTTCATTCTGATGAACCACTGCAAGGACTCTTCGATGCGCCCCGTACCCACCCTGCTCGCCCTTTCCCTGCTCGCTGCCGGCGCCTCGTTCGCCAATGCCGCCCACGCCGCCGAAGGCGACGACCGCTTCGCCATCCGTCTGGGTGCGATGAACATCGATTCGGACAACACGCTGCGTGGCAGCACCACCGTGGCCGGCCAGGACATCTCCCTGGACCAGGACTTCAAGCTGGGTGGCAAGGAATGGGAGCCGCGCATCGACGGCATGTTCCGCATCAGCAACCGTCAGCGCCTGCTGTTCAACTACTTCAAGTACGACAAGGACCGTCGCGAGACGCTTGACCAGGGCATTTCCTTCGGCGGTGAGAGCGTGCCGGCCGGCAGCTTCGTGAAGGGCGAGCTGAAGTACCAGGTGGCCAGCCTGGTCTATGACTACTCGGTCGTCGATACCGACACCTTCGACCTGGGCCTGCAGATCGGTGGCGAGTACGCCAAGGTCAGCACCAAGGGCTACGCGGACCTGGGCACGGTGTATGAAGGCCAGTTCCTCAACGAGAAGGCCGATGGCGTGGCACCGGTGGTGGGTGCGCGCATGACCTTCACTCCGTCCGAGCGCTGGATGATCACGCTGCAGGGCCAGTACCTGAACACGCGCTGGGGCAGTTTCGATGACTACAAGGGCGACCTGAGCCGCGCCAATGCGATCGTCGATTACCGCTTCACCAAGAACTTCGGTGTGTTCGCCGGCTACGACTGGTTCAAGCTGGACGTGGACAAGAAGGGCAGCGACGGCACGGTCGGCCTGAAGCAGGAATTCAAGGGCCCGGTGGCCGGTATCAGCTTCGTGTTCTGATCCCCTGCCCCTTCCACGGCATCTTCTCTCCTGGCGCGGCCTCCGGAACATCGGGGCCGCGTTTTTTCTTTGCATCGTCGAGCAGAAAAGCAGGCTGGTCGAGCGCTGGGAAGAGGGGCTTGCGTGCGAATGTCCCCCGGCGCCGGCCTGCGGCCGACGCCTCCTCCTTTACTTCGCACACAACCCCCGCTCCCTCCGCGTGTCAGGCATCCCGGCGGCCCAGGCACTGGCTCTCGACTATCTGCAAGCCGAGCCGCTGCACGGGTGGCAATTGCCGTAGACGCATGCGTGGTCGAGCGCTGGGGGAAGAGGGGCTTGCGTGCGAATGTCCCCCGGCGCCGGCCTACGGCCGTCACCTCCTCCTTTACTTCGCACACAAGCCCCTCTTCCCCCGCGTGTCAGGCATCCAGGCGGGCCAGGCTGTGGCTCTCGACTATCCGCAAGCCGAGCCGCTGCGCGGGTGGCGGGCATTTCGACAAAGTAAAGGAGGAGGCGACCGCCGCAGGCGGGCGACGGGGGACATTTGTCGAAATGCCTGCCACCCGCGCAGCGGCCCCACCCTTTGCTGCAGCACTGATCGAAGAAAAAAAGCCCCGGCAGATGCCAGGGCTTTTCGTTCGGAACGGCGCGGACGCCTTACTTCTTCTTCGGCATGTACAGATCGGTGATCGTGCCGTCGTAGATTTCCGAGGCCATCGCCACCGACTCGCTCAGCGTCGGATGCGCATGGATGGTGTGGCCGATGTCTTCCGCTTCCGCACCCATCTCGATCGCCAGGCCGATCTCGGCCAGCAGGTCGCCGGCATGCACGCCGACGATCGCGCCACCGATGATGCGGTGGGTCTCTTCGTCGAAGATCAGCTTGGTGAAGCCCTCGGTGCGACCGATGCCGATCGCGCGGCCACTGGCGGCCCACGGGAACTTGGCCACGCCGACCTTCAGGCCCTTGGCCTTGGCTTCGGTCTCGGTCACGCCGACCCAGGCGATTTCCGGGTTGGTGTAGGCCACCGACGGAATCACGCGGGCGACCCACTCCTTCTTGTGGCCGGCTGCCACTTCAGCGGCCAGCTTGCCCTCGTGCGTGGCCTTGTGGGCCAGCATCGGGTTGCCGACGATGTCGCCGATGGCAAAGATGTGCGGCACGTTGGTACGCATCTGCCGATCGACCGGGATGAAGCCGCGGTCGGTGACCTGCACGCCGGCCTTCTCGGCATCGATCTTCTTGCCGTTCGGCGAGCGGCCCACGGCCACCAGCACGCGGTCGAAGGTGCCCTGCGCCAGCGCAGGCGCCTGGCCTTCCTCGGCGGCTTCGAAGGTCACGGTGATGCCCTTGGCATCGGCGGTGACGCCCGAGGCCTTGGTCTTCAGGTGCACGTCGATGCCCTGCCTCTTCAGGCGGTCGGCCAGCGGCTTGACCAGGTCCTTGTCGGCGCCGGGCATCAGCTGGTCCATGAACTCGACCACGGTGACCTTGCTGCCCAGCGCGCTGTACACGGTGGCCATTTCCAGGCCGATGATGCCGCCGCCGACGACCAGCAGCGAGCCCGGCACTTCGGCCAGCTCCAGCGCATCGGTGGAATCCATCACGCGCTTGTCGTCCCACGGGAAGTTCGGCAGCTTCACCGCCTGCGAACCGGCGGCGATGATGCATTTCTGGAAGCGCAGCAGCTGGGTGCTGCCATCAGCGGCGGTGATCTCCAGCTCGTTGGCCGAAACAAACTTGCCGACGCCCTGCACGTTGCGGACCTTGCGCTGCTTGGCCATCCCGGCCAGGCCCTTGGTCAGCTGGTTGACGACCTTTTCCTTGTACGCGCGCAGCTTGTCCAGGGTGATGGTCGGCTTGCCGAACTCGACGCCGAAATCACCGGCGTGGGCCACTTCGTCGATGACCGCAGCAGCATGCAGCAGCGCCTTGGACGGGATGCAGCCGACATTGAGGCAGACGCCGCCGAGGCTGGCGTAACGTTCGACCAGCACCGTATCCAGGCCGACGTCGGCGGCGCGGAAGGCTGCGGTGTAGCCGCCCGGGCCGGAGCCCAGCACGACCATCTCGCATTCGATGTCGGCCGGCTTGCCGCTGGACAGCGCCGGCTTCGGCGCAGCCGGTTCGGCCGGGGCGCGGTGCGACGGGGTCACCGGCGGCTTGCTGGCCGGGGCGGCCGGAGCCGGCGCGGCGGCCTTGGCCGGGGCTTCGGCGGCGCCTTCAGTGTCCAGCACCACGACCACGGCGCCTTCGGACAGGGTGTCGCCCAGCTTGACCTTGATTTCCTTGACCACGCCGGCGGCCGAGGACGGCACTTCCAGGGTGGCCTTGTCCGACTCCAGGGTCACCAGACCCTGATCCTTCTTCACCGTGTCGCCGACGGCGACCAACACTTCGATCACCGGCACATCGCTGTAATCGCCGATGTCGGGAACCTTGACTTCAATCGTGGCCATGGTGGGTTTTCCTCGTGCCCGCCCGGCGGCGCCGGCGGGCTGTCACTGCATCTGTTCACGCGGCCGCGCCAGGGGCTGCGGCCGCACGGTGGGGGCGAAGCGGTGCCTTACAGCAGCACGCGGCGCATGTCGGCCAGTACCTGCGACAGGTACGTGGTGAAGCGTGCGGCCAGTGCGCCGTCGATGACGCGGTGGTCGTAGCTCAGCGACAGCGGCAGCATCAGCTTCGGTGCGAATTCCTTGCCGTTCCAGACCGGCTGGATGGACGACTTGGAGACGCCGAGGATGGCCACTTCCGGTGCGTTGACGATCGGGGTGAACGCGGTGCCGCCGATGCCGCCCAACGAGCTGATCGAGAAGCAGCCGCCGCTCATGTCCGCCGGGCCCAGCTTGCCGTCGCGTGCCTTCTTGGCCAGTTCGCCGGTTTCCTGCGCGATCTGCACCACACCCTTCTTGTCCACGTCGCGGATGACCGGCACGACCAGGCCGTTCGGCGTGTCGGCGGCGAAACCGATGTGGAAGTACTTCTTCAGGGTCAGGTTTTCACCGCTGGCATCGAGCGAGGCGTTGAATTCCGGGAACTTCTTCAGCGCTGCGGCGCTGGCCTTGATCAGGAAGGCGAGCATGGTCAGCTTGATGCCGGCCTTCTCGTTCTCCTTGTTCAACGCCACGCGCAGGCCTTCCAGGTCGGTGATGTCGGCCTGCTCGAACTGGGTGACGTGCGGGATCATGGCCCAGTTGCGGGCCAGGTTCGCACCGGAGATCTTCTTGATGCGCGACAGCGGCTGGACTTCGGTCTCGCCGAACTTGCTGAAGTCGACCTTCGGCCACGGCAGCAGGTTCAGGCCACCACCAGCAGCGACGGCGCCACCGGCAGCTGCCGGCACGCCACCGCTGAGCGCGGCCTTGACGAACTTCTGTACGTCACCCTTGGTGATGCGGCCACCCTTCTCGGTGCCGTTGATCTGCAGCAGGTCCACGCCCAGCTCGCGGGCGAACACGCGCACCGCCGGGGTGGCGTACGGCACCTTGGCCGGCAGCACGCCATCGGCATTGAACTGCACCGGCGGGCTGGACGGGGTACCGGCCGAGGCGATCTCGCGGGCCGCCAGCTTGTCCGGCTGCGCCGGCACAGCGACCGGCTCGACCTTGGTGGCGGTCTCTGCGGCAGCCGGAGCGGCAGCAGCAGCGGCCTTGGTCGGCGCCGGCGCGGCAGCGCCCTCGGCTTCGATGATGGCAACCACGTCGCCTTGCGACAGATTGTCGCCCACCTTGACCTTGATCTCCTTGACCACACCGGCCACAGACGACGGCACTTCCATGGTGGCCTTGTCGCTTTCCAGCGTGACCAGGCCCTGGTCCTTCTTGACCGTATCGCCCACGGCGACCAGCACTTCGATGACCGGAATGCCGGCGTAGTCGCCGATGTCCGGCACCAGGGCTTCAACCGCACCACCGCTGGCAGCCGGAGCGGCCGGCGCAGCTGCGGCCGGCGCGCTCTGGGTGGCGGCAGCCGGGGCAGCGGCCTTGGCCGGTGCCGGTGCCGGTGCCGGTGCGGCAGCGGCCGGCTTGGCGGCTTCGGCTTCGCCTTCGGCCACTTCGATCAGGGCCACGACCTTGCCTTCGGACAGGCTGTCGCCCACTTTGACCTTGAGCTCCTTGACCACGCCCGCCACCGAGGACGGCACTTCCATGGTCGCCTTGTCGCTTTCCAGCGTCACCAGGCCCTGGTCCTTCTTGACCGTGTCGCCGACGGCGACAAGCACCTCGATTACCGGGATATCGCTGTAGTCACCGATATCGGGGACAAGTGCTTCCTTGATTTCGGCCATGGGGATAACTCCGGCAATCTGGTGTAGGGAAACGTCTATTGTGCGGCCAGCGGGGTCCAGCGCCAACCGTTACAGGTGTTTTCAGTACGCACGCAGCCGGGACAGGCTGTTGCCCATGGGTCGGGTGCGCGACCAGTCGGTAGCGTATTGTCCAGGCGATGTCCGCTTCATGTCGCCCGCGCGTCGGCCACCGGCTGCCAGGCCTGGCGCAGGCGCGGCAACGACCACGCCGCATTGGCAGGGCTGGTCGACGGCAGCGCGACCACCTTCGGCGGGGCCTCCAGCCGCGGCAACACCCAGCGCTGGAATGCCTGCAATGACGCGCCGCCATTGCAGCCGATCAGCGTCAGCTCAGGCAACGTGGCGATCAGTTCCGGCAGTGCATTGGCCACTTCCGTGCCACGCACGATGTCCGCATCCAGGCTGCCGCGCCGCTCGCAGCGCCCGATCACATCCCACAGGCCGATGCCTGCGGCCTTCAACGCCTGCAGCCGTTGCGCATAGGGCAGATCCGCGTCGAAACCGCAGATATCGGCCATCAGCGGCCAGAAGCGGTTGCGAGGATGCGCGTAGTAGCGCTGCTCCTGCAGGGATGCCACGCCTGGCATCGAGCCCAGCAGCAGCACCCGGCATCCCACGTTCACCTGCGCTGGCAGGCCAATGCACAACGTTGCCGTGCTCACATCTTCTCCAACTGCATGAATGTCGGCGAGAGCAGAAAACGCCATGAATAAAGGCATTCCGCACCCGTCGCTGAACAAGGAAAACTATTTTTTAACGTGCGTCGGATTCGATTCATGTTTGGGCGACTACGGTGTGCTCGCCCCGCAACCGGGGGCCCAAAACAAGAAACATTAGGAGATACCCCCATGCGCTCCATCCGTATCCTGAGTCTCGCCCTGCTGACCTCCGCCGCCTTCGCGCCGGCCGCTTTCGCCCAGGACAGCAGCACCACCGATACCGCTTCGGGCAAGCATTTTGCCGTTGTTGGCGGCATCTCGCTGCTGGAGCCGAAGAACGACCCGATCACCGGCGTGAAGAAGACCGACGGTGGCCCGGCGCCGACCGTCAGCTTCAGCTACTACATCAACGACAACTGGGCCGTTGAGCTGTGGGGCGCTGCCGACAAGTTCGACAACAAGTTCAAGGGCCCGAACAACGCCCGCCTGGGTTCGGTCGAGCAGCAGCCGGTCGCGCTGAGCGGCCAGTACCACTTCGGGCAGGCTGACAACGTGTTCCGCCCGTTCGTGGGCGTGGGCTACTACCAGTCGAGCTTCAGCAACGAGAAGCTGGGCAACGGTGCTGACACCGACATCCGCTTCAAGGATGCCAAGGGCGTGATCGGCACCGTCGGCGTCGACATGAACATCAACTCCACCTGGTTCGCCCGCGCTGACGCCCGCTACATGCGCGCCCGCCCGGACATCAAGGTCGGCGGCGAGAAGATCGGCGAAGCCAAGATGGATCCGTGGACCGTCGGCTTCGGCATCGGCGCCCGCTTCTGATCCAGGCAGCACCTGCTTCACTGATGCAACGCGACGGGCCCTTCGGGGCCCGTCGTCGTTTCCGTCACCCGCGTTCCGCGTGTAGAGCCGAGCCCATGCTCGGCTGCTTTTTTGTAGAGTCGAGCCAAGCCCCCTATCCCGAGTCGAGCGGCGGGCTCCGCGCGCATTGCGATGCGTTACGTTCAATGGCGCCCACGGTCAAGGGTGGCGCGGCTCGGCTCTACAGACACAGGACGCGGAGACACGATGGACGACGTCGACCTGCTGGTGATCGGTGGCGGCATCAATGGCGCCGGCATCGCCCGTGACGCCAGCGGTCGCGGCCTGCGCGTGCTGCTGTGCGAACAGCATGACCTGGCCGCGCACACCTCCAGCGCCAGCAGCAAGCTGATCCACGGCGGCCTGCGCTACCTGGAGCAGGGCGAGTTCGGGCTGGTGCGCAAGGCGCTGGGTGAACGCGAGGTGGTGCGCCGGCAGGCGCCCCATCTGGTCCATCCGCTGCGCTTCGTCCTGCCGTGGGAACCGCACCTGCGCCCGCGCTGGATGCTGCGCGCGGGGCTGTGGCTGTACGACCATCTGGGCCGGCGCAGCCCCGCCTTCCCCGCGTCACGCGCACTGGAACTGCAACACGATCCGCTCGGCCAGTGGCTCTCCCCGGCGCTGCGGCAGGCCTTCAGCTACGCCGATGCGCAGGTCGATGACGCGCGGCTGGTACTGCTCAACGCCCTGGATGCCGCGCAGCGGGGCGCACAGGTGCAGGTGCGCAGCCGCTGCATCGACCTGCACCCCGTGCAGGGCCGGTGGCGGGCTGTTCTGGAATCCGCCGATGGCCAGCGGCACCCCGTGAATGTCCGCGCCGTGGTCAATGCGGCGGGCCCGTGGGCCGGGGGCCTGCTGGAACGGATGCAGGCGCGCAGCGGCGGCCCTGCGCTGCGCCTGGTGCAGGGCAGCCACATCGTGCTGCGCAGGCCGTGGCCCGATGACAGCGCCTGCCTGCTGCAGCAGCCCGACGGGCGGGTGGTGTTCCTGCTGCCTTTCGCCCACGACCACCTGCTGGCGGGCACCACCGATACCGACTATCGCGGTGACCCGGCGCGCTGCAGCGCGCTGCCTTCCGAGGTGACCTACCTGTGCGAAGCGGCCAATCGCTACCTGCGTGACCCCATCGCCCCGGACGAGGTGGTCTGGGCGTTCGCCGGTGTCCGTCCATTGCTGGCCGACCCGGATCCGCGCGCAGCGCAGCTGAGCCGCGACTACCGCCTGCAGGTGCAGGTGGACCCGGCACCGGCGCTGCATGTACTGGGCGGCAAGCTGACCACCTACCGGGTGCTGGCCGAGGAGGCACTGGACCTGCTGCGCCCTGCCCTGCCACAGATGGGACCGGCCTGGACGGCGCGCGGAGACCCGCTGCCGGGCAGCGACTGGGGCGACGCCGCACAGGCGTGCTCGCGCCTGCTGGCGCTGGCACCGTGGTTGCCCGCAGGTATCGCGCGACGCTGGGCCGGGGCCTATGGCAGTCGCAGCGCGGAACTGCTGCAGGGTGTACAGGGCCTGCACGATCTGGGCGAGGACTTCGGCGGTGGCCTGCATGCACGCGAAGTGGACTTCCTGCGCGAACGCGAGTGGGCGTGTGACACCGACGATATCCTGTGGCGCCGGAGCAAGCTGGGGTTGCGGCTGGATGCTGCGCAGGTGGCACGGCTGCAGGCGTGGATGGAGGGTCGGATCCCTTTCCCACGGAAAGGGCTCTGCCCCCCGTGATGCCACGTGTGCCAACCCAGGTTGGCAGCTACCAGGGCAGCCGCGCGCGACGCGATCGATGCATTAGGATTTCCCCATCGCCATTGGAGACGCTGCATGACGCCCCGCTACGTGCTGGCCATCGACCAGGGCACCACCAGCTCGCGCGCGATCCTGTTCGACCGCGCCGGCGATATCGTCGGCAGCGCGCAGCGCGAGTTCGCGCAGATCTTCCCGCAGCCCGGCTGGGTCGAGCATGACCCGCGCGAGATCCTTACCAGCGTCTATGCCACATTGACCGAACTGCTCAGCCGCGGGCAGATCGACCCACGCCATATCGCCGCGCTGGGCATCACCAACCAGCGCGAAACCACCGTGGTCTGGGACCGTGCCACCGGCCAGCCGATCCACAACGCCATCGTCTGGCAATCGCGGCAGAGCCACGCCATCTGCGAGCGGCTGAAATCGGAGGGGCATGAAGCACTGATCCGCGAGCGGACCGGGCTGCTGATCGACGCCTATTTCTCCGCGACCAAGGTGCGCTGGATCCTCGACCACGTGGATGGTGCGCAGCAGCGCGCCGAACGTGGTGAGCTGCTGTTCGGCACCATCGACAGCTGGCTGGTGTGGAACCTCAGCGGTGGCCAGGCACATGTGACTGACTACAGCAATGCGGCGCGCACGCTGCTGTTCAACATCCACACGCTGGACTGGGATGACGACCTGCTGGCCCTGCTCGACATTCCGCGCGCGATGCTGCCGCAGGTGCGCGACTCCAGCGCGGTGTACGCACACACCCGGCCGCAGTTCTTCTTCGACCACCCGATCCCCATCGCCGGCATCGCCGGTGACCAGCAGGCGGCGCTGTTCGGCCAGGCTTGTTTCCAGCCGGGCATGGTCAAGAACACCTATGGCACCGGTTGCTTCATGTTGATGCACACCGGCGCGCAGGCGGTGCGGTCGCGCAACGGCCTGCTGACCACCATTGCCTGGGGCCTGGACGGGCGCGTGGAGTACGCGCTGGAGGGTTCGATCTTCATCGCCGGCTCGGTGGTGCAGTGGCTGCGCGATGGACTACGCATGATCGAACGCGCCAGCGACAGCCAGGCGCTGGCTGCGCAGGTGCCCGACAGTGGCGGCGCCTACCTGGTGCCGGCGTTCGTCGGCCTCGGCGCGCCCTATTGGCGCAGTGATGTGCGCGGTGCGATGTTCGGCCTGACCCGTGGCACCCGCAAGGCGCACTTCGTGCGCGCCGCGCTGGAAGCGATGGCCTACCAGACCCGCGATGTACTCGATGCGATGCAGTCCGATGCGGGTATCGCGCTGACCGAGCTGCGCGCTGATGGCGGTGCGATCGGCAACGACTTCCTGGCCGGTTTCCAGGCCGACATTCTCGGTGTGCCGCTGCTGCGGCCGCGACTGACCGAGACCACCGCGCTGGGTGCGGCCTATCTGGCCGGCCTGGCAGTGGGGTTCTGGAACAGCCGCGAACAGATCGCCGCGCAATGGGGCCTGGACCGGCGCTTCGAGCCACGGATGGAGGTGGCCCGGCGCGAGAAACTGTATGCGGGATGGCAGCAGGCGGTGGCCGCGACCCTCGCCTTCCACGTCGATTGAAACGGCAATGCCCTGCCCTGCTGCGGCACGTGGAGTGACACTGTAGAGCCGAGCCATGCTCGGCTGCTGCTGGCGGGATACCGCAAAAAGCAGAGCCGAGCATAGGCTCGGCTCTACAGGCGAATGGGCGCTGGCGTCAGAACGCCGGCAGCACCGCGCCCTTGTACTTGGTCTCGATGAACGCCTTCACCTGCGGGCTGGTCAGGGCCTTGGCCAGCTTCTGCACGCGGGCGTCGTCCTTGTTGTCCGGGCGCGCGACCAGGAAATTCACGTACGGCGAGTCCTTGCTCTCGATCGCCAGCGCATCCTGGGTCGGGTTGAGGCCTGCGTCCAGCGCGTAGTTGGTATTGATCAGGGCCAGGTCGACCTGGTCCAGCACGCGCGGCAGCATCGCCGAGTCCAGCTCGCGGAACTTCAGGTTCTTCGGATTGGCGATGATGTCGCGCTGGGTCGCCAGTGCGTTGGTCGGGTCCTTCAGCTCGATCACGCCGGCCTTGTGCAGCAGGATCAGCGCGCGGCTGTTGTTGCTCGGATCGTTCGGGATCACCACGTCGGCGCCTTCGCGCAGCTCGGCCAGCGACTTGACCTTGCGCGAGTACGCACCGAACGGCTCGATGTGCACGCCGATCACCTTCACCAGGTCGGTCTTGCGGTCGCGGTTGTAGGCATCCAGGTAGGGCTCGGTCTGGAAGTAGTTCGCATCCACCTGCTTCTGCACCAGCTGGTCGTTGGGCTGCACGTAGTCATTGAACACCCGCACGTCCAGGTCCACGCCTTCCTGCTTGAGGATCGGCTTGACCACCTCGAGGATCTCGGCATGCGGCACGGCCGTGGCGGCCACCACCAGCTTCTGCGAGGGCTCGCCGGACTTGCCGCAGGCGGTCAGGGCCAGCGCAGCGGCGAGCAGGGGCAGCAACAGGGTCTTTTTCATGGGGGATTGAATTCTCGGGGGAGTGTCAGGAGTTTTCGTAGTTGCTCAGGGCCAGCTCAAGCAACGCCTTGGCCTGCTCGCGCAGCATCATGGGCTCGACGATCTCGGCATCCGAGCCGTAATGCAGCACATCCATCAGCAGCTCGCGCGAGACGCTGTACGGCACCTTCAGCTCATAGCGGCCGTCGGCCAGGAAGCGGCCCTGCTGCTTGGAATGCCAGTGCTCGTCGGCCACCCAGCGCGCGGCCTTGGCGCTGAACAGGATGGTCGCCCAGCCCTTCGGCGCGCCAGAGAAGATGCCGTAGCTGGCGCCGAGCTGCTCGTCCAGCTCGCTGTCGGCGACGTCGCGCGCGGTGCTGTCGACCACCCGCGCCTTGTGGATGCGGTCGACCGCGAAACTGCGCAGGGCGTCGCGGTCATGGTCCCAGGCATCCAGGTACCAGTTGTCGCGATAGTGGGTCAGGCGCTGCGGCGAGACGGTGCGCTTGGTCGGCTCGTCGGTGGAACGGGCACGGTACTCGAACGCCAGCTGGCGGCGCTCCAGCACGGCCGATGCGACGCTGCGGAAGCTGCCTTCGTCAAACTTGCGGCCACGGTGCGGAATCACCCGCACGCGGTCGACCGGCCAGCTGGACACGCCGGCCTGGGCCGCCAGCAGGCTCTCGATGCGTTGCTGCAGCGGTGCCAGCACCGACGACAGCACACCACCGCCGGTCCGCGCCAGCAGGTGCTGCGAGGCCAGCAGGGCATGCAGCTCCTCCGAGCTGAGCCACAGGCCGGGCAGCTCGAAACGGTCGCTCTCGTCAGCCTGGTAGCGGAAGCCCGCCTCGCCGTCGCCCTCGATCGGTGCCATCAGCGCATCGCGCAGGAAGGCCAGGTCGCGGTAGACGGTGGCGCGGGAACAACCGAGCTTGTCCTGCAGGGTCGCCACCGTCACCGGATAGCGCGCGGACTTGAGCAGACGATGCAGGGCGGTGATGCGTTCGTATCGGTCCATACCCCCGATTATGTCCGAGTCGCGGGTCTTGTGTGGGACGTTTGGGCTATCGTGGTCGGCCCCACCCCCATGGAATGCCCGATGCGCCGGTTGCCTGCCCTGTCCCTGCTGGCCTGCCTGCTGCTGGCCGCCTGTGATCGCGCGCCGGCGCCGGCCGGCGCCGAGCCCCCGGTACCCGTCGCCGATCCGACGCAGGCGGTGCTGGGCGCCAGCCAGCGTTTCGCGGCCCTGCGCAGCTTCCACGCCGAACTGGAGGTGCTGGGCGCGCCGCAGCCGGTACGCAGCGGCATGGACTTCGTCGCGCCCGATCGTTTCCGGGTGGAGACGCCGGCGGGGCCGCAGACCATCATCGGCGACACCATGTTCCTGCAGGCCGACGGCGCGATCCGCCAGGTGCCGACCCCGCCCGGCCTGCTCGAGCAGTGGCGCAACCCGCTGCCCGCCGATGCCCTGCCCGCCGATCTGAAGGCCGAAGATCTCGGCAGCCAGTCGCTGGACGGGGTGCAGACCCGGCACTACCGGCTGCGCGGCACCCAGCCCGGGGAACGCCTGGAGTACTGGGTGGATGCCCAGGGCCTGCCACGCCAGATCGTACGCAGCGGCAGCAGCAATGGCCGCAGCTTCCAGCTGCGCCTGCGCTATTCGCGCTTCAACGACCCTGAGGTGCGCGTCGATCTGCCCTGAATAGGCGACCGCGCCAACGTTCGCTGAAGCGCGCATTGGATCGATTCGGACCGCCATCACGCTTCCAGTATCATCACCGGCTGTCAACCGTTCCGGAGAAGCCTCGATGTCCCTGCGCGTGTCCCTGCTGATCCCCCTGCTGCTGTGTGCGCCGCTCGCATACGCACAGGATGCCTCCGAACTGGCGGCGATGTCCTCGCCGTGGAGCGGCAGCGGCGGCGAGCTCGGCTTTGCCTCGGCACGCGGCAACAGCAGCACCGAGAGCTTCAACGGCCGTCTGCGCCTGCGCTACACCGACGGTGACTGGGTGCACAGCATGGACCTGTTCGGCCTGCGCTCCAGCTCCAAGGTGACCGAAACCAACGACGACGGCACCACCACCCGCCGCAACAACACCACCGCCAACCGCTACACCGGCAGTGCCGGCAGCGCGCTGCAGCTGGGCGAACACCGCCAGCTGACCGCGACGGTGCGTACGGAACGCGACGACTTCGCCACCTACGACCGCCAGAGCTCGTTCGGTCTGGGTTACGGCACCCGCCTGTGGAACACCGAGCGCTTCTCGTTCGACGCGCAGATCGGCCCCGGTGTGCGCCGCACCCACAGCACCGAGGACGACCGCACCCGCACCGGCCTGATCGGCCGTGGCCTGTTCGACATGAAGTATTCGCTGACTGACAACACCGACCTGGTCAACACGCTGCTGGTCGAATCCGGTTCGTACAACACCTTCGGCCAGAACGACTTCGGTGTCTCGGTGAGCATGAACGAGCACCTGGCACTGAAGGCCGGCTGGCAGGCGCGCTACAACAGTGACGTGGCCGAGGACAAGCGCAAGACCGATACGCTGACCACGATGAACGTGGTCTACAAGTTCAAGTAAGCAGAACGGGTGCCAGGGCGCCCGTTCTTCTTCCGGTAGTGCCGGCCGCTGGCCGGCAACTGCGTTCAAGTGGTGGCACGCGGTTGCCGGCCAGCGGCCGGCACTACCGGCGGTAGCTCAGACGTTCAGCAGTTCGCCGGCACCGGCTTCCAGCAGCATCTTCGCCACGCGCTGGCCCAGCGCCTCCGGATCCCGGGCCGGGCCCACCGCCTCGGCGCGCACCGCACGACCATCGCTGGCACTGCCGACCAGGCCCTGCAGGTGCAGGTCGTCGCCCTGCCACTGCGCGATGGCCGCCACCGGCACGTGGCAGCTGCCATGCAGCGCGCGGTTCATCGCCCGCTCGGCTTCCACGCAGGCGCGCGTAGCGGCGTCATCAAGCGTGGCGAACAGCGCCATCAGGCGCGTATTGCCACCGTCGCACTCCACCGCCACCGCGCCCTGCGCCGGTGCCGGCAGCCACTGCGGCGGCTGCAGGCGCGCGACGATGCGCCCGCCCAGGCCCAGGCGCTCCAGGCCGGCCACGGCCAGCACGATGGCGTCGTAACCACCATTGTCGAGCTTGGCCAGGCGGGTGTTGACGTTGCCGCGCAGGTCCAGCAATTCCAGATCCGGGCGCAGCGCGCGCAGCTGGGCCTGGCGGCGCAGCGATGAGGTGCCGACCCGCGCACCGATCGGCAGCGCGTCCAGCGAGGCGTACAGGTTGGAGACGAAACCATCGGCTGGATCGTGGCGGGTCAGCATCGCCGGCAGCGCGAAGGGTTCGTCCAGTTCCATCGGCACATCCTTCAGCGAGTGCACGGCGCAGTCGGCCTCACCGCGCAGCATGGCCAGCTCCAGCTCCTTCAGGAACAGGCCCTTGCCACCGATGGCGGCCAGCGAGCGGTCGAGCACCTCGTCACCGCGGGTGCTCATCGGCACCAGTTCCACATGCAGCCCGGGATGGGCCTGGCGCAGGCGGTTGGCGACGTGTTCGCTTTGCCAGAGGGCGAGCGGGCTCTTGCGGGTGGCGATGCGGACGGTTTCCATCCGGTCATTATCGCGCCTTCGGCGCGGATACGGCCAACGGCGGAGCCCCTCGTGGCTGGTGCTATCAAAGCAGAAGCCGTGCTTGGCCGGGGCGGTGGGGTCATGCGGGGACGCCGTGAACCCATCCCTGGGGGCTTGGCCGCGGCATCCATGCCGCGGACACCCCGCATGACCCCACCGCCCCGGCCCCTGACAGTTTCCGTGTGCGCCAGCCACGGAAGATCAAAAAAAAGAGTGCAGAAGCAAAGGCAACAGCCGACGGCTTCCGGGGTCACGGCTTCCGGGGTCAGATCCCTTTTCCGCAGGAAAAGGGATCTGACCCCTCTTCCCCCACCCGATAACAACAATGCCTTTGCCGTCCGACGCTGGACGAATGTGAGGGTTGGGCCGGGGTGGGGTGGCGGGACCGTTGGCGCCATGGATGGCGCCATCGAGCCCCCAGGGATGGGTCTACGGCGTGTCCCGCCACCCCCCCCCGGCCCGACCCAGCACGTAAGAACAACGAGCCGGCCAACCTGCTGTTGATCTTGATGTTGATGTTGATCTGTAAGCAGTCGCGGCCGCAGGCCGCGCGGGACCACTCACAGATGCCGCAGTTCCTGCTTCAGCGTCGCCACACAGCGGCGGCTGACTTCCAGCGGCTGCCTGCCATGCCGCAGCACCGCCTGCACCTGCCCGCCGGAGCCGCGGCGCAGCTCCACCAGCTCGTGCCGCGCCACCAGGCAGTTGCGATGGATGCGGATGAAGCGGCTGGCGAACTCTTCCTCCAGCGACTTCAGCGATTCCTCGATCAGGTCCTCGCCGCGCGCGTGGTGCACCACCACGTACTTCTCTTCGGCCTGCAGGTAGTGGATGTCGTCCAGCGGAATCAGCCGCAGGCTGCCGCGCAGGCGTGCGCACAGTACGCTGCGTGCCTGCTGCCCGCTGTGCGCCTGCGGCTGGCCATCGCGACCGGCCAGGAATGTGCGTGCCCGTGCAATCGCCGCTGCCAGGCGTTCGGCGCGCACCGGCTTCATCAGGTAATCGATGGCTGCCGCTTCGAAGGCCGACAGCGCATGCGCATCGTAGGCAGTGCAGAACACCACCGCCGGCCGCGGTTCGAAGCTGGCCAGGTGGCGGGCTGCTTCCAGGCCGTCCAGCCCAGGCATTGCGATGTCCAGCAGGACCAGGTCCGGCTGCAGCTCCGCGCACGCGTGCAGGGCCTGCTCGCCGTTGCCGGCCTCGGCCACCACGTCCACGCCGTCCTGTGCGGCCAACAGGCTGCGCAGGCGCTCACGCGCCAGTGGTTCGTCATCGGCGATGACTACCCTCACGATCGTCCCCTCACTGGATCGGCACTGTCACCTGGCAGGCATAGTAGCCCTCGCTCCAGCCAGCCGTCATCCGCGCGGCACTGCCAAAGCGCCAGGCCAGCCGATGGCCGATGCTGTGCTGGGCATGGCCGGCCCCCCGCGCCAGGGCCAGCCCGGGCGCCTGCGGATCAGGCGCGGGATTGCGCACGCGGATCTGCAGATCGTTGCCCTCGCGCAGCAGCTGCAGCTCGATGGTGCCGCCCTCGGGCAGGCGCGAAATGCCATGCAGCACGGCGTTTTCCACCAGCGGCTGCAGTACCAGCCTTGGCAATGGCAGGTCCCACGGCAGCGGCTCGTCACGTTGCCAGCGCACCTGCAGGCGTTCGCCCAGGCGCAGCGATTCGATCGACAGGTAGCGCTCGGCCAGTTCGCATTCGTCGCGCAGGGTGGAATCGCCCTCGCCTGCACCGAGCGCAGCACGGAACAGATCGGACAGGTCGAGCACGGCACGCTCGGCCACCGCCGGGTCCCGATGCAGCAGGCTGGCGATGAGGTTCATGCTGTTGAACAGGAAATGCGGGCGGATGCGCGCCTGCAGCGCATCGGCCTGGGCGCGTGCATTGGCCTGCACCTGCGCGGCCCAGCGGTCGCTGACATAGAAGTAGCGCAGCGCCAGCGCGGTGATCAGCGCGGTGGTGGCGGCGCTGCCGAGGGTGAAGCGCCAGAAGCTGATGCCGTTGGCGAAGCTGTCACCCAGCACCGCGTACAGCGCGTGCACGATGCCGGCGCAGACCACCGCGATCAGGGCCGCCAGTGCGATGGCAGCGACCGCCCCCATCACCTGCGGCAGCCTGGACAGCGCCTGCCGCAGCAGGCACAGGCTGGCGGTCACGGCCAGCGCCAGCCACAGCGCGAAGCCGCTGGCCGACAGCAGCTCGCCAACGGTCCAGTGGCGGCTGCCATCCGGGGCCAGGGCCAGCACCACCACCACCAGCTCGGCCAGGCCCAGCATCGCCGCCAGCCGCGGCAGGCGGCACAGTTCCGGCATCCACGGCGATGGGCTGGCCAGGGGCATGGCTCAGGCCGCGCCCAGCCGTTCCTGCAGCCAGTCACCCAGTGCCTGGATTTCCTCGGCACAGACCTGGTGGGCCATCGGGTAGCTGTGCCACGCCACGTCCAGGCCCAGCGTACGCAGCGCCTGTGCGCTGTGGGCCGCCACGGCCTGCGGAATCACCGGGTCGCCACTGCCATGGGCCATGAACACCGGCACCTGCACCGCGCCTTCAACGCGCGTGGCACTGTCGGCTTCGGGCAGATAGGTGGACAGGGCGATCAGGCCGGCCAGTGGCGCGGTGCGCGACAGCGCAGCAGTCAGGATGATCGCACCACCCTGCGAGAAGCCGGCCAGGAAGATCTTCTCCGCCGCGACGCCACGCTCGATCTCGCGCGCGATCAGCGCGTCCAGCTGCACCACCGATTCCTGCACGCCGGCCATGTCGGCACGCGACCGGAAGTCCATGCCGACGATGTCGTACCAGCCGCGCATGGGCACGCCGTTGTTGATCGTGATCGGCCGCACCGGTGCGTGCGGGAACACGAAGCGCAGCGCCGGCCAGTGCGGCCGCACCAGCTCCGGCACGATCGGCGCGAAATCATGGCCATCGGCGCCGAGGCCGTGCAGCCAGATCACCGACCACTGCGGCGAGGCGCCGGTTTCCTGTTCCACCGTTTGCAGCATGATGCGGCTCCTTCAAGTTCGAGCCGCATTATGCCGCTGGCGTGGGGCAATCAGTACAGCGGCGGTTGCTCGGCCGCTTCGCGCCGCAGCTGCGCGGCGCGGACCAGTACCGGTGGCGGGATGTTCTCTTCGGGAATGTCCAGCAGGCCCAGGCGATGCAGGAAGGCGCCCGGACCACGCGAGGAGGTCAGCGCCACCACCGGAATGGCCAACACCATGCCGATCACCACCGGCGCCATCCACGCCGCCAGCGACGGCGACACGGCCCAGGCCAGCACGCCCATGAAGGCGCCGAACACACCCAGGCCACCGTAGCCGCGGATCAGTGCCAGCCACGAGATGCCGCCGTCGTCACGCTGCTGCGCATCCCAGCCGGAATCGCGGCCGGACAACACTTCGGCCACGCCCCGCGACTGCACGTACATCACCACCGGCGCCATCAGCGCGGCCAGCACGGTTTCCACCAGCATCGACACGAAGGCACGGATCGCACCGCCGCAGCCACGGCGGTCGACCGGGTCCAGCAGCATCGCCAGGTAGCCCAGCACCTTGGGCAGCAGCAGTACCGCCATCGTGGCGGCGAACAGGCGCACCACCTGCTCTTCGTCCTGTGCGCGCCAGTACACGCTGGGCGACAGGTGCAGCAGGGCATTGAAGTCGATGCCCTCCTGGAACAGCGGGATGGCGATGCCGATCAGCATCAGCATTGCCCACATCGGTGCGGTGAAATAGTGGCCGATGCCGATCAGCATGTGCGTGCGGCTGATCCAGTGCAGGCCGCGGCTGCCCACGACCTTGCCGTGCTGCAGGTTGCCCTGGCACCAGCGGCGGTCGCGTACCAGCAGATCGGTCAGCGTCGGCGGGCCCTCTTCATAGCTGCCACCGAGGTAGGGCACCATGTGCGCGGCCCAGCCGCCACGACGCATCAACGCTGCTTCGACGAAGTCATGGCTGAGCACGTGGCCGCCGAACGGCTTGCGCCCCGGCAGCGCCGGCAGGCCGGCGTGGTCGGCGAAGGCGCGGGTACGGATGATGGCGTTGTGGCCCCAGTAGTTGCTCTCGGCGCCATGCCACCAGGCCACGCCACGGGCGATCACCGGCCCGTACACGCGGCCACCGAACTGCTGCATGCGTGCGAACAGGGTGCGGCCGCCGATCACCGACGGCAGGGTCTGGATCAGGCCGACGTCGGCGTTGTGCTCCATGCCGGCCACCAGGCGCACGATGCTGTCGCCGGTCATCAGGCTGTCGGCGTCGAGGATCAGCATCTGCGGGTAGGCACCGCCGAAGCGACGGACCCAGTCGGCGATGTTGCCGGCCTTGCGCCCGCTGTTGTCACCACGGCGGCGGTAGAACAGGCGGATCTGCCCGTCCGGCACCCGCTCGCGCAGCTCGCCGAACACCCGCTCCTCGGCAGCGGCGATGTCCTCGCGACGGGTATCGCTGAGCACGAAGAAATCGAATCGGCCGAGCTGGCCGGTGGCCGCCACCGACTCGTAGATCGCCTGCAGGCCCGCCAGCAGGCGGCGCGGGTCTTCGTTGTAGGTCGGCATCAGCAGCGCGGTGCGGCTGTGCACGGTCGGCAGCGGCTTGTCCGGGTCGATGCCGAGGCGATAGCCACGGTCGAACACGGCGGTCAGGAAGCCGGCCAGGGCGCTGGCGAAAGACAGCGCGATCCAGGCAAACAGGCCAACGAACAGCACCAGCAGGCAGGCTTCGAGCACGCTGATGCCATTGGCCGACAGCACCCGCCACATCATCCGCGTGGCCACGGCGGTCATGCCGAGCGTGCCACCGAAGATGTACAGCCGGCGCAGGCCGATCAGGCGCGGCGACGTGCGATGCCGCCGGACCTTCAGTGCACCTTCGCGCAGGGTCTGTTCGGGCATCTGCAACGGCGATTCAGCGGGCAGCAGCGCCCAGCCGGCGTCGAGCCGGGGCGTTTCTGCTTCCGCATGGATGGTCTGCACCCCCATCGCCGCCTACTCCGCGCCGTCGGCACGGCCGGCCATCCCGGCCGGGCTGCATGCACCAAGGTTCCCGGCGCGCTTTCCCGGCGCCCGCACTTGTCCAGACTGTGTCGGCTTCAGGCCGCACAGTCGATGTCTGTCACTACCGGAACCCACACGATCTCCAACGGGGCGGAATCGAAAATGCGGCCCAGTCTAGGGCGCTGAATGTAAGCCGGGTGCGAAGGCCTACGCCGGGATTTATCCCCATTCAGCAAATAGCAGGCGATCACGTCGGGGGATGGCCAGATGTCATTGCATCGCCCCGGGTACTGGATCGTATCAAACGCGAACGGTTATCATTTCATTAACCAGGCAGGTCACCGTCTTCCGCACGGCCGCGACCCACCCAGCTGCGCCGGTCCACACCGCGCGCACCGACGACCCACGGAAGGGTGGCTGCCTGCTGTCTGCCTGCGCCTGCTGCTTCCACCGGGTCACCCCACCTCCCATGGAAGCCGCCATGTCCCCATCGTCCCGTTCCCGTTCCGCGCGCCTGCCGCGCACCCGCCTGGCCCCTGCCCTGGCCTCCGCCTGCCTGCTGGCCCTGCCAGGCGTGGCCGCTGCAGAGGCCGGCGCCGATGCCTCCACCAAGGATCTGGATACCGTGGTGGTCACCGCCTCGGGCAGCCAGCAATGGATCAAGGATGCCCCGGCCAGCATCAGCGTGATCAGCCGTGAGGACATCGAGCGCCAGCCGGTTCCCGACCTGGCCACCCTGCTCAGCCGCGTGCCGGGCGTGACCGGCGGCCTCAGCGCCGTCGGCGAACAGTCCAAGATCAAGCTGCGCGGCATGCCGTCCAACTACACGCTGGTGCTGGTGGACGGCAAGCGCATGGGCAGCTCGGCCGCGACCAACTACCGCCCCGACCTCGGCCGCCAGGACCTGAACTGGATCTCGCCCGACCAGATCGAACGCATCGAAGTGGTGCGTGGGCCGATGTCCTCGCTGTACGGCTCCGACGCCATGGGCGGGGTGATCAACATCATCACCCGGCGCATCGGCGACGAATGGAACGGCAGCGCCACCCACAGCTACACCCGTCCCGGTGATGGCAAGCGCGGCGATACCCAGCAGATCGGCGCGACCTTCTCCGGCCCGCTGGGCGAACGCTTCGGCCTGCGCATCGGTGCCAACAGCATGCGCCGTGATTCGGACCAGTCCAACCACGGTGTCTACGGCAATGCCTACGCCGGCGAGAAGGACCGCACTGTCGATGCGCTGCTGCAGTGGAAGCTGAGCGACGCACAGGAACTGTCGCTGGAGGCCGGCCATGGCGTGCAGCAGGCCTTCATCGATGCGTCGCTGGAAAAGCAGGACGAAGGCGCCTGGGGAGCCAGTGAGCTCAAGCGCAGCTCGCTGGCGCTCAACCACGATGGCACGTGGAGCTTCGGCACCTCCAGGCTCAGCGCGTACTGGACCGAATACAAGAACGACATCGGCGCCACCGGCCGCTCAGAGGCCACCGACACGATCATCGAAGGCAGCCTGACCACGCCGTTCACTCTGGGCGTTGAACACCAGTTTGCCGTGGGTGGGCAGTGGAAGCGCCAGGAACTGACCAACACCGATACCATCGGCCGCGCGCCGATCGACTACGCCGGCAACGCCGTCAGCGGCTCCAGCCTGGAAGTGGATACCTGGGCGCTGTTTGTTGAAGACGAACTGAAGCTGCACCGCACCCTGGCCCTGACCGTGGGCGCGCGCCTGGACCACCATGAGAAGTTCGGCGGCCACGTCAGCCCGCGTGCGTACCTGGTCTGGCATCCGGCCGAACAGTGGACCATCCGCGGTGGCGTCTCCAAGGGGTTCCGTGCGCCCAGTCTGACCGAGAATTCGGCCACCGCTGCCACCCAGTCCGGCGGCCGAGGCTGCACCTCGCTGATCCCGCTGGGGTATACCCGCGGCGGGTGCTACATGGCCGGCAACCCGGACCTGGATCCGGAAACCAGCACCAACCGCGAGATCGGCATCAGCTTCGACAATGACCTGATCGATGTTGGCGTGACCTACTTCCACACCGACTTCCGGAACAAGATCGAATACGCACCGCTGGGCCGCTTCAACGGCATCTGGTGGACGCGCATGAGCAACGTGCAGCGCGCGCGCACCAGCGGCATGGAAGGCAACTTCAACGTCCGCTTCGGCGAGCAGTGGCGCTGGCGCACCTCGGCGACCTGGATGAAGGAAGCCAGGAACCTGACCACCGGCCGCAACCTGATCGATACGCCGGAATTCTCCGGCTACTCGTCGCTGGACTGGACGCCGAATACGGTGTTCTCCGGCAGCCTGTCGGCGCAGTACACCGGCAAGCAGACCGGCACCGCCACGACCTTCCTCAAGGCCTACACCCTGTATGACCTGACCGTGGCATGGAACGTCAACGAGGTGCTGACCCTGCGCGGTGGCGTCAGCAACCTGGCCGACAAGAAGCTGTATGCGGAAGGCTCCACCGACTACTTCGTCGCCGGGCGCAGCTACTTCCTCAGCATGACCGCGCGCTTCTGACCGGCGGCACGCGCCGTGATCGCGCTGGCGACATGCCAGCGCGATCGACGGTATTGCGGGTCACTCGCTTTCCAGCGCGGCCGGTGCCGCGTCCCGCGTGGCGGCCGTGCGCGCACGGTCCATCGCCACCGCCAGTTGCTGGCGTGCGAGCAGTTGTTGTGCCTGCACCACTTCAGGTGTCGGCAGGAGCACCGGTCCCGGTGCGTTTTCCGGTGTAGCAGGTGTGGTCATGCAACCTCCATGGACATCCCGCCGCCGCACGGGTCCAACCGGGGCGGCAGCGGAACTGCGCACCCTATCCTAAAAACAAGGCGGGCGGGTGACGGTGCGGCACCCGGCCGCAGCACGTGGAACACGGCACGCGTCACATTTTTGACGGCTGCCCTTGGATCCTGAATAGGACTTGCCTTATCATGAAAACGTTTTCTCACAGGGATGTTTCCCCCAAATGAATACCACTGACCTGTCCCAGTTCAGCCCGAAGTGGCAGTTCCGCTTCAACTTCTTCCGCCAGCATGGCGCGCCCAAGAATCCCGGTTTCAAGCAGGCCTGGAAGGCGCTGTCGTTCGGTGACCGCCTGAAGATCAACCTGAACTTCTTCGCGTTGTTCTTCGGTGCGATCTACCTGTTGATCCTGGGCATGTGGCGCAAGGCGCTGGTGGTCATCGGCATCAACATCGCGCTGGCCATCGTCAGCATGTTCCTTCCCGACGTCGTCGGGCGCATGCTGTTCATCGCGATGAATCTGCTGGTCGCCTCCAGCACCAACTACAGCTACTACCTGGAGAAGGTGGAAGGTCGCGCCAGCTGGAACCCGTTTGAAGGAATGTTCTAAGCCATCAGACCGGCGCAGGGATGCGCGGCAAGGACGCAACCGACGCCCGGCCCCCGCCGGGCGTCTTCATTTGCGCGATCAGGCCGCGCGGCGTGCCACGGCCGCCGGCTCGGCCTGCAGGCGGAAGCGCGACACCGCCACCGCCAGCTGCTCGGCCTGCTCCTCCATCGCGCGCGCGGCGGCACTGGCTTCCTCCACCAGCGCGGCGTTCTGCTGGGTGGTTTCGTCCATCTGCACCACAGTCTGGTTGACCTGCTCGATGCCGGCCGATTGTTCGCGCGACGCGGCCGAGATCTCGGCCATGATCTCGTTGACCCGACCGACCTGACCGACGATGTCCTGCATGGTGCGCCCCGCGCCGTGCACCAGCTGCGCACCGGCACCGACCTGGGCCACCGAGGCGTCGATCAGCTCCTTGATCTCCTTCGCAGCACCCGCCGAACGCTGCGCCAACGCGCGCACTTCACTGGCAACCACGGCGAAGCCACGGCCCTGCTCACCGGCGCGCGCCGCTTCCACTGCTGCGTTCAACGCCAGGATGTTGGTCTGGAACGCAATCCCATCGATCACCGAGATGATCTCGGCGATGCGCTGCGAAGACGCCTCGATCTGCTCCATGGTGTGCACCACCTGGCTGACCACCTGGCCGCCTTCGCTGGCCACGCCCGCCGCGGAACCGGCCAGCGCGTTGGCCTGCAGCGCGTGGTCGGCGTTCTGGCGCACGGTGGAGGTCAGTTCTTCCATCGACGCGGCGGTTTCTTCCAGGTTGGCAGCCTGCTGTTCGGTACGGCGCGACAGGTCGCTGTTGCCGGCAGCGATCTCACCGGCGGCCAGGCGGATGCTGGCTGCCGACTGCTGGATCTGGCCGACGATCTGGGTCAGGTGCTGCACGGTGCTGTTGGCATCGTCGCGCATCACCGCAAACACCCCATGGAAGTCACCCTGCATGCGGGTACTGAGGTCACCGCCGGCGATCGCGCGCAGCAGCGTCGACAGTGCGGCCAGGTTGTGGTCGCTGACTTCCATCATGGTGTTGAGGGTCTCCACCATGCGGCGGAAATCGTGGTCGAAGCGCAGTGCATCACCGCGCACGGCGAAGTCACCGGCGGCGGCCGCAGCGGCAAGCTGCTGGATCTGCTCGTTGATCGCGGCCAGGTTGCGCTTGGTGGTCGCCATCGCAGCGGTGAACACCGCCTTCTCGCCCGGCAGTGCTTCCATGTCCACGCTTAGGTCGCCGACGGCATAGCGCTGCATCACTTCAACCAGGCGCTGGGTGACCGCGTTGCTGGAGGCCACCAGCTGGTTGCTGTCGGCCACCATGCGGCCGTACTCGCCCGGGAACGCCGCGGCATCCATACGGTAGCTGAGTTCACCGGCATCGTGGCGGCGCGCCATTTCGGCCTGCGCAGCCATCACCGCCTGCAGCTGGCCGCGCATGCCCTGCATCGCGTCCAGCAGGCGCCCCACTTCGTCGTTGCTGCGCGCCGGCAGGGTGCTGTCCAGCTTGCCGGCGGCGACGTCACCGGCCACGCGCACCGCTTCGGCCAGCGGGCGGATCGCCAGGCGGCGCAGCAGTATGTAGACACCGGCGCTGAGGGTCAGCGCGGCGATCACGCCGACCAGCAGGGTCAGCCACAGCAGCTGGCGCGCTTCGGCCACGATCACCGCATGCGGCATCACCACGCCCAGCGCGAAGCGCTGCGGGGCATCGCCCACGCGCAGCGGCACATACACGCGCACGTTGCCGGCCGCATCGGGGCTGAAGGCCTCGAAGGGGCGGTCGGCGGCGATCTCGGCCAGCATGCTGCGGGTCAGTGCGTCGTTGCGAGGCTTGCCGATTTCGGCGGCATTGGCCGAGGCCAGCACCACGCCCTTCGGCGACAGCAGTTCGACGCGGCCGGCCCCCATCGGCTTCAGCGTGGCCAGGTGCTTCTGCAACGCTGCCAGCGAGAAGTCGACGGTGAAGACACCGAGGAACCTGTCGTTCTCGATGATCGGCGTGCTCAGCGTACTCATCAGCACCTGCTGCCCGGCGATGTCATAGGCATACGGTTCGCTCACTTTCGGCAGCTTGTCGCGGCTGGGCACCATGTACCAGTCACCGGAACCGCTGGCGGTCTCGGTGTAATCGGTCATCACCGACTGCTGCGGCTTGCCCTCCTGCCAGGCCCAGTAGCTCATGTAGCGGCCGGTGGCATCGTGCGCCTCGGTGTTGACGAACTCGGCATCCTTGCCGTCGAAGGCATCGGCCTCCCACATGGTGCTCTTGCCCAGCCATTCGGGATGGGCGCGCAGCTGCTCGCCCAGCACCGCCGCCAGGCTGGCGCGGTCGGGCACGTCACCACGGGCGCGCTGGGCCAGCACGCTTTCAACCATGGCATCGTTGCTGGCAAAGGCGGTGCCCAGATCGGCCGCCACCTGGCGCGCCTCAGCGGTCGCCTCGCTGGTCATGGTCTGGCGCGAGGCGCTGATAAGGCTGGCGCTGGCCTGTCGGTAGATCAGGAACGCGGTCAGGCCGAAGCACAGCAGCGCGATCGCGGCGGTGCCCAGCATCAGCTTGTGGGCGATGCTGCCCGGGCGGCGGGCAGCGGCGGAACGGGAAGAAGGCATGGGAGGGTCCGCAAGGCAGTTCAGGACGACCGGCACCACGAAGGCACCGCGCAGGCGCGCGATCCGTCGCGCAGGCCACCGGCCGCCGGGCGGGCCCGGCGCTGGAAGCGCACCGGGTTAGCGGCCGCCCGCCAACGAGGTTGAGGCGACCGGCCTGCACATTCCTGAATCTGCTCAGGGTCGGGTCAGCCACCCGTTCGTCGCGATGGCCTCACTCGGCCACGCGGTCCTTGATCCACTGCGCGCGCGGCAGTACCTCGATGCTGCCGACGGCATACTGCTGCAGCACGTCGTCCGGCCCGAAGCACGGTTGCCAGCCCAGCTCACTGCGCAGGCGGGCACTGTCGTAGACACGGTCGATGCTCAATGGCAGCGGCCAGCCACGGCGTTCGAACTCGGCCAGCAGCTGCGGCGCGCGACGGGCCAGCACGCTGCGCGGGTGGGTGGCCAGTTCCAGGCAGTCCTCGCGCCGGAACGGCGTCGGTGCGCAGGCGAGATAGCGGGCGAATCGGGCGCCTTCGTCGAGCAGCAGTGCAGCGTGTGCGCTGGCCACATCGCGGGCGTCGATGCCGCGATGCAGGCGGAACATCGCCATGCGCTCGGGCGGTTCCGGGAAGCACCGGCCCATGCGCAGCACGCGAACGCTGAAGCCCGGCGTGGCGGCAGCTTCAGCCAGGGTCTCGGCCTGCAGCTTGGTGCGATGGTAGATCGTGCGCGGCAGTGGCTCGGTGTCTTCGTCGATCCAACGGCAGCCACCGGCTACCACGGCATGGCCGTACAGCGCGGTGGTGCTGGTCAGCACGAAACGCCGTGCGCCGGCTTCGCGTGCGGCCTGCAGCAGGTGCGCGGTTGCCTCCACGTTGATCTGCTGGAATACCGCGTCCGGCACCAGGCCGACATGCGGAGCATGCAGGGCCGCGGTATGGATGACCGCGTCCACGCCCTGCACCGCACGCGTGACCGCCTGGCGATCGGTGACATCGGCAATGATGCGCGTGGTGGCGAACGGGCTGCGGTCCAGCCCCACCACCTCGTGGGCGGCCGCCAACGCACCGAAGATCGCGCGCCCGATGCGCCCGGAACTGCCGGTCAACAGAATCTTCATTGAGTCCATTCACTCGAAGCGCCCGGGAACTACCGGGATGCTTCGATTCTAGGCATGCATTCGCGCATCTGCGATAGGACAGCCATGCAATCGTGCGTTCATCTTGACGACTTCGCAGGCGCCAGCAGTTGCCGCGCGATGAACAGCGGATCGTCGCCGCCGGCCACATCAGGCCTCACGCCGGTGCCTTCCCAGTTGCCGCCGGTGCGCAGATTGATCGGTTGCCGGTCGGGAATGCTGATCTGATAGCCATCGGGCAGCAGCACAGGATCACCAAACATATGCGCGGCACCGCCACTGCGCGTGCCGACAATGCGCGCGCGGCCCAGGGCCTGCAGCGAATAGGCGACGAACTCGGCCGCCGAACCGGTACGCCGGTCGATCAGCACCACCAGCGGCTTCAGGTACACAGGCAGGCTGGCAGGCGGCAGCGGTACCGGCGTGCGCCGGCCACGCTGGTCCAGCTGCTGCACCGCGCCGATCTTCGCGTCCAGCAGCGTGCGCACCAGCAGGTCGGCACTTGCATCGTCGCCTCCCCCGTTCTGGCGCAGATCCAGCACCAGGCCATCGGTGTCGGCCAGCAGCGTGAAGGCCGCAGCGAACTTCGGCCGCGCCAGATCCAGCGGGTAAAAAGTACTCAACCGCAGGTAGCCAATGTTGCCTTCCAGCACCCGCACCTCGCGCACACCGGCACCATTGCTGCGGGCATCGGCACGCCAGGCCATCAACCAGTCGTCCTGGCCGGCAGCTGCGTCCACGCGCTCAACGTGGAAGTGGCCATCGAACATGTCCAGGTCCTGGTTCAGGCGTGCGCTGAACGCAGCAGGATCCGAACAGCTGTCCGCATACCGCTGCTGCGCCGACCAGCTGCGCAGGGCATCGGCGATGCGGGCGGCCTCCGCCTCGTCCAGGTACTGCGCCTGCACGGCGCTGGCGGCCGCCTGCAGCACCGCATCCTGCGCCGGGCAGGCCGTCGCCAGCAGCGCGCCGAGCATCCAGGAGACCGCCATCATCCACCCCGCATTGAGGATATATAAGCGCTTATATATCATCCCGCTCATGGATCTCCAACACGCCACGCTGGGTACCCTGCTGCGCGCACTGCTGGACCAGCTGGACCCGGCCGTCGAGCAGGCCTACCGGCACCTGCAACTGGACTACCGGCCGCGCTACACGCCGGTGCTGCGCACGCTGATGGCGCAGGGCCCCTGCCGGATCAAGGACCTCGCGCTGGCCTGCGGGCTCAGCCATTCGGCGCTCAGCCAGACCGTGGCGGCGATGGTGCGCGATGGTTGGCTGCACACTGCCAATGGTGACGACGGGCGCGAACGCATCCTGCAGTTGAGCCCGCGCGCGCAGCGCGCGATGCCCGTGCTGCAGGCGCAATGGCAGGCCACCGCAGTGGCGGCACGCAGCCTCGATGCCGATCTGGGGCAGTCGTTGGAGCAGGTGCTGCGCAAAGCACTGGTGGCGCTCGAACAACGGCCCTTCGCGCAGCGCCTGCAGGACGCCCGCCGGCGCTGAGGCGTTACTGCTCTGCAGCCATCTCGATCTCGCTGAGGAAGGTCCAGCTGCCGTTGGCCACGCGCAGCTCCAGCGTGCGGCATTGCGCAGCCAGGGGGGCTGCATTGCCGAGCACGTACTCCTCTTCGGTCGAGCCCATCACGCCGGACTGGGTGAAGGGTGCCGACAGCGTGCCGATGGTTACGGCGGCAGTTCCGGGCTCGGCGCACATCACCTCCACCGAAGTCGGCGTGACGATGCCCCAGGCCGGGCGGGTCATCGTATGCAGGCCGATCCAGTCCACCCGTCGGCGCTGGCCCAGGTCGATGGTGATGCTGACGTTGCCGTGCACGCCTACCCAGCCCGCGTCCATCGGATTGCGCGGGTCGCCTACCCGGCGGTCGAACAGCTCATGGCCGCTGCCGTCGGGATAGCTGGTCGCCGGCGCCACGCTGTAGTGATAGGTGGTCTGCACCGGATCGACGAGGTACGAGGCACCCAACCCGTACAACCCGCGATAGGTGTTCATCATCCGCGGCGCCTCGCCGTAGCCCTGGCCGGGGCCGACCACTTCGGACATGTGGTACTGGTTGAGCCAGGCAACGCGCTTGCCAGCCGAACGCGCGCTCCACAACTGCTGGTTGATGCGCTGCACCGACGCCGACCGGTATGCACCGGACAGGCCGTTACCGGTATCAAGGAACAGCGGGCTGCCATGGTTGAACAGCTCGATGTCGGCCCACACAGCGCTGGCGCCCAGCTGCGCCGACAACGCCTGGTAGTACTGCTCGGTGGAATAGCCCGGTCGATCCCACTGGAACAGTTTCGCGTGCGACGCCGCGCCGATGCCGTCCTGCCAGATCTGCACGTCGACCCCCGTGGCAGAGCGGAACCGTAGCGCAGCACTGGCCACGCTGGCCGGGTCGACGCTGGAGGATGCCAGATAGGGCGCCACCATCACCGGCCTGGATGGCGTCGCCGCTTTCAGTGTGGAAACGATTGAACGATAGAACGACGCACGCTCGGCCGGTACCTGCGCGGGCTCATCGGTGATGTACCAGCCGGCGAATGCCGGATGCATCGCGTACTGCTGGGCCAGCTGCGCCATCGACTGCGCTGCGTCCTGCGCCACCGCTGCAGCGTTCGAGCCCTGCCAGAACGCCGCACACTGGCCCGAACTGTAGGTGGTGCCGACCACGACCTTCATCCCACGCGCTGCGGCCGCGTCCAGCACCGTGCCCAGCTTGGCCGGGAAGCCGGCGATCCATTCGAAATCCTGCGCGCTGCTGGCGCAGCCCACGCCGGCACGGGTGGCGCGGGTCTGGCCGATGATGAGCGTGTCGTTGCCCAGGTCCCGCAGTTCGTCGAGGAACAGCGGCAGCTGCGCCGCTGGCAGCTGCTCATCGGTGGACGAGTAACCGAAGTGAACGAAACTGCCGCTCAGCAGCGCAGTGTCCGCATGGGCCGGTGCAGCGCAGGCCAGCAGTACAAGCCATCCGAATCTGTTCACGGCGTCCTTTCCTGTCTGGGCGGTCATCCGCCATGCCGGTCCATCCTAGCCAAGCGGCGCTCATCGCGCAGCGGCGTAGTTGCGCCGTGAAAGCCAGTGCGGCGTGGCGTGAGGGCAGCACCGCCGGTGCGGACACTGCCTTAGCCGGGCACACGCAAGGATGAGCTCCCCTTCCATGCACCGGGAGCCTTCACATGGCTGACCAGCATCACGGCACCTCCCATCGTGGCTTCGCTTCGATGGACCGGGACAAGCAGCGCGCGATCGCCGCAAAGGGTGGACGCGCCGCGCATGCGTCCGGCAATGCACATGAGTTCAGCCCGGCCGAGGCACGCGTGGCAGGCCGCAAGGGCGGCGAGGCGATCAGCCGGAATCGCCAGCACATGGCAGCGATCGGCCGCGAAGGCGGGCACGCGCGCCACGCCAATGCACGGCAACAGCGGCAGCACGCGGCCGAACCCGCGCCGGCGAAGGAAGGGCCGCAACGCCAGCAGGGCTGACCGCAGCGTGCTCAGGCGCGCCTGCACTGGCGGTACAGGGCGAGCGCCGCCAACAGGGCCAGCACGCCGGCGACAGCCATCGCCCAGCCGAAACCGCTGGCCATCGCGCCGCGGTACCAGGCCAGTATCTGCGTCCCCGGCAGCAGTGAAGACGGCTGCAGGATCAGCGTGCGCGCCTGTGCGGCCACTGCGGGCTGCCCTGCCGCCTGCGCGGTCGCGGTGAACTGGCATACCGCGCGCAGGCCCATCAGGCTTCCCAGCAGCGCGATGCCAAGGCTCATGCCCGCCTGGCGCAGCGCGTTCATCGTGGCCGACGCAATGCCGGCACGCTCGGCCGGTACGCATGACATCACCGCCATGCCGGTCGCAGGTACCGCCAGTCCCATGCCAGTGCCGAGCAGCATCAGCAGTGCGCTGGCCTGGCCGTGCGCTGTAGTCGGCTCGAACGTGGCAATCGCACACAGCGCCATGCCTGTCATTGCATAGCCCGTCACCAGTGCAGCATGCAGCCCGAACCACGCCGCCAGACGGCCGAACAGCAGCGACACCACCGCCATCAGCACGAATTGCGGTACCAGCTGCGCACCGGCCTGCGCAGCCCCATGTCCCTGCGCCTGCTGGAAGAACAGCGACAGGAAGAACAGGCTCGCATAAGCGGTGAATCCAAGCACGAACGAGGCCAGGTTGAGCATGCCGAAACCCGGCTTCGCCAACAGGTCCAGCGGCAGCAGCGGCCGCGCCACGCGGCGCTCGACCCACGCAAACAGCGCCAGGCCGGATGCTGCGATGCCGAGCGCCAGCAGGGTCGAAGGTGCCAGCAGGCCGTGCTCGCCGATCGCGATCAGGCCGTAACTGAGTGCACCCAGCGCGACGATGCTGAGCAGCTGCCCGGCCGGGTCCAGCGCGGCGTGCTGCGGATGCCGTCGCTCTGGAATGCCCCAGGCCCCCAGCGCGAGTGCAAGCAGGCCCAGCGGCAGGTTGATCAGGAAGATGCTGGGCCAACCTGCGTGCTGCACCAGTTCGCCTCCCAGCAGCGGCCCCAGCACCAGCGCCAGCGCGCTGAACGCCGACCAGCCCCCGATCGCGCGTGCACGCTGGCGCGGATCAGGGAATGCATGGCTGAGGATCGGCATCGCACTCGGGATCAGCAGGGCGCCGGCCACCCCCTGCACCGCCCGCCCCGCCACCAGTGCGGAAAGACTGCCTGCGCAGGCACACAGCAGCGAGCCCACGGTGAAGGTCGCCACGCTGAGCAGCCACATGCGGCGGTGGCCATAGCGGTCACCCAGCGGCCCCGCCGACAGCATCACTGCGGACAGGGCGATGGCATAGGCGTTGATCACCCACTGCAGCCCGGCCATGTCGGTGTGCAGTGCCTGCTGCAGCGTCGGCAGCGCGACGTTGACGATGCTGATGTCCAGCGAGGCGAGGAAGGTGCCCAGGTAGGCCGCCAGCACCAGGGCCGGCCGTCGGAAGCGTTGCATGTGCGGATGCCGGGAGGGAGCGTGCGCGCATCGTAATTTGCTGACTGACCGTCAGTCAATGACCGACGGTCAGTCATTGCCGGAGGAAGCTAGAATGGCGACCGTCGCACCCGGACCCCGCCCCATGCAGATTCCCGCCGTCGCCAGGCCCCGCACCAAACCCGCTGAAACCCGCCAGGAAGAGCTGATGGACGCCGCGCAGGCGCTGTTCCTGTCACAGGGCGTGGAAGCGACCACCATCAGTGACATCGTGGCCGCCGCCGACGTGGCCAAGGGCACGTTCTATACCTACTTCGCCTCGCGCACCGAGATCCTGCAGGCGCTGGCGCAGCGCTACACGCTGCAGTTCATGGCCGAGGTCGACCATGCCGTTCAGCAGCAGCCTGCCCACGATGGCGTGGCGCGACTGTGCGCCTGGATCCGCGCCAACATCGAGACCTATGTGCGCACGCACGCACTGCACGACGTCGTCTACGCCAACCATCACCACCACCAGCGCGGCAATGCCGAGCGCAACGCCATCCAGCAGCAGCTGCTCGACATCCTCGAGGCGGGCACCCGTGCAGGCCTGTGGCAGCTGCCGGCACCGCAGATCACGGCCTCGCTGATCTATGCCGGCGTACATGGCGCCACCGATGACCTGATCGCTGCGCCCACGCAGGACGCCGACACCTTCATTGCGGCGGTGGTGGCCGATTGCCTGCGCATGGTCGGCGTGTCGCCGGCGCCGAAGCGTGGCGGCACCCGTCGCTGAAGCGCCCGCCGTCGCTCAGGCGTGGGCGAGGATGTTCAACAGCCGGCCGAACGGGTCGCGGACGAAGAAGCGCCGCACGCCCCAGGGCTCGTCGGCCGGCCCATAGTCCAGCGCGATGCCAGCCGCGTGCATGCGTTCCAGCACCTCCTGCAGGTTGTCCACTTCGATAGACAGGTCCGGCACCGGTGCGCCGGAACCCCCTTCGCTGGCGAAGCTGACCTGCGCCAGCGCACTGCCCTGCCCGCCATGGGTGACGATCCAGCCATGGTCCATCACCACCGGCATGCCGAGCAGCTCGCCATAGAATGCAGCGGCGCGGGCGGGATCAGACGTGGCGATGTTGGCGACGACACGCATGACGGCCATGTTCCACTCCACCAGGAAGAATGCGCCGAGAGTGCCCGACCCTGCGCACAAACAGAAGAGCCCCGTCATGGACGGGGCCCGTCATCAGCCGATCATGGCTGGGCTTACACCGCGCCGCAGCGCTCCATGACGCATCGATCGTATTCGTACTGGCATTCCATGGCATCACCCCCACCGGCTACACACGCCTGGTAGGCCTTCCAGCAGGGAAAATCGCAGGGCTGGACCGGTCCGGCCACGGCCACCGAGCCGCTGCAGGCCAACGCGAACACAGCACCGGCGATCACTTTCCTGAAAGTACGCATCGACATCACTCCTTGATAAGCCTGGTGAGCCCAGGCCGGGCAACCTTAGCGCTGCACACGGGACGTTGGGTGAAGGCGGATGCGGCTGGACTCAGTGTTGCAGCATTCCCAGGACACGCAGTTGCCCGGCCAGCTCATCACTGTTGCGCCACGGCAGGATCGGCGAATTGCCGCGCTCGTCCGGCGGGGTGTCCGGCAGCGCGTCGGACCCGCCACCTGCCCCTGCAAGCGGCAGCAGCGGCCGCTTGTGCAGCCAAACCTCCGAGATCGTGCAGGCGCGCCCACCGCTGACGATGCAGGCATCACCGGCAAGGGCCATGATCAGGTTGCGCGCATCCCCCATGCCACAGGGCACCACCACCGTGGCCGGCCAGTCGGCCGGCGGCATGCTGCCTTCCGGGATGACGCTGGGCACCTGGCCACCAGCTGCGCGCTCGAACGCGTCGCTGCCAGGATCGGCATCGCCCAATATCGCCAACGGTGGTTTACGGAATGCGGTACGCATGGGCGGTTCCGAAGCCTCGGAAGGAAGGGTCACGGTGCCCTGCCCGCTGGAGCCGCACCATGCACCGATCACAAAACATTAACACGTTCATAAAATTCTCTTCACATTACTGGGGGATATCGCCATGCCTTGGCGTTAACGGCCTTGTTGTCCGTCAACCAAGGAAGTTGTCCGATGAATCACCCGCTGTACGGCCGTTCGTCCCGCTCCCTGTCGCATCGCCCACTGGCGCTTGCCGTCGCCAGCTCGCTACTGCTGGCCACCGCACTGCCAGCCATGGCCAGCGAATCACTCGAGGCCTGGCAGCAGCAGCGCCAGCTGCAGGCCGCGTGGGCGCAGCCCGCTGCCAGCACCGCACCTGCAACCACGGCCACGGCAGCCGCCGCCAGCAGCACCGCCGTTCTTGGCAACCCCGGCGATCCGGCCAGCTGGCGCAGCGATGAATTCAACGCCGATTGGGGCCTGGGCGCGATGGGCGCGGACTACGCCTATGCGCGCGGCCTGACTGGCAAGGGCGTACGCCTGGCGCTGTTCGACTCGGGCTCCGCACTGGCGCATCCGGAGTTTGCAGGACGCAATACCTCCAGCATCACCATCGGTGCCGACTGTGCGACGCCGGGCGTGGTCGCAGGGGCGGGCGCCTGCGGGCAGACCCGCGGCGAACAGCCCGGCTACAACTACTACGGACTGGGCGCCGGCGTTCCGGCCTCACTGGCGGCACGCCTGATCGCCGCCGGCCAGCCCTATGGCTTCAGCTACGCCGATCACGGCACGCATGTGCTTGGCACCATCGGCGCCAACCGCAATGGCACCGGCATGCATGGTGTGGCCTTTGGTGCGGATCTTACCGCCGCCCGCGTGTTCGGTGACACCTACTACGAGTGGCGCCTGGACCCGGACAGGTTCTATCGTCCGCGCGCGGTGTACCGCACCGATCCGGATGATGCCGCCACGCTGGACATGTATGCGCAGATCCAGGCGCAGGGTGTACGCGCCATCAATCACAGCTGGGGCATTTCCACGCGCAACATGACCGCCGCCGCGCTGGACCAGCAGTACGCCAGCATCGGTGCCGACTACGGCGTATACGGCAGCATCTACGCCAACAACGGCGATGCCCCGGGTTCCACTCTCATCCAGGTGTGGTCGGCTGGCAACGGCAGCGGTGCGGTTGCCGGCATCACCGCCTCGATGCCGCGCTGGAAGCCCGAACTGGAACCGTACTGGCTGGCGGTCGCCAATGTCCGCCGGCCCGACGCCGCCGCAGGTGAAACCGACTACGTGATCGATGGCAGTTCCAGCATCTGCGGGGTTGCCGCCAACTGGTGCATCTCGGCCCCCGGTACCGATATCGTCAGCACCATCGTCTCCGGCGATATCCAGGGCCGCATCGAGAACACCTCCGCCTACGTGCGGCTGATCATCGACAGCGAGAACACCAACTACGTCTACGGCACCAAGACCGGCACGTCGATGGCCGCCCCCCATATCACCGGTGCCCTCGGCCTGCTGATGGAGCGCTTCCCGTACCTGGACAACGCCCAGGTCCGCGACGTGCTGTTGACCACCGCACGCGATCTCGGCGCGCCAGGCATCGATGCAATCTACGGCTGGGGCATGGTCGACCTGCGCAAGGCCATCGAGGGCTATGGCTCGCTGCGCGTGGACACCAACGTGGTGATGAACCAGAGGGCCGGCGGCCTGAAGGTCTGGGAAGGCGATGCGTGGGACAACTGGACCAACGACATCGGCGGCCCCGGCAAGCTGACCAAATCCGGTATCGGTTGGCTGCGCCTGAGCGGCAACAACAGTTTCAACGGCGCCGTGGTGCAGGACGGCATGCTGGAGTTGAACGGCGCCAACACGCTCACCTCGGCGGTCGAGGTCCAGGGTGGCCGGCTGCTGCTCAACGGCAGGCTGGTCTCCACCGCCCTGACCACCACCGGTGGCGTCAGCACGGTCAGCACCAGCGGCGTGCTGGATAACAGCAACCTGGTAGTCAACGGCGGCGTGGTGTCCTTCAACGGCACGCAGACCGGTGGCACCACCACCGTCGGCGCCAATGGCCTGCTGAAGGGCGTCGGCACGCTCGGCAACACCCGCGTGGACGGCATCATCGCGCCGGGCAACTCGATCGGCACGCTGACCATCAACGGCAACTACGTGCAGGGCGCCACCGGCGTGTATGCGGCGGAGCTGGCACCGGGTAGTCGCAGTGACCAGCTGCACGTGACCGGCACCGCCACCCTCGGCGGCACCCTGGTCGCCCTGCCGGAACCGGGCGTGTATTACCTCGGCGAACAGTTCAACGTCCTGCGTGCCGACGGTGGCATCAGCGGCCAGTTCGCCAAGACCGACTTCAGTGCGTTCTCGCCTTTCCTGCAGTTCAGCCTGGCCTACGGTGCCAATGGCACGCGCATCGACGTTGCCCGTGGCGCTTCGCTGGCCACGGCTGCCAACACGCCCAACCAGCGTGCGGTGGCGGCCGCCGCCGACCTGCTGCCGATCGCCCAGGGCCTGCCCAAGCCGCTGACCCAGCTGTTCCCGCAGCAGGTCGGTGGCGTGCTCGATGGCCTCAGCGGCGAGCTGCATCCGGCCACGGCCATCGCCCTGGTCGAGGGCAGCCGCTACGTGCGCGATGCCGCGTTGTCACGCCGGGCCGGCGCCGCCGCACCCGGCAGCGACGTGGGTGATGCGACGGGCGCATGGGTGCAGGCCATCGGTGGCAACAGCAGGCTGGACGGTGACGTCAACACCGCCCGCACCGAGGCCAACAGCAACGGCCTGCTGGTCGGCATCGACCGCGAGTTCTCCGGCTGGCAGGTCGGCGTGCTGGCCGGTACCGGCCGTACCGACGTCAAGCAGCAGGACCGCCGCGCCAAGTCGAAGATCGACAACACGCACTTCGGTGCCTATGCCAGCCACACCTGGGGCGGCTTCGGCCTGCGCGGTGGTGTGGCGTGGAGCAAGCACGAGGTGAAGAGCACGCGTGAAGTCGCCTTCGCAGGTTTCAGTGACAGCCTGAGCGCGCGTTACGACGCCCGCACCCGCCAGGCCTTCATCGAAGCTGGTTATCGCTTCGGTGGCCCCGAAGCCGGGCTGGAGCCGTACCTGCAGGTGGCGCGCGTGGAAGTGGACCTCAAGCGCATCAGCGAACGCGGTGGAGCAGCGGCGCTGCAGGGCAAGGTGGACGACACCGGAACCACGATCGCCACCGCCGGCGTGCGCTTCGACAAGGGGCTGAAGGCTTCGTTCCAGCAGGACAGCTGGCTGCACCTGCGCGGGGGCGTCGGCTATCGTCGTGCCTCGGGGGATCGCAGCCAGGTCGCCAACCTTGCGTTTGCCAATGGCAGCTCCACGTTCGCGGTCAACGGCGCGCCGATCGCCGACAACGCGGTGGTGGCCGAACTGGGCCTGTCGGCGTGGCTCACCTCGCGCCAGCAGCTGGAGCTGGGCTACAGCGGCCAGTTCGGCAGCGAGAGCCGTGACCATGGTGCGAATGCACGCTGGTCCGTGCGTTTCTGATCTGTGCCTGCAGTGCGATGAAAACAGGAGGGGCGGCCCATCGGCCGCCCCTTCTGCTTGCGGGTGACGCTCTTTCAGCTCAGGCGCACAGCGCCTGCATGGCCTGCGCTGTGACCTCGACGATCTGCCCATCCACGATGTGGACGCTGCGACCCGCGCACGCCGCCAGCTCCTTGTCATGCGTCACCATGATGATGGTCATGCCGCCCTGGTTGAGCTCACGCAGAATCTCCATGACCCCCTGCGACATCTGCGAGTCCAGGTTTCCGGTCGGCTCGTCAGCCAGCAGCAGGGCCGGCGTGCCCGCGATGGCGCGGGCGATCGCCGCGCGCTGCTGCTGCCCGCCCGACAGTTCGCCGGGATAGTGCGACATGCGGCTGCCCAGTCCGACCTGGGCCAGTGCCGAGGCCACACGCTGCCTGCATTCGGCTGCCGCCATGCCACGGTAGCGCAGGGGCACCTCCACATTGGCCTGGATGGTCAGATCCGGAATCAGGTTGAACGCCTGGAACACGAAGCCGATCTTCTCGTTGCGCAGCGCGCTGAGCGCCGCGTCGCGCATGCCGCCAACATCCACGCCGCCGATCGCGTAGTGGCCGCCGGAAAAGCCCTCGAGCAGACCGAGGATGTTCAGCAGTGTGGACTTGCCGGAGCCGGAAGGGCCGGTAATCGAGAGGAAATCGCCCTCCTGCACCGACAGGTCGATGGAGCGCAATGCATGGGTCATGACTTCACCCACCTGGAACACTTTGCTGACGCCTTGCATCCTGAGCATGGGAATTCTCGCTTGCAGATGGAAGCAGCGACCGGCCAAGGCCGCTGCGGGACTCACAACGAACGGATGGCCGACACCGGCGCGATGGCCGCGGCACGCAGCGCCGGCAGCAGTACCGCCGCCTGGCCCAGCAGCAGCAGGATCACCGCACTCACCGGCAGGTACAGCAGTGGCAGGCGCGGCAGTTCGTAGAAGCGCATCAGGGTCAGGTTCATCGCGTAGGCCAGCAGAGCCCCGGCCGCGATGCCGATGGAGACAATCAGCAGGTTCTCGATCTGGAAATAGCGCATCACATCGGTGCGCGTGGCCCCCAGCGCGCGGCGGATGCCGATCTGCTTGCGACGTTGCTCCACCCAGTAACTGGCCAGTCCGACAATGCCCAGGGCAGTGGCAGCCAGCAGTGCGATGATGACACCGCCCAGCAGCCCCATCATGACCCGGTCACCTTCGAAATGCCGCTCGCGCAGTTCGGAGATCCGCCGGCTGCCCTCGACATCGAACACCACGTCCGGCGCGACACGGCGGATTGCCTGCTGCGCATCGCGCATTACGCGGTTCATGTCGCCGGCCTCGGCGCGCACCAGATAGCGGCCGGTCAGGCGCGGCCCCTGCGATGCGGGCACGATCACCGACCAGTCCGAGCCCTTGGCTTCACCGCGGCCGGGGCGGGATACGGCCATGTGCTCGACCACGCCGATCACCCGCAGCCGGGTGTCCATCGCCCACAGGCTCTTGCCCACGGCGTTTTCGCCGGGCCAGTAGCGTTGGGCCAGCTCCTGGGTGACCAGCGCCGGGGGATTGGCCGGCACCAGTTCATCGGTCGGTGCGAACTCGTCCGCACCGGGCATGCGCCCCCCCACCAGGTGCAACTGCAGCGCGTCCAGGGCCACGGCATCGGCCAGGTAGAAATCCAGAACACCGCCGGGCACCTGCTGGTCCTCGTCCAGGTTGACGCCGGCGCGTATGCCCGGGCTGCCGAACGGCATGGCACTGACCAGCCCGGCCGCCGTCACGCCGCTCAGCCCCCGCAATGCACCAACGACCCGCGCGTTGACATCGTTGGCGCGCTCGGCATCGATGCCGTCGAGCTGGATCACCCCCAGCCGTGACTCGTCCAGGCCACTGACCAGCTGCATTGCAGCGTTCCGCTCGATCATCAGGAAGATCGCGTTGCACAGCACGGCGCAGGCCAATGCGATCTCCATCGCGATGAGGAAGGTCGCCAGGCGGTGCCGGCGCAGGGCCGAAAGTACGATGCCGATCTGCATGGTGGTTCCTCTACAGAAGCTTCAGTTGGGCGATGGGCTGGACCGCACTGGCACGGATCGCGGGAATCAGGCTCGCCAGCAGGCTGGCCAGCACCGACAGCGCCAGGGTGAACAGCAGCATGGTGGTATCAAGCCGCGCCAGGTCCGCATAGGCCACCGGCTGGCTGCGCACCGCGCTCAGGCCGAGCCAGGTCAGCAACAGGCCCAGCGTGCCACCCAGTGCCCCCACCAGCGCGGCCTCGACCACGCACTGCAGGAAGATCGCCGCGCGGCTTGCGCCCAGTGCGCGACGCAAGCCGATCTCGCCGCTGTAGCGCAGGAACTTCGCCAGCAGCAGACCGATCACATTGGCAATGCAGATCCCGAGGAAGGCGAAGGCCAGGATGGCCTGCAGCTTCACGTCGCTGGGTACCACCTGGTTGAAGTCGAGCCACTGCATCAATGAGCGCAGCCGCGTGTTGTCGGCGTGGCTGATCCGGCCCAGGGCCTTCTGCTCAGCGGCATAGTTCTGCAGGAACCGCTGATAGGCGGCCACCTTGGCGGCGCTGTCCAGCTTGACCCACAGGTGTACCCAGACACACGGCGCGGTCTGCAGCCGGCCGCGCTGCTCCGGCGTGGACCAGCAGGTGAACGGCACGAAGTCGCCGTCATTGATCTCCAGGCTGGAGGTCAGCGGCATGAACAGATCATCGGCCGAGGCGAAGAAGCCCGACGTGTTGCCGCCGCTGAAGCGGCCGCCCCGCACCTTGTAGAACAGCGGCGAGGGTCGCCAGGGCGCGAGCACGCCCACGATGCGCATCGCGGTGTCCTTGACCCGCAGTGTCTGCCCCACACTGTCGCCCCCACCGAACATCTGCTCGTTGAGCTCCGACGAGATCACCACCACACGTGCGCGCGCGTCATCCTCCTCGCGTGACCACCAGCGCCCATGTGCCAGCGGCACCGCGAACATCGTCGCGAAGTCGGTGGTGGTGGAGATCGATGAGCGGATGACCGGTGGCGCACTGCCCTGATCGGGCCGCAGCTTGACCGGATTGGTGACCACCAGTGTCTGCTGGTCCGCGCGCCCGGACGACCACAGGTCGAAGGCCGAGCGATAGTCCAGCACGTCGTACGGCTCGCGGCCCTTCGAGTTCGGATTGGCATCCAGCTGGGGGTAGTAGAGGTCACCGCTGCGCCCGGGCAAGGGATCGCCGGACAGCAGGTAGACCACGGTCAAGGTGGTCATGCTGGCTCCAATTCCCACCGCGATGGCCAGCACCATCAGGGCGGTGATGGCCTTGCTCCGCAGTGTATTGTGCAGCGCCACCTGCGCGCAGTAGACCAGCCTGCGCATGCCCGCACCCTTTTCTGCACCCTGTATCGACTTCATGTCATGCCTCTCCCCGGACGTGCACGGGCGTGACCCGTGCCGGTTGCCACATGGACCTGCCAAGTTCGTGTACGTGATCGAATCGGGCGCGGTAGGCCTCGGCGCCGTGCATGATCATCACCAGCATGCGGCCATGGCTGCGTGCGAAGATCGCGTCCATCGCAATCTCGCGGCTGGCCGTATCGAGGTTGGCGACCGGCTCATCAAGAATGTAGAGGTCGGCGTCCTCGCCCAGCACCATCGCCAGGGCGATCTTCTGCTGCTGCCCTGCCGACAGGGTTTCCGGCAGGCTGTCGGCGATCCCGTCGCCGTCCATCCCCAGTCGCGCCAGCAGCACCGGATCGGCGCCGAGGTCGCGCACCTTCAGCGGAGGGAACTGCAGAGGAAGCGTGATGGCGCGGATACGCGCCGGTCGCAGCAGCTGGCCGGCGACGGGCTGGAAGTACCCGGCCAGGACGTTGGCCAGGGTCGTCTTGCCGCTGCCATTGTCGCCAATCACCAGTGCACGTTCACCGGGTGAAAGGGCCAGGGTGAAATCCGAAAACACGGGAGTGGCGCCGTACCCGTAGCCGATCGACGTCGCCAGCAGACCACCCTCGATGTGCGTGGCCGACGCCGCGGCTGCCGGCGCGGTCATGAACTCCGCCACCCGCACCACCACCACACCGTGGCTGTGCATCTCGGCAATGTTCTTGAAGATGCCGATGAGCGTCGTGGCTGAGCGCCAGAAGGCGTTCATGAAGGCGATGAACGAACCCAGTGTCATCTGTTGGCGGAACACGAACAGTGCGCCGACGAAGATCGAGCAGACATCCGAGATCACCATCGTCAGGTCGCTCGCACCCTGCAGGGTCCTCACCACCCTGAAGCGCTGGTAGGTCGAATCCAGCACCTCGCGCAGGCTGCGGTCATGGGCCTGCACCGTCCTGGGGCCCAGGCCGAACGTACAGACCATCTTGAAGGCAGACACGGCCCGGGTCAGCAAAGAAACCAGTTCGGCCTCGCGGTCACGCTCCACCACGGTCAGCTCGCGGATGCGTCGGCCGACCAGCACGCTGACCGTGGTAGCGATGGGAATGATGGCCATCAGCACCAGGAACGCACGCCAGGAGATGATCAGCAGGGCTGCGATCAAGGCGACGAATGTCACCGCCTGGGTCAGGGTGGTGCGTGCGACCGACAGCATCGGCACCACGCCATCCTTCACGTCCGAGCGGATCCGCGCCACATAGTAGCCAGCCCCCTTCTGCACCACCTCGTCATAACTGCGGCCATAGTAGGCGGTCAGCAACGAGGTCCCGATCCGCTCCACGATGCGGTTATCCACGCGCTGCTGCCACAGCGCGCAGCTGTAGTTGCCCAGGTTGGTCACCAGGCACAGCAGCAGATATGCACCGGTAAGCAGCAGGAAGCGATTGAAATCCTGCCGGCTGGCGGCCTCGTCGAAGATCGCGCGGATCAGCAGCGGATGCAGCAGCCCGCCCAGTCCGCCGAACATCGCGGTGGTGGCGGCCACCGCAAGGTAGCGCCCGCGGAGGGGGCCGAGCAGGATCGCGAAGCTGGCGAGGATGGCGCGCACACTGTGCCGCTGCGCGGTCTGCTCGCGCTGAAGTGGCTGTCCGGCCGGGTGCGGGCGCGCATTCATGCAACCGCCGCCTGCCCCACCCCGGCTCCGTCCACTTCCCGTACCACCGCGCCATGCACATCGAGTGCATCCAGGAAGAACTCATCCGGCGCCAGCGTGTCGTACCGATGCAGGGCGCGGATCACTCCGGCGATGCCGGTACCGTGGTCGAAGGAAATGCGGAACAGATTCTCGCCCGGCACCGCCGCCATTCCCTCCTCCTCCTCGAACAGATACAGATCGACGATGCCCTGGTACGGTCGCTCCGCCATCTGCAGGTACCTAGGGTCACCGGAGTAGAGATGGGCGTCGACAAACACATCCAGCATGCCCGACAGGCCATACAACAGGCCGCAGAAGCCGGAATACTTGCGATGGAAGTCATCCACCAGCCGATTCACGTCCTGCCACAGGCCGTAACGGATCGCGACCTTGGCGATGCCCGCAGTCCCCTGCTCCAGATAGGGTTCATAGGTGTTGACCTCTTCCGGTGAGCTGGGGAAGGTGGTCACCCCGGTCTCCAGCTCGAAGCCGTAGGAGAGATCGTGTCGCAGTGCCTGCTCGCCAAGCACGCGCCATGCCGGATCACCACTGAGCTGCGACAGCCTCAGCAGGAACAGCGCCACGCCGGCCTGGCCGTAACCCATGCCGATGCGGACGCCACCTTCGTCCTGCCAGTAGGCACCCCGCTCTCCGTGGTGGACGGTGTCTGCAAGCCGCCGCGCCAGCGACAGCGCCCTGTCGAGATGCCCGGGCAGGCCGGTCGCGTGATGCATGGCCAGGTGCGCCATTCCGATACCCGCCATGCCGTGATAGAGCGAGTGATGCGCATGCAACAGGTCACTGCCGTCAGCGCTGTCGAGCAGGCTGCGGGCCAGTTCCACCTCGCCACGCAGCAGCGCCGACCAGGCGATGCCGGCAAGGCCGGTGAGGAACCCCGGCGGTAACGATGTGCGATCCAGGGCCTGCAGCTCCTGCGCATAGCGCTCCATCACCGCCGGCGACGGCTGATGACCCACCCCATGGAAGGCGTGGATCACACCGGTCGCCCCCAGACCAAGGCTCATCGTGTTGGTGGAGTGCGAGAACGGATCAAGTGGGAACAGCGTCCGCTCCGGCTGCAGCCGGCTGTGTGCATCCATGAACGCGAGCAGCCGCCGGATACACTGGCGCGGCGCCGGCAACGGGCGCTGCGGCGACGAGAACGGCGCCTGCAGGGTCGCCGGCTGCTGCAGCAGCTGTGCGGCCTCTTCCAGGCCGATACGGTCGTCCACCAGCGCCTGGATGACCTCGGCCACTGGCGTGTGTTGCCAGCCGATATCCTCCATCATCACCGGCAGCACCTTCTGGAACAGGTCGGTACGGATGTAGGCCATGGCCATCAGCGGGAACAGGCAGTAGAACATCACCACCGCGGTCGCATAGCGGTCATCCCTGAAACAGCTGGCGCGCTTGCGACCCTTCATGATCCGGCGGAATCCGGGCGTGTGGATGTCATCCCACTCATCGCTGCCGTCCAGGAACGCGGCCTCCAGATCGATCAGGCGCACACGCATGTCGCTGCGGTCGACCATGATGTTGGACGGCGAGATGTCACCGATCACCACTCCCACCTTGTGTGCGCGGTCGACCGCGCGAAGCAGACCGGTGAAGATGGTCACGCACATCCCGTAGTAGTCACTACCATCGCGTGCGCTGGGACGGGCCTTCATCAGCGGCGAATGCTTGAGCATCAGCTCGCGAAGATCGAATGCATCCAGGCGCTCTTCCACCAGATAGCTGTTTTCCCAATCGGTGAATGCATCCAGGCAGCGCGGCGAGGCGCCCACCGGGCCCAGCAACTCCAGATTGCGTCGTTCGCGTGCCAGGCGGCTGGTGGCGTCGAGCCCTTCCCCGTGCATTTCCACATGGGGTCGTGCCTCCTTGATGACCACTTCCTCCCCGGTGACCTGGTCCAACGCCAGGTAGACCCCGCCCGTGTTGGAGAACCCAAGCGCGGCCTGCACCTGATAGCGGCCCTCCTTCAACGTCATCTCGCCGGGATCATCCTCGCTGGGGAACGGGTCGGTTTCCCAGGCAGGCACCTCGAAATAGGGATTGCGCAGGTCGGGAACATGGCTGCCGTCGGGCGCGACCAGCATCGGCACCTTCTGGCCGATGAAATCAAGCCGGTACACCTGGCGCATGCCGCCATAGCGGTAATACAGGCAGCGGCAGTCCTTGTAGCGTCGATCGGACAGGATGTACGAGCCATCTTCGTCCTTCAGCGCCCCATGCAGCTGCTCGATGAAGCGCGTGAAGACCGCAAGGTCCAGCGGATAGAGCGTGATGAACTTGCCTGAGCCACCGCGTGGCCAACGCTTGGAGCTCATCATGCGCATCGTGTTCATGTCATTGGCGAACTTGAACTTCACGCGCTCGGCCAGGGCCATCCGGGTGACGATGCGCAGCACCCGCTGGCAGTTCTCCTGCGTGGCTGAAACGTGGATCTTCCAGCCTTGCGGCGGCAGGTTGCCGGCGACCGGGTCGCCATGCGTCGCCAGGTGCGACCAGACACCGATGCGATGGATCGTCCACGCCATGCCGGCCGCCTCGATCTCCGCTTCAACGATACTGCGGAAATCTTCGCTGGGCCGGTACTGGTTGTAGCTCAATTCGTAGAACCGCTCGTCGCCCCCCACATAGGCGGCCTTGTCCATGTGGCGTGCTTCACGCAGTGATCGTTGACGCGCTGACATCGTCTCTCCCTGGTCGGTTCCACGGCTCATTTGCCCGGTGCACACATCCGCGAACGGCTCGCACATGCGCGATGGATGCATTGCGGGCGCTCCAGCCTGCAGGCATCGCAAAATGCGGAATGCGGATTCCCTGCCTGCTTCATTCGTAAGCACGGCGTGAAATCCGCGGGCTATCGCTGCAATGCAGCCGCCCGGAATGTCCCTGCAGATCGATGATTGCCACCGTACCTTGCCGCTACATTGCGCAGGCGATTCTCATTCCACAATTGACTTGACTCATTCCAATCGGCAATGCCATTTTCCATCCGCCACGTATAGACCGGGGTTCTTCAGCAACTGCAACAGGGCTTTGAGATTGCGTGGTGCAATCGCGCAGTGAATCATTTCATTGCGTAACGCGTGGGAGGCACGCATGCCTCCCGATCCCATGTACGACTAAGGAGAGTTGATATGAATCGCGTCCTGAATCTGCAGCGCCTGATGATCGAAAACCAGCAGGAAAACCTGGGCAACAGCTGCAGCAGCTCCGACAGCAACTGCTGCAACGGCTAAGCCTCTCCGGCTTGCCTGAGGTGGTGGTGCGCGCCCACCACCTCGACATCTGCCACAGCGTGATGCACCGCCACGTGGCAGGTCTCCATACGACGTAGAGATCGCTTGGCAGGCAGCCGTCCGCTGCCCGCGCTGCGCGTCCTGCATCTGCCAATGCCAGGACAGGCATCCCGGGGGGGGATGATCAGCCAGCTGCAGCACGTGCTGCAGCCGTGACCATTGCTCGGCCCCGCTGCGACCTCACCACCATGACGGACGCTACGCAGTGCGCCTGCACGCCCGCCGGATCCAGCAATCAGGAAAAGACGCAGCATGCGCATCCTCGTGGCCATGGACGACGCCGAACTTGCACAGGCGCTTCGCAACGTATTGCAGAGCCGCAACATGCTGGTGGACCTCGTGGCAACCTGGTCACTGGCCAAGGCCGCGGTACAGGCCGTGGAGTACCGCGCCCTCATTCTCGACCGCTGGCTGCCCGAAGGCGATTCACTGAAGCTGGTGCAGATCGTGCGCGGCTTGCGTACCTGGCTGCCCATTCTGCTGTTGGGGCGCCACAACCACGCTGCAGACTGCATCGCTTGCCTGGATGCCGGTGCCGATGACTACCTGCCCACGCCGTTCGAGTTCGACGAACTGGCCGCGCGGCTGCGCGCGATTACCCGGCGCCTCGACGCTGATGCCGGCCACATTCTGAGAATCGGCAATTTCACGTTCGATTTTTCCAACCGCATGGCATTGGTAGGCGGTGCGCCCCTGAGCCTGCCGCGCAGCCAGCTGCTGCTGCTGGAAGCGCTTTGCGCCCGCCAGGGCCGGATCGTCCGCCATGAAGTGCTGAGTGCTGCCGTGCACCTGGCCGGCGCCGATGGCGGTACCACCGTGTTGGATCCGCACGTATCACGCCTGCGCCGTGCCCTGCGCTCGGCCAGTGTCAGCATCGAGTCCAAGCGTGGGCTGGGCTACATGCTGAACGACGACGCGGCCTGATCAAAGGCCATCGGCGCGGGCCGCAAATGCAACAGCCGGGGCGGTAAACCGCCCCGGCTGCCAGTCCCGCTGCTTGGGCCGACCGATGCGGTCAGGCGGCCTTCATTGCGTGCTTTCGCGCACGCATGACGTTATGGCATTCCTGCACTTCCGGCAGCAGCTGGGTCACTTCCTGGCGCACGGCCGGCGGCAGCTCGTTGTCCTGCAGCACATCCTTGAACGCGCCCAGCAGGCGGTCCTCGGATTCTTCAAGTTCAGCCACGTAGCCATAGTTGGTGTCACCGAAAGCGGCTCGAACCTTGCCGTAGAACTGCTGCATCGAACCGACCACGGTGCCATGTTCGGCCGGCTTGCCACCGCTGGCGGCCACTGAGCCGCTCAACGCTGCCACGATGCGGCCCTTGACGCCAGCGATGCGGGTGAACAGTGCCGACAGCTCGGCATCCTTGACCTTGGTGGCCGCTTCTTCATAGAACGACTTGCCATCGCGGGCGATTTCGATCAGGTCGTTGAGGCGATGTTCGATGGTGGACTGGGTGCTCATGGCGTCGCTCCTGTGTGCTCGAAAGTCAGTGGAGAATGGCAGTGCATCTGCATTGCCTTCGACCCCACTGTGTGCAATCGCGTGTGCCAACCAGGTGAGCACGAATTGATGCACGCATCACCATGCGAAACACCTGCTGACTTCGTCATTTCAAGCATCGTCGGCTTTCACGGAATCTGAGCGCGTTGCACGCGTTACCACGGTGCGGTGACGATGATCAGAGTGACCAGCAGCGCGATTGCCAGGATCACCAGCAGCACGTGCCATTGCTTCCAGGTGGGTCTCGGCTTTCCAGGCGTATTCATCGATGGGCTCCTGCGCGGGCGGGGAATGGGGTTGCCAGACTGAAGCGCAACGGCATCGCACAACGTCGACGTGAGGTGCACGTTTCGTGCAGACCTTGCTGGAATATCGGGCCGCATCGGCCTTCCGCACCCGTGCCTGGCGGCATATTCAGCAAGTACCACACCCGACACCGCCAGCAGGCTGCCACCCAGCACCCCATCCGCTGAGTGACTCACCCAGCAGCATCACCGCCATTGCGGCGGTCACGATCGGCACCAGGTTGAAGAATCCCGAAACGCGCGCCGCGCCCAAGCGCGAAAGACCGGTCATCCAGCTGAGGGGCGCAAGGATCGATGCACACACCGCAGCGAAACCGAAACAGCCCACCGCGGTCAGGTTGTTCACTCCGGCAGCTGCACCGGCAGCAGGATCAGCGACGTCGCCGTGGCCTGCAGGAACAGTGACTCCAGCACCGTCAGCGGAATCTTCCGGCGCTGCATCAGCACGATGCAGGCGGCAAATGCACGGCCGAATCCGTGGCCGAGATCGCGCAGCGGCCTCACATGAGCGTGCGCACGCTGGAGCGCATGGCGCGCAGTGAACTGGGCATGTCACTCGGCGGCCGGCGTGGGCGTGTGAAGTTCGTGCGCGCCACCGAGGCGCTGTGCACACGCAAGCCGATCAGCCGCATCGCCGGGGAGCTGGGCTATTCAGGCGTCAGCGCGTTTGCCGAAATGTTCAAGCGGCACGCGCAGTGCACGCCCGATCAGTATCGGGAGCAGCATCGGGCCGGGTGAAGGCCCGCATCGAGGGCTGTCGATTTCCCGCCCCGTCGCTCGTCGGAACAGGAAAGGCAGGCCCATCGGCCTGCAGGAGCGCTCCAATGCCACCGATCCTCACCGCCTTCGCCACCTCCCCCGACCGCGGCCAGGGCCTGGCCCGTGACATGCGCGTGCGCTGGGCGCTGGAGGAACTGGCCGTGGCCTATGACGTACAACTGCTCAGTTTCGCCGAGCTGAAGCAGCCCGCGCACCTGGCACGGAATCCGTTCGGGCAGATTCCCACGTGGCAGGAGGGCGACCGGACCCTGTTCGAATCCGGCGCCATCGCCCTGCACCTGGCCGAACAGCACCCCGGCCTGCTGCCGCGCGATCCGGACGCCCGCATGCGCGCGATCATGTGGGTGTTCGCTGCGCTGAACACGGTGGAGCCCCCCATCGTCGAGCGCTCCATGGCCTGGGTGCTTGAGCGCGAGCAACCCTGGTACGCGCAACGGCTGCCAATGCTCGATGAGCGGGTCCGGACGCGGCTGGCCCAACTATCGACGTGGTTGGCCAGGACAACGTGGCTGGACGGCGAATTCAGCGTGGGCGACCTGATGATGGTCTCGGTGCTGCTGCGCCTGAAGAGCAGCGGCCTGCTCGACGAGTACCCACAGGTCGCCACCTATGTGGCCCGGGCCACGCAGCGGCCCGCCTACCAGCGTGCGTTTGCTGCGCAGCTGGCGGTTTTCCAGGACGCCTAGCGCTGCGCCTCCTCCCAGGTAACAAGGGGCCAGCAGTCACGCAGGCCCCATGCGTTACTTCAATCGACGCGATCTCCAGTTCAGGTAACCCCGCCAGCCAAAGGGAGCACTAAAAAGCGCAACCGCACCGCACGCCAGCAGGCCGTTGAACATCCAAGGGGTCAGCTCCGGGGAACCTGCCGACATGGATGGAAACACGAACCCGCATAGCAGTGCTCCCACAAAGGAAGTACCGAATATGACCGTGGAACCCAGGCCTGGTGAAACTCGCATCGATCTATTCCTCATCAGTTCCGGTTGCAGGTCACCTTGACCTCGGTCAGCCTGATCGTGCTGGTGCAGGTGACAGACTGATTGCCCGCCCCCGTCACCGGGACACCGATGTTGTTGAGCGCATTGACGAAGCTTCCCATATCGGTGGCATTCCCATTCGGGAATTCGAAGCGATGCGTAACGCCGCCTCGCCCCTCGCTCAACTGTGTAACGCTAAGCAGAATGGAGTTACCGAACCTGTCCTTGTAAAGGAGGGCGTTGGGCTCCCAGCGACGGTTGATCATGCTGTAGTTGTAGGAAGCGGTAGACCCGTCAGCATAGCGGATCTTCTGCGGCGCCCAGACATCGATGCCAAGCGAGTACGCGCCGGAAGCCAGGTAGATGTAAGTCTCGAAACGCTGCCCCAGATGCTGGCTGACCGCATCCCTTCTCTGCGGATTCTGGATGTCATCGTACACATTGGTCGGGTAGCCGGGCTCAGACAGGCTGATCACCGATTGAGCGACTATGCGCTTGAACTGAAGATAGTTGATCGCCGGTTGCTCGACCGGGAGCTCGTCGATGATGACGAAGGGTTCGCAATCCATCGCGCCGGGTTCCATTTTGTCGCAACGGATGCCGCCTTCACGATCACGCATGACGCTGAACTTTCGTGCCATGTTGCCCGATGGATTCAGTATGTAGAGGATCCTGTGCGACGGCATACTTCATGAGCATCGCGCGCCACACGCGATGTCACTACCGCTTTGAAGGATTGAGAGCGCTTGCCATACCCGGCACTTCTCCCGCAGCGACGACACTGTCAGTGCAACCTGCGCCGGCAGGCGGCCTGCACCAGCATCAGCTGCGCCACCAGGACCAGCATCGCGCAGCCCGACAGCAGCCACGGATCGATGTACCACTGTTCGTTGAAACTGAAGTCGCCGGCGGAAATGCGCTTCCAACCGTTGAAGTGCTGCATCGCCGCCACCACGAACGCGAAGGCGCCCGCGCTGTACGACAGCCAGGGCACCACGATGCCGCCCGGGCGCGCGAACAGCGTCAGCAGGCCCAGCACGCCGATGACCGTGCGCTGCACGCGGCAATATGGGCAGACATAGGCCATCCCGCTCCATTCCACCGCCCAGGCCAGCAGGCTGACCAGCACGGCCGCGGCCGCGGCGATATACAGCATCGTGGGCGTGATCGTCCTGCCTGCATCGTGTGCCATCCCGCGCTCCTTCGTTCAAAGACCCCGGCAGGGTAGCAGCGTGGCAGGTTCAATCCTTCTTGAAGACCGTGCGCTTGCCGATCGGGCTGCCCTTGCGCGCCGTCGGTCGCGCCAACCCGGGAATCAGGAAGTCGGTGACCTTGTGGCCCTTCTGGATCCTGGAAGCGAGCCAACGCGGCATGCGCCCGCGGCCGGACCAGGTCAGCCGCTTGTATTCCGGGTCTCGGTATTTGGCGGCCACTTTCCCGGTTCTGCGCCGTGCCGGTTTCCGGCTGGGTGCGGCCGCTTCGATGGCTTCATCGCCAAAGAGTTCTTCGAGGGTATATCCCGCTTCCGCTGCGGCGGCTTTCAGCATACGCCGCACCGCGCTGGCAGGACGGCGGTTGGAAATCAGCTGCTTCCGCTGTTCAGCAGCAACCACCAAGGCGCCCAGCTCCCGCAGGCTGAGCGATTCAATATCGATCGTCATGCTGGAAAGGTCTACTGCCGCGCGGCGCCTGTCAAGGCGGCTTGCCCCCGCGTAGACACGGGCTTCACTGCGGGTGGGCTCCGATCGCCTTCGTCGGCCATCCCCGAGGACATCCCTGTGAGCACCTCATCGCATTCGCTTGCCTACCTGCTTGCGCGCATCCTGCTGATGGCGCTGTTCCTGGTCTCCGGGCTGGGCAAGCTCGGCGATCTCAGCGGCACCCAGGCCTATATGGAAGCCATGGGCGTGCCCGGCATCCTGCTGTGGCCAACGGTCGCCTTCGAGATCGGCAGTGGCCTGTGCATCCTGCTCGGCTTCCAGACCCGGCTGGTGTCGATCGTGCTGGTGGGCTTCAGCCTGGTCACCGCTTTCATCTTCCACCACAACTTCGCCGACCAGACCCAGCAGATCATGTTCCTGAAGAACCTGGGGCTGGCCGGTGGGTTCCTGCTGCTGGCCTGCACCGGGGCTGGGCGCTACAGCATCGACGGGCGCGGTCGGCGCGGGTAAGCCTCGATTCGGAGTGTGCACCCGCTAGCGGCGAAGTTCGGCCTCTGGCGCCAGCGTGTGGATCACCTTGCCCTGTGCATGCAGGTACTCGATGGCACCGTAACCCTCGGCCGTGAGGGCCCGGCCAGGTTGAAGGCGCGCTTGTACTGCAGGCCATCGATGATCGGCGCCGGCGTCTTGACCTGGGTGGTTCGCCAGCGTCGGACGCGAATGCCCGAACGCATTGCGATGCAGCCAGAACGAAGAACGCACAAGCACTGCGCATCATGCGATCTCCTGTCGGGATCGGAATCAACATCCGCACGCCCAGCATGCCTGTGGTCGACGACCCCGCGCGGTGACACCGGCATGCTGGCGATGGATCGACACCATCCCGTCAACCACGGCCCCCCGACGTCGGCCTTCCCCCCCCTGTGCACGCCGCCGGATACGGAAATGATCCCGGCATGCGGACGGGGACATGCCGACAATGCTCTGGAACACCTTGCGGAAGGCGCTCACGTCGTCGTATCCAACTCTCACTCGCGCGGCGTTGGATTACCTGTCCCGCTGCGAGTCCGCACCGTCACTCGAATTCTTAACTCTTCAGAATTCGACCAAGCCACCTTTGTCCCAGATGGCCCACAAAACAGCATGATGGCGCCCTACGGATTCAGGGATTTCGTTCATCTTCATGCGTGACATCGGACAGTTCTACGTAATCAGCGTCGAGGGAGTGACGCGGGCAGACGGCACCCTGCTGCAGGTCACCCGAATCGATTGCTCCTGCATCAAGTGTTCCTGGCAGTTCAGGGCCATTCCCAACCATGGCCTTGTCGATCTCGACGGTGCGGCTGCCCTCAGTTGCCCAACCTGCGGCAATCACCAGTCAGTCAGCCGCGCACGGCTTGAAGAGCTCAATCGACGCAGCGACGAATAGCCTGCACTTCAACCATCCATCAACGCAGCACCGACACGACCGATACCCGGTGGGCCCTATCGTTCGTCAACAAGCACCCCCCGGCATTCCCATGAGTCATACCGGCATTTTTCAGATCACCGATCTCACCTACAAGGCTGGGGAGCAGGGCGACCTGGCCCGCGCACTGCAGATCGTCGCCACCTGCACCGCCTGCGGATCGACGAGCGTGTGGGACGAGCATGAGATGGAACACGTTGCCGGTGGAACCGTGCTGTCATGCCGTGGCTGTGGTGTCCGCCAGGCCATCAGCAACGCGCGCCTTTCTGGCTGCGCTTCCGACATCCGCCATCCGCGCCGCTGAGCGGCGCGCAGTTCGTACTGCGTAGCCGCCGGCAGGGGCAGTCGTTCACTCGGCTTTTACAACGCTGCGACGTTTCAAGCGACAACGCGCACTGATGCATCTGCCTGCATCCAAGGGCCGCGCCAGCGCGTATGTAGGATGCCCGCGCCTTGCGGGCATCCTATAGAGGAACGCGCCGTGAAAGCCCTTCAGCGGATAGCCGCCACAGTCAGCTTCGCCGTACTCGTCTCAGCCACTTCAATGAGCTTCGCCGCCAGTACCGTGATGGTCGGCGGAGCGGAGATGTATCCCACCAGGACCATCGTCCAGAACGCCATCAACTCCAAGGACCACACGACCCTGGTCGCTGCGGTCAAGGCAGCGGGCCTGGTCGATACCCTCAATGGCGCCGGCCCCTTCACCGTCTTCGCGCCCACCAATGCAGCCTTCAGCAAGCTGCCCGCAGGTACGGTCGATACGCTGGTGAAACCTGAAAACAAGGCACAACTGACCAAGATCCTGACCTACCACGTGGTGCCAGGCAATTACAGTTCAGCGCAACTGATGGCCGATGCCAGGAAGCACGGCGGCAAGGCGACGCTGAAGACCGTTGAAGGTGAATCCCTCACCGTCGCACTGCATGACGGCAAGCTGTGGGTCATCGATGCCAAGGGCGGCAAGGCGGGGATCAGCGTTGCCGATGTCGGCCAGTCCAATGGCGTGATCCACGTGATCGACACCGTGTTGATGCCGAAGTAGTTGCAAGCAGCAGGACGAGCACATGCGCGGCAGCCGCATCGCGGCTGCCGCCGTCTCCTCCCATGAATCAGCATCGCGGCTGCGGGGCGATGACGCGCTACCTGATGTATCAGGAGCGTGCAGCGGCGTTGGGGCCTTTGTATCCCTGTCAGTCAGAAGGGGGCCTTGAATTCCAGGTGATTGCCTGACGTCGTAGATCTCGCATTCGGTTGGGTCCATCGGTTCCCAATGCTCGCTCGCCAGCTCAAAGAAGGCAGCGGGTACCTCCATGGGGAACGTTGCGCCTTTCTCGCGATTGCGCTGGCGGACGCGATCGAATGTCATGCGGGGTATCCAGGAGATGCACCACCAGATCGTGGGCCGCCCCCCTGACCTGCGCGTCGAAGAGGGTCTTCGTACCAATTCGAGAACCCACAGACCGTAATACTCCAGTGGTCAACTTAGAAGCCAGCCAAATTGACCATGAGGGAAGCAGCCATGCAACTGGAAGACATCGAGCGCATAGGCGACTACGTCATGCCGGAGCGCCCTGCAGTACGCTCAGATCTCGCACTGATCTTCGGAACTCGGCACGGAGTGGAGGATTTCTGCCAGGCAGTAGTCACCCTGTGGCACAAGAGAATGTTCCGGAAGGCAGTCGTTTCCGGTGGCATGACCGCAGGTCTTCACGATTCAGAAGCCGAAACCATGGCTACCCGCCTCATGGAGTTGGGAATTCCAGAGCATGTGCTCATCATCGAGCCGTTCGCCATGAACACTGGTGAGAACGTATGGCGCTCGCGCGAGCTTGCCGAGCGCATGCTGCCTCTCGAAGAGAGACGGAGCGTCATTGCCATCGGAAAAATCTGTTCCGCGCGTCGATATCTGATGACACTGGCCCGTCATTGGCCAGGGCCAATCGTTACCGCGCAGTGGGTCAACTATTTCGCGGTGGACAAGAGTGACTGGCACCTGGATCCGGAGTTCGCCGAACGCGTCAGGGCCGAGTACGTGAAGATCCCGCACTACATAAGGAGGGGATTCCTGATCGAGCTTCCAGAAAGCTGATCCAGGTGCTGCCAAGGCACGCTGCACGCATCACGCCACGACGCCGTGTGCTGTTCAGGGCTACCGAGCGGCAACACCGGGCCTGACCAGCCCGAAGTCTCTCAGCGCAACGTAAGGATCCCAGTACTCCCTGTAGGCCATTATCTTGCCGCTTTCGAGCGTTACCATGGAGATATGGTCCTGGCGATAGAGCCAGCCGGCGTGGCCGCCTCCGTGTACTCTCCGCGCACCTGCCGGCGAGGACCAACCAATTCGTTTCTTGCTGCCTTCCTTGTCATGGCAACAAGTGTCCATTGCCTGTCGATGCGCAGTAAATCCCGTGGAACCCTATCGGCGTCCGAGAATTATTTCCGATGTTCTTTCCGCCGACGCGGTAGAGGCATCGGGCCCGACGCCCAAGCACCTGCTTCTTATGGTGGGCCCACCAGGATTCGAACCTGGAACCAAGGGATTATGAGGCCTCTATAGGGCTTCCACGCGCTTCCACAGGCGTCCCAGCTTTAAGCTAAGTCGTTGATTTTCTCAGGCTGTGCGACCACCTGCGCCCATCATCGTCCACCTCTTTCCACGGACAAACGGTCACCGAGCGGTCACCAATGGGCGCATCAAAGGGAATGCTTACAGCGAAGGGACTGGCCGCACTGCCGGCCGGCGAATGGGCCTCAGATCCGGCGCCGCGCGGCGCGGGCTGCCTGGACGTGCGCAAGTTGGCCGGCGGGCAGCTGCGGTTCTACTACAGGTACACGAAGTCCAACGGGCAGCGCGACCGTCTGCTGATCGGCACCGGCCTAGCGCTGACCGCGGCACGCGAAGCGGCGGCGGCGTTGTCACGGCGGTATCAGGCCGGCGAACGGGATCTGCGCGACGCGATCGCAGCCGAGGCAGCGGCCGCGGACCGCGCGAAGGCTGAGGCCCTGGCCGAATCGACACGTCGATCTGGTGCAACGCTGGGCGCTCTGATGACAGCCTATGTCCAGAGCTTGGAGGACGCTGGCAAGGTGTCTGCCGCCGCGACGCGCGCTTCCATCAAGCGCCACATCGAGGATCCGTGGCCTGCCCTCTGGGCGCGTCCGGCGTCTGAGCTTGAGCTGGATGACCTGCTTCCGATCCTGTCGAGACTGGTGCGCGCCAAGAAGCTGCGCGAGGGCGGCAAGATCCGGTCGTATCTGCGTGCGGCGTATGCAGCAGCGATCGCAGCGAAGCAGGACGCGGCTGCCCCTGACGCTTTGCGCGTGCTCAACGTATCCAGAAACCCGGCGCGTGATCTGGCCACGCTCGACAGCGGCCAGCCGCGCGACCGGGTTCTGTCGGTGGCCGAGCTTCGTGCCTACTGGTGCCGGATCGAGGCGATGCCCGGAAGGGAGGGCGCTTTGGTGCGCTTCCACCTGCTGACCGGCGGGCAGCGCATTGCACAGCTGATGCGGCTGAAGTGGTCTGATCACGATCACGACACGGACACCGGCACCGGATCCGTCCGCTTGCTCGACATCAAGGGGCGTCGCCGCGTGCCTCGCGTGCACCTGGTGCCACTGCTCCCGCTGATGGCTGCGGATCTCTCCGTCTTGCGCGGCGATGATGACATTGACGGCGGCGGCGGCGGCGGCGACGGCGCCAGGCCGCACCTGTTCTCGCTCACTGCCGGAAAGGCGCCGGCCACTTATGACGAGTTCCGGGGAATCATGGATCCGGTGGTGGCTAGCATGGTGGCCGCCGGCGAGCTGACATCGCCGTTCACGCCGGGCGATCTACGACGCACGGTAGAGACTCGGCTCGCTGCGCTGGGCCTGTCGGAAGAAGTCCGTGGCCACCTGCAATCCCACGGCCTGAGTGGCGTCCAGAAGCGGCATTACAACTTCTTCGAGTACGACGCGGAGAAACGCGCTGCGGTGGAGGCCCTGTACGAACTGCTTACCGGCGCTGGTGCGACGGTGGTGCCGATGCGTAAGGGCCTGAGCCGCTAGAACGGCAGGTCCTCGGGCAGATCCAGGCCTACCAGGCGGCCTGCGGCGCGTTGATGACTGCTGGCCGTAGCACGCAGACGTTGCGCGCTCTGCCGACGGCGCGCGCGGCAGCGCCAACTTCCAGAGGTATCTCGTTCGAGGTCCGACGCCTGCTGCAGCTTGGCCGCAGCCTTGGCCTCCAATGAGGCCGGGTCCGTTTGCCAGTTCGCCATTGCTGCAGGATGCCTGCTGAGCGTCGCGCAGTTCGCGACTGCCGCGGCGCCTTGGCCTCTGTGCGGAACGCGTTCAGGAATCCGAGGGCGACGATCACGGCCAGCAATTAGTAATTGTACTAACATTCGCCCCGTCTCGACCCGTGAGACATGCCGCTACCAGAGTACGCCCATGCAGTCCCTTCCCCCCTCCCATACGCTGGCCCGCCCAATCGGCCCGGCCATGATCGACGGCCCGGCGCAGTTCGTGCCCCTTGCCGCAGCGCGCGCGCGACTTGGCTTCCCTTCGCCGGCCGACGACTTCATGGACGATGCGATCGACCTGCATCGCCTGCTGGTACGCAACCCCGCCGCCACGTTCCTGTACCGCGCCGATGGCTGGTCCATGAGCGGCGCCGGCGTCAGCGACGGGGACATTCTGGTGGTCGACCGGTCGGTAACCCCCCAGGCGGGGGACCTGGTCATCGCCATCTGGGACGGGAACCAGCCCACCTGCAAGGTGCTGCAGCTCTTCGAAAGCCACATGGAGCTGCACTCGGCCAATCCGGACTTCCCCCCCATCGTGCTGGAGCAATGCACCGAGGTGGAAGTGTTCGCTGTCGTTGGAGTCGTCCGCCAGATCAAACGCCGGAGCGGCCGTGTTCGGGCTCGTTGACGGCAACAACTTCTATGCCAGCTGCGAGCGCGTGTTCCAGCCGGGCCTTCGCGGCGTTCCGCTGGTGGTGCTGAGCAACAACGACGGCTGCGCGATCGCGCGCTCGGCCGAGGCCAAGGCGCTCGGCATCAAGATGGGCCAGCCCGCTCACGAACTGAAGCACCTGGTGCGCCGGCATGGCCTGCAGATGCGCTCGGCCAACTTCGGGCTCTATGGAGACATGAGCGCCCGGGTCGTGAGCGTTTTGCGGGAGGCCGCGCCGCGGGTGGAGGTCTACAGCATCGATGAGAGCTTCATCGACCTGGACGGAATCCGGGATCGCGAGCGGTTCGCCCGGGATCTGCGCCAACGTGTGCACCGGTGGACCGGCATACCGAATTGCATCGGCATTGGCCCCACGAAGACCCTGGCCAAGTTGGCCAACAAGGTGGCCAAGAGTGCTGACGGTGTGATCGACCTCGGCAATGCGGCCTACCGGGACACGGTGCTGCGGACATTCCCCGTAGGTGATCTATGGGGTGTCGGGCGCCGGCTGGCGCCGCGGTTGGAATCCATGGGCATCAGCACCGCCGCAGCACTACGCGACGCGCCGGCGGACGACATCCTGGCCACCTTCGGTGTCACGTTGGCACGCACTCAACGTGAGCTGCAGGGACATCCCTGCATAGAACTGGAGGAAGTTGAGCCAGATCGGCAGCAGATCATGGTGAGCCGGTCCTTTGCGGAGCGGGTGGAAGACCATGACGCGGTTGCCCAAGCACTCGCTACGTTCGCCGTCAGGGCCTGCGAGAAGCTACGCGCACGCGGCCTTGTCACCGCGGGGGTATGGGTGTTCGCGCATTCCGACACGTTCCGTCCGGAGCTGCGGCAGCACAACGCCACCCGGTCAGTAAGCCTGCCGGCCTCGACCGCTGACACGATGGTGGTGCTGGGTGTCGTCCGCCGGCTGCTGCGCGGCCTGCTGCGGGAGGGCATCGGGTACAAGAAGGCGGGTGTGGCGCTGCTCGACCTAGCCCGGCCGGAAGAGCTGCAAGCGGATCTGTTCGGACCCACGGTGGTAGGCAACGAACGGCTGATGGCCACCATGGACCGGATCAACCAAAAATTCGGGCGCGGCACCGCAGGATTAGGGGCGTCAGGTTGGCAGGCCCGGCCGGCGTGGGGCATGCGGCAGCACATGCTCTCGCCCAACTACACCACCTGTGCTGCTCAACTGCCCCGCGTAACGTGCTGAATTCCCCTAGTCGAGACCTGCGCACCCAGTCTCCTTTGCCCAAGTGGTTCAGGTCCATCGCGACAGCCCTGTCTCAGCCCCTGCGATCCGCGCGACAATCACATATCATTAACGCGTTCGCCAGGGGGGTCAACGTGCAGAAGTCAGCCACATGGAAGAGGCAGCGCGTTGCTGCCCAAAGAGAGAAGCGTCGTCTGAACCGACTGCTTGTCCGCGTCGAGCGGGCAAAGCTCGCCTTGGAAAAGCTCTCCCAAGTGAGGGCTATGGCGCCAATGAAGCCTCACTTCAACAGGCTTGGCAGAAAGATCACCCGTCGGGTTCTAACGCCCCCGCCTGTGATGGACTTAGACGACAACTATCTGGCGACCGTCGAGTTCTTCAAGGCAGCGCGACTGATCACGTCAACGAAAGGGAATCACCTGATCGATCTGGCGGCGGTGAAGGACATTTCGCCGGCTGCGGCGCTGCTGTTGGTCGCCGAGTGTGATCGATGGCGTGAACGCACAGAGCAGAAATGGTTGAGAGCCTTTGATATTAACAATTGGACACCTAGCGTCCGGCGCCGACTCAAAGAGATGGGCTTCTTCGAGGTCCTCCACACCCGCCGCGTGCCCGACGACGAGGTCGTTCCAGGAGAGGACAGCTACGTTCCGTTTCAGACTGGCCACCGAAATCCGGGCGAGCCGGCGAGGAAGCTACGGTCTTGGATTGAAGAACTTGGGCCAACAGTGGCTGACCGAGAGTCCCTGTACGAGGGGCTCGTGGAGGCAATGACCAACGTGTCACAGCATGCCTACCCTGATGGCCGTGAACGAGGGCAGAAGCGCTGGTGGATTTCAGCTTCCGTGAACGCGGCTCGGCGTACCATGACGGTCATGGTAGTCGACCATGGTGTGGGCATTGCGAGGACGTTGCCAAGAAGCAAGGGCTGGGAGGCGATTCGGCAGGCTGTTCCCCTTGCGTCGCTAAAGGACGATGCCCATATCGTTCGGGCAGCATTCGCAAAGGATGGTGAGAATAAGTCACAGACCGGCGACGTGTATCGAGGTAAAGGACTTCGAGAGAACATCAAGGGCTACGTTGATTCTCACAATTCTGGCGGCCAGCTTCGAGTGATCACAAATCGTGCATCGTACTTGTACAGCCGCGACAACGAAATTGAAGTAGAAAAATCATCCGCCGTTCCATCCCCCTTCGACGGAACATTTATCGAGTGGGTCATTAAAGACTATGGTCAAGAAGAACATGAAGATCATTGATATCAGCCGAGACTTTTCAAAGGTCCCTGCTGGCAGACACAAGGCGGACGGTGATTTCAGCGGAGAAGTATTCCGCGACAAGCTACTGGCGCCCGCACTAAGAGAATATGAAAGCGTCGAAGTCATATTAGACAATACAGAGGGTTTTGGATCCTCTTTCCTCGAAGAGGCATTTGGAGGATTGGTGCGCTATTGTGGATTCACCAAGGCGTATCTTGATAAGCATTTGCACCTGATCGCAACTTCGACGGGCGCGATGCGGTATCCCTCGCGCATTGCCCGCTATATCGAGACAGCCATACCACAAGGAAAGTAATTCCGCATGGCCAATGAGATCCTCGCGGGAGTGATCGGCGGGGTCGCCGGAAGTCTAGCTGGTGCCCTATTCGGTTACATTTCAGCTCGTGGTGTCAACACTGCAAATCGAGAAGGAGTGCGACTCGACCAGAGGTTGGACGGCGTAGACATCGTGCTTGAATCCCTTGTTCGGGAATCTGTGGCCTATTGGCTGACTTCGGCGAAGGACGCGGCGGCTGAGTCGAGAATTAAGGGACTGATCGAAGACCTGGGATTCCGGATTTACAACCTTGGTGGCTTCGGGGTTTCAGCGAAGGATGTCGAGGACGCCCAGCTTCTAGCTGATGACTTGGCAAATATAATCACAGGCGATGATTTCGAGTCGGAACGTCGAACAGCAGACGTCGACAAACCAGAACGGATTCGGATCGCTTCCGCCCTGGTTTCCGCGAAATTCCACCCGCATAGGCGGTAGCCGTAGCCAGCGCCTGTTGGTGTGCTCCTACGCCGCCAGCCGGTGCTCGTAGAACGGGTGCCGCTTGTCGTCGAAGATCCTGTAGAGCGCGGCCAGGTCGGCCGGGTCCGGATTGAGCCAAGCGTCCACATGCTCGGGCTTGATGTTGATGATGGTCCGGTCATGGCCGGCGGCGGCCACCTCGGGCTCAGGGTCGTCGGTAATCGCAGCGAACGACAGCAGGTCCGGATCTTTGCCGGCCGGGTCCTTCCAGTGCGACCACAGGCACGCGACCAGCATCGGCTCACCCGTGCGCGGGGTGAACTGCACCACCTGGTTCTTCCCGTCTGGGCCCTCGACGTTCTCGTAGAAGGTGTCGACCACCATCAGGCCGTGGGTATGGCCGAATGCCGGCGCCCAGAACTTCTCCAGGCTGTCGCGACGGGCGTTGTAGGTGCCGGGGAAGCGCTGGTCGTAGTTGGCCGGCTTCCCGGCCAGGCGGCACTGGTAGCGCATCGGCTTGATGACCAGCTTCCCGCCCTCGGAGACGATCACCGGGGCGTAGACGCCGGGGAAGATGCGGCTGTCGCGGTCCTTCGGCTCAACGCGCTGCAGATCCGCCAGCCGCGCCTTGGCCCGCTCGATCTTGTTGCCGGCGATCCGCACGTCCTCCCGGGCCTTCTTTGTCTCCTTCACCTGCAGCGCGCGCTCAGCGTCGGCCAGCCGCTTGCGGTTGGCGAACAGCTCCTGCTCCAGGATGGTGGCCTCGGCCCTATTCCATTGCTCAACCTCGGCCCACACCGCCAGCTCCGCCGTGCTGGCGCCGGCCCGGAAAGCGTCATCCATGGCCTTTGGCGTCTTGGGTCGTTTCTTGCCTGGGTCGTGCGCGTAGAGCGCAGCGAACTCCTGGAGCGACAGGGTGGCGCCGGTCATCCTGACCAGCTTCTGATAGGCGGCGGTTATCTGGGCGGAATAGCACATGGCTGCCATCTGGCCGCAGCGCCTGTTGCGGCCGCGTGAGGGTTCCCCTCACCCGAACCCCAGCGGAACCTCTGTCAGGTCCACGATGAAGATCGTGGCGTTCTGCGGGCCCATCGTCACACCGCCCACCGGGAAGGTGTTGGTGATCAAAGTCTGTTGGGTTACCTGCAACCGCGAGAGGAAGATCCGGTTGTCGCTGGTCATGTGGAAATGGTCGGCATTCATGGTGCACCGATCCTGTGACTGCGAGAAGTAGTAGAAGCGCGGCGACGGGATGGCAATGCCGATTTTAACGCCGGGGAAGAACTGGCCAATCTCAACGGGAGGCCCTGGGACTGTTGGCAGCGCCACCACCTGGAGTACCCGAAGACCCTTGCGTCGGGAGTCGTAGAAGACCGTGCCGTCTTCGCCACGCATGCGCAGACCCACCGGTCCACTGGCCGCACGCTCGGTAGCATTGAACGTGTAGTACTCCAACGTCTTGTTCGGCGCCTGGTTGGAAGCGTAGACGAAACACGTCACCCCGGTCTGAACCAGAGTGAATCCCGTTGTGGTCGCCACGCTGTCGTTGATGTAGCGGCAGACATGGAGATTCGTTGTTCCGTTCGTTGAAGCCAGGACCCCGCTCGGCGACCACAGGGCAGACGGCGGCGAGCCGCCGGTCCCGCCGCCGGAGAAAGTTCCGGTGTTGAGCGTCCCTGACTTGGCCAACTGTAGATTCCGATAGCCAGCCCCAATCTGGATCTGCCCGGTTCCCTGGTTTCGCACGCGTAGTCCGACGGCCATCAGCTGTATATCCCGTAATGAAGGGTGATGCCGCCGACGGTGTCCGTCGTGGGCTTGCTCGGGAACATCTCCATCCTGACGTGGTAGTTCACCACGTCAGGGTCCCAGCTCCAGTTGATGCTGTTCCCCGAGATGGTCACCGAAGGAACCAGCATTCCGTACACCGATCGTTGGCCCTCGCAGGTGAAGTAGTAGAAGGGCTCACCGCCTAAAAAGTCATTGACGATGAGCCCTCCATTTGCCTCCGGCGGCGCTACCCACTTGTTGTTGGAGTTGACCGGGTTGTAGAGCGGGAACCTGTACGACCCGATGATCTTGCTCAGACGTGTGGTGACCGTAGTCTCCACATACCCGCTCTCGCTCCTCACCCGCAGACCCACATCGGCCATTACAGCAGCACTCCAAGTTCGACGGCCGGGTTGCCGTTCGGGTAGTAGATGTAGACGCCCTGGTTGGTGATGTTCAGGCGATATCCGCCGGCCACCATGCCGTTGAACTGGAACCCACCGCCGGCAGCCTTGTCGATCCTCCAGCCGGTCTGGCCAGCGACGTAGTCATCGGACTGGATCGCCCCGCTGATCTTCGCGTTGGTGATCGCGGCATCGGCAATATTGGCGCTGGTGATCCACGCGGTGCCGATCAGCGCCTGATTGATGAAGGTCTGGCCGCCCTGGATCACGAACGGCGAGGTCAGCTGCCCATTGACCAGGTTGACGAACGCGAAGCGGTCGGCGGTAAACAGCACCTGGCTCTGGTAGCTGCCGTCCGGCTGGTTCTCGATGCCGATGCCCATGCCAGCTGCGTAGTACTGGCCGTTGGCTGCAATCTGCAGCTTCAGGCTGTACGACGCGCTGATCTGTCCGTCCAAGTCGACCAGAGCCTGCGAGGTGGCCTGCACCATCGCCCGGGTCTCGCCTACCGCTGCTTCGGTGGTATCCACACGCCGGCCCAGCGCGTAGTCTCCGCTGGCGATGACCGTAAGCGTGGTGATCGTGCCGGCAAACGCGTCCTCATCGCCCGCGTTCCAGTCCCCATCGCCGGCGTGCTCCGCGCTGTATTGCGCCACCAAGCCATCTACGCGGTTGCCCACCGCCGTGACCTTGCCGTCCACCTCCGTAACATCCAGCTCCAGCTGATCGATCCGCCCGGCCAACGCACCGGCCTCGGCCACCGCATCGCCGACGCTCTTCCACTTCGTGCCCGGGGGCTCCTCGTTGCCGGGGGCGGCGTCGGTCCACAACCAGATCTTGCCGTTGTGCACCACCGTTTGGCCCGACTCATACGTGGCATCTGCGGCCCAGATCAACGGGGCGATACTGCTGATGCTCTCGATCTCCGACAGCAGCTCCCGCCCCAGCGCGCTCTTGTTGATGAGGCCGGAGAAGTAGGCGTCATACTCGGTCACGTCGGTGCTCGCCTCGCCCACTACACCAGCGCCAGCGGGATACCACGGCCCGATGTTGCCGCTGCGGTCCACCAACCGACCCCAGAAGTAGAACTTCGCGCCGGCGGCCAGGCCATCGAGCCGGTGCCGGTTCTGGGGATAGGCGAAATCGCCCAGCTTCGTCGCGTTCTCCAGGTTCGGGCCAGCGCTGCGCCAGATCTCGGTGCGTTGCGTGTCGGTTGCCCCGGGCGGGAACGCCCAGGCCAGCTGGATGCCGAACACCACTGACGCTGCCGTCAGGGAGGTCAGCGCCGGCGGCGGCTCCGTCTTCCCCTGAATGTCGGTGAGGACACTGAGGGCAGGCTGCGACACCGCATTGAGCGCATTCACCGCACGCACCCGGGCCAGGTACTTGCCCGCATAGACCCCGCGCACCTCCGCGCTGGCCGTGCCCACGCGCCCCACACGCACCCAGTTCAGATCGTCCCGGCGCCATTCCACGTCGTAGGCAATCGCCTTGTCGGCCGCATCCCATTCAATGGTCAGCACCGGCGTGGCAATGCCCTGGTCGATCACCACATGCGAGGACAGGCGCACGTTCGCCGGCGGCGGCTGCACGCTGGGCGGTACGATGCTGATGGGCGGCGGCTCCAGCCGGGTGCCGTCATCGATGGCCGCGAACTTGTCCGGGCGGTGCTGCAGCGCGGTGACGCGATAGGTCAGCCCCTCTTCCTCCGTGATGCTGATCACCCGGAACTGCTGCATCACCAGGTCGGTCGACTCCGTCGCCCAGATCGACTGCACCACCGGGATCGCGCTCCAAGGCGCAGAGACGGTCACCACGCGCGTCTCCGGGTTGACCGCGCTGATGGTGCGGGCCTCGGTCTTCCCGCCCGGCAGCGTCGCCCGCAAGAGGTCCCCGGCCTGCATCGAGGGCGGCACCACATCCAGGGTAAGGCTGCTCGCCGCGGCCGCGCTGATGCGACCGGAGTTGCGCCGCCCCGCGCGCTTGGCATCGGCGACCTGGATCACGTCACCGGGCATGCAGTTCAGGGCATCGAGACCCACGGCGAAGTTGACGGTCTCCGTCTCCAGATTCTCACTGTAGAGGATGTGCAGCCCCACGCGCTGGGCCTGCGACTTGGAGTGGCAGCCGAAGGCCGTCACCTCGATCTGGTTCACGCCGTAGCGGGCAATCCCTTCCTGCAGCTGGACCGGCTCGACCTTCTGCCGGCCGAAGTCGTCCGGGTCGGACCAGGACACCAACGCCACCGTGTGCCGTGCCTTGCTGCCGCTGCCGGTGTACGTGAACTTCCCGTCGACCACGTTGGCCTGGCTGTAGGTATAGACCGGGTCCTTAGGCATGTCCGCCGAGGCCATGATCTGCCCCGCCGCGTAGAAGCTGATGCCGCGGAACATGCTGGCCAGGTCCTGTAGCACCTTGTGGGCCGACTCCCGGGTCTGCAGGTACAGGCTGCAGGTGAAGCGCGGCTCCAAGCCGCCCATGCCATCGCTGACCAGCTGATCGCAGTACTGCGCGATCTCATACAGGCGATACCGGTTCACCCAGTCCAGCGGGATGCGATCACCAAGGCCGAAACGATCGTTGGTGACCATGTCGAAGAAGACCCAGGCCGGGTTGTTCGTCCAGGCCGACTTGAACGTCCCATCCCACACCCCGGTGTAAGTGCGCGCGATCGGGTCGTAGTTGCTGGGCACGCGGATGATCCGGCCCCAGATGCGGTATGCAGTGGTCGGCTTGCCCTGGAACTGGCTGCCGTCGGTCTGGATCGCGGCCAAGGCGCAGTTGGGGTAGCGCATCTTCACGTCGATGATCTCGGTCATCGAGATCACGTTCACCGTGTCGGCGACGGTCGAGCTGTTCGCGTTGGGCGTGAGGCGGCGGATCCGCGCCTGCCACTGATTGCCAGGCGGCAGGTCGATGCGGTGGCTGCGCTGGTACTCGGTGGTGGTCTTGCCGCGGAAGGCGTTGCTCAACACCGTGCTGAAGGCGCCGCCATCGGTAGACAGATCGATGGCGTACTCGACTGCATACCCCTCGGTGTCACCGTTCTCGGTGTTCTGCCGCTGCAGGGCGGGCACACCGAACCGGATCCGAACTGCGGACAGAGTCTGTCCGGAGGCCGCGCGCACCACCGGTGTGTCGCGCAGCTCGACACCGACGCCGATCTCGTTCTCAACAGACGGGAAACCTGGGATGTAATCCTGGTCCTGCGTGCCTGAGCGGGTCTCAATCCGAACGCCATTGAAGTTGAAGGTGCCGTCGCTGTTCTGGATCGGCACCTCATTGAGGTAGATGGACTGGTTGCCTGCCACCAGGCCACGGATCTCGCCCTCGCTGATCAGGTCCAGCACCTTGGCATAGGAGATCGAGTGCAGGCTGTCCGGGGTTTCCACCGGCGTGCGGGCATTGGTACTGCTCTTGCCGCCTGCTCCAAGGATGTCAGTGCCGGCAAGCGCCACTGCCTGATAGGTGCTTGGCAGCAGAAAAGCACTCATTGCTGATCCTCCGCGTAAATGCCGCCGCTGATCACCACGGATCCAACGACCATGCCCTTCGTGTCGTGGCCGCCGTAGGCGACGGGCACGGGGTTGCCTTGGGCCTGCACGTTCACAGGCCCGTTCATGCTGTAGTTCGGCGTGTTCTCGGCGCTCTCCTTCGTCCCCAGTCCGCGCGGCTGAGGCGACAGCATCTGCACAACGCCACCAATGGCAAGACTCCAGCCGGCCGCGCCGACAGCGCCCCAGAACTTGGCCGCTGCGGCGCCGGCGCCCGGACCACCGTAGATGGAGGCCACCACGATCAGGGCCACACCGACGATGGTCTGCAGAGCGCCGCCGCGCTTGGAGCCGACCAGCACCGGCGCGATGCGGATATCGTCGGCACCTGGCGGATCGTGCAGCTGCGCCTTGCTCAGGTTCTCGCGACCGATGAATACGGCGAACTCGATGCCCTGATCCTTGCAGCCGGTCAGGAACTGCCGGAAGCCGGGCAGCAGGACGCCGAGGGCGAAGATGGCCTCGGCCGGGCTGTTCACCGCCAGCCGGAACTTACGCCCGAATCGAGCGCCGAGGCGGCCATACAGCCGAACAGTGCGCAGGCGCTCAGTCATGGCCGGCCTCCTTGTGACGGACGATGTGGCGGGTGCGCTCGGCCCACATGCCGCCGTAAACCACCGTTTCAGACAGGCGACCGTGCATGTGATGCAACATCTTCCCGTCGCCCAGGTAGACGCCAGCATGGTTCGCCACCGGCGAGCGGATCTGCATCAGGATCATGTCGCCGCGTTGCGGCTCGCCTTGGATGACCGCGAAGCCCTCTGCCTCCAACCGCTCCAGGCTGTAGAGATCTTGACCCTTCTCCCACCAGTCGTCGTCCCGATCGTACTGGCTGAGCTGGATACCCAGCTCGCGGGCGTAGAAGTCGCGTACCAGGCTGTAGCAATCCAGCACGCCGTGGGCAAACTGCCGGCCCACCAGCGGCGCCTCGTAGCCGCAGGGCGCTATGGTCTGCAGGTCGCCACACTCGGGATCGGCCCCGACGCACTGGCCCACGCTCACGATGTGCCACGGGAGGCCACTGGCCTCGCACATGACACGATCTGCTTCAGAGGCAGCAGCTGGCGCGTTCGGGTGGCTGTGTACCACGGCCAGCACTTCGCCTACGTCCTCGGCATCGGCAAAGTCCTCCGCCGGCAGCCGGAAGTGCTCGCTGGGCGTGGTGGCCAGGTTCCGGCACGGGATGTACGTGTCCCCATCGCGGCCGGCCACGATCAGGCCGCAGCACTCGCGCGGGTAGTCGGCCACGGCATGCGCCTGGATGGCCAGCAGAGTGGTCTGTTGCATGGATCTCGCTCATAGAGAAGGCCCGCGCCTGGCGAGCCCTGTGGTGCTGCTGGTGCAGCGCGAATGGTCTGGAGCTGGGGTATGGTCGGGCGTCAGGTCCGCAGCAGGCCGGCGGCGGGGAATCCACCGTGCGGGATCGGCTTGTCCTGGCCGAACCTCAGTTGGCAGCTCCTGACCAGCCCAGCGCACACGTCCCTGGCCGGGTCGTCCACGGGCTGGTCGTTGATATCGAAGTAGGCCGAGCCGGTGTAGCCGCAGTACGGGCCTCGATAGCCGCCATGCAGGATTGCGCTGCAAATCCTGGTGCACTGCCGCGCAGGCAGTTGCATGCCATTGAAGTCGGCCACGGTGGTCAGTTCGAACTCAATCGTTTCGTCGTCTTCCCCCACCTTGCGCTCGATGTACCAGATCTCATCCGGGAAGTGCTCGTCCGGGTCGGCCAGCGGGTTCCCCTCAGGGAAGTTGGCCGCGTCCAGGTATTTCACCAGCGTCTGCCGGCGGATCAGCTTGGCGCCGGCCAGATCCTGGAACATGCGGCACAGAGCGCCGATCCGGCCGTCGATGTTGCTGACCTTCAGCCGGGGATTGGGCTGCTGCTCGCTGGTGCGCTGGAAGCCCGTAGCGATGATGGGCCAAGGGCCGTATTCCTGGCCCTGCCACCAGATAACCCCCGACTGCAGGTGCTGGTGAAACCAGAGCTGATCTGCACCGAAGCTGGTGCAGTCCAGTTCATAGACCGTGACGCGGCCACCTGGCTCGAGCTGCTGGGCATCTGCGGTGATCATGGTGCATCGACCTCCGCATCCTCGGTTTGTTCGACCTGCGGAACGTCAACGACGACACGTACCGTCAGCAAGTAGACAATGTCTTTTGCCTCACCGGTTGCCGGATCGGTGCACAAGTAGAGCACCGCACCCGCCTCCTGCTGGATGGCCAGGCGAATGGTCTGCTCGTCGTTCTCGTCGCGATACACGCTCGCGCGCCAGCCGGTAGCCGGATGGATCCCCAGACCCGCTACCCGATACACACCAGTCGCAACGCGAGTGCACGCGATGCCCAAAGCGTCAAACGAGCAACCGATGCTTGTCCCAGGAGCATGGTCCCCATCGAGCACGATCCCGCCATCAGGCTGGATGTTGAACGCTGCAGTGCAGGTGTGGTCCATGTTCAGGCTCTCTTGATGAAGTTGTTGGCATCCACCGTCGTGTTTCCCGCGTGCCATAGGGCACTGCCCCGGAAGGAGACAGCTGTTCGAGTGACCGTGAGCGCTTGGATATAGGCCGAGTTGAAGAAATCGCCATCCTTCAACCAGACTTGGAGCTGAGATTCGAATCCGTTGGCTCCCGTAGGGACCAAGAACATGCCGGCCAGATCGCTGTTGCTGGCGTTGTAGGACAGGGTGAGCTTGGCTCCGAAATCGTTCGTAGCATTCGCGTTGTGGAAAAAGTTCGCGCGACGAACTGCCGTTCCGCCGCCTCGCATGACGAGCGTCCCCGTCATGGCGCCGGCTTCACCGCCAGACTTCGGAACAGCCGCCGCAGCTGCAGCACCCGCATTGGTCGCCTTCGTGTCCGCGGTGGCCGCAGCTGTGGCGACAGTATTGATCCGACCATCGAGGTACGCGTCGTTATCGTTGACCTTCCCGAAGGCGATCCTTGCTGGATCGCCCTTCTTGCCGTTCGGCTGGACTGTATCGATATTGATTGGCTGAAGTGCCATGTTTTCTCCTTACGGCTGGAACGTCTGTTCGAAGGTGCAACTGATTCGGATGTACCCTTCCGTCTCATCAGTCGCAGACAGCTTTGTGCAACGAAACCTGGCCTGCACTTCATTGGGTGGCGTCCAGAAGAAGCTCTCACCACGTGTCTTGCGTAGACGTAGGAATGCGCGGACAGCTGCCATGTCATCGATTTGAAGATGCCCCCACAGCTCGACACTCCAGGTCTGCCGCTCGTTGTTGATTCCCTCGGGAGCTACCTGCTCGTAGCCGTCGCCAAATCGGACTGTGCTTTCCGCATAGGCATAGTCCACCTGCGGTTGCTGGCTATACACCTGCCAGATAAATGTCTCGGTCATCTCAGGGTTCCGCCGAAAAAATGAAGGGGCCTCCAAGGCCCCCTTCCAATCAACGCATCATCGTCCTGGCAAGCAAACCATCGGACCGAATGTCGCGCAGCTGCAGTTCCCGGTAGCGCGCATCGACGAAGTCCCCGAGCTCCTTGCCGAACTGGCGCATCAGGGAGGTGTCGCCGTCTGCCTGCGTCGAACCGTCGCTGTTCACAACCACGCTGACATTCACGGTGGACGGCCCGATGCCCACGCCTCCCCGCGTCGACGTCCCGACCGCACCTCCGTCGGCGTAGCCAGGGAGTCCACGGCGCATGGCCTCAACGACACCAACACCGCCGGCTCGAGCGATGTCCGCTTGGGACCAAACCACTTCACCCTTGTGTACGACACCCGCAGGCTCGTTTACGCCGCCGTCGCCGGTGTAGCCACCGGTGGAGTAGCCACCACCGAGCCGCATGTTCTGGAACAGCTGGTTGTTGATGCTGCTGGTGCCGGAGGTGACCGCCTGATTGCCCGCTGCAGTGACGCCGCCGCCCCCCCAAGCACTGGCGACCGCGTTGACGATGCCCATGATTGCCTGGCGCGCCGCGATCCTCGCCAGATCGGCCAGAACCGACTTGGTCAGGTCGGAAAAGCTCAGCTTGCCAGTGGTGGTGAACTTCACCCAGGCATCCTCGAAGCCGCCAATGACCGTTCCAACTACATCGCCCATCTGCTGGGCTGCGTTGCTGGCCTGCTGCTGATAGTTCGCCCAGGCCGCGCTCGCGCCAGACAGCCAGTCGCCCTCGGCCTGCCGCAGTTCGTCGTACCCGTTCTTGATGATCTGGAGCCGGTCCAAGGTCTTGGCATGCAGCAACGCTTTCTCTTCCTCGAACGTGACCTGGTCAATCTGGTCCGCATTTCGCTGCAGGCTCAGTTCCCGAAGCTTGTCGGCCTCATCGGCGATTGCCTCATTGATGCGCTGCTGCACTTCATACTCGCGGTCCCCCATGCCAACGCGCTGAGCCTGGGTGGTCAGCTGCCGCTGAAGCGCCTCATTGCTGGCATCAAGCGCGCTTCCGTATGCTTTGACGGCGCTCTCTCGGGCCTTTGCTGCCGCCTGTTCCTCTTTCGTCAGCACTTCCAGTGCAGTGGCACCCTCAATGCGGAGCTTGGCAAGTCGTGCTTCCAGCTCGCCGATCTGGCGATTCACGCCAATTGCGTCCTTTCCGCTCACGGCCTGCTTCTGCAGGAACGAGATCTGCTGCTCCAGCGACTTCGCCTGGGCGTCGGTGCCCTTCTGCACCTGCTCCCGCATACGGCTGTAGTACTCCGCAGCGGTGATTTCACGTGCTGCGAACTGAGCCCTGAGCAGCTGGGTGCCCGCCGTGATCTGGGCCTGTTCCTCGAGCAGATCGTCCTTGTAGCCTTGCAAACCCGCCGCTCTCGAGGCGGTACCAGTACCGGTGGCCGGTTTTGCCCGATATTTCTTCTCGATGGCAGCCACTGCGGCTGCGCGGCGCCTCTCGATCGCTTCCACCTCTTCGACAAGACCCGATGCTTGCGCCTGGCGTCGAGCAGCTGCCGCTTCTCCGTTGATCCGCTCTACCTCCTCTCGCTTCTTCTCCTCCTTGCTTGCTTGCGCACCGATGATGGAATCCATCTCCGATATGAACTCGGTCGATGCTGTCTGTGCAGCCTTGACCTCCGCGTCCTTGCGTTCCTTGATCAGGTCGGCGGCAAGCGCCTTGATCTTCTCCGACCGATCTTTGATGGACTTCTCCATCGCCGCCAGTGCAATCGGATTTCGAGCCAGCGGCAGGCCTCGCTGGGTGCCGTTGGCAAGATCATTCAGCTTCGCCAGCTCCCGCTGGTTCTCTGCCACGAGCTGCTGCATTTGGGCTGCCGCAGGCCCGAGGCCCACGTTCGCCTGCATCGCCGACCACGCCTTCGTTGCCTCTGTCCAGAGATCCTTGAAACCGCGGATCACCGGGTTCTGGCTGGCGCGGACCCTGGCGAGGGCCATCACCGTTTCATCGGCCGCCGCACGGGTGATCACGGTCACAGCGTCCTGGTTGCGGCCCTGCTCCTGCAATGCCTTCACCTGCTCGTAGAGGCCCACGGTCATAAAGTTGACCTGCTCATTGAGCTTCTGGACGTTCTTGACCGGATCCTCAGCCAGCTTGCCGTACATGGCGACCGTGTCTTCCACTGCCTGCCCGCTGAGTTCCTTCATGGCCACCGCTGCTTCGGCCACGGCCAGCAGGTTCTTCTCGGCGATTCGCCCGTTCGCGCCAATCGCCAACGCAGCCTCTTGACCGGCACTAGCGGATACCTGCAGAGCCTCGCTGGTGCGCTGCCCCAACGTCACGAGCGTCAGGGTGGTTGCAGCCGCCTCGTTGCGGGACAGCACCAAGGCCTTCGTATAAGCCTGAGCCTGCTGCTCGGCGTCGTACCAGGCGTACACCAGCACGCCTACAGCCGCCGCCGCGACGGTGTACGGAGTGACCATTCCCAGCAGCGCCGAGGACACGCCCTTCAACGCAGGCTCGACACCGCCGAAGCTGTCCTTGATCTGGCCACCCTGCTGCACCAGCACCGTGAAGAAGGGCATGCCGCCCTGCAGGCTGGTGAAGATGTCGGTGAACTGCGCCGGCAACTGGCGCATCGCCTGCGCAGTCTGCCCCGCCGAGACGCCCAACTCTGTGATGTTGTTCTTGGTCGGCAGTGGTCTGGCGGCCTCCGTGCGCACCTCGCGCAGCTGGCGGGTGAGCACGCCCAATCCCTGACGGATGTCGGCCAGGTCCGCGCTGATGCGGACGCGCAGATTTGCTGATGGTTCAGCCATTGGTCGAGGTTCCTGATTGCGTGGGTGGTTGGCTCTGGCCGCGCAGGGCGGCCAGGTATAGCTGCCAATCCGCCGGCGGTGCGGCCATGGCCATTCGCGTGGCCACTGCGAGCTCCGCGATGCGATCGCGGTCGTCCTGGGCAGCTGCGGCGGTAAAGCCCCGCAGCTGTGCCAGGGTGTAGGTCATAACGTCAGCACGGGAGTGCCCATGGGCAATCAGGTACTGGACGAGGTCTGCAAGTCCGTACTCTCTGCCGACTGTAGCCTTGCCTGCAGCAGAAGCTGCCGCAGGCGATGGGCGAAAAAATCCCGGTTGAGCCCGATCACCGCGTCAAGCAGGTCAGCGACCTCGTCCAAGGTCGCCCCGGCGATCCATTCAGCGTCGCGGTCGACCGCGACTGCCAGCGCGGAGGCGATCTCTGCACCATCCTGCTCGAGCAGGTCGAGCAGGATGGCGCCAACGGCTGCGCGCTCCGAACCATCGACCGCGCCGGCCATCATCGCCACTCGGGCAATGATGGTGCGGCTGGCCGTGATGAACGGGCCGATCTGCTGCAGGCGCAGCGGCCCTACAATCAACTTCTCGCCACGGAAGGCGACCATTCGCGTCGGCGGGGTAATTACATCATTGTCGACCACGGGTTACTTCTCCTGCTGCCAGTAGAAGTAGGCGGACTTCTCCGGCCCGGTCGCCTTCGAAGCGTCCTTCACCAACGCGCCTGGCACGCTGCCGGCGCCGAACTCGTTGCCGATCAGCCCCATGCTTTCGATGACGCCGCCGGTCACCTTGTGCGCCACCAGGCGGACCATCTTGCCGCCGCGGGCCTCGTTGGCACCGTAGAACTGCATCTCATAGAAGGTCTGGGCAGTAACAGCAGCTTCGACCTGACCCAGTTCGCCGTGCTGGTAGGTGACATGGATGTTGGCCGCACCGGCCAGGGGCGCCGGAATGGTGGAATCGGCGGGAATGAAAAGCATGCCCCGCTCGAAGCGAAAGTCCTTCCCCTCTTCGTACTCGGTGGTTCCGGCCAGGTTCTCGACCGTCGTGATGCTGCTGGCCAGACGGGCCAAGGGGACGAACGATCCCTTAGCGGCGACCGCGGGTTCATCGGCGACACTCGCCGCCGCGACGGCGCTGGCCTTGCCGCGGGTTGCGCGGGCAAAGTTATCCGGGTTGAAGTCGTGGAAGGTGTAGTTGAGGTTGTACCCGGTCACGCGGTCGACGCGGTTGGCCGTGCCACCACCCGGATTCTGGTAATCGGCCAGTTCGATCGTATTGGTTTGCGGGGCAATCGAGAACGCGGAAACGTTGCCCACTTCGAGGAACGGGTCGTTGCTGCCCCACTTGCGGATCAGGACGATGCCGCTGCCCAGGTAGCTGTAATCTTCGGCCATGATGGCTCTCCAGTTGGGTTGCCGCTGTGCGGCGGGTTACTTCTTGGGGATGTGGGTCTGGTAGGTGATCAGCACGCCGACCCAGCCGGCGCTGGCCTTCTCCGGCATCAGCGGTTCCATGCCGACGTACACCGGCACCTGGATGCCGTCGGGGAAGTTGCGGGCTACGCTCCGGCTATCCATGGCGGCCTCGATATCGGTCACCAGGTCATCCAGCGCCTGCTGGTATTCCTCGGTGTCGGTGCGAACCTTGGCGATGACGCTGACGGTGGTGAGCCGGTGCGTGTTCACTTTCGAGGGGCTCTCCGCCCGCTGCTGCTTCTCGATCACGGCCGTCAGCACAGTCTGCGTGTCCTGATCACCGGGCTTCGGCTCCAGTGTCCAACCGGCGCCGGCATCGGTCAGGTAGCCGTTGTCGGTGCTGATCAGCTGCAGCGTCTTACCCATCGCCTGCAGCAGCTGCTCTCGCGGGCTAGGGGTGCGGTCAGACATTGGCCACCTCCCACACCGCCGTCGACTCGTCGGCACGGATCTTCTGGACCAGCTTCAGCCGGCGGCCGGTGCCATCGATACGCACCACACCGCCAGCGCGCGGGCTGATCTCGGCCAGCTGCAGGGTGACCCGATCAATGGTGGTCGCGATGGGCGCCACATCGTCGGGCGTGAACTGCTCGACGGCCTCGTCCAGCAGAACCGTGCATGGCACCTCAACCGCGCCGCCAGGTTCTTTGTAGTGGGCAGCATCGGCGACGCCGGCTGCGCTGAAGGCATCGAACGCGACTGCGTCGAAGGCCTGCATGAAGGCTTTCTGATTCAAGGCAGTGGCCTCGCGGTTTCCATGGCCTTTTCCAGCTCGCGCTTCAGGAAGAACGGCATCAGTCGCTTCCAGGTGTCCTCGGCCATGCCGAAGATGTCGTAGCGCGGCGTGTAGGCGGCGGTGTTGGTGAAGATGAAGATGGATCGGACACCCGATCCGCGTCCGATTCGCTCATAGATGCCCGGGCGAAGCACGCCGCGGCGCTTGTTGATCACGAAGTACTCGCCATCACGGTTGTTGCCTTTGCCCCGTCGCCGCTTCCGGCTGACACTGGTCTCGTTCTGGTACCGGTCCCGCTGGGCGCCCAGCTGCGACAGGATCTTGGTCACCTGGCCGGCCGGAACGTTGCCGTACTGGTTCGCCTGAGCGCCCCGACCCATCACCGCAAACTGCGTCGGCGACAGCAGGCCTCGGCTCTGCAGCAGCCGCTCGAAGCCCTTCCGGCGGCGCTGACCACCATCCACCTCGGCAAGTAGGTACTTCGCCGGCGGCGTCCCCTTGAAGGCTTCGTCCCGGAGGTAGATTTCGGCGTACGGCTGGGCCTTGGTGGCCTTGCGATACATCGCTGCGTTGACTGTCAGCGGCGTGGGCCGGTCGAACACCCGCGGCGCCTGGCGCTTCCAGCGCTCGCGGATCTCGTAGGCCACCTTGTTGGCGGCCTGCGATGCAGCGTAGGGCAGCTGGGACTGCTCCAGCGCGGTCAGCTGTCTCCCGAAGACGTTGTCGGGGTCGACCCCGATCCTGATCTGGGCCATACACCCTCCTGCCTGGCCCGCCGGAGCGGGCCAGGCACTGTTGGCTTACTTCGCGCCGGCCTTCAGGCGGATCACCGCGTCCGGTCGGGTGTTGAGGTTGAGCGGGTTGGACTGGCTTTCCAGCTGGATGCCCTTGTTCATGCGCATCGGGGCGGTCTTGGTGTAGTACGGCAGGCCGATGCCGCGCACCGTTTCCAGGTAGTCCGCCGGCGCGAAGCGGGTCAGGAACATGTCCGGCACACCCAGCGGGAACGCGATCGCCTCGCCATCGGCCAGGGCCAGATCGCCGCCGGTATTGCCCTGCAGCTCTTCGAAGGTGATATCGCCGAACACGAAGCCCTTGCGGACGTCATCGCGCAGGGCGGCACCGTCCTGCCAGCGCTCGTACGCCTTCTGGACGTCCGGGTGGTCGGTCAGGGCATCGAAGAAGCCGGCGCTGCAGAACACGTGGACGCCGGTGTACGGGATGCCACCCAGCTTGGCCTCGATCGCGCGCTTGATGGCGATGCACTTGGCGCGGACCTTGGTGTCATCCTTGTTCAGCTCCATGCCGATGACCACCTGCTTGACCCCAAACTCCTCGTAGAAGTCGATGATCACCGAGCCATCGGCATCGAGCAGCTTGCCCTGCAGCGCGCCCATGCGGTGGTACTCGATGGTGAAGTCCAGGTCGCGCTTGTGTACCACCTGCAGCGCATTGACCACGGCGGCAACATTGTTGCCTTCCGGGTCGGTCGGGTCATAGACACCCAGCAGTTGATCGGCCATGACCGTCGAGTTCTGCGGCAGGTGGGTGGTTTCCAGCAGCTTCACCTTGCCGCGCTCCAGGCCCTTGGGCTGGCCGGGTGCACCACGCGGCACGTTCGGGACCAGCACCAGCTTGGTGCCGTTGATACCCACCTTGACGATGGTGGTGCCGACCAGGCCATCTTCCTGGAACAGGCGCATGTCGGCCAGCCGCGTGGAGATGCGCGGCAGGTTGTTGATGTAGGCGTTCAGCGCGTCGAAGCTCAGCACGCCCAGCGCCAGAAGGGTCTGCAGATCCATGGTGATTTCTCTCTTGGAATGGGATACGAAAAGGCCCCGCGAAAGCGGGGCCAGGGGTCAGCGGGTGAAGAGGGAGCTGCTCGGCGGTCAGCCGCCGGCAGCGGCTGCGATGGTGATGGTGTCGCTGATGGCTTCGCCCAGGTCGGTGGCCGTCACCTTGAGGGTGTAGTCGCCCGCTGCGCTCAGCGTCGCGGCATCCCAGGTGATGACGCCGCCCACGGCTGCCTTCGCACCGCCGCCGGCCAGGTTTCCGATGCCGCTTGCCTTGGCCAGAGTGGCGCTGACGGTGCTGCCGGTGACCAGGGCACCAAAGACGTCCTTGACGTGTACCACGATCGGGCCCAGCGCAACCCCGGCGGTGCCGGTCAGCGGTTCGGACACGAACACCAGGTGATCGGCTGCGTTCGACGCGATCGGCTGCTGGGTCCAGCGGGTGATGATTCCCGACTCGGCCAGGCTCAGCGCGGCCAGCAACTTCTGATCGTCGGTAACGCCGTCAGCCCAGACCAGCTTTTCGCCAAAGACCTCTGCATCGCGTGCGATCGCTGCGCCCTTCACCGGCAGCTCGCCAGCGTTCGCACCGGTATCCACCGGGCCGTAGAGCACCTTCACTGCATCGGCACCGTTGGCGGCCACGGTATTGTCGGCCTTGAGCAGGGTGCCGGCGGCCAGCATGCCCTGCCCGGCCGGCAGACGGATCAGTTCGCGGCTGCGCTCGCCGCCTGCTTCGGACAGCAGGAATTCGCCGGTGCGGGTGCCGGCCAGAGAGATTTCCATCGTCAGTTACCTCGGTTCTTGTAGATGTTGTTGGGGTTCAGCTGCGCCTTCATTTCGGCGGCTCGTTGATCGGCCATGGAGGCCGGGTGTGCGGTGACGACCTGAGTACTCCGGCCCTCTTCCGCCTTCATCGACAACAGCTGTGCACGCACCGTGTCGAGGTCGGTGTTCTTCTCGATGAAGCTGGCCGCGATCGTGTCATCGCCACGCAGTGCAGCCGCGCATGCATCCTGGACTGCGGTCGCGTACTCGATCGCGCTTGCCGCCTGCTCACCCTGCTGCATCGGGCGACGCAGCAATGCCACAGCGAGCGCCGGCGGTAGATCGCTGGAAGCGACCGCGGCAGCCAGCGCGGCTGCCGGGTTCTCCAAGACGGCTGCCGGCGGCGCGAGTGCGGCCTCGGGTACCAACGGCGTTACCGCTGCCTCCGGCTCGTCGTCCGGATCCGGGCCGCCCGGCGCGGGCGGCGGTGCCGCTTCGGCCGCGCCGAGGTGCGCGATCAGGTCGTGCCAGGTGCCGAGCCGGGTAGCAAAACCCACCGCCACAGCGGCCTGGCCGCGGTAGCAGGCCGCCTCGGTGGCGCGCACCGCTTCGGCTTGCATGTCGAGGTTGCGCGCCACGGTATCGACGAACAGCGTGTACATGTCCTCCAGATCCGCCATTGCCTCTGCGTGCGCTTCCTCGCTGAGGGGGAAGTTGGGGTTGAAGTCGACCTTGCGGGCACCTGCGAAAAGCGGGGTGACCTTCAGGCCGATCTGTGCGTTGTTGCCGCTCCAGTCATGGTGGAAGCGGACCACGCCCACCGAGCCGACACCGCCGGTGCGGCTGATCCAGATCTCGTCGCAGGCCGAAGCGAGGGCGAAACCAGCGGAGTACGCATGGTCATCGACCAGCGCATACACCGGCTTCCTACCACGCGCCTCGAAGATGTGGTCGACCAGGTCAAAGCAGCCCGACGCCATGCCGCCCGGCGTGTCCAGTCGCAGGATGATGGAGGTCACCGCATCATCGTTGAGCAGTTCATCGAAGAAGTCGCGCACCGCGGCGTAGCTCACCGGACCTGGGCCGCTGGCGCCGGGCATCGGCCGGTTGACCATTGCACCGGACAGGTTGATCACACCGATCAGTTTCTGGGCGACGCCCACCGGCTGCCCGTCGGCGCCGGACACTTCGAAGCGGTCGGCTTTCAGCACGCTGTCGTCGCTGGTGACCTTCCCTTCCAGATAGCCGCCCACCAGTGCCTCGCCGATGGTCGGCTGCACCAGCAACGGCTGATTGAGGACCGCGGCCGCGAGTGAGGCCACCACAGGCGCACGGCTGCCCCGACCCAGCATTCGGGCCAAGAGGCCAGGCTTACTCGTCATCGTCATTCCCTTCATTGTTGTTGGCGCCAGGGGCGCCGGGTTCGTCGTCCTGCCGGGCACCGGAGGCGTTCGTACGCCTCGGGTCGCTGTCGTAGCGAAGCCCGGCCGCGTCTGCGCGCTCGTTGTCCAGCGCCTGCTCAGCGTCGACCTGTTCGGGATCCTCGCCAGCGCCCAGCACCACCTTGCTGCGTGATTTGAAGCCCGCCCGCACAGCCTTGAGTTCGGATGTCACGTCCTGCACCGGGTGGCTCCACGGCCAACCCTCGGGCACCCACAGGGTCTCGGTCACGTCGTCGCGAAGGGCCGCATACCGTGGCACCTTCAGCAGGCCGGCCAGCACCGCTTGATCAATGAAGGCGTCGCGAACCTTCTGGCAGAACATGGGGATCATGTAGAGCCACTGGTCCTGCTCGATGACACGGCGGAACTCGTTGAGGATCAGGCGCAGCGCGCGGTCGGAGACGTTGCGCAAGTCGCCGGTGAGCACCTCGTAGGGCACGTCCTGGCTGGCGCAGATCGCCAGCAGGTGACCGCGCAGGAACTCCGCATAGTCCGAGCCGGCACTGGGCGGATTGGCGAAGTCGATTTTCCGACCTGGTGGCAGCTCCTGCAGCGTGCCGGGTTCCAGGCCACCGATGGCCGTTCCGTCGGCGTCGTCACCGGTGATCAGATCTCCGACGGCATCGCCCTCGTCGCCATCAGCGCTGGCATCTGATGTGATGAAGCCTGCGAACAGGTTGGCCAGCGCCTGCCGTTCCAGCACCGCGTCATCGAGGCGGTCCAGGTTGAACATGCGCAGCAGAGCCGGAGCGGAGCGTGGTACGCCCCGCATCGCACCGGCGCGGCTCGGCCGGAAGAGGTGCAGCACCTGCTCCGCAGGCACACGCACCAACTCGTTGCCGTTGACGGTCTGCTGCAGATCCCCGGGATGTTCCCGGTACATCCAGTAGGCCACGCGGCGCCCGATGCGATCGACCTCGATGCCTTGTCGAATCGCGTTTCCGTTGCTGGCCACGCCGTTGTAGTGCTGCGGGCACTGCTCCGATTCGATCAGCTGCACCTGCAGCGGCACCGGCAAGCCGTCCTCGGGCCGCCGGTAGCGGAGCCGGGCGAACACCTCGCCGGCTTCGTTCCACTCGCGCCAGGACAGCGCCTGCAGGCCCTCCCAGCCCAGCACGCCGTCTGCATCGGCGTACTTGCCCCAGCGGGTCCACAGCTTGGTGAGCTTCTTCTTGTGCTCCTTCGACCCCCAAACTGGCTTTGCCTGGATGCCCGTGGCGATGCCGTTGGATACGCTCTTGTTGAGCGCACTGACCATCCACGGATCATTGCGGGCCAGATGCCGTGCCCGGGCCAGCAATGTGGACAGGCCCGTCAATGCGGCATTGGGCCCGAGCGAGGTCGGCCGGAAAGTGCGCAGGCGTCGGCCATTGCCGGCGGCGCGGTAAGGGCCTTCGGCGATATCAGACATTTCCGGTCCCCGACTGGTAGAGGCGCACGATGCGGCGACGCCGTGGCGCGCCTGATGCTTGGGCAATCTCGTCCCGCATCTGCTTCAGCAGCCGCCGCATCGAGTCCAGGCTTTGGTAGGTCACTGTTCGGTCGGCGTAGCGGACGCTCAGGACGCCCGCCGAGATAGCTGCCTCCAGCTTCGCGACCTGTTCTTTGGTAAATGCCATATCAGCGTCCCAGGTACTTGCTTCGGATGACGCGGCGGGTTCGCGTGCGCGGCGTTGGCGCCGGCGCGACGTCGTCTGCCCTCACGTCTGGGTTGTCGTCCCACGGCGCGGCCCATGCCGGCGGCGCGGTCCAGTTGATGGCCGGAACCTTCAGCCACAGCGCCATGCCTTCGGCATAGCCGCACAGGTCGAAGGCTTCGTTGCGGCGCTTGGCCAAGTTTTCCCAGCCTCGGGCCGTCCTCGATTCGGCCGTCAGCTCCGCGTAGAACGCCTCGGGCAGCCAGTCGGGAAAGTGGTAGTAGCCCGGCCCGGGCTCGGCCCGCTTGATGTTGGCGTCCACCGTGTCCTTCAGTCGGTCCACGTTGAGCAGCAGCTGCGGCACATCGCCCTTCGACCCTGATTTGCGGTCCCGGCGCTTGCTGCTGTCCGGGAAGGTCTCCCGGAACAGCCCACCCTCACGGCGCGCGTCGCCCTTGATCAGCCTGACCCTGGCGTGCAGCTTCCTGGCCTTGAGCGAACGCCAGAACTCCAGCGCGCGCACCGAGGTGCCCGACTTGCCGCCCCAGTCGATACCCACTGCATGCACCGGCATGCTGCGGCCGGTGGCATCGTCCAGCGGGTAGCGCCGGCTGATGACCTTTTCGACCAGGCGTTCCCAGTCTTCCAGGTACTTCGGAGGGTCCAGTGGCAGGAAGCCGCCCGAACCGTCCTCCCGCTTGGAGGTGCGTAGGGTGAAGGAATCGACCACCCAGCGCTCTAGTTGCCCGGATTCCCCGATACCGAAGCCCAGCACCAGCACGACGAACCGGTTGGCCTGGACGTCGACCTCACCGAGCAGGAAACGCACGCCCGCCGGCACAGCACCCGCAGGCCAGACCTCGGCCCGCTCCTGCATCTCGTTCGGATCACTGGCAGAGCGCGCTGCCATCGGCACGTAGTTGATCGCGCCGTCGACGTTGTGCGTGGTCTTCAGCGGCCGCTCTTCACCGGTGGTGGCGAACGTCCGCAGCGCCTGGAAGTAGCGCTCGATCAGCGATTCCCAGGACTGGTAGGCGGCTGCAACACCACCCAGCCAGTAGCTGGCGATGCGCGCTTCCGGCCTTTCACCGGTGACCGTTCCGTCGGCGTGCACGACCTGGCCCTCCGCTGCCCACACTCCGCTGCGGTTCATCCCGTCCTTCCACCGGTGCTGCAGGCCCACACCGCAGTGCGGACAGTGCAGCAGCGAGTAGTGCCGCGCCATCTTCTGCACGTCGTCCAGCACGACCCGTTCGAGCAGTTCCTCCATCGGTGGTAACGCGAAGCCGTCATAGCCTGGCGCTGCCTGAAACCGCTCGCCGCACTCCGGGCATGGCCAGTACCAGCGTCGGCGGTCGCCGCGCGCGTACAGCGCCGCGATGCCGGCCGCCGGCGGGCCTTGGTGTGGGTGCAGAGGCTTCCACGCACCGTCGGCGTAGTCGGTTGCCGGGCTCGATTCGGCCACCACCATGCCGGCGGACATGTAGGTCTGTGTGCGCTTCAGGCCAAGGCCGAAGCACTCGTCGATCGTCAGGTCGCCGGTGTAGTTGTCCACGTCCGTCATCAGGACGTCGTGGATGTCCTTGCCCGACAGCACCGACACCGACGGCCAGCCCATGCGCAACGACATTCCCGACCGGAAGAACTTCAGCAGGATGTTGTCGTCGTGAGCACGCGGGCTCAGCCTGGAGCGCAGCTCCGGGCTGGCGGCGATGCTGCGGGCGATACGGGTCTTGCTGTAATCCTCGGCCGCATCCTTGGACATCTGCACAACCATGGCGTCGGCCGGGTTGCAGGTGATCAGGTAGGCCAAGCGCGCATCGATCAGCGAGATGGTCTTGCCAGACCGCGCCGGCCCTACGAACACCACCGCCTCGTAGTGGCGGCTACCGGTCGTGTCCAGCGGCTCGACCATGTAGGGCGTCGTGTCCGGATCCCAAGATCCGGCGGCGCCGGCGGCATTGGCCACCTGCAGCACGCGCGCTCCCTCGCTCACCCTGATGCGGCGTGGCGGCCGGATCATCTCGGCAACGCCTTGGCGCACGCTACGCGCTGTCGCGTACGTCGTCATCGGTGATGCCCTCGTACATGGATTGCCGAACGCGATCGCACTCGTCCTGCACCTTGACCACCTGCTCCGGCGTGAGCCCGGCCTTGCGCTCGAGCACGTCAGGCAGCGTGTCGAAGAACTGCACGACCTTCTTCACCAGCTCGGCGTAGTCGGCCTCGACCTCTGCGGCCGGCACCAGCTGCCCGATGGTCGACTCGACCTTCAGGCGCTCGTTCTCCGACTGGTAGTAGGCGCGGCGCTCCATCGGCGGCAGGTCGCGCGGATCGACCACACCCTCCGCGCCGAACGCCGCGGCACCCGGGTTCACCAGCGCCGGTGCTGCATCGGCCAGACGATAGACGTCGTGCCCAGCGCGCTTGGTCAGCGGCGGGACGCCGGCCTCCTTCAGCCGCTTGCTGGCCGTTCGGCGGTCCATTCCGAACTCATCCGCCAGCCTGGCCACGGACCAGCCCTTGGTGAATTCGTGGATGTCGGCCATGTGCTACCCGATGCGCAACCTATTCAGCTATGAAAATTGGGTTTCTCCCGGGAAAACCCGCCAAAACCGTGCCCTGTGGTGGAGCACCATAGAGGCCGAAAAACTGTCTTTGACCGGGGTCCGAATTCCCCCCGGTGGACTGTGGATAACTCAGGGGCCCCGGCAAGTTATCCACAGCTAACAAACAGGCTTGTGAAGGGCCAATCTCCGGTTCCACGGCATGTTTCACGAACTCTAGATGCCCGGGCCGCGCTTTGGTCAACTCCCGGCATCCGGCACAGGCTTGCCTTGCACTTGGTCGATCGTGTCGAACTGCGCCTCGTACTGCAGCAGGCAACGCTTCCGGCCGTTGCTCACCTCGAACACGGCAGACGGCGCCGCCTCCTTCACCCACTTGCAGCGCTTGCGCAGCTGGGCGTCGATCGGCACGTAGGTAGCCACCGGGACCGTTATGACGGCTGCCGGTGGCGGGTTCTGCTTGGTCGGTGCGGCTTGGCATGCTGCCAGCAGCGCAGCGGTAGTAACCACGAGGACACGCATGTCAGTACCCCTTCAGTGCCGGGCAGGCGGAATCGAGCAGCTCCAGTGCTGCCTTGCAGGTGTCGGGCCGTTGCTCATAGCGACCGCGCCAGGTGGAAGCCTCCTTCTCGGAAGCCTCGACCTTTCCCGCCAAGGCCCGCAGTGCCTCAGCGCTCTCGTCCCGGAGGGCTTGCAGCTTCTCGGCTTCCGCCCTCAGCGCGGCGGCGACCTCGGCCAGGCGCTGATCGCGGCTGTCCACGTCGGCCTGCAGGCGGGCGGCATCGGCCTGCCAGTCGGCACGCACCTTGATCACCTGGGCGCTCAGGTCGCGGATCTTCTGTTCCTTCTCCCAGGCAGTAAGCCCGGACACCATGCAGCCGAAGGCCAGGACCGCGCACACCAGCTTGATCTTGCTGCCGGGCTTGCTCAGCCACTGCAGCGCGTCGGCAGCGGCGCCTACGATCACCGCCCACAGCGCGCGAAAGAAACGAATCAGTACGCTCATGGCTTGTCGCCTCCGATGGCGCCGGTGGCTCGCTCCACCATGCGCACGTAACCCGGCAGCAGCCGGCGGATCAGGACGCCGGACAGACCGGCCAGCGGCAGCTGCGGAGCGCCCGCCAGTGCAGGCCAGATGGAAGCCGCAACGGCGATGACCCATGCGGCCACGATGGCGTAGGCCAGGACAGCTACTGCCAGGGCAGCCCACCGCGCTGCGGTCTGCAGGAGACGGTGGCCGCGTCGGCGGCTGGCGTCAGCTGCCACCCGCTCCGCGTCCTTCTCCGGCAGCAGCAGGACACCGATCAGCGCTCCCGCCATGGCAACCAGCAGCACGGACTGCGGTACGCCAAGGATCACCCGTTCGGCCTCCCGCAGCGCGTCGGCTGTCGCCGGCGCCACTACAGCCGCAGTGAACGTCCCGACGATGGTTTTCAGTGTGCTCACGGGCTCAGTCACGGCACCACCGTCCCGCCGGCCTTGCGGTACACGGCCAACAGGTCGGCAATCTTGTGTTCGTGCTGGCCGTAACCAGCGCCCGGCAGGCTGGCCCAGATGTTGCTGACCGCCTTGATGGCTTCCCGGATCTTGCCCGCCTGGATCAGCGGCAGCGCGCGGCGCTCACGGATCTGCTGCAGCGCGATCAGATCCTGGCTCAAGGGCGAAAAGTCCTTGAGGCCGAGCGTCTTCTTGTACGCGTCGTAGTAGCGGCGCAGCAGCTGGTACCGGCCGGCTGCGGTTGACTGGATCTTGAGCTTCGGCAGGTCCACCAGCACACGAGGATGGTCGGCGTAGCCCCGGAACAAGCCACCACCGACCAGCACGTCGTAGCCGCGGTCGTTCGTGGGCTGCCTGCCGTTGTCCGTCCCTTCGGACCAGGCCAGCATGTCGAGAAAGGCCACGACGTTCACGCCGCCAGCCTGTTGGGGAGTGATCTGCGTCATTTCGGTTCCTGCAGAGGTTCAGCCCCGCCGCGTAGGCGGAGCACGGTACCCAGCCAGACCCGATGCCTAGCTAGGTTGTATAGATGAGCTCGCTCCGCGCAACGCCTTGGCCACCACCGACGGTGTAGCGGATGGGCACGCTGACCCGACTGAAGCGATCGAACAGCGCGCGCATGGCCGGGTGGTCGTTGATGGTCAGGATTGCCCGGCCTTTGAGCCGGCTCATGGTTTCTGCCAACAGCTCGTACTGATCCATGTCGAACTCGCTTCCATAGCCCGTGGTCTCCCAATACGGAGGGTCGAGCAGGAACAACGTTTCGGGCCGATCGTACTTCTCGATGCACCGCTGCCAAGTCAATTGTTCGATCACCACCCCCTGCAGTCGGAGGTGCGCATCACTCAGATCCTGTTCCAACCGGAGCAGATTGATGCGTTTTGCCGCCGTCGGGCCAACGCCCAGCGACTGCCCGTCCACCTTTCCACCGAAGCTCAGCTTCTGCAGGTAGTAGAACCGCGCGGCACGCTGGATGTCGGTAAGCGTGTCTACGTGCTGCAGTTGGGCCCACCGGTACATTTCCCGGCTGGTCAGCGACCACCGGAAGTGCCGAACGAACTCGTCCAGGTGGTTGGCGACCACTCGGTACAGCCTCACCAGCTCTCCGTGCGTGTCGTTTAGAACTTCAATCTTGGCCGGTGCACGCTCGAACAGCATGGCGGCGCTGCCAGCAAAGGCTTCGACGTAGCAGGTATGGGGCCGCTCGTTGATCAGCGGCAGCAGGTGCTTCGCCAGGCGTGTCTTACCGCCCGGCCAGGGGAACAATGTCTTTGTCTTCAAGTCTCAACCTGTGCGACATTCGTTAAGCAAACTGCGCGCGCTCTCCGGAGAGCGGCAGGGCTTAAGCCAATGGCACGCGGGCGAAACGCGTGTACTGCGGCGGCGCCTGGGTGCTTGCAGGCATCCAGGCGCCGCTCTGTTTAATGGTGGGGCGACGTGGAGTCGAACCACGCGAGTCACAGACGCCGGATTTACAGTCCGGCCCAGCGCCCATCTGGCAACCCGCCCCAGAAACGACGAACCGCAGGTGACTGGACCTCCCGAGTCCAGGCCTGCGGCCGTTGAGTGGAACGGATTGGAATCTCGCCCACGGTATCGATTGGACAACAATCCCGGTTCCGGCTGCAACTGCGGTAAGGTTCCTTACCGCAGTCGTGCGAATGCGGTAAGTTTCGCGGCGACTGCGGTAATCTTTGTGAAGGGCAGTTCGCCAAGTTACAGCGCAACTTGTGTGATTCGTTCTCTAAAACGAAACCCAGTCCGTATATTTTAGAAAATTGTCTTCGTAACTTTCTTCACACCGGCAACAAGATCAGCAACCTGTTCCGCCGTTGGCTCCACCGCCTTACTGTGATCGCAGAGATTTCTAACATCGCCCAGGTGCTGGATAAACCTCCACTGCGGTACATCTATCACTTCCGCACTCTTCAGAAGCTCGTTCAAGTCAGATATACCCGGGTTCTTCTTTGCCACTTTGATGGCATGATTTGAGCATACCTGAGCCAAATGGCGTTCAAGGACAACGCCAGCCATTGCCCCTGCGGCCCGAGTGAAACGCTGCTTTAGAAGTGCCCCAGCGGCATCCAACTCAGAATCAAACAAATCAGCTTGAACAAGTTGACTCAAATCGAAGAGAGAGCTTTCGAATCTTGGCTTAACCGACTTGAGAATGGCCAACTGTTGTTGAAAGTGCGGAATTGCCGCATCAATACCAACAATTTTGTCGTGCCCCCGTGTTACTTCAAGCCCTTGAAGCCCATCTTCAATCCGATAGCTTTCAAAGCCGATTGACTTTCGGGATTTTGGCTTCTCATAGTGGCGCACGAAGTCGGCCAAACGATCAGGAAGCAACTGTCTAATAAGGCTAAGCGCCTCCGAATACCAAGCCTGATACTCCGATTTGAAGTCCGGAACAGCTTTCAGGAACTCTTCAGCCCCCTCCCCGAGTTGCTTTTCTACTTCCTTGTCGAATTCGCTGCGATACGCATATCGCTTAATTCCATTGAGAAGGGCATCACCCGTTGCGATCAACGCACTCAGGTCATTCTTGTACCGCTCCAAATTTGAGATCATCGAACATTCCTCGATCGAAGGCTTTACGGCACTCACTAAAAGGGCTGCGAGGCGTCACAGAGGTTACAGAGTCAAGCAAAGGCTTTATAGGCTGGGAATAGCCGCAATATCAAGCACTTCAAGAGAGTCAGTAGAATACTCGAGCACTGAACTCGCTTCGCCCATCTTCCAACGCCTGACGCAGCGTTGCGGCTGCGATCCCGTACACGCGCAGATAGTCTTCCTTCCGCATCTTGGCCGCCTTGGCAGCATCCTGTGCGGCGATCTTCCCTTCGGGCCACACCAGGTCATTCATTGCGTCCTGTAGCACCAGCCTCATGCGCCAGCGGTCGGCCGGGTCATCCATTCGCAGCGCAGGCTTTGCGCCGCTGCGCCGCTGCCACTGAATTTGCCGTATCACCCGCTTGGCCAGAGTGCGCCCCAGCGACGAAAGGGACACGCCTTGCCCGCGCAGCGCCACGGCCATCACCACCTGCTTGCCCATGGAATCACGCATCATTCCGACGGCACCGGAGATATCTGCCGCCGTAAGAGGCTGTATGGACGACCGGCCGTTCGATGGCTCGCGGAAACTGCCGCCGACCAGCATGCGGGCGATCAGTTCGAGCGGGTCACGCTGCAGGGTGGGTTCTGGCACCGGTACTCGGTCGCGCACCACCCTCGCTGCTGGCGGCGCCGGAGGCGCGTGGTGTTTGTGTCCCCACGCCTTGGCCGCCTGAGCTTCCGCATCTGCGCCGACGCACAGCTCACTCTGGGCGCTGCAGCGCGCGCACACGACCTGCGCGGTGCGCCGGCTGCTGGAGCTGCCCCGCGCGCGCATGCGCACCTCGTCGCTTCCGCAATTGCCACACGGCTTTAAGGCCGCCGCTGGCGCGGCTACTGCCGACATCAGGCCACCTCGCAGTTGCTGACCCAGCGGGACCGGCCGTCCTGCCAGACGTCCCACACGCTGCCGTCGACCTGACACCTGATAGGGCCTTCCCTCCCCTCCAGGTACAGGTGGTGGGTTGCCTCATCCAGGCTCGGGAATTTCGGGATCATCGGGGGGTCTCCATGGTTGTCACGTACGTTGTTTCCAGGGCCACGCCCTGCTGTTGAAGGAATTGCTGGGCCAGCGCGCGCAACTGGTTCTCGCCCACGTCCAGGCGCTCCACCAGGTGTTCCCCCGGGCTGCGCACGCCTTCGATCTGCTCCCGCTTCACCCCGAGCACGTCCGACACGATCGGGTCGCTGCCGCTGTCGGAGAGCAGGAAGTACGCCATAACCGGCTCGGTCTGCCCGTCGCGGTGGACGCGGCCGATGCACTGCTCGTGGACACCTGGCGACCAGTCCAGTTCGCCGAACACCACGGTGCTGCATACGTGCTGCAGCCCGTCTATACCCGCACCCGAGCGGAGGCTGATCAGCATCACCTGGCTAGCGCCGCTGATGAATGCGTCTTTCGCTGCCTGCTTCTGGCTCGGCGACTCGCTGCCGGTGTACATGACGGGGTTGTACGCAGCGAGCTTCTCCTGCCAGATGCTGTAGACCTCGCGGTGCCATCCGAACAGCAGCACCTTCTGGCCGCTCTCCAGCAGCAGCCTGACGAACTCGGCCACGTAGGGCGCCTTGGCCACGCCGGTCGCCTGCCGCAGCAGGCGGTCGAACTCGCCGGCGGCCTGCATCTTCTCGCCGCGGTACTGCTCGTTGGCCCGCAGGATGATCCGCGCCAACGCCGCGGCGTCGCCGGTGATGGCATCCAGTGCTTTGGCGTCGGATTCCACCTCGTGCGGGATCTTCGACAGCGCCGGTAGCTCACGCCCCACTTCCTTGCGGGTGCGGCGCAGCATGATCCCCTGCCGCCGCAGGTACTGGCCGAATTGCTCTGCGTCCTGCAGCTTGGCCTTCTCCCCGGGCGCGGAGATGCACCATTCCCGGAGGAACTCATCGTAGGTGCCCAAGCAGCCCGGCAGCAGCGGGTCGACCACATGGAAGAACTCGCAGCCGTAGTTGTAGATCGGGGTGGCGGTCAGGCCCATGCGGAGCCGCGCACGGCTGGCCAGATGGCGACAAGCGCTGTGGATGCTGCTGTCCGGGCTGCGCAGCTGCTGGCATTCCTCGAACACCGCGTACTGCGCGATCTCCCCCAGCGTCTCGGCCCAGCCCCGGAGCTTGTGGTAGCTGACCAAGATCACGTCCGGCAGCGTGTCCCACAGGTCCTTGATCCTCTGCTTTGGCTGGCGCACGAGCGGGTACGGCGCGCTCTTCCTGATGTGGTGCACGCGCAGCTGGGGTGCAAATTCGGCCAGCTTCTCCGGCCAGTGGTTCGGCAGCGCCGCCGGGTACACCACCACGGCCGGCAGGTTGCCCGGCGCGGCCATCGGGCAGATGCCGGTGACCGTCTTGCCGAGGCCAAGATCGTCGGCCAGCAGCAGGCCGCCGCGGATGGACAGCTGCGCCCCCGCCACCCGCTGGTACTCCCGCGGCGGCTTGGCCAAGGTGAACTCTGGAATCTGAACACGGCCGGCCAGCAGTTCGCCCAGGCTGCGCTCCATGTCCACATGCTCGTCGGCCAGTTGCTGCAGCGCGCGCTGCGTGTCGGCATCCATCGAAAGCGGGTATCGCTGGGTGAACCATTGCAGCTCCCGGCTGTTCTCCGGCGTGGCGGAGAGGTCGATGTGCTCTGCAGCGTGCTGGCGCACCCGGGGAAATACGCGCTTCATGCGCGCGCGGACCTGCGGCTCGCAGATCACCCGCCAGGTGCTGCCCGCCGCGCTGTACAGGAGGGTTCCATAGGTCGTCTGCATCAGAGTGCCTGCCTCTTCAGGCGGATGATGTTGAAGGGCTTGCCCTGCCAGGCCGGCCGGGCCACGAGCGGGCGTTCGCCCCAGCGCTCGGTAGTAGCGAGCAGCACACCGCGCACCTGCGGCAGGCTGATGTAGCGCCCAACCTGCCGCAGGGCGTCGGCTAGCGAGCCCGCTACCTTCACCTCGATCACCAGGCCGTCGAGCCAGAAGTCCGCGCGGTTGCTGGCATCGAGCCGGTACTCGCGCACGTGGGCATGGCCGGCCTGGTCAAGAACGGTCGACAGAGCCTGGTGCAGCTGCACCTCAGAGCCGTAGCGATACCCGAAGCCGGCCAGTAGCCGACCAATACCCTTCAGCTGCAGCTGCTCTTCCATGGCGGTACCCGGCTTGACCGGCGTCACCTCCCGGCCCGTGACGAATGCACCGACCATCAGGGCACCTCCGGCCGCTGCGCGGCCTCAATTGCTTGGCGCATGTCTCGGCGCGTCGCTTGGGCCAGACAGGCAAGGCGAGCCGCGCGGGCAAAGGCCTCGTCCTTCAGGTTCCACACAACAAGGCATTCCGGATCATTGCTGCGCACGTCTCGATCCATTGCCGCAACTTCGGCCAGGGCATGCACTGCCCGGTCCGCAAGGCTCGGATGGTCACCCATGGACCACCTCCGCAGCCAGCTGCAAACCGCTGGCCGCGTCGGCCTGAGCCCATGTCATCTGCCCCCGGTCGATGTTCTCGGCCAGCCGCGACAGGCCCTTCGCGGTCACCAGCACTTGCTCGTGTACGCGCTCCTGCTCACTGTCGGTGCGCTGGATGCACGCCTTGTGCACCAGCACGCCCTGCTGCAGGCGGTTCTGGTACGCCAACCAGTTCTTGCTGCCCGCGCGGCGGTAGATCCAGCCGTGCTCGGCCAGCCAGGCGAACAGCTGGCGCGGCTGGACCTGCAGCATCTTGGCGGCGGTGCTGATGTTGAAGGCACCGTCAGCTTGGGTCAGCCGCAGCAGCGCGCGGACCTGCGGCTCCTGGTACTGCACACGCGCCTCAAGGATCTCGGCCTTCTCGCTGTAAGACAGCAGCAGCGCGCGCAGCGTTGCCGGATCGGTTAGCGCCTGCATCGGGTCAGGCGCCGCCGCCCCGGCCGTGAGCGCGTCATAGGCGCGGATCACCTGCAGGCTGAAGCTGGGGCTGATCCACATGGCGTAGGCATACACCAGCTCGCGCACCACGTAGCTGCCGCCGTAGCGGCCGGCCACCGAGTGCACCGGGTAAATCCGGGAATCACCGGAGTTGACCAGCTCGGCCACCAGTTCCTCGGTCTGCTTCAGGCGCTGCCAGTCGCTGGGCTGGTGGCGCTTCGCACCACCGGATGCCTGGTGCAGGTCGTTCAGGCAGAACCTGCCCACGTCGTCGCGGCGCACAGTGACCCCGCCAATCATCATTGCGTTCAAGAGAACACCTCCGTTTTCCAGCCGCCGCCCGGGGCGCGCTGGACTGCCAGGAATCGAAACGGGTACATCTCGGCGGCCACCTTCACCTTCACGCGGGCGTCTTCCTCCCAGAAGCCCTTCACCTCGTGGGCCTCCAGGTCACCAGCGGCCGTCATCACGAAGAAGTCGATAGTGAGGTGGGTCTTTTCGGCCAACTTCAGCTTCACGGACTCGAACCGGAACCATGCGATCTCACCGGCGGCAAGCTGCAGCGCCAGATGCGCGGCATAGGCTTCTTCGGTCTTGTTCATCTCCCCGGGCACGTGCCGCGGCCTGCCGCGTGCCACCTTGCCGGCGGCGTTTCCACTGCCAGAGGGCTGAACAGCAGACGGCGGGCGGTAGGCGCGCGGCGCGGCCGGTGTAGGCCCGGCTGCCGGCGCACTGGCCTGCACGAGGCGGCGCATGCCTTCCGGCATGTCCTGCACGGTTGCGTACCGCAGGGAACGGCTGGATGTCTTCTTCGGCGGCATCAGGCAGATGCCTCCATAGCTCTCCACACGCGCATTGTTCGCTGCCGGAATGCGTCGAACTCCTGCCGGGCGCGTTGCTGCGCGGCCTGGTGCTCGCGGTCCATCTGCTCGAGCATGCAGTCGAATTCGACGTTAAGCAGTGCCATCAGCTGTTCCATGGACAACCCGCCGCGCGTGCGCTGCCCCGATGGTGGCGCGAGCATTGGCATGGCCAACTGCTGCTGACCCGAAGGCGGCGCCGGCGCACGCTCTACGCGGCCGGCCTCAGTCGCAGCCCACGTCGCCACCGGCCGCCCGTCGCGGCCGCTGTCGCGGTTCTCGCACCTGCGCACCAGCCCATCACCATCCAGCTCTCGCAAAAGGCCAGCCACGGCGGCCGTGCTCAGCAGCATCACCTCGCGCGGCGCGCCTGACTCGAGCGCGGCGTTGCCCATCAGCTCCAAGGCCTCCGCTGCAGTGCTCTCGCCGTGGATGCCCAAGCAGAACAGAAGCAGCTGCCGCTGGTAGGCGCGGATTTCAGCCGGCTCCATGCGTGCCTCCGAAACCCAGGTCCGCCGCGGCCTGCGCCATGGCGCTGCGGGCGGCGGCGCGGTTGCGCACCACGTGCAGTTCTGGCTTGGGTGCAGGCAATGCAGCCATCGCCTCGGGCACGGCGCCGCCGTCCATGACGTGCTTCACCGCCCTCTCGTAGGCGTTGGCCAACATGCGCTGCTGCTGCGCGCCGCTCTCGGCCGTGGCGTAGGCGTGCAGGTCCAGGTTCGACCGCACAAGCACGGTGAACCCGCTATGTGCTTGGCCGGGTCGCATCTGGCCATCAACTTCTGCCAACGACGGCACGCCCAGGCACATGGCCCGGAATTGCCCGGGGTTCGGCGGCCACTGCAGCGCACTGCGCAGGCAGTTGCCCATACCGTCGGCTACCTGTCGCGGGGTGATGCCAACCAGCACCTGGAACCACAATTCACCGGCGGTGGTCAGGCTGCCCGCGTTGTTCACTGGGGCTGAGCCGTTCTCACGCACCCACTTTCCGGGAAACATGCCGGCCATCCGTTCCCACACCGTCCACAGCATGCTCACCGCGCGCTGGTCGGGCTCAGTGATGGACGGGTTCGAACTCGACGTCGATGACATCGCCGCCCGTTCCGCCAAAGCCGCCAGCTCCCGCGCGCTGCTCGAATTGTCGCCGCTGCTCTGTGACCTGATCGGCAGAACCTGGCTGATGGCTTGCATTGGTGCCTCCGGTGGTATTGGGGATTGCGGGCATTGCGCCTGCCGCATGGCGGTTGCGGGCGGTCTTGATCGCCCAAGGGAACGGGTTCGTGACCGGTGGCGATCGCGCCAGCCCTTCAGCGACCGTGTGCCCCAGCGTCTCCGGCGTCACGCCCTCCTTCAGGGCGGCCAGCAGGTCGGGGTGGCTCGGGTTGGTGGAATGGCAACCGGCCTTGCGCATCAGCAAGCACGCACGCCCCGCGTCGGTCACGCCTCCCAGAGATCCTTGAGTGAGATGTGATCTATCTGGAGTAGTAATGGGGTCTGGGGTCTGGGTACCCGTGTTCACACCTGTGTTCACACCACCTGTCACGCGTGACTCTGCGTGACATGTCACGCGTGACAACTGGTCGAGCGTCACGCGCTCGTCGCCCGTGACATGCGTGACATGGAGCGCCTTTAGCTGTGCCATCGTGACCATGCCGTCCGGCACGACGCCGACAGCGCGCAGGTCTTCGAACAGCATGGTTCTGCGTGCTCGGGTGCGCGCCTGGCGCTCGGTTTCATTGCTCTTTCGGGCATCGCGGCGGCCTTGGCCCTCGGCAATACGGCCTTGCGCCTTTGCGATTTGCTCATCGCAGCGCTTGCTGTGTCGCAATCCGTCATCTGCCACGGGGAAGTAGCGCTCGGCGACCTTCTTGACTGCGGCCTTGTCCGCCGCAGTGATTGCGCCGGCGATGATGTACAGCTCGGCCAGGCTCTCTGGCAGCGCCTGCTCTTCCGAGTAGTACGCCAGCATCAGCTTGAAGTAGACGCCGTGGTCGGTCAGGGACAGTCGGGTCGTGTCCTTGAGGTAGTCGCCCGGGAACATCTCGAAGTAGATCATCAGGGTTCCCCAGCACCGCGCTTGCCGCGTGCCGCGGCACCGGGGCTGCCAACCCTGGTCAGCTCATGCTCGTTCGGCGGCAGCGTCTCCAGCCGGTATGTCTCACCCAGGCTGCTGCGCCAGCGGTACGCAGTGGCGCGGCTCACGCCGAAGTGCCGGACAATGGCCTCAACGGTTGGGAAATCGCTGAGCTCGATTGCCCAGCGCATGAACTCCATGACGATCCTGGTGGTGTTGTAGCCGGCAAGGGCGTGCTGCGGCGCGCTGCGCCGCGGCTTCTTTTCAGTCATCGCGGCGGCTACCGGAGCTACGGCCGGCTCTCGCTCGGCCGGAGCGGCGCGGAGCGCAGGGCCACAGCGCAGACCGAGGGTCGGACTGATGTTCATCCTGTCGCCCCCGCATGACCCGATACGGGAACCTCACGCCCCACCGCGGTGCTCAGCTGCCGCAGGCCGGGAAGCCGCCGCTTGGCGGCCGCCGGGTCGTTGAGGTCCTGCAGCGCGAGCTGCCAGCGATATGCCGTCGCGCGCGAAAGGCCGAATCGCTTCTGAAGCGCATCAACGCGCACCGGCTGCGGCTGCTCTTTTGCCCAGAGGACGACATCCACCATGGGCAGAAGCGGCACCACACTCTCGGGGATGCGACGGCCGGCACTGTCGAATTCGCTGACCACGGCGATTGCCCAGCTCACCATTGCTCCGCCGCTCATCGCTGCGCACCCTGCACTGCTCGCGGCGCCAGATCCTGCAGGTGGCCCGACACGTAGCGTTTGGCCGTCACCAGTTCCGCCTCGAGCTGACCGATCTCGTCCAGCGCGCGGCGCAGCTCGGGTATGTCCTTCGGGCAGATGCGGCCGTCGGCCAGGACGTTGGTGATCGCTTCGAGCGTGTGACCGAACTCCACCGACAGGCGGGCCACAGCCAGCACGCCGGCATGCGGCTCCATCATCGGGATACGGGCACCGAGAAAGCCATAGCGCTGGGCCAGTTCGCGCGAGCAGGCGTCGCGCCAGTGCGGCGGCAGCGCACGAACCCACGACTCTTCCAGGTCAACAGGCATCTTGACCGTGCCATTGCGGATGCGGGCAATGAGCTGGCCGTTGGACTTCAGCGCTTTTTCGGTGCTGTCGGCGTCTACACCGACATGGAAGTGCAGAATGCGCTCGGCTGGCGCTACGTCCGCCATGTACTGCTCGGCGATCGCCTGGGCAAGGCTGCTGTCGGTGTGGCCGCTGTTGCGGATGGCGTCGGTGGTGTGCCGGAACACCACCGCAGAGCGCGGCTCGTGGTACTGAGGATCAGGCTTCATTTACGCACCTCGGGAGGCGATGCAAAGTGGTCGCCATGGACAGGACGACCGAAATTCAGGGATTGGGTGGCTTGCGGATCGCGGCTCAGGGGTCTGATGGGACGCTGTTACGCCGCGTCGACCGGCACGATCCGGTCAGCGTCTGGGTCGGTCTCCGAGCAGGGGAGTTCGCCGAAGATGTCAGGCCGCAGTTCATGCCTCGAGACTTGGGTCATCGCCTCGATCGACAGGATGTGGTGCGCGGCAACCGGCCGACGGCCTGTGCGCCATTGCGAAACCAACGCGGGGTGAACCTTGAGCAGGCGCGCTAGTGCGCCCTGCCCTCCTACCGCGTCGATGGCCTTTTGGATCGGTACCACGTGGTGGTTGGGCTCGTTCATGCGCCAAACATAGCAGTGCTATTTACCCATGTAAATAGCATCGCTGTTCGTCTTCCTGAACACCTTCAAATAGCATCGCTATATGCCTAGGCCAGCTAACCCCAAGACCGCTGAAGGCCGCGCAATCGCGGAGGCCATCACCCGCGCCGGCCTGACCCAGGCGCTGGTTGCCGAGCGGCTGGAGGTCACCCCCAGCTTCATTTCTCAGTTTTCGACTGGCTTGCGACCAGTGCCGTGGGACAAGGCAGAGGCGTTGGCCGATGTTCTCGGGCTGCAGCCTCAGGAAGTAAGCGCTGAGTACGCTCGCCTGATGGACAGTTTCGGCACGTCTCAGGTTGCGAGACTTAACGCCGATATCGTCGTGGCCGCCATCGCCGTGGTGCGCAAGGCTCTAGATCTGGCCACAGGCGAGACATTTGATGTCGAGCAATCGCCCGATCTGTTCGCCCAGGCGCTGCGCGTTGCACTTGCTGCGGATTTGAGGAAACAGGGGAAGCGTACAGATGGATCTCGATCAGGAGATGGACAAGCTAGCTCAGCTGATCGCGCTGCGCGCGCAGCGGAAGTTGGGCGAGAAGCCCAAGCTCACGGTGGTCGGAAGCGTAAAGCCGGCTGAGCTGCCAGCTACAGCACCTGATGGAGCCAGCAGGAAGGTCACGCACCCGGCGGGCCGCATGGACGTCGTACTTCGTGAATCACACTGCCGCATGATCCGGCATTTTCAAAGGCGCTGGGGCGCTCCCATGCAGCTTCTGATCGATCAGGCTTGTTTCGGTTACCTGGGAATCGAACAGCTTCCGGACGATGACCTGATCCAGCTGCATAAGGACCTGGAGCGCGCCGAAGATTGCATGCGGGACGGCGTCAGCTTTGAGGATGCCGGCTTGCTCCGCAGCCGCTATGGATGAGAGGCATGACCAATGAGGAAGTACTTGTACACCGCTGGGATAGTGGTGCTGGCCCTTTGTGGGTGCGTCAACGCAAGCAATCCTATCAACGATCCAGCGCGCGCCGCCGCTGCCCGCGCTTCTGCATCGGCAGCTGAAGCTGCCACAAAAGCCCAAGAGGCTATTGACACGCTCAGGGGGTCAACGGCCGAACTGTGCGAAGGCGAGTCCACTGCTGCCGAGCGCATCATGAAGGCAAGGCAGATGGGCACCCCAATGGCGACAGTCATGGCGACGGCGACGAAGTATGGTGAGCCCTACGTGGGCTTCGTCCACAAAGCATATGAACTCCCTCGCTTGACCAGTGATGCCGTCAAAGACGTGGTCACAGGGGAGTTTAGAGACGCTGCATACAGCGACTGCCTCAAGCGTTGGGAATTCTGATTTCTTAACGGATTCAGAAATTCATTGAGATAAAGCGCGCCTCGTAAACAGCATCGCTATTGTAAAGGTTAGATAGCAGCGCTATTGTTCCGCCACCGGCTTCTGCCGCGTACGGAGACCTAGCAATGCCCCTGACCCTCAGCACCAAGCGCACCGCCCGCGTCGGCATGGCCGCCTTGGCGTGCTTCATCGCCCTGGGCGTGGTTGCCTGGGCCACCCCCTCCGATGCACCCGCCGCGGCTACAGACGACGCGCCGAACGGGCTGGTGATCACCAGCCCCCGCATCTGCGCCGCTCTGGCTGTGTATGAGCTGGCCGCCGGGGACGATTGGGCACTGCGTGCCACCGTCGCCAACACGACCCTCAACGCCTTCCGCGATGCAGACCGGGTGCCCGACTGTGCGGCAGGCGTCACTGCGGCGCTGACGCAAAACTTCGAGCCGGCGCGCTGGCAGCTTGCCCTCGACGCGGCAGATGCCGTCCTGAGCGGCTCCTATGAGATTTCCCCGGCGGCATGCGTCCGGGCCAATGCGGTTGTCCCCCTGTCGACCGCAGACGGCAAAGAGCCGAGCACCTCCCCGGTGCTGGCCCGGGCGCAGTGCGTCATGCACGAACTGGCCTTCGTGGAGGTGGCGCCGTGATCACCGGCCTCCTTACCGAACCGCGCGCCGCGATGATCGGCACACAGCGCCTGCCCCTGAGCCCCACCGAATCTAGGGTGCTGCAGCTGATCATCAACGCAGGTGACACCCCGATCAGCCGCTTCCAGATCGAGCGGGAGATCTACGGCGCCTCCGGCCGCAAGTCGAACACCGTCGAGGTGACCATCTGCCGCCTGCGCCAGAAGCTGGCCCAGCACGGCTACCGCATCAATGCCACCCGCAGCCGTGGCTACACGATCAGTCAGGCCGGTGCAGCATGATCGCCGCCATCACCTACCCCCTCGCACAGCGCGCGGCCGTCGCCGCCAAGGCAGCCGCTACGGCCGCCACTGGTATGGGCTTCGCCCCGAACCTGGTCGCCGCAGCCGCTGACGTTGCCGCGCGCGCAGTGCTGGAGCGTCGCGCCAGTGCCGGTCGAGCCATCGCCGATGTGCGCAGGAATCTTCGCCGCATGTTGCGGGCACAAGGCGGTGCCGCATGAGGGCTCCTGCGATCAAGCTCCCGGCCCCTGACCTGACGCCGGACCAGCGCGCGGCCTTGGAGCGCGCGAAGCGCCCCCGCCGCCATCCCTACCGCGTGTACTGCACGCACCAGGCGAGCGCGCAGCGTCAGCGCGAGGCGGAAGAGCAGCGCCAGCGCGTCGCGCCGAACCTGCACAGGTTGGTGCGCTGATGGACGGCCTGCATCTGATCGGCGGCGGCCTGGACGCGGTGATCGTCAGCACGGCCACGCCGACGCCTGAAGAGAGGCTGCAGCGGTACGCGGCGGCAGTTGCTGCCCACCCGTGCCGCTGGTTCTCGCTGCGCGTGCAGTTCGGCCAGATCCTGCAGCGCTCGCTCAAGAAGGGCATCCGGGTGGGCTACGCGGCGTGGCAACGGCAGATGCCGGCTCTCTGGCCCCGTGTACATATCAACTGACTGGAGAAGCTTCGAATGCCGACCATCACTGTCGACGTCGACCTTGACGATTTCGATGACCAGGACCTCTTGGAGGAGTGCAGGGTTCGCGGTCTCAATGTGCTGCCCACTGCCCCTGCCGATGTGCCTGTTGCGGAGCTGGTTGTAGAGCGCGCCTATCTCGCGGCTCGCGCCATGACCGAACTTCCGCAGGAGCTGAAAGACCTGTTCTGGGTCGTGCATGGCCGCGCAATCGCATGACGCAGAAGGGCCGCCCGGGATGGACCTCCGCAACCAGCTCGACATTTTCGACCACGACCCAGCGCGCCTGGCCAAGGCCAACCGCGTTGCGGCCGAGAACGCCCTGACCGATCCGTTCTTCTCCCAGAGGGTCCGACAGGACCGTCACGACTACTACATCGCCGAAGCCGAACGCCTTGAGCGCTTGGCAGCCATGGCCGAGAAGCCGGCCACCACCGCAGCCTGAGATCTCCCGAATGAAACAGCCTCAGCCCAGCGAAGCCAAATCTTCAACTCCGATCCCCGACAGCGCGATTGAAGCGTTCCGCGTTGCCTACGCCACCCATGGCACCCAGAAGGGCTATGCGGAAGCCATCCGTGCCGGCCTCGCCGCCGCGGCGCCACTGATCAGCCATGACGCCCTGCTCTCGCTCGAGCAGGATGCGCAGGCCTACCTGGTGCGCCAGCTGGACATTGCCCTGAATGGTGAAGCCGCCGCAGCGCGCGAGCCGGTGCTGGCTGATCTTCTGAGCCAGTGTCAGAACGAGGTTCGCCGCCGCAGCGGTCCAGTTTTGACCACGCTTCCGATCGGAGTGCAGCACCACCTACGGCAGGTGTTCAGCGATATGGCCGACCGCGCGCGCCTACTGACCGACGCCGCCGTGCGTGAAGTCGTGCTGGTGGGCACTACGGAGGTGCGCTGTGGCTGACCAGGCGATCGCCGGCGCTCTGCCGGATGCAGAACTGGAGATCCTTCGCCATGCCCTGGGCGTCGGCGACTGCGGTAGAGAGCGCAGCTACCGAAATCACTTCGTCACCGGCCCAGGCGGCGCCGACCACAAGCACTGCGTGGCGCTCGTAGCGCGCGGGTTCATGGTCCAGCGCGCGGGGAACGCGATTACCGGCGGGAGCGACCTGTTCAACGTCACCGAGGCCGGCCGAGTAGCGGTGCAGGAGCACACTCCGCCGCCGCCGAAACTGACCAGGTCGCAGCAGCGCTACCAGCAGTTCCTGCGCTACGACGGTGGTGTGACGTTCGGCGAATTTCTGCGGGGCTGGCGATGACTACGATCACCACAGACACGCACAGCGCAATGGATAGGCCAGAGATCATCGGCGGCGACGCTATCGCTGAGGCAAACGGAAAACTCTGCTCGTTCTCGATGCGATGGGAACTCGATGGCGACTACATGCGCTGCCGGATCTGCCAACGCCCACAGCTGACCAGCTACGCACGCTACCCGTTCCCGCACGTGGCCGGCTGCAAGGGCGCGAAAGCCCATGAGGCGCATCCGTGGGTCACCTTCGTGCAGCTGATGGCTCCGCTCAGCCATGCGGTGTGCAATGGCTGAGCCGCGACCTATTGGCCTGCTGCTCTCAAATGACCAGCGTGCCGTCTCCACGAATGCTCGTCACATGTCGCAGCAGCTGCGCAGCAAAATCTATCGCTTCGCGATCAGCCATCTGACGGCTCGGCACAGGCTCCATCAAGTGCCTGTGCACAACGGAATCGCCTTGGCTCACTTCCACGTAAGCGTCGAAGTAGCCAGTGCCATCCGATCGCTGCTGGCAACGCGCTTGGAGCACGTGCCCGCTCTCGTTGATCTCGCGATGCAGTGTCTGAGCAATCTGCGAACGGGCGGTGCGAACGCCAGCTTCGCGCGCATCTTCCAGCGAGCCTGGAACAGCAAGCCCATGCCCAAATCTGACTGTATTTCCATTCGGCTGTTTGACCTCCACGACATGCACAGACCAACCGTTGGTTGTCTTCTTCACGTCGACCTTTGCAAAGAGACCGTCCTGATGAACGAGAAGGACTTCGGAATGATCGGGTTGGATGTGCGACATGGCATCGGCTCGCTGGGGTTTGCCCGAGCTTATCACCGCGGAGATCGTTCCAATGGCTGACGGCTCCCACGCTTTCAACTTCCCCATGCCGCAGCGCTCCCGGCTGCGCCCCGGCGAGATCGTCGTGGATCTGTTCGCCGGCGGTGGTGGCGCATCGGAAGGGCTCAAGCAGGCCCTCGGCATCGATCCCGCCCTGGCCTACAACCACGACGAGCTGGCCATCGGCATGCACGCCGCCAACCACCCGCTGACCCAGCATCACCGCGAGGATATCTGGCACGCCGACCCGCGCGTGGACGTGGCCGGCCGCCCTATCGGCTGGTTCCATGCGTCGCCGGACTGCACGCACTTCAGCCAGGCCAAGGGCGGCCAGCCGCGCAGCCGGAAGACCCGCGCATTGTCGTGGGTGGTGTTGAAGTGGGTTGGCCAGCTGCTGCGTGCTGATCGGCTGCACGGGACCAACACCGCGCCGCGCATCATCTCCATGGAGAACGTGTGGCAGATCCTGACCTGGGGTCCGCTGGTGGCAAAGCGCTGCTGCAAGACCGGCCGAGTGATCACCCTGGACTTGGTCCAGGCCGTGCACCCGGAGTCGGGAAAGCCGCTGTTCCGGCGTGGCAAGCCGGTCATGGTCAACCGAGTCGCCGACAAGGGCGAGCGGGTGCCCGTCGAGCGCCAGGCTCTTGTCCCCCACAAGCGTTACAGCGGTCGCACTTGGCGGCAGTTCGTCGCGGCACTGCGGGCGCTGGGCTACGCGGTGGAGTGGCGCAAGCTTGTGGCTAGCGATTACGGCGCCGGCACCAGCCGCGAACGCCTGTTCCTGCTCGGCCGCCGCGACGGCCAGGCCATCGTGTGGCCCGAGCCTACCCATGGCACAGCCCCGGGGCAGAAGCCGCGCGTGACTGCTGCTGACTGCCTGGACTTCTCGATTCCCTGCCCATCCATCTTTACTCGGGACCGACCGCTGGCCGACGCCACCATGCGCCGCATCGCCAAGGGCGTCATGCGGCACGTCATCAACTCGGCCGATCCCTTCATCGTCCCTGCAACACACCAGGGCGGCGATCGCGTGCACAGCGTGCGCGACCCCATGCGCACCATCACCGCCGCCAATCGCGGCGAGCTGATGCTGGCCGCACCGGAGCTGGCGCCATTCCTCACCGAGCATGCGAACGCAAGCCGCCAGCGGACGATGCCGGCGGACGAGCCACTTCCTACTGTCTGCGCGGGGGTGAAGGGTGGGCACTTCTCGGTGGTATCCCCGACACTTGTCCAGACCGGCTATGGCGAGCGCGAAGGCCAGGCCCCGCGTGCACTCGACCTGCAGCAGCCGCTGGGCACGATTGTCGCGGGCGGTGTGAAGCACGCTGTGGCCGCGCCGCACCTGGTGAAGTTCCGTGGCGACAGCCTCGGCACCGCGGCCACCGAGCCCGTGCCGACGATCACTTCTGGTGCTGGTGCAGCCAGGCCGGCCGGCGCAGCGCATGCTCTCGGTGTAGCCGCCACCTCGCTTGTGACGCTGCGGCGGAACATGGTCGGCGCCGATGCGCGAACGCCGCTCACCACCGTAGCCGCTCAGGCCGAACACCACGCGGTATCGAGTGCCTTCATGGTCCAGGCCGCACACGGCGAAGGTCGAACTGGCGGCGTCCAACGCTGGGGAACGGGCAGCAAGGATGCTCGCTCACCGGTCGGCACGGTCACTGCCAGTGGCAACGGCGGGCACGCGGTGGCAGAGGCGGAGCTGGCGCAACTGTCCCCCGAGCAGGAGGCAGGTGCACTGCGAGTTGCCGCGTTCCTGGTGAAGTACTACGGCAGCGGCATCGCCGTGGGGCTGCATGACCCCGTGGACACGGTCACCACCAAGGACCGCTTGGCGCTGGTCACCGTGGTCATCAAGGGTACGCCCTACGTGATCGTGGATATCGGCCTGCGCATGCTCAAGCCGCATGAGCTTTTCCGTGCGCAGGGCTTCCCACGGACCTACATCATCGACCGCACCGCCGACGGCACCGAACTGAAGACCACAGCGCAGGTCCGCATGTGCGGCAACAGCGTCAGCCCGCCACCGATGTTCGCGATCGCAGAGGCCAACCTTGACCCGGTGCCGGCCGACATGGCGGTGGCGGCATGACCGGCGCTGCCCTGGCCAAGCACGTTGCCCGCGTGCTGCTGACCGAATGCCGGGCGCGCCGACACGGCCTCGGCTTCTGGTTCGCCTTCAACGCTGCACAGCGCGCGCGCATGCGCGCGACCGCTCCCGCACCACTGCCGGCATCGCCACGCGCACCGGCACTGCCGGCCCAACTGGACCTGTTCGCATGATCCACATCGGAGACTGCCTGGAAGTGATGCGCGGAATGGCCGCCGGCTCGGTCGACGCCATCGTGACCGATCCGCCCTACGGCCTGTCGTTCATGGGCAAGCGCTGGGATTACGACGTACCCAGCACCGAGATTTGGGCCGAGTGCCTGCGCGTGTTGAAGCCTGGCGGCCACCTGCTGGCTTTCGCCGGAACCCGCACGCAACACCGCATGGCAGTGCGAATCGAGGATGCTGGCTTCGAGATCCGCGACATGATCGCGTGGGTCTACGGCAGCGGTTTCCCGAAGTCGCACAATGGTGCTTGGGGCGGTACCGCTCTGAAGCCAGCGCTCGAACCGATCACGGTCGCCCGCAAGCCTCTTACAGGTACGGTGGCAGCCAACTGGCATCAGCATGGCACCGGTGGGCTCAACATCGACTCTTGCCGGATCGAGACGATGGACAAGCTCGGCGGCGGCGACCAATCGGCCGCGCCGAAGATTGCTTCCGATGGTTGGCACCGGCCATGGATGGAGGACGAGCAGGCAAAAGCCGCACATGCAGACCGTTGCAACACCAACGTAGCGAAGGCGGAAGCGCTGGGTCGCTGGCCTGCCAACCTGATCCACGATGGCAGCGAGGAAGTACTCGCGGCATTCCCTGCAGCGCCGGGACAGAAAGCGAACCTGAGCGATGATGGGGAAAGCGCCCGATTCTCGGTCGTGTACGACGGCGGGCCCCTCCCGCGAGGCGGCGAAGCGAGTTCGAACAGCGTCAACGATGGAGCGGTGGGCTTCAAGATGCGTCCTGGTGCACGCCGTTTGGATAGCGGCAGCGCTGCCCGGTTCTTCTACTGCGCCAAGGCAACGCGTGAAGACCGCAACGACGGCCTCGATTCTGGCCCGGTGCCAGCAGTATCGGCTGGCGCAACGATGCGCGACCGCGAGACTGCCAACTGGCCGGCGCGGAACGGCAACCACCACCCCACCGTGAAGCCGACTGACCTCATGCGCTACCTGTGCCGGCTTGTCACTCCTGCCGGCGGCACGGTGCTGGACCCGTTCATGGGTAGCGGCAGCACCGGCAAAGCTGCCGTTCTCGAGGGCTTCCAGTTCATCGGCATCGAGCTGGACCCCGCCTATGCCGCAATCGCCGAGGCGCGCATCCGGGTCGCACAGCCTGGGCTTTCATTTGGAGACGTCGCATGAGCCCAGGACGCAACGCCGCATCTATCCGCGCTGCTCTTCGCGGCCCAGCGCCCGCACACGTGACGGCGCGCGACATGATCCGCCGCCACTGCCGGGAGCACGGCAAGCAGCTTGCCTGCCTTGCGCCCGCCTGGGGCTGCCAGGTGTTCAGCGTTTGGCGCGCATTCGGCCGGACGTCCCGCCCCCTGCAGCCGCATCAGGTTGAGGGCGCGATCACAACGCTGCATCTGGACGAGTTCGATGCGAACGAGCTACGGCTGCGTGCTGCTCGCGAAGCAGGGTGGCACATCGATCCCAAGATGCTGCTCGAGGGCGGAGCATGAGCGGCGATGCCTCGACCATCAGCACAGCACCGCCGCAGACTGCGAGTGACGCCGTGCGCGAGATGCGAGCAGCAGGCCGCGCCGGTCATGCGGTGCCGGCCGATCAGGTGAATCGATGGGCCACCACGCTGATGTGTCTGTTTGGCCAGCAGCGGGCCGTGAGGCTCGAGCAGTGGGGCGGATCGTTCTGGTATCAGATCGATGAAAAACAGTGGTACCGGGCCCTTGCAGCTGGCGAACGAGTGCGGGCGCTCTACACCCAGCCTTTGCTCCACGAGCTCCGCAGGGCTGGGGAGGATCGTGATCACATCTGGTCGGCGGACCGAACGCACTGCACCGTTTGTAACGACCCTTTCGATTGGGCCGATCCGTACTGCAACCCGCCCAAGCCGCCGGCGCCTATCGCGCTGAAACCTCAGCCGTTCAATCCCTCCTGGGTTCTCCCACTGCTCGACCGACTGGAGCGAGCGTTGAAGCGTGAAGGCAAGCGGGAAAGGGACGAGTGGGGTTTCCGAATTGCGCAGCTGCGTAAATCAATCGATGAGCATACGAAGGAGAAATCACATTGACCGTTGAGCACATCAAGGCCGCCTCGGGCGAGCGGTCACCACTGATCCACCAGCAGCGCGCAGCCATAGCAGTTGCAGCAGCGCTCGAAACCGCCCTGACCAGCACGCGCCCCGCCAGCGGCGGCGGCCGCGCATTGACCTTCACGTTTGCCGGCGAGCCGCAGCTGCAGGCCGCGTGCGACGCCTGGCGCGCATACGCCCTCGCCACCATCGACATGCCGGCGCCACTGGCGGCGACAGCGACCCAGCGGCTTACGGCCCAGATCGGCCTCGCCCTTTTCGATGACCCCACAATGGACCTGACACAGATCGCAAACCTTGTGACCACGGCACGGTCGGATTCGCACACTGCGCTGCTGTTGGCGCCCACCACTGAAGTAACGGAGGCCCGAGATGGGCGCAGCTGAGAACATGCCCGAAGTCCTGCTGAAGCTCGAGCAGGTCGAAGCCCAGACCGGGATGAAGAAGAGCTACATCTATCGCGAGATGAGCAAAGGCAACTTCCCTAGCGCTTTGAAAATCGGGGCAAGGACTAGATGGTGTCAAAGTGAAGTACAGAAGTGGATTGCCGTAAAGAAAACAAGAACTCGGCAATTACTCTGACAGCTACTAGTCCTCAATTCTTACGTCCGAGATTCACGCTCAAGCTCTTGGGTCAATTCTTGGAATTTCACCCAAATCTTCGGATTGGACGAACTTGTTCTAAGTGCGTCAATTAGCGCGCGGGAGTGCCGGAAGCTGTCAATCATGATCTTTCGCCAAGCGTCTACGATCATGTCCCGGCAATAGATATCGCGCTCAACACAGATCGCCACGTTCTCAAAGTGGTTGAGCAAGTAGAAGATGTCAGTTCTATCTGCTGAGGTTGCAGCGCAACGCTTTTCGTGATCTTCATCACTCTCATCCGCGATTTTCGGCGGTTTGTAGTCGATACTGACGAGATCTCTGATGTTGACGCCCGAACTGCTGTAGTAGCGCTCTACAGTTCGGCATCCTCGTTGGAGCTTCTCATCTCCGCGGCTCTCAAGCAGTAAACGCGCTGTCTCTTTGCGCTTGGCGATCAACCGTGATTCGCGAAGGGCATCGTCTTGTCCTGTCTTCGAAGCATCAATTTGCTGCTGGACGGCCGACAGTTGGGACTTGATCCCCGCCTCGGCAATCTTGAGTTGGCGCAATGCCACAAGCACGCCGAAAAGCAAGACAACACTATTGAATCCTGGAGAGTTCAGCACTCCCGCCAAAAACGTCAACATCCCCTGTTACCCCCTGTAAATCCCTTAAATAATTCCGCCCGCTATCAGCGGGCGGAAGTTGTCGCGTGGAAAGCTAGTTAGAAACCGCCAACAACTTCACGCATGGCACACTCCTGTGTTGGGTGGTAATTCATTACCAATGTGTAGTTGATGGAACAACTAGATCCAAGAGGATCAGAAACCGCCGACAACTTCACGCATGGCACACTCCTAAGTGGGGTGGGTGGGGTCTTTCGGTACCACTCTCTCGCAACTTAAGAAAGCCTGCAAGTGCCGCGGGACACTTTCCGCAAGCAAGACGCGGGATTGTTCCAATTTGCTTCAGATTGCGCAAGTGCCCTCATCGTCTCACTGACCCATGACACGCGACTGCCTGCACTACCGGAATCATGTGTCCGCAGGGTCAACGGTCACCTAGCGGTCACCGTGCGGGAACGGCTTGACGAAGAAAGCACTGCAGATGATTCTAAGTGCTTGATTCGATGGTGGGCCCATCAGGATTCGAACCTGAAACCAAGGGATTATGAGTCCCCTGCTCTAACCGTTGAGCTATAGGCCCGGCGCAGCGTCACAGTGTAGTGGAGGCCGCGCCCGATCGGCTACCCGGCGGCGGCAAGCGCCTCCGAAATACGCCCCAGCCGCCTCTCCGCCGCTTCCGCGAGCCATACCTGCCGCCTCAGGCATGCCTGGAACAACGCAACCATCCTACTGATCTGCTCCAGTCCCTGTTGGTTGTCGCCGCTGAAGCCGGCAAGCAATCCGGCCTCCGACAGCGTCAGCAGCGCATACGTCGTACGGCGTGCAAATCCCAATCGATCCTCGCACTCATCCCGCATCACCTCATCCCAGTCCAGCAGCGGCGGGAAATCGGTTTGCACGGGCTCGGGAACATCGTGCTCCACATCCTTCATGGCGTGACTCCAGATGCATGACGAATCAATGCCGCAGGCCGTACGAGTTGCACGTGACCTGCCGCGCGCTTGCATCGGCGCCGGTGATGACCGGCCCGCCTACGGGATGTGTTGAGCATCTGCGCGATCAGCGTGCGACCGTCGCAGGAAAAATTCAAACGGCAGATGCGTCATCGGCAAGCCCCGTCGGGCATGTCCAGGCACCCCAAAAAGAAAAACCCCGCACCAGGCGGGGTTTCTCTCAACGCTTCACCAGCCGCTGGAAATCAATCGATATCCAGGAAGCTGCGCAGCTGCTCCGAGCGGCTCGGGTGACGCAGCTTGCGCAGCGCCTTCGCTTCGATCTGGCGGATGCGCTCGCGGGTCACGTCGAACTGCTTGCCGACTTCTTCCAGCGTGTGGTCGGTGTTCATGTCGATGCCGAAGCGCATGCGCAGCACCTTGGCTTCCCTCGGGGTGAGGCCGGCCAGCACGTCGCGCACGGTTTCAGACAGGTTGATGTTGGTGGTGTTCTCGATCGGGGACTCCACGTTGGTGTCCTCGATGAAGTCGCCCAGATGGGAATCCTCGTCGTCGCCGATCGGGGTTTCCATCGAGATCGGCTCCTTGGCGATCTTCATCACCTTGCGGATCTTGTCTTCCGGCATGTCCATTTCCTTGGCCAGCTCCTCCGGCGTAGCCTCGCGGCCGTACTGCTGGAGCATCTGGCGGGAAATGCGGTTCAACTTGTTGATCGTCTCGATCATGTGCACCGGAATACGGATGGTGCGCGCCTGGTCGGCAATCGAGCGGGTGATCGCCTGGCGGATCCACCAGGTGGCGTAGGTCGAGAACTTGTAACCGCGGCGGTACTCGAACTTGTCCACGGCCTTCATCAGGCCGATGTTGCCTTCCTGGATCAGGTCGAGGAACTGCAGGCCACGGTTGGTGTACTTCTTGGCGATCGAGATCACCAGGCGCAGGTTGGCCTCGACCATTTCCTTCTTGGCCTTGCGCGCCTTGGCTTCACCGTAGGCCATGGCACGGCTGATTTCCTTCAGCTCTTCCAGGTCCAGCTGGGTCAGCTTCTCGATGTCGATCGTCGCCTGCTGTTCGGCGATGATCTGGTCCTTCACTTCGCGCAGGGCCGACGACCACTTCTGCTTGCGCTTCAGTGCGTCTTCCACCCACTCCAGGTTGGTCTGGTTGCCTTCCCAGGAGCGGATGAAGTCCTTGCGCGGCATGCGCGCGGTGACGGTGGCCAGGTTCAGCACGCGTCGCTCATGGGCCTTGATCGACGCCATGGTGTCGCGCAGCTGCTTGGTCAGCACGTCGGTCAGCGGCAGCGGCAGCTTCAGGGTGACGAACACCGCCGACATCTCTTCGCGCAGGCGCGGCAGGTTCTTCTTGTCGCCCTTGGTCGCCGCCTTCTTGAAGGCATTGAAAGCATCGCTCAGCGCCTGCATGCGCGCAGCGACTTCCTCCGGATCCGGACCGGTCGGTGCGGCTTCTTCCTCGCCACCCTCGACGTCATCGTCCTCGTCCTCGTCGCCTTCTGCGTCGGCATCGCTGCTGTCATCGGCAGCGACCGCCGGCGGCGCCGGCTCTTCGTCGGCCAGGTCGTTGAAGCCGACGATCACTTCGGCCAGGCGCTTCTTGCCTTCCTTGTGGGCCTCGTAGTCGGTCAGCAGCGATTCGACCGAAACCGGGAACTGGCCCAGGGCGGCCTGGACCTGCGAAAGGCCTTCCTCGATGCGCTTGGCGATGGCGATTTCGCCTTCGCGGGTCAGCAGCTCGACCGTGCCCATTTCGCGCATGTACATGCGCACCGGGTCGGTGGTACGGCCACCTTCGGTGTCGAGCGCGCTCAGCGCGGCGGCAGCTTCTTCGGCCGCGGTGTCATCGACTTCGCGGTTACCGGTGTTGCCGTCGTTGAGAAGCAGGGTTTCCACATCCGGCGCAACTTCATGGACATCGATGCCCATGCCGTTGATCATGCCGATGATGTCTTCGATCTGTTCCGGGTCGACCATGTCGTCCGGCAGATGGTCATTGACTTCGGCGTAGGTCAGGTAGCCCTGTTCCAGGCCCTTGCTGATCAGTTGCTTGATTTCGGATTGGGCAGGACGTTCGTTGGCCATGTAGTGCTCGCGCCACCGGCTAGGGAGAAATAGGGAACGTAGCATTATACCAGCCCGGGGCCCTGCCTGCCGGGCGGTGGTCCCGGCGGCCTAGGGCCTGAGAAGGAAGGTCACGGGACCGTCGTTGACCAGGCTGACGACCATATGGGCACCAAACCGGCCCGTTTCCACCCCTGGCGCATGATTTTCACGGCAGATGTCGACAAATCGATTGAACCCGCGTTCAGCCTCGTCCGGCGGTGCGGCGCTGGTGAAACTCGGCCGCATGCCCGAACGGGTATCGGCCGCCAGGGTGAACTGGCTGACCAGCAGCAGGCCGCCACCGGTGTCGCGCAGCGACCGGTTCATCTTCCCGGCCTCGTCGGCGAACACCCGGTAACCCAGCAGGCGTTCGGCCATCCGCCGCAGCTGGGCCTCGCTATCCCCCGGTTCCATGCCGACCAGGGCCAGCAAGCCGGGGCCGATCTGCCCCACCACCTCCTCGTCGACATGGACGGCGGCCTGGCTGACACGCTGGATCAGGACGAGCATCGTGGGCTTCCAATGAACGGGGCCGGCCACGATAGCAGCGCCCTTGGCTAAACTGGCGCCGATGAATCCGCAACGCAAAGCCCGGCTGGTCTACCGCGCCACCACCCTGTTCGCCCGCCTGCCCTGGCCGCTGCTGCGGGGGTTCGCACACGCCCTGGCGTGGACGTGGGTTCGTGTCAATGCCCGTGAGAGCCGCGTTACCCGGCGCAACCTCGAACTGGCCTACCCGGAGCTGGACGGTCCTGCACGCGACCGCCTGCACCGCGAACTGCTGCGCTCCACTGCGCTGCAGGCCATCGAGACCCTGCGTTTGTGGAGCCGGCAGCCGGCCGACAACCTGCGGCTGCACCTGAAGCAGCGCCACGGCGAAGCCCTGTACGACGCGGCCCTGGCCAGCGGCAAGGGCGTGATCGTGGCCGCACCGCACTTCGGCAACTGGGAGCTGCTGAACCAGTGGCTGGCCTCGCGCGGGCAGATCGCCATCGTCTACAAGCCGCCGGAAGACGAGGCCAGCGACGCCTTCCTGCAGCTGGTGCGCGGCGGCCAGAACGTGCAGCAGGTACGCGCCGAGGGCCCGGCCGTGCGCCAGCTGTTCAAGGTGCTCAAGGACGGCGGCGCCACCGGCATCCTGCCCGACCAGCAGCCCAAGGCCGGCGATGGCGTGTTCGTGCCGTTCTTCGGCGTGCAGGCGCTGACCATGACCCTGGTCAACCGGCTGGCCGAGCGAACCGGCGCCACCGTGCTGTATGGCTGGTGCGAGCGCATCGGGCCGGACATGGAATTCGCCCTGCACATCGAGCCGACCGACCCGGCCGTGGCCGATCCGGACCCGCAGGTGGCCGCCACCGCGCTCAATGCCGGCATCGAGCGCATCGCCCGCCGCGACCCGTCGCAGTACCAGTGGACCTACAAGCGCTATACGCTGCGGCCACCGGGCAGCGGCGAGGAAGATCCGTATGCGACCGAAGAGCATCCGCACTGACGGCCCCCACGCCCAAGCCCATCCGGCCCCTGCGACCGGCGGCCGCACCACGTTGAATACGACGCCGGCGCCCCCATAGAGACTGCGATGTCCGCCTCCCCCGGTCCCGCCATGCCTGCTGCCTCTTCCCTGTTCGGCGACCCCGCCGCGATCCGCTGCGAACGCGCGGTGGCCGAACTGCGTGCCGGTCGCCCGGTACTGCTCCACGATGGGCAGGGCCAGCGGCTGGCGGTGATTGCACTGGACAGCGCCACTGCCAGCAGCTTCGCTGCCTTCGCCGCTGCCGCACGCGAGCGCCATTACCTGTTCCTGACCGCCACCCGCGCCCGCGTGCTCGGCGTGGAGGCACCGGCAGGCGCGCGCCTGCCGCTGGCGGGGGTTGCCTTCGATGCCCTGCCCTCGCTGGGCTACCTGCGCGAGCCCGGCCCGATGCCGGACGACTGGACGGCCGGCGACGCCTTCGATGCCGGCGCGGTGGAGCTGGCCCGCCTGGGCCTGCTGCTGCCGGCCATGGTGGCCGTGCGCCTGGACGCAGCTGACCGCACCTTCGAGGGTGCTGCTGAAGTGGCGCTTTGCGATCTGGCCGAAGGCGCGGCACACGCCGCCCACGATTACGAACTGGTCGCCCGTTCGCCGGTACCGCTGCGCGACGTCGGCATGACCACCTTCGCGGTGTTCCGCGGCGGCGTGGCCCAGCGCGACCAGGTCGCGATCATCGTCGGCGAACCGGACCTGTCGGCGGTGGTGCCGGTACGCGTGCACTCCTCGTGCCTGACCGGCGACCTGTTCGGCTCACTCAAGTGCGACTGCGGCGACCAGCTGCGGCGCGGCCTGCGCAAGCTGAAGGAACTGGGCGGCGGCGTGCTGCTGTACTTGGACCAGGAAGGCCGCGGCACCGGCATCGCCGCCAAGATGCGCGCCTACAGCTACCAGCACGACGGCCTGGACACCATCGATGCCGATGCACAGCTGGGCTTCGGTGCCGACGAGCGCCGCTACGGCAGTGCGGTGGCGATGCTGCATGGCCTGGGCATTTCGCGCGTGGCCCTGCTCAGCAACAACCCGACCAAGGCACAGCGTCTGCGCAACGCCGGCATCGAGGTGCTGGACTGCATTCCGGTCACCGGCGAGATCACTGCCGAGAACGAACACTACCTGCGCACCAAGGCCGATCGTGCCGGCCACATGCTGGATGTGGACGCGCTGATCCAGGCTGCCCAGTAGCGCGGTCGACCTGCTACCGTCTGCGCGGTGCGGCCCTGCCGCCACCGCCCGCCCTGCCACCTGACGGAGCCTGCGTGATCGACGTTCCCCTGACCTCCCCGCCTGCCGATGCCTGGCAGTCGCTGCCGCAGCGCGCCGCCCGCCTGGCCGCACTGGAAGGCGCCTTCGGCGGACTGTTCGTGCCGGGCCTGCCGCTGGCCGCGGCCGCGTGGTTCTTCGAGCTGCCCGGCGGCCTGTGGACGGCCGCCCTTGGGCTGCTGATCGGCATCGTCTTCGGCGCGTGGCTTGGCCACCGGCGCTTGACCCGCACCCGCTGGCGGCTGGATACCCAAGGGCTGGGCCTGCGCCGCGACCTGATGTGGCAGCTGGAAACGCGCATCCCCATTTCGCGCGTGCAGCACCTGGACCTGCGCCGCGGCCCGCTGGAACGCCGTGCCGGCCTGGCCACGCTGATCGTGCACACCGCCGGGACCCGCATGAGCGCAGTGACCGTGAGCGGCCTGGACGAGGCCGACGCCGAGCGCCTGCGTGACACCCTGTCCCATCAGCTCGACCAGGACGCCGACGCCCTGTGAGCCTGCCGCCGCCCCTGCCCGCATCGCTGCCTGCCGGTGGCGAGGACCATCGCCTGCACCCGTGGTCGTGGCTGTTCGTGCTGCTGATGCAGCTGCGCCACTACTTCCTGCCGCTGGTGGCGCTGCTGGTGTTCGGCCAGCGCGGTGACCGCGACCCGATGTGGGCGCAGCTGATTCCGCTGTCGGCGATTGCCGCGCTGGTGCTGGTCTCGGTGCTGCAGTACCTCAGCTACCGCTACCGCATCGGCAGCGACGCGATCACCGTGCGCAGCGGACTGCTGGCGCGCAACCGCCGCGAGATCCCGTTCGCCCGCATCCACAACGTGGAAGTGCGGCAGAACCCGCTGCACCGCCTGTTCGGCGTGGCCGAGCTGCGCCTGGAATCGGCCGGTGGCGTGCGTCCGGAAGCCGAAATGCGCGTGCTGAAGCTGGACCAGGCGCTGGCGCTGGAACGACTGGTGCGCCAGCGTGGGCAGGCACCGCAGGCCGCCGACGTCGTGGCCGCCCCCTCGATCACCGACGCCGACACCGAACAGGTGCTGCTGCGCCTGTCGAGCTGGGACGTGGTGCGCATGGGCCTGCTGTCCAACCGCGGCTGGGCATTGGCGATCGCCGCCTTCGGCGTGCTGTTCCAGACCGTGCCGCGGCCGGTGATGGACGCGGCCATCCAGCGTGGCGGCCGGGAAGCCTTCGGCTACGCAAGCCACCTGCATCCCGGCGTGGCCGGCGCCTTCCTGCTGCTGGCCGCAGCCTTGCTGCTGGGCTGGCTGGCGCTGCGTGCGCTGTCGGTGGTGCTGACCCTGCTGCGCTATCACGGCTTCACCCTCAGCGAGCAGGACCGCCGCCTGACCGTCTCGGCCGGCCTGCTCAGCCGCACACGCAGCAGTGTCGCGCGTCGCCGCATCCAGGCCTGGACGCTGCGCGAAACCACCCTGCATCGCTGGTTCGGCCTGCGCCAGCTGCGCATCGACAGCGCTGCCGGCGGGCCCTCGCGCGACGAGGACCGCGCCCTGCGCGAGCTGGCACCGCTGGCACCGGCAATGCGCTGCGAGCAGCTGGTGCAGCACCTGTTGCCTCAACTGCAGTGGCCGCCAGCGCAATGGCAGTCCATTCCGCAGCGTGGCTGGTGGCGGCTGTGCCTGGGCGCGCTGCTGCTGGTGCCGGTGCTGGCAGCGGCCGCGTACTGGCGCTGGGGATCATGGGGCCTGATCGTGCTGGCCTGGCTGCCGGTGGCGCTGCTGGTGGCACATCGGCAGATGGCGCGCATGGGCTGGTATCTGGATGCCCATTACGTGGCCGTGCGCGGCGGCTGGTGGACGCGCTGGTGGCGCTGGGCCGAGCTGGACAAGGTGCAGGGCCTGCGCCTGCAGCGTTCACCGCTGGACAAGCTGCTCGGCACCAGCAGCCTGCAGCTGGATACGGCCGGTGCGCACGGTGATGTGGCGTTGACCCTGCGCTACCTGCCGCAGGCACAGGCGCAACACGTGATGGAGCAGCTGGCCGCGGCGCTGGCGCGGCGCAAGCTGCGCTGGTAAGCAACACCGGTAGTGCCGGCCGCTGGCCGGCAACCGCAGACATTCCCGAGGTTGCCGGCCAGCGGCCGGCACTACCGCGAGCGGGGTCGGCGAGGCATCAGCGCTGCGACGGCCCCCAATATCCCAGGTCCTTGCGGATCTGCAGGTCGCGCACCCAGCTGCCGAAGGGCTTGCGCCGCAGCACGCCCATTTCACCGGACAGGAAATCCTCGGTGGCGGCGATCACCCGCTCGCTGGACAGGCCATCGCGGTACGGATGGATGGCGTCGGCGTAGCGCACGATCTCCGCCTGCAGCGCGGCGTCGGGATGCAGCGCGCGCTGCAGCATCGCCGGCAGCTGCGCCGGGTCGTCGAAGTCGATCATGTGCGGCTTGGGCACGCGGTTGCGGAAGGTCACCACCGGCTTGTGCTGGACGATGAACTCCGAAACGATCGACGAGGTGTCCGACACCAGCACATCGGCGGCGCGCTGCGCGGCCATCACCTGCTCCGGCTCGATGAAGCGGGCATGGGCACCGGCCAGCGCGCGGTAGCGCTCGAACAGTTCCGGTGGGCACTTCGGGTGCAGGGTCAGCAGCCAGTAGCGCTCACCGCCAGCGATATCGGCGGCGATCTGCGCATGCAGGTGGGGCGCTGCGCTCAGGCGCTCGGTGAAGGTCGAACCGAACAGGATCACCGGGCGCCCGCCCGCCGCTGCGCGCAGCGCGGCGCTCTCGCCACCGTCGTCGCGGAACAGCGGGTCGAGCTTCGGCCAGCCGGTCTCGGCTACGGCGAAGTGGCCCTGCAGGGCGGCGATCTCACGGAACGGCGCGGTGGTGGCCGGCCCCTGCGTGCAGTACAGGTCGAACATGCCGCGCACCCGGAAGTGGCCGCGCGCACTGTCGCGCTTCTCCACGTTGAAGCCATGGAACAGCTGTACCTTGGCGCCGGACAGGAAGGTCGGCACCCAGTTGGCGGCGCTGAACACGGCACGCGGCCGCATCGCCAGGGCCTGTTTCAGTCCGATGTTGGGCACACCCGGCAGGCTGCTGGCGGCCGCGCCGTCCTCGAACCAGGCCGCCACCTCCTGCCCGGAGGCGTGCAAGGCCTGCGCCAACGGGGCGAGAATAGGCAGCGCATAGCGCTCCGTCGCAAACAACAGGTACCCGGCCATCATGTCCTCCACGACCGCTCCCATCGAACGGCCTCGCATCTCGGCCTGCATTATCGCGTTCAACGAGGCCGGCCGCATCGGCGACTGCCTGGCCTCGCTGGCCTTCTGCGACGAAATCATCGTCGTGGACTCGTACTCCACCGATGCCACCCTGGCCATCGCCGAGGCCGCAGGCGCCCGCGTGCTGCAGCGCGCGTTCGATGGCTTCCGTAGCCAGAAGGCCTACTGCGTCGAGCAGGCAAGCCACGACTGGGTGCTGTGCCTGGACGCCGATGAGCGGATCAGCCCGGAACTGCGCGCAGCCATCGAACGGGCCCGCGACGGTGGCTTCGCCGGCCATGCCGGCTATCGCTTCGCGCGCCTGTCGGAGTACTTCGGCAGGTTCCTGCGCCATGGCAACGCCTACCCGGACCGGGTGATGCGCCTGTTCGACCGCCGCCGCGGCGGCTGGCGCGGCAAGCGCGAGATCCACGAGGCGGCCAGCGTCGACGGCAGCGTCGGCACCTTGCGCGGCGACCTGGTCCATTACCCGTACCGCTCCCTGCAGCAGCAGCTGGCCAAGACCGAGAAGTACGCGCGGATGATGGCCGAGCACGAGTTCGCACGCGGCAAGCGGGCCACGCTGGGCAAGCTGGTACTGGCGCCGGCCTGGCGGTTCTGGCGCGGCTTCGTGTTCCGTGGCGGCTTCCGCGACGGCTGGCACGGCCTGGTCTACGCCTACGTGCGCGCCAACTACGTGCGGCAGAAGACCATCATGCTGTGGATGCTGGGCAACGGCCAGCCCGTGGCCGACCCGCCGAACCCCTGATCGCCGGGGCCCGCCCGGCGCGCCGACGCATCACGAGCCGGTGATCGCCCGGTGGCGCGCGCCTTCGACGATCGACAGGCCGGTCAGCAGGCCGACCAGGGTCACGTAGAAACTGGCCGTCATCTGGTGCGCGAACATCGACTGGGTCAGCCCGCACAACGCGTAGGTGATCACCAGCATGACGCCGGCAGCGGCCGGCCCGCGGAAGGTCGCCCGTCCGCTGCGGCGATGCAGGCGCACGAACAACCACAGCGGGATGCCATACACCGCCAGCAACAGCAGCAGGCCCGGTACACCCTGGGTCGCCGCCCATTCGGCCACGTCGTTGTGGGCATGCCCCAGGTGGCAGCGCAACTCTTCCGGGTTCTCCCGGCAGACCGGCACGCGCTGCATCGCGCTGTCGAAATGACCGATGCCAACACCCACCAGCGGATGATCGAGGAAGGTCTGCCAGGCTACCTGCAGGCGCTCGACGCGGGCACCGGCGGAAGAATCACTGTCGCCCAGCTCCATCCGCTGCACGTCGCTGTGCAGCTCGCTCAGGCGGACCTGGTGGCGCAGCTCCGGCACCGACAGCAGCAGCGTCGCACCGATCGCCAGCATCCCGGCCAGCACCGACAGGCGCGCCGCACCGGTACGCCAGCGCAGGCTCAGCGCCAGCACCACCAGCAGCGCCAGCAAGGCGGCGAACACACCGCGGCTGCCGGTCAGCACGATGGTGCCGCAGCCGGCGGCCATGCCGAGGATCACCAGCGACCAGCGCCGCGACGGGCGGCAGAACACCAGCAGCACCATCAACACCATCACGATGTCGGCCAGCACGATGGCGTTGGTGAACAGCTCCGCGCGCGGGGCGCCGCCCAGCACCTGCCACAGCGACATCACGAAGGTGGCGAGCAGGCCGGTCAACGAGCCGTACCAGAGCCACCGCAGGCTGGGACGCAGCGCGCAGATCCACAGCGCGATCCATGGGATCACCACGAATCGCGAACGGTTGTCGACGTCACGCAGGCCCTGTTCGAACAGCACCACCGACAGTACGCCGAGCGCCAGCACCGCCAGCATCAGCCAGACCAGCACTTTCACCGGCTGGCCGGCCATGCCCCGCGCGCGCCACAGCAGCTCCGGCGCCAGCAGGGTGCTGAGCAGCAGCAGGAGACCGTACGGCAACAGGTTGATCGGCACGGTCAGCACCAGTGCCGGCAGGCAGAACAGCCCCAGCTGGGCCAGCCCGTGTGCAACCCCGTGACGGCCACCGACGGGAACGCCCAGCGGGTCGCCGGCCATGAGGTTCAGGTTGTCCGGTGAAGCTGGCACGTCGGGAAGTATCGCTGCAATCTGCTGGAAGAATGGGACGGGCCAACAGCGGGCCGTCCCAGCCTGCTGTTTTACTGCCTTTGGACCCGCTTGGGCAGACTGGACAAGCGGAAATCGTGCTGGCTAGTCATGTTCCTGCAAACGCCGTTCACGTTCCCGCTCCTCGGCAGTGACCACGCACGGCACCGTCACCGCCGCCGCCGGCACCAGCCACCAGCGCCGCCGGTTGGCCACGCCGGCCAGTTCGGAGCGGTTGCGGTCGACGCACGACAGCATCGCGTACTCGTGGACCAGCAGCCAACGGCGTCCGGGCGCCAGCCGCTGCCAGCGCGTGGCCGCCACCAGCTGCTCGTCCCAGTCAGTCTCGAAACCGAAGGTCGCTGCGGGACGGTCGGCCAGCAGCAGGTGCTGTTCCTTCCAGGCCACCAGCCCCAGCTCGGCATCGGGGCCCAGGCGGGTACCGACCGCGCGCATCAGGCCACGGGCCGAACTGGAATCGTTCAGCAGCGGGTAGCCGACCAGGCTGTACAGCACCCAGACCACCGCCAGGGTCGACACCAGCGCAAGCTGCCGGCGACGGCCACAGGCCAGCAGGCTCAATCCGCCCCACAGGCCCATCGCCAGGATCGTCCACGCCAGCGCGTCGACGGCCCCGGGGGCGAGCCCGCGGCTATGGGTCAGGCGCAGCTCGAAGGCCGGGTCACCCAGCACCGCCATCGCGCCAGCCACGGCCAGGCCCAATGACAGCAGGCCGGTGAACAGCCCCACCACGGCCTGCACATCGCGTCGCTTCAGCAACCCCGGCAACAGCGGTGCCAGCACCAGGCAGAACATCGGCAGCGCCGGCAGGATGTAGACGTCGCGCTTGCCGGCGGGAATCGAGAAGAACAGCACCACCATCAGCCACCAGGCCAGCGGCAGCAGATAGCGCGCGTCGCGGCGTTGCAGTCGGCGGCGCCAGGCCGGAATCGCCCAGGGCAGGGCCAGGAATGCCGGGATCCACATCAGCGGCATCGTCGCCAGGAAGTACCAGGCGGGCTGGTGGTGATCCCAGGAATGGGTGTAGCGCCGCGCCGTCTGCTGGAACAGGATATCGTCCATGTAGGCGCGATATTCGTCCGAGCCGGTGGCAAAGCCGGCCAGCAGCATCGGCGCCAGCCACAACGACACCGCCAGCAGGAAGGCCAGCGGCGCCAGCCAGAAGCGCGCGTCGCGCGCGTGCAGGCCCACCCGTGGCCACCGCAGCGCCGTGGCGATTGCCGCGGGCACGATCATCAGCAGCGCCAGCATGCCCACGCCCTTGGTGATCACGCCGATGCCGGCGAAGAACCAGCCCAGCCACCACCAGCGCCAGGCAGGCCCCAGCAGCAGGTGGCGCAGCAGGCCGTAGTTGGCCAGGGTGATGAACAGCAGCAGCAGGGGATCGATCTGCGCCTTCTTCGCCTGGAAGGTGAACTGCAGCGCGAACAGCAGCGCCCAGCCGGCATACAGCCCCACCCGCCGCGTCCACAGCCGCCGGCCCAGGTCGACCACGCACCACAGCGTGCCCAGTGCCGCCAGCAGCGACGGCAGCAGGAAGGCCACGCGCCACTGCCCGACCAGGCTGTACAGCGTGGCCTGCCACCACATCAGCATCGGCGGCTTGTCCGAGTACAGCTCGGTCCCGCGGTGCGGGAACAGCCAGTGGCCGCTGTCGAACATCTGCTTGGCCACCAGCGCGAAGCGCGGCTCGTCCGACGGCCACGGATCACGAAGGCCCAGCCCGGCCCCCAGCACCAGCAGGGCCATCACCACGAACAACCACGTCTCGCGCGACGCGCGGGATTTCAGCATGGGACTCGCAACGTCAGCGGGGGGTCAGGCCGTTTTTAGCAGACGCGCGTAAAAGAAACCGTCAGCATCGCTGTCACCCGGCAGTCGCTGGCGCGCGATCCCCTCGCAGTCCAGGCCGAATCTGTCATCCAGCGGCTGTGCCACCGCGTCCGGATGCCACTTCAGGAAGGCCCGCACCTGATCGATGTTCTCGGCGCGCAGGATCGAACAGGTGGCGTACAGCAGCACGCCGCCCGGGCGCAGCATCGACCAGCAGGCCTCCAGCAGGCGGGCCTGCACGCCGACCAGCGCATCGATATCCTCGGCGCGGCGGTGGAACATCACGTCCGGCTGGCGGCGGATCACGCCGGTGGCCGAACACGGCGCATCCAGCAGGATGGCGTCGAACGGGGTGCCATCCCACCACGCAGCGGGGTCGCTGGCATCGGCCACCCGGGTCTGCGCGCCCTCACCTACACCGGTGCGGGTGTAGGTATCGCGGGCACGCGCCAGGCGACGCGCATCGATATCCAGCGCCAGCAGGCGCAGGCTCGGGTCACGCTCCAGCAGGTGCGCCGACTTGCCACCCGGTGCCGCGCAGGCGTCCAGAACGCGGGCGCCGGACGCCGGTGCCAGCGCGTCCGCCGCACATTGCGCCGACAGGTCCTGCACCGACAGCGCACCGTCGGCGAACCCCGGCAACTGGTTCACCGCGATGGGCGCCACCAGGCGCAGCGCGTCGGCGCTGAGCGGGCTGGCTTCGGCAGCAATGCCGGCCTCGGCCAGCGTGGCCAGCGCCTTGTCACGCCCCCCCTGCTGGCGGTTGGCACGCAGCCACAGCGGCGCCGGCTGCAGGCTGGCAGCAAAGATCGCCTGGGCCTGGGACGGCCAGTCGCGCTCGACGGCATCGGCCAGCCACGCCGGAAAGGCGTCACGCGCAGGCTGCTCCGGGAACCCCTCGCGCTGCGCGCGGCGCAGGATCGCGTTGACCAGCCCGGCCTGGCGCTCACGGCCCAGCGCGCGGGCGGCGTCGACCGTGGCCGACAGGGCCGCATGCGCCGGCAGTTCCAGCACGTCCAGCTGCGCGAAGCCCACCATCAGCAACGTGCGCAGGTCGGCATCACGCGCCGACAGCGGCTTCTGCATCCACGACTGCAAGGCAGCGTCGTAGGTACTGCGGCGGCGCAGGACTGCAAAGCACAGCGCTTCCAGCAAGGCGCGATCACGACTGTCGGCCAGCTTGGGCAGTGCCCAGGCCAGTTCCGCCTTCAGCGAGCGGCCACGGGTGAACACCTGCGCCAGTACGCGTGCGGCCAGCATGCGGGTGGCCGCGCCCGGCGCCGCCTTGGCGACGGAGAAATCATTCTGCTTCGACACCGCTTATGCCCCCACGTGCAGGTCGCGGCGGGCATTGAGGTAGTCGGCGGCGGTGATCGCCTTGCCGCCTTCGCGCTGCAGCGTGCGCAGCCGCAGCGCGCCCTGGCCGCAGGCGATGTCGATACCATCGCGGCTGGCCGCCAGCACCGCCCCCGGCGCCTGGCCGTGGGCCAGGTCAAGAGCGACCGCGCCGTGGATGCGCACGCGCTCGCCGGCCAGCGTGGCCTCGGCGATCGGCCACGGATTGAAGGCGCGCACGGTGCGCGCCAGTGCATCGGCGTCCTGTGCCCAGTCCAGGCGGGCTTCGGCCTTGTCCAGCTTGTGCGCGTAGGTCACGCCCTGCTCGGGCTGCGGCCGCGCGATCGGCTTGATGCCGGCACGCAGCAGGCCCAGGCCGTCTGACAGCACCTGTGCGCCCAGTTCGGCCAGCTTGTCATGCAGCTGGCCGCCGGTATCGGTGGCCGCGATCAGCAGCTCCTGGTGCAGCAGCACCGGGCCGGTATCCAGGCCGGCTTCCATCTGCATCAGGCACACGCCGGTCTTTGCGTCACCGGCCTGGATCGCGCGCTGGATCGGCGCGGCACCGCGCCAGCGCGGCAGCAGCGAGGCATGCACGTTCCAGCAGCCGTGGGTCGGGATCGCCAGTACCGCCCTGGGCAGGATCAGGCCGTAGGCGACCACCACCATCAGGTCCGGCTGCAGGTCGCGCAGCTGCCGCTGGGCAGCTTCATCCTTCAGCGATTCGGGCTGGTAGACCGGAATGCCACGGGCCACGGCTTCGAGCTTGACCGGCGACGGTGCCAGGCCACGGCCGCGCCCGGCCGGGCGATCAGGCTGGGTATAGACGGCCACGACCTCGTGGTGGCGCGCCGCGGCGCGCAGCGACGACACCGCGAATTCCGGCGTACCGGCAAAGACAATCCTCATGGCTACCCCACTTGCAGGATGGATTCGTGCAGGAAAGAAAACGGCGCCGTCGGCCGGCGCCGTACAGCCCGCGCGCGTCGCGCAGGCACGGGCCACCCGGAGGGCGGCCCGGATTGGCGATCACGCCACGTGCTTGCGCTGCTTGGCCAGCTTCTTGCGAACCATCTCGCGCTTGAGCGGCGACAGATAGTCGATGAACAGCTTGCCGTCCAGGTGGTCCATCTCGTGCTGGATGCAGGTGGCCAGCACTTCACCGGCCTCCAGCTGCTGCTCCTGGCCGTTGCGGTCCAGGTACTTCACGGTGATGGTGTCAGCGCGGGTCACGTCGGCGAAGATGCCCGGGACCGACAGGCAGCCCTCCTGGTACACCCGGCCCCCGTCCTTGGCGACGATTTCCGGGTTGATGAACACATGCGGTTCATTCTTCTCTTCGCTGACATCGATGACCATGAAGCGCTTGTGCACGTCCACCTGGGTGGCGGCCAGGCCGATGCCCGGGGCGTCGTACATGGTCAGGAACATGTTGTCGATCAGTTCCTGGAAGGCCGGCGTGGTGACTTCGGCGGCGTCGATCAACGCAGCCTTGGTACGCAGGCGCGGATCGGGGAACTCGAGAATGGGGAGAAGGGCCATGGCTGTTTCCGGGTAGGGGGCCGGCACGCCGGCATACGTCGCAGATTCTAGCTCCAACGCTTGCCTTGCGCCCCGGTTTCTGGACTATAGTGCGTGGACCTGTTGGGGAATCAGGGCTTCACACCTATGTTGCTTCGTTTTCGTACGGTCGTCGCCGCGGCGATGCTGACCGTGGCTGCCTATGCTACCGCCGTGGAAGTGAATGGCGGGCACCCGGACACCTATGTGGTCCGAAAAGGGGATACGTTGTGGGATATCGCCGCACGTTTCCTGCAGAAGCCCTGGCTGTGGCCGGAGATCTGGCAAGCCAATCCGCAGATCGCCAACCCGCACCTGATCTATCCAGGTGACGTGCTGAGCCTGGCCTACCTGGACCGGGTGACCGTGTCCCAGGCCGGTCCGCGCCAGGAGGCCCCGATCGACGCCATTCCGCTGGCCCAGGTCGAGCCGTTCCTGAAGCAGCTGAGCGTTGTCGACAGCGTCAAGCAGCTGCCCTACGTCGTCGGCCTGGAGGACAGCCGCCTGCGCGTGTCCGGTGGCGACACCGTCTACGTGCGCCTGGCGGATGCCCAGGTGGGCCAGCGCTGGGCCGTGGTACGCCCGACCGTGCGTTACGCCCAGCCCAAGCCGACCGAGGACCTGACCGCCAATGGCGACGTCACCCCGGGCAGCGGCAACCTGTGGAAGGCCTACAACGCACCCAACGCACGTCGTGGCGTGCTCGGCTACGAACTGGCCCAGGTCGCCACCGGCACCATCACCCAGATCGCCGGCGGCAAGGTCGAGGCCTCCACGCTGGTGCTGGACAAGAACGTCGGCGGCCGCGAAGTGCGCGCCGGCGACCGCCTGGTGCCGGTCGAAGCCCGGCCGTACGACCTGCAGTTCGTGCCCCACGTACCCGCTGCGGGTGTCGAGGGCGTGGACGTGCGCGTGCTGGCGGTCACCGACATGTTCACCGCCGGTGGCCCACGCGACGTGATCGCGATTTCGGCCGGCCGTGCCCAGGGCGTGGACAACGGCACCGTGTTCTCGCTGTGGCGCCCGGGCCGGCATGTAGCGCACCGCATGAAGTACCCGACCTCCTCGCGCATGGACGACTCGCTCAGCACCGGCGCAGGCCGGGTCTCGCTGCCGGATGAATATGCCGCGCATGCGATGGTGTTCCGCACCTTCGACAACGTCAGCTACGCGCTGGTGATGCAGGGCGTGAAGCCGGTGCAGGTGGGTTACAACGCGCTGCACCCGGACGCGAAGTAACGGTTGCCGGACTGCCCCGGCCACCACTGGAGTGCCGGCCGCGGGGCGGCAGGCACCTCCGGCAAAACCTGACAGCCACATGCGAAGGCGCCCTAGGGCGCCTTTGTTGTGTGCGGCCGATAGTGGGGGATGACCACACATGCATACGAGGCGCTGCTGCGCCTGTTGATGGCGGGAGGCGCACTGGCGTCCCGACGGGCCCTGCTGCAGGCCGCGGGCGATGCGGAAACCGCCATCGCGCAAGGCACTGCGACCTGGCGTGCGCACGGTTGCACGCCGGAGCAGTGCGCCGCCCTGGAACGCCCCGATACCCGGGCCTGGACATCGGCCCGGCGCTGGCTGGAACAGGACAACCATCACCTGCTGCCGTGTACCGATCCGGCCTTTCCGCCATCACTGCTGGAGGTACCCAACCCGCCGCTGGCGCTATTCGTGGCCGGTGATCCCTGCCTGGCCTGGCGCCCTTCGGTGGCGCTGGTCGGCAGCCGCTCGCCCACCCCGGGCGGGCGTGCACTGGCCGCGCGTTTTGCCGGCTGCTTCGTCGAGGCCGGCTTGGCGGTGACCAGCGGCCTGGCCGCAGGCATCGATGCGGCCGCGCACCAGGCTGCGCTGGAGGCCGGCGGCTGCACCATGGCAGTGATCGGCACCGGCCCTGACCGGGCCTATCCGGACAGCCACGCGCGGCTGCAGGCGCGGATCGCCGCCGAAGGCGTGGTGCTCAGCGAGTACCTGCCGGGCACGGCTGCCCGTCCCAGCCACTTCCCTGCGCGCAACCGGCTGGTGGCCGGACTGGCGCTGGCCACCGTGGTGGTCGAGGCCGCGCAGCGCTCGGGCGCGCTGATCACCGCGCGCCTGGCCGCCGAGGCGGGCCGCGAGGTCTGTGCCCTGCCCGGGTCGGTGCTCAACCCGCGCGCGGCCGGCTGCCATCGCCTGATCCGCGAGGGCGCGGCGCTGGTCGAGCGCCCCGAGGAGGTCCTGGAACTGCTCGCCCCCGCCCTTCGCCAGCAGCTGCCGGGCTTGCAATCGCGGTTGGCCACCCCCACTGAACAGGCACCGCCGGCGCTCCTGCCGGCGCGCTGGGCCGACGACCCTGACTACCAGTGCTTGTGGCGGGCGCTGGACCACAACCCAAGCGGTATGGATTCACTGATCACGCGTTGTGGATTGACGGCGTCACAGGTGTCCTCCATGCTGCTGGCCATGGAACTGGCGGGAATCGTGGTGTGCGTACACGGCCGCTACTGTCGAACTCCCTAGTTTCTTCACCTCCACAGCGTCGCGCGGCGCAGGCCGAGGGGCAATGAAAGAGAGCATCCTGGATGTACTGCTGTACCTGTTTGAACACTATTTCAGCGAAGATGCGGACCTGATCCGTGACCGCGATTCGCTCCAGAACGGCCTGATCCAGGCCGGTTTCAGCCCCACCGAGATCAACAAGGCGTTCGACTGGCTCGATGCCCTGGCCGCGCAGCGGCCGAGCGTGGCCCAGGCGCGGGTCGATGGCCCCGTGCGCATCTACCACGGCCCAGAGCTGGACAAGCTGGACGTGGAATGCCGCGGCTTCCTGCTGTACCTGGAACAGCACGGCATCCTCGACGCCGACCAGCGCGAGCTGGTGCTGGACCGGGCGATGGCCCTGGACCAGGACGAACTGGACCTGGACGACCTGAAGTGGGTCGTGCTGATGGTGCTGTTCAACCAGCCCGGCTCCGAAGCGGCCTACGCCTGGATGGAGACGCAGATGTTCATGGACGAGCCAGAACCCCTGCACTGACCGTACACTTGGGGGCATAGCGCATTCAGGAGCGTCCCCGTGAGCGAGTGGTTCCACGCAGAAGGCAACCGGCAGCAAGGCCCGCTGCCGGCGGAACAGTTGGTCGAGTTGTTCCGCAACAACCAGATCTCCCTGGACACCCTGGTCTGGCGCGACGGCCTGCCGCAATGGCAGCCGTTGCGCAGCGTGGTCGATGAGCTGGGCCTGATCGTGCCGGCGCTGGACGTCGCCGCGCCGGCCGTGGAACCCGAGCCGGAGCCCGAACCGGAACCGGTTGCGCCGCCGCCGCCGCAACCACCGGTGCTGCCACCGTCCACGCCCTATGCCACGCAGACCCCGGCCGGGGTGCTGCCGCCGCCGAAAAAGAAGCTCTCCGGCTGCGCCCTGACCGCGATCATCGGCGGCGGCCTGCTGCTGGTGCTGGTGCCGGTCATGGCCATCCTCGCGGCGATCGCCCTGCCTGCCTACAACGACTACACCGTGCGTGCCAAGGTTGCCACCGCGGTCAATGCCCTGCAGCCGCTGAAACAGCAGGTGCAGCACTTCGCCGACGACGAAGGCCGCTGCCCCGGTGCCAACGATGCCGGTTTCCCGGCGCCGGGTGATTTCACCCAGGCCGGCCTGTCGGCGGTGAACATCGGCCGCTTCAACAACGGCCACTGCGGCATCGAAGCAACGCTGGCCGTGCCCGGCAAGAGCCTCGATGGCGACCTGCTGTGGCTGGAATATGATCGCGACAGCGGCCGCTGGGAATGCAGCGGTGAAAGCGACGACAAGTACCTGCCGCCGTCGTGCCGCGGCTGAGCCACGTGCACGGCAGCACCTCCAAGGACGATCCAACAGGGAACATGCAATGACCGAGTGGTACTACGCCGAAGGACAGCAACGCCAGGGCCCGCTGCCGGTCCAGGAAATCCGCCAGCGCTTCCAGCGGGGCGAACTGAACCTGGACACCCTGGTCTGGCGCGAAGGCATGGCCCAGTGGGCTGCACTGCGCCAGGTGGTCGATGAGCTCGGCCTGCAGACACTGGCCGATGCCAGCACGGCCACCGCCAGCGGCGGCTTCGACCTGCGCGGCGACTACGCCGCCATCGACAACGGCACTGCACCGCTGCCTGGCACGGGTGCGCTCAGCAGCTCGCCCTACAGCGCCCCGGCCGCTTCCGGTGCCGGTGGCCCGCAGCCGGTGATCGGCGGCGAGGTGGTCTACGCAGGCTTCTGGAAGCGCGTAGCGGCGTACATGATCGACTACTTCGTGCTGGCCATTCCGGGCGGCATCATCGGCGCCATCATCGGCGTGGTGCTTGGCGCCAGCATGGGCGCGGTGGGCAGCGGCGAGACCTCCATCGAAATCGTCGCGCAGGTGGCCAGCGCGCTGATCAACATGGCCATCGGCGTTGCCTACTACACCTGGTTCCATTCCTCGCAGGGTGGCGCCACGCTGGGCAAGATGGCGGTCGGCATCAAGGTCGTGCGCAGCAACGGCGATCGCCTGACCAAGGGCCGCGCCTTCGGCCGCTACTGGGCCATGCTGCTGAGCAGCTTCACCCTCGGCATCGGCTTCCTGATGGCCGCCTTCACCGAGCGCAAGCAGGGCCTGCACGACATGATCTGCGACACCCTGGTGGTCGACCGCTGGGCCTACACCGACCAGCCGCACCTGCAGCGCCATGAGCTGGGCACGGTCACCATCGTGATCCTGGTGCTCACCGGCCTGCTGGTGCTGGCGGGCCTGGTGCTGCTGGTGGCCGCGGTCGGCTTCATCGCCAAGATGGCCTCATGAACGGCCATCCTCACGTCTGGCTGCTTGACAGGGGCTGGCCGGGCGTGATTCCTCTAATAAGGTGAAACCTGAACGCCCGGCACACTACCGGGCGTTCAGCGTATTGATTTGTCCGTGGCCGCTTCACTAATGCGGCCGTTTGCTCCACCCTAGCGGCCCCTCCCCTGCGGCTCGCCCCACAGACACTGCTGCCATGCCCAAGCACCTGCTCATCGTCGAATCGCCGGCCAAGGCCAAGACGATCAACAAATACCTCGGCAAGGACTACACCGTCCTGGCCTCGTATGGGCATGTGCGTGACCTGATTCCGAAGGAAGGCGCGGTCGACCCGGACAACGGGTTCGCCATGCACTACGACGTGATCGACAAGAACGAAAAACATGTCGACGCGATCGCCAAGGCCGCCAAGGGCGCCGACGACATCCTGCTGGCGACCGACCCGGATCGCGAAGGTGAAGCGATCAGCTGGCATATCGCCGAGATCCTGAAGGAACGCGGGCTGGTCAAGGACAAGCCGATGCAGCGCGTGGTGTTCACCGAGATCACCCCGCGCGCCATCAAGGAAGCGATCAGCCAGCCACGCGCGATCGCCAGCGACCTGGTCGATGCCCAGCAGGCGCGCCGCGCGCTGGACTACCTGGTCGGCTTCAACCTGTCGCCGGTGCTGTGGCGCAAGGTCCAGCGCGGCCTGTCCGCCGGCCGCGTGCAGAGCCCGGCGCTGCGCATGATCGTCGAGCGCGAGGAGGAGATCGAAGCCTTCATCGCCCGCGAGTACTGGTCGATCGCCGCCGAGTGCGCACACCCGTCGCAGCACTTCAACGCCAAGCTGGTCAAGCTGGACGGGCAGAAATTCGAGCAGTTCACCATCACCGACGGCGACACCGCCGAAGCCGCCCGCCTGCGCATCCAGCAGGCCGCGCAGGGCTCGCTGCATGTCACCGACGTGGCCAGCAAGGAGCGCAAGCGCCGCCCGGCGCCGCCGTTCACCACCTCCACCCTGCAGCAGGAAGCCTCGCGCAAGCTCGGTTTCACCACCCGCAAGACCATGCAGGTGGCGCAGAAGCTGTATGAAGGCGTGGCGATCGGTGACGAAGGCACCGTCGGCCTCATCTCGTACATGCGTACCGACTCGGTGAACCTGTCGCAGGACGCGCTGGCCGAGATCCGCGACGTGATCGCCCGTGATTACGGCATCGCCTCGCTGCCGGACCAGCCGAACACGTACCAGACCAAGTCCAAGAACGCCCAGGAAGCGCACGAGGCGGTGCGCCCGACCTCGGCCCTGCGCACCCCGGCCCAGGTGGCGCGCTTCCTGACCGACGACGAGCGCCGCCTGTACGAACTGATCTGGAAGCGCGCCGTCGCCTGCCAGATGATCCCGGCCACGCTCAATACCGTCAGCGTCGACCTGTCCGCTGGCAGCGAGCACGTGTTCCGTGCCAGCGGTACCACCGTGGTGGTGCCCGGCTTCCTGGCCGTGTACGAGGAAGGCAAGGACAACAAGAGCGCCGAAGACGAGGACGAAGGCCGCAAGCTGCCGGCGATGAAGCCGGGCGACCGCGTGCCGCTGGAACGCATCCAGGCCGAGCAGCATTTCACCCAGCCGCCGCCGCGCTACACCGAAGCGGCGCTGGTGAAGGCGCTGGAAGAGTACGGCATCGGCCGTCCGTCGACCTACGCCTCGATCATCCAGACCCTGCTGTTCCGCAAGTACGTGGAAATGGAAGGCCGCAGCTTCCGCCCGTCCGACGTCGGCCGCGCGGTGTCCAAGTTCCTGTCCAGCCACTTCACCCAGTACGTGGACTACGACTTCACCGCCAAGCTCGAAGACGAGCTCGACGCCGTCTCGCGTGGCGAAGAAGAGTGGATCCCGCTGATGGCCCGCTTCTGGGAGCCGTTCAAGGAGCTGGTGGAAGACAAGAAGGAATCGGTGGACCGCGCCGAGGCCAGTGGCGCGCGCGAGCTCGGCACCGACCCGAAGACCGGCAAGCCGGTCAGCGTGCGCCTCGGCCGCTTCGGGCCTTACGCCGCCATCGGCAGCACCGCCGAGGACGCCGAGGAGAAGCCGAAATTCGCCTCGCTGCGCCCCGGCCAGTCGATGCACACCATATCCTTGGAAGACGCGCTGGAACTGTTCCTGATGCCACGCGCGCTGGGCGAGGACAACGGCGAGCCGGTCAGCGTCGGCATCGGCCGCTTCGGCCCGTTCGCCAAGCGCGGCAGCACCTATGCCTCGCTGAAGAAGGAAGACGACCCGTACACCATCGACCTGGCCCGCGCCGTGTTCCTGATCGAAGAGAAGGAAGAGATCGCGCGCAACCGGATCATCAAGGAGTTCGAGGGCAGCGACATCCAAGTGCTGAACGGCCGCTTCGGCCCGTACATCAGCGACGGCAGGATGAACGGCAAGATCCCCAAGGATCGCGAGCCGGCATCGCTGACCCTGGCCGAAGTGCAGCAGCTGATGGAAGAAACCGGCAAGCCCGTGCGCAAGGGCTTCGGCGCCAAGAAGGCTGCCGCGAAGAAGGCACCGGCCAAGAAGGCGGCGGTGAAGAAGGAAGCGGCGCCGAAGAAGGCCGCAGCCAAGAAAGCGCCTGCCAAGAAGGCGGCGAAGAAGGCCGTGGTAAAGAAGGCCGCTGCAAAGAAGGCACCGGCGAAGAAGGCCGTCAAGAAAGCCGCGAAGTAGATTCACGCCATGCGTGGATAAGGGGTAGTGCCGGCCGCTGGCCGGCAACATCCAGAAGCACCCGATGCCGGCCAGCGGCCGGCACTACCGGGCCAGGGTCCACCCCTTCTGCACGCCGCAGGGGGATAATGGGGGCCCACGTCGGGCCGGTCGCCGCCATGAAAGAACTCACCCTGGACTCTGCTGTCGCCACGCTCCGCGCCGGCGGCGTGATCGCCTATCCGACCGAAGCGGTCTGGGGCCTGGGCTGTGATCCCTCGCATGAGGCGGCGGTGCACATGGTGCTGCGGCTGAAGCAGCGCCCGATCGAGAAGGGCATGATCCTGGTCGCCGCCGAATTGTCGCAGCTGGAGGGCTGGGTGCGCCTGCAGGCGTTGCCCGATGCCCGCCAGCGCGCGGTGCTGGCCAGCTGGCCGGGTGCCAACACCTGGATCCTGCCGGCCGGTCCGCGCGCCCAGCCCTGGATTACCGGCGAGCACAGCGGCATCGCCGTGCGCATCAGCGCGCACCCGCTGGTCGCCGCACTGTGCCGCGCCTGGGGGGGGCCCCTCGTCTCCACCAGCGCCAACCTGGCCGGTGAACCACCGGCACGCAGCCGTGCCGAGCTGGATCCACGCCTGCTGCGCCTGCTCGATGGCATCCTCGATGGCGAAACCGGCGGCCTGGCCCAGCCCACCCCGATCCGCGACGCGCTCAGCGGCAACGTGCTGCGCTCCTGAGCGGACGATTGCACTGCCACGCACAATCACGCACCCTGCCGCCATGAACCTGCTGCGCACCGCCCTGGGCCTGTGCCTGCTGCTGCCATGGACCGCACCGGCCGCCGAGGACGTGCGCGTCTACCGCTGCGTCGCCAGCAATGGCGCCGTGGCCCTGCAGGACAGGCCCTGCAGCAGCGGCCGGCAGGAGGTGCGTGACCTGCAGCGCCCGCGCGATCCGGCACCCCGGGTGGTGCGCAGTGACGCCCCTCCCGCGGCGCCCAGCGAGGTTCCGGTGATGCGCGATCGCGAAGCCCGCCACGTCTACATCCAGCCGCCACAACCGTTGTACGAGTGCGTGAGCGACGACGGTCGCCGCTACACCAGCGACAGCAACGAGGGCAATCCGCGCTGGGTCCCGTTGTGGACCAGCGTGTGGCTCCCGCACGGGCACCACGGCGCGGTCCATCCCGGTCCACGCCCGGGCTTCGGCACGCCGGTCGGTGCGCCGATCGGTGAAGGCACAGGCTACCGGCCGCCTGCGGTGGGCGTCGGCGTGCAGGTGCCGGCCGGCAGCGTGCTGGTCCGTGACAGCTGCCATGCGCTGCCGCCGCAGGACGTCTGTGCGCGCCTGCGTGACCGCCGCTGGGAACTGGACCGCCGTTACAACAGCGCGCTGCAGAGTGAGCGCACCGCCATCAGCAATGAACAGCGTGGCATCGACGCGCGCCTGTCGCGGGACTGCGAACGCTGAGCGCGATGCCTGCCTGGGCATGTACGCTGTGCGCATGAAGAACCTGATCTGGCTGGCCCTGGGCCTGTTCGCCGGCAACGCGTTGGCCGACGACGGGGTGATCTACCGTTGTACCTCCAGCAGCAGCGATGTGCCCACCCTGCAACGCACGCCCTGCCCTGCCGGCAGCAAGCAGCAGGTGGTGAGGGTGCCGGCCAGTGCTCCGCCGGCGCCGGCCTCAGCGGCACCCGTGCCGGCCGCGCCCGGACCGGCCGCGGCCACTGCGCCGTCCGTTCCCGCACCCGCGCCTCGTCGCCCCGGGGAAGGACGCACGATCATGGAAGCTGGCATGGTCGAACGCGAAGGCGGCGATCTGATACTCGACAGTGCATCGCTGCCACGCCAGGCCGATGCCGCGCCGGACAGCAATGCGCCGCCGAAGCCGCCGCTGCCACCGATCTTCCAGTGCACCGACAGCCAGGGCGGTGGCTACCTGCACGAATACGAAGCCGCCCCCGGGCGCTGCGAACTGATGACCGTGCAGGGACTGGGCGGCGCCACGCCGGTCAATGCCGCCGGCTGCGAAGTGGTGCGCGACCGCTGCGAGGAACTGCCGGACGCGCAGCGCTGCAGCAGCTGGCAGCAACGCTTCCGCGACGCACGTGGCCGTGAGCGGTTCGCCTCGCCGGAAAACCGCGACAACGCCCGTGGGGAACGCGAACGGCTGCAGGGCGTGCTGGAGGCCAGCAACTGCCCGGTACCGGGGTGACAGCCACCCGGTAGTGCCGGCCGCTGGCCGGCAATCGCAGGATCTTCAAATGATTCCAGTTGCCGGCCAGCGGCCGGCACTACCTTTTGGAAGATCAGAACCCGTAGCGCAGGAAGCCGCCATCCACCGCGATGCATTCGCCGGTGACATAGCTGGCCGCCGGCAGGCACAGGAAGCCAACGGCTGCGGCCACTTCCTCCGGCTCGCCGATGCGGCGCATCGGCGTGCGGTTGATCACTTCCTCGTAGTAGTCCGGGTCCGACAACGGACCGGACGTGCGCCGCGTGCGGATGTACCAGGGCGCCACCGCGTTGACCCGGATGCCATCCTCCGCCCACTCGACGGCCAGGTTGCGGGTCATCTGGTGCATCGCCGCCTTGGTCATGCCATAGACCACGCCACTGCGCACATGGGTCAGCCCGGACACGCTGCCGACATTGACGATCGACGACGACGCGTGCCGGGCCAGCAGCGGATGCGCGTAGCGCGACAGCTCGAAGGCCGAGAACAGGTTGGTCTCGAAGATCTTGCGCCATTCGTCCTCGGAATATTCCGTGGCCGCCTTGGTGACGTTGCCACCGGCATTGTTGACCAGGATGTGCAGGCCATCGCTGTGATCTTCCACCCAGTCCAGGATCTGCCGACGGTCCTCGTCATCGGAGACATCGGCCGCCAGCGCGTGCACCTGGTGCTGCGGATAGACATCCAGCAGTTCGTCGCGCGCCGTTTCCAGCATGTCGATGTCGCGGCCGACGATCATCAGGTCGGCGCCGAGGCCAGCCAGTTCGTGCGCAATGGCCAGGCCAATACCGGCGCTGGCACCCGTGATCAGGGCCGTCTGGCCGTCCAGGCGCCACCGTTGCTGGGTCATGAGTCCTCCGGGGCCGCGCCCGCTGTGTTTCGATGCCGCAAGGATACGCGCTCACGGCGGCCCTCTGCCGAGGATGCGACACTGCACGTACGCCCACTGCGGAGAGCCGCCATGCGCATCCTGACCCTGTTCTCGTCCCTGCTGGCCGGCGTGCTGTTGGTGGCCTGCCAGCGGCCGCCGACGCCGAACCCGGAGAAGCCACCGGTGCCCAAAGCGATGTCGCGTGCGATGCAGGAACCGCTGGACCGCGCCAAGGGCGGGCAGAAAGCGGTGGAAGAGGCCGCCGCACGCGAACGCAAGGCCGAGGCCGACGCGACGCAGTGACCTGTGGGGTCAGAGCCCTTTGCGGGGCAAAGGGATCCGACCCCATGAACGAAAACGCCCGGCCAGAGCCGGGCGTTTTCATTCGGTACCGTTGCCGATCAGAATCCGCAGAAGCAGTACGCCAGCGCCTTCACCGGAGCGCCATTGCCCTTCTCGCGGGCCGCGTTCTCGACGAAGCGCAACTGAGTGTCCACTTCCGGCATCGTGCGTGCCAGCATCATCCGCGCCATCCCCGAATCGGACAGCATCCAGGCACCGGCGCGGCTGCCGGCGAAACCGCTGACGAACTGCGCGAACGGCGTGGCCGCCTTCTCGATGTAGCGCACGCGATAGGCATCGGCCTTGCCCAGCTTGGCGCGGCTGGCCGCATCGGCCACCGCGTCCTTCAGGCCACCGAAGGCATCGACCAGGCCGCGTTCCTTGGCCTGTGCACCGCTCCACACGCGGCCACGGGCGACCTCGTCCACGGCCTCGACCGGCTTCTTGCGGGCGTCGGCGACACGGCCGGTGAAGTCCGCGTAGCCCTTGTTGATCACCGTCTGGATGACCTGGCCCACGGCCGGGTCCATCGGGCGGGTGACATCGAAGGCGCCGGCGAAGCGGGTGGTGCCGACACCGTCGGTGTGCACGCCGATCTTGTCCAGCGCGCGGCTGAAGTTCGGCACCATGCCGAAGATGCCGATCGAACCGGTGATGGTCGACGGATCGGCATAGATGCGATCGGCGTTCATGCTGATCCAGTAGCCACCGGAAGCGGCCAGATCACCCATCGACACCACGACCGGCTTGCCAGCGGCCTGCAGGGCTACCACTTCACGACGGATCTGCTCGGAGGCGAACACTTCACCGCCCGGCGAATCCACCCGCAGCACCACCGACTTCACGTTGTCGTCGTCGCGCGCGGCACGCAGCAGCGCCGAGGTCGACTCGCCACCGATGCGGCCGGCCGGCAGGTCACCGCCACTGATTTCGCCGGCGGCCACCACCACGGCCACCTGCGGACGCGAGTCCACCGGGTTGCGGCGCGCGTCGAGTAGGGCCAGGTAGCGGCCGAAGTCAACGTTGCGGAAACCACCGTCGGCATCCTCGTCGGCCACGCCGCGCTCGATCATCAGATCCTCGAATTCCTCGCGGGTCTTCAGCGCGGTCACCAGCTTCTGCTGCAGGGCGAACTTGGCCAGGTCACCACCGGCGGCAGCGATGCCTTCCGGCAGGGTGTCGATGCCGGCGGCCAGCTGTGCCGGATCCAGGCGGCGGGCCTTGGCGATGTCGCCCAGGTAGCGCTGCCACACGTCGTTCATCCAGAACAGGTCGGCTTCCTTGGAGGCCGGCGACGCCGCGTCGAGCACGTACGGCTCGGCCGCGGACTTGTACTCGCCCACCTTGAACAGGTGCACGTCCACGCCCAGCTTGTCCTGCAGGCCGGTGCGGAAGTACTGGCGGTAGCGGCCGAGGCCTTCGAGCACGACCGACCCCATCGGGTCCAGGTAGACCTCGTCGGCCTGCGCGGCCAGCAGGTACTGCGACTGGCCCATGCTCTCGCTGTAGGCCACCAGCTGCTTGCCGGAGGCGCGCAGGTCCTGCAGCGCGGCGGCCACCTCACGCAGCGAGGCGAAACCGGACGGCTGCAGCTTGTCCAGCTCCAGCACCACGCGCTCGATCTTCTTGTCTTCCTTGGCCGACTCGATCACCCGCAGCAGATCGCGCAGCTGGATCTCCTCGGCGCCGTTGTCACCCACCGCCTTGGCCAGCGCGCGGCTGACCGGGTCGGCGCTGAACTGCTCGACCAAGCGGCCTTCCGGCGCGATCACGAGCGTCGTGCGGTCCTGCAGCGACTTGCTGGCACCGGCACCCATGCCGGCGGCGATGACGAACATCACCAGCAGCAGGAACAGCAGGCCGAAGAACACCAGGTTGAGGATCAACCGGCGGGTGAAGTTCATGACGTCCCACAGCCCGATGAAGAAACTGGCGACGGGGTTGCGACGCGCCGGGGGCAGCGGGGGCACGGGTTGATTCATGGAACGCTCCGGATGGCTTCTTGCCGTGGTACCAGCATAGCCGGTGCCGCGTGATGCAGCATCGGACACAAGTCAGGGGATCGCCCGTCACGGGTGAACGTGGCGGGCGGGAAGATCAGGACAGCGCGGATTGCCCGATGCGCTGGCTGCTGCGGCGCAGGCGCCAGCCCATCAGGATGGCAGCGGCGGTCAGGCCGACGATCAGGCCGATCCACATGCCCTGCGGGCCCATGCCCAGCCCCAGGCCGAGCCCGGCGCCGAGCGGCATGCCCAGGCCCCAGTACGCGAACATGGCGATGAACATCGGCACGCGGGTGTCCTTCAGGCCGCGCAGCGCGCCGGCCGACAGCACCTGGATGCCGTCCGGGAACTGGAAGGTGGCCGCGTACAGCAGCAGGGTCGAGGCCAGGCCGGCCACCGCCAGGTCGTTGGTGTACACACCGACGATGGCATCGTGGCCGAACAGCAGCACCGCCGCCGACAACGTCTGCGTGCCCATGATGATCGCGTAACCGGCCCAGGCCGCACGCCGCACGCCGAAGCCGTCACCACGGCCGACCGCATGGCCGACGCGCACGGTGGTGGCCTCGGCCACGCCCATCGGGATCATGAAGCACAGCTGCGCGACATTGATCGCGATCTGGTGCGCAGCGGCTTCGTTGGCACCAAGGCGGCCGATCAGCAGCGCGGTGACGATGAACAGGCCGCCCTCCATCAGCACGGTGATGCCGATCGGCAGGCCGGTGCGCAGCAAGTCCCAGATCGCCTTCCAGCGCGGCCCTTCGAAATGCGAGAACAGCTGCAGATGGGCGAAGCGCCTGGTGAACCACAGGTAGGTGGCGAAGGCGATTGCCTGCAGCCACATCATCACCGCCGAGGCGATGCCCAGGCCTTCGGCGCCCATTTCCGGGAAGCCGAGCTTGCCGTTGGCCAGCACATAGCCCATCGGTGCCAGCACCAGCAGGCCACCGAAGCCGAGCAGCATGGTCGGCAGCGTCCAGTGCATGCCTTCACTGAGATAGCGCATGCAGAAGTACAGGGTCAGCGCAGGTCCGCCCCAGCGCACCGCATGCAGGAACGCGGTCGCCCCCGGCACGATGTCCGGCGCGATGCCGAACGACGGCAGCAGCGGCGGCACCACGGTGAGGAAGGTGAACATGATCAGGCCCAGCCCCAAGGCCAGCCACAGTGCCTGGCGGAACAGCGGGCCGATCTCGCGCTCGCGGCCGGCGCCATGCAGCTGCGACACCGAGGCGGTGAGCGAGATCAGGGTGCCGATCGGAATCAGCATCGGCAGCCACAGCAGCGCCGTACCGATGGTGACGGCGGCCAGTGTGGCCGTGGCGTGGTGGCCGGCAATCACGTTGTCGACGAAGGAGATCAGACCGGTGGACACATGGCCCAGCACAAGCGGCAGGGCGAGCAGACCGGTGGCGCCGACTTCCTTGCTGAAGCGCGGCGTGGAGGTTGCAGTAGACATAAGGTGCTTGACGCGAACTGCGGTTGCGCGCGAAGGGCACAGGCACCGGGTTGCGGGCGCCCATCTTACGCGGGCGGCGCGTGCATTCCCATGACATGGCGTGAATGCTGGGTTTCAGCCGCCCCACACAAAAAGGGGACGGAGGGAATTAAGTCGTTTCAGGCCCGCTAGTGCCGGATGCGACTTAATCCCCTCCGTCCCCTTTTTTACTGGCCGGCCTGGCGCTTGAGCCAGCTGTCGCGCTCGGCGGCGGGCACGGCGAGGAAAGCGCTGCGCACTGCGTCGCGTTCCTGCGGTGGCGTGCGCTGCGCGACCAGAGTCAGCTGGGCCAGCTGCGCCGGGCTGAGCTGGCGCAGTACGGCCAGCGCGGTCTCGCGCTGTTCCGGCGGCACGAAGCCGAACAAGCCATGCAGCTTGGGGAATTCCAGGCCCAGTTGCGGGCCCAGCCGCCACCCGTCGCGGAACGCCTGGTCCTGGTCGCGGAACTGTTGGCGCAGGCGCTGCTGCTGGTCCGCAGGCAGCGCATTGAATCGCGCAGCCGCCTGGCGGATGCGCTCGCGCTCTCCTTCCGGCAGCGCGCGCCAGGCGGCGTAGTCGGCGCGGCGCTGGCGCTGCTGCTGCGCATCGAGCTGGGCGAAGCCAGAGGGTGCTGCCGTCGACGGTGCTGGCGAAGCCACCGGCGTGGCCGGCGACGTCGGTGGCGGCAACGGCACGTTCAACGATTGCGGCGCGGCAGACAGCGACAACGGCAGGGCCAGCAGCAGGCTGGCGAACACGGACTTATTCATCGGCAGCAGCGGTTTCCAGCGTGGCACTGGCCGGCTCCGGCCGGCTCGGCCTGGATTGCGATTCATCCACCGGCAGCGGGCCGCCCGCGGCAGTCCACGCGTACAGGTCGGCATCGGCAACCAGCGGGTAGTCACGATCGGCCAGCATCGCTGCGTCGTCCGTGGCCTGGGCCGTGGTCGCATCCGGCGTGGCGTTGACCTTGCTGGGTGGCAGGGCTTCCACCGTCACCGGACCGGCTTCGCCCACCACCCCCTCCGGCAGCGGTGCATCACTGCCGAAGGAATGCCCCTGCCAGTGGCGCCAGCCCAGCGCTGCGGCCAACAGTATCGCCACGGTCGCCAGCAGGATCAGCGGACCGCGCCAACGTGGCTTGGCGTTCGTGCGACGGCGCTTGCCATTGGCGGCCGCCCGCTCATCGCGCTGCGGTGCGCGCCAGCTCGGGGTCGGGGCTTCATTGTGGGCGGTCGCGGCGGCGGGTTGCTGCAGCTGCTGCAGGCGCGCGGCCGGCAACTCACGGATACGCGCCTGCACCTGTTCGGCCAACTGGCGCCAGGCCGAGGCATCCGGCTGGCCGTGGGCATCACGCGGGCAGGCGTCGGCCAGCAGGTGCTGGTAGCCGGCCTCGTCCTGGTCGAGCACGCGCATGGCGATGCCCTCGTCCAGGCTGCCCCCCACCCGCAGCAGCAGCGCAAGGCGCGGCAGCGGCGGCATCGCGCCCAGCACGGCCAACGGCGGCAGCCACTGCCCGCCCACCGGCTCGCGCAGCGCCTGGCGCTGGCCCAGAAGGGTCCAGAAGCGGGTCGGCCACTGCGCCATCGGCAGGTCGCTGGCCACTGCGGCAAAGGCGCGCATCACCGCCACCAGGGTCTGCTCGGCACGCGCGGCATCGCCGCACTGCAGTTCAGCGACCACCAAGGCACGGCGCTCGACGCCACGCAGGAACGCCGACAGCGCGCCGGCCGCGGTCGAGGAAACAGGGGCGGGCACAGCCGTCATCGGTCACTCCAAAGGTCTGCCGGCATGATAGCGGCAGGCCATCGACGCCCGTAGGACTTGCGCCCACAGGCACTTCGTGCTGCAGGTTGTGCACAGCACCACGCCCCCTCCGGCGAAAACTGTGGCTTCGGGCTGAATTCACTCTGTTTCAGCATTGTTTCACACTTAAGATATTGATTTTATTGTCTTTTGTTGTGTGGCGATTTTTTGACCAACCCAAGCGTGAGGCCGTCGCCATCGGCCTTCTACGTTTCCGATGGCCGTTAACGCACAACGTTATCCACAGAACATGTGGATAAGACTGAATCTCCAATGGACACCGATATTTAGGTGACATTTATGATTCAACGGGCGCCGCCCCGCCGCTCCCGCTGCTGCCGTTCGCGCGCGCATGGCCCGTTACACTGGCCCGATGCTTTCACCGATTCCGACCCTGCAGGTCGCCCTGCCTGTCCCCCTGCCCCGCCTGTTCGACTACCTGTCGCCGGAGGGCGATGCACCGGCGGTCGCGGTCGGCTGCCGCCTGAAGGTGCCGTTCGGCAACCGGGAGCTGGTCGGTGTGGTGGTGGGGCACGGCCAGACCGACGACGGCCAGGGACTGCGCCAAGCCCTGGCCTGGTGCGACCCGCAGCCGCTGCTGCAGGGGGAGCTGTGGCAGAGCCTGCAATGGCTGGCGCGCTACACCCATGCGCCACTGGGCGAGGTGCTGAGCACCGCCCTGCCCGGCCCGCTGCGCCATGGCGAGGTCCTGCCCGACACACACCACTGGGGTTGGCAGCTGACCACCGAAGGCCACGCCCAGCGTGAAAAGCTGCGCGCAGGCAGCCGTCCACGGCAACTGGCCGAGCTGCTGGCCGAAGCCATCGTGGATGAGGACGTGCTGGGCGAACGCATGCAGGACTGGCGCACCGCCGCGCGCAGCCTGGCCAAGCGCGGGCTGGCCGAGCGGGTTGCGCTGAGCGTGGCCCCCCAACACGCGCAGCCACTGCCCGGTCCCACGCTCAACCCGGACCAGGCCGAGGCGGTGGCCGCGATCACTGCCGCCGACGGCTTCCAGCCGTTCCTGCTGGATGGCGTGACCGGCAGCGGCAAGACCGAGGTCTACCTGCAGGCGATCATCCATTGCCTGGCGCAGGGCAGGCAGGCGCTGGTGCTGGTGCCGGAAATCGGCCTGACCCCGCAGACCCTGGCACGCTTCCGTGGCCGCCTCGGCATCGCCGTGCATGCGCTGCACTCGGGGTTGAACGACAACGAGCGCGCGCGCGTCTGGGCAGCGGCCTCACGCGGCGAAGCGCGCGTCATCGTCGGCACCCGCTCAGCGGTGTTCACGCCGCTGCCCCAGGCCGGCCTGCTGATCGTCGACGAGGAACACGACGGCAGCTACAAGCAGCAGGACGGCATCCGTTACCACGCGCGCGATTTCGCCCTGGTCCGGGCCAAGTCGCTGGGCGTTCCGGTGTTGCTGGGCAGTGCCACGCCCTCGCTGGAAACCCTGCACAACGCCTACGCCGGGCGTTACACCCACCTGCGCCTGAAACAGCGCGCCGGCGATGCGCGGCCGCCGCGCGTGCGCATCCTCGATGTACGCAAGCGCCCGCTGCATGACGGCCTTTCGGCCGATGTGCTGGCCGGCATCGGGGAGCATCTGCAGCGTGGCCAGCAGGTGCTGGTGTTCAAGAACCGCCGCGGCTACGCACCGGTGCTGCTGTGCCACGACTGCGGCTGGACCGCGCCATGCCAGCGCTGCGATGCGCCGATGACCGTGCATGGTGGCGGTCGTCGCCTGCAGTGCCACCACTGCGGCGCGCGGCAACCGGCGCCGCTGGCATGTCCCGCCTGCGGCAGCCTGGCACTGCAACCGCAGGGCATCGGTACCGAACGCCTGGAAGAACATCTCACTGCGGCCTTCGCCGACTTCCCGGTGGTGCGCATCGACCGCAGCACCACCTCACGGCGCGACGCGCTGGAACAGCAGCTGGCGAAACTGGGCGACCAGCCCGGCATCCTGGTCGGCACGCAGATCCTGGCCAAGGGCCACGACCTGCCCAAGCTGACCCTGGTGGTGGTGGTGGGTATCGATGAGGGCCTGTTCTCGGCCGACTTCCGCGCCAGCGAAAAACTGGCGCAGCAGCTGATCCAGGTGGCCGGTCGCGCGGGACGTGCGCGCGACCCGGGCGAGGTCTGGCTGCAGACCCATCACCCCGGGCACCCGCTGCTGGAAACCCTGGTGAGCGGTGGCTACCATCCGTTCGCGCAAGCCGAGTTGAACCAGCGCCAGGCGGCCGGATTCCCGCCCTTCGCGCATCTGGCGCTGATGCGCGCCGAAGCGCAGCAGGTGGAGCATGCCAATGCATTCCTGCTGGCAGCCCGGCACCTGCTGGGCGAACAGAACGTGGTCGAGGCCTACGGGCCGATGCCGGCGCCGATGCCGCGGCGGGCCGGTTACCAGCGCACGCAGCTGCTGCTGTCTGCGGTGCAGCGGCCGCCGCTGCATGGCGTGCTTTCGCAACTGGTTCCGCAGCTGTACGCGCTGCCGGAAGCACGCAAGGTGCGCTGGTCGCTGGATGTGGATCCAACGGATCTTTACTGAGGGGTCAGAGCCCACCCGTCGGGTGGGATCCGACCCCGATGCCCTGGGGTCGGATCCCTTTTCGCAGAAAAGGGCTCTGACCCCGGACGCCTTCGCTTACGTCAGCGGCGACATCACGCCGCGCTGGTAGGCCGGTCGCTCACGCAGGCGCGCATACCACTCGGCCAGGTGCGGCAGGTCCGGGCGCTGGATCGGCAGTTCATACCAGGCGTACACCAGCGAGCCGAGCGGAATGTCGCCCATGGCGAACGTCCCGCCCGACAGCCATGGCTGCGTGGCCAGGGTGGCATCGGCCATCGCCAGGTAGTCACCGGCACGGACGATGGCCGCGCTGATGCGCGCTTCGTCACGGTCGGCCGGCGCGGTGCGCATGATGCCCCAGACCAGGTCGCTGTACAGCGGCGCCATCCGCGAGGTGCTCCAGTCCATCCACTTTTCGGCCTGCGCGCGCTCCATCGGGTCCTCGGCGTACAGCGTGCCCAGCGCATAGCGCGCGCTCAGGTAACGCACGATGGTGTTCGATTCCCACAGCGGCAGGCCGTGGTCCTCGATCACCGGCACCAGGCCGTTGGGATTCATCGCCTGGTACTCCGGCGTCTGCGTGCCGCCATGGCTGCCGCCTACTTCGATAGATTCGTACGGCAGGCCGATCTCCTCGGCACACCACAGCACCTTGCGGACGTTGCTGGAATTGCGGCGGCCCCAGATCTTCAACATGCGGGTTTTCCTTGCTGGCAATGCGAGCGGCAACGATACGCCTGATTGGAGTGGAGATGTGCGTGCCGGATGCGGGATCGGGCGCCTGCGCGCTGCCGGCCGGCGGCCGGCACTACCGGTTCTTTTTTGGCAGCGCGCGCACGTAGGACGACTTGCCGTCCTTCTTCAGCTCGAACAGGCCGATCGCCGCCAGCAGATCGCTGAGTTTGCCGTAGCCATAGTTGCGCGGATCGAACGAGGCCTGGTTGCCGATCTGGCTGCCGACCGGCCCCAGGTGCGACCAGCCATCCTCGCCCTCGGCCGAGGACACCGCGCGGCGCAGCATTTTCACCAGCCGGGTGTCGCTGCGCATCTCCGCCCCGCTCTTGCGCGGGCGTGCATCATCATTGGCGACGGGCTCGTTCGATGCCTGTTCGCTCGATGCCTGCTCGGCATCCGGCACGCTGGCGTGGGTCTGGCCCAGCGCTTCCAGGTAGGTGAACTTCGAGCACGCGTTGACGAACGGTTCCGGCGTCTTCTTTTCGCCGAAGCCGTACACCTTCACGCCGTCGGTCAGCAGGCGCATCACCATCGGGGTGAAATCGGCATCGCTCGACACGATGGCGAAGCCATCAAGGTTGCGCGCGTACAGCAGGTCCATGGCATCGATCACCATCGCCATGTCCGACGCATTCTTGCCCTTGCTGTAGGCGAACTGCTGGATCGGGCGGATCGCATACTCATGCAGCACCGCTTCCCAGCCCTTCAACCGCGGGCTCTTCCAGTTGCCGTAGGCACGGCGCACGTTGGCCACGCCATAGCGGGCGACTTCGGCCAGGACCTCGTCGATCTTCGAGGCCGGCGCATTGTCGGCGTCGATCAACAGGGCGATGCGCTTTTCCGGTTCGCTCATGGATTCCTCGCGGGCGGTTGCCTGAACCCGAGTATCGCCGATCCACCCAGGCGCTGACGTGACAGGTGGCCGCCGTGCGAAGATGCCAGGCGCTTCCCCCAATGCCCCCACTGGAGTGAGTCGATGAGTCGCGAGCGCGTTCCCCACCTGGTCGTTGTCGGCGGCGGTTTTGCCGGTCTCTGGGCCACCCGTGCCCTGGCCCGCGAGCGCATACGCATCACCCTGGTCGACCGCCGCAACCATCACCTGTTCCAGCCGCTGCTGTACCAGGTGGCCACCGCCGGCCTGTCCGCGCCGGATATCGCCGCACCGCTGCGCCACATCCTCGGCCACCAGCGCAACGTGGAAGTCCGCCTCGGCGAAGTGGTCGCCATCGACAAGCAGGCACGGCAGATCGGCATGGCCGATGGCAGCACGCTGGACTACGACAGCCTGCTGCTGGCCACCGGCGCTACCCACGCCTACTTCGGCAACGACCAGTGGGCCGATGATGCCCCTGGCCTGAAAACGCTGGACGATGCCATTGCACTGCGCCGCAAGCTGCTGCTGGCGTTCGAACGCGCCGAGGCCGAACCGGACCCGGCCAGGAAGGCGGCGTGGCTGAGTTTCGCCATCGTCGGTGGTGGTCCCACCGGCGTCGAACTGGCCGGCACGCTGGCCGAGATCGCGCGCCACACGCTGCGCAACGAATTCCGCCACATCGATCCGGCCAGCGCCAAGGTGCGGCTGGTCGAGGCTGGGCCGCGCGTGCTGTCCTCGTTCCCGGAAGTGCTTTCGCTGAAGGCGCGCCGCCAGCTGGAAAAGCTGGGCGTGGAAGTGCTGACCGGTACCCCGGTGAGCGACATCGACAGCCAGGGCTTCAAGCTCGGTGAGCAGTTCGTGCCGGCCCGCACCGTGGTCTGGGCCGCCGGCGTGGCCGCTTCACCACTGGCGCGCACGCTGGACGTGCCGCTGGACCGCGCCGGCCGCGTGCAGGTGCAGCCGGACCTGACCCTGCCCGATCACCCGGAGCTGTTCGTGGCCGGCGACCTGGCCGCACTGAGCCAGGCCGACGGCAAGCCGGTTCCCGGCGTGGCGCCCGCAGCCAAGCAGATGGGCAAGTACGTGGCCGAGGTGGTCCGTGCACGCCTGCACGGCAAGCCCGAGCCCGGTCCGTTCAAGTACGCCGACTACGGCAACCTGGCCACCATTGGCCGCATGGCCGCGATCGTGCACCTGGGCCGGCTGCAGCTCTCCGGCGTGCTGGCCTGGTGGTTCTGGCTGGCCGCGCACGTGTTCTTCCTGATCGGCTTCCGCAACCGCATCGTGGTGCTGCTGAACTGGGCGGTCGCGTACTGGAGCTACCAGCGCAGCGCGCGCATCATCTTCGGTGATGACCAGGACGACCGGCGGCCAAGGCGCTAGGGCTTCCCGGGGCCTTTCCAGGGGTCAGGGCCCTTTCCGCCGGAATGGGACCCGACCCCGGCTACCGCATCCACGCATGACGTGGATCTACTTCCGGCAGAAGTCCTCCTTCCTCGCGGTGTCCGCAATCTGCGCGGTACTCCAATGCCGGGTGATCCAGATCGCCAACGCGGTGCTGCTGAGATGCCAGCGCAGCATGCCGCGCCGAGGTTGCCGCCACAGGTGGCGCCGGGCAATCCAGAAGGCCTCCCGCTCCACTTCAGGCACCTTGTTCTTCATCCCGTCCTTGTCGAAGAACTGGGCGGTGAAGCGCCAGGGGTTCATCGGCTGGTATCCCGCCCGTGGCTCACCGCTGCACGCAGCCACGCCACTGGGCGCGCGGTCGGCCGGCTTCGGCCGACCGTCCACCAATGCCAGCCCGAGCAGATACAGCAGGCCAGGCAGCAGCGCGATGCCGGCGACCAGCACGACGACGGAGATCCATGCGTTGCCGGCGGCACGCATCGCTCAGTGCGCCTTCGGTTTCGGGTACCACAGTGCGTTGACGATGACCCAGCGCTGGTCGAAACGCCCCATGTGGAAGTAGTCGACGAACCACGGGGTTTCCAGCCGCACCGAGGCCGCGTTGCCGGTCACGTCCAGCACCGTGCAGCGGCGATCCCATTGATCCTTCGGGGTCTTCAGCGCGCCCTGTTTCGTCAGCGAGACCAGCTCTTCCTTCGACATCCGGCGCAGGCCCAGGCGCTCGTCGGGTGTATCGCCGAGGACCGCGCGCTTGGCCAGGTCCGGGTGCAGCGAACGGGCGACGCGCTGCGGATCGGCCTCCAGCTGTCCATCGACGTAGTCGTGGCAGGTGGCTTCGATGGCCGCGATCGTGGCGGGGTCGGCGGCAGGGCTTGTTGCTGCGGAGAGAGCGAACAGCAGGGCGATCGTGGACATCCGGGTCTCCAGCTCTGGGCGCGGGCGGATCATCGCATGGGCCGAACGGCCCATCCACGCATGACGTGGATCTACTGTAGAGCCGAGCCCATGCTCGGCTCCCGCATCGGGCAGACGGAACAACAGCCGAGCGTGGGCTCGGCTCTACAGAAGCGCAGGATCCGTTGCCTGCAGCCAGGCCAGCTTGCGTTCGCGGGGCTGCTGCTTGAGTTGCCACTCGGCCCGCGAGGCCGCGGCCCGGTCCGGGTACTCGCGCACGGCCAGCACGCGCAGCGGCGGCCGGGCCCGGGTGTAGCGCGCGCCCTTGCCGGCCTGGTGGGCGGCGAAACGCGCCTCCACATCGGTGCTGATGCCGGCGTAATAGCTGCCATCGCGGCATTCGAGCAGGTACAGGAACCACGGGCGGACGGACGAGGCCATGCCTGGATTATGCCGTGCTGCACTGCAGCGGATATACTGGCACCCGAATGCAGGAGAGAGGCGCCGCGCTGGCGCCCGCCGAAGGCGCAGGCTCCCATGATCGCTCAGGCCGGTGGGCTGGAATCCCACCAACCATGCATTCGACTCGCCGAGCTGGAGAGAGGTCACCGGGCATGCCCGGGACGATCCGCCGAAGGGGCACGCGGCCCATGCCGCTGAACTCTCAGGCAAAAGGACAGCGGGAGCGGCACCGGTCATCGTCATCCCGTCATTGCGCAGGCAGTGGCGGCGGTCGCGCATGGCCGGCCCCACCGCGCCCGGAGCCTGTCCCATGCTGCTGTCCATCATCTACCTGATCGCCATTTCCGCCGAAGCCATGACCGGCGCACTGTCCGCCGGCCGCCGCCGCATGGACCTGTTCGGCGTGGTCATGATCGCCTGCGTCACCGCCCTCGGTGGCGGCTCGCTGCGCGACATCCTGCTCGGCCACTATCCGCTGGGCTGGGTGAAGCATCCCGAGTACCTGGGCTTCACCGTATGCGCGGCGCTGATCGCCACCTGGGTGGCGCGCTGGATGCACCACTTCCGCCGCACCTTCCTCGTGCTCGATGGCCTGGGCCTGATCGCCTTCACCCTGATCGGCTGCTCGATCGCGCGCGAAGCCGGCCATGCAATGCCGATCGTGCTGATCGCCGGCATGCTGACCGGCGCGTTCGGCGGCGTGCTGCGCGACATCCTCTGCAACGAGGTGCCACTCATCTTCCAGAAGGAGCTGTACGCGATCATCGCGCTGCTGACCGGCGCGGCCTATCTGTTGCTGCTGCACTGGGGCGTGGCCGATGCCACCGCAATCCTGTGCTGCCTTGGCGGCGGCTTCGCGTTGCGCCTGCTGGCGATCCACTACCGCTGGGAAATGCCGAAGTTCGTCTACCACGACGAAGTGCATTGAGCCTCTTCGTAAAGTCGAGCCATGCTCGACTGCTCTTTGCAGGAAACCAACGCGCTTCGCGCGCAGGTCGGGCGTGGCTCGACGCTACAGGAAGCGGTATCACCACCCCGGCGATGTACCTGGCGCTGTCGCTCATGCGCAGCGCCAGGCGCATCGCCGGTGCAGATGGGCCGGCCTCCAACTCCGACCGGCCCTGATCGCGGCCGCACCCCCGCAGGCGCTGGCCGCCATCCACACACGTGCCGCACTCAGGCGGCTTCGATCAGGCTGCTTCGGACACCTTCACGTCGCGACGGGCGCGCACGGCCGCAGCCAGACGCTCCAGCACCGTCACGGTGGTGTCCCAGTCGATGCAGCCATCGGTGATGCTCTGCCCGTAAACCAGCGGCTGGCCTTCCACCAGTTCCTGGCGGCCACCGACCAGATGGCTCTCGATCATCACGCCAACGATGCGCTGTTCGCCGTCTTCCAGCTGAACAGCAATGTCCTCGATCACCTTCGGCTGGTTCTCGGGGTTCTTCAGGCTGTTGGCGTGGCTGGCGTCGATCATCAGGCGCGTCGGCAGCTTGGCCTTGGCCAGCACCTGGCAGGCGTCGGCGACGCTGCCGGCGTCGTAGTTCGGCTGCTTGCCGCCGCGCAGGATCACATGGCAATCCGGATTGCCGGTGGTCGACACGATGGCGGTGCCGCCCTGCTTGGTGACCGACAGGAAGTGATGCGGGTTGGACGCCGCACCCACCGCGTCAGCGGCGATCTTGACGTTGCCATCGGTGCCGTTCTTGAAGCCGACCGGGCACGACAGCCCCGAGGCCAGCTCACGATGCACCTGGCTTTCGGTGGTACGCGCGCCGATCGCGCCCCACGCCACCAGGTCGGCGATGTACTGCGGCGAGATCACATCGAGGAATTCGACACCGGCCGGCAGGCCGAGCTTGTTGATGTCGCGCAGCAGGCCGCGTGCGATGCGCAGGCCCTTGTCGATCCTGAAGCTGCCGTCCAGGTCCGGGTCGTTGATCAGGCCCTTCCAGCCCACCGTGGTGCGCGGCTTCTCGAAGTACACACGCATGACGATTTCCAGTTCGCCGGCCAGCGCGTCGCGCAGCGGCTTCAGGCGCTGGGCGTATTCGATGGCGGCCTTCGGGTCGTGGATCGAGCACGGGCCCACCACCACTGCCAGGCGGTCGTCACGGCCGTGCAGGATCTGGTGCAGGGCCGCGCGCGAGGCGCTGACGGTGTCGGAGGCTTCATCGTCACAGGGCAGCATCGCCAGCAGCTGGGCAGGCGGTGTCAGCGGTTCGATGGTGCGGATGCGCAGGTCGTCGGTGTGCGGGGGCATTGCAGGAGATCTCCGGAACGTTGGGGTCCCCAGCGTGGCGGCATGAAAAAAGCCGCCAGGTTCGCTGGCGGCTTTCGGGAATGCGTCTGAAGCTTTCTTCAGGGTGAGCGCAGTCCTTCCTCCGCCAGTGGCTTCGGAAAGTAATACCAGTAAAAGCGGGTGGCGGCTGCGTTCATGGGGTGTATTGATAGCACAGCTTTTGCGCAGTGCAAAATGTTTCATCCGCAACCGGGGGTGCGGCTCAGCGAGGCGCGCGCCGGCGCTGCCCACGCGGCAGCAGCCACGCAAAGCCGCTCATTTGCCATGCACTTCCACGTCCAGCAACAGGCCTTCGTGGATGTCGGCCCAGCGCTCCAGCACGCGGTCCAGCTCCTGCCTGGCCTCGTCCAGCTGCTCGGGATTGAGCAGGGAACGGGTGGTGTAGAGGTCGGAGACCAACCGCCGCAGGGCCGCCTCCGGGATGGCCACCGACGGCCCTTCCCGCCCCGGCAACTGCAATGCCGGGCTGTCGCCAAGCGGGCCGAACAGCGTGACCTGGAGCGTGCTCTGCATGATCAACTTCCCTGCGGATGGACATGGGCAATGTCCTGTTTACCGCGTCCGGGTGACAGGCGCATGTGCCATGCGCGTCCGGAGACGCTGCTACAAGGCGGCCAGGTCGGCAAGGTGCTGCCCCATCCCATCGTCTGCGCCGACGGCGTTGATGGTGGCGAAGTACTGATGCCAACCGGTGGCGGCAATGCCGGCCACCAGCGCATCGGCGTCCGCGCGGCTTGCACAGCGCCAGACCGCATAGAACTGCTCATCGCTGCCGTGCTGTACGCCCCTGGCAATGCGGCCCATCGCCAGCAGTGTGATGCGGACTGGATCGAACTGCTGCATGCCTGCACCGATACGGGCGAAGAAGGCATTCCGCTGCTCGGGCTGGAGCGTGGTCCAGGCGGGGGTGGCGGTATAGAGCTCGATGAAGGTGTGCGACATGCTGCTTCTTCCTTGAAGGTTTGGGGGGTTGCCGGCCAGCGGCCGGCACTACCGGAGCGAGCGCATGGCGCGTTTGCGGATGTAGGCATTGGCATCGCCACGGTGCTGCTGTTGCCAGCGCGCGCACAGCGCACGCAGCCACTGCGGCTGTGTCTTGCCGGCATCATTGAGCCAGTTGCCGACCGAGTCCTGCACATAGCGCTCCGGGTCGTCGGCGAGTGCCTCCAGCATCGCCTCTGCAAGTTCCGGCTGCCGCTTGAACAGCGCGACATGTGTGGCCCACACGCCGCGCGGGCGCAGCGCTTCGCAGGCGAAGCGGCGCAGGTACGGCGATCCTTCCTGCGTCCATGGTTGCAGGTACTCCAGCGCCTGCAGTGGTGCGGCAACAATGTCGGCACGCAGCGCCAGCCACGCCCATTCGCGCACGCCGAAGTGCGGGTCGTCAGCCAGTGGCCGCATCGCCTGCAGCTTGGCCGGCAGCGTCGCGTCGGCGTCGCCGCCGATCAGGTAGCAGGCCCAGCCACGCACCGTGTCTGACGTATGCGCCTGCCAGCGCGCAGGCTCCCCCTGTCCGGCTTCGTGCAGCAACCGCGCCGCCAGCGCCATGCGCTGGGTGATGCCCTTGCCTGAGGCGTCGCGCATGCATTGCAGCGATTCCGGCTCAAGGGCAGGCGCCACCACCTGCAGCAGCGCGGTGAAATCCACGGCCAGGCATTCGGCCAGATGGGTGGCAGCAGCGCTGCCACTGTTGAGTGCATGCAGCCTTTGCGCAGGAACGGGCGTGCTCATGCTGCCGATTCCCGCCCGCCGTCCGTGTGCTGCCAGACCTTGTGCAGCAGCTGCGACAGCTGCTGCTGTTCACCCGCATCCAGGCCGTCGAACAGGCCGCTGATCCATTGCGTGTGCTGCTCGAACAACGACTCGGCCAAGCGCTTTCCCGGTGCGGTCAATACGATCTGCAGACGGCGGCCATCCCCGTCATCGCTGCGACGCTGCAGCAGGCCTTCACGCTGCAGGCCATCGAGCAGGCCGCTGATGGTGGCACGGGTCACGCCAGCACGCTCGGCCAGCAGGTGCGGCGGCAGCGTGCCACCGGCCCCGTGCAGCAGGAACAGCACGACGAAGCGGCCCTCGCTGAGCCCATGCGGTGCCAGCCGCGCGGCGCAGTCGCGATCGATCGACGAGGACAACGAGAGCAGCTGGAAGCACAGGCGCAGTTGCGCGATGTTGGCGTGGCCGCGTCGCTGCGATTCCTCCAGAAGGGCCTGATGCTTGGCTTCGATCATCTCACGAACGCGATATGGTTAGGCGCCTAATCATATCACCGGATAGCCGCTACCTGTAAATCACAGCCGATATCAGGGGAGCTTTCCCAGCAGCAGGCGCGCGATCAGCCCGCCACCCTCGCGGTGCAGCAGCTGCAGTTCGCCTGCGTGACGCCTGGCCACGTTGGCGGCCATGGCCAGTCCCAGCCCGGTCCCACCGGTAGCGCGACTGCGCGAGCTTTCGCTGCGCTGGAACGGTTGCAGCAGGCGGACACGATCAGCTTCGGCGATGCCCGGCCCGCGATCCATCACATCCAGCTGCACCCCATGTCCCCACACGGCGACATGCAGCTCCACGGCGCCCGCGTAACGCTCGGCGTTGTCGATGAGATTGTCGACCGCGCGCCGGAGCAGCAGCGCATCGCCATGCCACGGCAGCGTATCCGGGCACTGAAGCGAAATGTCGACCCCGCGCAGCAGCGCCCCTTGCAGGCATTCCTGCAGCAGGGCAGCCAGATCCAGCGAGCGCATCTGCAAGGGCTGCAGCTCGCCGCGTGCATAGTCCAGCACCTGCTCGATCATCGCGTCCATGCGTTCGATGTCCGCCACCATCCGGGCGGCCTGTGGTGCGGGAGCGAACTCGGCGCGCAGGCGCAGGCCGGTCAGGGGCGTGCGCAGGTCATGCGCCACTGCCGCCAGCATATGGGTCATGTCCTGTGCCTGGACCCGCAGGCGTTCGCGACCGGTGCTGATCGCGGCGGCCAGCATCTGCACTTCGCGTGGGCCATCGTCGGGCAATGGCGACTCGGCCTGCAGGTCGACGCGTGCGCTCGCTTCGGCCAGGCGCCGCAGCGGGCGCCCCAACCGGATCGACGCCCACGCCGCCAACGGCGCCAGCAGGATCGCACCGCCCAACAGGGCGAGCATCACCTGGCGGCGCCAGGCCGCCAGGTCACTATGGTCGCTGCCGACCACCCGCCAGCGGCCGTCGGCCTGGCGCATCCCCAGTTCAAACGGCGGCCACTGCATCGCGGTCAGCAGCGCGGCCTGTGATTTCAGCACGCCAGCACGACCGGAGGCGTCCAGTACCGCGCCACCCTCGATGACCTGCACATCGGGCGCCCCGCCCTGCCCCGTCCATGCCAGGCGTACATCCTCGGCCGGCATGCCCATCTGCGCGGCCGCCAGCTGCGCGAGCCAGTCGCTGGCGCTACCTTGGGGGGGCGCGTCCTGCGTCGCCCTGCGCAATCCCAGTGACGCCGGCGCCTGTTCCCCACGCAGTACCTGCATCGCATGGTCCAGCCGCATCGGTGGCGGCGCGGGCCGGGGCATCCAACCCACCACTGCAACGCTGGCCAGGGTTGCCAGCAGCAGGCTGGCCAGCGCCAGCATCGCGATCCAGCGTGTGGTCGACCACCGGCTGCTCACAGCACCTGTACCTCAGCGTCGAAGCGATACCCTTCCCCGCGCAGTGTCTGCACGAGGGCTTCTGCCCCGGACGCGGCCTGCCCGAGCTTGCGGCGCAGGCGGCTGATCGCGAGGTCGATGGCACGGTCCACGCTGTCACTGGCTTCTCCGCGACTCAACTGCAGCAGCTGCTCACGCCCCAGCACCCGCCCGGGACGTTCGGCCAGCGCCAGCAACAGGGAAAACTCGCCACGACTCAGCACCAGCTCGGCACCGTCCGGTGCGAACAGGCGACGCTGGTCGGGCAGCAATCGCCAGCCATCAAACCGCAGTTCGCTGGCCACCTGCGTGCGCAGCTTGTCCTGACGGCGCAGCAGTGCGCGTACCCGCGCCAGCAGTTCACGCGGATCAAAGGGTTTGGCCAGGTAGTCGTCCGCGCCCATCTCCAGGCCGATCACGCGGTCCGGTGCAGCCCCCATCGCCGACAGCATCAGGATCGGGATCGCCCTCGCCTGCAGCCTGCGGCAGACCGACAGCCCATCCTCACCGGGCATCATCCAGTCGAGGATGATCAGGTCCGGTCGTTCGGCCTGCAGCAGCACGTCCAGTGCCGCCGCATCCGCCGCCAAGCGTACCTGGTAGCCGTGCAGCAGCAGGTGGTCGGCGATGGCGTCGCGGATGCTGGCATCGTCGTCGACGACGATGACACGGATGGGAGTACTCATTCGGACAGTATCCAGCACCTGTGTATCAGGACGGTATCAACGCCGATATTCCGGCGATACGCCGCCGTGCGCCAATGGTCACCCACGATCACTGCGGAGTCTTCCCTTGCGCCTCTTCCTGTTGCCCCTGTTCGCCGCTCCCTTGCCTGCGCTCGCCTCCAACGCCGCCGCGCACATCCTGCCGATGTGGATGCAGGGCGGTCATCCGGCGGTGGCCGTCTCGCTGGACGGGCGCGCCGAACCGCTGCGCTTCGTGGTCGACAGTGCCGCGGGGGCAACGCTGGTCGATGCCCGCGTCGTGCGGCGCTATGGCCTGGAGGATGCGGATGCAGAGGTATCACAGGCGCAAGGGGCGAGTGCAGCTTCGGCGCGGTTGCAGCGCATGCGCAGCACGTCCTGGCAGCTGGGCAGCTGGCAGCTGCAGGCCCAAGCCATGAACGTCGATCTGTCATCGTTGCCGAAGGATGATGATCCAGCCATCGACGGCTTGATCGGCAACGATCTGACCGGGCGCTGGGACACCCGTTGGGACTTCGGCCGCAATCAACTGGCGCTGTGGACACCCGGCGGATTGAACCTGGAAGGACCGGGTTGCCAGCCCAATGCGCTGCCCGGCCGCACTGGCGGCCTGCGCCAGTTCGGCTTCATCACGCTTGCACTAGGCGCGCCTGCGGTGGACGCCATCGCCGTGGTCGACACCGGTGCCGCACAGACCGTCCTCAACGCCGAAGCCGCCCGCGCACTGGCGCTGCGCACCGACGGCAGCGACGCGCGGGTGCGGGTGCGTGAAAAGGGCACCGAAGGCCTGGGCGGCGGCAAGCAGGCAACCTGGCTGTACACCCTGCCCGGCATGACCGGCGGCGGCTGGCAGCACCCGTCGATGGAGGTCCGCATCAGCGAACTGCCGGTGTTCAAGGCGATCGGCCTGGAGGGCCGGCCGGCGCTGATCCTCGGTGCCGATGCAATGCGCGGCGGCCAGGTGGACATCGGTGCCGGCGCGGCGCGGATCTGCCTGCGCCGGCCGCAGGCCGGCTGACATCTGGCGATGACGCCAGCGGCAGCCCGGCGTAGCATCACCGTGCGCCCCACCAGGAGTTCCACGCATGTGCCGTGCCACCCTGATGTTGCTGACGCTACTCCCGCTGGCGGTACTGGCCGCGCCGCCACCCGTGCCCTCGCCCACTCGCATCGATGCCGAAGCACGGCGGCTGATGCAGGCGGCCCATGCGCGCGGGATGGCGCTGGCGGTGATCGATGACGGCAAGGTGGTGCATGTGGCCGCCTACGGTGAACGCAACGCCGCAGGCGAGCCGCTGCGCACCGACACCGTGATGTATGCCGCATCGCTCACCAAGATGGCCTTCGGCCACCTGGTCGCACAGCTGGCGCAGGACGGGGTGATCGATCTGGATGCCAGCATCGCCACAGCTCTGGACGTGCCGCTGCCAGACTACCCGCCCGAACCGAAAAAGTACGCCGACTACAGCGTGCTGGCGAGTGATGCACGCTGGCGCCGGCTCACGCCCCGAAAGCTGCTGAATCACGCCAGCGGCTTTGCCAACTTCGGCTTTCTCGAACCGGATGGCCGGTTGAAGTTCCACTTCGAGCCCGGCAGCCGCTACGGCTATTCCGGCGAGGGCCTGATCCTGCTGCAGTTCGTGATCGAACGTGGGCGACTGGGCGAGGATGTGGGTGCGTTGATGCAGCAGCGCGTGTTCGATCGCTTCGGCATGGCGCGCACCAGCATGTCGTGGCGCGCGGATTTCGCCGGCAACCTGGCCGATGGCTGGACCGTCGAAGGCAATACAGAGCCGCACGATCAACGCAGCCGTGTGCGGGCGGCAGGATCGATGGATACCACCATCACCGACATGGCCCACTTCGCCGCCGGTTATGTGCGCGGCGATGGGCTGTCTGCGGCAATGCGCAGGGAACTGGTGCGGCCGCAGCTGCCGATCACCACCGCCAGCCAGTTCCCAACGCTGCAGCCGGAGCTGCCCGTTGCGCAGCAGCACCGGGATCTGGCCGCGGGCCTGGGCGTGGTGACCTTCCGTGGCCCCCAGGGTGCAGGCTTCTACAAGGGCGGCCACGACGATGCGGTCGGCAACACCCTGGTGTGCATCGAGCGGCACAAACGCTGCGTGGTGATCCTGGGCAACGATGTACGGGCCGAGGCCACCTTCCCGGCACTGGTGGCGTTCGTGCTGGGTGATACCGGCGTGCCATGGCAGTGGGAGTACGGCGCGGCGAAGGCCTTCATCGAATGACGGTGCGATGATCCCTGGGCGGGGAGTGCGGATGGGAGCAACCATGCATGGCGTGTGGATCCACCTCACGCGTGGATGCCTGATCCGCTCAGCGCGCCTGCTCGAAGAACATCAGGTACACCAGCCGGCCATTCTCCGGGCGGTCGCCGAACGCTGGCCCGGCGGTATGCCAGAACCAGGGCCGCAGCAGCACCAGCCGGTTGAAACGCATCGGGATGCGCATGGTCATTTCCCACTGGCTGTCGTCGTTGCTGTCGCGCTCGATGATGTCACGATGCATGTCGCCGCCGTTGGCATAGCCCAATGCGGCCAGCTCCGCTGCATCCAGGGCCATGCGCTCGGTGCCGGTACGGCGGTGGCGGAAGAACTCGGTGCCGCCCTCGCAGTGCTCCGGTGCACTCAGGTAGAGGATGCCCGACCAGTGCGAGTGATCGGCGTGCACCTTGGCGCGGCCGGTGTCACCGGCCAGGGTAAGGCGGAACTTGCCGTGCGACTGCAGTGGGTTGACCGGCCGCAGCGGTTCGTTGACCAGCCGCGAGACCGCGCCGGACAGCCCATCCAGTTCCAGCCGCTGCTGCGAATTGCGGCCGGGGAATGCACCCTCCTGCACCGGATAGGTCAGGCCCAGCGCCGCCTGGCGCAGCCCCTGCGCATCGGCAGGAGAAAGGAAGTCGTCGACGACGATGAAGGAGGTAGGCATGGCCACCGAGCGTAGCGATGCGCTGCTGCGGCGGCAACCGGGCAACGAAAAACCCCGCCTTGCGGCGGGGTTCTTCCTTGCATCGGGAGGGCGTGCCGACCAGGGTCGGCAACGACCGCCGGGGGACGTGGACTTAGAAGTCCATGCCGCCCATGCCACCCATGCCGCCCATGCCACCGGCGCCACCCATGGCCGGCTCGTCCTTCTTCGGAGCTTCGGCAACCATGGCTTCGGTGGTGATCATCAGGCCAGCGATCGAGGCGGCGTTCTGCAGCGCCGAACGGGTCACCTTGGTCGGGTCCAGGATGCCGAACTGCAGCATGTCGCCGAACTCGCCGGTGGCGGCGTTGTAACCGAAGCTGCCGGTGCCTTCCTTGACCTTGTTGATGATGACCGACGGCTCGTCACCGGCGTTGGCCACGATCTCGCGCAGCGGGGCTTCCATCGCGCGCAGGGCGATCTGGATGCCGTGGTTCTGGTCTTCGTTGGCGCCCTTCAGGCCGGCCAGCGCGGTGATCGCGCGGACCAGGGCAACGCCGCCGCCCGGAACCACGCCTTCTTCAACGGCCGCACGGGTCGCGTGCAGGGCGTCGTCGACGCGATCCTTCTTTTCCTTCATTTCGATTTCGGTCGAGGCGCCGACCTTGATCACGGCAACACCGCCGGCCAGCTTGGCCACGCGTTCCTGCAGCTTCTCGCGGTCGTAATCCGAGGAGGTGTCCTGGATCTGGGTCTTGATCTGCGCCACGCGTGCATCAACGTTGGCCTTGTCGCCGACGCCGTCAATGATGGTGGTGTTCTCCTTGGAGACCTGCACCTTCTTGGCGCGGCCCAGGTCCTTTATGGTGGCCTTCTCCAGCGACAGGCCGACTTCTTCGGAGATCACGGTGCCGCCGGTCAGCACGGCCATGTCTTCCAGCATCGCCTTGCGACGGTCGCCGAAGCCCGGGGCCTTGACGGCCACGACCTTGACGATGCCACGGATGGTGTTGACCACCAGGGTGGCCAGCGCTTCGCCTTCGACTTCCTCGGCCACGATCAGCAGCGGCTTGCCGGCCTTGGCGACGCCTTCCAGCACCGGCAGCAGGTCACGGACGTTGGAGATCTTCTTGTCGTGCAGCAGGATGAACGGGTCATCCAGGTCAGCGGTCTGCGACTGCTGGTTGTTGATGAAGTACGGCGACAGGTAGCCGCGGTCGAACTGCATGCCCTTGACCACGTCCAGCTCGTTGTCCAGGCCCGAGCCTTCTTCAACGGTGATGACGCCTTCCTTGCCGACTTCCTTCATCGCGTCAGCGATGATCTGGCCGATCGACTCGTCCGAGTTGGCCGAGATGGTACCGACCTGGGCGATCGCCTTGTCGTCGGCGGTCGGCTTGGAGATGTTCTTCAGCTCGGCGACGGCGGCCGAGACGGCCTTGTCGATACCGCGCTTGAGGTCCATCGGGTTCATGCCGGCGGCAACGGCCTTGGCGCCTTCGCGGATCAGGGCCTGGGCCAGCACGGTGGCGGTGGTGGTGCCGTCGCCGGCATCGTCGTTGGTGCGCGAAGCAACTTCCTTCACCATCTGCGCGCCCATGTTCTCGAACTTGTCAGCCAGTTCGATCTCCTTGGCGACGGAGACGCCGTCCTTGGTGATGGTCGGCGCGCCGAAGCTCTTTTCCAGCACGACGTTGCGGCCCTTCGGGCCCAGGGTGGCCTTGACGGCATTGGCGAGAACGTTGACGCCGCGCACCATGCGCGAACGGGCGTCTTCACCGAAACGAATATCCTTGGCAGCCATTGCATTTACCTCATTGGTAGCGCCGGACGATGCCCGGCGGCTGGGAGTTTGGGATCAGGTTGAAACAGGTCGCGCCGGGGCTCAGCCGATGACGGCGAGCACGTCGTCTTCGCGCAGGACCTTGTATTCGACGCCTTCGCTCTTGTACGAGCTGCCGGCGTACTGGCCGTAGATGACCTTGTCGCCGACCTTCAGCGACGGCGCGCGCACGTTGCCGTTGTCCAGCGGCTTGCCGGGGCCGACGGCCACGACCTCACCCTTGGTGGACTTTTCCTTGGCCGAGTCGGGGATGACGATGCCACCGGCGGAGATTTCGTCGGCTTCGATCGGCTTGACCACAACGCGGTCGTGCAGCGGCTTGATGCTCATAGGAGACCTCTTAAGTGATTGATTGGTCTAAAAAAGTCCGGCGATGTTAGCACTCACCCCAAGCGAGTGCCAGAACCGCACGTGAAGAAACCCGACAACGTCGGGAGCAGGGCAGAGATGGAGCCCCGCCGCCCCCTTTCAAGGGCGGAATGAAAAAATTTTTCCGCCCGCGCGCCTCGGCCAAGGCGTCGGTCTTGGACAATTTCGGTGACAAGCGTCGCACTGTCAGATATCTGACGTTCATTTACGACAAAGTGTCACTGGATCGGCCTTAGGCTCGGTCAGGCATTCCCAATCACAAGGAGTAGTCGATGCGATTGCTGTCCCCGCTTGCCGCCGCCTGCCTGCTGGCACTGGCCGCCGCGCCGGCCCAGGCCGAGGTTTTCATCAACGAACTGCACTACGACGACAGCACCGCCGCCGGTGACGTCGGCGAAGCCATCGAAGTGGTCGCCACCGCCGGCGAGGACCTGTCCGGCTACCGCCTCTACCTCTACAACGGCAGCAATCCTTCGGCGGCCGCGGTCTACGCCAACAACCCGGTCCCGGCCGGCACCGCCGCCGGCTGCGGCAGCGCGACCATCGCCGTGGTCAACTACCCGACCAACGGCATCCAGAACGGCCCCAACGACGGCATCGCCCTGGTCGATGCCAGCGGCAAGGTGGTCCAGTTCCTCAGCTACGAGGGCGCCATCACCGCCTCCGGTGGCCCTGCCGCCGGCATGACCAGCCAGAACATCCCGGTGGCCGAGACCAACAGCACGGCCGCGGGCACCTCGCTGCAGCTGACCGGCAGCGGCAGCCAGTACACCCACTTCACCTGGGCCGAGTCGGCCAGGCAGACCTTCGGCAGCTGCAACAACGGCCAGACCTTCAGTGGCGGCGGAACCCCGGGCCCGAACACACCGCCGTCGGTCTCCACCACCACCCCGGCGCAGGGCAGCAGCACCTTCCCGGCCGCCGCCGACCTGGAAGTGGTGTTCAGCGAGACGGTGAACCTGGCCAGTGGCGCCTTCGCCCTGAGCTGCGGCACCTCCGGCAGCGTGCCGTTGACCTTCCCGGCCAGCGGCCGCAGCGTGAAGCTGTCCACCAACACTGCGCTGGTGGCCGGTGAGGCCTGCCGCTTCGACATCCGCGCCGCGCGCATCACCGACCTGCAGGGCGCGCACCCGGCCGCCGACAGCCGCATCGCCTTCACCGTGGCCAGCACCGGCGGCAATCCGGACCCGGGCAACCCGGGCGTGCCGGCCGGCTACTACTCCAAGGTCAACACCAGCAGCCCCAGCCAGCTGCGCTGCTCGCTGCATGCCACCATCAAGGGCCACACCGCCTACCCTTACAGCGGCTCGGGCACCAGTACCTGGACCATTCTGGAAATCGCCGACGAGGATCCGAACAATTCCGGCAGGATCCTCGACGCATATCGCAACCACAGCTACGCCAAGGTGACCGATCGTGCCGGCAGTGGCAGTGGCCTGAAATACAACCGCGAACACACCTGGCCGAACTCGCTGGGCTTTGCCACCACCACCGGTGACAAGGGCCTGCCGTACGCGCCGTATACCGACACCCACATGCTGTACCTGACCGACGCGCAGTGGAACGCCGACCGTGGCAACAAGCCGTTCGGCAAGTGCGACGCCAACTGCGGCGAGCGCGCCACCGAGGCCAACAACGGCCAGGGCGGCGGCAGCGGCGGCTATCCGGGCAACTCCAACTGGGTGCGCACGCCGGACGGCAACACCGGCACCTTCGAGGTGTGGGGCAAGCGCAAGGGCGACATGGCGCGTGCGGTGATGTACATGGCGATCCGTTACGAGGGCGGCAAGGATGCGGCCACCGGCCAGTCCGAGCCGGACCTGGAGCTGACCGACGACCGCAGCAAAATCGTCAAGACCAGCAGTTCGCCGGCCTACATGGGCCTGCTGTCCACGCTGATCGACTGGCACCTGTCCGATCCGCCGGATGATGCCGAGCGTGCGCGCAATGACGTGATCTACAGCTTCCAGGGCAACCGCAACCCGTTCATCGACCACCCCGAGTGGGCAACCCCGGCCCTGTTCACCTCGGCCAAGCCGGCCACCTGCCAGCTGGCCAACTGACCGCGCAACGCAGCGGTCCACTGCCGCCGCCGGGCCCTGACCCGGCGGCGGCCCTATACTCGGCGGTCATGTCGACCGTCGATCCCGTCCTGCTGCTGTTGACCACCTGCCCGGACCGGGCCAGTGCCGAGCGCATCGCGCACGCGCTGGTCGGCGAGCGCCTGGCGGCATGCGTGACCCGCCTCGATGGCGCGCAGTCGACCTACCGCTGGCAGGGGGAGGTGACCACCGACGCCGAACTGCAGCTGCTGGTGAAAACCACCGCGAGCCGCGTCGATGACGCAATTGCCCGGATCGTCGCACTGCATCCGTATGAACTCCCGGAGTGCATCGCGGTCGAAACCCGGGCCGGCCTGCCGGCGTATCTGGACTGGATCCGGGCACAGACCCGGGAGGACACTGATTGAAGACTCTGTTTGCGCGCGGCGCCGCCTTGTGCGCCCTGTTGTGGCTCTCGCTGCCGGCCTTCGCGCTGGATGAGAAGGACCTGCTGCCGGTGGACCAGGCGTTCGCGCTGACCGCCAGTGCCCCCGAACGGGGCCAGGTGCAACTGCAGTTCAAGATCGCACCGGGCTATTACCTATATCGCCACCGCACCAGCGTCAAGGCCGACCCGGCCTTCAATGCCGGCGCGCTGCAGATGCCCAAGGGCGACAAGCACCACGACGATTTCTTCGGCGAAGTCGAGACCTATCGCGAGCGCCTGCAGGCCACCCTGCCCGGCACGCCGTCCGAGGCTGCCGGCACCATCAGCCTGGAAGTGCGTTACCAGGGCTGCGCCGATGCCGGTGTCTGCTACCCGCCGCAGAAGCGCGTGGTGCAGGTCACCCTGCCGGGCGCCGGTGCGGCGGCGGCGGTGCCTGCCGCGCGTGCCGGTGCGGCCAGCCCGTTCAACAACCCGCTGGCCGGTGCCGGCAACAGCGGTGGCCTGCGCCTGCCGGGCGCGGCCAACAACAGCCAGGCCCTGCCGCTGCCGTCGGAACAGGCGTTCGGCTTCGATGCCATCGCCAGTGACGGCAACACCCTGCTGCTGCGCTTCAGCCCAGCGCCCGGCTATTACCTGTATCGCGACCGCACCTCGCTGAAGCTGGAAGGCAGCGCCGGCGTGCTGGCCGGCAAGCCGCGCTGGCCAGCCGCGCAATCGCATCGCGACGAGCACTTCGGCGATGTCTCGGTCTACTTCAACCAGGTGGAAGTGCCGTTGCCGCTGCGCCGCACTGTCACTGATGCCGTCGACAGCACCCTGGTGGTGACCTTCCAGGGCTGCCAGACCGATGGCATCTGCTACCCGCCGATGACCCGCCGGGTGAAGCTGTCGATTCCCGCTGGCAAGCTGTCCGCCAGCATTGACCAGGCGCCAGCGCGCAACGAGGTGATCAGCCCGCTGCCCGCCGCCGGCGTGCCACGTGAATCCGCCAACGGCGCACCGTTGCGCCTGCTGCCGACCGTCCCCAACGACGGCATTGCCACTCCCGCCGCCAGCGGCAGTGAGGGTGCGCGCAATGAGTTCGCCGCCGACGCGCGCGATGGCAACGCACTGCGCACGCGCCCACCGGCGACAACCCCGAACCCGGACCGTTCGTTCGTGTGGGTGCTGCTGCTGGCGCTGGCCGGTGGCCTGGTGCTGAACCTGATGCCCTGCGTGCTGCCGATCCTGTCGCTGAAGGTGCTGAGCCTGGCGCAGAGTGGCGAAAGCCCTGAGCGGGCACGCAGCCATGCCCTCTGGTACACGCTGGGCGTGCTGGTCGCGTTCGCGGTGATCGGCGCGCTGATGGTGGGCCTGCGCGCGATCGGCAACGCCGTCGGCATCGGCTTCCAGCTGCAGCACCCGGGCGTGGTGGCGGCGCTGGCCTACATCATGTTCGCGGTGGGCCTGAGCCTGTCCGGCGTGTTTACCCTCGGCGGTGGCATCGGCAACCTCGGCCAGTCGCTGGCCAGCCGCAGCGGGCCGGCCGGCGATTTCTTCACCGGTGCGTTGGCCTGCCTGGTGGGCAGCGCCTGCGTCGGCCCGTTCATGGGCGGGGCGATCGCCTACGCGTTCATTGCCCCGCCGCTGAAGGCGATGACCGTATTCCTGTTCCTCGGCCTGGGCCTTGCGCTGCCGTTCCTGCTGATCGGCTTCGTGCCGGCGCTGGCACGCCGCCTGCCCAAGCCCGGCCCGTGGATGGAAACGCTCAAGCACGTGCTGGCCTTCCCGATGTATGCCACCGCGCTGTGGCTGCTGTGGGTGCTGGGCAAACAGCGCGGCGTGGACGGCATGGCACTGGTGCTGGGTGGCCTGCTGCTGTTCGCCTTCGGCCTGTGGCTGTTCGAGCGCAATCGCTGGACCGGCTCGCGTGCGGTGACCCTGCTCGGCGTGCTGCTGGCGATCGGCGCGCTGGTTCCTGCCTGGGGCGTGACCCAGCTGGCACCACCGGCGCGGGCCGCACAGGCCGCCAGCGAGAACGTGGTCGAGTATTCGCCGCAGTTGCTGGACCGCCTGCGTGCGGACAACCGCGTGGTGTTCGTCAACATGACTGCCGACTGGTGCGTGAGCTGCAAGGCCAATGAACGTGCCGTGCTGTCGCGGCCGGAGTTCAAGGAACTGCTCAAGCGCACCAACGCGGTGTACATGCGCGGTGACTACACCAACGTCGACCCGCAGATCACCACGTTCCTTGAAGAGCACAAGGCCGTGGGCGTGCCGCTGTACGTGGTGTACGGCCCGGGTGCGCCGCCGACCGTGCTGCCGACCCTGTTGACCCAGGCGGTGGTCGAGGAAGCGCTGCTGCGCACCGCACGATGAAGTGGCAACGGCCAGCGCTGCTGTGGACAGCGGTGCTGGCCGCCGGCCTCGGCCTGTGGGCCGGGCATCGATTGGCACCGGGACCGGTGGCGCTTGAGGCCGTGCCGGCGGCACCTGCTGTGGCGGCTGCGGCACCTGCCCTGCAGGTCGGCGACAGCCTGCCCGCGCTGTCGCTGCCCGATCTTGAAGGCCGGCCGCTGGACCTGCGCCAGCACGCTGGCGGTCGCCCGCTGTTGATCAATGTCTGGGCCAGCTGGTGCGCGCCCTGCGTGGAAGAAATGCCCGAACTGGCGCGTTTCGCACATATCCAGGGCGAGCACGGTGTGCAGGTGCTGGGACTGGCGCTGGATACGCCGGAAGACGTGCGCGGTTTCCTGCAGCGGGTACCGGTGGATTATCCGATCGTGATCGAAACCCCGGGGCCGCTTGATGCCAGCGTGCAGCTGGGCAATACACAGGGCCTGCTGCCCTACAGCGTGCTGTTCGATGCACAGGGGCGGCGGGTGAAGGCAAAGCTGGGACCGTTCGCCCACGGCGAGATCGACAGCTGGGTGAAGTGAGGGTGTTTTTGCAGGGCTTGCAGCCCTGCACCCTGCTCAATGCAACGGCAACAGCCAAAGCGGGCTTTCCGTGGGATGGCGGGGCGCTGTGGCTGTGCAGGACACGCCGTAAACCCGTCCGTGGGGGCTCGATGGCGCCATCCATGGCGCCAACGGTCCTGCACAGCCACACCGCCCCACCTTCGACAGATTCCGGCGGCTGTTGGTAGGTGTCGACCTTGGTCGACACATCTATCGATATTCAGAACGGAATCAGACCCCGTGCCGACCAACGGTCGGCACCCACCAAAGCAGAACCTCGTTCCGACAGATCGCAGGAACTGTCGAAGGCGGGGTGGGTCCGGTTGAGGGGGTGTCCGCGGCATGGATGCCGCGGCCAAGGCTACAGGGACGTACTTGCGCCGTCCCCCGCAACCGGACCCGCCCCGCTTCCTCACAGGAAACCCGCTGTTGCTTCGGCTGTTGCTTCTGAGGTTGCCGGCCAGGCCGGCACTACCGCGGGTGCCGGGCGCAGCCCGGCCGGCAACCCCTGCTTGACCGCAGGCAGGGCGCCACGGAGAATTCCGCGACTAATTCTCATTTGCTGTTGCGCAGGATGCGGGCGGCAGCCTTCCTGGCCCTCCTCCTTCGATGTTCAAGAACGTCCTGTTCCAACTTCATTGGCTGCTGGGCATTACCGCCGGTGCCGTCCTGGCCCTGATGGGCCTCAGCGGCGCCATGCTGTCCTTCGAGGACGAGCTGCTGCGCGCGGCCAATCCTGGCTTCGCTGAGATCGCCGAGCACCATGCGGACGGCCAGCATCCCCTTGCACTCAGCGAACTGGTGCCGTTGCTGCAGGCTGGCAGCGAGCGCCCCCTGCAACGCCTGCGCGTGGATGCGACCGGACAGCGGCCGTCGGTCGCGCGCTTTGCCGGCGGCAAGGAACACTGGGTGTACTTCGATCCGTACAGCGGCGAGCGCTTCAGCGCCCTGCGCGGGCAGGCATTCTTCGACGTCGTCGAGGACCTGCATCGCCACCTCGCTGCCGGTGAGCGCGGCAAGTGGATCACCGGCAGCTGTGCAATCGCGCTGCTGTTCTTCACCCTGTCCGGTCTCTACCTGCGCTGGCCACGACGCTGGTGGCACTGGCGCAGCTGGCTGGCGGTGGAGTGGACGCGCAGCGGCCGAGGCTTCCTGTGGAGCCTGCACTCGGTGGTCGGCACCTGGGTGCTGCTGATCTACCTGATGAGTGCGCTGACCGGCCTGTGGTGGTCGTTCGACTGGTACCGCAACGCGGCCAACACGCTGCTCGGTGTGGCGCCGGCGGCAAAGCACACGGTTGCCGCCGACGCGGCACTGGACGTCCATCGCATCGAGACCACGCTGTACGCGCTACCCGGCGTGCGCACCGGCTTCATCGACCTGCGCCTGCCGGAGAAGCCGGGGCAGGCGCTGAACGTGCGGGTGATGGCCGGTGATCCGTCGCAGCGCGGCGGCCACCACGACCGTGCGCATGACCTGCTGCAGCTCGATCCGGCCAGCGGCGCGGTTCTCGATGCCCGCCCGTACGCACGCCAGGGCGCGGGCGGACAGCTGGCCACCAGCGTGTTCGCGCTGCATTCGGGCAGCTACTTCGGTGTGCCCGGGCGCGTGGTGGTGATGCTCAGCAGCCTGGGCATGAGCCTGTTCTTCATCACCGGCTGGATGCTGTACCTGGACCGCCGCCGCAGCCAGCGTGCAGCGCGAGGGCTGCGCCGCGCGCTACCGGCCACGACCACCGATGGCCGTGGTCCGCCGTGGCTGGTGGTGCATGCCAGCCAGAGCGGACTGGGCGAACAACTGGCGTGGCGTGCGGCCGCGCAGCTGCAGGCGTCCGGTCATGCGGTGCAGGTGCAGTCGCTGGCCCGCGTCGATGCCGCGACGCTGCAGGCCACGTCCCAGGCGCTGCTCGTGCTGAGCACGTTCGGCGACGGCGAGCCACCGGATGCCACGCGCCGCGCGGCGCGGCTGCTGCTCGCACAACGCCTGGACCTGTCGCGCCTGCAGTTCGGCCTGCTCGCGCTGGGCGACCGCCAGTACCCGCATTACTGCGGCTTCGGCCGCCAGTTCGATGGCTGGCTGATCGGCAACGGCGCGCGCCCGCTGTTCGAGCGCATCGATGTCGATGCCGCTTCGGTGCCGGCATTGCGCCAATGGCAGCAGCAGCTGGGTACGCTCACCGGCATCGTCACCGATGACAGCGCGCTGCCTGCGGCTACGCAGATGCATGAGTGGCGCCTGCTCGGCCGCGACCACCTCAACCCGGGCAGCGTCGGCGGAGCCATCTGGCGTATCCGTCTTGCCGCACCGGCCGACGTGCAGTGGCAGGCGGGTGACATCCTGCACATCGCACCCCGCCACAACGCGCGGCATGCCGGTGCCGTGCTGAAGGGACACGGTCTGGATCCGCTGCAGCCCCTGCTGGTCGATGGCCATCCGCGCACGCTGCTGGCGCTGGCCGGTGAACGCGAGCTGCCCGAGGCCGATGCCGCGCTGGCGGTGCAGGATGCCTGCCTGTGGCTGGCCGGGCTGCCGCTGCTGCCCAGCCGCGAGTATTCGATCGCCTCCTGCACGGATGATGGCGTGGTGGAGCTGGTGGTGCGGCTGGTGCATGACGCCTCCGGTCGCGCCGGGTTGGGCTCGGGCTGGCTGTCGTTGCATGCACCGATCGGTGCCGGCATCGTCGCCCGCGTGCATCGCAACCCCGGTTTCCATCGCGTCAGCGGCGCGCCGATGGTGCTGATCGGCAACGGCACCGGCATCGCCGGGCTGCGCAGCCTGTTGCGCGAAGCTGCCCACGCAGGCGAGCGCGGGCACTGGCTGCTGTTCGGTGAACGCCAGCGCGCACACGACTTCCTGTTCGCCGACGAGATCGAAGCCTGGCAGGCCAATGGCCATCTCACGCGGGTGGACCTGGCGTTCTCGCGCGATGGCGAGGGTGGTTACGTGCAGGATCGCCTGCGTGCGGCCGTCGATGCGCTGCGCGACTGGATGCACCGTGGTGCGGTGGTCCATGTCTGTGGGTCGTTGCAGGGCATGGCCGAAGGCGTGGACCAGGTGCTGCGAACCGCGCTGGGTGATGAAGCGGTGGAAACGCTGCTGGAAAACGGGCGCTACCGCCGCGACGTGTATTGATTCCTGCCGCCGAACGCTGGTGTGAGCCGAGCATGGGCTCGGCTCTACAGTGTTCGTGCAGCCGATGTAGCGCCGAGCCCACGCTCGGCTGACTAGGCCGCCGCGCGCGCCTGCGGCATCGACTGCAAGCGGAACGCGCCCACGGCTTCTGCCAAGGCACGCACCTGCGCCTGCATCTGCGCCGTGGAGGCACCGGCCTCTTCCACCAGGCTGGCGTTGCGCTGGGTGCTGGCTTCCATCTGCACGATGGTCTGGTTCACCTGTGCGATGCCCGCATGCTGGTCCTGCGACGCACTGCGGATACCTGCCAGCAGCTCGGCCAGCTGCTGCACGCTGCCGACGATCTCGCCCATCGTGGTGCCGGCCTGCGCGGCCTGCTGGTTGCCCTGGCCGACACGCGCCACCGAATCCTCGATCAGCCCCTTGATCTGCTTGGCCGCCTCGGCACTGCGCTGCGCCAGCAGGCGCACTTCGGCGGCCACCACGGCGAAGCTGCGGCCCTGCTCGCCGGCACGCGCCGCTTCCACCGCCGCATTGAGGGCAAGGATGTTGGTCTGGAAGGCGATGCCGTCGATCAACTGGGTGATGTCGCCGATCCGTCGCGAGGCTTCGCTGATGCCATGCATGGTCGCGACCACCTGGCCGACCGCCTCGCCACCCCGCTGGGCCACCGCCGCCGCGCCCTGCACCAGTGCATCGGCGCGGCCTGCAGCATCGGCGTTGCGGCCGACGGTATCGGTCAGCTCCTGCATCGACGCCGCGGTCTCTTCCAGGTTGGCGGCCTGCTGCTCGGTGCGCCGCGACAGATCGTGATGGCCGGCGACGATCTCGCCAACGCCGGTATCCAGGCTGGAGGTGGCCTGCTGGATGCGGGTGACGATGCGGCCCAGCTGCGCGACGGTGGCATTGGCATCGTCGCGCATGCGCGCGAACACGCCCTGCAGGTCCCCCTCCATGCGCACGCTGAGGTCGCCGCAGGCCAGCGCAGCCAGCAGTGCCTGCAGGTCACCAAGGTTGGTTTCAAAGGTGGCCAGCAGGCGATTGATGCTGGTCGACAAGGTGCGCACGAAGCCCTGCTTGCCCTCCAGCACGATACGGCCATGCAGGTCGCCGCGTGCTGCAGCATCGACCAGGGCAGCGACCTCGGTTTCCAGCAGCGTCTCCAGCGCACGACTGCGCCATTCCACCGCTACGCCGAGGAACTGCCCTTCGTCGATGATGGGGTTGGCAATCAGCTGGTAGCGCACGCCGGCATGGCCGATCTCGCGCTCCTCGCGCTGGCGCGCGCCGGCCAGGCTGGTCAGCGCCGGATGCAGGCGCACGGCATCGCTGCCCACCAGATCTTCGGCCTCGCGCTCGAGTTGCTGCAGCAGTGCCGGATTGACGTAGGCCACCCGGCCCTCGGCATCGATCACCATCAGCCCGGTCTGCGCACTGTCCAATGCCTGCCGCACACGGGTGTTGCCGCGCGCCACGGCACGCTCGGTCTCGATGCGCGCGCGCAGGCGCTGCTGCATGTCGACCAGGCGCTGCGCCAGCTGGCCGATTTCATCGTTGGCGTTGTAGACGCGCAGGGTGGTGTCGAGTCGGTCGTCGGCGATGTCGCTGGCGAAACGCAGGGTGTCCTGGATCGGCTGGCGCACCGCACGCAGCACCAGCACCAGGCTGGTGATCAACACACCGGCGACCAGCAGCAGGGTCACCGCGAACAGCACGCTCATGGTGCGTGCGCCGGCCTGCTGGCGCGCCTGTGCCTTGGCCAGCGCCGCCACCTGGGCCTGCTGGAAGACGGCCAGCGCCGGCGCCACGCCGGCGGCGGTATCCAGCAGCGATTGCGCCTCTACATCCAGGCCCACGCGGGCGGCGGTATAGCCCAGCAATGCGGCCTGATAGGCCTCCATGCCGTTACGAAGGGCATCCTGCGCATCGGTCGGCAGGCCCACCAGTGCGAGATCGAACGGCAGCTTTTCTTCGCTCGCACGGTCGGCATGGGTGGAGTCGCCATCGAGCAGCAGCAGTGCCTCCTGGCGGCGCATCTTCTGCAGGGACAACGCCAACGAAGGCCGCTGCAACGCATCCACCTGCGCCTGCAGGGCGTCGGCGGCCTGCTGCAATTGCGCGGCGAGGCCGGCATCGCCACGACCCATCTCATCGACGCGTTCGAACAGGGCGGCCACACCCTGCGAGAACGCGCCGGCGGCTTCGGTCAGTGCCCGCAGCGCCTCGCGCCGGCCGGGATCCATCGGCATCGCGCGCAGCGCCTGAAGATCGGCCTGGAGCGCCTTCTGCGTCGCCAGCAGCTGCGCGCGGTCGGCATCGTCGAAACTACGTGCATACTGGGTCTGCAGACGACGCGCCTCGGCCACCCGCGTGGCCACGCTCGCGGCCAGATCGCTGCCGTGCTGGTAGCTGGCCTGGCTGCGCGCCGCCTGCGTGCTGGCATGGCCGGTCCAGGCGTAGACGGCGGCGATCGCGATCAGGCCCAGCCCACAGACCCACAGGGTCGCCTTGAGCTTGCTGGCCACACTGAGCCGATGCGGCTGCAGCCACAGCAGCAGGCCGGGGGACGCCGAGCGCAGTGCGGCAAGCCGCATGCGCAGGGACCGGAGGTGGGGGACGACGGCCGACATGACAGGCTCCAGGCGGAAGGACGCACCTGTATCGGCGGGAAATGGCGCAACTTTAGGGCGCTCCTGGTTCACTCCCACCGATTGCTGGCGGACGCGGCCTTTGTACCCGGCACAGGCGACGGGGGGATGACACCCGCGCAATGCTTGACCTCAACCCCGGTTGGGAGAGCACAGTAGATCTCCCTCCCCCGCCCGGCGCGCGCATGACGACGCTCGATGTCCCCCGCTACCTGCAACGCCTGCAGCTGGATGCACCGCCACCGCTGACGCTGGCGGGCCTGACCCTGCTGCAGCAGCGCCACAACGCACTGCTGCCGTTCGAAACCCTCAGCTGCCTGCTGCGCGATGCAGTACCGATCGACCTGGACAGCGTGCAGCGCAAGCTGCTCGACGACCGTCGTGGCGGCTACTGCTTCGAACTCAACGGCGGCCTGCTGGCACTGCTGCAGGCGCTGGGCTTCGATGCACAGCCGTTGAGCGCGCGCGTGCTGCTGGCCGCCCAGGACGGCGAACTGACCGCACGCACCCACCTGCTGCTGCGTGTGCAGGTGGACGGCGATGACTGGCTGGTGGATGCCGGTTTCGGCAGCCTGACCCCGACCGTACCGCTGCGGCTGCATGATCCGCAGCCGCAGGCCACGCCCCACGAGCGCTTCCTGTTGCAGCGCCTGCCCGGCGAGGGGGATTTCGTGCTGTCCGCCGAGTCCGGCGATGGCTGGCGGGCGATGTATCGCTTCGACCTGCACGCGCCGGCACCGATCGACAACGTCGTAGGCAACTGGTACGTGTGCACCCATCCCGATTCCAGTTTCCCCGGCCAGCTGCGCGCATCCCTGACCGGGCCGGACTGGCGACGCACCATCGGCAGTGGCAACTACACCGAGTACCCTCCCGGCCAGGCACCGGACAAGCGTCCGCTGCGCGATGTGGGCGACGTGCGCGAGGTGTTGCAGCAGCGCTTCGGCATGCAGCTGCCGGACGACCCACGGCTGGACCCGGCGATCAACGACTGGCTGCAGCGCTCACGCTCGGCCACGGTGTAGAGCCGGGCCGATGCTCGGATGAGCGTTGGCGGCTGGGTCAACAGCAGCCGAGCATGGGCTCGGCCCTACAGAACCACGCGCGCCTGCAGCGCAATGCGATTGCCTTCGCTGTCGGCGATCTCGGCCACGCGCCAGTCACCGGCATCGGCCGGGCCGAAGCGCAGCTCGGCCCCGGCCTGCAGCGCACGCTCGAGGCTGGCATCCAGGTCATCAACCCCGATGTAGATGCGCGCACCGTGGACGGAGGGCAGATAGTCGGCCCCCCGCACCAGCGCCATGCTGGCACCGGTGGCCTCATCGGCAAACGGCAGGTAGGCCATCCTGCAGTCGTGCAGCAGGATCGGTTCGTCCACCGCCACCTGCAGCCAGTGCTGGTAGAACGTGATGGCCCGGCCCAGGTCAGTGACCGGTATCTCGACGTGCAGGATGGGGTTCATGTCCGCAGGATAACCGGATGCTGACACTGCCTTGCAGGTCCGTACTGGCATGCTGGACCGCCCTTTCCCCGCGGAGTCCTGCATGTCCCTGGCCGATCATCGTGGTGCGCTGGCACCGCTGGGCTTCCTGCGCGTGGCCATCAACCTGGGCAATCCAGTACTGGCGCAGGGGGACGCGCGCTCACCGCGCGGGCCGTCACTGGAACTGGCCACGGCATTGGCGCAGCGCATGGGCGTGCAGGCACGCTTCACCTGCCACGACGCCGCGGCCGCGGTGGTCGCTGCAGCCAGCAAGGATGCCTGGGACCTGGCCTTCCTGGCCATCGATCCGGCGCGCGCCGACCGCATCGCCTTCAGCGCCCCCTATGTGGAGATCGAAGGCACCTACCTGGTGCGCGAGGACAGCCCTGCGCAGCAGGTGGCCGACCTGGACCGCGATGGCCTGCGCATCGCGGTCGGTCGTGGCGCCGCCTACGACCTGTTCCTCAGCCGCGAACTGCGCCACGCCATGATCGAGCGGGCCGAGACGTCGGCCGCTGCCATCACCCTGTTCGATCTGCAGCGCCTGGATGCCGCCGCCGGCGTGCGCCAGCCGCTGGCCGCCTGGGCGCAGGCGCATCCCGGCCACCGCGTGCTGGCCGACCGTTTCACCGTGATCCAGCAGGCGGTCGCGGCGCCGGCCTCGCGCCCGGCCGATGCATTGCAGGCGCTGTTCGAGGAAGTGGAGGCGATCAAGGCAGGCTCGTTGCTGGGCGAAGCCTTCGCCCGTGCCGGGCAGGCGGTTACGTTGGTACGGTGACTGCCGGACACACGCAGTCGGGCATGGCTCGACGCTATAAATGCGCGTCTGCCATGTGCCGGACGTGCTCGGCCGCCTGAGCGTGCAGCCAGTCGCGGAAGGCCAGGAAGCCGCGATGGCGGGCCGAGCGCTGCGGGTAGACCAGCCAATGCGGCCAGGCGGTTTTCAGTCGCAGGCTGGACAGCGCCACCAGTTGGCCGGAATCCAGCAGCAGGCGCGCCCGCGTCACCCGTCCCAGCGCTACGCCCACCCCGTCCAGCGCCGCACGGTGATGCGCCTCCGAATCATCCAGCACCGCCACGAAGCGCGGCGGCGGGTTCTGCCCACTCAGCGCGAACCAGGCGCCCCACGCGCCATCGGGATCCCCCAGCAGCGGCCACTGGTTCAGCGGCACGCGGTCGATCCCTCCCATGCGTTCGATCAGCGCCGGGCTGGCCATCGGCAGCAGCCACTCGTCGAACAGCGGCTCCACCACCAGGCCCGGCCACTGCCCGCTGCCCAGCCGCAGCGCGGCGTCGAACTGGCGCTGTCGCTCGAAGTCAATCAGGCGTTCACTCGACTGCAGGTTGATCTCGATCTGTGGATGCTCGGCAACGAAGTGCCCCAAGCGCGGCACCAGCCACGCCGACGCCATCGACGGTACCGCGCTGATCGTCAGCACGTGCTCGGCGCGTGCGGCATAGGGCTGGAAGGCCTCGTTGATCGCATCCAGATGCGGGCCGACCTGGTCGAGCAGGCGCTGCCCTTCCAGGGTGAGGGTGACGCCGCGTGGCTGGCGGACCAGCAGTGGCTGCCCCAGCCGCTCTTCCAGCTGGCGCATCTGATGGCTGAGCGCACTGACGGTCAGGCTCATCGACGCCGCTGCGCGTGACAGGTTGCCCAGCCGCGCGGCGGCCACGAAGCCCTGCAGGGCGTGAAGGGGCGGACGGGACATCAGGCTTGAATTCCTCTCAAGGCATGCTTGCGGAAATGTCGCTTTTTCCGCGTCCATGCTGCCCGTATCGTGCAATCCACTCAAGTGGAGGGACGCTCATGAACATCTACGGCAGCCTGTTGTTCCTGCAGGGCCACGTGGCCAACGCCGAACTGGCCCGGCAGCTGGCCCGCCCGTCCACCGGCTCCCCCACGGGTGCGCCGCAACCGGCCGCGCCGGTTCAGAAACCGCGTGGCCGTTGAACACGGCTCAACCTGCATACCAACGCTGGACGTGTTCAGGCAGCCATGGCATTGGGTCGATATCCAGCACCCGGCAACCGTCGAGGGTGTCACGCAGCACGCGCTCGCCGGGGCCACCGGGCATGCGCAGGCCATCCTCTTCCGGAAGCTGCACCGCCGCCCAGTCGTGCAGCCGGTCCATGCGCAGGCGCTGGGCGGCCTGCAGCCAAGCCTTGAGCTGGAAACAGCGATAGCCCTGTGCGCCCAACGCATCAACCGCGAGCGACAACGCCTGGTTGGCACCACGCACCCATTCGGTGCGACCTCCGGCCTTGTCCTGGACCGTCATCGGCGCCGGCGCGCGGTGCGCCTTGAACGGCGAACGCAGCTGCAGCTCCAGATCACGCGCATCGCGCTCGCTCTCCGCTTCCACCAGCGTACCGGCATCAAGGTCGAAGAACTCGAACCAGCGCCGGTGCAATGCGCTGATGCGCCCGAGCGGATCGCGTGAAAAGCCGATCTTCGCGTAGTCCTCCCACGCACAGGGGAAGACGTAGGCGAAGACACGACCGTCGATGCGGATATGCGACTGCATGTGCGCAGGCTGCCTCCACTGCAGCCCGGGCGCAACCGGGCGTTGCGGTGGGCGCCGCAGGGCTTTGGCAGTACGGCTTCATGCAGCCGCTTCGGACTATCCTTGCTGGCTGTCGCTGTCATCACCGCCACCATGCCTGCTCCTGCGCCTGCCCACCTGCCGGTCTCGTCCATCACCCTGGACGCGGCAACCTTCGCGGTGGTCCACCAGCACAACGCGCACATCGCGCGGCAACCGGCCTCGCTGACCAAGCTGATGACCGCCTACGCCGCTTACGGATGCGTCGAAGAGAACGGTGGCACGTGGGACCAGGCGGTCACCATCGCCGCCGAGGATGTGCATGCCGTAGCCGATGATGAAACACGCATGGGCCTGGTGCCCGGCGAAACGGTCACGCTGGCGCGCCTGCTGGAAGGGTTGATGATCGTCTCCGGCAATGATGCGGCGCTGGCCATCGCACGCCATCTGGACGGATCACAACCTGCGTTCCTGGGCCGCATGAACTGGCACGCGCGCCAGCTTGGCCTGCGCAGCACGCGGTTCGCCAGCGTGTCCGGCATCACCACCCCGCACCATGCCTCCAGCGCGCGCGACATGGCGGTACTCGCCGCCTGCCTGCTGAATGACCATCCGCAGATCCTGGCAATCACCGCGCAGCGCACGTTCGCGCATGGCCGCTTCAGCCGCAGCAACCAGAACGCCCTGCTTGGCGAAGACGGCGTGGATGGATTGAAGACCGGCTACACCCAGGCCGCAGGCTTCTGCCTGGCCGCCACTGCCTGCCGGGCTGTGCCCGGGCGGAACCTGCCGGTACGCCTGATCACCGTGGTGCTGGGCGCTGAAAGCCGCGACGCACGCGATGCCCTTGTGCGCGAGCGGCTGGCCGCCGGGTTTGCGGCGCTGGACGACACCACCGCCGACGCCTGAGCGGATCAGCGTCGCTTGACCGTCGCCACGATCAAGCGCTGCAGCTCGGCCTCGGCGCCGGCCTTGTCCAGCGCGCCTGCCGCCACGGCTTCGGACAGGGCTTCGGCCGCACCGAGAATCGCCCAGCGTCCGGCCAGGGGGACCGTGCCATCGGCCGCAAACGGGCCCAGCCAGGTGTCGCAGTTGTCGATGAAGTCCTGCTGGTAGCGCCGACGCACTTCATGGAGTTCCGGCGCGCCCACCAGCGCAGCGAGGATGCCCTGCACTTCACTGCCCTGGCTGAGGACGCAGTCGATGTAGCCGGAGGCGATGGCCGCTGCACGATCGGCCAGCTGCGCCCTGGCACGGCCGATACGCTCGTGGAAGACCACCGTCTGCCGCCCGTCATAGTCATCGTAGAGCGCGGCCAGCAGCCCGTTGCGGGTCACGAAGTGATCATAGGCCACCGGTTTGGTCACACCGGCCGCCTCGGCCAGCCGCCCCAGCGTCAATGCGTCGGTGCCTTCGTCGCCGACCAGCGCCCAGGCCACGTCCAGCAACTGGCGGGCGCGTTGCTCGCGGGTCAATCGGCGGCGCGTGGGAGCGGCGTTGGCAGGCATCGGTGGAGCACGGCGGTCAGCGCATCGGAGCACCGATTTTACGGCCGATCGTCAGCGCGGTCTGCAGATGCGCTTCGGCTGCACCGGAATCGGCGTCCAGCAGCAGGTCGGACGACAGCACGCGCGCGCCGCAGTAGTCGAAGATGCCCATGTCGATCTGGGTCTTCATCGCCGCACCGTAGCCGCGCCGTTCGATCATATCCGCGCCAGCCCCGCCGATGCCGACCAGATGCACGCCCAACCGCTGCAGCTTTTTCTGCACCTTGCCATCGGCGCCGTCCTGGTAGGCCCAGCCCTGGGTGAACACACGATCGATCCAGCCCTTCAGCAGCGCGGGGAAGGACCACCAGTACAGGGGATAGACCAGTACCAGCGTGTCGGCAGCCTGCAGCCGCGCCTGCTCGGCGGCGACGTCAGCCGGAGTTGCGCCGGTGCCGCGGAACAGCGCCTGGTCCTGCATGTTGAAGCGCGGATCGAAGCCTTCAGCCATCAGATCGGCGTGGGTCACGCTGTTGGCGGCATCCGACGCGGTGATGGCTTCGCCGATGCGCCTGGCGATGGCATGGGTCAACGCGCCGGGTTCAGGGTGGGCGGTAACGATGAGGGTGTGCATGGGGCATGTCCGGAGTTCACTAACTACCAATAGTAAGTAGTGTCACCCAGGATACCAGCGCCATGCGTGGGACGCTGTTTCCGCATCCACCGTATAGTGCGGCGGTTCCCACTGAGCTGCCCGACGATGCACCGGTATCTGCTTGCCCTTCTGCTGGCCCTGCCGATGGCAATGGACGTTACGCCCGCGCTGGCCGGTGAACTCAGTCCGGAAGACTCGGCCGCATTGCGCAAGGAGGTGCAGGCGATGATGGGCGGCTTCGCCCGTGGCGATACCGAGCTGATCATCGCGCGTACCCATCCCAGCCTGAAGCAGCTGGCCGGTGGCGACGAGGCCTATGCGCGGGCGACCCGCGACACCGTGAAGGCGCTGCGCAAGGCCGGCGTCACCATCATCAGCGACGAGGCAGGCGTGCCGGGCCGCACCTATGCGGCCGGTGACGAGGAAGTCTGCTTCGTACCGCGCCAGTCACTGCTGCGCGTGCGCGAAGCGCCGATGCGCAGCACGTCATTCATGGTTGCTGTGCGACGCGTCGGTACAACGCAATGGCGCTATCTGGACGGCGCGGCGATGCTGGACAACCCGGCACTGCTGCGGCAACTGCTGCCGGCGCTGGAGCCGGGCGTGACGCTGCCCAGGGGCGGGATGGAAGCGCTGTAGTCGCAGGCGCGCGTCCATCCACGCCCGGGCTGGATCCATTGCAGGCCTGGGCGTGTGTCAGCGGAACAGCGCGTTCAACGCCGCGCCCGAAGCCGCCTGCTGCAGGCCATCGAAGCGGCCGTCCTGCAAGATCGGCTCGATGGCCTGCATCAGCCCACCCCACGCAGCTCGCGCCAGCGCACCGCCCAGGCTGACCCGTCGCACGCCGAGTGCCGCGATGTCCTGCAGGCTCAGCGGTGTCCGTCCACCCACCAGCAGGTTCACCGGCTTCGCCCCTGCAGCGGCAACCACCGCGCTGATCTGTTCGGGCGTGCTGATGCCCGGTGCATACAGCACATCGGCGCCGGCCTCGGCATAGGCGCGCAGGCGCTGCAGGGTGTCCTGCAGATCCGGCACGCCAACGAAGAAATTCTCGGCCCGCGCGACCAGCAGCACATCGCCCCCCGCGCGGTCGATGGCCGCACGTGCCGCACACAGTCGCTCGACCGCCTGCCCGATCGGCCGCAGCGGCGCATCGGCCACGCCGCTGGCGTCCTCGATCGACAGCGCCGCGATACCGGTGTCGATGGCCGCCGCCACCGCCTCGCCCACTGCCTGTGGCGTGGCGCCGAAGCCATCACCGAAATCGGCGTTCAACGGCAGCGGTGTCGCGGCCGCCATCAGCCGCAGATGTTCCAGTGTGGCCTGCAGCGAAACCGCCCCATCTGGCCGCCCTTCACTCCAGGCGCAGCCGGCACTGGTCGTGGCCAGTGCCTGGAAGCCCTGCCGCTGCAGGTAGCGGGCGCTGCCCACGTCCCACGGATTGGGCAGCACGAAACAACCTCGCGCATGCAGCTGGCGGAAACGCGCGCGCTTGCGCTGGGTGTCGGCATCAAGCGGGGTCATGGCGGGGTCCCGGGCGGCAGACCTGCACCCTAGCCCACGCTGCGGCGGCACTCAATCACGGCGTGGGCCAACGTGCATGAGGTGATGCCGGCTGCTTATTGGACACCACCGTGCACGCTGCCCGAGCGTGCTTGCCTGCCACACAGTGCCCCACGGAGCCCCAGATGCACCCGGACCCGCAGACCCTGATCGACGCCGGCGACGATGACGCCCATTGGGCCGACCTGCTTTCACCCGCGCGCCGTCGCCTGATCGCGTCGGCCGGGCTGGCCGCTGGCGGCCTGGCCAGCGCGTCGGCTGCCACCGCAGCCGCGCGCAGCGACAACGCCGTGAACACCACCGAATCCGGGCGACCCGGCTTCCGAGCCATCGTTCCGCCAGCGCCCGAGGGCCGCAGCCCATGGGGCCAGGCCACGGCCAGCGAGCCTACCCCGCGGCCGGCCAGCGTGCGCCCCGGCGAGGCCACGCTGCCCACCCGGCCACGTGCCTACACCGCCATCAAGAGCTACCACGCCCACATCTACTTCGACGAGGACAGCTTCGAGAAGGCCGCGCTGCTGCGGCGCTGGGCCGCCGAGCGCTTCCCTGTGGAGCTGGGCAACTGGAACCTTGAGCCACGCGGGCCGCACGTCACCCCGTCGTTCTATTTCGGCTTCACCAACGACCTGTTGCCGGTGCTGGTGCCCTGGCTGCAGCTCAACAGCCTGGGCCTGACCATCCTGATCCACCCCAATACCGGCGATGGCCGCGCTGACCATCTGCATTACGCGTTGTGGGTGAACCGCGCGCAGCCGGTCAATGCCTACAACTGGCCGGCGCCGAAGCCCGGGCAGCCGGAACCGCTGGAAGAGGTGTTCCCGAACGTGGTGCCGACGGTGCCGCTGGAGATCTGAGCGGCCGGGTGCCGGACAGCTCCATGTTGGGGCGCAGTGTGCTGCCCACCGAACCCCGTCTCCCCGCATGGCGTGGATGCCGGCATCGTCGGCCTACGTGCACGCATCCCCGTCCAGCACCACGTTCAGCGCGCCTTGATCCAGCGCCCGCCATACGGCCGCAAGCGCTCCGGCAGATTTCAAACATACGATTGAAACGCTGCAAACTTCGCCGAACTGGACAGCATCCGCCGGTTCCGCCAGACTGCCGCCCTTTCCCGTCTTCCGGATCCCATGGCGAAGCTGCTGGTCCTGCACGGCCCCAACCTCAACCTGCTCGGCACCCGCGAGCCGGAGGTCTACGGCCACACCACGCTGGCCGACATCGACCAGGCCCTGGCTGCCCAGGCATCGGCCGCCGGACACACCGTGGAACGCCTGCAGTCCAACGCCGAGCATGTGCTGGTGGACCGCGTGCAGGCTGCGCGCAGCGACGGAACCGCTTTCATCCTGATCAACCCCGCCGCCTTCACCCACACCTCGGTCGCCCTGCGCGATGCGCTGGCGGCGGTGGCGGTGCCGTTCATCGAGATCCACCTGTCCAACCCGCATACCCGTGAGCCGTTCCGCCAGCACAGCTACTTCAGTGACAAGGCAGTGGGCGTGGTATGCGGTTTCGGTGCCGACAGCTACCGCTACGCGATGGACGCGGCGCTGCTGCGCGTGCAGGCGGCCAGCGCGTGAAGATGCCGCCGCGCGTGCTTGCCGGCATCCTGCTGTGGGCCGGTCTGTGCGGCGCCAGTGTCGCTGCCGAGCGCGCGGCCGCGGGCATCGACTGCGCACAGGCAAGCGGCGGCTACGAGCGCGACATGTGCGATTCCGATCGCCTGGATGATGCCGACAGCGCATTGAACGCCGTCTACGCGCAGGCGCGTGGCGAACTGAAGGCGCAGGCAACCGATGGCAGCTGCAGCCGCTGCGCGGCGGCCGAACAGCAGCTGGTGAAGGCCCAGCGCATCTGGATCACCTTGCGCGATGCAGATTGCGAGGCGGTGTATGCCTTCAATGCAGACGGCACCTCGCGCAACCCCGCGAAGATGCAATGCCTGATCACCCAGACGCGCGACCGTACGCGGCAGCTGCGCGAGTTCTACGAACTGCTTTGAACCGAGTGCAACCGCACTCTCCACCACACTGACATCACGAGCAAAGAGGCCACCATGGATCTCCGCAAAATCAAGAAGCTGATCGACCTGCTGGAAGAGTCGAACCTGGCTGAAATCGAAATCAAGGAAGGCGAAGAGTCGGTGCGCCTGTCGCGCGCCCCGGTGGCCGGCTATGCCGCCCCGGTCGCCGCGCCGGTGTATGCCGCTCCGGCCGCCCCGGCGCCGCAGGCGATGCCGATGCAGTCGCCGACCGAAGCCTCCACCGGCGGCAGCGCCAAGCCGGGCCCGGCACTGCCGGAAGGCCACGTGCTGCGCTCGCCGATGGTCGGCACCTTCTACGCCTCGTCCGCCCCGGACAAGCCGGCCTTCGTCACCGTGGGCCAGCAGGTCAAGGAAGGCGAAACCCTGGCCATCATCGAAGCGATGAAGATGTTCAACCCGATCGAAGCCGACACCTCCGGCACCATCGTTGCCATCCTCGGCGAGAACGGCCAGCCGGTGGAATTCGACCAGCCGCTGTTCGTGATCGGCTGAGGGGCGCGCCATGCTCGACAAAGTCGTCATCGCCAACCGAGGGGAGATCGCGCTGCGCATCCTGCGCGCGTGCCATACCCTCGGCATCCGCACGGTGGCCGTGCACTCCACGGTCGACCGCAACCTCAAGCACGTGGCCATGGCCGACGAGTCGGTCTGCATCGGTCCGGCGCCGTCGCCGCAGAGCTACCTCAACATCCCGGCCCTGATCGCGGCGGCGGAAGTCACCGATGCCCAGGCCATCCACCCGGGCTACGGCTTCCTGTCGGAGAACGCCGACTTCGCCGAACGCGTGGAAGAGTCCGGCTTCATCTTCATCGGCCCCAAGGCCGACACCATCCGCATGATGGGTGACAAGGTCGAAGCCATCCGCGCGATGAAGGCCGCGGGCGTACCGTGCGTGCCCGGCTCGGGCGGCCCGCTCGGCGAGGACATCGTCGCCAACACCAAGATCGCCCGCGAGATCGGTTATCCGGTCATCATCAAGGCGGCCGGCGGTGGCGGTGGTCGCGGCATGCGCGTGGTGCACGCCGAAGCGTCGCTGAAGACCTCGATCGAAACCACCAAGAGCGAGGCCAAGGCCGCGTTCGGCAATGGCGAGGTCTACATGGAGAAGTTCCTGGAGAATCCGCGCCACGTGGAAATCCAGGTGCTGGCCGATGGACAGGGCAATGCCATCCACCTCGGTGAGCGCGACTGCTCGATGCAGCGCCGCCACCAGAAGGTGGTGGAAGAGGCACCGGCGCCGGGCATCACCGCCGAGCAGCGCGAGCAGATCGGCAAGGTCTGCGTGGAAGCCTGCATCCGCATCGGCTACCGCGGCGCGGGCACGTTCGAGTTCCTGTACGAGGACGGCCGCTTCTACTTCATCGAGATGAACACCCGCATCCAGGTGGAGCATCCGGTCACCGAAATGGTCACCGGCATCGACCTGGTGGCCGAGCAGCTGAAGATCGCCGCCGGCCAGAAGCTGTCGATCAAGCAGAGCGACGTGGTGCTGACCGGCCATGCCATCGAGTGCCGCATCAACGCTGAAGATGCTGAAACCTTCGTGCCGAGCCCGGGCACCATCACCGGCTTCCATCCGCCGGGTGGCCCCGGCGTGCGCGTGGACACCCACATCTACAGTGGCTACCGCGTGCCGTCGAACTACGACTCGATGATCGGCAAGCTGATCGTGCACGGCCCGGACCGCGAAACCGCCATTGCCCGCATGCGGGTGGCACTGAGCGAAATGGTGGTCGATGGCATCAAGACCAACATCGCCCTGCAGCAGCGGATCATGCGTGACAAGGGCTTCCAGGCCGGTGGCCAGAACATCCACTACCTGGAAAAGCGCCTGGCCGAGCGCAAGAACAAGCCGATCGCATTGACCTGATCGGCGCCAGGTGCTGGACATGAAAAGGGCGGGGATCTCCCCGCCCTTTTCTGTTCCTGTAGAGCCGGGCCCATGCTCGGCTCCACAGCGAGCACGTCAGCGCTTGTCGGCCACGTCGGCCGGAATCTGCGAATGGGCCAGCGGCCGCACGCCATTGGGCGAGGTCGGATCGACGATCACCATGGTTTCGGTCGAACCATCGGGCCACACCACCTGGAAGGTGCTGCCGGCCGGCAGTGAAGCGAATGGCATGCCACTCTGCGCGCGGTAGACCGCAGCGACCTGGCTGGCACCGGCGCGGCGCACGTCTTCCTGCGCCTTCACCGTGGTCAGCTCCACCTTCGACAGATGCCGGTAGCGGTCCTCGTAGGTATCGATCATCAGCAGGCCAACCGCCCCAGCCGAGTAGGCCACGAACAGCGCCACCCAGAACCAGAACTTGGCCCCATGCAGGAATCGACGGTAATTCATCGCCCGTCCCTCTTTCCAACCAATCGCTTGATCCATTCCTTCATTTTCCCAGCACCTTGCCGCGATACCGCAGCGTCATACACGAAATCCCGGAAATCCTGCGCTCCATCCTGCGAACAGATCCCTCCGTTCGCACAAAAATTGTTGACCAGCACGCTGTCCGCTCCACAGGCCAGGCCGAGTTCACAGGCCGCAAGCCGCCATGCAAGTTCACTGAGCTGCTCGCCCGCCACCAGCCCGTCAAGCGCGCGGTCACCGGCCGCACGCACGCCCATGCCTGGCGCGATGGCCATGTAGGCCTCGGGGTCGCGCGAGGTGCGCACGCGCTCGACCAGGTCGCGGCGGTACTCGGCACTGTCATGCAAGGGCTCGCCCTCGGCGAACAGCGACGCTTCCGCGGCCAGGTTGCCCTGCGCGGCCGCCTTGCGGCGTTCGGCCAGCACCAGCGCCGCGCCCAGCTTGTCGCCCGGCACGAAACCGCCACACCGCTGTGCCACGCGCTCGCGTGCCTCGATCATCGCCGGCGCCGCAGTCAGGCCCAACCCGCTCAGTACGTTGTTGTCCAGGCGGTAGCCACCCGGATCGAGTGCGTACTGCGCGCAATAGTCATAGACGCGGCTGAGCATCCAGCGCGCCTCGTGATTGCCGGTGTCGGCCTGTGCGCGCAGACGCTGGGCGTAGGCATACAGGTCGCTGGCGTCTTCGATGTCGGCGCGCAGGTCCAGCGGCAGGCCCGACGGCAGCGTGTTGCCGCGCTCGAAAGCCGCCAGCCGCCGCGCCAGGGCTTCCGGCACCACCGGCAGCGGCGCTCCGCCGTCACGGCTGGCCATGGCCAGCGGCAGGTCCGGCGACGCCGACGTCGACGTCGACGCCACGCCCGCAGCATGGCCGCTGGCCCGATACCCGGCCACGCCCAGCACGGCCACCGCCGGCAGCACGAGCAACCAGGTTTTCAGGGTCGGAGCGAAGGCCATCGGCGGTGGTGAGCGTTCACGGCACACAGGAAAGCGCCGAGTTTAGCAAGGCCCGGCAGGCCTGTCTGAACTGCCCCCATTCATCTCAGAGCGGCATCTCAGGCAATACGGAGACGCCCCGATGGTCTAGCATTGCCCCCTTTCCCGCGACTGTCCCCACCGCCATGCCGTTCCTGGAACTGACCCTGCGCTGCACCGAAGCCACCCAGCCCCGCTATGAAAATGCGCTGGAGGACGTCGGCGCACTGGCCGTGACCCTGCTTGATGCCGAAGCCGACACCAGCAACGAACAGGCCATCCTCGAACCCGGCGTGGGGGAAACGCCGCTGTGGGACACCCTGGTGCTGAGCGCGCTGTTCCCCGCCGACAGCAATGCGCTGCTGCTGCTGGCCGCCCTGGAATCCTTCGACCCGGAACTGGACTGGAGCAATGGCAGCTTCCGCGCCGTCGAAGACGAAGACTGGGAGCGCGCATGGCTGGACCAGTTCCAGCCGATGGATTTCGGCAGCCGCACCTGGATCGTGCCGTGGAACCATGAACTGCCGGACGCTGCACAGGCCGCCGATGCCGCCGTGGTGCGGCTGGACCCGGGCCTGGCCTTCGGCTCGGGCACCCACCCGACCACTGCCCTGTGCCTGCGCTGGCTGGACCAGCTGGCCGTGAACGGCCAGCTGCAGGGCCAGCGCGTGCTCGACTTCGGCTGCGGCTCGGGCATCCTCGCGCTGGCCGCGCTGAAGCTGGGCGCCGCCGAAGCGATCGGCGTGGACAACGACCCGCAGGCGCTGGTCGCCACCGCCGACAATGCCGAGCGCAATGGCGAGCAGGCCCGCATGCAGGTGTACCTGCCGCAGGACGAACCGGTCGCCACCTACCCGATCGTGGTCGCCAACATCCTTGCCTCGGCGCTGGATGCGCTGGCCGAGCTGCTGGCCGCACGCGTCGCCGCCGGCGGTCGCATCGCCCTGTCGGGCATCCTGCAGGGCCAGGAAGGCGAACTGCTGCAGCGTTATGCCGCGTGGTTCGACGATCTGCAGGCCACCCAGGATGGCGACTGGATGCGCATCACCGGCACGCGCCGCGCCTGATCGTGATTGAATGACCGCTGGATCCGAGCCCGCGCCCTGAGCATGTCCGAGCCGAACCCGCCGCGCCGCCCTTTGGCCACCTTCCTGCGCCCCGCGTCGGAAGGCGAGGCCGCACCTGCGACCGACGCGCGCACGCCCGACCCGTCGGCGCATGACATCCCTGCCGCGAAGTCCGGGGACCCGGTCGACGCGGCGCTGCCGCCGATGGCGGAGACGCGACAGCTCGATGACACCGTCATCCTCGACGAAGCGACCGTAATCGAACCCGTCCTTGCCGTCCCGGCCGCGCAGGTGGTGGCCGGCGATGCGCCGAGCTTCCTGGGCACTTCGCGGCCGCGCGCGCTGCCGACGCCGCGCTGGCACTGGGTGCTGGTCGCCGGGCTGGCACTGCTGCTGGTACTGCAGAGCGTGCTGGCCGATCGTGCGCGACTGGCCGCCGACGCCGGCAACCGCACCTGGCTGGGCGCACTGTGCGGCGTGCTGCGCTGCAGCCTGCCGGCCTGGCACGAGCCGACCGCGTTCACCATGACCAGCCGCGAGATCCGCCCCCTGCCCGGCCAGGCCGGTGTGCTGCAGGTGCAGGCCAGCATCCGCAACGATGCGCGCTGGGCACAGGCCTGGCCGGACCTGCGCCTGTCACTGTCCGATGCCGATGGCCGGGTGATCGGCAGCGGCGTGTTCACGCCCGCGCAATACCTTGGCGAAAGCCCGGCCACGACCGTGCTGGAACCGGGCCAGAGTGCGCGCATCGCGTTCCGCGTGCAGGAGCCCGCCGCGTCCACCGTCGCATTCACCTTCGACTTCCTCTGACCAGGGTAGAGGCGACCAGCCGTGGCAGGTCGGGCACGCTCGCGCTAGACTGGCCGCCACCACCTCGTCCGGCCGCGCGCTCCGCGCGCACGGGCCAACCGAATCGGGAACCCCCTTGAACGCTGTCCTCTCTCGTCCTGACAACAGTCGTGGCGCTCCCCGGCCACCGCTGCGTGAACACGTCGCCCAGTCCGTGCGCCGCTACCTGCGTGATCTTGATGGCTGCGACGCGGACGATGTCTACGAGATCGTGCTGCGCGAGATGGAAATCCCGCTGTTCGTGGAAGTGCTCAACCACTGCGAAGGCAACCAGAGCCGCGCCGCCGCGATGCTGGGCATCCACCGCGCCACCCTGCGCAAGAAACTGAAGGAATACGGCATCAGCGCCTGAGCGCGCGCGGGTAGTGCCGGCCGCTCGCCGGCAACCCCATGAACGATGGCAGGATGTCGCAGTTGCCGGCCAGCGGCCGGCACTACCGGTAGATCCACGCCATGCGTGGATGCAGCCCCGGCGGGATCACCCGCCGCCGCCCGCCTTCCAGTAGTACCGCACCACATGGAAGAACACCGGCGCGGCGAAGCACACCGAATCGAGCCGGTCGAGCATGCCGCCATGGCCCTCGATCATGTGGCCCCAGTCCTTGATCCCACGGTCGCGCTTGATCGCCGACATCACCAGGCCGCCCCAGAATCCCATCAGGTTGATCAGCAGCGACAGGCCGAACGCCTGCAGCGGCGTGAACGGGGTGATCCACCACAGCGCCGCCCCAAGCGCGCTGGCGCTCAGCACGCCACCCACGAAGCCCTCCACCGTCTTCGACGGCGACAGCTTCGGCGCGATCAGGTGCCGGCCCAGCAGCTTGCCCCAGATGTACTGCAACACGTCCGAGGACTGCACCACGATCACCAGGAAGGCGAACAGCAGCACGTTGCGCGAGGGGTCGTGACCGGGCACGTGCAGGTTCAGCAGCAGCGGCACGTGCGAGATGCAGAACACGCAGATCATCAACCCCCACTGCACCTTCGCGGTGCGCTCCAGGTAGTGCGTGGTATCGCCACCGATGGTCGACAGGATCGGCAGGAACAGGAACGCATAGACCGGGATCAGCAGCGTGTACATGCCGTACCAGTCGATCCACACCAGGTAGTACTGCCACGGCAGCACGATGTAGAACGCAGCCAGCAGCGCGTAGTAGTCGCCTGAACGGGTCGGCGCCAGGGTGATGAACTCGCGCAGCGCGAACAACGAAATGATCGCGAACAGCACGATCACCCCGGCGCGGCCGAAGAACAGCGCCAGCCCGACCACGATCGCCATCACCCACCATGCACGGATACGCGACACCAGGTTGGCGATCACCGCGCTGGGCTGACCGCGCTGGCGCCAGCGCAGGGTCTCGGCCACCAGCGTGGCCAGCACCAGCACCGCGCCGACGCCGGCAAACAGCAGGCCGGTCTGCTGGCCGACACTCTGCGTTGCCAGATCGCCAGATACATCCAGCACGAAACTCATGCACGACCTCCATTCGGCGCCAGGTCCAGCAGCGCCTGCCGGCTGCGGGCCAGGAATGCGGCCTTGTCCTCGTCGGCCTGCAGCCGCAGCGGCGTGCCGAAGGTGGCCGTGCACAGCAGCGGCAACGGCAGGAACCGCCCCTTCGGCATCACCCGCTTCAGGTTGTCGATCCATACCGGCACGAACTCCAGCTCCGGCCGTTGCCGCGCCAGATGGTAGATGCCGCTCTTGAACGGCAACAGCGGTTCATCGCCGATATTGCGCGTGCCTTCCGGGAACAGGATCAGCGAGCAGTCTTCGTCCACCGCATCGCGCAGTACCTGCAACGGGTCCTGCTGGCGATGGCCGGCCTCGCGCTCGACCAGAACACCGTTGAACACCGCATCGATCAGGTAGCGACGCAGGCCATCACGCTGCCAGTACTCGGCCGCGGCCACCGGGCGCACCTGGCGCCGCAGTGCCGGTGGCATCGATGACCAGATCAGCACGAAGTCACCATGGCTGGCGTGGTTGCCGTAGTACACGCGGCGCTCGCTGGACGGCGCGCAACCGATCCACAGCGCGCGTGCGCCGGTCACCACATGGATCGCGCCACTGCAGGCGCGGGCAATCAGTTCGGCAAACATCGGTCACTCCCATTCACGTCTGCGGCCACACCACGGCCAGCACCAGCAGTGCGAACTGCACTGCGGTCAGCAGGTACTGGCGCAGCAGCAGGCGGCGCATGCCGGACCAGCGCGCATCCCAGCCACGCAGTGGCGCATCGGGCGACGCGCGGCGCAGGCCACTGTCGTGCAGCAGCTGATCGATGCGGCGTGCGGCGGCTTCGCCCTCCAGTCCTTCATCGCGCAGCAGCTGCAGCAGGCTGGCATCCAGCCCCACCCGCCACGCGTGGTAGGCCTGTGCGATGCCCGCGGCAACACTGAGCAGCAACAGGCCGGCAGCGATCATCGCCAGCCCCGGCTCGGTGCCGAGCAGCAGCAGTGCCACCAGCAACAGGCCCAGCGACAGCAGCGCCGGCCAACGCCCCTGGCGCAGCAGCAGCTGCATGGTCACCAGATCAGGAACCGTGCTCATGCGCGCGCTCCTGCCGCAGCAGTGATGGCATGCAGATGCGCCGCGTGCAGCACGATGCCGGGGCGTGCAGCCCGCACGATCGCCACTGCCGCGTTCGCATCGGCGGCACGACCACTGCGCAGCAGCCAGGTGGCGACGCTGGCGGCGCTGCGCGAATAGCCCAGCGCGCAGCACACCAGCAGCGGCCCCTGCACGCGCAGACGCTCGATGGCATCGGCCGCCTCGCGCAGCTGTTCCGGCGTGGGCACCACCAGGTCCAGCATCGGCACGCTGGCATACGCCGCGCCCGGCGCGCGGCAGGACAGTTCAGCACAGGTATCGACCACGCCGACCAGCGGTGTTGGCAACGCAGCACAGGGAATGCGTCCCAGCCACACGTCATCCATCACCGGCACCGGATGCGGCGCACGCCGCGTCCACAGCCGCGAATTGACCCAGGCTGCGCCCAGGTACGGCGCCAGCAGCCAGCGTGCCGCCATGGTCAGGCGACCATCGGCGCGCTTCTGGAACACCGCGGTACCCAGCCCGGCATAGGCCAGCGCCACCAGCAGCAGCGACACCACCGGCCACAGCAGCCACAACGCGGCGCCACGCAGAAGCACCACCGGCACCAGCAGTACAGCGGCCCCCAGCAGGTACACCCCTGCCAGGCGCCAGCGCTTGGCATCACGTGCCGTGCGCCATGCACGCAGCGGGGGCGTGCCCTGCTCCGGCCACAGCCACACGCACAACCAGCCGGCCAGCAGGCCGGTCGGGATATCGATGAAGTGATGCTGGAACGTGGTCAGCACCGAGACGCCGATCAACAGCGCCCACGCGTGCAGCACCCAGCGCCACACCCCGTGCAGGTACTGTGCGAACTTCACCCACAGCACGATCAGCAACACGATGTGCAGCGACGGTGCCTGGTTGAACGGCTTGTCGAAGCCCAGCAGCACATCGAACAGCCAGCCGAACACACCGCCGATCTGCGGACGCTCGAAGCTGAAGCGCAGCGGCCACAGCAGGAAGCAGCTCACGGCGATCAGCTGTGCGCTGAACAGCCGCAATGCGTGCCGGTCCAGCTCCAGCCGTTGCCGGCACAGGAAGAACGAGACCGCGTAGAACAGGTCGATCGACCAGTACGGCACGATGGTCCATGGCACGAACGGGATGCGGGTCTCCCAGCCGAACGCCATCACCGGCAGGGTGGCGTGGCGGCCGGCCATCCAGTTGGCGAAGCCATAACTGGCGAAGAAGAACGGACCCAGCAGGGCCAGCCACAACAGGGCGCGCCGCCAGGGGCGCCCCTCTGCGGCCAGTGGGGATGCGGCGAGCGTCGCCATCACGCGGTCCGGCGCGCCAGCGATACGGTGAAGATGCCGAAGTCGTCGATACGCTGCGCCACCTTCTCGAACCCGGCCAGGCGCACCAGCTCGTCCATCTCCTGCTGGGTACGGCGGCGCATCACCCACGCCGCGCCACCGCGGTGGCTGGTCAAGGCACGGGCAATGAATTCCAGCTGCGGGTGCCAGGGCTGGCCGGTATAGGCCAGGTAGCCACCCACCGGCACCGCTGCGGCAATGCCCTGCAGCGAGCGCAGCACGGCGTCGTTGTCGGGGAACAGTTCGTACAGGCCCGAGACTACCGCCAGCGTCGGCGCTGGATCGACCTTGGCCAGCTGTGCCGGGTCGAACGCATCACCCTGCTCGAAGCGCGCGATGTCGGCCGCGCCCAGGCGCTGGATCAACGCCTGGCCCTGGGTCACGTTCAGATCGCTGAAGTCGCGCAGCACGATGCGGTCGGCGCGCTGCTCGCCCTGGCCCAGTGCTTCCAGCACATAGCGGCCATGGCCGGCGGCCACGTCCAGCACCCGCACCGGCGTGCCCTGCCCGCGCAGGCGCTGTGCGGCGTCGCGCAGCAGTTCCTGCAGGTGCTGGCCACGCACGCGGATGCCACGCCAGCCGATCGCATCCAGGTAGTTGCGGTCGACCATCCGCCCCAATGGGCCCTTGCCGCGCGCCTCATTCCGGTAGATGTAGTCCAGCGTGCTACCGGAATCGAAACCGGTCTGCAGGCCCAGCGCGATGCCTTCGGACAGCGTGCCGCCGAAGCGCAGGCCGCCACGTACCACGCGCCAGCGCAGGTCGGCCAGGCTGTTGCGTTCCGGTGGCCAGGCCAGTATCTCCGACTCTTCGAAGGTCGGCCCATGGCGGTGCGCGTCGCGCCGTGACAGCTCGCGCAACGGTTCGGCGAAACGCGCCTGGATGAAGCTGCGGATGCGCGCCAGTGCCGGTGCCCGATCGCGCTCGCCCAGCGTGTCGTGGAAGAAGCCCGGCAGGTGCACCCGCTCCTTGATCGGGCTGGACAGGCGCTCATAGAAGCGATCCTGCGGGCCACGGTGCACCACGAAATCCGAGCCGGACACCAGCAGCTGCACCGGCACGCTGATCGCCTGCGCATCGGCCACGATGCGGTCGGCCGCTTCGTACAGGCCCAGCAGCACGCGCACCGAGATCGGCCGGGTGATCAGCGGATCGGTACGGTAGCTTTCCACCCGCGCCGGGTCATGGGTCAGCCACTGCGGCTTGACGTAGCTGTTGACGAAGAAGTTGCCGCGCAGCTTCTGCATCAAGGCCAGGCCCGGCCGCGCGAACGGCACGTACAGCTTCACCTTGAACGCCGGTGAAGCCATCACCAGCGCACGCAGGCGTGGCGCGTAATCGTGCACCCAGGTCGCGGCGACCACCGCCCCTACGCTCTGCGCGATCACCACGATGTCTTCCACCGCAATGCCGTGCTCGGCGCCGATGTGGGCGATGAAGCTGTCGAGGTCGCGCACCAGCGCCGGGAAGCCCGGTGCATCGCCACGCGCACCCGGCGAACGGCCATTGCCGCGCGCATCCCAGGCGAAGAAGGCGGTGTCTGGCAGGTCCAGCTCATCGACCAGGTGGGTGACGCGCCCGGAGTGCTCGTGGCCGCGGTGCAGCAGCACGATGGCCCGGGTGGCCGGGGTGGCGGTGGTGCCCGCCCAGTACCGGTAGAACAGCGGTACCTGGTCGAAGCTGTGGAATTCCCGTTCCTGCGCCTGACGCATGCAATCTCCTGATTGTCTTTTTGTATCTGCTTGATTAATTCGACGAAACCGCCGTTTCCCGCAGTCCGCGACGGACGCGGTTGATCATGGTCAGCATGCACAGCACCGCCATGGCCGCAGCCACGCCAGTGACCGTCATCGCGCCAACCCACTCAGACGCCAGCAGCAGACCCAGCACGCCGACGACGAAGGCGCGGTCACTCTTGCCCATCGGGCCGTCATAGCGGCGGCTGGCACCGACCATCAGCCCCAGCACCCCGGCGTACTCGCTCAGCGCCGCCGTCCAGGCCAGCAGCCACAGCACTTCCGGGCGCACGCCCGGCACGCTGAGCAGGCTCAGGTATAGCGCCGCATCGGCGATCACATCGCACAGCTCGTTCAGATAGGCGCCCAGCCGCGACTGCTGGCCGAACTCGCGGGCCAACATGCCGTCCACGGCGTTGAGCGCCATGCGCAGCAGCATCCACAGCGGCAGCAGCAGGTACAGCAGGGGCTGGGCCGGCGCGCAGCACCAGACGGCGGCAGCGACCAGCAGCGAGACCACGGCCGCGGTCACGGTCACCGCATTGGCGGTGATCCCCATGCGGTACAGACCGCGTACGGCCGGACGCAACAGGTCCTGAAAACGTCCTTTCAATGCATAGATCGACACGATCCGAACCCGCTGATCCTTGGCAGTTCCGGCACAGCCTACCCGATTGGAGCAGCGCGCCCCATCGAATTGCTTGCGGACCGCCCCCGGCCAGGCTGTGCTGAAGGCGGCCACAGGCCGTGGGTGCGGGTCGATTTTCCCCGCCGGCGCCCGCCACCGGCCACCACCGCCTACAATATCGGCCCCGCTCCGCTGCCGATTCTGTCCCATGACTGCTGATCTGTTGCCCGTCCGCCGGGCCCTCCTCTCCGTTTCCGACAAGACCGGCCTGGTCGAGCTGGCCACTGCGCTGGCGGCACGCGGCGTGGAGCTGTTGTCCACCGGCGGCACCGCCAAGGCGATCCGCGATGCGGGCCTGGCCGTGAAGGACGTGGCCGAGGTCACCGGCTTCCCGGAAATGATGGACGGCCGGGTCAAGACCCTGCACCCGACGGTGCACGGCGGCCTGCTGGGCCGCTCCGGCCTGGATGACGCAGTGATGGCCGAGCACGGTATCGGTGCCATCGACCTGCTGGTGCTGAACCTGTACCCGTTCGAATCGGTCACCGCCCAGGCCGACTGCACCCTGGCCGACGCGGTCGAGAACATCGACATCGGCGGCCCGGCCATGCTGCGCTCGGCGGCCAAGAACTTCGCCCGCGTGGCGGTGGCCACCGATCCGTCGCAGTACGCCGAGCTGCTGGCCTCGCTGGAGGCCAACAACGGCCAGCTGACGGCGGCCACCCGCTTCGCATTCTCGGTGGCCGCGTTCAACCGCGTCGCCCAGTACGATGCGGCGATCAGCAACTACCTGTCGGCGGTCACCGCCACTGACGCCGCCGTGCCGGCCCGTGCCGAGTACCCGGCGCAGATGAACTCCACCTTCGTGAAGGTGATGGACCTGCGCTATGGCGAGAACCCGCACCAGAGCGGCGCGTTCTACCGCGACCTGTACCCGGTGCCGGGCACGCTGGCCACCTTCCAGCAGCTGCAGGGCAAGGAGCTGAGCTACAACAACCTGGCCGACGCCGATGCGGCGTGGGAATGCGTGCGCCAGTTCGATGCGCCGGCCTGCGTCATCGTCAAGCACGCCAACCCGTGCGGCGTGGCCGTCGGCGCCGGCAACGGCGATGCCTACGAGCTGGCCTACGCCACCGACCCGACCAGCGCCTTCGGCGGCATCATCGCCTTCAACAAGCCGCTGGATGCCGCCACCGCCAAGGTGATCCTCGACCGCCAGTTCGTCGAAGTGCTGATCGCCCCGGACTACGAGCCGGCCGCGCTGGAGTACGCGCAGAAGAAGGCCAACGTGCGCGTACTGCGCATCCCGCACGGCGACGGGCTGAACAACTTCGACAGCAAGCGCGTCGGCTCGGGCCTGCTGCTGCAGTCCTCGGACAACCGCGGCATGACCCGCGACGAACTGAAGGTGGTCAGCAGGCTGGCGCCGACCGACAAGCAGTTCACCGATCTGCTGTTCGCCTGGAACGTGGCCAAGTTCGTGAAGTCCAACGCGATCGTCTATGCCAAGGACAACCGCACCATCGGTGTCGGTGCCGGCCAGATGAGCCGCGTGTACTCGGCCCGCATCGCCGGCATCAAGGCCGCCGATGCGAACCTGGTGGTCGAGGGCTCGGTGATGGCCTCCGACGCCTTCTTCCCGTTCCGCGATGGCATCGATGCCGCTGCAGCCGCCGGCATCAAGGCGGTCATCCAGCCGGGCGGTTCGATGCGCGATGCCGAAGTGATCGCCGCCGCCGACGAACATGGCCTGGCCATGGTGTTCACCGGCGTGCGCCACTTCCGCCACTGATCCGCATCACCAAGCCGGGCCCTGCCCGGCTTTTCTCTTCCGTACCCGAGAACCCTGTCCCATGAAGATCCTCGTCATCGGCTCTGGCGGCCGCGAACACGCCCTGGCATGGAAGCTGGCCCAGTCCTCCCGTGTCACCGAAGTGATCGTGGCGCCCGGCAACGCCGGTACCGCCAGCGAAGACACGTGCCGCAACGTGGCAGTCAAGGTCACCGATATCGACGGCCTGCTGGCGCTGGCCCAGGCCGAAGGCGTAGCGCTGACCGTGGTAGGCCCGGAAGTACCGCTGGTGGCCGGCGTGGTCGACCGCTTCCGCGCCGCCGGCCTGCGCATCTTCGGGCCGACCGCCGCCGCCGCGCAGCTGGAAGGCAGCAAGGCCTACGCCAAGGACTTCCTGGCCCGCCACAACATCCCCACCGCGTACTACGCCGTGCACAGCGACGTGGACGCCGCGCTGGCATATGTACGCGAGAAGGGCGCACCGATCGTGGTCAAGGCCGATGGCCTGGCCGCCGGCAAGGGCGTGATCGTGGCGATGAGCCTGACCGAGGCTGAGGACGCGGTGCGTGACATGCTGTCCGGCAACGCGTTTGGCGATGCCGGTGCGCGCGTGGTCATCGAGGAATTCCTCGACGGTGAGGAAGCCAGCTTCATTTCGATGGTGGACGGCGTGCATGCGCTGCCGATGGCCACCTCGCAGGACCACAAGCGCGTCGGCGACGGCGACACCGGCCCGAATACCGGCGGCATGGGCGCCTATTCGCCGGCCCCGGTGGTGACGCCGGAGGTGCATGCACGGGTGATGCGCGAGGTGGTGAACCCCACCGTGCAGGGCATGATTGCCGACGGCATCCCGTTCACCGGTTTCCTCTACGCCGGCCTGATGATCGATGCCAGCGGCGCACCGAAGGTGATCGAATTCAACGTGCGCTTTGGCGACCCGGAAACCCAGCCAGTGATGCTGCGCCTGCAGTCGGACCTGGTCGAGCTGGTGGAAGCGGCTATCGATGGCCGCCTGGATGAGGTCGAAGCGCAGTGGGACGCGCGCCCGTCGCTGGGCGTGGTGCTGGCGGCCAGGCCGTACCCGGAAGCGCCGATCACCGGTGACGTGATTTCCGGCCTGGACGACGTGCCGGCCAGTGCCAAGGTGTTCCATGCCGGTACGGCATTGGATGCGCAGGGCCACGTGGTCAGTGCGGGCGGTCGCGTGCTGTGCGTGGCCGCACTGGGCGACAGCGTGCGCGACGCGCAGGCCAATGCCTATGCCGGCGTGGCCAAGGTGAGCTGGGCCAACGCGTTCCACCGCAACGACATTGGTTGGCGCGCGATCGCACGCGAGGGGTGAGGCACACCCCCGCTTCCATGCATGGCGCGGATTGAATACCACAGTAAAGCAAAGGCCCGGCATTGCCGGGCCTTTGCTTTACAGGACTGCTTCGAGACCCTTCCGATCAATCAGGTTCAAAAGCTTCAGCGACGGCCCGCTCGGCTTCTTCCCGCCCTGTTCCCAGCTACGGACCGTCGAAACGCTGGTGTTGAGCACACCTGCGAACACCGGCTGGCTAAGTTCCAACGACGTGCGAAGTGCACGGATCTGGGCGCTGCTGTATTCGGGCACAGGCCTCAGACAAAGCGCCTCGTACATGCTCATGCGCCGCTTGTCGATGAAGCCGCTGGCGTAAAGGCCCGCCTCGCCTTCATGCACCGCATCGAGGATCGCACTCTTTGCACGTCCATGTTCAACCGTCTTTGTCATGGCAAATCTCCTGCAGTTCTCCGCAGATAACTGCCCTGTCCAACTGTTCAGGGCTCATTCTCAAGAACTCAGACGCATACGGCTGAAGGGCGTCCCGTTCCGCACTACTGATGGTCGCGCGCGCGTTCTTCTCGTAGCAGAAGAGAAAGAACCAGTAGCGCCCCACCCTAGTTGCGACAATAACGCGGGCGCTACCGCGCTTTCCGCGGCCCGGCAGCACAACCCGCTTTTTGAGAAGGCCGCCCCCTATATCTGCATCAATCAGTCCTTGACGCATTTCCACCACCGCGCGGCACAAGGCTCTATCGGTCAGTGAAGAACGTCGTGTACTGCGGTTGAAGCTTCGAGTGCGGAAGACACGTGACATGATCATACCGTGCCACCGAGTGGTACGGCGTGAAAATCAGCGTCCAGCGCATGCTCCGGTCGGCGCAGCTGCCGCCCTGGCGCCAGGATTGATCCACGCCATGCGTGGATGCGCTCCAGAAACAAAAAGGCCCGGCATCTCCGCCGGGCCCTTCTTCAATCCAACGCCACCCCGCTTACGCGGTGAACAGCGCCTTCATCTTCTTCAGCGCGTTCGCTTCAACCTGGCGGATGCGCTCGGCCGACACGCCGTACTCGTCGGCCAGTTCCTGCAGCGTCACCTTGCTGTCCGCGTCCAGCCAGCGGCGGCGGATGATGTCGCGCGAGCGGGCATCCAGTTCCGCCAGGCCTTCGCGCAGCAGCTGCATCTGGTTGTCTTCGCTGTCCTCGCGCTCGTAGGCCATCGACGGGTCTTCGTCATCGGCAACCAGGAACGCAGCCGGCGACGGCGGCGCGTGCTCGTTGTCCTCGTCGGTCGGCGCATCGAACCCGATATCGCGACCCGACAGGCGCGACTCCATTTCCATGACCTCGCGCTCGGACACGTTCAGGTCCTTGGCCACCGCGCTCACTTCCGCCGCGTTCATCCAGCCCAGGCGCGTCTTCGACTTGCGCAGGTTGAAGAACAGCTTGCGCTGCGCCTTGGTGGTGGCGACCTTCACGATGCGCCAGTTCTTCAGGATGAACTCGTGCATCTCGGCACGGATCCAGTGCACGGCGAAGGAGACCAGGCGCACGCCCATGTCCGGGTCGAAGCGCTTGACCGCCTTCATCAGGCCGATGTTGCCTTCCTGGATCAGGTCACCCAGGGCAAGGCCGTAGCCGTTGTAGCCGCGGGCCACGTGCACCACGAAGCGCAGGTGCGAATGCACCAGCTCGCGGGCAGCGTCCAGATCGTTGCCGTCGCGGAAGCGACGGGCCAGGTCCTGTTCGTCATCGACCGACAGCACCGGGATCTGGTGCACGGCACCGATGTAGGCGTCCAGCGAACCGAGCGCACTGGGAATCGGGAGATTGTTTGCCACAAGGGCAGTAGAGGTGTTCTGGCTCATAGGCACCCATCTTAGCAGTCCGGGATTTGGACTGCTAAAGGAGGAAAAAGTTCCAGCATCCCATTGATGCAACACTGGTCCCAAACAGAGCCCTACCGTAGCGCGATTTGATGACAGTGGCGAGCATGCTTTTCGGGATTCACAATCCCTTGGAATTCAAGCAATTACCTGCCGTAAAGCGGCCGATTCCGGTCAAGCGGAGCTGAACGGGCCGTTCTGAAGGCCCATTCAGGCCCGGGAACGTTGCCCGGTGTTCAGGCCCAGCGGCCCGCCGGCCCTCAGAGTGCCGAGCGCGGCGGCAGCGACCAGTCGATCGGGGCCTGGCCGCGGCGCTGCAGGTACTCGTTGGCCATCGAGAAATGACGACAGCCGAGGAAGCCCCGATGGGCCGAAAGCGGCGACGGATGCGGCGACTTCAGCACGCGATGGCGGCGGGTGTCGATCACCTTGCCCTTCTGCTGCGCATAGGCGCCCCAGAGCATGAACACCAGCCCTTCGCGCTCGCGGTTGAGCACATCCACCACGTGGTCGGTGAAGCCTTCCCAGCCACGACCCTGGTGCGCACCGGCCTTGCCCTCTTCCACCGTCAGTACCGCATTGAGCAGCAGCACGCCACGCTGCGCCCACGGAATCAGGCAGCCGTGGTCCGGACGCGGGATACCGAGATCGCTCTCCATCTCCTTGTAGATGTTCAGCAGCGACGGCGGCACCGGCACGCCCGGCGGCACCGAGAAACTCAGGCCATGTGCCTGGCCGCGACCGTGGTACGGGTCCTGCCCGAGGATCACCACCTTCACCTGCTCGAACGGCGTGGCGTCGAACGCAGCGAAGATCTGCGGGCCGGGCGGGAACACCGCCGCGCCACTGGCCTTGCGCTGGCGCAGGAAGCTGGACAGCTCGCGCATCTGCGGCTGCAACAGGTAATCGCCGACATGCTGCTTCCAGCTCGGTTCCAGCTGGATCGTCGGGGTGTCGGCTACTTCATCCATCATCGCAACAGAGGTCCATCGTTCAATCGGGCCAGCCTCAGCTGGAACAGCACCTTGGTGACCAGCAGCCGTTCTTCGATCGGCTTGAGCACCAGGTCGTTGGCACCGGACTGCAGCAGCCCGGTCTGGTTGTGCGGGTTGCCATCGCCGGTCATCACCAGCACCGGCAGGCGGCGCTTGCCGTAGCCGAAATCCACGCGCACGCGCTGCACCACGTCGCGACCGCTCAGTTCGCCCTTCAGGGTGACGTCGGTCAGCACCAGGTCGATGCGGTGGCGACTGCGGCCCAGCGACTCGGCGGTGAGCAGGGTAAACGCTTCTTCGGCGCTGACCACGTGCAGCACGTTCAACTGCTGGCGTTCCAGCATGCGCTTGGTGGCCTCGGCCACCACGCGGCTGTCCTCGATATAGAGGATGGTGGCGCCGGGGATGGTCTGCGGCTGCACGTAGCCGCGGATGAAGGTCGCCAGTGCTTCATGGCCGAGCGATTTGTCGAAATAGTCGGTGACGTACTCGGTGAAGCGGCGCTGCTCCAGGTGCTGCTGGGCATCGCCGGAGACCACGATCACCGGCACATAGGCCTGGCCGGCCGCTTCGCGCACCATCCGCGCCAGCGCCAGGCCGTCGCCATCGCGCAGGGTCAGCGAGGTCGTCACCAGGTCCACCGGCCCCTGTGCCAGCGCCTGCTGTGCGTCCTCGATGCTGTCGCAGCCGATCACCTCCACGCCCGGCAGGTCACGCTGCAGGACGTCGGCGATCAGCTTGCGCACCAGCTTCGAGCCATCGACCACCATCACCCGCGTCGCGGGCCCTTCAAGGTGTTTCAGCGCTTGCGGTTGCATGCCGGTCTCAGGTGTCGGTCGGGCGGGTCTGGCGGAGGAAGTGGCCGGTGACCAGCCAGGCGCCCAGCCAACCCAGCAGCAGCGTGCCGAGCAGGACCAGGCCGCCGTGCAGCAGGTCCAGGCCGTGCAGTACGAACGGGCTGCCGTAGCTGCGCGAGAGTTCGGCCAGCGGCATGCGCAGGGCGGCACCCGCAGCGCCGATCAGGGCCAGCGCCACCGCGCCGGCGCCCAGGCCGTACCACGCGCCCAGGTACAGGAACGGGCGGCGGATGAAGCCATCGCTGGCGCCGAGCAGCTGCAGCACGCCGATCTCTTCGCGGCGGGCCTGGATGTCCAGGCGCACCGTGTTGCCGACCACCAGCGCGGCACCTGCGCCGAGCAGGACCGACAGCACCTGCACCAGCCGCGCACCGAAGGCAAGCCAGGCATCCAGTCGCTGGCGCCACAGCGCATCGTGCTGCACCAGATCGGCCTCGGGCAGGCTTTCCAGCGCGCGCGCCAGGCGTGCGTCGTCCTTGCCCTGGCCGGGAGTGATCACCAGCAGCGAAGGCAGCGGATTGTCGTTGAGTGCGTCGATCGCCTCACCCAGGCCGGCATCGCGCAGTTCCTGCAGGCCCTGCTCGGGCGTGCGCACGTTCACTTCGGCCACGTCGTCGCGGTCGCGCAGCTGGCCGGCCAGGCGCAGCGCGCCGGGTGCATCGACGTTGCCCTTCAGGAACACGTTGATGTCGCGCGACTGCTGCACGCTGCCGGCGAACTGCTTGAGGTTGTCCAGCGCGATCGACAGGCCCAGCGGCAGCGCCAGCGCCAGCGCCATGACCATCACCGTCAGCAGGGTCGCCCATGGCTTGCGGCAGGCGCGGCCCAGGCTGAACACCACGCTGTGCACGTGGTGCTGGAACCAGACGCCCACGCGCGAGGGGGCGGCGGCTTCGCTGTTTTCGTTCTTCGCCATCGGTTACTCCGCCAGGTCCTGCGGCGAGATGTCATCCACCAGCCGGCCATGGTCGAGGATCAGCACGCGCTTGCGCATGCGGCGCAGCAGCGGCAGGTCGTGGCTGACCACCAGCACGCTGGTGCCGCGCGAGGGCAGCTCGGCGAACAGGGCCATGATCTCCGCCGCCAGGGTCGGGTCGAGGTTGCCGGTCGGCTCATCGGCCACCAGCAGCTTGGGCTCGCCGACGATGGCGCGGGCGATGCCCACGCGCTGCTGCTCGCCGGCCGACAGCTGCGAGGGCAGCGCCTTCTCGCGATGGCCCAGGCCCATCCGCTCCAGCACCGAGCGCACGCGCTTGCTGATGTCGCCACGGCGGGTGCCGCGCAGGATCAGCGGCAGCGCCACGTTCTCGGCGATCGAGCGGTCCATCAGCAGCCGGTGGTCCTGGTAGACCGCGCCCACCGCGCGTCGGTGGCGGGGCACGTCGCCGCCGCGCACCTTCAGCAGGTTGCGCTCGTCGAACACCACCGCGCCGCGGCTGGGCCGCTCGTCGAGGTGGATCAACTTGAGCAGGGTGCTCTTGCCCGCACCGGAATGGCCGGTGACGAACAGCATCTCGCCCGGCGCGACCTCGAAGCTGACATCGATCAGCGCCTCGTGGCCACCGGCGTACTGTTTGCTGACATTGTCGAAGCGCAGGACACTCATGCCCCGATTATGCAGGAGCGGCGCGACCTCGTGGAGACGGTCGCGCCGATCGGTAGTGCCGGCCGCTGGCCGGCAGCCATGTGGGTTGCCGGCCAGCGGCCGGCACTACCGGTCAAGGTCACCCGACCAACGGTCGGGGGCTACCCGCTGATCGAAAGCGCCGATCAGCTGCCCGACAGCATCCGGCGGATCTTGCGGCCGATGCGGGTCAGGAACGAATCGCCGCTGTCGCCCGCCGTGCGCACCGGCTTGGCCACCACCTGCACCGGGGTCACCGGGCTGGCGCCGTTGCCGGCGTTGGCCTGCACGCCCTCGCCACCCTCGACCGGACGGCCGTGGCGACGACGACGGCGCTTGCGCGGCTTGCGCTCGCCATCCACGGCACCTTCCGGCGCGCCCTCGGCGCGGGGCGGGCGCGGCGGACGCGGAGCCTGGGCGACAGCGGCTTCAGCACCTTCGGCCGGGGCAGCTGCAACCTGCTCGCCTTCCACGCGCGGCTTGCGCGGGCCACGCGAACGGCGCTCGCCGCTGCGCTCACCGTCGCGACGCTCGCCACGGCCACCGCCGGAGCGGCCCCCACTGCGACCACCACCACGGCGCTCTTCTTCAGCGGCGCGGGCTTCGCGCGCTTCACGGAAGATCTGGCCGACGCTCTCGTTCTCCTCACCTTCCTCGCCAGCAGCCGGGGCCGGGCGTTCCGGGCGCGGCAGCGGCGTCAACAGTTCCTTGGTGACCGGCTCGGACGGGATCTTCTGCTCGATGTAGGCCTCGATGTCCGGCAGGCCCATCGCGTAGCGTTCGCAGGCGAAGCTGATCGCATCACCCTCTTCGCCCAGGCGCGCGGTACGACCGATGCGGTGCACGTAGTCTTCGGCGTCGAACGGCAGGTCGTAGTTGTAGACGTACTTGATGCCGTCGATGTGCAGGCCACGCGCGGCCACGTCGGTGGCCACCAGGATTTCCAGCTGGCCCTTCTGGAAGCGGTTGAGCAGGCTCTCACGCTTCTTCTGCGGCACGTCGCCGGACAGCACGCCGACGCGGTAGCCGGCCTTTTCCAGCGAGCGGGCGACGCGCTCGACGAACACCTTGGTATTGACGAACACCATGGTGCGCGCGCCTTCACTGCGCGACAGCAGGCCCAGCAGCAGCGGGATCTTCTCGTCGTCGGCCGGGAAATAGATGCGCTGGCGCACGCGCGCAGCGGTGATGGTCTCGGCTTCGACCACCAGCTTCTGCGGCTCGTTCATGTGCTCGTAGGCCAGCTCCAGCACGCGATGGCTGAGGGTGGCACTGAACAGCAGGGTCTGGCGGATGGTGCGTTCCGGCATGCGGCGCAGCAGGAAGCGGATGTCCTTGATGAAGCCCAGATCGAACATGCGATCGGCTTCGTCCAGCACGCAGATCTCGCAGGCGTGCAGCGAAACCACCTTGTGCTGCTTGACGTAGTCGATCAGGCGACCCGGGGTGGCGATGATCACGTCCACGCCCTGCTGCAGCAGCTCACGCTGCTTGTCGTAATCCACGCCACCGTAGACCAGCGCGAAACGCAGGCCCAGGTCGGAACCGAACTTCACCGCATCCTTGTGGATCTGGATGGCCAGTTCGCGGGTCGGGGCAAGGATCAGCGCACGCGGATCCTCCGGCTTGCGGTCGGCCAGCGCCGGGCGGGTCAGCAGGCGGTTCACGACAGCGACCAGGAAGGCCAGGGTCTTGCCGGTGCCGGTCTGGGCCTGGCCGGCAACATCACCGCCGGGCAGCGCGACCGGCAGGGTCAGCGCCTGGATCGGGGTGCAGCGGGTGAATCCGGCTCCTTCAAGGCCGGCCTGCAGGGCCGGATGCAGCTCGAAGGAGGAGAAGGTCAAATCGGTCAGCGGTTTGTCGCTCATGAGTCCGTCTTGGTATGGCCGCCGGCCCGTGGGGCGGCTGGCACTTCATCGTCTAGGGGCACCGTCGCAAACTGCGGCCCCTGCGGCGGGTTGGCAGGCTGGGACCACCGGTCCGCGCGCCGCACAATGCCCCAGTTTACCGCACTCGGGCAGGCAAACCGGAATGCGGCGTCTCATAGCGTCCAGAGACGCCACCTTCACCCAGCCACACCGGACTTGAACGGCCTGCCCGGGTTCGCTGGTGTCGCCCACTGCCAGCCCCATGTACAGGAAGACAGTGAAATCCGACACATACCGGCCATCGAAGCGATCACGATACGCTGGGTTCCAACCGGCGCCTGTCCCTGCCCTGCGATAGGGGTACACTGCCGGCCGTGAGCGTCCAGGCATCCCGCCGAACGCACCGCGGCAGTGCGCCGCGAGGCAACGACGAGGGTCGCGCCACCGGGCATGGCCCAGTTCACCCACCTCCGGCATGGCCGGGTGCAATCCAAGACGAGAAACCAAGATGAGCGACAAGGTTGTACATGTCGGCGACGCCGACTTCGATAGCGCAGTGCTGAATTCCAAGGAACCGGTGCTGGTCGATTTCTGGGCCGAGTGGTGTGGCCCCTGCAAGATGATCGCCCCGGCGCTGGACGAACTGGCCGATGCCTACCAGGGCCGCGCCAAGATCGCCAAGGTCAACGTCGACCACAACCGCGCACTGGCCGCCAAGTACCACGTGCGTTCGATTCCGTACCTGGTCGTGTTCAAGGACGGCGAGAAGGTCGGCGAGCAGATCGGTGCGGTGGGCAAGGCTCAGCTGGCCGGCCTGCTGGACAAGGCCCTGGCCTGATCCTGCTGTTCCCGGCAGCCGCTGCCCGCGGCTGCCGGCGGGCGCCCCGCGTCCATCATGAATGCTGTTCCCGGCGACCCTTGCATGCCGCCGCAGGCCGATGATAGTGTCGGCATATCCGGCCGCGCTCGCGTGCCGCACCCTCTGGACGCAGTTTCTTCCAGACCCATTCCCAACGTTCGCCGCCCCAGCCGGGCGCTCGCACCTTCAAGCGAGGAATAACGCTCTTGTCCGATAACACTTCCGAAACCGGCAGCGCCGATGCGCCCGCCGAAAAGCGCGTGCGCAAGCCCCGCGTGAGCAAGGCCGCCGCCCCGGCAGCCGCCGAAACCAGCGCCGCTCCGGCGCAACCGACCCTGCCGCTGGCAGCCGCGCCCGAAGCGCCGGCACCGGCTGCAGCCGCCCCCGCGCCGAGCGCGCCTGCCACTGAAGCCCCCGCCTCCGGCGGCGGTGAGGGTGGCGAAGGCCGCGAATCCGGACAGCGCCAGCAGAACCACCAGGGCGGTGGGCAGCACCAGGGCCAGGGTCAGAACAACAACCCCTACAACCAGAACGGCCAGCAGGGCCAGGGCAATCGCCGCGACCGTTTCCGCAACCGTCGCGACCGCGACCGCAACCGCGGTGGCCGCGATGACGGCATGCCGCAGGACGGCGGCGAGCAGCAGCCCTTCGTGCCGCGCCCGCACGCCAACGTGCCCGAGGGCTTCCCGGTCTACTCGCTGAGCGACCTCAAGCGCATGCCGGCACAGAAGCTGCTGGAGATCGCCGAGCAGCTGCAGATCTCCGAAGGCGTGGCCCGTGCCCGCAAGCAGGACGTGATCTTCGCCCTGCTCAAGGTGCTGACCCGCCACGGCGACGGCGTTGCCGCCGATGGCGTGCTGGAAATCCTGCCGGACGGCTTCGGCTTCCTGCGCGCGGCCGAAGCCAGCTACCTGGCCGGCCCGGACGACACCTACATCTCGCCCAGCCAGATCCGCCGCTTCAACCTGCGCACCGGCGACCACATCTCCGGCCGCATCCGCTTCCCGAAGGACGGCGAGCGCTACTTCGCGCTGAACATCGTCGACACCATCAACGGTGAGCCGATCGAAGCGTCGAAGAACAAGGTGCTGTTCGAGAACCTGACCGCGCTGTTCCCGCGCCGCCGCTTCACCCTGGAGCGTGGCAACGGTTCGTCGGAAGACATTACCGGCCGCATCCTCGATCTGATGGCGCCGCAGGGCAAGGGCCAGCGCTCGCTCATCGTGTCCCAGCCGAAGGCCGGCAAGACGATGATGATGCAGCAGGTCGCCACTGCCATCACCACCAACCATCCGGACGTGCACCTGATCGTGCTGCTGATCGACGAACGCCCGGAAGAAGTGACCGAAATGCAGCGCACCGTGCGCGGCGAGGTCATCAGCTCGACCTTCGACGAGCCGGCCGCGCGCCACGTGCAGGTGGCCGAAATGGTCATCGAGCGCGCCAAGCGCCTGGTCGAGCACAAGAAGGACGTGGTGATCCTGCTCGACTCGATCACCCGCCTGGCTCGCGCCTACAACAACGTGGTGCCGAGCTCGGGCAAGGTGCTGACCGGTGGTGTGGACGCCAACGCCCTGCACCGCCCGAAGCGCTTCTTCGGTGCCGCGCGGAACGTGGAGGAAGGCGGCAGCCTGACCATCATCGCCACCGCGCTGGTCGACACCGGCTCGAAGATGGACGAGGTGATCTACGAAGAGTTCAAGGGCACCGGCAACAGCGAAGTGCACCTGAGCCGCCGTATCGCTGAAAAGCGCGTGTTCCCGGCCATCGACATCAACCGTTCCGGCACCCGCCGCGAGGACCTGCTGATCGAGCCGGAACTGCTGCAGAAGATCTGGATCCTGCGCAAGCTGCTGCATCCGATGGATGAAATGGCCGCGATGGAGTTCCTGCTGGACAAGATGAAGAACACCAAGTCCAACGACGAGTTCTTCGGTTCGATGAAGCGCTGATCCACGGCATTGCATCGAAAGGAACCTGCCGCTCGCTGCGGCAGGTTTTTTTTTGCCTGCAGGGCGACCCACTTCACTTTGCCGCCGCCGACTTTTGGCGATAATCCGCCCGATACCCTGCCCGGCCCTGCGGGCGTGGCCACCGATTCCGCTGTCGCCCCTTCCGGAGAACCGGTCGGGTCCAGCCTCCTGCCGGATCCGTCGACGCATGCGAACGCTGTCTCCCCGCCTCAACCTGGGCAAGCTGATCCTCGCCCTGGCCCTGCTCAGCGCCATCATCGCCCTGGCCAATACCCTGCTGGCCAGCTACCGCGTGCAGCGCGACCAGCTGGTCGGCAATACCCTGGAAGCCAACCGCGTCTATGCCACCAAGCTGGCCGAGACCACCCAGAACTTCCTGCTGGCCGCACAGCAGGAGCTGGCCTACGCCGCCACCCGGCTCGGCCAGAGTGACCTCGATCCGGCACAGGCACAGGACGAGGCCAGCCGCCTGCAGCTGCAGACCAACAGCTTCAATTCCTCGCTGGTGGTGGACGCCGACGGCCTGGTGATCGCCACCTCGCCGCAGACCCTGCAGCTGCAGGGCGAGATCCTGCACAGCGTCGGCAACAATGCCGCATTGGCCGCACGCCAGCCGATGATCAGCGACCCGTACCAGTCGACCACAGGCAAGCTGCTGGTCTCGCTGTCGCACCCGATCTTCGACCGCCAGGGCCACTATCGCGGCTACGTCAGCGGCACCCTGTACCTGCGCCAGCGCAGCGCGCTGCATACGCTGCTGGGCAAGCACTACTACCGCGACGGCTCCTACCTGTACGTGGTCGACCGCCATGGCCGCCTGCTGTACCACGCCGACGGCAAGCGGGTCGGCGACTACGTGGTCGGCAACCCGGCGGTGAAGGCGGTGGTGCGCGGTGAGCGCGGCGCGCAGCAGGTCCGTAACAACCTGGGCGTGTCGATGCTGGCCGGTTACGCGCCGGTACCGGTCACCGGCTGGGGCATCATCGCCCAGCGGCCGACCGAGGCCACATTGCAGCCGTTGTCAAGGTTGATGACCGCGGTGATCTGGAACGCGATCCCGCTCGGCCTGCTGTCACTGCTGATCACCTGGTGGTTCGCCCGACGCATCTCGATGCCGCTGTGGCAGCTGGCGCGCAACGTGCAGGGTGGCGAGGACACCGGCAGCGCGATCAACCACGTCAGCGGCATCCGCGCGTGGTACTTCGAGGTTGCCCAGCTCAAGCAGGCGGTCCTGCACAGCTTCAACGCCCTGCAGGACCGCATTGGCACACTCAACCGCGCCAACCGTACCGATCCGCTGACCGGCCTGCTCAATCGCCGCGGCCTGCAGCAGGCGCTGGATGCGCTGCAGGTGCAGGGCATTCCGTTCGCGATCCTGGCGCTGGACATCGATCGCTTCAAATCGATCAACGACAGCCACGGCCATGACGTCGGTGACGCCGCCATCGTCCATATCGCCGACCAGATGCGCCGCTACTCGCGCGACAGCGACATCCTCTGCCGTGCCGGTGGCGAGGAATTCCTGCTGCTGCTGCCGGGCATCAGTACCGACTCGGCGCGCCAGGCCGGCGAGCGCCTGCGCCAGCACATCGCCGATCATCCGTTCGAGCCGGTCGGCACCATCACCGTGTCGCTGGGCGTGGCCCACTTCCCCAGCTTCCATGTCGATGCCGAGCAGGCGCTGCGGCTGGCCGACAAGGCCCTGTACATGGCCAAGGAACAGGGCCGCAACCGCGTGGTGGTCTACCCGTACGCGGACTGAAAAGCGGCCGGCCTGGCCGACCGCTCCATCGCACCGGGCTCAGCGCTGCGCCAGCGGCGTCAGCAGGCGCAGGCCGCGCTGGGTGCCATCGACCATGTACACGCCGCCGGCCGGCAGCAGATCACTTCCCGCCTGTCCGGCGCCATCCGGCGTGCGCCAGGGTGCGGCCTGGCGCGGGCCGGGGATGAAGGCACGCCAGCGGCCGTAGCGTTCCGGCTGGCCGTTGTCGCTGTTGTTCAGGGCGAAAGTGACCGGCACGCGCACGGTCCATGAATCCCGCGTGCTGTCCTCGCCGGTGGTCGGCGGCGAAAAGGTCCACTTGCGGGCCGCACTGATACTGGCCTTGGCGAAGATGTCGCGCATCCTGGCCATGGTCCGTTCCGGTGCGACCACGGTCATGTTCACCTGCTCGGCAATGACATCGGCCACGGTGCCGTCGCGTGCGACCTTGACCAGCAGCAGTACGTCACCCTGCCCGCCATTGCGGAAGGCCTCTTCGGGGTAGCGCGGCGGCGGCATGCGCTTCTGGGTGATCGAATCGGTAGCCTTCGGATCATATTCACTGAAGTCGACGCTGGTCATGCTGATCTGGTAGTTGCCGTCTTCCTGCTCCTTGCCACGCAGGCGTACGCGCAGCGGCGCGTGGACGGCCACCGGCGTACCATCACGCAGCGTCGGTTCGAACTGCCAACCGCGGATGGCGCCTTCCACGAACGACACGATGCCGGGTGCGAGCATGGCACGCTGGTCCAGGACCAGCGTGCTGACCGAACCATCGGCCGCCACGTCGATACTGCCCGACAGCACCATGCTCATCTCGGCAGTGGCGCGCACGGCGCGCGCGTTCTGGGCCACGGCATCGGCCGGCAGCAGGGGAGCACCGGCGGCGAACGCCAGGGCCAGCGCAAGGAACAGGGGGGAACGCATCATTGCCGGATCCATGGTGATGAGGTGAACCCCCAGCGTACCGCAGTCCGAGCGGGACCGGCAGGCAGTCCACGCCACGCCGTTCAGGCCAGGCGATGGACCGCCGCATAGGGCGGCGTATCCGGATAATCACCGCTGGCGAAGCGCGCCTGCAGGCCCTGCCACCACGCGGGATCAAACAGGTGCCGGTAATGTTCGCGCACCGCCGCCAGCTCGCCCGCCGGCAGGCCCATGAACGGGCCGAAGCGCTCTGGAAACACGTCGCGTGGCCCGACGTGGAACCAGGGTTCGTCGGCCATGGCTTCCTCCGGCGTGCGCGGCTGCGGCCAGGCGCGGAAGACGCAGTCGCTGACCAGGCACAGCTCGTCATAGTCGTAGAAGACTGCCCGACCATGCCGCGATACGCCGAAGTTCTTCGGCAGCATGTCGCCGGGGAAGATGTTGTTGCGCGCCATGTCGGTGATCGCCTGCGCGTAGTCGAGTACCGCCGCACGCACCGCATCGCCGCCCTGCTCGCGCAGGTACAGGTTCAATGGACGGAAGCGACGCTGCACGTAGCACAGTGCGACTTCCACCTGATCGCCATCGACGCGCACGCTCTGCGCGCACTGCGCAAGCAGCTCCTGCAGCAAGGCCGGTGCGAAGCGGTCGCGCGGGAAACGCAGATGGCGGTACGGCTGCGCATCAAGCAGGCGACCGACACGGTCGAGGTTGAACACCAGCGCATACTTCTCTTCCACCTGCTGCCGCGACATCGACTTCGGCCACGCGAAGCGGTCGCGGATCAGCTTGAACACCAGCGGATAGCTGGGCAGGGTGAACACCGCCATGACCATGCCCGGCGTGCCTTCGGCATGCACCAGCCGCTCCTGCGGATGTTCGTTGAAGTGGCGGAAGAAGGTACGGTAGCGCTCGGTCTTGCCCTGCTTGGCGCGGCCCAGCACCGTATAGATCTCATCAATGGGCTTGCCCGGCAACAGGCTGCGCAGGAACACCACCGCATCGCCCACCGTGGCAAGGTCGGCCTGGAAATAGCTGCGCGACACGCCGAACAGATGGGCGACATCGCGACGCCGGGTCAGCACCGCATCTGCACGCAGGCCCTGCCCATCGTTGACCAGGGCGATCACGCACGGTGAGAAGCGGTGTTCGCCGAACACGCGACCCACCAGGTAGGCGCGGCGCTCCCGGTAGAACACGGTGTCGAGCAGCTCGATGCTGCGCACCGGCGTATCACCCCAGTGGGCCAGATCATCCTGCAGGCGCACAGCGATGGCCGCCGCGCAGCGCAGCTGGTGCGCATACGGAATGTCGAAGCGGTAATCGGCCAGCACGCGCTGGAGAGCCTCCACCGGCCGCGTCGGCGAGACCGCATAGGTATGCCGTGCGACCGGGTGGGTGATCGCATCGGACGGCTCGACATCGAAGGCGATGAACTCCAGCGCCGGGTCCACGCCACGGGTGGAGAACAAGCGCCGCGACAGCGTGTTGTAGAAGGTCTTGTACAGCTCGGCGTCGATCAGCCCCCGCAGCAGTGCGCTATAGCGCGCATGCACCTGCAGCCACAGCGCGCGTTCCCCGATCGCTTCGCCGGCGAGGCGCCGCAGCGCATCCATCTGGTCGGCGATGCACAGGTCGTACAACGCGATGCGCTCGACTGCATCCCGGCGCGCGCCCACCCAGTCGCGCTGCTCGAAACGCTGCCGCGCACGGGCGGTGATCGCCGCAAAGCGGGCGTGATACTGCTCGAAGCCGGCGTGAATGGCGCCGGCGATGCGCGACGCCAAGTCGGCAACGGTGTCAGGCTCGGACATGCAGGGCTCACCCGGGAGGACCTGCCTCACCATACGCTGGCGTGGGGTGGCTTGTGTAGGGCCACTGCATGCCGCGACAAACGCAACGATTCCTACAGACCTGATGCCTCCCTGCTGCCTACCCTTTCAGGCCCAACAACGGCACGAGGTGACGCATGCAGCAAATGACCTTTATTCCGCGCGTGGAGGAAGGCAACGTCATCCCGCAGCGCGCCCGCGACGGCTACATCAGCGCGACCGCCCTGTGCCAGTCCGTCGGCAAGCGCTGGTCCGACTACCGGGCACTGAAATCGACGGAGGAGTTCCTGCAGGAGCTCATGGCGCAGACGAAGCTGTCCGAGAATGAGCTGATCCACGTGGTATCCGGTGGGAACCCGGCCATGCAGGGCACCTGGATCCACCCGTACCTCGCCATCCACCTCGGCCAGTGGCTGTCGCGCAGGTTCGCAGTGAAGGTCTCGCAGTGGGTGGTGGAATGGCAGCAGGGTCGCGCCAATGCGTTGCTGCCCGTGCACATCGACCGCTACATGCAGAACCGTGCCAAGGTGCCGTACACCCATTTCTCGATGCTCAACGAGCTGACGTTGAACCTGATCGCACCGCTGGAGCAGGCGGGCTATACGCTCCCGCAGGCGCTGGTGCCGGACATCTCCGAAGGCCGACTGTTCTGCAAATGGCTGAGGGATCATCGCGGCGTCGACACCGATGCGCTGCCCACGTATGACCACGCCTACCCGGACGGCCGCACGGTGCAGGCCAAGCTGTATCCCAACGAGTTCTACGAGGACTTCCGCCGCCACTTCAACGAAGTGTGGCTGCCAGATCATGCGCCCAGGTACTTCGCCGCACGCGACAGCAAGGCTCTCTCGTTCGTCTCTGCACTGCTGCTTCCAGCAGCCTGAAGGCAGCGCCGAACGTGCTCGGCTGCTTCGGCTGGAAGCAGCCGAGCATGGTCCGGCGCTACGGAGGCGGCCGCTCAGATCGCCAGTTCGGCCTCCACGTCCTGCACCTTGCGCCGGGCCAATGCCAGGTTGGACTTGGTACGGTCCAGCACGATGTAGAAGAACAGGCCCTTCTTCTTCGCCACCGGGCGCATGATGTGGTACGCCTTGCCCAGCGAGATCAGGATGTCCTCGATGCTGTCGTTGAGGTTCAGCGATGCGGCGGTCTTCATCTTCGCGCGGATCACTTCGGTATTGCCGGCGGCGGCCACTTCCATGTCCATGCCAGCACCGGCTTCGCCCAGCAGCATGCCGCTTTCGTAATCGACCAGCGCCACTGCCTGCGCGCCGTCGATGCCCATCAGTGCGTTCAACGAATCATTCAATCCAGCCACGTCGCACCCCTTGTCGATGTTGGTCCGAGCCCCTTGTTCCCCTGCGGCCGGGCTCACGATCCGCCGAGTTCGGCCAGGATCGCCTGGCCACATTCCCTGCTCTGCCACAGCACCTGGCCGATCACGCTGCGCTGGTCGCAGGCCGCCATCAGCAGCAACGGTGCGCGCCCTTCGGCCTGGATCGCCAGCATCAGCACCTTTCCGCCCGCCGCTTCCAGCATCAGTGTCTGCAGATCGCCCAGCACCAGTTCGCGCCCGACCGCCGCAGCCAGCGCCAGCATCGCGCTGGTCATCGCCGCCAGCCGTTCGCCGCGCCCTTCGGCGCCGGCGCTGACCAGGGCAAAGCCATCGACGCTGGCCAGCACGACCGTGCGCACGCCTTCGACCCGCTGCTGCAGGTCCTGCAGCAGGGGCTGCAGGCGCTCACGCTGACCGGCGTCGGGCAGTACCGCCAGCTGCCCGTCAGCCATGTGCAGCCACCAGTGCGTGCGCTTCCATTTCGCTCATCAGTACATCCATCAGCAGCAGTCCCTGTCCTCGGTCACGGGCATCCACGGCCAGCAGCGGCAGCGGCTGGTCGTCAAGGCAGGCACGGATGGCCCAGTCATCCAGTGCGGCCTGCGGTGCCTGGTCCAGGTGGGTGACCGCCACGACCAGAGCCAAGGATGATGCGAACGGCTGCAGCACCTGCAGATAGCCTTCCAGCTCGCTGGCCAGGCCGGCGCGGCGCGCATCCAGCAGCAGCACCGCGCCACGCGCGCCCTGCAGCAGGATCGGCCACAGGAAATCGAAACGCTGCTGGCCGGGTGTGCCGTAGAGACGCAGGCGTTCGCCGTTGGGCAGGTCGATGTCTGCATAGTCCAGCGCCACGGTGGTGGAGGCCTTGTCGGCGCCGAGGCGATCACTGTTGGCCACATCCGTGTCGACCACCGCGCCAGCCGCGATGCTGCGTACCAGCGTCGACTTGCCGCTGCCCATGCCGCCCAGCACGACCACCTTGTGCTCACGCATTGCGCTCGCTCCCGCGCAGGTGCCGCCACAGGCGGGCGAGCAGTCCGTTGTCGGTGCGGGTGCCACCTGCCGCCATCATCAGCGTCGCCGGGGCGGCCTGCAGCTGTGCGTAGCCACACAGATAGGCGGCATGGATGAAATCGCGAACGGCCGCCGCCGGCAGTTCGAGCAGCATCGTGCATTCCTCAACCGTGCACGCACGCTTGAGCAGCAGCGAGCACAGGCGGAAGCCATCGTGGTCATGGCCCAGTACGCGGAAGTCCGGCCAGCGCAGCAGCTTCACCGAGGCGCCGCGCAGGCGCTCGTCCAGCGCCTGCCAATGGCGGCTGCGTTGCGCCCATTGCCACAGCAGTGGCCGCAGCGGCTGGCGTGGCCGCTCGCCGGCCAGGGCCTGCAGGCGCGCCGGTGTCAGCGCGTCCAGCTGCAGGCGCTCAAAGGCATCGGCCAGCCGCTCCACCAGCGCCGCAGCCGGCTCCTGCAACAGCACGGCCTGATCGTGCTCCAGATCCATCAGCAGCAGAGGCTCGCCCGCATCACCCAGCAGTGCCTGGCCCTGTCGCAGCGGCAGCCGCTCGCGCAGCAGGCGGGTGATGGCGTGCGCGCCATCTGCCAGGCGGATCGGCGCAGGTGTCTGCATGGCCAGGGGCTCCGGTGCCAACTGCATGCGACGCAACGCGCGACCGATGGCACCGTCATCAAGCACGTCCTGATGCCCGTCGCCATCACGCAGCTGGCCGCCGATGTCCTCGATCCAGCACTGCAGGCGCGGACGTTGCTGCCGCATGCGCTGGGCGGCGTTGCGCAGCGCCGGGGTATCGCGGATGACCAGCAGATCACAATCGTCCAGATCCTGGCTGCGGCGGACCTGGCCATCCGGCAGCGCCGAGGCCAGGCGCAGCCGTTGCAGCAGGGCCTGCTCGCCCTGGATATCGGTTCCCACTACCAGCACGCGTGCCATCCGTGTTCCCCGTGCGGCCACCTCCCCGGTGGCCTCGCGTCGTCAAGGCTAGGGCATCGCCAGCGGCGGCCGTCGTGATCGATTGCTCAGATTCAAGGCGACTGCGAAACGGCGCCGATCCATTCTGCGACCGCCATCGCGGGCAAGTTTCATGCCCCGTTGACGGCATTCCGACGACCGACGGATGTCACGGTTCTGGACACGGGTCGAATGGGGTCAGATCCCTTTTGCTTGCAAAAGGGATCTGACCCCAGCGCCATAAAAAGAAACCCGCGCCGAAGCGCGGGTTCCGGTGTCACGGCCGAACGGCAGTGGATCAGCCGCGCAGCTGTTCCAGCGCGGCGTTGAAGGTCGCGCTCGGGCGCATCGCCTTGCTGGCCTTGGCCACGTCCGGGCGGTAGTAGCCGCCGATGTCCACGGCCTTGCCCTGCACTGCGATCAGCTCTTCGACGATCTTCTGCTCGTTGTCGGTCAGCGTCTTGGCCAGCGGGGCGAAGCGCGCCTTCAGGGCGGCGTCCTCGTCCTGCGCGGCCAGGGCCTGGGCCCAGTACAGCGCGATGTAGAAGTGGCTGCCACGGTTGTCGATGCCACCCAGCTTGCGCGATGGCGACTTGTCGTTGTCCAGGAACTGGCCGTTGGCTTCGTCCAGCGCCTTGGCCAGCACGCGGGCAGCGGCGTTGTCGTAGCGGTTGCCCAGGTGTTCCAGCGACGCGGCCAGGGCCAGGAACTCACCCAGCGAATCCCAACGCAGGTAGTCCTCTTCAACGAACTGCTGCACGTGCTTCGGGGCCGATCCACCGGCACCGGTCTCGAACAGGCCGCCACCGGCCATCAGCGGCACGATCGACAGCATCTTGGCGCTGGTGCCCAGTTCCATGATCGGGAACAGGTCGGTCAGGTAGTCACGCAGCACGTTGCCGGTCACCGAGATGGTGTCCTCGCCCTTGCGGATGCGGTCCAGCGAGAACGCGGTGGCTTCCACCGGCGGCAGGATGCGGATATCCAAGCCGGTGGTGTCGTGGTCCTTCAGGTACTGCTCGACCTTGGCGATGACCTGCGCGTCGTGGGCGCGGGCGGCGTCCAGCCAGAACACGGCCGGGGTGCTGCTCAGGCGGGCGCGCTCGACGGCCAGCTTGACCCAGTCCTGGATCGGCGCGTCCTTGGTCTGGCACATGCGCCAGATGTCACCGGCTTCCACGGCATGCTCGAACACCACGGCGCCGGCATCATCGGTGACCTTGACCACGCCATCGGCGGCGATCTGGAAGGTCTTGTCGTGCGAGCCGTACTCCTCGGCCTTCTGCGCCATCAGGCCGACGTTCGGCACCGAGCCCATGGTGGCCGGGTCGAAGGCACCGTGCGCCTTGCAGTCGTCGATGACGGCCTGGTACACGCCGGCGTAGCAGCGGTCCGGAATGACCGCCTTGGTGTCCTGCAGCTTGCCTTCGGCATTCCACATCTTGCCCGAGTCGCGGATCATCGCCGGCATCGAGGCGTCGACGATCACGTCGCTCGGCACGTGCAGGTTGGTGATGCCCTTGTCCGAATTGACCATGGCCACGCCCGGGCGCTGCGCGTACTCGGCGGCCAGGTCGGCCTCGATCGCGGCGCGGGTGGCTTCAGGCAGCGACGGCAGGCGCGCAGCCAGGTCACCAATGCCGTTGTTGGCATCGAAACCGGCCTGCTTCAGCACGTCGGCGTGCTTGGTCAGTACGTCCTTGTAGAACTCGTTCACCGCCACGCCGAACATGATCGGGTCGGAGACCTTCATCATGGTCGCCTTCAGGTGCAGCGAGAACAGCACGCCCTGGGCCTTGGCATCGGCAATCTGCTCGCCGATGAACGCGGCCAGTGCCTTGCGGCTCATGACGGCGGCATCGACGATCTCGCCCGCCTTCACTGCGGTCTTTTCCTTCAGCACGACGGCGCTGCCGTCCTTGCCGTGGAAGGTGATCTTCAGCGAACCGGCGTTGGCCAGGGTGGCCGACTTCTCGCTGCCGTAGAAGTCACCGGCGGCCATGTGCGCGACGTGCGACTTCGAATCCGACGCCCAGGCGCCCATGCGGTGCGGATGCTTGCGCGCGTAGTTCTTCACCGACAGCGGTGCACGGCGGTCGGAGTTGCCTTCGCGCAGCACCGGGTTCACCGCACTGCCCTTGACCTTGTCGTAGCGCGCCTTGTAGTCGCGCTGCTGGTCGTCGGCCGGGGTTTCCGGGTAATCCGGCAGCGGATAGCCCTGGTCCTGCAGTTCCTTGATGGCCGCCTTCAGCTGCGGCACCGAGGCGGAGATGTTCGGCAGCTTGATGATGTTGGCGTCCGGGGTGGTCGCCAGCTGGCCCAGCTCGGCCAGGTCGTCGCTGACCTTCTGCGCGTCGCTGAGCAGTTCAGGGAACAGCGACAGGATGCGGCCGGACAGCGAGATGTCACGGGTTTCCACCACGATGCCTGCGGTGGCGGTGTAGGCGCCGACGATCGGCAGCAGCGACTGGGTGGCCAGGAACGGTGCTTCGTCGGTCAGCGTGTAGAGAATCTTGGACATGGGGGACTTGGACTCTGTAGCAGTGCTCAGGGGAAGGCCGGCGCCAGCGCCGGGCCACGTGCAACCGTGTCGCGCGCGGGGCCGGGCCCCACGCTTTCCCCCGTCGCCGTCAGGGTGGGCGCGCGGCGGGGAAACCCCTGCATTGTCGCGTTTTCAGCCGCGCGGGGCAAAGCTGTGCCATACGCGGCGGTACTGGACCGCTGTGTTTCGTCGTTGGCTCGCTTCCGGTCAGGAAGCTGAGGCTTGACGGCTAATTCGACTTCTCGCTCGTTGAGGCACGCATGACCCACTCCGACAATCGCTGCCCCCACTCGGCACGCCTTGGACAGATCAATGTCTGCGAGCGCTTGCTTTGCTGGAAGTTGCAGATTCGGAATCCCCCAACGACGGCGGCCAGGCTGGCGAGTTCATCAGCCGTCGCTGCAGAGCCTCGGATGTGCAGCGAACCGGCACCAGATGATCCGGGTCGAACGTAGACGTCGTACCGGGTGGAAGGTCCTTCCGCCCTTGCATACCCCGACACGACATATCCGCCATCCGTGATGCGCAGATCCGGCGTGCTTCCTGGCACAGGCTTTTCGGGGGCATCTCCCTCGTAGATCAAGGCGACTTCCCTACCATCACGCCTGATGCGGTGCAGACCAAAGTCAACAGGTGCCTCGTAGGTCACGGACATGTCTGTCGGCACCCGCACACAGGCGCCGTATAGGAAGTGGTCGCAACTGTAGCTCCACAGGCTAGATTCCTGGGCCCACGAAGTGAGCGGGAATAAGAAAGCGAAGAAAACCAAAATGCGTGCAAGCATCTCAACGCTCCCGTCTCTGGACTGCCGAATCGCCATCCACAATTCCACCGATGGCATGGCTGTCAACCAAACCGGGAACCCTATTCATGATTCCGTCGCCGCGTGCAGGATTGGGCAGCCCCGTTGTCTTGTCATAGAGATCATCCACACCGCCAAGATGTGACACTTCATGAGGAACAACACCCTTGTCAAATCTATCCAGGACATTGATCTCGCCCTTCTTTCCGCCCAACTCCGCAAAACTCCGCCCGCTGCGGCGGGAGGTTTCCCCGTTGACAAGCTTTATCTCATTACGGGCGGCCCGCGGGGTACTTTTTTCAATGTCAGTGACCTCGACCGTCACGCGCGTCTCCTTCCCGCCAATATCATAGGTTCCTGACATTGAAGCCACCTGCTCTTTGAAGGTCGCTATGTTCTTGGGTGTCGCACCATCCCCTGAAAACTTTGTTGGGAAGCTGATTTTCACCGAACCGTCCTTCATACGCGTAACTACAGGAACTCTGCCGTCCGGATCGACAAAGTTGTAAGGACTGCTATTGGCGTATCGGTACCTGTTGAAGAGGGAAGACTTCCCACCATAGGCAGCGACGGGATCTACACTGAGAAAGGCACCTATTTCGGGAGAGTAATATCGTTGCTGCATGTAATTGAGACCTGTCGTGGAATCAAACACATGGCCTGAGTAACCAGGACCATCTGCCGCGGCGATTCCAACGACAGAGCCATAAGGCTCGTATGCGAATCTCTCGATCACCTTCCCGTTTGAGTCCGTAATAGCCACCGGACTCCCGAGTGCATCCGTATGAACATAGGTGACTACTTCACCGTCCGTCGACGCCATTGCCAGCGTGAGAACAATCCAGTTGAGCATCCCATCTCTCCCACCTTTCCATATCCCGTTCAGCGTACCCGAGTTCCCCCTCGATTGAGTATCGCCCAATAAAAAAGGACGCAGCCTCGCGGCTGCGTCCATCGTGAGCCCTGCCGGGAGAGAGTCGGCAGGACTTACTTGACCTCGAACTCCTGCGGCGTTCCGGCCGCCTTGCCATCGACGGTGACCTCGGCGCGGTACTTGCCGGCCGGCCAGCCCTTTGCATTCTTGAACGTGACGTTGGTGGTTTCCGCACCACTGGTGTTCAGGGTGGCGTTCTGTTCGCCGGCTACCTGGCCGTCCTGATAGGTCAGCTTGGCGCCAACGGTGACGTTGTTGGCAGCGCCGTCGGTCTTGACCGAGACGATGATGTCATCCTTCGGTGCGAACAAAGCCGTCGTCGCAACCGACTTGTCGGCGGCGGCGGTCTTGCCGACGGTGACCGACGAGACGTTGACCGCAGCGGCTTCGGCCATCGGCGGCGGTGCGCCGGTCATCGGCGCGGGAGCTGCGGGTTCGGCCGGGGCGGTCGCTGCCGGAGCGGCGTTGCTGTCGGTCGACTCTTCCTTCTTCTTGCAACCGACCAGGGCAACGCTGCCCAGCAGGGCGGCGATCAGGGCGGTCTGTAGCGGGGTGGTCTTGATCATTCGGGGTTCCTCCCAGGGATTGTCGGACGGCGTTCGATGGCCGGCTTACTTCGGCGGCAGTTTCAGGGTCTGGCCCGGGAAGATCTTGTCCGGGTCATCAAGCACATCGCGGTTGGCTTCGAAGATCTTTTTCCAGGCATTGGCGTCGCCCAGATGCTGCTTGGCGATCTTCGACAGCGAGTCACCCTTCTGCACGGTATAGGTGCCGCCGCTGACAACGTCTGCGGTGCTGTCCACCGAAGCGCTGACGCCGGAGAAGTCCGCCTTCGGCACCTGCTCGGCGGTACTGTCGACACTGCCACTGACGCCGGAGAAATCGGCTTTCTTCTCGGTACTCATCCACAACTCCCGTCTGCATGACTACGTGATTCGCACGGTGCCATGGAGGTTGTTAAATGGGGATGGTGCAGATGTGAAGCCGCCCCCCGGGGCGGCTGAACAATCGGGGGAATGGACGCCCGGTAGTGCCGGCCGCTGGCCGGCTGTGCCAGGGGGATCCGGCCTTGGCCGATTGCCGGCCAGCGGCCGGCTCTACCCGTAACCACCTGCGAATCATGGTAGTGCCGGCCGCTGGCCGGCGCTCGCCGGGCATGGCCCGGCGCAACGGGCAACCGCCTGTGGCGGTTACTGCCGCAGTTCGCGGTAGGTCGCAGCCGGGGCGGCGATGCCCGGGCTGGCACGCCAGGGGTTGATATCCAGGCCGCCACGACGGGTGTAGCGGGCCTCCACTTCCAGCCACTGCGGCTGGCAGCGCGCAGACACCTCGCTGAAGATCCGTTCAACACACTGCTCGTGGAACTCGGCGTGCTCGCGGTAGCTGACCAGGTAACGCAGCAGGCCGGCGCGGTCGATCTTCGGCCCGCGGTAGCGCAGGCTGACCGTGGCCCAGTCCGGCTGGCCGGTAACCGGGCAGTTGGACTTCAGCAGCGCCGAGACCAGGGTTTCCTCCACCACCTCGCCGGCATCAGCGGCGAGGAAGTCTGCCTGCGGCGGGCCGTAGCAGTCGATCTCCAGATCCAGCCCATCGATGGATTCGCCGAGCGGCGTCTCACGCAGGCCCGGCAGGCCGAATTCGACCTCCACCGGCGCACCGGCGCAGGCCGACAGATCCGCCACGATGCGCGCGCGCAGTGCCTCGGCGCTGTCGATACGGGTGCTGTTGAGGGAGTTCAGGTACAGCTTGAACGACTTCGATTCGATCAACCGCGGCGAGGTGCACGGCACCTGCACGGTGGCGACGGCGACCTGCGGCTTGCCACGCGCGTCGAGCCAGCTCAGCTCGAAGGCATGCCAGCGGTCGTGGCCAACGAACGGCAGCGCGGCGTCATCGAGGCCGATCTCGGCGCGGGCGCCGCTGCGGGGGATGGGAAACAGCAGGCCGGGATCGTACTGCGACGGGTAACTGACCTCGCGACCGAGGCTGGAATCCTGTGGGGTGTTCATGGGCGCCATTGTATCGCGTGAGTACTCCTGTCCGGGCTCCCATTTCGGGTCAGCGGCCACATCAATTTCTTTTCGGAACAGACACTTGCAACTTTTGTCGCAAATAACTCTACCTCTCTACATTTGGGCGGAGGAAGCTTCGGACCTTTTGGGGGACTCTATGGTCGGCAGCTCATTCAGGAATCTGCAGCGCAAAGTCTCGACCTGGGCTGCCTGGAGCATGACGGATGCATTGAAACGGGAACTCATCCTCGAAGACGCAGAAGGCAAACTTGAACGGATTGCGATCCAGGCCAGCGAAGACTCTTTGCCTTATCTCTGCCAGAGCCTGGAGGATCTGACTCATTGGCACCTGGTCGATTACCAGCATCGCTCGCTCAACCAGCGCGAGCGGCACCCCGAGTTGCTCGTCGCCGCAGCTGCCCACGCCCGTGCACAGGTGGATGTGGCCAGCCTACTGATTGGAAAGGGTCTAGGGGCCCAGTTCAGCTGCATGATGCTTCCAGACACTGCCGCCGTCTCGCTGGGTCTGTGTCTTCTGGCGGCCCGGCGTGCGGAGGTGAGGGTTCTGTTCCATCAATTGCGCGCAGGGCTGGACACGCAGCTTCTTGATCTGCGTAACGATGGCCGTCCCGGGGCAGGGACGATCTATCGCCACTTCTGGTTCCTGATGCTTCTTTGCGCTGCCGCGTTCAAAGAGCGGATTGATCTGCACAACTACTCGACCCCCACCACCATGGGGCCCTACGCTGATGCACTTGCGAGCTGGGATACCGAGAACGTGGGCCAGGTCGATGACCTGGTTTCGGCCTTGGCGGAGTTTCACGTTCAGCAGGCCCGCAATAGATCCGCGAATGACATCCGCGAGTTCGATAGGGAGGATCGGATGATCTTTCCCTACGAAATCCTTGGATGGCTCCGCCTGCGCGAATGGGCCGGCCGGGCAAATCCATCTGCCTTCTCCCATCCCTTAATGAACCAGCCCTTGGCCTGGCTGCCCGCCGAACCAGTACCAGCCTGGACAACCCCGATGCTTGATCAAGCGCTGGCCGCTGCCAAGGGCTTCTGAAATCGCATCATCAGCGCATCAATCCATACCGATCTTCGATTTCTTCAGACGTTCATGACGTCCGCCGTGTCGACCAAGGTCGACACCCACCAAAGCAGGATGTCGTTCCGACAGCTCGCGGGAAACCGTCGAAGGCGGGGTGGGTCCGGTGGCAGGGGCGTGAGCGCCATGGATGGCGCGACCGAGGCTACAGGGACGTACTTGCGCCGTCCCCTGCCACCGGACCCACCCCGCCATCCCACTGATCGCCCGCTTTTGACCTTGAGGTTGCCGGCCAGCGGCCGGCACTACCGCTTCAGCGGGTGCAGGGCGCAGCCCTGCCGGAAACCCTCACTCCGCCGGGGTGCCGGCACCGTGCAGGTAATCCAGGCTCACCTGCAGCAGCGCGCGGAACCCGACATCCAGCGCCTTCTCATCCAGCAGGAACTTCGGCGAATGGTTGGCCGGCGCCGTTGCCGGATCGATGCCCGCGCTGGTGGAGCCGACGAAGAAGAACATGCCCGGCACTTCCTTGGCGTACAGCGAGAAATCTTCCGCACCCATCTGCAGCGGTGGCTCGTATACGTTGTCCTTGCCCACCACCGCCTGCAGGCTCGGCAGCATCTTCGCGGTCAGTGCCGGGTTGTTCACCGTGGCCGGGTTGCCATCGGCTTCGTAGATCTCGGTCACCGCCTTGGCACCATGCGCGGCGGCGGTGTGCTCGGCCACGTTGCGCAGGTCGGCGAAGATCTGCTGGCGCATGCCTTCGTCGAAGGTGCGGATGGTGCCGACCATCTCCACTTCATCGGGAATGATGTTGTAGCGGATGCCGCCGTTGATCGCGCCGAAGGTCAGCACTGCCGGCTGCTTGGACAGGTTGGCGCGGCGGCTGACGATGGTCTGCGCGGTGCCCACCAGGTCGGCGGTGGCGACGATCGGATCAACCCCGTTCCACGGCGCCGAACCATGCGTCTGGCGGCCGATCACCTTGATCCCGAACCGGTCCGAGGCCGCCATCAACGGGCCACCGCGCACCGCGATCTGACCCACCTGCACGCTGGAGAACACATGCAGGCCGAACACCGCTTCCGGCTTGAAATCGGCGAACAGGCCTTCCTTCAGCATGAGTGCCGCACCACCCTCTTCCGGCGGCGGTGCGCCCTCCTCGGCCGGCTGGAAGATCAGCATCACCTGGCCCGGCAGGTCCTTCTTCATCGACACCAGTGCTTCGGCCACGCCGAGCAGGGTCGCGGTGTGCGCGTCATGGCCACAGGCATGCATCACGCCCACGGTCTGCCCGCGGTACTGGTCAGTGGCCTTGGAGGCGAACGGCAGGCCGGTCTGCTCGGTCACCGGCAGCGCGTCCATGTCGGCGCGCAGGGCGATCTTCGGCCCCGGCTTGCCGCCCTCGATGATCGCAACCACGCCGTGGTGGGCGATGCCGGTCTTCGGCTTCAGGCCCATCGCACGCAGGCGCTTGGCGACCTCGGCCGAGGTGCGCGCCTCGCGGTTGGACAACTCCGGATGCTGGTGGAAATCGCGGCGCCATTCGACCACCTTGGCCTGCAGCCGCTGCGCGGCGGCGGTCACTTCCGGGCGCTGCCCGTCCTGGGCGTGGGCAAGGGCCGGCAGGGCCAGCAGCAGGGCGGACAGCAGCAGCGAACGGCGCATCGCAATCTCCACAGCAGAAGGGTTCCAGCTGAATGTAGGGCAACACCGCCGCCACGGGAACCTCCGGCGCTCGATCCGGTCTTAGCGCCCGTCCCATCCGTCATGCAGGAAACGTGATGTGGCACAGGTATGCTTTGCGCATTGCCCCGGCGTCCCGCCTGGTCCAGCCCTCTCGGAGTCCTCGTAATGTCACGTGTTTGGAAGATCGTGCTGCTGGTCGTGGCAGTGCTGGTGCTGGCCGTGGTCGGCCTGCGCGTCATGGGCGGGGGCAAGGACAAGGCCGGTGGTGCAGCTGCGGGGGCGCGCCAGGGCGGCGAGGATCCGAATGCCGGTCCAGTACCGGTGACCGTGGTGGAGGCCACGCGCCAGGACGTGCCGGTGTATGCCAGCGCGCTGGGCACGGTGACTGCGATGAACACCGTTACCGTCAGCCCGCAGGTCGGCGGCCAGTTGATGAGCCTGAATTTCCGCGAAGGCCAGGAAGTGAAGCAGGGTGACGTGCTGGCGGTGATCGATCCGCGCACGGCCCAGGCCAGCTATGACCAGGCCGCCGCAGCCAAGCGCCAGAACGAAGCCCTGCTGGCCACTGCGCGCTCCAACTTCCAGCGCTCGAACGCGCCTGAGTATCGCCAGTACGTCGCCAAGACCGATCTGGATACACAGCGAAACCAAGTGGCACAGTACGAAAGCGCCGTGGCCGCCAACGAGGCCAGCATGCGTTCGGCGCAGGTGCAGCTGCAGTACACCAAGGTCACCGCACCGATCTCCGGCATCGCCGGCATCCGCGCGGTCGACGCGGGCAACGTGGTCAACGCCGGCACCGCGCTGGTCACGCTGACCCAGATCCATCCGATCCACGTGCTGTTCAACCTGCCCGAGCGCCAGCTCGGCGACGTGCGCCAGGCGCAGGCCGCCGGCACGGTGCCGGTGGCCGCGCTGGACCGTGCCGATTCGCATGTGTTGTCCGGCGACGGCAAGCTCGACGTGGTCGACAACCTGATCAGTGCCGACAGCGGCACGTTCAAGGCGCGCGCGATTTTCGACAACACCGACAACGGCCTGTGGCCGGGCCAGTTCGTCAACGTGCGCATGCAGCTGCGCACGATCGCCGGTGGTGTGGTCATCCCCACCCAGGCGGTGCTGCGTGGCCCGGATGGCGAGTACGTCTACATCGTGCAGGGCGACAACACGGTAAAGATGCAGACCGTGCGCAGCGGCGTGGAAGTGGGCGACAGCCAGGTGCAGATCGCCGAAGGCCTGAAGGGCGGCGAGCGGGTGGTCAGTGAAGGCCAGTTCCGCTTGAAGCCGGGCAGCAAGGTCACCGCGCTGAAGCCGGGGGAGACCCCGGCCGCACCGACCGAGGCCGAACTGAAGGCGGCCGAGCAGAAGAACGCAGGCGGCGGTGGCCGTCGCGGTGGTGGCCCGCGCTGAGCGCAGGCCACTGATCTCCCTCGCGCCGGCATACCCGCCGGCGCCGACATTGAAGTGCCAGCAAGGATCAGTCCGTGGGCTTTTCGACGATCTTCATCCGCCGCCCGATCGCCACCTCGCTGTTGATGGCGGGCCTGTTGCTGCTGGGCATCCTCGGTTACCGCAAGCTGCCGGTGTCGGCGCTGCCGGAAATCGATGCGCCCAGCCTGGTGGTCACCACCCAGTACCCCGGTGCCAACGCCACCACCATGGCTTCGCTGGTCACTACCCCGCTGGAGCGCCAGTTCGGGCAGATTTCCGGGTTGGAGCTGATGACCTCCGACTCGTCGGCCGGGTTGTCGACGATCATCCTGCAGTTCTCGATGGACCGCGACATCGACATCGCCGCGCAGGACGTGCAGGCGGCGATCCGCCAGGCCACCCTGCCCTCGTCGCTTCCCTACCAGCCGGTCTACAACCGGGTGAATCCGGCCGACGCGGCCATCGTCACCCTGAAGCTGACCTCCGACACGCGCCCGCTGCGCGACGTCAACAATTACGCCGACTCGATCCTGGCCCAGCGCCTGTCGCAGGTGCAGGGCGTGGGACTGGTGTCGATCGCCGGCAACGTGCGCCCTGCCGTGCGCATCCAGGTCAATCCGGCGCAGTTGTCGAACATGGGCCTGACCCTGGAGCAGCTGCGCAGCGCACTGACCCAGGCCAACGTCAATGCGCCCAAGGGCTCGTTGAACGGCAAGACGCAGTCCTACAGCATCGGCACCAACGACCAGCTGGCCAGCGCCGCCGAGTACCGCGACACCATCATCAGCTACAAGAACGGCCGCCCGGTGCGGCTGTCGGACGTGGCCGAGGTGATCGATGGCGTGGAGAACGACCAGCTGGCCGCCTGGGCCGATGGAAAGCCGGCGGTGCTGCTGGAAGTCCGGCGCCAGCCTGGTGCCAACATCGTGCAGACCGTCGAGCGCATCCGCGCGATCCTGCCGCAGCTGCAGGGCGTGCTGCCGGCCGACGTGCACCTGGAGATCTTCAACGACCGTACCGAGACCATCCGCGCCTCGGTGCATGAAGTGCAGTTCACCCTGATCCTCACCATCGGCCTGGTGGTGGCGGTGATCTTCGTGTTCCTGCGCCGGTTGTGGGCCACGATCATCCCGTCGGTGGCAGTGCCGTTGTCGCTGGCCGGCACCTTCGCGGTGATGGCGTTCGCCGGCATGTCGCTGGACAACCTCTCGCTGATGGCGCTGGTGGTGGCCACCGGCTTCGTGGTCGACGATGCGATCGTGATGATCGAGAACATCGTGCGCTACATCGAGCAGGGCAAGAGTGGCAAGGAAGCGGCCGAGATCGGCGCGCGCCAGATCGGCTTCACCGTGCTGTCGCTGACCGTCTCGCTGGTGGCGGTGTTCCTGCCGCTGCTGCTGATGCCCGGCGTCACCGGACGCCTGTTCCACGAGTTCGCGTGGGTGCTGAGCATCGCGGTGGTGCTGTCGATGCTGATCTCGCTGACGCTCACCCCGATGATGTGTGCCTACCTGCTCAAGCCCGACGCCCTGCCCGAGGGCGAAGACGCGCATGAGCGCGCGGCAGCGGCCGGCAAGCAGAACCTGTGGACGCGCACCGTCGGCCTGTACGAGCACAGCCTGGACTGGGTGCTGGGCCACCAGCGCCTGACCCTGGCCGTGGCCGGTGGTGCACTGGTGCTGACCGTGCTGCTGTATGTGCTGATTCCCAAGGGCCTGCTGCCCGAACAGGACACCGGCCTGATCACCGGCGTGGTGCAGGCCGACCAGAACATCGCCTTCCCGCAGATGGAACAGCGCACCAAGCAGGTCGCCGAAGCACTGCGCCACGACCCGGATGTGACCGGCGTGTCGGCGTTCATCGGTGCCGGCAGCATGAACCCCACGCTCAACCAGGGCCAGCTGTCGATCGTGCTGAAGGAGCGCAGCCAGCGCGATGGCCTGGAGCAGATCCTGCCGCGCCTGCAGAAGGCGGTGGCCGGAATCCCGGGCGTGGCGCTGTACCTGAAGCCGGTGCAGGACGTGACCCTGGATACCCGCGTGGCCGCCACCGAGTACCAGTACTCGCTGTCGGACGTCGATTCGGCAACGGTGGCGACCCAGGCCACGCGCCTGACCGAAGCGCTGCGCAAGCGCCCGGAACTGGCTGACGTGGACAACAACCTGTCCAACCAGGGCCGCGCCCTGGAGCTGAACATCGACCGCGACAAGGCCAGCGTGCTGGGCGTGCCGATGCAGACCATCGACGACACGCTCTACGATGCGTTCGGCCAGCGCCAGATCTCCACCATCTTCACCGAGCTCAACCAGTATCGCGTGGTGCTGGAAGTGGCGCCGGAGTTCCGCACCAGCACCGCGTTGATGGAGCAGCTGGCGGTGGCCTCCAATGGCGCCGGCGCGCTGACCGGCACCAACGCCACCAGCTTCGGCCAGGTCACCTCGTCCAACTCGTCGACCGCCACCGGCATCGGCGCGCAGAACACCGGCATCACCGTCGGCGCCGGCAACATCATCCCGCTGTCGGCGCTGGCCGAAGGCAAGGTGAGCAGCGCGCCACTGGTGGTCAGCCACCAGCAGCAGCTGCCGGCGGTGACGGTCTCGTTCAACGTGGCGCCGGGCTATTCGCTGTCCGAAGCGGTGCGTGCAATCCAGGAGACCAAGGACAGCCTGGACATGCCCACCCACCTGCATGCCGAGTTCATCGGCAAGGCCGCCGAGTTCACTGGCAGCCAGACGGACGTGGTGTGGCTGCTGCTGGCCTCGCTGGTGGTGATCTACATCGTGCTGGGCGTGCTGTACGAGAGCTACATCCACCCGATCACGATCATCTCCACGCTCCCGCCGGCCGGTGTCGGCGCGCTGCTGGCGCTGATGCTGTGCGGCCTGAGCCTGTCGGTGGATGGCATCGTCGGCATCGTGCTGCTGATCGGCATCGTCAAGAAGAACGGCATCATGATGGTGGACTTCGCGATCGAGGCCCGCCGCGCCGGTGCCAACGCGCACGAAGCAATCCGCCGTGCCTGCCTGCTGCGCTTCCGCCCGATCATGATGACCACCGCCGCGGCCATGCTGGGCGCGCTGCCGCTGGCCCTGGGCACCGGGATCGGCTCGGAGCTGCGCCGCCCGCTGGGCATCGCCATCGTCGGCGGCCTGCTGCTGTCGCAGCTGGTCACGCTGTACACCACGCCGGTGATCTACCTGTACATGGAGCGCTTCTCCGAGTGGCTTGCCCGCCGCCGCGAGCAGCGTGCGTTGCGCGACGGGTCGCTGCAGGAGCCGCAGGCATGATCCACGCCCCGCTGCTGCGGGGGGCCGCGCGATGAACCTGTCCGGCCCCTTCATCCGCCGCCCGATCGGCACCGCGCTGCTGGCCATCGGCCTGTTCATGGTCGGCCTGATCTGCTACCTGCGCCTGGGCGTATCGGCACTGCCGAACATCGAGATCCCGGTGATCTTCGTGCATGCCAGCCAGTCCGGCGCCGATGCGGCGACCATGGCCTCCACGGTTACCGCGCCGCTGGAACGCCATCTCGGCCAGCTGCCGGGCATCGACCGCATGCGCTCGTCGAGCTCGGAAGGCAGCTCGCTGGTGTTCATGATCTTCCAGAGCGGCCACAACATCGATTCGGCCGCGCTGGACGTGCAGACGGCGATCAACTCGGCCCAGGCCGACCTGCCCTCGGGCATGGGGTCGCCGATGTACCAGAAGGCGAACCCGAACGATGACCCGGTGATCGCCATCGCGCTGACCTCGCAGACGCAGTCGGCCGACGAACTGTACAACGTCGCCGATTCACTGCTGGCGCAGCGCATCCGCCAGATCAGCGGCGTTGCCTCGGTCGACATCGCCGGCGCGTCGACGCCAGCGGTGCGCGTGGACGTCAACCTGCGCCTGATGAACGCGCTGGGCCTGACCGCCGATGACCTGCGCAATGCGGTGCGCGCGGCCAACGTGACCTCGCCCACCGGCTTCCTCAGCGACGGCAACACCACCACCGCGATCATCGCCAACGATTCGGTGGCGCGTGCGGCCGACTTCGCCGATCTGGTGGTCAAGACCCAGGGCGATGGCCGGGTGATCCGCCTGAAGGACATCGCCAACGTCTACGACGGCCAGCAGGATGCCTACCAGGCCGCGTGGTTCGACCACAAGCCGGCGGTGGTGATGTACGTGTTCACCCGTGCCGGCGCCAACATCGTGGAGACCGTGGACCGGGTCAAGGCGCAGATCCCGACCCTGCGCGACTACCTGCAGCCCGGCACCACGATGACGCCGTACTTCGACCGTACGCCGACCATCCGCTCGTCGCTGCATGAAGTGCAGATCACGTTGCTGATCAGCCTGGCGATGGTGGTGCTGACCATGGCGCTGTTCCTGCGCCGGCTGGCACCGACGCTGATCGCCGCAGTGACCGTACCGCTGTCGCTGGCCGGTGCCGCGTTGGTGATGTACGTGATGGGCTTCACCCTGAACAACCTGAGCCTGCTGGCGCTGGTGATCGCGATCGGCTTCGTCGTGGACGATGCGATCGTGGTGATCGAGAACATCATGCGCCACCTCGATGAGGGCATGCCGCGCATGCAGGCGGCGCTGACCGGTGCGCGCGAGATCGGCTTCACCATCGTCTCGATCACCGCCTCGCTGGTCGCGGTGTTCATCCCGCTGCTGTTCGCCAGCGGCATGATGGGCGCGTTCTTCCGCGAGTTCACCGTCACCCTGGTGGCGGCCATCGTGGTCTCGATGATCGTTTCGCTGACGTTGACCCCGGCGCTGTGCAGCCGCTTCCTCAGCGCCCATGACCACAGCGCGCCGCCGTCGCGCTTCGGACGCTGGCTGGATGCCGGCCACGAGCGCATGCTGCGCATCTACACCGTGTTCCTGGACTTCTCGCTGCGCCACGCGCTGCTGCTGTCGCTGACGCCGCTGATCCTGATCGGCGTCACCATCTTCCTGTTCGGGGCGGTGAAGAAGGGCGCGTTCCCGCCGCAGGACACCGGCCTGATCTGGGGCCGCGCCAATTCCAGCGCCACCGTCTCCTTCGAGGACATGGTCGCCCGCCAGCGTCGCATCACCGACATGCTGATGGCCGACCCGGCAGTGAAAACCGTGGGTGTGCGCCTCGGCAGCGGCCGTCAGGGCTCCAGTGCACAGTTCAACATCGAGCTGAAGTCACGCAGCGACGGTCGCCGCGAAACCACCGCACATGCGTTGGCGCGACTCAGTGCCAAGGCCGATCGCTACCCCGACCTGCAGTTGCGCCTGCGCGCGATCCAGGACCTGCCCAGCAACGATGGCGGCGGTTCCAGCCAGGGCGCGCAGTACCGCATTTCCCTGCAGGGCAACGACCTGGCTGCTTTGCAGGAATGGCTGCCCAAGCTGCAGGCGGAACTGAAGAAGAACCCGAAGCTGCGTGACGTCGGCACCGACGTGGACAATGCCGGACTGCGCCAGAACATCCAGATCGACCGCGCCAAGGCCGCGCGCCTGGGCATCACTGTCGGCGCCATCGACGGCGCGCTGTACGGTGCGTTCGGCCAGCGCCAGATCTCCACCATCTATTCGGACATCAACCAGTACAGCGTGGTGGTCAACGCCCTGCCCTCGCAGACCGCCACCCCGGCGGCGCTGGATGAGGTGTACGTGCGTGCGCGCAACGGCGACATGGTGCCGATCACCGCGGTGGCCACGCAGATGCCCGGCCTGGCCCCCTCGCAGATCACCCACGAGAACCAGTACACGACGATGGACCTCAGCTACAACCTGGCTCCGAACGTGAGCATGGGTGAGGCCAAGGCGATCATCGATGCCACCGTCGCCGGCATGCGCATGCCTGGCGACATCCGCCTGGCCGACGATGCGGGCTTCGGCTTCAATTCAGATCCCAGCGACATGCTGATCCTGGTGTTTGCCGCGATCCTGACCGTCTACCTGGTGCTGGGCATGCTCTACGAGAGCCTGATCCACCCGGTCACCATCCTGTCCACGCTGCCGGCGGCGGGCGTCGGTGCGCTGCTGGCGTTGTTCGGCACCAACACCGAACTGTCGGTGATCTCGATGATCGCGCTGGTTCTGCTGATCGGCATCGTCAAGAAGAACGCGATCATGATGATCGACTTCGCCCTGGTGGCGCAGCGCGAGCATGGGCTGGCGCCGCGCGACGCCGCACGCGAGGCCAGCATCGTGCGCTTCCGCCCGATCATGATGACCACGATGGTCGCGATCCTGGCCGCCGTGCCGCTGGCGATCGGCCTGGGTGAAGGGTCCGAGCTGCGCCGCCCGCTGGGCATCGCGATGATCGGCGGCCTGCTGTTCTCGCAGAGCCTGACCCTTCTCAGCACGCCGGCGCTGTACGTGATCTTCTCGTGCCTGGCCGAGCGTTGGCGCGCACGCCGCGCACGCAGGCGCGAAGCCAAGCTGCTCAAGCGCGCGCAGCGGGCGTAGAAGGGCCCATCCACGCGCGGCGTGGATCTATGGGTAGAGCCGGCCGCTGGCCGGCTTTCTCCGTACCGCAAATCTGCCGGCCAGCGGCCGGCACTACCGGATTCCTGCGCGGGCTGTCCCCTTCACCCCACACCCGCAATAATGGTCGGAGACCCTTCCGCCGAGCCTGCATGTCCGCCCGACAATCCCGCCTCAGCCGCCTGTGGGCCCACGAGAAGGCCAGTTACGGCCTGCGGGTGTTCATCGCCCTGACCGCGGCGCTGGCGGTGTGCTGGCAGCTGGATGCGCTGACCGCCTTGCCCGGCGTGTTCCTCGGCATCATCGCCAGTGCCATCGCCGAAACCGATGACAACTGGTGGGGCCGGACCAAGGCGGTGGCGCTGTCGCTGTTGTGCTTCTGCATCGCCGCAGCATCGGTCATCTGGCTGTTCCCGTGGCCGTGGATCTTCATCGGCGCGCTGGCGCTGTCCACCTTCGGCCTGACCCTGCTCGGCGCGCTCGGCGAGCGCTATGCGTCCATTGCCCAGGCCACGGTGACGCTGGCGATCTACACCATGATCGGCCTGGAACAGCACGGTGCCAGCGACCTGCACAGTGCGCTGGAAGCGGTCAGCCACCTGCTGGCCGGTGCGGTCTGGTACGGCCTGCTGTCGATCCTGTGGACCGCGCTGTTCGCCAACCGGCCGGTCCGCGAGCGGGTGGCGCGACTGTACGTTGAGCTGGGCCGCTACCTGCAGCTGAAGGCCGCGCTGTTCGAGCCGGTGCGCGAAGCCGACCTGCAACGTCGCCAGCTCGACCTGGCCGAACAGAACCGCCGCGTGGTCGGCGCGCTGAACGAGGCCAAGACCGCGATCCTGGCCCGCTTCGGCCGCTCCGGCCGACCCGGCGTGAACTCCGGCCTTTACCTGCGCCTGTACTACATGGCGCAGGATTTCCACGAGCGCGCCAGTTCCTCGCATTACCCGTACGGCGCGCTGGTGGACGCGTTCTTCCACAGCGACGTGCTGTACCGCTGCCAGCGCCTGCTTGACCTGCAGGGACAGGCCTGTGCCCGCCTGGGCGAGGCAATCCGGCTGCGCCGTCCGTTCGTGTACGGCGAAGGCAACCAGCAGGCCGGGCGCGACCTGGCCGATGCGCTGGCCTACCTGCGCGACCAGCAGCGGCCGCAATGGCAGCGCCTGCTGGGCTCGCTGGACCTGCTGGTGCACAACCTGCGCAGCATCGAACGGCGCCTGCTGGATGCCGAGCGCTCCGAAGCCAGCCTGGACAACGTCGATACCCGCCTGCGCGACAGCAACCCACACACCCTGCGCGAGATGGGCGTGCGCATCCGCCAGCAGCTTACGCCCGGCTCGGTGCTGTTCCGGCATGGGCTGCGCATGGCGCTGGCGCTGATTGTCGGCTTTGCAGCGATCCGCCTGTTCAATGCGCAGAACGGTTCGTGGGTACTGCTGACCATCGTGTTCGTGTGCCGGCCCAACTTCGGCGCCACCCGCCAACGCCTGGCCCAGCGCATCGTCGGCACCCTGGCCGGACTGGTGCTGACCTGGGCGCTGCTGCAGCTGTTCCCGCAGCTGCACGTGCAGCTGCTGATCGCCTTGCTCTCTGCACTTCTGTTCTTCTTCACCCGCACCGACCGCTACCTGGTGGCGTCGGCGGCGATCACGGTGATGGCACTGACCTGCTTCAACCTGATCGGCGACGGCTTCGTGCTGATCGTGCCGCGCATGGTCGATACGGTGCTGGGTTGCGCGATCGCAGCGGCGGCCGCGTTCCTGGTCCTGCCCGACTGGCAGGGCCGGCAGCTGCATCTCGTCCTGGCACGCGTGCTGGACACTGCGGCTCGCTACCTGGATTCGGTGCTGGGCCAGTACCGCAGCGGCATGCGCGACGACCTGGCCTACCGCATCGCGCGGCGCGACATGCACAATGCCGATGCCGCGCTGTCCACCGCACTGTCGAACATGCTGCGTGAGCCCGGCCATGTGCGCCGCAATCTGGATGCCGGCTTCCGCTTCCTGGCGCTGTCCAACACGCTGCTGGGACACCTGTCGGCGCTGGGCGCGCATCGCGACCAGGTGGACAGCTATGCGGGCGACCCGCTGGCATTGGCGGCCGGCGAGCGCGTGCGCAAGGCACTGCAGCAACTGGCCTCGGCGCTGACCGCACGGCAACCGGTCGCCGACGATGACAACGACGCCGACCGCGCGGTGGCCGCCGAGCTGGAGCAGATCGACGAGGCGATGCCGCCGAAACTGCAGCTGATCCGCACGCAGATGGCGCTGGTACTGCGAATGCTGCCGAAGGTGCGGGCAGCGGCCAATGAAGCGGTGACCAGCCTGACCTGACTCCTCATCGCTGATCGGAGATCCCACCCACGCGTGGCATGGGTCAATTGCGCCGTGTGCAACGGCGCGTTGCGCGTGGCGCTGCGGTTCGATCACGCGGCCGCGCGGATACTGGGCAATTCCCCCCGCTCCGGACTATCGCCATGAAAATCGAGCTCAGTGGCCGCACCGCGCTGGTCACCGCCTCCACCGCCGGCATCGGCCGGGCCATCGCCCAAGGACTGGCCAGCGCTGGTGCGCGTGTCATTCTCAATGGCCGCAGCACCGACAGCGTCGAGCGCGCCCGCCGGCACCTGCTCGCCACCGTGCCGGGAGCCGACGTGCTCGGCGTCGCCGCCGATCTCTCTGATGCAGCCGGTGTCGAAACACTGTTGGCCGGCCTGCCCAAGGTCGACATTCTGGTCAACAACGCCGGCATCTTCGGCCCACAGGACTTCTTCGAGACCGATGACGCGACCTGGGAGCGCTACTGGCATACCAACGTGATGTCCGGCGTGCGCCTGTCGCGTGCGCTGCTACCGGCAATGGTCGATGCCGGCTGGGGCCGCGTGCTGTTCATTTCCTCCGAATCAGCGCGCAACATTCCCGCCGACATGATCCATTACGGGGTCAGCAAGACCGCGCAGCTGTCGTTGTCGCGCGGCCTGGCCAAGCGCGTGGCCGGCAGTGGCGTCACCGTCAACGCGGTGCTGCCCGGCCCGACCCTCTCCGATGGTTTTGCGGCGATGTTCGAGGATGAACGCCAGCGCAGCGGCAAGCCGCTGGAGCAGATCGGCCGTGAGTTCGTGATGGCGCACCGGCCGTCCTCGGTGATCCAGCGCACCGCCACGGTCGAGGAAGTGGCCAACATGGTGGTGTACCTGGCCTCGCCGCAGGCATCGGCAACCTCGGGTGCGGCGCTGCGCGTGGATGGCGGCGTGGTCGACGATATCGTCTGAGAGTGCTGGCAGGTGTGCGGACCAACGGTCCGCACCCACAGGTCCGCACCCACAGCAGAGGGGAAGGAATGCTAGGCTGCGCCGGTCAAGGAGGTTCCATGTCCGGTCACAACCAGTTCGCCCTGCTGCGCCAGCGCCGTTTCCTGCCGTTCTTCGTGGTCCAGGCGCTCGGTGCGTTCAACGACAACGTGTACCGGCAGGCGATCATCAGCATGTTGCTGTTCATGGCTGTGCCGGAGGAAGAACTGGGGTTGTACGCCACCCTGGCACCGGCCATCTTCATCCTGCCATATTTCCTGTTCTCGGCGCTGGCCGGGCAGATCGCCGACAAACTGGAAAAATCGCGACTGATCGTGATCACCACCACCATGGAGATCGTGATCATGTCGCTGGCGGCCACCGGCTTCCTCACCCAGAGCCTGCCGGTGCTGCTGGTCGCGCTGTTCTGCACCGGCATGCAGTCCACCCTGTTCGGCCCGGTGAAGTACTCAGTGCTGCCGTCGGTGCTCAGGCCAGAAGAGCTGACCGGCGGCAACGGCCTGGTCGAGATGGGCACCTCGATGTCGATCCTCTCCGGCATGATCGTCGGCGGCCTGGTGTTCACCGTGGCTGGCAGTCACGGCACGGTGGTGGCCGCGTGCGCGATCATCGCCCTGGCGATCTGCGGCAACATCGCCGCCCGCCTGATTCCCAAGGTCGATGCCGGCGACCCGAATCTGAAGATCAACTGGAACCCGTTGCCGGAATCGCTGGCGGTGCTGCGCATGGCGCGCCAGCAGAAAGCCGTACGCAACTCGATCCTGGGCGTGTCCTGGTTCTGGTTCGTCGGCACCGTGCTGACCTCGCAGTTGCCGGCCTATGCGGTGACCAACCTGGGCGGCCAGCCGACCCTGTACATCTTCGCGCTGGCCCTGTTCTCGGTGGGCACCGGCGTCGGCTCGCTGCTGTGCGAGAAGCTGTCAGCACGTACGGTGGAAATCGGCCTGGTACCACTGGGCGCGTTCGGCATGACCGCGTTCCTGCTCGACCTGTACTTCGCCCGCAGCGGCGAAGCGACAGTGCACGGGCTGACCATCGGGCCGTTCCTGCAGCAGCCCGGCAGCATCCGCATCGTCATCGACCTGGTCGGCATCGGCCTGTTCACCGGCATCTTCGTGGTGCCGCTGTTCGCACTGATCCAGAGCCGCACGCCGAAGGCGCAGATGTCGCGCGTGTTCGCCGCACTGAACATCCAGAACTCGGGCTTCATCGTCGCTGCGGCGCTGCTGTCGCTGGCCGCCCACAAGCTGCTGCACTGGACCATTCCGCAGCAGTTCCTGGCGCTGGCCATCGCCAACGCGCTGGTGGCGATCTACATCTTCACCATCGTCCCCGAGTTCCTGATGCGCTTCCTCAGCTGGCTGATGGTGCGCACCCTGTACCGGCTGCGCCCGCACGGCATCGAGGCCAACGTGCCGGACGAAGGCGCCGCACTGCTGGTCTGCAACCACGTCAGCTACATGGACGCGCTGATCCTGTCGGCGACCATCCCGCGCCCGGTGCGCTTCGTCATGTACTACAGGATCTTCAACATCCCGGTGATGCGCTGGATCTTCCGGACCGCCAAGGCGATCCCGATTGCCGGGGCGCGCGAAGACCCGGCGCTGATGCAGCGTGCGTTCGATGAGATCGACGCGGCGCTGGCCGAAGGCGAACTGGTCTGCATCTTCCCCGAGGGCGCGCTGACCCGCGACGGGCAGATGGCGCCGTTCAAGTCCGGCGTCGAGAAGATCCTCGAGCGGCGGCCGGTGCCGGTGGTGCCGATGGCGCTGCGCGGCATGTGGTCGAGCATGTGGAGCCGCCGCGACAGCCGCCTTGGCCGCATGCGGGTGCCGCGTCGTTTCCGCGCCACGGTCGAGGTGGTGGCGGCACCGGCCGTGGATGGCCGCACCACCAGCGCCCCGGTGCTGGAGGCCCAGGTGCGGGCCCTGCGTGGTGATCACGCCTGATCGACCGCACGGACACGGGTAGACCGTCCCAGCGACAAGCCCCCCATCCTCGCCCTCCGATGCATCGCAGAGGTCCGTCAGATGCGTCAGATCAAGGGCCATACCGGCCAGTATCTGACTGTAACCGCATACATGCAGCGCGGGTTGAGGTAGATTACGCACCCACAGGGGGGAGGTTCGGCCGTTTCATCATGGCCGGCCACCAAGGAATGGAGTCTTGCTTTGAATCAACCGCCACCGCTCAGCCGTCCGGTCTACATCCCCAACCATCTGGTCTGGGCGATCCTGACGACGCTGTTCTGCTGCCTGCCGTTGGGCGTGGTGTCGATCGTCTATGCCTCCCAGGTCGATGGCCGCCGCGCCGCCGGCGACCTGCCGGGGGCCTACAGTGCGTCGCGCAAGGCGGGCTGGTGGGCGGTGGCTTCGGCCGTGGCCCTGCCGGTCCTGTTGCTGTTGTGGTTCGGGCTGTTCGGCGGCTTGGCCGTACTGGGCGCTCTTTCCGACCAATGATTCACCACCACCACCCATCAAGGAGCTTGAACCCATGAACACCGCCACTCCGCAGGTCCCGAACAATCTGGTCTGGGCCATCCTGAGCACCCTGTTCTGCTGCCTGCCGGCCGGCATCGTGTCGATCGTCTACGCCGCGCAGGTCAACGGCAAGCTGGCAGCTGGCGACATCGCCGGTGCCCAGGACTCCGCCGCCAAGGCCAAGAAGTGGGCGATCTGGTCGGCCATCGCCGCCGTCGTGGTCGGCGTGCTGTACGGCATCCTGATCGTCGCTGTCGGCGGCATGGGTGCAATGAACAACAGCGGCTACTGATCCGCGTGGACGGATCCGGCGCCTGCGCCGGATCCGTTGCTGCAATGTCCGCACTTCCCGCCCGCTCCCGATTCGCCCGCTGGGCACCGCTGCTGGCCGCCACCGGCCTGGCCGCCGGTGCCGCGGTGGTGCTGCGCAACGTCAATCCGTATGTCGCCGGCAATCCTTTGCCGAGCTGCCCGCTGTACGCGCTGACAGGCCTGTACTGCCCGGGCTGTGGCAGCACCCGCTGCCTGTATTCACTGGTCCATTTCGACCTGCCCGGCGCGATGGCGATGAACCCGCTGCTGGTCATCAGCCTGCCGTTCCTGCTGCTGATGCTGCTGAACGTCGCCGGCATCCGTCCGCGCGTGCTCGACCCGCTGATGCGGGTACTGGCCAATCCCACGTTCTGGCTCTGGGTGCTGCCCGGGTATGCGCTGCTGCGCAACCTGCCGTGGGCACCGTTCACCGCACTGGCACCGATCTAGGTTTTCCAGCCAACGGCGCAGCCCCTCGCGGTGGGCGACGTTTGAAGGCAGAAGCCCTGGGGTTGGCCGGACGGGATGGGTTTGCGGGGGACGCCGTGAATCCGTCCATGGAGTCTTGGCCGCGACATCCATGCCGCGGACACCCCCGCAAACCCATCCCGCCCGGCCACGGACAGTTTCCGTGTGCGTCCACCACGGAAAAGAAAGAGAAGATCAAAAGCAGAAGCGGATCGCTTCGCTGCGCTCGCTCGGAGCCGAGCATGGCTCGGCTCTACAGAACGTCAGTGCGCGGAAAACTGTCGAAGGCGGGGTGGGTCGGATGGCGGGGGTGTGAGCCGCATGGATGCGGCGACCAAGCCTCCATGGACGGATTCACGGCGTCCCCCGCCATCCGACCCACCCCGCCGACCCGCTGCAATCCTGCCGTTGCAGTTGCTGTCGACTCTGCAGGTGCAGGGCTGCAAGCCCTGCAAAGCAACTACGTCACCCAGCCTGCAATCACCAGCAGGGCGAGGACCGCCAGCCACAGCAGCAGCATCCGCCACACCAAGCTCATCGCATCACGCAGGTCCGGCAACCGCTGCCACACCGGCAGCAACCCTGCCTCGGTGTAATCGTGCGCATCCTCACGCAGCTCGGCGTTGACGCTGGCCCGCGCCACCGCGCCAAGGAACCCGATGTTGCCGGCCAGGCGTTCGCCATGGGCCTGGCGCCAGGCCTTCCACGCCGTATCGAAATTGCCCACCAGCGCCATCGAGAAGGCCATCAGCTGCGCCACCGGCCACTCGATCCAGCCCAGCAGGCGCTGCGCCAGCGCCAGCGGCTCCACCGGCACGCGTGCGCGCATCGGGCTCTCCGCCATCAGCGCCAGCAGCCGGTACCCGAGCGCGCCAGCCGGGCCCAGCAACAGGAACCAGAACAGCACCGCGAACCAGCGCCGCAGTGCGTTGAGCACCGTCGCCTCGACCAGTGACGGAATGTCCTCGCGCAGGCTGCCGCCGGCCGACTGCAGGTTGCGCACTGCAGCCTGCCGCGTCGCCGCATCATCGGCATCGATAATGGCCTCGATATCGCGGTCCAGGTCACGCGGGCCCCAGCACCAGGCCAGCACCGCCACGCCCAGCAGCAGCGACGGCAGGCCGAACAGCACCCCGCGCAACAGCCACGCCAGCAGCACCATCAGCAACAGCGGCGGCAGCAGTGCCAAGGCAACGCCGGCCGGTCCCTGCCAGGCCTTGCCACCACGCGCATCCAGCCAGCCCAGCCAACGCCGGAAACCGTCGAAACGGCGCAGCGAGGCAGCAGCGGCCGGAGCAACATGGCCCAGGGCCAGTGCCACCAGCACGGCGGCCAGAGTGGTGAACATGGCAGGTCTCCCTACGAAACAGAACGCTCGGCGCCGCTACCTTACCTGTCGCAGCGGCGCCCTCCGCGATGACCCGCACTGTAACCCGGGCCGTGTTCAGGTGGCGGCAATGCAATCGCCCCAGCCGGCCCGGCTCAGCCCTTCTGCTGCCGGTACCAATGCTCGATCAGGCCGCGCGAAATCGAGATCGGCGGCGACAGGCGGATACCCTGGCCATCGTCCTCCACGTCGCGCGCCAGTGCCGCGCCGACCTCGTCGGCACTGAACCAGCGCGCGTCTTCCAGCTCACCGTCCACGGTCGGCAGGTCATCCTGCGCCTGTGCGCGGAAGCCAACCATCAGCGCACCCGGGAACGGCCAGGGCTGCGAACCGAGGTACTGGCAGGCCGTCACCCGCACCTTGCTCTCTTCATGGACTTCGCGCACCACGGTCTGCTCGAAGGTCTCGCCGGGTTCGACGAAGCCGGCCAGCACCGAGTAGCGACGCGGGGCCCAGTTCGACTGCCGGCCCAGCAGCAGCCGGCCCTGGTTTTCCACGGCGACGATCACCGCCGGGTCGACACGCGGGTAGTGTTCGGTGGAACACTGCCCGCAGCGGCCGACGAAGCCACCACGGGCAAACGCCACGGCGCCGCCGCACACGCCGCAGAAGCGGGTGCGCGAGTGCCAGTACGACATGCCGCGGGCATAGCTGAAGGCGGTCGCATCGGCCATCGACCACAGCAGCGCGGCCTGGCGCAGATCAAGCCGGCGTGGTGCGCTGATGGTGACGTTGGTGGCTTCAACCGAGAACCACGCCTGCTCTCCGCGCAGGCCGAGGAAGATCGCGGCACCCGGGCCGCCGCCGATGTCGGCGCCGGTCAGCGCCAGTGGCTGATCGTCATCGCCGGTGAAGGCGCTGCCGTCCTGATCGAGCACGAGGATGCGCGCGCCCGGCCACAGGCGCGCCAGTGCATCGGCATCTTCGCGCAGGGCATCGGCGCGCTCCAGCGGTTCACCCACGAAGGCGAAACCGGAAAGCGGCGAAGGAGTATTGGGCATCCTGCAAGCGTGCCGCCAATCGATGCGGGTGGCAAGGTCGGCGCTGTGCGCAATCTGCCGTTGTGGATGCAGGAAGGATCATCCACGCATGGCGTGGATCTACCCGCTCTGGCAGGTGCCAACCCTGGTTGGCACATTCCGGCCACAGGCCTCTTACATGCTGAAGCTGCTGCCGCAGCCGCAGGTGGTCTTTGCGTTCGGGTTGCGGATCACGAACTGGGCACCGGTCAGGCTCTCGGTGTAGTCCACCTCGGCGCCCATCAGGTACTGCAGGCTCAGCGGGTCGACCAGCAGGGTCACCCCGCTGGTCTGTACCGCCAGGTCATCCTCGGCACGGTTCTCGTCGAACTCGAACCCGTACTGGAAGCCCGAACAGCCGCCGCCCTCGATGTACACACGCAGGGCCAGGTCGGGGTTGCCCTCTTCCTGGATCAGGGATTTGACCTTGGCGGCCGCCGACTCGGTGAAGTTCAGCGGGCGCTCCAGCGATTGGTAATCGGGCGCGGCAACCGGGGTGGCGCCGGGCAGGGAGACTAGCGTGCTCATGGTGCCAGCATGGGGGTGCCGGGGATGGCTTTCAAGCCATCGCCTCGGCCAGCTTGCGGCGTGCGGCGGTGTCGCCCTTGCTGCCATTGGCCTCATCGCCTTCCGGCGCCGGCAGGGCCGCCATCGGGGCGCTGGCATGGATCAGGCGGCCGTTCAGCTGGGCGCCCGCATTCATCTCCACCACCTGGTAATGGACGTTGCCATTGACCCGTGCGCTGGGGGTCAGCTCGACCTTCTCGGTGGCGTGTACATCGCCGTCCAGACGGCCGCTGATGACCACCACCTGGGCCCGGATCTCACCCTCGATCACGCCATGCTCGGCGACCGTCAGGGTCGCGCCGCTGGCGCCTTCGGTGGCGATCACCTTGCCGTGGATGCGACCTTCCACATACAGGCCACCACTGAATTCCACATCACCGCGGATCACCACCTGGTTGCCGATCAGGGCATCCACCACCAGCTGGCCTTCACGGTTGGATTTGCTGCTTCCGAACATCTGCCTACTCCCCTTTGCTGGCCGGCGCACCGGCTTGTTTCCAGTCGAATACCTGGGTGGTACCCCCCGTACCACTCCCCAATGTCACCCGCACGCGTTGCGGGGTGAAGTCAGCCGGCAGCATCACGCTGCCGGTGAGCTGCTGGAAGTACCGGAACGAGTAATCCTGTCCCGGCACCTTGCTGCGCTGGTGCAGATCATCCCAGCTGATCGTGGCCAGCTTGCCGTTCTTCACGCCTTCCACGGTGAAGCGCATCTGCCCCTGGCTGATGGCGCCGCGGTTGAGGTTCTGGGTCAGCACGGCGGTGTACTGCCAGGTGCCGGCCGCTTCCGGGCTGAACTCGATCGAATGGGTGTTCAGGCCCTTGCGCTGGCTGGTCGAACCCACCAGGCGCTCATAGAAGGCAACGTCGGCGCGCAGGCCGGCGATTTCCTCATCGCGCTCGGCCAGCGAGGACTGCACCTCGTTATTGGCGGCGCGGCTGATGCGGTCGGAGGCTTCCAGCGTGGCCTGCTTCTGGCGCAGCTCGGTCAGCTGCGCCTGCAGCGTCTCGGCGCGCTTCTCGGCAGCCTGCAGGCGCTGGCCCTGGGCATCGCGTGGCGTGGCCATCCAGCAGCCACCCAGCACCGCCAGCACCAGGCTGAGCAGCCAGATGCCGCCGATCACCAGCAGGCGGCGACGGTCGGCCGGCGGTTGCGGCGCGCCGGGCAGGCGTACCTGCACGCGCATGGGAGGACGGTTGGTCATGGGTGGTTTCCGGGGTATCGCGAGGGCGACACCGGTACGGCCCCTGTGGCAAACGACGGGCTAGTGTATGACAGGACGGGTGGGTTTCCTGCGCCGTGGCCGGCCACGGTCTGTGGCGTTCAGGCATGCCATCGTCGATAGTGTGGTCCCCTGCACAGTTCCGTCGCCGGAGCATCGCCATGACCGAAGCCCACCTGTTCGTGATCGGCATCCTGCTGGCCTGGCTGGCCGGCATCCGCGTCTACCTCACCGTGTTCGGCGTCGGCCTTGCCGGCCTGCTCGGCTGGGTCGACCTGCCGCCCGCTCTGCAGGCCACCGAATCCTGGTGGGTGCTGGGCACGTCGGCGGCGCTGGCCATCGCCGAGTTCTTCGCCGACAAGATTCCCGGCGTGGACTCGGTCTGGGACCTGGTGCAGACGCTCGCACGCGTGCCGGCCGGCGCGTTCCTCGCAGCGGCTACCCTGTCGCCGGACGGTCAGCTCGGCGCCGGCGCACTCGCCGCCGGTGCCGGCGTCGCCCTCGCCAGCCACGGCCTGAAGGCCGGTACCCGCGCGCTGCTCAATACCTCGCCGGAACCGGCCAGCAACTGGGTCGCCTCCGCCGCCGAGGACACCGTGGTAGTCGGTGGCCTGGCGCTGGCCCTGGCACACCCGTGGATCGCGCTGGTGGTGGTGCTGGCCTGCAGCCTGGCCGGCGCGCTGCTGGTGTGGCTGGTCTGGCGCGCGCTGTGGAAGGGCGTGCGCTGGCTGGCGCGCGGTGCATCGGCAGCACCGCCGGGGCACAGCAGTACCGGTTGAGCACCGGGCTTGTCGCATAATGGACGCGAACACCAGGAGCACCGATGGCCGCAAACGAATCCCCCGCGGGCGCCCGCCCGGGACGCGCTGAAACCCCTCCGGCCGATCATTGGCAGCGCTGGGCGCCCGAGGCGGCAGGCCCCGCTGTGGCCGCACCGACGGCTGCGACCCCGCCGCCCATCGCGACCGATACCCCGGCGCCGGTCAACAGCGCACCGCCGCCGCTGCCCGGCCCGATCGCACTGGCCGAAGCCGGCAACAACGATCTGGCCCCGCCGCCCTCGGACTCGCCCTACCGCGTGCTGATCGTTGAAGACGATCGCGCCCAGGCGCTGTTCGCGCAGAGCGTGCTGCACGGCGCCGGCATGCAGGCGATCGTGCACAGCGATGCCGATGCCGCGCTGCAGGCGATCAAGGAGCACCGCCCCGACCTGATCCTGATGGATCTGCACCTGCCCGGGCTGGACGGCATGCGCCTGACCGCGCTGATCCGCCAGCAGCCCGGCCTGCAGCTGCTGCCGATCGTGTTCCTCAGCGGCGATCCGGATCCAGAGCGCCAGTTCGAAGTGCTCGACAGCGGCGCCGACGACTACCTGAGCAAGCCGATCCGGCCGCGCCACCTGATCGCAGCGGTGGCCAACCGCATCCGCCGCGCACGTGCCCAGGCCGCGACCCTGCCGGGCGCCACCGGCGCACCGGCCACCAGCAATCCGGAAACCGGCCTGCCGACGCGCCACCATGTGCTGCAGCAGCTCAACACCGCACTCGCCCACCGCGACCGGGGCGGCGTGTTCTTCATCGAAGTGGCCAGTGCGCTGGGCCTGCGCGAACGCTATGGCTATGCCGCGTTTGAACGGCTGATGGTGCAGGCCGGGCAGCGCCTGGCCGAAGCCGGCCATCCGCACCTGCTGGCGCGGCTGAACGACAACAGCTTCCTGCTGCTGGCCCGCAACGCCGACGAGGACGCCCTCGAAGGCATCGCCGCGAGCCTGCGCGAGCAGCTGTCGGCCCGCGCCTTCGTGATCCGCGACGACGAATCCGTGCATCTGCGCGGCGTGGTCGGTTATGCGCCGCTGTCGCCGGGCTTCGAGGATGCCAGCAGTGCGCTGGAAGCGGTTGAGCGCACCACCCTGCAGGCGCGCCTGCTCAGCGCCGGCGTGGCAGGCCATGTGCATCGCCAGGCGGTCACCGAACAGGAACACCTGGCGCTGCTGGAGGGCCAGCTGGAACTGGCCTACCAGCCGATCGTCGCCGTGGCAGGCGGCAACACCGCGCAATACCAGTTGCTGCTGCGCCTGCGCCAGGCCGATGGCACGGTGCTGGCGGCCGGCCAGGTGATCCCCGCCGCGGAAGCCGCCGGGCGCATCGCCGACCTCGACCAGCAGGTGATGGACCACGCACTGGGCCTGCTGGATCTGTACCGGCACGCAACGCAGCCGCTGAGCCTGTTCGTCTCGCAGTCGCTGCGCACCCTGCAGCGCGATGCCTTCGCCGACTGGCTGCTGGAATCACTGCAGCAGCGTGACCTGCCTGGCAGTGCGCTGGTGATCGACGTGCGCCTGCCCGACGCACTGATCCACACCGTGCCGCTGCAGCAGTTCTGCCAGCGCATGGCCAGCGCAGGGGTGCGCTTCTGCCTGAGCCAGTTCGAACCCAGCGGCGAGGCCGATGCACTGCTGACCCAGCTGCCGCTGTCGTTCGTGCGCATGGCTGCGCGCTTCTCCAGCAGCCATTCCAATCCGGCCACGCGCGAGGCGCTGCGCAAGACGATCGAACAGGCCCATGCCGCCGGACTGCAGATCATCGGCCAGCAGATCGAGGATCCGCAGGCTGCAGCGGCGATGTGGGTAGGCGGCGTCGACTACATCCAAGGCAACATGGTGCAGTCGGCCGGCAGCGACCTGAACTTCGACTTCCACAACGCGGTGCTCTGACGTGCCGCTGTGGGGCGTGCTGCTGGTTGCCCTTGCTGCGGCCGCCATCGCGCTGCTGCTGTTGGGCCTGCGCCTGCGCGCGCGCAACCATGCGCTGGCCCAGCTGCAGCGCACGCACAGTGCGCTGGCCGCCGAACGCGACCAACTTCGCCATACCACCGAACGCCAGGGCCAGCTGGAGCAACAGCTGCTGCAGGCCAAGCAGGCCGCCGAGGCGGCCGTGCTGGCCAAGGGCGAGTTCCTGGCCACGATGAGCCACGAGATCCGCACCCCGCTCAACGGCATCCTGCCGATGCTGGAGCTGATCGCACGCGGGCCGCTGGGCGAAGACCAGCGGCAGATGCTGGCCACCGCCTCGGCCAGTTCGCAACAGCTGCTGCGCATCGTCGACGACATCCTCGACTACTCCCGGCTGGAAGCGCAGGCGCTGGAACTGGAGATCACCAGCTTCAACCTGCGCGACCTGCTCGATGGCGTGGTACAGCTGATGCAGCGGGCCGCCGACGCCAAGGGCCTGGCCCTGGGCCTGCAACTGGATCCATCGGTGCGCCTGCCGGTGCGCGGCGACCCGGTGCGCCTGCGCCAGGTGCTGAGCAACCTGCTGGCCAACGCCATCAAGTTCACCGCCCGCGGCCAGGTGCAGCTGCGCGTGCTGCGCCTGGGTGAAAGTGCCGCGCAGCACCAGCTGCGCTTCGAGATCATCGATACCGGCATCGGCATCGACGACGCGCTGCAGGCACGCCTGTTCCAGTCCTTCAGCCAGGCCGACGCATCCACCACCCGCATCTATGGCGGCACCGGCCTGGGCCTGGCCATCTGCAAGCGCATCATCGACCTGATGCACGGGCACATCGGCGTGCACTCCACGCCGGGCCAGGGCGCAACCTTCTGGTTCGAGATCCCGCTGCTGAAGGTCGCTGGCGACCTGCCGGCGATGGCGCGCGCACCGGCACCGCTGCTGCTGTTCAGTGCCGATGCAACGCTGCAGGCACGTATCGAGCGCATCGCCGCCCACCATGGGCTGCAGGTGCAGGTGCTGGCACAGCTGGATGCCGTGGTCGAGCGCCTGCGCGCTCCCGCGCGGCCCGGACAACCGGCACCGGCATGGCTGCTGGTCGATGCCCGCGCACGCCGCAACGGTGAGGCCACGCTGCAGCTGGCGCTGAGTGAACGTGGTGACGACGATGCGCTGCAGGTGCTGTGGCTGCAGGAGGGCGCACTTCCACAACGCCAGCGCCAGCGCCAGCTGCCCCCGCACTTCGACGATGCGGCCCTGCATGCACTGCTGGCTGCACCGGTCGCCCCCGCCCGCCCCGCTGCGCTGCTGGCCAGCGCGGACAACGAGCAACCGGCTGCCACGCTGCCGCCGTTGCATCTGCGTGTGCTGCTGGTGGAGGACAATACCGTCAACCGGATGGTCGCCGAACAACTGCTGCGCGTGTTCCAGTGCGAAGTGCGCAACGCCGCCGATGGCGAGCAGGCGCTGGCCGCCCTCCGCGAAGGCGGCGTGGACATCGTGTTGATGGATTGCCAGATGCCGGTGCTGGACGGCTACGCCGCCACGCGCCGCTGGCGCGCCGAAGAAGTGGAGACCGGGCGCGCGCGCCTGCCGATCATCGCCATGACCGCCAACGCCATGGCCGGTGACCGCGAGCGCTGCCTGGCGGGCATGGACGATTACCTGTCCAAGCCGATCGCGCGCGCCACGCTGCATGCGCTGCTGCTGCGTTGGGGTGGCGGCAAAGCTGCATCACCTGGACAATTTTCTGTGGAGCCGTCTGTAGAGCCGAGCCATGCTCGGCTGACGGCCAGTGGCACTCCCACACCATCAGCCGAGCATGGCTCGGCTCTACAGGAGACGACAAGCCAAGCCGCGCCGAAACCGGTGATCGACCGCGACGTGCTGGATGAACTGCACACCGTGATCGGCGACGCTGCCACCCAGATCGTCTTGGTCTTTCTTGAAGATGCGCCGGTGATGGTGCAGCAGTTGCAGCTGGCCGCGCAGAACGGCGATGAGCTGCGCTTGCAGGCCACAGCGCACAGCCTGAAGTCATCGAGTGCAAACGTCGGCGCATTGTCGCTGTCGGCGATCGCGCAGCGGATCGAGCACGAAGCCCGTAGTGGCAGCCTGCAGCGCCCCGCGGTGGCGGTGGCGCTGCTGGTTGCGGAATTCGCCCGGGCGCGCGTTGCACTGACGGGCTACCTGGCACAGCACCGCGCCGGCCAGGGCAGCTGACTCACTCTTCCAGCTTGCTCAGCAGGTACTTCGGCTCGCCGATACGCTCGATCAGGTCCAGCTGGGTTTCCAGCCAGTCGATGTGCTCCTCTTCCGAATCGAGGATCTTCACGAACAGCTGGCGGCTGACGTAGTCGCCAACCGAATCGGAATAGGCCACGGCCTCGCGCAGGGTGACCACGCCATCGCGTTCCAGCGACAGGTCGCACTGCAGGATCTCGGTCGGGTTCTCGCCGATGCGCAGCTTGCCCAACGCCTGGAAATTCGGCAGTCCTTCAAGGAACAGGATGCGGTCGGCGAGCATGTCGGCATGCTTCATCTCGTCGATCGATTCCTTGTACTCGTGTTCGGCCAGTTCCTTGATGCCCCAGTTCTTCAGCATCTTGGCGTGCAGGAAGTACTGGTTGATCGCGGTCAGCTCGTTGTAGAGGACCTTGTTGAGGAATTCGATGACCTTGGTGTCGCCCTTCATGGGGGTGCTCCTGCACGCTGAAAACGCAGGCACTTTAACGCCTCGCGTGCGCTCGTGAAGGAACGCGAATCGTGCGCATTGGCCTGCGCGGCCGAAGGTGAAGGATGCGAAAGCGCGGCGTCAACGCGCCGCGAAAAGGCGATCAGGCGATCAGGCGACCTGCGCCAGGCCCAATACCGGCAGCGGCAGATCGTGGGTCGCACGTGCCTTGGCCAGCAGGTCGCCGGCCATGTCCAGGCAGGAACCGCAGGTGGCACCACAACCGGTACGCATGGTCAGTTCGGCCACCGTGCTGACGCCATGGCTGGCGGCTTCGCGGATCTGGTGGTCGGTGACTCCGTTGCAGATGCAGACGTACACAGGCGGGAACCGGGCTGACAGGCCACAAGCGGCCTGGTGGCTATTCCAATGGAAACGAGAATGGTTGTCAATCAGAGACCTGAACCATTCTCGATACCGTTCAGCCGGTCAGCTGGCCGGGCCGTCGCCCGTGACCTTCTTCGGCCAGTACCCTCGGGTCCGCGGGCGCTTGCGCGGGCGGTCGTGCCCGGCGGTGTGGCCCGGCATCCAGGCCTCGGCGGCGCTCTTGGGCATGGCGGTGACGCCCTGCCCGGCCACGCCGCGCGCCAGTGGCGCCAGGTGTCGCAGGGCACGCGCATAGACGCCGCGTTTGAACATCACCACGTGCTCTACCGGGTACCAGAAGTCGACCCAGCGCCAGTGGTCGAACTCGGGCGAGTCGGTGTGGTCCAGCGTCACGTGGGATTCGTCGCCGGTCAGGCGCAGCAGGAACCAGACCTGTTTCTGGCCGATGCAGACCTGCCGCTCGTTGCGGCGGATGGCCCGCGCCGGCAGCTTGTAGCGCAGCCAGCCGGGCGTGGCCCCGAGCACTTCCACATGCTCAGGCAGCAGGCCGGTCTCTTCCTGCAGTTCACGATACATGGCCTCGACAGGCGTCTCGTCGGTGTTCATGCCACCCTGCGGGAACTGCCAGCCATCCCGGCGCACGCGTCGTGCCCAGAACACCTGGCCGTCCTGCCGCATCAGCACGATGCCGACGTTCGGTCGATAGCCGTCCGGATCGATCACGATGCGGACTCCTAAGAAAATCTACTGGTCGGGACTATCCCATGCCCTCTGTCGGCCCACAAGCACGACACAAAAGTGTTGACAGGGTCGATACACATCCGCAGAATAGCGGGCTCACCAAGGCTATGTAGCTCAGCCGGTTAGAGCACAGCACTCATAATGCTGGGGTCGGTGGTTCGAGTCCACCCATAGCCACCACACTGAAAATCAAGTTGTTTTTCAGTGTGAAAAGTGAGAAAATAGTTGCACGTTTTGCCCCGTCGCCAAGCGGTAAGGCACCTGACTCTGACTCAGGCATTCGGTGGTTCGAATCCATCCGGGGCAGCCAAATTAAAAGCAAAAGGCCAGATCGAAAGATCTGGCCTTTTGCTTTTAATTTGGTCGCGCATCCCACCTTATCCCCGCGCCTGTCGGCGCGCCCCCTTGAACATCAAGGGGGCTCTTCTCCAGAGAGAGGCCCGGGGTCGGATCCTTTTCCAAAGGAAAAGGCTCTGACCCCACCCCTTCCGAGATGCGAAACCCCGGGTAGTGCCGGCCGCTGGCCGGCAACCACGAAATGCCTGACTCCAAAACGACAAAAGCCCGGCCGAAGCCGGGCTTTTGCCTTTCCAACCAGCGGGCTCCCGCAGGAGCCCAACCAGGCGCGGTAGATCAGCGCTTGGAGAACTGGGTGGCGCGGCGGGCCTTGTGCAGACCGACCTTCTTACGCTCGACTTCACGGGCGTCACGGGTCATGAAGCCGGCCTTGCGCAGCTCGGACTTCAGGGTTTCGTCGTACTCGACCAGCGCACGGGCGATGCCCAGGCGGATCGCACCGGCCTGGCCGGTGGTGCCGCCGCCAGCGGCGGTGACCAGGATGTCGAAGCTTTCGGTGTTCTTGGTCAGCTCGAGCGGCTGGCGCACGATCATGCGCGCGGTCTCACGACCGAAGAACTCGTCCAGCGGACGACCATTGACGGTGATGTTGCCCGAACCCTTGCGCAGGAACACGCGAGCGGTGGAGGACTTGCGGCGGCCAGTGCCGTAGTTTTGAGTGATAGCCATGATTAGATATCCAGAACCTGCGGCTGCTGTGCGGCGTGCGGATGCTCAGTGCCGGCGTAGACCTTGAGCTTGCGGTACATCTGGCGACCCAGCGGGCCCTTCGGCAGCATGCCCTTCACGGCGATCTCGATCACGCGCTCCGGGTGGCGCTCCAGCGCCTGGGCCAGGGACTCGGTCTTCAGGTTGCCGATGTAGCCGGTGAAACGGTGATACATCTTGTCCTGCAGCTTCTTGCCGGTGACGGCAATCTTTTCTGCATTGATGACGACCAGGTAGTCGCCGGTATCAACGTGGGGGGTGTAGACCGGCTTGTGCTTGCCGCGCAGACGGCGGGCCAGCTCGGTGGCGAGACGGCCCAGGGTCTTGCCCTCGGCGTCGACGAGGTACCAGTCGCGCTGGACGGTCTCGTTCTTGGCAGTGAAAGTGCTCATGAAGAACTCTAGGTTAGGTCGGGCTCATTGCGGCGAAGGACTCGCCGGAACTCTGCCACGCGTTGTGAAAGGTGAAGCGCAAGAGGCGGGATTGTACGCAGGTCACGCCCTCGGTGCAAGCTGGCCCTGCCCCGGGTTGGCAGGGGAGCGGGGGCGGGCGAGAATCGGCGGGTCTCCCGCCCCACCGCGTGCCGCCATGACCGTGCTCCGCCAGACCACCCCGCTGGACCACCTGCTGACCGAGGCGCAGCGCGCCCTGGACACGGTGTTCGGCAACCCTCCGGCGGCCCGCCCCTACCCGGCCGCAGGCACCGGCGAGCCGGGCATGGGCCGCGCCGAGCGCCGCCACGCCGCGGGGCTGATGCGGATCAACCATGTCGGCGAGGTCTGCGCACAGGGCCTGTACTTCGGCCAGGCGGCCGTGGCCCGCGACCCGGCCACCCGTGAACACCTGCTGGAAGCGGCCCAGGAAGAGACCGATCACCTGGCCTGGTGCGCGACCCGGCTGGATGAACTGGACAGCCGCCCGAGCCTGTTCAATCCGCTGTGGTACGCCGGCAGCTACACCATCGGCACCCTGGCGGGTCTGCGCGGCGACGGCTGGAACCTGGGCTTCGTGGTTGAAACCGAGCGCCAGGTGGAAGCCCATCTGGACGAGCACCTGGTCGACCTGCCGGCCGGCGATCTGCGCAGCCGCGCGGTCATCCAGGTGATGAAGGAGGACGAGGCCCGCCATGCGGAGCACGCCGAACAGGCCGGCGCACGCCGCCTGCCGTTCCCGATCCCGGGCGCGATGGCGCTGGCTTCCAGGGTGATGAAGACCATCGCCTACCGCATTTGAAGGGTCGCCCGCACCAACGGTGCGGGCCTACCAGGAGGTGCGGGGGGCGACGGTGGGGCCCGACCGTTGGTCGGGCCATCAATCAGTTGGGCGAGACCAGCTTCAGGCCGATCACACCGGCTACGATCAGGCCCACGCAGGCCAGGCGGGCCGGCGACGCACTGTCGTTGAACAGATAGATGCCCAGCACCGCCACGCCCATGGCGCCGATGCCGGTCCAGATCGCGTAGGCGGTGCCGACCGGGATGCTCTTCATCGCCTGGCTCATCAGGTACAGGCTGATCAGGGCGGACACCACCGTGGCAACGGTGGGCAGGGGTTTGCTGAAGCCTTCGGAGTACTTCATTCCGAGGGCGAAACCGATCTCGAACAGGCCGGCCAGCAGCAGATAGATCCAGGGCATGGGTGGGGGCTCCTTACCTTTTTGGGAAAAACGAAACGGCCCGGTGTTTTCACACCGGGCCGTGGGTCGGTACATCACCGTGGAACTGTAACGCGTGCGAGGCACTGGTTCCACGGGGCGGGTCGTCCCGCCTGGGCGGCGATGCCTGCGGGCATCGCACATGGGGCTTACTCGGACAGGTTCCGGCCGTGGAACAGCTCTTCGATCTCGCGCTTGAGCAGCGCTTCGATCTTCATGCGTTCCTTGAACGACAGGTTCTTGGCCTTTTCCTCGAACAGGTACTGGTCCAGGTCGAAGTCCTTCAGGTGCATCTTCGTGTGGAAGATGTTTTCCTGGTAGACGTTGACGTCGAACATCTCGTAACGCGACTTGATGTTCTTGGCCAGGAAGTTCTGGATCGAGTTGATCTTGTGATCGATGTAATGCTTCTTGCCCTTCACATCGCGGGTGAAGCCACGGACACGGTAGTCCATGATCACGATGTCCGATTCCAGGCTCTCGATCAGGTAGTTCAGGGCCTTCAGCGGCGAAATGACGCCACAGGTGGCCACGTCGATGTCCGCGCGGAACGTCGCGATGCCTTCCTGCGGATGGGTTTCCGGGTAGGTATGGACAGTGATGTGGCTTTTGTCCATGTGCGCGACCACGGCGTCGGGAATCAGCTCCTTGCCGGCCTGCTTCTTGTCGATCACCGGCTCTTCGGAGATCAGGATGGTCACCGAGGCACCCTGCGGGTCGTAGTCCTGGCGGGCCACGTTCAGGATGTTGGCGCCGATGATCTCGGCGACATCGGTCAAGATTTGAGTCAGCCTGTCGGCGTTGTACTCTTCATCGATGTATTCAATGTAACGCTGACGCTCCTCTTCGGTGCGCGCGTAACACACGTCATAGATGTTGAAGCTCAGCGCCTTGGTGAGGTTGTTGAAACCCTGCAGCCTCAGGCGAGGCAACGGCTTGACCACGGCGGTCGATTCCTGTGTAAGAAGGGAAAGGGGGAATTATGGGGCAAACTGCCCCCGGGGGGAACGTGAAGACGCAAGAGTTCTGGCACACTGTTTGCCCTTAACAATTGCGCTGGTTAAGCTCCGCTATCGACCCCGTGAATCCGTTCATGCGCAGAGGGAGCGCCCCTATCGTGTCAACCGTGCGCCTAGCTAGCAGTCCACTGGCCCTGGATATCGCCACAATCGATCGTTTCCTGGCGCACAGCCACAGGCGGCGATATCCCACCCGTACCGACGTCTTCCGACCCGGTGACCCGGCGGGAACCCTGTATTACGTCATCAGCGGCTCGGTTTCGATCATGGCCGAGGAAGATGACGATCGCGAGCTTGTGCTGGGCTACTTCGGTGCCGGCGAGTTCGTCGGCGAGATGGGCCTGTTCGTCGAATCGGACCGCCGCGAGGTGATCCTGCGGACCCGTACCGCCTGCGAGCTGGCTGAAATCAGCTACGAGCGCCTGCATCAGCTGTTCCTCGGCCCGCTGTCGGCCGACGCCCCGCGCCTGCTGTACGCGCTGGGCCAGCAGATCTCCAAGCGCCTGCTCGACACCAGCCGCAAGGCCAGCCGCCTGGCATTCCTGGACGTTACCGACCGGATCGTGCGCACCCTGCACGACCTGGCGCAGGAACCGGAGGCGATGAGCCATCCGCAGGGCAGCCAGCTGCGCGTCTCCCGCCAGGAGCTGGCACGCCTGGTCGGCTGCTCGCGGGAAATGGCCGGCCGCGTGCTGAAGAAGCTGCAGACCGACGGCCTGCTGCATGCCCGTGGCAAGACCGTGGTGCTGTACGGCACCCGTTGACCGTTGAGCACCCGGTGGGTGCGGACCTTGGTCCGCACTCCTTCGCGCGCTAGGCTCGGGGCATGGAACTGAGCAGCGAATTCTGGTGGTTCATCCTCATCGGCCTGGGCGCACAGCTGGTCGACGGCGCGCTGGGCATGGCGTTCGGCCTGGTGTCTTCGTCGGTGATGCTGAGCATGGGCCTGCCCCCGGCGCAGGTCAGCGCCAGCATCCACACCGCTGAAGTGTTCACCACTGGCGCCTCGGGTGTGTCGCACCTCGCAGCCGGGAATGTCGATAAGCGCCTGTTCCTGCGCCTGGCCCTGCCTGGCGCGGTGGGCGGTGCCGTGGGCGCGTACGTGCTCACGCAGATCCCGGGCGAGATCATCCGGCCACTGATCTACCTGTACCTGCTGGTGCTGGCGATCATCATCCTCGCCCGCGCGGCCGGACGCTGGATGCCCAAGGCCGAGATCCGCCGGGTACCGGTGCTGGGCTTCTTCGCGGGCCTGCTCGACGCCAGCGGTGGCGGCGGCTGGGGGCCGATCGCCACGTCCACCCTGCTCGCCCGGGGTGGCCAGGCGCGCACCACGATCGGCACGGTCAATGCGGCGGAGTTCGTGGTCACGCTGACGGTGTCGGCGACCTTCCTGCTGTCGATGGGGGTGCAGCACCTGCAGATCGTCGCCGGCCTGCTGATCGGCGGCATGATGGCCGCGCCGGTAGCCGCCATCCTGGTCAAGCGGGTGAAGGAGCGCTGGGTGCTGGTGGCCGTCGGCGTGCTGGTGCTGGGGATCAGCCTGTTCCAGATTGGCCACGCGGTGTACGGGCACCTGTACCGCTGAGCGTTTGCCGGCCAGCGGCCGGCACTACCGGGACAGAGAAGCGCCGGCACAACCGCGACGGAGAGGGGTAGTGCCGGCCGCTGGCCGGCAGATCCATCACCGTGCGGCGGGATCAGGCCTTGTCGCCGCCCCGGTCCACGCAACCCCAGTTGAGGATGCGGGTACCCGCCGGCAGCACGCGGCGGAAGAACGCCACCCGGCCCGGCTTCGGGTTCACCACTACCGGCGCCTTGGCCGCCAGCAGCAGCGGCAGGTCGGCGGTGCTGTCGGAATAGGCGATATCGATGTCGCCGTAGCCGCGCTCGCGCAGCATGCGCATCTTCTCTTCATTGTGGCAGTGGCGGGTCGGGCCGACGCCGCCCAGCCGTGGGCCGACCTCGGTGCCGATCACCGGTACGTCCTGGTGGGCCACGAAAGCCAGGATCGCGCGCGCCAGCTCCGGCGGCGCACCTGTGGCAACCACCACGCGGTCGCCCTTGGCGCGGTGCGCGGCGAACACTTCCAGCGCCTGCGGCAGCAGCTTGGCGCGCATCTGCGCCTGGTTGCGCAGCACATAGGCGTCGATCACCTTGTTGAAGTCACGCGCACGGTGCAGGCCGAAGCTGCCGATCCACACATAGACCGAGATGCCCGCGCGACGGGTCGGCAGCATCGCCACCATCGGCCCGGCGATCGGCGTGACCAGCAGCGCCGCCAGCATGCGCAGCGGGTTGCGCTTGATCAGCGAGGCGAACAGGTGGGTGCCCGAATCGCCGTCGTACAGGGTGTGGTCGAAGTCGAAGACCACCAGCGGCGCATCCTCGCGCGGCGTTGGATAGTGCGTTGTCATGCCGCGAAGAATAGCTGACGCAGGCCCTCGCCCGGCTCTTCCACGCGCATGAAGGCTTCGCCGACGAGGAAGGCATGGATGCCGGCGTCACGCATCAGCGCCACGTCCTGCGGGCCAAGGATGCCGCTCTCGGTGACCAGCAGGCGGTCACGCGGCACCGCGTTCTGCATGTCCAGCGTGGTCTGCAGCGACACTTCGAACGTGCGCAGGTTGCGGTTGTTGATGCCGATCATCGGCGCCGGCACCTGCAGCGCACGCTCCAGCTCGTCGATGTCGTGCACTTCCACCAGCACGTCCATGCCCAGCGACAGCGCCAGTTCGGACAGCGTGGCCAGCTGGGTGTCGTCCAGCGCGGCGACGATCAGCAGGATGCAGTCGGCGCCCAGCACGCGTGCCTCGTACACCTGGTAGGCGTCGATGACGAAGTCCTTGCGCAGCACCGGCAGCGTGCACGCCTCGCGCGCCTGCTGCAGGTAGGCGTCGGCGCCCTGGAAGAAGTCCACGTCGGTCAGCACCGACAGGCAGCTGGCGCCGCCGAACTCGTAGCTGACGGCGATGTCGGCCGGGCGGAAGTCCGGGCGGATGACGCCCTTGGACGGGCTGGCCTTCTTCACCTCGGCGATCACCGCTGGATCGCCGTTGGCCACCGCCGCCTGCAAGGCGCGCACAAAGCCACGTACCGGCGGGGCGCCGGCCACGGCGGCCTGCAGCGCCTCGAGCGGGCGCTGGGCGCGGCGCTGGGCCACTTCTTCGGCCTTGCGGGCCAGGATCGTCTGCAGGATGTCGCTCATCGTCTTCGGTTCGGTGCGGGGGCGGTGAGGACGGCCATTATCGGCCATCGACGGGGTCAGGCTGAACCGCGCGCTCAGGCAACCAGCGCGCGGGTGGTCTCAACATACTGCTGCAGGCGCTGGCGGGCACTGCCGTTGGCGATGGCGGCACGGGCGCGGGCCAGGCCGTCGCCGATGTCGCTGGCCACGCCGGCAACGTACAGCGCGGCGCCGGCATTCAACGCAACGATGTCCAGCGCCGGGCCGGGCTCATTGTCCAGTACCGCGCGCAGCATCTGGATGGACTGCTCCGGGCTGTCCACGCGCAGGTTGCGGCTGGCCGACATGGCGATGCCGAAGTCCTCCGGGTGGATCTCGTACTCGCGCACCTTGCCGTCGCGCAGTTCGCCCACCAGCGTGCCGGCACCCAGCGAGATCTCGTCCATGTTGTCGCGGCCCCAGACCACCATGGCGCGCTCGGTGCCCAGCTCGCGCAGCACGCGGGCCTGGATGCCCACCAGATCGGGATGGAACACGCCCATCAGCACCGACGGCGCGCTGGCCGGATTGGTCAGCGGGCCGAGGATGTTGAAGATGGTGCGCACGCCCATCTCGCGGCGTACCGGCGCAACGACCTTCATCGAAGGATGGTGGATCGGCGCGAACATGAAACCGATGCCGGTCTGCTCGATGGCGGCGGCCACCTGATCCGGCTGCAGTTCGATCACCGCGCCCAGCGCTTCCAGCGCGTCGGCACTGCCGGACTTGGAAGACACGCTGCGGTTGCCATGCTTGGCCACGCGCGCGCCGGCGGCGGCCGCGACGAACATCGAGCAGGTGGAGATGTTGAAGGTGTGCGAGCCATCGCCACCGGTACCGACGATATCAACCAGGTTGGAGGTATCGGCCACCGGCACTGGCCGGGCGAATTCACGCATCACGGCGGCCGCCGCGGCGATTTCGTCCACGGTCTCCTTCTTCACGCGCAGCCCGGTCAGGATCGCCGCGGTCATCATCGGCGAGACGTCGCCGCGCATGATCTGCCGCATCAGGTCGACCATTTCGTCGAAAAAGATTTCGCGGTGTTCGATGGTGCGATGCAGGGCTTCCTGGGGGGAGAAGCTCATGGGAATGCTCCTTGGATCAGGCCGCCGGACGCTGCAGGAAATTGCGCAGCAGGGCGTGGCCGTGTTCGGTGAGGATGGATTCGGGATGGAACTGCACGCCTTCCACCGGGAACTGGCGGTGGCGCAGGCCCATGATTTCTTCGATCGAGCCGTCGTCGTTCTCGGTCCAGGCGGTCACTTCCAGCACATCGGGCAGGCTGTTCTTGTCCACCACCAGCGAGTGGTAGCGGGTGGCCTGGTAGCGGTCCGGCAGGCCGGCGAACACGCCCTTGCCTTCATGGCGGATCGGCGAGGTCTTGCCGTGCATGATGTTGCCGGCACGGATGACCGTGCCGCCGTAGACCTGGCCGATGCCCTGGTGGCCCAGGCAGACGCCGAGGATCGGCGTGGTCGGGCCCAGGCGCTGGATCAGCTCCAGCGACACGCCTGCTTCGTTGGGCGTGCACGGGCCGGGCGAGATGACGATGCGCTCGGGCTTCTGCGCGGCGATCTCGTCCACGCTCATCGCATCGTTGCGCACCACCTTCACCTCGGCGCCCAGCGTCTGCAGGTACTGCACGAGGTTGTAGGTGAAGCTGTCGTAGTTGTCGATCATCCACAACATGGTCAGGTTCCGTCGCTTATGAGGAAAATGGCGTACACGTTTTCGGTGTAGGTGATGGGGCCGGCTTCCACCGACTCGCGCAGGCGCGAGCCCGTGGTCTCGATGCTGTTCATCGGTGCCTCGGGCGCAGGCGGCGAGGGCGGCGTCACCAGATCCCCACTGCTGGGCCAATTGCCCGCCTGCACGCCATAGGCGAAGTTCGGCGCCACATCGGAGATGCTGTACAGGCCACGCACTCTTGTTCCATAGGCCTTGGCCAGGCCCAGCGCGGACTCGCGGGTCTGGGCCGCTGCCTCGCCCTTGAGTTCGCGGCGCAGCGCCACTTCGCCCGAATAGGTCGGCGCCAGGCTGCTCACCTGTACGTTCTCGTTGGCCTTCAACGCCCCCAGCACATCCTGCATCGCCTTCACGCTGGCGAAGCTGGCACGCAGCTGGCGCGATACGCGGGTACCGATGAAGACCTGCCGGTTCTGCTCATAGCGCGTGGCCGGGCCGATCCGCAGGTTGTCCGCACGCACGCTGCCCTCCACCGCCTTGTGCTGCTTGAACAGTGCCAGCACGCGGGCAACGTTGTCCTGCACGCGGCGGCGCGCGGCGTCGGCGTCCATGTCGGTCTCTTCGATGTTCAACTGCAGGCCGAACCGGTCCGGCATCACCGTGCGGCTGCCCTGCCCCTTCACCAGCAGGTGCGGCTGCGGGGGAATCGTGTTGGCCTGCGCCCACGCAGACGGGGCCATCGTGGCCAGCAGTGACGACCACAGCAATGCGCTCAGCAGCTTCATGCGGTACTCCTTGTCTTGAATGGGAACAGCGGAAGGTGCCGCGGCGCAGGCCACGGCACGGGGAGGATCACAGGCCCTTGGCGGCCTGGGCGACGGCGCGGAACAGCGCGCGGCCCTTGTTCATCGTCTCGTCCCATTCCTTGTCCGGGTCCGAGTCGTAGACGATGCCGGCACCGGCCTGCACGTACAGGCGGCCATCCTTGATCACCGCGGTGCGGATCGCGATCGCGGTATCGGCATCGCCATGCCAGCCGATGTAGCCGATGCTGCCGGCGTAGACATTGCGCTTGATCGGTTCCAGCTCGCGGATCACTTCCAGCGCGCGGATCTTCGGCGCGCCGCTGACCGTGCCGGCCGGGAAGGTGGCACGCAGCACGTCGGCATAGCTCAGGCCCGGCTGCAGCTGCCCGGTCACTTCGCTGACGATGTGCATCACGTGGCTGTAGCGTTCGATCACGAACTGCTCGCCCACCTCCACGGTACCTGCCTTCGAGACGCGGCCGGCATCGTTGCGGCCCAGGTCGATCAGCATCAGGTGCTCGGCGCGTTCCTTCGGATCTGCCAGCAGCTCGGCTTCCAGCGCCAGGTCCAGCTCGGGCGTGGCGCCACGCGGGCGGGTGCCGGCGATCGGGCGCACGGTGACTTCGCCATCCTGAAGGCGTACCAGGATTTCCGGCGATGAACCGACCACCTGCAGGTCGCCGACATCCAGGAAGTACATGTACGGCGACGGGTTCAGTGCACGCAACGCGCGGTACACATCCACCGGGCGCGCCTTGAACGGCACGCTCAGGCGCTGGCTGAGCACCACCTGGAAGATGTCGCCGGCGCGGATGTATTCCTTGCTGCGCTGGACCGCATCGACGAACCCTTCGCGGGTGAAACCGGAGACGAAATCCGATTCGTCCAGCACGTCGCTGTTGAGCGGCGCCGGATAGCCGGCGCCCGGTGCACGCAGCTTGGCGGTCAGTGCATCCAGGCGCGCCTGCGCCTGCTCGAAGGCGCCCTCGACGCGCGGGTCGGCGTGCACGATCAGGTACAGCCGGCCCTTGAGATTGTCGAACACCGCCAGCTCGTTGGAGTCCAGCAGCAGGATGTCCGGCGTGCCCAGCTCATCGCGGCCGGCCGGCGGGGCCAGGCGCGGCTCGATGTAGCCGATGCACTCGAAACCGAACCAGCCGACCAGGCCACCGGTGAAGCCCGGCAGGCCTTCCAGCTTCGGCACCGAGTGGGCGCTGCGCAGCGCCTCGACCTCGGCGAACGGGTCGGCCACTTCGCGGGTGTCCACCACCTGGCCGTCTTCGCGCACGGTCAGCGTGTGGCCATGGAAGGCGTACACGCGACGCGCCGGCAGGCCGATGATCGAGTAACGACCAAAGCGCTCGCCGCCTTCGACGGATTCAAACAGGTAGGTATTGGGGCCGTCGGCGAGCTTCAGATAGACCGAAAGCGGCGTGTCCAGGTCGGACAGCACTTCACGGACGACGGGAATATGGGTGTGGCCTTCAGCGGCCTGCTGCTGAAACTGAGCGTGCGAGTTCAAGACGACTTTCCTTCCGGGACACAGCGTTATGGGGGCGGACGACGGCAACGGGCCACCATCGCCACCAACGGCGTGCGGAAGAAAGGGTATGCGGGGTCGTCAGGCTGGACACCCCCTGACTGTATCGCAGCCGGGGCGGGAGGGGAACCCTGGGAAACTGAACCACGGGACGGGAGGGGCCGGCCACGGGAACCGACGACGCGGACCGGTAGAGTCGACTGTAAGTCGACTTGCGCGCGTAGCGCGGGGTTTTACGCCGTCGGAACGAAAAGCAGTCGACCAACAGTCGACTCTACCCCCTACCCAGCCAGCAACGGGCATCCGGTCGGCAGGTGCATCCGCACCCTGCCCGGCACGCACGCGATGCGGAACTGGCGGGCCTGGACTGGTTCGCCGTCCAGGTTGAGGGTCAACGGGCGCTCGGACTCCACCTGCAGCCACGGCAGCCGCGCGCGCGTGGCCAGCTGTTCGAGCGCCGCCTGGGTGCCCGACTTCAGCATCTGGCCGAGCGTGGCGGTGACCTCACCTTCCAGTTCCGGAAGCACGGTGACATCCAGCAGCCCATCGTCGATCACGGCCTGCGGGCACAACTGCTGGCCACCGCCGGCCTGCCGGCCATTGCCGATCCCCAGGGCGATGAAGTCGCCTTCCCACGCGAAATCCGGGCCGGACAGCCGCGCGGTGATCGGCTCGATGCGGCCCAGCTTGGCGATGCCGGTGATCACATAGGCCAGCCCGCCCAGCATCTTCTTCAGGCCGGCATCGGTCTCCACCGTCACCTGCGTGCCGAAGCCACCGCTGGCGAGGTTGGCGCACCACCAGGGCGTGCCATCGGCATCCACGCGCAGCAGATCGATGGCACGCGGCGTGGTTTGTCCGATCAACGCAAACGCGCCCTCAGGCTCGGTCGGAATACCCGCAGCCGTGGCGAAATCGTTGGCGGTCCCCATCGGGATCAGCGCCAGCGAGGGCAGCGCATCCGCCGCTTCCTCACGATGCGCCAGGGTTTCGGCCACCGCGCTGAGCGTGCCATCGCCACCGGCGGCAACGATCACGTCCACGCCATGATCGATGGCCTCGGCCACGTAGCGTTCGGCGTCACCGTCCTCCCAGGTCACCCGCACGTCCAGCTGCACGCCCTGCCCGCGCCAATGGCCGACAGCCTCGCGCAGTTCCTCGTTGCCTGCGGATTTGCCATTGAGGATCAGGCGCCAGCGCGGGGTGGTCATGCGGTACTTCCAGGAGGGGGTGGCACAGGCTAGCAATGCGCTGTTTGCCCGCGGTGAATGTCACGCAGGTGTCATTCAGTTGCTGGAGAATGGAAGGCCATAGCAGGGACGATGGATGGAGGCAGGATCAGCCTCCCACGCATGCAGCGAGGCCACGCCAGTGATTGGCGTGGCTTTTTTTTGCCCAGCAGTAGATCCACGCCAAGCGTGGATGCACGTCATCTCACCCGTTGGCGAAATCGTGCAGCGCCTGGCCCTGCAACCGGTACACGGTCCACTCGTCCTGCGGTTTGGCACCGGCAGCGGTGTAGAACTCGATGGCCGGGGTGTTCCAGTCCAGCACCGACCATTCGAAACGGCCGCAGCCCTCGGCCACGGCCTGGCGCGCGATGTACTTCAGCAGTGCCTTGCCGGCGCCCGCACCGCGCTTTTCCTGGCTGACGTAGAGGTCTTCCAGGTAGATGCCCTTGCGGCCCAGCCAGGTGGAATAGTTGTAGAAATACACCGCATAGCCGATGGCCTCGCCGTCGGCTTCGCAGATCAGTGCGCGTGCCGTGGCATCGGGACCAAACAGGCTCTCGGCGATGCCGATCTCATCGGTCTGCACCGAATGCTCGGCCTTCTCGTAGATGGCCAGCTCGCGGATGAAATGCAGGATCAGTCCCGCATCGGCGACGGTGGCCGGGCGGATGTTCAACACGGCCACCGTACTCATGGCTCAGCCCCGTGCCGCAGCGACGTTGGCGCGCATCTGCGCGATCACATCCTGGTAGCTGGTCCTGGCGTTGAAGATGGCCGAACCGGCGACGAAGGTGTCGGCGCCGGCAGCGGCGATCTCGCCGATGTTGTCGGCCTTCACGCCGCCATCGATCTCCAGGCGGATGTCCTTGCCGCTGGCATCGATCATCTTGCGCACCACGCGCAGCTTGTCCAGCGCCGAGGGGATGAAGGCCTGGCCGCCGAAGCCCGGGTTGACCGACATCAGCAGCACCAGGTCCAGGTCATCCAGCACCCAGTCGAGGATGTCCACCGGAGTGGCCGGATTGAGCACGATGCCCGGCTTGCAGCCCAGCGAGCGGATCAGCTGGATGGTGCGGTGCACGTGGCGGCTCGCCTCCGGGTGGAAGCTGATGTAGGTGGCACCGGCCTCGGCGAAGTCCGGGATGATGCGATCCACCGGCTCGACCATCAGGTGCACGTCGATCGGCGCGGTGACGCCGTGCTTGCGCAGCGCCTGGCAGACCATCGGGCCGATGGTCAGGTTCGGCACGTAGTGGTTGTCCATCACGTCGAAGTGGACCCAGTCCGCGCCAGCGGCGAGGACGTTGTCGACTTCCTCGCCGAGGCGGGCGAAGTTGGCGGACAGGATGGAGGGGGCGATGAGGCAGTTGGACATGGCCGGGGCCTTCGGAACGGGGAAAAGGTTCTCCCGCCCGCAGGCGGGACTCTGGAATCAGCGCTTGCGCAGGGTCTTGATGCGGTCGTAGGCGGCATTGATCCGCCGCGACTTCTGCTCGGCCTGCTGCTGCAGCTCGGGGGCGGCACCGCCCAGCTTGTCGGGGTGGTACTGCGAGATCAGCTTGCGGTAGGCGCGCTCGACCTCGGCATCGGTGGCCTCGGAGGTCAGCCCCAGCTCCCGGTACGGGTTCTCCTTGTTCAGGCGGAACCAGTCCGAATCGAAGGCGTGGCCGATCAACAGGCCGACCACCGCGCCGAACAGCGGATTGGGCCGGAACAGCAGGGCGCCGGCGATGAATCCGAGCAGTTTTCCGTACCAGCGCATGGCGCTCCGGGGTCGACCGACGAAATGGACGCTCATTTTACGTCACAGCGGGCCCGGACCGCTTTACACTAGGCCGCCCGCTGGTCAGCGGGCCCGCCGGGTCCGTTGGGCAGCAGCCGTATCGACAACGCCCCAGGAGTGCCCGTGCCAACCACGCTGTTGCAATCCGATCTCCCCGGCCTGCCCTTGCGCCATCGCGGCAAGGTGCGTGATGTGTTCGATATCCCGCGCGAGCGGCTGCCAGCCGGAACCCCGCCGGGCGAGTACCTGCTGATGGTCGCCACCGATCGCCTGTCGGCGTTCGACGTGGTCCTGCCTGACCCGATTCCGGGCAAGGGCGAGATGCTCTGCCAGGTCTCCAACTTCTGGTTCGCCAAGACCGCGCACCTGATGCCCAACCACCTGACCGGCATCGACGTGGCCAGCGTGCTGCCCGAAGGCGTGGACCCAGCCCTGTACGCCAAGCGTGCGGTGGTCACCCGCAAGCTGAAGCCGGTGCCGGTGGAAGCGATCGCCCGCGGCTACCTGATCGGCAGCGGCTGGAAGGACTACCAGCGCACCGGCAAGGTCAGCGGCATCGACCTGCCCGACGGCCTGCGCCAGGCCGAGCAGCTGCCGGAGCCGATCTTTACCCCCTCGACCAAGGCCGCCGTCGGCGACCATGACGAGAACATCGATTTCGATGCGATGGTGAAGCAGGTCGGTGCGGAACTGGCCGAGCGCGTGCGCGACGCCACCCTGCGCATCTACAAGTTCGCGGCCGATTACGCCCGCGAGCGCGGCATCATCCTGGCCGATACCAAGTTCGAGTTCGGTACCGACGCCGATGGCCGCCTGTACATCATGGACGAGATGCTGACGCCGGATTCCTCCCGTTACTGGCCGGCCGACGAATACGAAGTGGGCACCAGCCCGCCGAGCTACGACAAGCAGTTCGTGCGCGATTACCTGGAGACGCTGGACTGGGGCAAGACCGCCCCGGGCCCGAGCATCCCGGCCGAGATCATCGAGCGCACCCGCGCCAAGTACGCCGAGGCGCTGCAGCGCCTGGCCGGGATCAGCGTCGACTGATCCCCCCGCGTCCCCCCGGCCGGAAAGGCGGGGGGCGCTCTGATCGCGGTAGTGCCGGCCGCTGGCCGGCAACCTCGCGAACTCGGCTATGCTCTGGAGTGCCGGCCAGCGGCCGGCACTACCGTTGCCCGAGGAAGCGACGCAGCATGCAGACATCCACCCAGCTTGCGCGGCCGATCGACCGCTATTTCGCCAGCTACTCCGACGACCACCGCAATGTGATCAACCAGCGCATCCACGTGGTGGCGGTCCCGGCGATCCTGTGGTCGGTGGTGGCCCTGCTGTGGTGCCTGCCGCCGCTGATCACCTGGTTCCAGTACGGCATCTGGTCGGCGTTGGCGATGTTCAGCGCGTGGTGCTTCTACAACAAGCTGTCGCGCCCGCTGGGCATCGGCATGCTCATCCAGTTCTTCGTGTTCGGCTGCCTGTGCCGGCTGCTGGAGGCCGAGATCGGCCTGCAGGCCCTGCGCTGGCTGGCGGTGGGCGTGTTCGTGGTGGCCTGGATCGCGCAGTTCATCGGCCACAAATTCGAGGGCCGCAAGCCCAGCTTCCTGACCGACCTGACCTACCTGCTGATCGGCCCGGCCTGGGTGATGGCCAAGTTCTACCGCAAGCTGGACTGGCGCTACTGACCTGGCGGCGGCCGACAGCGGCCGTCGTTTCCTGAACGGGCGGATTCCGTCACCCGTAGTCCACGGGAGCCCTGCCAGCCTGCGCCGGTGATCCGCTCCCCATTGCCCGCCCGTCGACGGCAGCCCCTGTGCGACAGGGCCTGCGGTCTCCCTGCGTGGGCGTAGGGTGTCCCCCGAGGGCAGCCAGGGAAGGGATGCAGGAATGTGATGTTGCATCGCAGAAAAAATGAATCAGCGAACGTTACATGCAATTGATCGCTGTTCGATGGGTTTCGGCGACATTTCGCAGCCTGTTATCCTCCCTGACCTGCTCGTGAATCATGGATTCCCTGCATGCTCCCCAGCCTGCCCCTGCTGCTGGCCCTGCCGTTCCTGATGGCAGCGGCTGTTGCGGCCTTCCCCCGTAGTTCGCGCTCGACTGCTGCCTGGCTGGCGGCACTGGCGCCGTTGGGCGGGCTGGCCATCCTCGGCTGGCTGACCCCGTCGGTGCTCGATGGCCAGGTGGTCCGCACCCTGGTGCCCTGGCTGCCGCAGATCGGGCTGGACTTCACCCTGCGACTGGACGGGCTGGCCTGGATGTTCGCCGGGCTGGTGCTCGGCATCGGCGCGCTGGTGGTGCTGTATGCGCGCTACTACCTGAGCCAGCAGGACAACGCGCACCGCTTCTACTGCTACCTGCTGCTGTTCATGGGCGCCATGCTGGGCATGGTGCTGTCGGGCAACCTGCTGTTGCTGATGATCTTCTGGGAAATGACCAGCATCAGTTCGTTCCTGCTGATCGGCTTCTGGTCGCACCGCCAGGACGCCCGCGAAGGCGCACGCATGGCGCTGGTGATCACCGGTGGCGGTGGCCTGGCCCTGCTCGGTGGCGTGCTGCTGATCGGCCGCATCGTCGGCAGCTTCGACCTGGACGTGGTGCTGGCCGCTGGCGAGCAGATCCGCGCCAGCGCGCTGTACCCCTACGCCCTGTTCCTGGTACTGGCCGGCATCTTCACCAAGAGCGCGCAGTTCCCGTTCCACTTCTGGCTGCCGCACGCGATGGCGGCGCCGACCCCGGTCTCGGCCTACCTGCACTCGGCCACCATGGTGAAGGCCGGCGTGTTCCTGCTGGCGCGCCTGCATCCGGCACTGGCCGGCAGCGACCTGTTCTTCTACACGGTCAGCGGCATCGGCGCACTGACCCTGCTGATCGGCGCCTGGAATGCGATCTTCCAGCATGACCTGAAGGGCCTGCTGGCGTACTCGACCATTTCCCACCTGGGCCTGATCACCCTGCTGTTCGGCCTGTCCACGCCGATGGCGGTGGTGGCCGGCGTGTTCCACATCCTCAACCACGCCACCTTCAAGGCCTCGCTGTTCATGGCCGCCGGCATCATCGACCACGAGACCGGTACCCGAGACATGCGCAAGCTGGGAGGCCTGCGCAGGCTGATGCCGTTCACCAGCGCGCTGGCGATCATCGCCTCGCTGGCGATGGCTGGCATCCCCCTGCTCAATGGCTTCCTGTCCAAGGAAATGCTGTTCGCCGAAGCGATCACGGCCGGCGGCCCGGGAATCATGCGCACGGCGGTGTCGATCGCAGCGTTGCTGGCGGGCGTATTCGGGGTGGCGTACAGCCTGCGCTTCGTGCACGACACCTTCTTCGGCCCCGGCCCGCACGACCTGGACCGCGTGCCCCACGAACCGCCGCGCTGGATGAAGGTGCCGGTGGAACTGCTGGTGGTGATCTGCGTGGCGGTGGGCGTGGCACCGGCACTGACCGTAGCGCCGGTGCTGCACGCCGCTGCGGCCTCGATCCTCGGCGACGCCATGCCCGAGTACAGCCTGGCGGTATGGCACGGCTTCAACCTGCCGCTGGCGATGAGCGCGATCGGCGTGATCGGCGGCGTGGCGCTGTACTTCGGCCTGCGCAAGCTGATCAACCTGCACGCCGTGACCAACGTCAGCACTGGCCGCAATGTGTTCCATGCGCAGCTGGACGCGATCTCCGCACTGGCCATGCGCCTGACCAACGGCATCGCCAACGGCAGCCTTCAGCGCATGCTGCTGGGCCTGGTGCTGGTGGCGATCGTGGCCGCCGCCGCGCCGTTCGTGGCCAACCCCGCCTCGCCGAACTGGACCAGGCCACAGCCGATCCCGCTGCTGGGCTGGGCGCTGTGGCTGGTGATGATGGCCTGCGCGGTGGCTACCCTGCGTATCTACAAGCAGCGCCTGCTGGCGGTGCTGCTGGTCGGCGGCGTCGGCCTGATGGTGGCGCTGACCTTCGTGTTCCTGTCCGCGCCGGACCTGGCCCTGACCCAGCTGCTGGTGGAGATGGTGACCCTGGTGCTGATGCTGCTGGGCATGAACTACCTGCCTGCGCAGTCCGGGCCGGAGCGGCCGCGCTGGCGCAAGCGCCGTGACGCGGTGATCGCGATCATCGCCGGTGCCGGACTTGGCGCCTTGGCCTATTCCGCGATGACCCTGCCGCCGAACACCATGGCCGGCGAGCTGCTCGCCCGTGCCCTGCCCGAGGCCTATGGCCAGAACGTGGTCAACGTGATCCTGGTCGACTTCCGCGGCTTCGATACCTTCGGCGAGATCACCGTGTTCGGCATCGCCGCGCTGGTGGTGCATGCCCTGCTGCGGCGCACGCGGATGGCGCCGGAGCAGATCATGCCCGGCCCGCCGATCAAGCTGCCGGTGCCGGCCGACCTGGCCCAGATCATGTTCCCGCTGACCCTGACCGTGTCGATCTTCCTGTTCCTGCGCGGCCACAACGCGCCGGGTGGCGGCTTCATCGCCGGCCTGGTGCTGGCGGTGCCGCTGCTGATCCAGTACGTGATCCAGGGCACCGCGTCGGTGGAGTCGCGCTTCGGCTTCGACTACATCCGCTGCATCGGCATGGGCCTGCTGATCGCCCTGCTCAGCGGCAGCGCGTCGATGCTGTTCGGCGTGCCGTTCCTGACCAGCGGCCACCTCGACCTGCACCTGCCGCTGATCGGCGACGTGCCGCTGGCCAGTGCGATTGGTTTTGACATCGGCGTCTATCTGGTGGTGTTCGGCGGTGCCATGCTGATGCTGTCGATGATGGGCACGATCAAGCCATCGCGTACCCGTACCGCCCGCAAGGGTGAGATCGACCTGCAACGCCGCTCGGCACGCACCGGGGAGATGCACTGATGGAACTGGCCCTGGCTACCGCGATCGGCGTGCTGACCGCCATCGGCATCTACCTGCTGCTGCGTGCGCGCAGCTTCGATGTGATCCTCGGCATGACCTTCCTGTCCTATGCGACCAACCTGCTGATCTTCGCCGGTGGCCGCGTGGTGCTGGGCAAGGCGCCGGTACTGCAGGAAGGCGTGGACAGCCACCTGGGCAACTACACCGACCCGCTGCCGCAGGCGCTGGTGTTGACCGCGATCGTGATCGCCTTCGCGATGACCGCGGTGAGCATCGTGCTGGCCATGCGCAGCCGCAGCGACAACCACAGCGACCATGTGGACGCCCACGAGCCGGATGACGACCTGCAGGATGAGCGCGTGCCGCCACGCCAGGGCGAGGACCGCGCATGAACCATCTGGTGATCCTGCCGATCCTGATTCCGCTGCTGGGTGCGGCACTGTCGCTGTTCGTCGAACACCGCCGCTATGGCCCCAGGGTGCAGCGCGCGGTGGCCTGGACCGCGCTGTCGGCGCTGGCGCTGGCGGTGGGCCTGCTGTTTACCACCACCGCCAGTGGTGAGATCAGCGTCTACCTGCTGGGCGACTGGCCGTCGCGGCTGGGCATCGCGCTGGTGGCCGACCGGCTGTCGGCGTGGATGCTGCTGACCACCCTGCTGCTGGCCATTCCCTGCCTGCTGCACGCCTGTTCGGGCTGGGACCGCCGCGCACCGCACTTCCATGCGCTGTTCCAGTTCCAGCTGGTCGGCCTCAACGGTGCGTTCCTGACCGGCGACATCTTCAACCTGTTCGTGTTCTTCGAGGTGATGCTGATCGCCTCCTACGGCCTGCTGCTCAGTGGTGGCCGCGGCCTGCGCATGCGCATCGGCCTGCACTACGTGGTGTTCAACGTCACCGCCTCGACCCTGTTCCTGATCGCGCTGGGCCTGCTGTACGCCACGCTGGGTTCGCTGAACATGGCCGAGCTGTCGCAGCGCATCGCCGAGGTACCGCCGGCGCAGCTGACCCTGGTGAAGGCGACGATGGGCCTGTTGCTGCTGGTGTTCTGCGCCAAGGCCGCCCTGATGCCGCTGTACCTGTGGCTGCCGGAAGCTTATTCGCGCGCACCGGCGGCGGTGGCTGCGCTGTTCGCGATCATGACCAAGGTCGGCCTGTACTCGGTGCTGCGCATCCAGATGCTGTGGTTCGGCGACGATGCCGGCGCGATGGCCGGCTACGGCCGTGACTGGCTGCTGTGGGCCGGTGTGGCGACGCTGGTGCTGGGCGGCCTGGGCGCCCTCGCCGCGACCCGCCTGCGCGTGCTGATCTCCTACCTGGTGATCGTGTCGGCAGCCACGCTGTTCATCGCCTTCTCGGTGGGCACGCCGCAGGTGCTGTCGGCCGGCCTGTACTACCTGCCGCACAGCAGCTTCGTCGCCGCCGCGCTGTTCCTGATCGCCGACCTGATCCGCCGTCGTCGCGGCGGTGCCAGCGACCGCAAGGAAGTGGTCGCGCCGATGCCGGGCAAGGAGACACCCGCCGTGCTGTTCCTGATCGGCGCGGTGTCGGTGGCCGGCCTGCCACCGCTGTCCGGTTTCCTGGCCAAGGCCGCACTGCTGGCCGGCATGCCGGCGCAGTACACCGCTCCGGTCTGGACCGCGGTGCTGGTCAGCAGCCTGCTGGTGATCATGGGCCTGACCCGCGGCGGCATCCGCCTGTTCTGGCGCGTGCCGCCTGTCGATCCGGAGGCACCGAAGCCGCGCAAGGCTCCTCTGCGCCGGGTGGAGCTCTACGCCGCCTGCCTGTTGCTGGCCTACGGCATCGGGATGACGCTGGCCGCTGCACCGTTGATGCGCTACACCGACGCCACCGCCGCACAGCTGCTGCAACCCAGCGAGTACGTGCAGCAGCTGCGCGCGACCGCACCGGAGATCCGCCAGCCATGACCGCCCAGCGCTCCCTGTTCCGTCGCCTGATTCCCTCGCCGATGCTCAGCATCATGGTGGTGGCATTCTGGCTGCTGATGTCCGACAGCTTCACCCTCGGCCAGATCGTGCTGGGGCTGGTGCTGGGCGTGGTGGTGCCGCTGTTCGCCGCACGCCTGGACCGCGAGTTCGCGCGCATCGGCACGTTGCGGCCGCTGCCCAAGCTGGTATGCGTGACCCTGTGGGACATCCTGATGTCCAACATCCGCGTGGCCCTGCAGGTGCTGGGCCCGGAGAAGAAGATTCACCCCGGTTTCATCTGGCTGCCGCTGGACATCGCCAACATCCACGGCATCGCGGCGCTGACCAGCATGATCACGCTGACCCCGGGCACGGTCTCGGCCGCGCTCAGCGACGACCGCAAGTTCCTGCTGGTGCACGTGCTGCACCTGGAGGACCCACAGGACCTGATCGATACGATCAAGCGCCGCTACGAGGCGCCGTTGATGGAGATCTTCCCATGACTGGATTCCAGATCATCCAGACCACGCTGGTGGTGTGCATGCACGTGGTCGGCCTGGCCATGCTGCTGGCCACCTGGCGCCTGCTGCGCGGACCGACCGTGCCCGACCGCATCCTCGCACTGGACACGTTGTCGGTGACCGCCATTGCCGAGCTGATGCTGTTCGGCATGTACCTCAACTCCGCGATCTACTTCGAAGCCGCACTGGTCATCGCCATGCTCGGCTTCGGCAGCACCGTGGTGCTGAGCAAGTTCGTGCTGCGCCGGGACATCGTCGAATGATCACCGCGATCCAGATCGGCCTGTCGATCCTGCTGCTGTTCGGCTGCTTCTTCATCCTGGTCGGCGCACTGGGGCTGGTGAAGCTGTCCACGTTCTTCAAGCGCCTGCACGCGCCGACCAAGGCCAGCACGCTGGGCGTGGGCTGCGTGCTGGTGTGCTCGGTCTGCTACCACATCTTCCTGGGCCAGGACCCGCAGCCGCGCGAGCTGCTGATCACCGTATTCCTGTTCATCACCGCGCCGATCAGCGCCCACATGATGGCCAAGGCGGCGCTGTCGCTGCTGATGGAAACCCGTCCCAGCCTGCCGGGCAACGAGCCGGCTGCCGAGGAACAGCTTCCGCCGCCGGAACCGGCGCGGGAAGAGGAAGCCACACAGAACCGGTAGTGCCGGCCGCTGGCCGGCAGTGGCAAGGGTTCCGTCAGAGGCAGTGAGGTTGCCGGCCAGCGGCCGGAACTACCTCATGCCGCGCCGACCAGCAGCAGCTCCAGCACGAACCAGCCGGCGAACGCGACCAGCAGGATTCCGCCCTCACTGCGGCTGATCTTCAGATCGCCACGCAGCATCGGGTACAGCACCAGGGCGAACGCCAGCAGTGCCGGCAGTTCCAGGCGCACGAACGAGGCCGGCAACGCCAACGGCTGCAACACCGCCATCGCCCCGATCACCAGCAGCAGGTTGACCACGCTGGAGCCCAGCACGTGGCCAAGCACCATGTCGCCGTGGCCGCGACGCGCGGCAGCAATTGCGGTTGCCACCTCCGGCAGTGCGGTGCCGATCGCCACCGGCAGCAGGCCGACCAGCAGCGGTGTCCAGCCCAGCGCGGCACCGAAGTCAGCGGCGGCGCCCACGACCAGGCGCGCGCCCCAGTACAGCGTCAGCGCTGCGATCAGCACCCGCAGCACGTTCAACGGCAGGCTGGTGCGGCTCAGGGCGGACTCGGCGATGGCCGCCTGCACCTCGGCACGCTCAACGCGGCCGCGGCGCAGCAGCAGCACCTGCATGACGATGAAGCCTGCCACCAGCACGCCGCCTTCCCAGCGCGCCAGGCGACCATCCAGCCCGAACAGGACCAGCAGCACGCCGGCCACCAGCAGCGACCACCACAGCACCGTCTGCAGGCGCGCGCGCAGCAACAGGGGCGCGGCGATGGCTGCCACCGCCAGGGTGAAGCCCAGGTTGACGATGCTGCTGCCCACGGCATTGCCCAGTGCCAGCTCCGGTTGGCCGACCGCCAGCGCGCGCGCATTGACCGCCAGTTCCGGCAACGAGGTGGTCACCCCGAGCAGCAGCAGCCCGGCAGTGAACGGGCTGGCCCCGAAGCGCTGGGCCAGGCCGGACACGGCCTTGACGATGGAATCCCCGCCCAGCGCCAGCAACAGCAGGCCGAGCAGGAACCAGGCAATGGCAATGGCGATCATCGAGCACTCCCCAGCAGTGGTGGCGCGATTCTACGCTTGGCCCGAGCGCATGGCTGGGCGGTGGATCAAGGATCAGCCACAGCCTTCGGCGTAATCGACCTGCGGGGTCTGGCCGACGCGCCAGGCGCTGACCCGACCATCGGCGCCGAGCGCGAAGTCGATGACCGCCCCGCCTTCCTGCGCTGGCCGCACGCGCAGGTGCTGCGCTTTCTCGTCGTACTTGTCAGGACCGACGTCCGCGCGCTCTGGGTACAGCACCTGCAGCTCGCCCAGGGTCATGCCGACCTTGCCGCCGCCCGGAGCGACGATCGCCGCACTGCGCACGTCATAGCGCACCAGCTTGCGTGCCTCGATCATCAGGCGAGGGTCTTCGGCGCCCTGCGGACGCAGGAAGTAGCAGCCGTCGTTGCTGTCGTCGGCCGGCAGGGGCTTGCCATTGGCGTCGGTGCCCAGTCCTTGCAGCGGCGTGCCGAAGCCGCTGCGGACCTCGGCGATGCCGGCGCCCAGCGTTGCACCGCCGAAGCCGTCCAGGCGCGCTGGACTGTCCTTGCGGAGGTCGTTGGCCGGGCGGGCGGCCAGGTCGGGATCCGCCGACTGCGCGGGCCCGGTCGCCGAGGCGGTTTCGGCCGGGGTGTCGCTGCCACTGCCGGCCGCCCCCTGCTTGTCGGGGCCAGCACTGCAGGCGGTGAGCGAAAGGAGTAACAGACCAGCAAGCGGAAGGTGCTTCATCGGTGCGGTTCCCTGGCACGAAGATGGCTGCACGCTAGCCCATCCCGTGTGCAGGCGCTGCATTGTCATCGCGGTTTCATCGCCTTCGTTCAGGCTCGGCGTGCACCGACTTGGCTGTCCCTTCCATGCAACCGCGCAAGACCGAACTCGCCCGAACCGCGCTGCAGGCCCATCGCGCGCCGCTGGACATGCGCCAGCGCCGGCTGCTGATCCTGTGCGACGGCCAGCGCAGCATCGCCGACCTGACCGGCCTGCTCGGCCAGGACGCGCCCGCCATGGTCATCCAGCTGGTGCAGGCCGGCTACCTGAGCACCGGTACCGGCGCCACAGCCGCACCGCCACCACCCGCAGACGCGGCAGCACCGGCACCCACCACGCCGGCGGCGGCACCGGCTGCACCCGCAACCGGCAGCGAGCGCCGCCGCTCGCTGGTGGCCGCGCGCATCTATGTACTGGGCATCCTGGAAATGCAGCGCCACCCGCAGGCGGCGGCGCTGTTCCGCGACCTGCAGCAGGCGCGCGCCGAAAGTGAAGTGCTGCAGGTGCTGCACTCGGCGATGCAGATGCTGCCCGGGCTGACCTCGGAGGGTTATTGCCAGCGTGTGCGGCAACGCCTGCTGGAAGCGCTGCCGCTGGAGCATTGCGACGCGTTCACCGAGGCCGCCTGAAGAAAAAGGGGACGGAGGGGATTAAGTCGTTTCAGGCACACGTGTGCTGATTGCGGCTTAATCCCCTCCGTCCCCTTTTTCGGGTCAGCGGTAGTTGTTGCGCAGGCCGTTCCAGCACTGCTGGTAATCGCCCTGGCGATGGCCGGCGGCCAGCGCCTGCGCGGTCGGGCGGATCACCGCGCGGGTCTCGAACATGAAGGCCATCGTGTCCTTGATCACATCGGCCTTGGACAGATCGGCATTGGAGGCCTTGTCGAAGGTCGGCGCATCCGGGCCATGACCGCTCATGCAGTTGTGCAGCGATGCGCCACCCGGCACGAAGCCTTCGGCCTTGGCGTCGTAGGCGCCATGCACCAGGCCCATGAACTCGCTGGCGATGTTGCGGTGGAACCACGGCGGGCGGAACGTGTTCTGCGCCACCAGCCAGCGCGGCGGGAAGATCGCAAAGTCCATGTTGCTGGTGCCGGGTGTGTCGCTGGGCGAATGCAGCACCAGGAAGATCGACGGGTCCGGATGGTCGTAGCTGATCGAACCGATGGTGTTGAAGCGACGCAGGTCGTAGCGGTACGGCGCGTAATTGCCGTGCCAGGCCACCACGTCCAGCGGCGAATGGTCGATCGGCGCGCGCCACAGGCGGCCCTCGAACTTGGCGATCAGTTCGAAATCGCCATCGACATCCTCGAACGCCGCGTGCGGGGTCTCGAAGTCACGCGGGTTGGCCAGGCCGTTGGAACCGATCGGGCCAAGGTCGGGCAGCTTCAGCAGCGCGCCGTAGTTCTCGCAGATGTAGCCGCGGCTCGGGCCATCGGGAAGTTCCACGCGGAACCGCACGCCGCGCGGGATCACCGCGATCTGCTGCGGCTCGATCTCGATCACGCCCAGCTCGGTCAGCAGGCGCAGTGCGCCCAGCTGAGGCACGATCAGCAGTTCACCGTCGGCGTCGTAGAAGTAGCGGCCGACCATGTCGCGGTTGGCAGCGTAAAGGTGGATGCCCACGCCGGCATGCGCGTCGGGCGAGCCGTTGCCACCCATCGTGTACAGGCCTTCGACAAAGTCGGTCGGCAGCTCCGGCAACGGCAGCGGGCTCCAGCGCAGCTGGTTCGGTGAAGCCGGCTGTGCGCCGAAATCACACTGCAGCTGCGACTGCGCGAACGGAGTGAACTCGCCATGGGTCACCGCCGGGCGGATCCGGTACAGCCAGCTGCGGCGATTGCTGCCGCGCGGCGCGGTGAAGGCGGTGCCGGTCAGCTGTTCGGCGTACAGGCCGTGGGCCACCTTCTGCGGTGAGTTCTGCCCGACCGGCAGCGCGCCGGCGACGGCCTCGGTGGCGAATTCGTTGCCGAAGCCGGACTGGTAGCCGCGGGCGGTGATGGCGGGGGACATGGGAACTCCAGAGATTGCCGGCCAGCGGCCGGCACTACCATTCGGACAGGCAATGCCGACGGGACGCCGACATTGCCTGCGGACCTTACAGCACGCCGCGGCGGATCTGGTCGCGCTCGATGCTTTCAAACAGCGCGGTGAAGTTGCCTTCGCCGAAGCCTTCGTTGCCCTTGCGCTGGATGATCTCGAAGAAGATCGGGCCAATGCAGTTCTGGGTGAAGATCTGCAGCAGCTTGCGCTGGTGGGTTTCCGGATCGGCGTCGATCAGGATCTTGTTCCTGGCCAGGCGCGCCACGTCTTCACCGTGGTTCGGCACGCGCTGGTCGATCACGTCGAAATAGGTTTCCGGCGTGTCGAGGAAATCCACGCCCTGCGCGCGCATCGCTTCGACGGTCTCGTAGATGTTCTCGGTGAAGCAGGCGATGTGCTGGATGCCCTCGCCCTTGTATGCGTCCAGGTACTCGTTGATCTGGCTCTTCGGGTCGGACGATTCGTTCAGCGGGATGCGCACGATGCCGTCCGGTGCGGTCATCGCCTTGGACACCAGGCCGGTCTTCAGGCCCTTGATGTCGAAGTAGCGGATCTCGCGGAAGTTGAACAGGCGCTCGTAGTAGTCCGACCACTGCTGCATGTTGCCGAAGTACAGGTTGTGGGTCAGGTGGTCGATGAAGGTCAGGCCGAAGCCGAACGGGTGCAGGTCGGCCCCTGCGATCGGCTCGTAGTCGCCGTCGTAGATGCTGCCGGCGCTGCCATAGCGGTCGACCAGGTAAAGCATGCAGTCGCCGATGCCCTTGATGACCGGCGCGCTGACCGCCTTGCTGTCCGGCTTGAAGGCGATGGCTTCGGCGCCGTTGCCCAGCGCGGTCTGGTAGACCTCCTGGCCCGGCTTCTTGAAGCGGATGGCAAAGCCACAGGCGCACGGGCCGTGCTTTTCGGCGAAGTCGGCGGCGAACGAATCGGGGTCTTCGTTGACCAGGAAGTTGACGTCGCCCTGGCGATAGACGGTAATCGGACGCTGCTTGTGCTTGAGCACCGCGCTGAAGCCCATCTTCCGGAAGTACTCGTGCAGCTCCTGGCCACGGCCGGCCGGGGCGGCGAATTCGACGAACTCGAAGCCGTCGATGCCCATCGGGTTCTCGAAGGTGGTGACCTGCATGCCGGGGTTGGGATGCGAGGCGGTCGGGACTGCGGTATTCATGGCGTGGCTCCGAATCGGTACCGCATCGGTACAAACCAGGTGCGGGCAGGTAGGGACCCGGCGAGAATGCAGGGTCTGGACCCACCCCTTATAGTTACACTTGAAACCACCAGCAAGGTGCACCGCAACATGAGCCCCGCCGATCCCGTTTCGACCCGCCTGCGTGCCTCGCACGTCCTGCTCGACCTGGAACAGTTCCTGCCGTACCGGCTGAGCGTGCTGTCCAACCGGGTCAGCGGCAACATCGCCAAGCTGTACGGCGATCGTTACGGTCTGGCGATCCCCGAGTGGCGGGTCATCACCATCCTGGCGCTGTACCCGGGCTCCTCGGCCAGCGAGGTCTCCGACCGCACGGCGATGGACAAGGTGGCGGTCAGCCGCGCCGTGGCCCGCCTGCTGGAGCGCGGCTTCATCAAGCGCGAGACCCACGGCGACGATCGCCGCCGCTCGGTGCTGGCGCTGTCGGCCGCCGGTTTCGAGGTGTACGAGACCATCGCGCCGATGGTGATCGAGATCACCCGCAAGCTGATGTCGGTGCTGAGCGAAGAGGAAGAGCAGGTGCTGGAAAAGCTGATCCTGCGCCTGGCCGGCGAAGGCCTGGAGCGGATGGGCGAAGGCGTCTAGAAGAAAAGGGGACGGAGGGGATTAAGTCGCATCAGGCACGCCTGTGCTGATTGCGGCTTAATCCCCTCCGTCCCCTTTTTTCAGCTGAGGTGCTTGCGGCGTGCGTGGATCCACGGCACGGCCAGTGCTGCGATGGCGCCGCCGGCGAAGCCCAGCGAGGCGGCCACCGTCGCTGCTTCGACCGCCCCCGGCAGCGCCAGCGCCGCCGCCACCAGCAGCAGCGACGGCAGGCCGACGAAGGTGCCCAGGAAGAAGTGCCAGCGCGGTGACCAGGTGTTGAGCTGGAGCAGGCTGACCGGCTGCCAGGCGTCAGAGGCGGCGTCCTCGGCGATCTTCGCCACGGCCTTGGCCAGGTCCACTTCCGGCAGCGCGCGCCCCAGGCGGGCGGTCGCCAGCAGCTCGGCCACCGCTTCCACCGGCGGGAAGCTGGACGGCCACGCAACCGGCGCCGGCACGCCGTAGGCGCTCAGCAGCGGCACGCTCAACCACGGCGCCACCAGCGGGCGCATGCGGCGGCGCCCGTGCACGCACCAGATCTGCGGCTGGCCGTGCGCAGTGACGCTGTACAGCGCCAGTTCGTTGGCCGGCGGATAGCCGAGCATGGTCACCCGCGCGGCCAGGCTGTCCTGGCCCATCGCGCGCAGGAAGCCGGGGCGGCTGCGACCTTCCTGCATCCACGCCAGGCCCAGTGCGCCCACCAGATACGCCTCGGCGACATCCTTGCTGCCGGCCGTGGCGCGCTCGTCACTGGCCAGATACCACGCCAGTGATTTCGGTTCGGCCACATCGTCCAGGCCCCAGCGGCTGTCGTCACCCAACACATGGCGCACCGGCAGTCGCGCGGGGGCGGTCTCGCCACGCTCGCCGGTCTGCAGGAAGGGCAGCACGCCCTGGATGAAGGTGGACAGCTCGATCGCGCGCGCGCCGTGGCCCGGCCATTCGGGCGGCAGCAGCCCGGCCAGCTGGCCTTCGGCGGCCAGCGCATCAAGCCGGGACTTCTGCTCGACCAGCTTCTGCACCGCCCCCTTCAGCACCACGTTGTCGGGCAGCGCGATCTGCGGCAGGCGATGGCGTGGCGGCGCCAGTTCAACGGCGTCCTCGCCGGTGCCCGCGTCGTCCAGCAGGGCCTCCTGCGCTGGCAGGGTCACGCCCTCGCCTGCCCCACCCTCGGCCAGGTCGCTGGCGGGTTCGGGCAATCGTTCGGCGTGGTCGCTGTGCATGGGCGTTCCGGAAGGTTGCATCGACGGGATGTCGACTGAGGTCCTTGCCGGTAACGGCGTGCTCACGGTGAAGTTGAGACGCCGATTCAGAGAGTGTGACGGTGCGCGCAGTAGATCCGCGCCAGGCGTGGATGCGCCTCAGTGCCGACCAACGGTCGGCACCCACCGGGGTGGGCGGTCAGCGGTCGGCACCCACCAGAGCATGCCGGCCAGCGGCCGGCACTACCCTATTCCGGTTTGTCAGGCGCCCACTGCTTGAGGAAGGCACTCACCCGCGCAGGCTGGAACGCCTCGCCCCTGCGCAGCTCGCCGGTGGCCTGCGATACCAGCAGGCCGCCATCTGCATCGAGCACCAGCAGGTACGGGTAGTCGCGCGCCATCACCGGGTACTGGGCGAAGAAGGCGGTGTTGGGCTGCTCGTCGCTGGCGTTGACCTTCACCCACACGTAGTGGGCATCGCGGAAGCGACGCAGGTCGCCGTTGCCTTCCACCACGTCGTCCAGCGCCCGGCAGCGCTCACAGGCGGCGTTGCCGACCTCCAGCAGGATCCGCTTCTTGCCACGCTGGGCTTCCACCTTGGCGGTGGCCAGGTCGTCGGCGGGGTTGCGGGCCGGGTCGAACTGCGCGCCGAGCCCGGCGATGGCGGCGATGTCCGCCGCCACCGGGGTGTTGCCCGAGGCCACCGGTTCGCTGGGGTCAGCAACCGGTGGCTCGGTGGGTCGGGTATCCAGGGGCTGCGTGGGCTCGGCGGCGGCAGGCGGTTGCGGTTGCGAACAGGCGCCGATCAGCGCCGCACAGACCACCACCATTGCACCACCGAGCTTGCTGCGCATGCCTTCTACCCTCTCATCATTACTTGACGCCGTGCATCAGCTTGTTGATCAGCGGGGCGATCAGGAACAGCACCACGCCGGAGCCGATCAGGGCCCAGAACCCGAAGGTATACCCCTTCAGGGCCGACTCGACCGTCATGCCGCCTTCACCACTGACCACGCCGGCGAAGATGCCCGACAGGTTGTTGCCGATGCCGGTGGACAGGAACCAGCCACCCATGCCGAAGCCGACCAGGCGCACCGGGGCCAGCTTGGTCACCATCGACAGGCCGATCGGCGACAGGCACAGCTCACCCACCGACTGGATGACGTAGACCATGAACAGGGTCCAGAACGGGATCTTGCCGTCCACGACCATCTGCGACAGGGCGAACATCAGCAGCGCGAAGGCGGCGCCGTTGAACAGCAGGCCCAGGCCGAACTTGCGCGGGATGGACGGATTGGCGCGGCCCATGGCCACCCAGATCCAGGCAATGACCGGGGCCAGGGTGATGATCGCCACCGAGTTGACCGACTGGAACCACGCGGTCGGGAAGGTCCAGTCACCGAACTGGCGGTTGACGATGTTCTCGGCCAGGAAGGTGAACGAGCTGCCGGCCTGTTCGAAGAACATCCAGAACATCACGTTGAAGGCGAAGATGATCAGCATGGCGATCACGCGGTCGCGCTGCACCTTGCCTTCGCGGACGCCCTCGACCAGCAGCAGGATGGCCAGCGCGGTGAACATCGCACCCAGGATCCAGGCCAGCGCGGTGGCGCCGGTAGCCAGCAGGAAGTACGCCACCGGGATGGCGACCACGGCACCGGCCAGCACCATGATGATGCGGCCGAAGCCTTCAGCGCCGGCCGGCGGTGCACCGATGCCCTTCAGGCCGGCGCGACCGATGTAGAACCACACCAGCGAGATCAGCATGCCCACGCCCGAGGCGATGAACACGACCTTGTAGGACGGCATCGCGTCGGTACCGAACACCTTGCGGGCCAGGTACTCGGTCAGCACCGGGGCGATCATCGCGCCGATGTTGATGCCCATGTAGAAGATGGTGAAGCCGGAGTCGCGGCGCTCGTCCTTCAGGCCGTACAGCTTGCCGACCATGGTCGAGATGTTGGGCTTGAACAGGCCGTTGCCTACGATGATCGTGGCCAGGCCAAGCTTGAAGATGTGCTCCTGCGGCAGCGAGATCATGAACAGGCCGGCGGCCATGATGATCGCGCCGGTCAGGATCGAGCGCTGGTAGCCCAGTACCCGGTCGGCCACGTAGCCACCGAAGATCGCCGCGGCGTATACCAGGGCCAGGTAGGCGCCATAGATGCGGCTGGCGTCGCCTTCACCGGCAGCGCTGCCGTTGTAGAACTGGGCGACGATGTACAGCACCAACGCCCAGCGGATGCCGTAGAACGCAAAGCGCTCCCAGAACTCGGTCATGAACAGCATCCACAACGGGCGCGGGTGGCCCAGCGTGGTCTTGAAGTCCGGCAGCGCCGGCTCTGGGGTGTTCGCAGTGGCGTTTACGCTCATGCGGATTTCCTGGTTCGGTGGATGACGAGCACGTCCGCTGTGCAGTTGGAGCAACGCGCGAGGATCACCGACTTCTGCCGTTCACGTCAAATACACGCCGTTTGAGGCAGGTGCCAGCCTGCTCGCTGAACTTGCATCTGAAACGATCCAGCCAATGGCCGGGGTCCAAGCTGAATGGGGGTCAGCCCAGTTCTGCCGGGGGTGCCGCCTGCAGGCTGGTGCGCACCTGGAACAGTTCGGGGAAGAAGGTCAGCTCCAGCGCCTTGGCCAGGAAGCCCACGCCGGACGAGCCGCCGGTGCCGCGCTTGAAGCCGATCACGCGCATCACCGTGCGCATGTGTCGGAATCGCCACAGCTGGAAGGCGGTCTCCAGGTCCACCAGGTCCTCGCACAGCGCGTACTCGCGCCAGTAGCGGTCGGTGTCCTGGTAGATGCGCTCGAAGACCGGCTGCAGCGCGTCGTCAGCCACGTGCGGCTGGGTCCAGTCGTGGGATTCGTACACCGCCGGCACGGCATGGCCGAAGCGGGCCAGGTACTTCAGGAATTCCTCGTACAGGCTCGGCGCCTCCAGCACGATGCGCAGCTGCGCCTGCCCGGCCGGGTCGTGCTCGAACACCTGCAGCATCTGCGCGTTCTTGTTGCCCAGCAGGAACTCGATGTAGCGGTACTGCAGCGACTGGAAGCCCGAAGACGGGCCCAGCACGTCGCGGAAACCCATGTATTCGGACGGGGTCAGCGTTTCCAGCACCGACCACTGCTCGGTGAGCTGGCGCAGCACCTGCTTGCTGCGCGCCAGCACCTTGCGGCACTGCCAGACTTCATCGCGCTGCAGGAAGCCGATCGCCGCACGCAGTTCGTGGCCGAGCAGCTTCAGCCACAGCTCCGAGGTCTGGTGCTGGATGATGAAGAGCATCTCATCGTGGTGCGGCGGGTTGGACAGCGGCTGCTGCGCGCTGAGCAGCTGGTCCAGCCGCAGGTAGCCGCCGTAGGTCAGGCGTCCCTGCAGGTCGGTGTGGATGCCGGCTTCGAGATCGCGTTGGTTGTTGTCGACAGACATGGGCGGGACCAGATCGGGGGCGGCAAGGGTAGCGCGTTGCCGCCGCGCTGGCAGCCGCCGGGTCCATACCGGGGCGTGCGGTGCCCCGTGGAGCATTGGCCGATGCGGGGCCTGCGCGTGGAACCGATCGGGTCGTTGCGCCAGCGGTCAGCCAGAGGCGTATTCTGATGCTTTGCAGCAACGACTGAATACGTTGTTGTTATTGGCCCCCCACCCGCCGGCAGGGGTAAAACAGGGCGTTGCCGTGTTGCGGCGCAGGAAGGCTATTCCGTACGCGTTCCTTAACATGGCGATTCATATCATTTGTAACTTCTCTGTCGAAGGTGCAGTACGCAATGACGGTTGCCGCTGAATTCAAGATCGAATACCTGCAGTACCTGGATACGGACGGCAAACTCGTCCGCGATGACCTGCCCGCGTCGCTGCGCGACCCCCAGGTCCTGGTACCGCTGTTCAAGCAGATGCTGTTCGTACGTACGTTCGACAGCAAATCCATCGCACTGCAGCGCACCGGCAAGCTGGGCACCTATGCCGCCTGCCTGGGCCACGAAGCCGCGCACGTGGGTATCGGCGCGGCGATGCAGAAGGACGACGTGTTCGCGCCTTCATACCGCGAGTATGGCGCGATGTTCATGCGTGGCGTGCGCCCGCACGACGTGCTGATGTACTGGGGCGGCGACGAACGCGGCAACGATTACGGCGGCAACGCGGCCAAGGACTTCCCGTTCTGCGTGCCGATCTCCACCCAGTGCCTGCATGCCGCAGGCGCCGCGCTGAAGTTCAAGCTCAACAAGGAACCGCAGATCGCCGTGGCGGTGTGCGGCGACGGCGGCAGCTCCAAGACCGACTTCTACGCGGCACTGAATTCGGCCGGCGCCTACAAGCTCCCGCTGATCCTGTGCATCGTCAACAACGGCTGGGCCATCTCGGTCCCGCGTTCGGCCCAGACCGGTGCCGAAACGCTGGCGCAGAAGGGCCTGGCTGGCGGCCTGCACTGCCTGCAGGTGGACGGCAACGACCTGATCGCCGTGCTGGCTGCCATGGAGCAGGCGCGCGAACGTGCGCTGGCCGGCGACGGTGGCACCGTGCTGGAACTGATGACTTACCGCCTGTCCGACCACACCACCGCCGATGACGCGCGCCGCTACCGCGACGACGCCGAAGTGAAGGATGCCTGGCAGCGCGAGCCGATGCTGCGCCTGCGCAAGTACCTGATCAACGCCGGTGCGTGGAGCGAGGATGAGGAAAGCGCCTGGGTCGCCGAGTGCGGCAAGCGCGTGGACGAGGAAGTGAACCTGTACCTCAACACGCCGGTGCAGCCGGTCGAGGCGATGTTCGACTTCCTGTATGCCGATCCGCCGCCGGACCTGCTGGCCCAGCGTGCCCAGGCGATCGCCCTGGAGAAGCGCCATGGATGAGATCAAGAACGGCGCGCCCGGCGCGCACACCAACGCCGCCGACAGCGCTGCGGTCGCGCGCGGAGAAGAGAGCATGACCACCACCCCGATCACCCTCATCGAAGCCATCACCCAGGCGCTGGCCTGGGAGCTGGAACACGACCCGTCGGTGCTGGTGCTGGGCGAGGACGTGGGCGTCAACGGCGGCGTGTTCCGCGCCACCGCCGGGCTGCAGCAGCGCTTCGGCTCGGACCGCATCCTCGATACCCCGCTGGACGAAACCACCATCGCCGGCCTGACCATCGGCCTGGCCGCACAGGGCATGAAGCCGGTGGCCGAAGCCCAGTTCGACGGCTTCATGTACCCGATGGTCGACCATATCGTCTGCCACGCGGCACGCCTGCGTTACCGCACGCGTGGCCGCCTGCACTGCCCGATGGTGCTGCGCGTGCCGTGGGGCGGTGGCATCCGCGCGCCGGAACACCACAGCGAAGCCAACGAGGCGATCTTCACCAACGTGCCGGGCCTGCGCGTGGTGCTGCCGTCGTCGCCGCAGCGTGCCTATGGCCTGCTGCTGGCCGCGATCCGTGAGCCGGATCCGGTGATCTACATGGAGCCCAAGCGCATCTACCGCCAGTACAAGGAAGTGGTCGTCAACGACGGCGAAGCCTTGCCGCTGGACGTCTGCTTCGTGCTGCGCGACGGCACCGACGTGACCCTGGTGACCTGGGGCGCGCAGGTGAAGGAAGCGCTGGAAGCGGCGGACAAGCTGGCCGGCGAAGGCATCAGTGCCGAAGTCATCGACGTGGCCACGCTGCGTCCGCTGGACTTCGCCACCATCGCCGAATCGGTGGCCAAGACCGGCCGCTGCGTGATCGTGCAGGAGGCCCCGAAGACCGCGGGCTTCGGCGCCGAGATCGCCGCGCGCCTGGCCGAGGAATCGATCTACGACCTGCTGGCACCGGTCGAGCGCGTCACTGGCTACGACACCCACATTCCGCTGTTCCGCCTGGAAATGAAGTACCTGCCGAGCGTTGAGCGGATCGTGGCTGCGGCCAAGCGCGCGGTGGCGGCCGGCTGACATGCGGGCCCGCCTTCTGGGGGCTTACCGCAGCCAGTATCCCAACCCGCTCCGGTTCCGCACCGGCCAGATCGTCGAAGTAGGTGTCCGTGACGAGGAATGGCCGGCGTTTGCCTGGGTACGCACCAACGATGGGCGCGCTGGATGGGCGCCCATCGCCTGGTTGCAGCTGCTGGACGAGGGTCGCGCCGAAGCGCTGTGCGACTACGACGCCCGCGAGCTGGATGTGGAAAGCGGCGAGATGGTGAAGCTTCATCACGAACACGGCGGGTGGTGGTGGTCCGAGCGCGCCAATGGCGCGACGGGCTGGCTGCCGGCCCGCGAACTGGAACTGCTGGAAGAGAACTGCAAATGAGCCAGACCAAGAACTTCAACCTGCCCGACCTGGGCGAAGGCCTGCCGGACGCGACCATCGTCGAGTGGTTCGTCAAGGAAGGCGATGTGATCAAGCTGGACGAGCCGCTGGTGTCGATGGAGACCGCCAAGGCCGTGGTGGAAGTGCCCTCGCCGTTCTCCGGCAAGGTGCTGAAGCTGTCCGGCGGCGCCGGCGACATCATCCCGACCGGCTCGGTGCTGGCCAGCTTCGAACTGGACCCGAACCTGCCGCAGCGAGCCGATGGCCAGGACACCGGCCACAGCCATGGCCACGCTGCACCGGCGGCCGCACCGACCCCGCCGCCGCTGCCGGCTGCGGCCGCTCCGGTTGCCGCCGAGGAGGCCAAGCCCGCCGCGGCCGAGCGCGATGACGCCGGTACCGTGGTCGGCGCGATGCAGAGCTCCAATGCCGTGCATGCCGAACAGGCGCTGGCCGTCGGTGGCGTCAAGGCCGTGCCGGCCGTGCGTGCGATGGCGCGCAAGCTGGGCGTGGACCTGAGCCGCGTGGCCGCTACCGGCACCGATGGCGCGGTCACCATGGCCGACGTCAAGCAGGCTGCCGCCAACGGCAGCGCCAAGCTCGGCGCTGCTCCGGCACCGGTTGCCGCTGCTGCCTATGCCGCGCCGGCCCCGGCGCAGGTGTCTGCCCCGGTGCAGAGCGAAGCCCGCACCCCGCTGTCCGCCGCCGGCAAGCCGATGCGTACCCAGCCGCCGGGCGTGGTCGCCAAGGGCCAGCCGGAACCGCTGAAGGGCGTGCGCCGCAACATGGCACGCGTGATGGCCGATGCGCACAGCAAGGTCGTGCCGACCACGCTGAACGACGACGCCGACATCCACGCCTGGCTGCCGGGCAACGACGTCACCGCGCGCCTGGTGCGTTCGATCGTGGTCGCCGCGCAGAAGGTGCCGGCGATGAACGCCTGGTTCGACGGTGAAGCGCTGACCCGTACCCTGCACGCGCAGGTGGACATCGGCATCGCCGTGGACACCGACGACGGCCTGTTCGTGCCGGCCCTGCGCAACGCCGACATGCTCGACGCACGCGGCATCCGCGAAGGCGTCAACCGCCTGCGCGAGCAGGTGGAATCGCGTTCGATCGCGGCGTCGGAACTGAGTGGCTACACCATCTCGCTGTCCAACTTCGGCATGTTCGCCGGCCGCTACGCGACCCCGGTCGTGGTGCCGCCGTGCGTGGCCATCGTCGGTGCCGGCCGTGCCCGCCACCAGATGACCCCGGTGATGGGCGGCGTGGAAGCGCACAAGGTGATCCCGCTGTCGGTCACCTTCGACCACCGCGCAGCCACGGGTGGTGAAGCTGCCCGCTTCCTGCGCGCGATGATGGACGACCTGGCACTGGCCAGCTGATCGGCCACCTGACCGGTGGGTGCCAACCGTTGGTTGGCACATGACTTGGAGAGAACGCCGGGCATTGCCCGGCGTTTTTTTTCCGGCATCCACGCATGGCGTGGATCTACACAATGCGGGCGATCAATCGCGCGCGACCATGCCTTCGGCGCGGCTGTACACACGCAGCCGGTGGCCATCAGGGTCGGCACCGACGAAGGTGTGGCCGAACTCCAGCGTCACCGGCGACTGCAGGATCTGCACGCCGAGCCCACGCCACGCATCGTGCATCTGCTGCACGGCCTCGGGGTTTGCGACCACCATCGCCAGTTCGGCGGCGCCTGCCTGCGCAGACACCGGCGGTTGCACGTCATCGCGTTGCCACAGGCCGAGTGCGGCGCCATCGCCGAGCAGGAACAGGGCGAAGCCAGGCGACTGCTCGACCGGCGGTTTGCCGAGGATGCCGCTGTAGAAGGTGGCGCTGGTGGCGACGTCGCGCACGTACTGCAGCAGGGTGCTGGGCGTGAACATGGGGAAGCTCCGTTGTTGGGAGCGATCATGGTGGTACGGCCCTGCTGACAGATTCTGTCAGTAGCGGCGAGCGTGCTCTACTGCCGTCGCTCCTGCCCTGGTAGAGGTCGAGCTTGCTCGACTGCCGTTGCCACTGCCCTGGTAGAGGTCGAGCTTGCTCGACTGCTGTTCGCGAAGATCAAAGGCGGTCGAGCAAGCTCGCCCCCTACCAGGAGCAAAGTGCGAAGGCCGCCCTCCCCCAGAGGCAGGAAGCAGAACGCAGCAGCAGTCGAGCAGGCCCGACGCTACGAACGATCCAGCCAGTCCGGCGCGATGCCCTGCGCCTTCTGCCAGCGCCGCAGCAGCGTGGCGCGTGGTACGAGGTAGTGCTCCTCCAGCACGCGCACCTGGCGGATGCGATCCAGGCGGAAATGGCGAAAATCCTCGCGGCGCTCACACCACGCCGCAAGCATCGGCACCTCATCGAAGTAGCCCAGCGCGAACGGCCAGACGATGCGCTCGCTGCGCTGGCCGTGCGCGTCCTCGTAGCCGAACTTCAGGCGCTGCTGTGAACCGACAGCCTCTCGCACGGCCTGCAGACGAGCTGGGGGAACCTTGGCCGCCGCACGCGAAGGGCCCACCCGCAGGCCACTGTCACGCAGGGCCTCGCGCCGCGCTGCGGGCAACACATGGGCGATACGCGCCAGGGCATCGCGTGCGGCTTCGGCCAACGCGGGTTCGGTACGGGCCGCAACCCAGCGCAGGCCCAGCACCAGTGCGTCGATCTCGGCCGGTGGCAGGGTCATCGGCGGCAGGGTATCGCTCGGCGTCAGCTGGTAGCCGACGCCGGCCTCGCCGCGCAGGTCGGCGCCCTGCTCGCGCAGGGTTTCGATATCGCGGTACAGCGTGCGCAGGCTGACTCCCAGCGCGTCGGCCAGCACCTGGCCGGCCACCGGCCGCCGATGGCGGCGCAGCAGCTGTTGGAGCTGGGTCAGGCGCAGCGCACGCGACATCAGCCGGCCAGTGCGCTCGATGCCACCACGTGCTCACCCGGTTGCGGGGCCAGCGCGGCCTCGACCAGCGCCTTGGCGATCTCGCTGGCCGGGTTGATCCGCCACGCCCGTGGCAGTACCGGCCCCAGCACGCCCAGCACCTTCAGCGCGAGACGCTCACCGCGCCGCACCTCGTTGCGCTCGCCACCGATCAACCCTGGGCGGACCAGGGTCAACGAGGTGAAGCCCAGCGCGCGCAGATCGCGCTCCAATTCACCCTTCACCCGGCTGTAGAAGATCGACGACCGCGGATCGGCACCGGCTGCGGAATTCAGCACATAGGTCTGCGCACCCTTCGCCTGCGCCAGACGGGCGAACGCCAGCGGGTAATCATGGTCGATGCGATGGAAGGCCTCGCGGCTGCCAGCCTGGGCAATGGTGCTGCCGAGCGCGCAGATGACCGCGTCCACGCCCGCCCACCCGGCGGCGGCGGGCAGCGCATCGAAGGCCAGTACCGGGTTCTCCAGCTTCCCGTGGGCTGCGCCCAACGGGCGACGGGTCGGGGCGATCACGGCGCTGCAGCGCGGGTCGTCCAGCAGCCGGGGCAGGGTCAGCCCACCGACCAGGCCGGTCGCCCCCAGCAACATCACGCGCATCACCACCTCCACTGCGGCATCCTGTCGCCCATCCTAGCCGTTCAAGCCGTCGGCGGCCGCGCCGATATGCTGGAACCAGTCCCTGCCAGCCCCCAGGATTCGCTCCATGACGGACCAGCCCGACCACCGCCCTGCCCCCGGTACCGCCCTTGGGCCGCCGGCACGCGTGCGCGCGGTGGTGGACGATGGGCTGGGCGACCGCGTGGTGCTGCAGGGCGGCGGTGGCGTGGCGCTGCAGCAGCTGTTCGCAGGCGCCGACGCGCCGGAACCGCTGCTGGCCGCGTTCGCCAACGGCATGGCCACCCTGCCCGGCGAGCTGGGCGACATGGGCGACCGCCTGCAGTCGGCGCAGGCCAGCGCCGATTGGCCGCGCTACGGGCGCGCGATGCGGCAGTTGATCGACAAGTACATCCGCACCATCGAACAGCATTCGCCGGATGGGCAACCCGAAAGCCTGCGCCTGTCCGAGCAGCTGCGGCTGCTGCTGGGCGGCGCGGTGGTGGCGCTGCTGCAGCACGACCCGGACCTGCGCGAACAGGCGCAGGCACTGGCCATGCACCTGCGCCAGTGGCAGCCAGGCACGGCGCTGGAACCGATCGAGCAGGGCGTGCGCGAACTTGGCCACCAGGTCGGCGTGCGTGCCGAGAGCTGGCAGGAGCAGCAGGCGCTGCTGCTGGAGCTGTTCGCGCTGCTGCTGGAGAACGTGAGCGAGCTGCTGGATGACCGCAGCTGGCTGCAGGGCCAGATCGCCGCGGTGCGCCAGCTGCTGGACGGGCCGTTGGAAGCTGAGGCGGTCGAGCGCACCCGCGCCGAACTGCGCGAAGTGATCTACAAGCAGGGCCTGCTGCGCCAGGGCATCGACGATTCGAAGGCGGCGATGCGCGGGCTGATGGGCGAGTTCATCGAGCGCATGGATGGCATGGCCACCAGCACCGGCGAATACCACGATCGCATCGGCAGCTATGCGCTGCAGCTGCGCGAGGCGCGCAGCATCGCCGACCTCAACCAGCTTCTGCAGGACGTGATGCGCGACACCGGCAAGGTGCAGCAGCAGGCCGCGCAGGCGCGCGATCACCTGGCCAACGCACGGCAGGAAGTGGAGCGTGCCGAGCAGCGCATCGCCGAGCTGGAGCAGGAACTGCGCGCGGCCGGTGACCTGGCACGCATCGATCCACTGACCCAGGCGCTGAACCGCCGTGGCCTGGACGAACTGCTGCAACGCGAGCTGGCCCGTGCCGCACGCAACAACTCGCCGCTGGGCGTGGCGGTGATCGATCTGGATGATTTCCACCAGACCAACGATGCACATGGTCATGCCGGTGGCGACGCACTGCTGCAGCACCTGGTGGCCGTCTGCAAGCTGCTGCTGCGCGCCACCGATGGCATCGCGCGGCTGGGCGGCGACGAGTTCGTACTGGTGCTGCCGGAAACCCAGGGCGCCGACAGCATGGCCACGGTGCAGCGCCTTCAGCGTTCACTGGCGCATCGCGTGCTGACCGTGCAGGACCGGCGCGTACCGGTGCATTTCAGTGCCGGGCTGGCGCAATGGCAACCCGGCGACGACACCGAAACCCTGCTGCGGCGCGCGGACGACGCGCTGTATGCCGCCAAGCGGCAGGGCAAGAACCGCGTGCAGGCAGGCTGACCGTCCGGCCCGCAGCAAACTACGTTGGTAGGTGCCAACCTTGGTTGGCACACGCAGAAACAAAGCGCCGACCAAGGTCGGCCTCTACCCGGCGACCCGCCGGCGATGATCCCGACCACCCTGAACCGCTTTGGTAGGTGCCAACCTTGGTTGGCACACGCAGGAAACAAAGCGCCGACCAAGGTCGGCCTCTACCGGGGAACCCGCCGGCGACGATGCCGACCACCTTGAACCGCTTTGGTAGGTGCCAACCTTGGTTGGCACGCGTGGGAAACAAAGCGCCGACCAAGGTCGGCCTCTACCGGGAACCTGCCGGCGACTACTTGCCGCGCAGCTTCTGGAACCCGGTCACCGCCGCCAGCACGATGGCGCCGGCGATGATGCCCACCACCATGTTGCCCGCCGCGCTGACCAGCCAGCCCCACTGGCCCTCGCCGCCCAGCGCCTGTACTGCGTGGTGCAGCGCCGGCACGTTGTGCACCAGGATGCCGCCGCCGACCAGGAACATGGCAATGGTGCCGGCCACCGACAGGAACTTCATCAGCCACGGTGCCGAGGCGACCAGGCCGCGACCGAAGGCGGCAACAGCCCCACCCTTGCGCGACAGGTACAGGCCCACGTCATCCAGCTTGACAATGCCCGCCACCAGCCCATAGACGAAGACCGTCATCGCCAGTGCAACCACGGCCAGCGTGACCAGCTGGTTGGTGAACGATGCGGTGGCGACCACGCCCAGGGTCAGTACGATGATCTCGGCCGAAAGGATGAAGTCGGTGCGGATCGCACCCTTCACCTTGTCCTTCTCCCACGCGACCATGTCCACCTGCGCGTCGGCCAGCGCCTTGCGGCGTTCGGTCTGGCGCTCGGCATCGTCGTCGGCCGAATGCAGGAAGCGGTGCGCCAGCTTCTCCACGCCCTCGAAGCACAGGAAGGCACCACCGATCATCATCAGCGGCACGATCAGGGGCACGTTCCAGCCGCGGCTGTGCAGCCAGGCTTCCAGCGCACTGATCGCCAGGGCCGCCGGCACCAGGATCACCTTGTTGACCAGCGAGCCCTTGGCCACCGCCCACACCACCGGCAGTTCGCGGTTGGCGTTGACCCCGGTGACCTGCTGCGCGTTCAGCGCCAGATCGTCACCGAGCACGCCGGCGGTCTTCTTCGCGGCGACCTTGGTCAGCACCGAGACATCGTCGAGCAGGGTGGCGATATCGTCGAGCAGGGCGAACAGGCTGGCACCGGCCATGGGGCGTCCAAGAAAGGGAATAGGCGGATTCTGACCGATCCGGTGTGGACTGCGGAAGACACCGGGTTCACCGCATGCCCACCGCCCCCCGGCGACACTGCGGAATCCGGACATTGCCGGCCCGCAGCCGGCGCTACCTGTCTTCGTCGCATGGGAGTCCCGCTTGAGCAATCCGTCCGCCGCCAATGGCAATCCCCCGCTGGTCAAAGGCATGAGCCGGCGCAGCCAGATCCTGCGCCTGCTGATGCGCTACCGCCATTCGGGCGTGTTCTCGGGCATGAACCTGGATGCGGCAAGCAACCAGGCCGACGTGCCCGCCGACGGCAATCCGGAACAGTTCGTCAGCGACCTGGAAGCGTTGGGGCCGACCTTCGTCAAGCTGGGCCAGATGCTGTCCACGCGGCCGGACATGGTGCCGGTGGAGTTCGCCACGGCGCTGGAGCGCATGCAGGAGAAGGTGGCGCCGATCCCGGTCGAGCGCATCCACGCGATCATCGAGCAGGAACTGGGCGTAGGGGTGAACAAGCTGTTTGCCTCGTTCGATCCCGAGCCGTTGGGCTGTGCTTCGATCGCGCAGGTACATCGCGCGGTGCTGCACGATGGCCGCCAGGTGGCGGTGAAAGTGCAGAAGCCCGAAGTGGCCGCACAGCTGCGCTCGGACCTGGAGGCACTGCGCAGCTTCGCGCTGGCCGCCGATCACCTGACCCAGGTCGGACGCCGCGTGCGCCTGCGCGACTGGCTCAACGAGTTCGCCAAGACCCTGATGCAGGAGCTGGATTACCACGCCGAGGCCGAGAACCTGGCGCGCTTCGGACGGCACCTGCGGCCGTTCCGCCGGTTGTGGGTGCCGCAGCCGATCTGGGACTACAGCAGCCAGCGCGTGCTGACGATGGAGCTTGCCACCGGCGTGCGCGTGGATGCGATCTCCGGCGTACGCCGCACCGAGCAGGACATGGACCCATTGGCGGCGGCGCTGATCCGCGGCTACCTGGACCAGATCTTCGTGCATGGCGAGATCCATGCAGACCCGCACCCGGGCAACCTGCGGGTGATGCCCGACGGCCGGCTGGCGATCTTCGACCTGGGCATGGTCGCGCACATGCCGCCGCGCCTGCGCGAGCGTCTGCTGAAGATCCTGTTCGCGGCGGTCGACGGCCGTGGCGAGGAAGTGGCCGATGACCTGATCAGTATCAGCACGCGGCTGGAGGCCTTCGATGAAGAGCGCTACCTGCGCGAAACCGGTCAGCTGATCGCGCGCTATGCGGCCAGTGGCAGCTTCTCCGAAGGCCGCGTGGTGCTGGACATGGTGCGCATCGCCACCGCCTGCGGCCTGCGCACGCCGCCGGAACTGAGCCTGCTCGGCAAGGCCCTGCTCAACCTGGAAACCGTGTGCCGGCTGCTGGCGCCAGAGCTGGACACGCGCCGCATCGTCGAGCGCCAGCTGCAGCACGTGATGCGTGCGCGCCTGAAGAAGTCGCTGTCTGCAGCCAACATCGCCAGCGAGGCGATGGAGCTGCAGCAGCTGCTGCGTGATGGGCCGCGCAAGCTGTCGGACATCATGGCGCTGCTGGCCGAGAACCGCCTGCAGATGAAGGTCACCGGCCTGGAAGAATCGCGGCTGATGGAGAACCTGCAGAAGATCGCCAACCGCGTGGCGGCCGGCATCATCAGCGCCGCATTGATCATGGCCGCCGCGATGATGATGAGGATCGACACCGGCTGGCACCTGTTCGGTTACCCGCTCATCGCCCTGATCCTGTTGTTCATCGGCGTGGTGCTCGGCCTGGGCATCGTAACCAGTGCATTGCTGTTCGACCGTCGTGCGCGGGCACGCGAAGAACGCGGGCATCGCTAGCGCATCGACGAAAACGCCCGTATTCATGCAGTTTTTAATGCAATCCAGCTACCCCTTTCACGCTCGTTTTACCTTCTGAGCGCGATTACGCGCGCGTCATTTCAACAAACATTTCAGTCAGGTTCGTGCATGCACTATCGGGTCATCGGCCTGTCACATGCATGTGCTTGCGGCAGCGCCGGTCGGATGGACACGCGTCGGTACGACGTCCATCACCACCACCCCGTCACTGCCGAAGCTGCCTATGCTCTGGATACTGCTGCTGTCGTTGTTGCTGTTGTGCTGGTTGTTCCTCGCGTCCGACAAGTGGGTGTGGTGGAAGGCCGGCGCGTTCTCGCTGCTGCTGCTGATGCTCAGCGCGTGGTGGCTGATCGACAAGCTGTCCGGTGATGGGCTCAATGCCGCCACCCTGTACCACCTCGGCGCCGACATGGAAGGTGCCGGTGTCTCCGACTTCAAGGGCTACATCGCCGGCTTCATCGTGTTGGCGCTGGTCTCGCTGCTGCCACTGTTCGCCACACGGGTGAAGCGCTGGCGCCGGCCCGGCCACGGTGGCGCGTTGTTCGCCGGTTTCGCGGCCGTGTGGGTGGCCACGATCATGATCAGCCCGCTGGCCCGTGACGGCCAGCGCCTGTACCAGCAGCTGCGCCCGGTCGACTTCGCCCGCATCGCCCCTGAGTACCAGGTGCCGACGCAGCCGCTGCAGCGCCCGCGCAACATCGTCTGGATCTACGGCGAAAGCCTGGAACGCACCTATCTGGACGAGGCCGTGTTTCCCGGCCTGATGCCCAACCTCAACCGCCTGGCGTCCGAGTCGCTGGACGTGCGTGGGCTGGCCTCGGCCGAAGGCAGCGGCTGGACCATCGCCGGCCTGGTGTCGTCGATGTGCGGCGTGCCGCTGACCACCTCGCAGGGCGATGAAAACAGCATGGACCGCATGGGCAGCTTCCTGCCCAAGGCGGTCTGCCTGGGCGACTACCTGAAGCAGCAGGGCTACACCAACCATTACCTGGGCGGTGCCAACGGCCAGTTCGCCGGCAAGGGCCAGTTCCTGGCCAGCCACGGTTTCGATGAAGTGCACGACCTGGCATGGTTCAAGCAGCAGAAGAAGATCGGCCGCATCCACTACTCGGCCTGGGGCGTGCACGACGACGTGCTGCTGGATACCGCCTACCAGCGCTTCGAGCAGCTCTCGCGTGCCGGTTCACCGTTCATGCTGACCACGTTGACCATGGACACCCACCACCCGGCGGGCCACCTGCCGGTATCGTGCAAGGGCGAGCGCTACCAGAGCCAGTACGGCAACATCAACATGCTCAACGCGCTCAAGTGCAGCGACCGGCTGATCTCGCAGCTGGTGCAGCGCATCCAGGCCAGCCCGTACGGCAAGGACACGCTGATCGTGATCGCCTCCGACCACCTGGCGATGCCCAACGATCTGACCCACATCCTGACCCGGCAGAAGCGCGAGAACCTGCTGCTGTTCCTGGGCGATGGCATTACCCCGCAGCAGCTCAGCGCCGACGCCGGCACCACCCTGGATTCGGGTGCCACCCTGCTCAGCCTGCTGGACCCGAACCTGAAGACGATGGGCTTTGGCCGCTCGTTGATCGACAGCCAACGCGCACCCAGCGCCAGCGTGGCGGCCCGGCGCGATGGTGGCCGCGACTACCCGCAGTACCTGGCCTTCGCCCGCTCACTGTGGCTGGGCGAACCGACCCGCGAACTGAAGATCGATGGCGATGACCAGGTAGTAGTCGGCCTGCAGCACGTGCAGCCGCCGGTGCTGCTGGAGTACGACAAGGACTGGGGGCTGAAGTCGGTCTACCTGGAGAACACCTCGCGCCAGTTCGATGACGCGGATCCGGACAACACGCTGGCCTATGTTGATCGCTGCACCGCATTCGAGGACGGCTCGGCCGACGGCGACTGGTGTGCGCTGCTCGTCAACCGCGACAACGGCATCAAGCTGTACCGCGACAACGACCTGCGCGGTGGCATCGCGGTCGATGCACCGCTGGACGCATTCCAGGGCCCGCGCCCGAGCGTGCGCCAGGCGCACATGATCACCCAGAAGGGCCGCCGCACCCGTGCCGGCCAGTACATGCTGCAGCTGGTGGCGAGCACGCGCCCGGATCGCGGTTTCTGGATCGAGGCGGTGTCCTCGCAGCGCAAGGTGGTGCTGGCCCAGCAGTGGGTGCAGCCCGATGCCGACGGCAAGATCAACGTGTCGTTCGGGCTGGACCACGAAGTGGATGATCTGGAGATCCGCGCGTGGTTGAACCATGCCGAGAAGCTGGCGGTGGATACGTTCGCACTGGTGCCCTCGCGCAGCCGACCACGGGGGTAGGGTTTTGCAGGGCTGCGCCCTGCACCCGTGGTAGTGCCGGCCGCTGGCCGGCAACCTCAGAAGCAACGGCAACAGCGTGCAATCCGTGGTTTGGCGGGGCGGTGTCGACCTTGGTCGACACACTCTGTCAGATATCGAAAATCAAGATGGGGTCAGATCCGTTTTCCTCCGGAAAACGGATCTGACCCCAAGAGCATTTCCGACAGATCGCGGGAAACTGTCGAAGGCGGGGTGGGTCCGGTCGCGGGAGTGTCCGCGGCATGGATGCCGCGGCCAAGCCCCCATGGGTGAGGGCGCTTTGCTTGCGAAGCACTGCTTCGCAAGCGCCCGAACGCACAGCCGCCAGCGGCTGAGCCGGCCTGGGGGTTTACGGCGTCTCCCGCAACCGGACCCACCCCGCCATCCCGCAGGAAATCAGCTGTTGCTGTTGCTGTTGCTGTTGCTGTTGAAGTTGCCGGCCAGCGGCCGGCACTACCGCGGGTGCAGGGCGCAGCCCTGCAAAACAACCCCTACTCCTGCGGGTCGCGGATGATGTGGATGTCGGTCGGGGTCGACAGCGGAATGTTACGCTCGGCCAGGATCTGCAGCAGGCTGAAGTACAGATCGCTGCGGGTTGCATACACCTGCCGCGGGCTGGCCACGTACGCGAAACTGTTGATGGTGATCTGGCCACCGGCAATGCTGTCGATGTAGACCGTCGGCGCCGGCTGCTTCAGCACGTTGGTGTGCGCGGTGTACGCATCCAGCAGCGCCTGCCGCAGGTTGCCGACATCAGTGCTGGGCGGCACCGCGAACTGGATCTGGATGCGGCCCTGGTTGTTGCCCATCGTCATGTTGCGCACGGTCTTGGTGACCAGCTCGGAGTTGGGCACGATCAGCGTCGACTTGTCGCCCACCTGGATCTCGGTCGATCGCAGGCTGATGCGGCGGATGTCGCCCTCCTGGTCACCCAGCTTCACCCAGTCGCCGATCTTCACCGGGCGCTCGGCCAGCAGGATCAGGCCGGAGACGAAGTTCTGGGTGATCACCTGCAGGCCGAAGCCAATACCCACCGACAGTGCGCTGACCAGCAGGGCCAGCTTGCTCAGCTGCAGCCCCATCGCCGACAGCGCCCAGATCACCGCGATGATGATGCCCACGTATCGGGCAACGGTGCTCACCGAATTGCGCGCGCCCAGGTCCAGCTCGGTCTTGGGCAGGTAGGTGTCGGTCAGCCAGCGCTGCACCAGCTGGGTGATCGCCAGGCCGGCCAGCAGCGCCAGTACCGCCAACACGATCCCCGCCGGTGCCAGCTTGGTGCCACCGATATCGAATCCGGTCGTGAACAGTGAAGTGAAGCGCTCCACCACCGCGCCGATGTTGCCGAACGGTGCCACCAGCGCCAGCAGCGCGATCAGTACGACGATGGTACGCAGCGCTGCCGACAGCAGCACGCCCGCCTGTTCCAGCCGCGATACGCTCAGGCCGGTGCTGAGCAGGATGGTCTGGCCGACCTTGCTGTCGGCGTTGAGCATCCACGTGCTCAGGTCATCGACGAACTTGAACAGCAACGTCGCGGCCAACACCACGATGCTGCCGCCGATCAATTGCTGGTTCACGAACTTGGCGAAATTCAGGTAGCCCAGCAATGTGGCAATGATGGCGGCCACCACCGCGATGTTGCCCGCTACCCGGGCCAGTACCAGCCAGCTGCTGCGGCGCACCGGCGTGGCTGCACCCACGCCATCGGCCTGCGCTTCCAGCTTGGCCTCGGCCTCGGCGGTCTGCCGGCGATGCAGGCGCGCCAGGGTCACCAGCATGGCCATGATCAGGCCGAGGTAAGTCAGCGCAATCAGTCCGTCCAGCGCCACCGTGGTGACGTCGCTGGTGCGCGTGGCCTGGTCCAGGGCCACCAGCACCGTGCTCAGCCAGGCCAGCGCCGCCGCGCCCCAGGCGTATTTGCGCAGCTTCAGCGCGGCGGTGTCGTCCAGGTTCAACAGCCGCCATGACGGGCGCTTGGGCACCAGCAGGCAGGCGCTGAGTGCGGCGATGAAGGCCGCGCGGAACGTTGCGGTCTCCAGGCCGTCGGCCACCACCTGCAGGCGCGGCGCGATCGCATCGATGGCATCCAGCGCCGCCATCAGCACCACCACGGCGTAACCGGGCAGCAGCGTGCCCACCAGCAGCAGCCACATGGCCAGGCCGGACCGGCGCAGTCGACCATCAGGCGCACGTTCGGACGCAGCAAAACGGCGCCCCAGCCTGCGCAGCCACAGCCGCAGTGGGAACATCATCACCAGCGCGGCCAGCAGGCCCAGCAACGGCGTGCCCCAGCCATGGGCGCGGATACCGGCGACCAGCGCATCGCGGCCCTGCCCGGCCAATGGCGCAACCCGCGCGATATCGATCGGCAGACGCTCGGCCACCTTGCTCCACAGCGCGGGCGACAACGGCGAGGCCACCTTCTGGCCCAGTTCTTCCGTGCGTTGCGCGGCTCGCTGCTGCTCGATGTCCGCCGCCAGCTGCTGCGCACGCACGGCACTGGCCTTGGCCTGCACCACCGAAGCGGCCAGGCCGTCACGCTGTTTGGTGAGGGTGCGCCGTTGCGCCGCCAGCTCCGGCGGCTCAGCGGCCCCTTCTGCCGGCGTTCCCAGCTGCGCCAGCTGTTCGTTGAGTCGGTCCAGCTGCGGCTGCAGCGCCTTTTCCAGCGCCTCGGCATCGCGCCGTGCCTGCGAGGCATTCTCGGACAGCATCGCCAGCGTCTCGGTGGCTTCTGCATCGCCACGCTTGCGCTCCACATCCTTCAGGCTGGAATCGATATCCGCCAGCTGCTGCTTCGGCGTGGGGTCCTCATCCTGCGCCAGCACCGGCGCGGACAGCAGGAAGGCGGTGCACAGCAGCAGGACCCACCAGGGCCCCCGTGCACGGATCGATCGCAGGAAAGAAGACACGCAGCCACACCGGTTCGCGCGGACCACCGCGCCTGCGCGCGACTATACGGCAGAGCCGGTCAAGGCCGGATGGGCGGCCCCGCCAGCGTCGCGCATCAGTACTTCAGGCGAAGCTCTTCCACCGTCGGCTGCTGCAGCGCATACCAGTCCTGGAACTCTTCCTCGGTGATCTCATCGGGCGCGTACACCGCCACCGGGTGCCAGTCGTGGTCGGTCGGCAGCGGCTGGCGCGGGCCGGCGCGCAGGCTGTAACTCACACCTTCGTAGTCGACCAGTTCGTCGACCTGCGGCCACTGTTCGCGCGCGAACGCAGATTCACTCTTCAACAGGATCACCTGGTACATCGGCACCTCCACCTCGGTTGGATCAGGAAAACACGGCGCTGGCGGCAGGATACCCCCAGGCCGGTGACAACGGGCGCTCCGCCGGGGCGATGGAACGTTCTGGACACGGCCATCGCCCCGGCTTCACCCGCCCATGGCAAGGCCATCGGCATCGTGGAGGCCCACCCCTGCCACGACCGCCGATGACCGAGCACCCGCCGCTGAAAACCGTCGCCGACCTCAAGCTGCCGCGCTACCTGGGCACCTGGTACGAGATCGCACGCCTGCCGATGCGCCACGAGCCGGAAGGCTGCACCGACGTATCGGCGCACTACACCCTGCTCGACAACGGCAACGTCGGCGTCACCAACCGCTGCCGCATGGACGGCGAGATCGAAGAGGCCACCGGCGAGGCCTGCGCTGTCGACAACGACAGCGCGCGGCTGGAGGTCAGCTTCCTGCCCAAGGGCCTGCGCTGGCTGCCGTTCGCCAAGGGCGACTACTGGGTGATCCAGATCGCCCCGGACTACAGCGTGTCGCTGGTCGGCAGCCCGGATCGCAAGTACCTGTGGCTGCTGGCGCGCGAGCCGCGCCTGGACGCGACCGTGCAGGACCATTATCTGGCGGCGGCCCGCCTGCAGGGCTTCGATCTGTCCGAACTGATCCAGACGCCACATACCGGCAAACCCACAGCCTGAGCCCCACGCACGCATGGACCTGAAAAGCGGTTACCCGTGGTGGGCCGTACGCAACGGACTGATCCAGGCGTTCCCCCCGCTGGAGAAGGATCTGCGCTGCGATGTGCTGGTGGTCGGTGGCGGCATCACCGGCGCGCTGATTGCCGACGAGCTGTCCCACCATGGCCATGACGTGGCCGTGATCGAGCAGCGTGACATCGGCTGGGGCAGCACGGCGGCCAGCACCGCGCTGCTGCAGTACGAGATCGATACCCATCTGCTCGAACTGGCCGAACGCTACGGGCAAGACGCCGCAGCACGGGCGTACCGGGCCTGCGCGGAGGCAATCCCGGCACTGGGCGAAGTGGCACGCGGGTTGAAGGACGTGGATTTCCAGCGCATGGACAGCCTGTACCTGGCCAGCCGCCATCGCGACGTGCCGCGCCTGATGGCCGAAGGTGAGGCGCGGCGCAGCATCGGCCTGGATGCCCGCTGGCTGGACCGCGAAGCGCTTCGCGAGCGTTTCGACGTGGATGCCGGCGGCGCCCTGCTGACCCGCCAGGCGGCGCGGGTCGATCCCTACTGTCTCACCTACGGCCTGCTCAAACGAGTGCGCCGCCGCGGCGGCCATGTGCACGACCGCACCGTGCTGCACACGCTCAAGCCTAGCGCGCAGGGCGTCACCGCGATGACCGAGGCCGGCGCCTCGGTCCGTGCCCGCCACGTGGTCCTGGCCATGGGCTATGCCAACCAGACGTGGCTGGAACAGCGGGTTGCGCGCAACCGCAGCAGCTATGCCTTCATCACCGATCCCATCGAAGCGGACGTGCTCGGCAGGCTGCGCAACACGATGGTGTGGGAAAGCGCCCGCCCGTACCTGTACCTGCGCGCCACCGGCGACCGCCGCCTGCTGGTGGGTGGGCTGGACGACGCCATCGATATCCCCGCCCGGCGCGACCGGCGCGTTGATGGCAAGGCCGGCAAGCTGATGAAGCAGCTGCGGCACTGGTTCCCGCGACTGGATCCGATACCCGCCTTTTCCTGGGCCGGCACCTTCGCCGAAACCGCCGACGGCCTGCCCTTCTTCGGCCCGCACGCGCAGTGGGGACCGCGGGTCCATTTCGCCATGGCCTACGGCGGCAACGGCATCACTTATTCGATGATCGGCGCCCAGCTGCTGCGGGCCCGGATCGAGCGGCGCAGGCATGCGCTGGAATCGCTGTTCGGGTTCGAACGGTTGTAGCGTGCAGCCAGGCATGACCTGGCTCTACCGCAAGCGGGCGCCGACAGGCATCATTCAAGCAACCCCTGCTAGCGTCGGCCTGTACCGCCGCGTGTTGCGTGGCCACCTGTCCGCTGGAGCGCCGTCATGATCCGCCCCCTGACCCTGCTGCTGTGCCTGGCCCTGCCGGGAACCGTGCTGGCCCAGTCCGCCGCTGGCGCCACTGCGCCGCAGGCTGCCGGCCTGGACTTGACGCTGCCGCAGGCGCCGATGCGCTACCTCAACGACCCGGCCCTGCAGCAGGACCCGCCCGGCACCTATTACGGTGACAAGAGCGGCCCGCGCGTGCACGACGATGCGAAGATCGCCGACGTGACCGACGACAAGGTCAAGGTGTCCGGCAGCTTCACCACCGGCATCGGCTATTCGAAGAACGGCGGCAACAGCCACTACAACGCGGCCACGCTGAACCTGAGCAAGAACTACACCACCGATGAAGGCAAGACCCACGGGGTCAACCTCAACATCCACGTGAGTGAGGGCAAGGGCCCGGGCTTCTTCGGCCCGTATGGCGGCTACTACGGCCGCGGGCCGGGCTGGGATTACCCGCCGCCGTACGGCTGGTAAGCCAGCCCCTGTAGAGCCGAGCCCATGCTCGGCTACGGTTGGCCGCAAAGCCGAGCATGGGCTCGGCTCTACAGAGGCCAACGTCAATCCAGCCAGCCATCGCGCTCGCTGTGCAGGATGCGGCCATCATGACCGCTCAGGCGCACCTCTACCTTCTGGTTGCGGGCATTGCGGGCTTCCAGCGACCAGGTCGCACCATCGCGTTCCAGCGAATGGATCTCGCGCAGGCCATGCGACTGCGCCCGTGCCAGCACCTGCTCGGTAGTCAGCAGCGCGCGGCCGCTGTGCTCATCGAAGATCTCGCCGGTCTTCGGGTCAACGTAGACCTCGCTGAAGCGGCCATCGGCGCGGCTCACGTCAGCCTCCCACAGGCCATCATCGCGTTCGATCTCGTGGATCTGGGTGTAGCCGGCCTTGCGCAGGGTCTGTTCAACCTGGGCCATGCCCAGCGGCGCGGCCTGTACGGCCGGCGCGACGGCGAGCAGGGCAACAGTGGCGAGGGTGAGCGACTTCAACATGGGGGTTCTCCTGTTCGTGGCCGGACCATCCCGGCAACGCCACGATGCATGGCCCGGTTAACAGCGCCGTAGCCGTGGCTGTTAGCCGGCTGTTAGTCATCCCCGCCACACTCGTGCCTGTACCCCTCTCTCTTTCGTTACCCGCATGCTCGCCACCCTGCCCCTGCTGCTGGCCCTGGCCAACGCCCCGACCGCCGCCGCGCCCCTGCAGGACCCGGCGCAGCAGGTCGCGCGTCGCGCCGTGCAGCAGGGCCGCTACGTGCCGCTGGAGAGCGTGGTGCGCGATGCGCTCAAGCGCTACCCCGGCCAGCTGCTGGAAGTGGAGCTGGACGACGGCGTCTACGAAGTGGAGATCCTGCGCGGCGACGGCGTGGTGGTGGAGCTGGACTATGATGCGCGCAGCGGAAAGCTGCTGAAGACGGAGCTCGACGACTGATGCGCATCCTGTTGGCCGAAGACGATGCCGCACTGGCACAGCGCCTGGTGCCCCTGCTGGAACAGGCCGGCTATGTGGTGGCGGTGGTCGCTGACGGCCGCGAGGCCGAAGAAATCGGGCAGATCGAAGACCTCCAGGCCGCCATCGTCGACCTCGGCCTGCCCGGGCTGGACGGGCTGAGCGTGATCGAGCGCTGGCGCGGCAACGGCCGCAGCTTTCCGGTGCTGGTGCTGACCGCGCGCGGGCGCTGGCACGACAAGCTGGCCGGCTTCGATGCCGGTGCCGACGATTACCTCACCAAACCCTTCCAGGCCGATGAGCTGGTGCTGCGCCTGCGCGCCCTGATCCGCCGCAGCCATGGCCACGCCAGCCCGCGCCTGCACTGCGGCCCGCTGCAGCTGGACGTCAACGCCGGCCGCTTCGAGCTGGATGGACAGGCGCTGCCACTGAGTCCGCAGGAATTCCGCCTGCTCAGCTACTTCATCCACCACAGCGGCCAGGTGATCGGCCGCGACCGGCTGGGCGAGCAGGTGTTCGACGGCGGCCACGACCCGGACTCCAACGCACTGGACGTGCTGCTCGGACGCGTGCGCCGCAAGCTCGGCATCGACCTGATCCAGACCGTGCGCGGCCAGGGCTGGCGGCTGGCCGAGCCATGAACCGGCAACCGTCGCTGCGGCGGCGCCTGCTGCTGGCCGGCGGCGTCGGGCTGCTGCTGGTCTCGCTGCTGGCCAGCGCTCTGCTGGGCGAGCTGTTCAAGCGCAGCGCGCGCGACCGCCTCGACCACGAACTGCAGCAGGACATGCTGACCCTGCTGTCACAGGCCGAAGTGGACCCGGACGGGCAGTTGCGCCTGCGCCAGGAACCCAATGATGCGCGCTTCCAGCGCGTGTTTTCCGGTGCCTATTGGCAGATCGCCGGTGCCGATGGCCGCGTGCTGCTGCAGTCGCGCTCGCTGTGGGATGAAACCCTGCCGGCGAAGGCCGCCGGGCCGGCCACGCGCAATCTGCCCGGGCCGCTGCAACAATTCCTGCGTGCACGCGTGCAGCAGGTGCGCCTGCCACGCGCCAGCGAACCGTTCGTGGCCGTGGTCGCCACCGACCGCAGCGCGCTGGATGCCGATGTTGCCGCGTTCCGCAAGCGCACCGCCATCGCACTGGGCGTGCTGGTCGCGGCGTGGCTGGCGGTGCTGGCCAGCCAGGTGCACTTCGGCCTGCGCCCGCTGCATCGCCTCGGTGCGCAGCTGGAACGGGTACGTCGCGGCGATGCGCAGCGCATCGACACACAGGGACTGGGCGCGGAGGTCGCACCGCTGGGTGAGGAACTCAACGCGCTGCTGGACCACCAGCAACGCATGGTCGCGCGTGCGCGCACCAGTGCACAGGATCTGGCGCACGCGCTGAAGACTCCACTGAGCGTATTGGCCACCGAAGCTGACAGCGACGGCACGCATTGGCGTGCCACCGTGCGCGAGCAGAGTGCGCGCATGCAGGCCAGTGTTGACCGTTACCTGGCTGCAGGACTGGCTGCCGACCATCGCCAGCGCACCGACGTGGCGGCCGTCGCACAGGCGATGTGCCGGCTGATGGCACGCGTGCATGGCGAACGTGGCATCACGTTCACGGCGGCAGGCATCGATCCGGCGCTGCAGTTCGCCGGCGCCAGTGCGGATCTGGAAGAGATGCTGGGCAACCTGCTGGACAACGCCGGGCGCTGGGCGCAACAGCAGGTCACTGTCGAAGCGGAAACCAGCGAAGGGCAGCTACGCATCGAAGTGCGCGACGATGGCCCCGGCCTGGCCGCAGACGCGCTGGAACGGGTCACCCAGCGTGGTGTGCGGCTGGACGAGCGCGAAGGCAGCAGCGGGTTGGGCCTGGCGATCGTGGGCGATATCGCTGCCAGCTATGGCGGGCGGTTGCAGCTGGAGAATGCGCAGCCGGGCCTTCGTGCGACGTTGTGGTTGCCGGTGGCGTGACGCGGCCAACCCAACGGTGGGTAGTGCCGGCCGCTGGCCGGCAGCCACGTGATCACCGGGAACACCCAGCGGAAGCCGGCCAGCGGCCGGCTCTACCGAGCGCCAATCCGACCGGTCGCCGTGCCCCGGTAGGTGTCGACCTTGGTCGACACGCACCAAGCATCAACGGTGATGCATCCACCAGCAATCAATCGCGTCCAGCACGATGTGGATGATCAGACCGATACCGAACAACCGCGTTTTCTTCGGCACGCACAGCCCGGCATAGACCGCGATGGCCGGTGCGGTGTGCAGCGGGTGGAACCCGATGCTGCAGCGATTCGGTGCGTAGATCGGATCGGCCAGCAGATGATCCAGGTCGATGATCCAGCCCAGCAACATCAGCAGCCAGGCCGAGGCGAAGCGCTTGCGCCAGAACAGCCATGCCAGCAGGGCTGGCACGGCGGCATGCAGGAACAGGTGGAAGATCGCGCGCGCGCTCATCGGCAACGGTGGCACCGGGCGGGCCCGGTGCCGTCCATCACACCAGCGGTTCGTCGGACAGGTAGGTATAACCGGTCAGCCCGGCTTCCAGCGCTTCCGACAGCTCCTGTGCGCGTTCCGGCGACAGCTGCGCCGCGGCCACGCGCTGCGCATAGGTGGCACGCAGTTCGTCCAGGCGATAGCCCACGTAATCCAGCATCACGTCGGTGGTGTCGCCGCGGCGCTGCTGGGTGATGGCATAGCCATCGGCGTCGGCCAGCACTTCAACCGCGTCGGTATCGCCGAACAGGTTGTGGATGTCGCCCAGGATTTCCTGGTAGGCACCGACCATGAAGAAGCCGATGCGGTAACTCTCGCCCGGATTCATCCTGTGCAGCGGCAGCGAACTGTCCAGGCTCTCGTTCTCGACATAGGTCTCCACCATGCCGTCGGAGTCGCAGGTCATGTCGGCGATGATGCCGCGGCGGTCCGGGGCTTCATCCAGGCGCTCGATCGGCACGATCGGGAACACCTGGTCGATCGCCCACACGTCCGGGATCGATTCGAACACGCTGAAGTTGACGAAGTACTTGTCGACCAGGCGCTCGTTCAGTTCGTCCAGCACCGGGCGATGACTCTTCTCGTCGTAGCTCAGGCGCGCACGCACGCCGTGGGCGATGGCGTAGAACAGGTCGTCGATGCGCGCACGCTGCGGCAGGTCGATCTGGCCCAGCGCGTAGCTGGCCAGGCCTTCGGCATGGAAATGCTGCGCCTCCTGGAACAGTTCCACCGCCGGGCGCACGTCCAGCTCGTCGTGGATCTCGCGCAGGTGGCGGATCGCTGCCGGCTCGTCGTCGTGCTGGTCCGGCACGCGGCCTTCCTGCGCTTCTTCCACTTCCGACACATTGGCGATCAGCACCGCGTGGTGCGCGGTCATTGCGCGGCCGCACTCGGTGACGATGCGCGGCGGGGTCAGGCCGAATTCCTCGCAGGCGTTGGCCAGCGGCTGCACGATGTTGCTGGCGTAGGAATGCAGGCCGTAGTTGATCGAGCAGAAGCTGCGCGAACGGGTGCCTTCATAGTCCACGCCCAGGCCACCGCCCACGTCGACGTGGGTGATCTTCGCGCCCAGGCGCGACAGCTCCACGAAGTACCGGGTGGCTTCGCGCATGCCGTTGGCGATGTCGCGCACGTTGGAGATCTGCGAGCCCATGTGGAAGTGCAGCAGGTTCAGGCAGTCGGCGTACTCGGTGTCACGCAGCGACTTCCACAGGTCCAGCAGCTGGCGCGGCGACAGGCCGAACTTGGCCTTGTCGCCACCGCTGTTCTGCCACTTGCCGGCACCCAGCGAGGCCAGGCGCATGCGCACGCCCAGGCCCGGCTTCACGTCCAGCGCCTTGGACTCTTCCAGCACCAGCTTCAGCTCGGACGGCTTCTCGATGACGATGAAGGTCTGCAGGCCCAGCTTGCGGCCGATCAGGGCCAGGCGGATGTACTCGCGGTCCTTGTAACCGTTGCAGACGATCAGGCCACCCGGGCGCGACAACGCCAGCACGGCCATCAGTTCGGGCTTGCTGCCCGCTTCCAGGCCGAAGCCTTCGCCGTGGTGGCTGGCCAGGGTGCCGGCCACGCCGCGGGTCTGGTTGACCTTGATCGGGTACACGGCGGTGTAGCCGCCGCTGTACTCCCAGTCCTGCTGGGCCTGGGCGAAGGCCGCCTGCAGCTTGCCCAGGCGCTGGCCGAGGATGTCCGGGAAGCGCACCAGCAGCGGCAGCTTGGCACCGGCCGCGCGCGCAGCGTCCACCACCTTGGGCAGCGATACCACCGGGCCGTCCGCCCCGGTCGGTCTCACCACCATGTGCCCGGCCTGATCCACGTCGAAGTAACCGTCCGCCCAATGCGGGATCGAGTAGGTCTTGCGGGCTTGGTCGAGGGACCAATCGGTCATTTCAGTCGGCCTTGTTGGCAATAAAAGGGGGGGCATGATAACGCCTATATGCCCACAGGTTCGTTATCATGCGCGCCCGCGCCCGTGACAGGTTCCAACCTGAACGGGCCGATCCGTCCGGATGTGGCATCTGTGCCACGCGGCCCCGCCCGCCAGCCCGGCTCCACCCCTCCGAACAGGACTGTTTTCCAATGACTGACAGCAACAACTGGTACATCGAACACTTCGAGCGCACCGGCTCGGCCATCGGCTACCGCATCACCGGCAAGCTGGACGAGGTGCAGTCGCCGTTCCAGAAGATCGAGATCTTCCAGACCACCGACTGGGGCAACCTGATGACCATCGACGGGGCCATCATGCTGACCAGCAAGGACAACTTCTTCTACCACGAGATGATCAGCCACCCGGTGCTGTTCACCCATGCCGCACCCAAGCGCGTGGTGATCATCGGTGGCGGCGACTGCGGCACCCTGCGCGAAGTGCTCAAGCACAAGGGCGTGGAGAGCGTGACCCAGTGCGACATCGACGAGCAAGTCACCGTGATGGCGCGCAAGCACTTCCCGGAACTGTGCGACTCCAACGACGACGCCCGCGCCGAGCTGCTGTTCGACGACGGCGTGGCCTACATGGCCAACTGCCCGGCCGGCAGCGTGGACGTGGTGATCGTCGATTCGACCGACCCGGTCGGCCCCGGCGAAGGCCTGTTCAACAAGGCCTTCTACGAGAGCTGCTTCAAGGCCCTGAAGGACGACGGCATCCTGGTGCAGCAGTCCGAATCGCCGCTGATGCAGCTGGACCTGATCAACGAAATGCGCACCGAGATGGGCAAGGCCGGCTTCGGTTCGTTCAAGACCCTGCCGTTCCCGCAGCCGTGCTACCCCACCGGCTGGTGGAGCGTGACCATGGCGCGCAAGGGCGACAGCAGCTTCGACTTCCGCCAGGCCGACTCGGCCGCCAAGACCTTCAACACCCTGTACTACACCGCCGCGCTGCACACCGGCGTGCTGGTGACCCCGCCGTTCGTACAGGCGGCATTGAAGGGTTGATCCAAACAAAAACCCGCGCTGGCGACAGCGCGGGTTTTCTGCCTTCTGTAGAGCCGAGCCCACGCTCGGCTGCTCTTCGGACAGGTTGCGGTAAACCCAGCCGAGCATGGGCTCGGCTCTACAGTCAAAGCGCCCAGATGCCCGCAATCACCGCCACCACCAGGCCCCACTTGATCAGCTGGTAGGCCACCACGCTGCGCTCTCTGAGCGCCTTGGCCTTCAGGCGTACCTTGTACAGGCCGCCGAACGCCTTGTTGACGCCACCGGTCGGGTCACCCGGCAGGTTCGGCGATGCACCACCGGCCAGCAGCGTGGCCGCCACCGCGCGGTTGAACAGGCCCGGCAGGCCGAAGCGCAGCGGGCGGGCGATGTCGCAGAACAGGATCACCCGGTCCTGCTGCGTCTCGTTGTGCGCATGGTGGATGTAGGTCTCGTCGAACATCATCCACTCGCCGTCGCGCCAGCTCTTCTTGATGCCGTCCACTTCGATGTAGCAGGCATCGTCGTTGGGCGTGCTCAGGCCCAGGTGCAGGCGCAGCGAGCCAGCGAACGGGTCGCGGTGCGGGCGCAGCTCACTGCCCGGTGGCAGCTGCGCGAACATCGCCGCACGCACGTCCGGGATCGACTCGATCAGCGCCGTGGTCTTCGGGCACAGCGTCTTCGCCGACGGGTGCGACGGGCCGTACCACTTCAGGTAGAAGCGCTTCCAGCCACGACGGAAGAACGAATTGAAGCCGGCATCGTTGAACGTGCTGGAGGCAGCGATCTTCTGCGCGTCGCGCAGCGCCAGCGCCTCGTCGCGGATCATCTGCCAGTTCTGGCGCAGCGGCTCCAGCTGCGGGAACTCTTTGCCCGGGTCCAGGAACGGCGTGGTCGGCACCTTCGAGAACATGTACATGACCACGTTGATCGGGGCCATGAAACTGGAGTGGTCCAGCAGCTGGCGCGACCAGCGCGCGCGGACCTTGCCACGGAAGTGGATGTACAGCACGCAGGCCACGAACAGCGCTGCAATGACGATTTTGATGATCAAAGCACTTTCCTCCAGCCGCGGCCGGAACGGGAAACGGGGCGATGCACGGCCAGGCGGCCAGCACCGGTTCGGAACGCGGCAGGGGACGGGGACGTGCCGGAGGGGGGCGGCCGCCGATGTCGCGGGTTAACAGCTTATGGTCGGCAGGGCGTGCGCCGGGGTCAAGCTGGACGTGCGTGGCGTTCAGCGCGCCGCCGATGAATGGGCTGGAAGCGCGCCCAACTCATTGATCCAGCGGGGCAATCCTTATAAGTGAGACGGAATTGTCCGATTCTGCGTGACGAACTGTTCCAGCCACGACCCCGACATTTCTCCGACAAATCGTGGAATAGCGAACTGGCGAGTACTAAAATTAACGAAAACTTAGTAACTCCCTGTAACACCGGTTCGCTTGACGCTTTGCGCCACCCACCGGGTCGTTCGAGACCCCGACATGCATCTTCCTGCTCTTCCCCCCTCCTCCTGCGGCAATGATGCCGCCTCCCCGCTGCTGCTCAAGCGCGGCGAACGTTTCCTGGCCCCCGACGTCTACCGCACCTGCCTGGACGGGCGCGAGGCGGTCATCAAGGACTACTCCCGCTACCGCGGCACTCCCGTTTCGCTGATCGCGCGACTGATGGTGCGCCGCGAGGCCCGCATGCTGCAGCGCCTCGGCGGCTGGAAGCATGCCCCCGCGCTGCTCGGCACCCTCGGTGGCCTGGCTCTGGGTATGGAGTTCATCCCCGGCCAAACCCTGAGCACCGCGCAGGCCGTCGGCAATGACGTGTTCGAGCAGCTGCAACACGCGCTCAGCCGCCTGCACGCCGCCGGCATCACCCACAACGACCTGCATGGCACCAACGTGGTGGTCAGTGGCGGCGTGCCGGTGCTACTGGATTTCACCTCCGCCTGGCGCGTACCCCGCTGGCTGCGCCGCGGCCCGCTGAGCCGGCAGATGCGCCGCAGCGACATGAAGAACCTGCTGAAGATCCGCCAGCGCGTGACCGGCCAGGCGCCGAGCGCCGCGCAGGCCGCGCTGGTGGCCGACCCGGGCTGGGTCGCCGCGGTGCGTCAGGGCTGGAAGCGGTTCTACAAGTGGGCCAAGCGCCGGTAGGGGTCGAGCTCGCTCGACCGCTTTACCGCTCTTTGTAGAGCCGAGCCCGCGCTCGGCTGCTGTTCCTGCATCGCGCGAAATGCAGCCGAGCATGGGCTCGGCTCTACAACATCCCGCCGAGCGGGTTACAACGCGTCCGCGTCCAACTCGCCGGTACGGATACGCACCACGCTGCCCAGGTCGTACACGAACACCTTGCCGTCACCAATCTTGCCGGTGCCGGCGGCCTTCACGATGGCCTCAACCACCGCCTCCACCTGGTCATCGGTCACCGCCACTTCCAGCTTCACCTTCGGCAGGAAATCGACCACATACTCCGCGCCACGGTACAGCTCGGTGTGGCCCTTCTGGCGACCAAAGCCCTTCACTTCCGTCACCGTGATCCCGGTGACCCCACGCTCGGCCAGCGCTTCGCGCACGTCGTCGAGCTTGAACGGCTTGATCACCGCCATGACCATCTTCATCGTCTATCTCCTGTCTTCCGGCGTGGAGGATAGCGCCTGAACACGGCCCGTGCGAAGCCGCTGCCGCCTGTCCGGGCAGTGGGTGCCGGCAGTATCCTTGTGCCCGAACGGCCTGCCCGCGCCGGATGCACGGGCCCACCCCCACGGAGCACCCCATGATCGACCTGAATCAAATCGATGACCTCGCCCGTCGCCTCAGCGACCTGGTGCCGCCGGGCCTGCGCGAATCGCGCGAGGAACTGCAGGCCACCTTCAAGAGCGCGCTGCAGGCCGGCCTGGCCAAGCTGGACCTGGTCACCCGCGAGGAGTTCGAAGTGCAGCGCGCGGTGTTGTTGAAGACCCGCGAAAAGCTGGACGCGCTGGAAACGGCCGTGCGCGAGCTGGAAGGACGCGGCGCCGCAGAATGAAAAAAGGAGGCGCACTGCGCCTCCCGTTTACAGATTATTTCCCGGATGGGGCCTTGCAGCAAGGCCCACCGGGCGCCCTAGACTCGCCGGCCTGTCGATCCGGCAGGACAAGCAGGGGCAGCAGCGATGGCGCAGGACACTGAATGGACACCCGTTTCGCATGACACCTGCGACCAGGTCGCCGGGCCGTTCTATCACGGCACCCGCGCTGACCTGGCGGTGGGCGAGTTGCTGAGCGCGGGCTTCCGCTCCAACTACCGCGACAGCGTGGTGATGAACCACATCTACTTCACCACCATTGCCAAGGGCGCCGGGCTGGCTGCGGAGATGGCTCGCGGTGAAGGGCGGCCACGCGTGTATGTGGTGGAGCCGACCGGGCCGTTTGAAGACGATCCGAATGTGACCAACAAGAAGTTTCCCGGGAACCCGACGCGGTCGTATCGGAGTGCGCAGCCGTTGCGGGTGGTTGGGGAGGTTTCGGAGTGGGAAGCCTACGACGCGGAGTTCGTTCGGCAGCTGAAGGCGTTTGTTGCTTCGGGGAGTGGGGAGATCATCAATTGATGGCCTGCTGGCGTTGGGCGTCGCGCACCTCTTCATCGGCTTCATAGATGTCCAGCCCGAGCTCAATGCCGCGCTCACCCAAGGCCAGCAGCGCGCGAGGCGAAAGCGAGACACCACCGTTGCTGCTGCACATGAAAAGGCCACAGAACAGATCAGGCCGGAAGCGTGCCAGAGCCTGCCATACGGCGAGATCGCCGGTGAGTTGATCGAGGATCTCGAAGATCTGAGCGTCCAGATCTTCAGGCTCACGACGCTCCGCATCAAGTTGCCAGCTTCCAGTCCTGGCGATACGCACGGTGCCTGATTGGTTGCCTCTGAATTCCTGGCCCTTGTGATGCGCGGCGGTTGGATTCGCGCCCAGCAAAGCAGTGATCTCGGCTGGATTGAGGTCATCCCCGAAGAGCCGGAGGGTTACCAAGGAGTGATGGAATATGGTCATTGGATTTCAGTTGCGTGCGTTCTGCTCTGTCAGCTTTCGGCCAGTAGCGAACGTTCAACGCCTGACTTAAGCCATTCCGCGAAGCGGCATCGGCTTGAACAAATTGTTAGATCTGCGGCCTCGAATTCTCCGCGAGCAATTCGTCAAGTCGGGTGCAGGAGTCGCCTGCGTACTTCTTACGTCGCGTGGGTTCATGAGGCTCCTATTGTGCGCCCTAACGCTGGAGTTAAGCGGCTGCCCATATGGGTCGTCCGCCTTGAACGAACTGTTAGGTGCGTGTGCGACGTTGCACCGAGATCTGTTGGGTGATGCGGCGATTGATCTTGCGCTTCCATTCAAGCTGTTTTTCCGACAGCTTCCGCTTGAGGCGCGTACTGACCAAGAGTTCATATTCAGTGTCGTAGATGTACCCCATCTTGCGCCCATGCTCGATGACGTCGAGGTTAGCGTTGGCATACGGGTCTTTTGCGATGCGTTTCAGGCCATCGAACAGGTTGCCCGTATCAATGCCAATAAAGCGATTGATGCAAACGTTGCCAACGTAAGTCGACTTGCCTGTGATGCGATTTGTTATGTAGCAATGCTCTTTTATTTCTTGGCCGCAAGGGCAGTGATCGAACTCTTCCGTGATCTCCACACTCACCAAGTCCCACTCGGTGCGGGCTACCTCGAATAAGTCCGAGCGTGACAGCGGAAGTATGTGGGCTTTCAGCCTTTCGAAGTTATGTTCCACAGTGGTCTCCGGCACGGGCCTAACGCCTGAGTTGAGCCAACCGGCGAAGCCGGTTCGGGTTGAATGAATTGTTAGGCCTCAACGCCCCTCCCGAACACGATTTGCAGCGAACCAGGCGAAATCAGACTTGGTGCCCGATGACTGGCGCTGGTTGGACTGCTCATGCGGACGCTGAAGCCGTGTTGAGCAAGAATGCCAAGCTCCCGAATCGACTCAACACGAACGTAGTCCTGCTCGAACCGACTCATGCTCGCTACGTACTTACCGTCCTCATGCAGGTGCGGAGTGAGAACAGCCCCCGGCTCGTTGCCGCGCGACACGGTGTAAGATATGGCCGTTGCTTCTGACACTTTGCGATCCCCTGTGATTGAGTCCTAACGCCAGAATTAAGCCGAGCCGCGAAGCGGATTCGGCTTGAATGACCTGTTAGGGCACGCACCGAGCAAGCCCAGCGCATGGTAGTAGGACGCACCCTCCCGTTCGGCTTGGACTGCTGTGCAGCCGATACTGGAAAGTGACTGGAGTAATGGGCCACGAAGTGACCCAGCAGGAACTACTTTACGTCTGTCCGGACCCAGAGCAGTACGAAGAACGTCTTGCGTTACACGGTGGGTAACATTGGCGATGCGAACCTGGTGAGCCTCCGGCGCTAGAGCAACAAGGGCCAAGAGGACCCTCTCCGTGAATCGTTGTCCTCTGGTGATGCATGCTCTCTCAATATTCTCTAGCTGGATCACGCACTGCGAAGAATTCAGCCAGCCCCTGATGTAGGGAAGGCTACGTTCTTGCGGCTCAGCGAGAGACGCCGAATAGTCAAGGGTTGAGAGCCTGACAGAAACGTGAAAGTCATCGCGGCCAAGCGAGAATGTCGATGCGCACCTCGACACAATCACTTCAACTTCCCGCTCGTTACCAGCAACTTCAGCTCGAAAGGTTCCGATTGACCGTTCACTTTGCACAGCGGCCCAACCACCTAGTAGACGGACCCTTGGGTCCGATTATACGACTTACGCACAAAGCACCGTATGGGGGACTTCTCCCTTGATACGGCGCGATCTTAGGGTGCCTGATTCCGATTAACAAGCCAACGTAAACCGGACCCAGCGGTAGGCTCGACGACCGCAGCAAGCAGGGTGCAAATGCCCGCTTTGGGTCGAAAGCGGAGAATAGCACAGGGCCAAGCGCCGGCGCAGTACTGATGTCTGCTTCCGGCCAGAAGCGGGAATCGTCAAGAATTGCAATCGACCAGTTGCGAATCAGAGTTGAACTCACTGGATCAGGGCGGGATGTCATCAGCGAACCCGCCAAGCCCTGAATCATTGAGTAAAGTGACGAAATCTCCTAGCTCTCGCACGCCTTTTGTCTTCTTGTGGAGCGCGTTGAGAAGACCGGGAAAATCAAAGCTCCCGACGATCTCCTCATTGGCTGCCGACCCTGTGATTATTCGCTGCGCATGCTCAACGGAGAGCTCAGATGCATATACTGTAAGTAATCGACCAGTTTTATTTGCCTCTGAAAAAGACCGGGATCGCAGGTAGATGTCAATGAGGCGATCGGCCACTGAAGCAGGTATGTCAAACCAAAAGACGTTCTCGATCTCGTCGACGGTCGATCTCGCAATTCGCTTCTTTGCTTCTTTGGCAAAGGCATCGAAGGACAGGGCGTTCTCAATGACGTCGAACTTATCAGAGGGAAGTTCTCTGATGAAGCTTAATACCCGCTGTGAGACGTCAGCTTCTACGAGACTCCACGCCTCATTGCAAATCGACAAAAATTCGACGACAACTCCTAGTTTGGTGTCGTCGAGCTGCCGAATCACGGGCGAGCAGTGTGCTCGGACAGCTTCATTCCATTGTTGATGATGTAAGTTGCGTACCGCCTTTAGCGCGGATGAGTAGCGCGATTTTTCAGGGTAGTCAGCTTCGCCGATCAGATAATCCTTAATAAGCACGGCCACGAAGTTGCGTGTAAGCGAATCACGAGGCCTGCGCATGGCGCCGTTAGCCAGCCACGCTTGTGCTTCGTCTACCTTCCTTGGAAACAGCTGCGACCTAACATCGGTTAGCAGCCGGTCCAGGGCATATTTCCCCTGCGCTGGAGGGTGCATAAGAAGCACCGTTACAGCGTTTCTGATATGTAAGCGTGCGAGTTCTCCAGGAGGAGAGTAGGCTTCCCCGTCCGCGACGAACGAGGGATGAGCGCAACGGTTTCTGTCGTCGTAGAGCCGCGTGAGGTCTATGTATTCTAGGTTGTTCACGAGCTCGAAGGGCGACTTTGCTTTGTTGAGGAGGTCCTTTTCGAACCGCATAGCTGCGGTCACGTCGCCGTTGGCCCTGATTCGCTCAAGGGCTTCCGCTTCTTTTCCCGCAGCAGCATCGCCGGCGATGGCAAGCTCGTGAAACTTTTGCATGATGTCGAAGCAGACTGCGATCCATGTTGAGACGATAGCCGCTCGAAATGCCCCAGCTCTGTAGCTGGACACTGCTTCCCGAATGTAGTTGCGTGCACGCTCATTTCTGCACTGGAGCACTAGCTCGTCCAAGTCATAAAGCGGCGAGGTCATTGGCGCTTCCGTCGTCTGAAAGCCCTAGTATCGGGCGTGTCTGCGAATTCGCCAAAGACTGCGATAGCTTTGGTCGAAATGCTACGTATAATCAGTGACTTAGAACCGTTATTCGGGCTTCGGGTTTCGCCTAGGAGTAATGGGGGGCTCAACCTTACGCCGTCAACCCGGACGGACAACGACAGGAAGTCGGGACGCCAGAAGCCGCAGAGAGCCGGCCGACGCATCTTCCCAAAGGGTGTTGTATTAGAAGCCCTCCCGACGCAGAGCACCAAGTCGGTTGCACCGTAGGACCTGAGACACAGAAAACCCACCGATTGACGGAGGTGGGTACCGCCCTCTGAGGAGTTTCTAGGCTCCATGATTAGGGATGCCGTTACTGAATTTTGGTGGTATCAATCGTTGGCAGGGCGAAATCCCGATTGGCGAGGGTAGCCATCAATCCCAGATTTCAACCTTCAACGTCTGCGAGAACGATGGCGGAGAATCGGGGCTGCTTTCGGCCAATAGCGGACATTCATTTGTTAGCCGCGTCCAACGGGCGGGCGCCACATGAACCGGACCGACTCTGACGACCTGTCTCGTGGGACCAACATGCGAACGTACGATTTCTCGATGTGTGGCCTGGCGTCGGCTGGCTTGTAGATTTGCAGTTCATAGAAAAAACGCTCCGTGGGAACGCTCCCGATGATCTGCTCCCAGTCTGCACCTGGCGTGCCGCCCGTGAGTAGACCATGCATCCCCAGCTCATCGAGCTCAGCAGGCGTCAAGGATCGGCAGCCGCAGTTCGGAAAGCCAACCTCGCGAGCTCCTTGGCCTCGTCAAATGTTCTCCGAGAATACAGATGACTCATGGGAGCAGCGAACTTTCCAGATGACCGCTTTGGGTCGAAAGCGGAGAATAGCACCGGACTAACGCCTACGCAGTGCTGATGTCTGCCTCCGGCCAGAAGCGGACGCTCACCACAGGCGCGAATTCACAAGCCGAGTCTTCTCGCCAGAAAACGGGCACGAAAAGCAAGTGGAGCCGCACTTCATCGCGTGCCGCACCGCAGCCAACTGACGCTATCACTCTTCGATCTCTATTCTCACAACGAAGTCCAGATACTGAGGAAGCCCGTTTCTCAAGGGACACTTAAGCTCATCGTACGCGTAGTGAATTTGAACTTTCCGTCCGATGGCGTATGCAGAAATGGAATTTGGATCATCCGTCAAGATTGCTTCCGACCTTGAACTCCCATCGTTTAGGGTGAACTCGAATTCGTTTGGGTGATCGAGGCGCTCCTGCCCCGCAACGTACAGGCTCGCAATTACACCCGTGACGCACTCACCCTCAATGACTCCAGACTCGATATTGGACCACCACTCCTCGCTACCAAATAGCCCCTTATTGCCTTTTAATCCGAGCAATGGCTTCGCATCGTTCAACGTCAAGGATTGCGTATCTCGAATCCTGGACTGATCTTTCTCAAGATCATTGCGCAAGCTGTAGACGACCTTCATCCATCGCTCCTGACAGTGTGAGCCCGTGGTATCGGGAGATCGTACTTGAGGACGCTCGCGTTGAAAATATAGAGCGTGATCCCCGTTCCAAGCACAGCTTTCAGAGCCTGTCCTTGTATGAAATTTATCTCGCCTTCCTTGATTGGCAAATCACTGGCGCGCAAGAGTCGGATCTCTGTCGGGCAATCGCCGCCGAGCATCGTATCGCTGGCAATGACTGAGGATCACTTAGGTCAACCCGACGTTAGCAAGTATGTTCGAGCTCCAATAAACGCCACGTCTTCACCCGTTAGATAAAGTGCACCGGTCACGCCCTCAGGTAGCGCCTGTACTCGCCGCCTGTTTGCATCTATTGCATCCACACCAATAGAGATGTCACGGACGTTTTCTGGAGAGGTGCGCCGGCGTCCCAGCTGGATGTCTTCCAGTGTCCTCGGAATTTCATACATCGAGACAAACTTGTCTCCGACGCATATCGGGCCGCCCGTGACAACAAAACCCACGTACACCGACTTCCCAGTGCGATCCTTGGCGATCGTCTCAACAAAGAACTCGACGGTCGAACTCATGACTGGCCTCTAGCTATTTGGATGCGCAGGACTTCTGCGATTCGTTCCAGCGTAAATTCCTGTTGCTGCGTTCGAAAAGTGCTATCAGCGCCACCCGGCACCTAATCCCGTGAAGAGCAATCTTGTTGTTCAGCCAATCAAACTAACATAATCAATGGAGCGTGCAGAAATGCATCTCCAAGATCCTCATCCCCCCTGAGCCGAAGTCATCACCTGAAATGGTTCTTCGTGCTCCACGTAGGTGTGTAGAGTCGAATTCTGGCGTCACACTGGCTTACGTCATTTATTGGATTCATCGTGTCCGTACTCTCTCGCAGGCGGATGGCTGCACCTATATCGGAATCATCTGGACTGCGGGTCCGCTTCGGCCAGAAGCGGACGTTGGTTGTCGGCTACCACGTGCCGGTCAAGAGATGAGAAGGAAGCTCTTCCAGCGCACACTGCGGTGCATCCACTTCCCAATACACGAAGCAACAACCGCACCCCTCAAAGTTTTCGGGGCAGGTAGCCATGTTGTCTCGCCAGCGGTCCAACCATTGCTCGACAAGCTCCCACTCGGCATTGAACTTAGCCTCGGATCCGGCGTCGTCACCCTCACCTAGCAGGACAGTTATGACAGCTCGCGGCATCGGAGGAGAATGTCTGCTTTGGGTCGAAAGCGGAGAATAGCACCGGGCTAACGCCTAAGCAGTGCTGATGTCTGCTTCCGGCCAAGAGCGGACTCTCGCAATGCCTCGAACCGGCCCACGAATCTGCGTGGTATAGAACGAATATCGGGCCGAACCCTACTTGAACATCTCCAACAGATCCTTGTCTTCATGCCGCTGCTCCCACGTGGAGAGAAAACAAAAGCTCACACCACTTCGCATGGCAGCCTTCTGAAACCCGGCCAGTTCTTCCTTGGTAACCGGGTACTCAGCCGGATCAAAGTGCAGAATCCCCCACGGCTTGACGAGAGAGAACCCAGGCAGGAGTTCCGAGAAGATCGCCTTGAGCTGGGGCTGGAGGGTAGAAAAGTCCTTGATAGGGCCCGCGTGATTGCCAAGGGCATGACATTGGCGACGGATGGTCCTGTCTCCACCGACCAAGCGCGCAATAAAATGGTCCTGGTGCACTTGGACGTAGATCAGCTGGCGGCGAAAGATTCTCATCTTGCTCTCAACTCCGCACGCTCAATCATCGTCCAAGTGCAGCATACCCTTCCATCAATGCGCAGCCTGCGCCTTCAGCGCGCTTGAATCCCTGCGCAGCAGGTACAGCGCAACCAGGAACGGCCACAGCGAGTTGATCGACGAGAACAGGCGCTGTGTCAGCCCCCTGAATCCCTCCGGATCCGCCCCCACCACGTTCAACCAGAGATAGACAATCCCCGCGATGCTCACCACAGCGGTCACGGCGTACGCCCTTCGGTTGGCCGACCACGCGCTCAGTTCGATGTGCGACATCGCCGGTGCAACGATGTTGGCGATACCGATGGTGTAGAAGCCGTGCATCGGGTGGCCCATGGGCCAGAGCCCGTTGGTCAGCATGGAGATGCCAAAGATCGCCCAGCAGATTGCGCCTACGGCAATCCGCCGGCCGGACTCCCGCCATATCCCGATGGCAAACGCCACGAAGCCCACGCCGGAGCCGAGGGCGGCGATCCTGCCGCAGATGCTTGCAAGCGTGGGCGCCTGCAGCAGCTCGCTGGCGTGCTGCGCAAGCGGGTTGTAGCCCGGCGCGAACAGGGCAGCAACGCTGGTCCAGAACAGGAACCACGGAAGCGGGAGCAGACCCGCAGACAGAAGAAGTCGATTGCGGCGTAACACGTACAGTGATCCTTGTAGCGGCCTGCGCCAGTGGGTGGAGTCCGTTCAAACGCCGCAGAACCTTCCTGCTGCGGGCAGGACAGTTCCTGGTGACTACAGCAGTAGTCAGATTCTGCGTGACGCCCCACGGGGTCAATAGGCAGAAAGTCACTCACGCATGGAGGCGAAATACGCGGCATCCATCAGCGACCGTCGGACCAATGCTGTCGCATTTGCCGCGCCCTACATCTCTGACGGAAGGTTCTGACGACTCCGTTCCAGAAGTCCCGCTGCGCCAAGCACGCCAAGGCTCTCGCCGCTTCCGGTGCTATGCGACAATGCCAAAAGCGTCTCGGGTTTTGGCGGCATTGCCCCCCACCCGTTGGCATTCCGAACAACAGCAGGTAATCGTTACTGCGCCACCGTGCATCGGTGGTCGGGACTCGAAAGCCCGTTTTGTTGGGAAGTAGTTTGCGCTTGCCAGCCGGCACCACCGCGCGTGGTGCCGGCTGGCAATCCGTCTGCCGGCTATGGCGGGCGGGGCGTGGGGGTCTTGTACCCGCCGGTTCCCAACATCCGGTTTTCGAGCCACGCTCTGCCCGCCACCTTTATCGGTGGCGGCGTCCGCCTGCATGCACGGAGCCCGCCATGACCACGCCGCACTCCCCTCCCCCGCGCCCGATCCAGCAAGCGCCCTCGGCCGCTCCGGCCCCGGACCCCAACAGCCTCATCGCCATCCTGCGCGCCATCGGCGCGGGCGCTGCGGCCGATGGCCAGCCGTGGCCTGAGCGCCATCACCTGCGTGGCCGGCAGATGGCGTTGTCCGACGCCGACTGCGCACTCACCGGCCAGCGCATCGTGCAGGAGATCCTGCTGGCGGCCGAGCGCACGCGCCAGAACGGCGGGCCAGAGCAGTACGTGGGCGACCGGGTGATGGAGGGGCTGGTGATGGCCGATCTGGCGCTGACCGCCTTCATTCACGAGCGGATGCGACCCAAGGACTGAGCGCGCTTATCGCGCGGACCTTTCTGCCTGTGTGTGGGGTGACGAATGAAGAAGCTCGGCCTGGCCGCTGCGGTGATATGCATCGCGGTGATCGGCGCGATGTGGGTGGATTGGCCCGAGCCTGCGGGCGATCAGGTGTGGGCCTACCAAAAGCTGCAGCCGGCCGATTACCGCCTGCTGCACAGTGATGCGCGCGGCTTCGTGACCGCGAAGGCCCACGAGGGCTTTGAACTGCACGCGCGCCATGCCGGGGCGATATCCTTCGAGATCCGCCGCAAGGGCGTGCTGGTGATGGACGTGGAGAACGCGCCCTCGCGCGTGCTGATCCGCATGCCTGCCGATGCACGGTGGCGCGCGCCGGACATCGAGCGTCTGCGTATCAGCTTCGAGCGTTGGCTGGATCTGCACCAGAGCCAGGGGCGGTTGCTGGTGGAAAGCGCGGGGCCTTCGTGGGTTGAGGCACGGTTTGGGCGCTTCAATGGGTTGGTGCTGGATGAGCAGCGGTGTCTGCTTGGGGCGCCAGCCGACCGCCAGGCCGCTCCCACCAATTACCTCAGCGCTGAAGTGCCCTCGTAGGCTGACGCTCACGGTTGCGCTGTGCCTGCACCGCATGCGGCACAGCAACTGGTCAGGGGCCAAACCCCAGCGCCATCGCAACCACTTTCCCATCCCGAACGTAGAAGCAAATGCTCGATCCACCTTCCGAGAACCCACAGGTGCGCTCGACATCGAAGCCCCCCAGCGTTGCCTGCTCTGTCTTCCGCTGGCCATATCTGCGTGCTGTGCCGATGGCCTCGGACGCCGGATCACCCATCGCAACGCCTTTCAGCTTCACGCCGCGCAGGCTCTCGGTTCTACCTGCAGTGGGTTGCGCCGCGCTGATCGATGAAACGCGGATCTCATCAATGGTTCGGAACTGCGGAGCCACGTCAGGGTTGGAGGTGATCAGCACCTCCAATCGGGTAGTGGGATCCAGGTATCTACGCCGCATCAGTCCTGTGGCATCCACGACCAGCTCGCCATCACCATAGCGGCGCAGGAAATCCCTCTCGCTGTAGACATGCGGGATGAAACTTCCATCGCGGAAGGCTTTCGATACAAAGTCCACGCGTGGATTCCCTGCGGGGAAGCCTGCTGCTGCAGGCAACATACCCAGCGCAATCAAGATGAGTCTGCGTGTCTTCATGACAACTTCGTCCATCCATCTGAAAGAATGATCACAGAGCATTCTTGACTCGGATAGCCCACTCGTTCCAGAGGCGTATCACCATTCCGGACGATAGCGGTCCTTGTACTCGTCTTGAATCAGTCCTTGGTTCACATAGCGCCCCTGATTGGTCCTCAGCACGTCCCGCGCGAACCTCAAGGCGCCGTCAACCGAATCAAACGTCCACTCGGTACCAAAGGGATGATCAGGATCCACCGCCTCGAACTCGTACACATCGATGAAGCCAGGCGCTCCATTGTCAAATACTTCGCAAAGACGAACCCTCCAGGCGTTCAGATTGGCCTGCTCAATGGAGACAAAGCGAATCACACGCTGATCCAACTCATATCGATCGGAGAGCAGCTGCTCGACATCGCGACCCGCCGAAAGATTGCCTGTTACATCCAGATCACAAAGATAGCGCTGCAATGGATCCCTCATTCCGTTGAGAAAATTGACCAGCAAGTGAGCATCGGTGACTTCCGGAGCGACTAGGACGCCTCGCCCGAGGCATAGTGCCATGCACCCGACGATTGGCCGTTGTAACGGCTATCGATGTCCTCCAGCCATACCTTCAGATCCATCAGAAACCTTGCATGGTCGAAGTCCTTGAACTTCACCCTGCCCAGTTGCTCCGCCAACTGCTCAAGCAATTCGCGGGAGACATACCGCATTTTCTCCTTCATCGAGAGCGGAACGATGGTCGGCAGGTCAAGCATCACATCGGTATAGAACTCCGCCTTCTTTCGTCGAAACTGCACTCTTCGCTTGAAATCCAGCTCGGGATCTCGACACACGAAAAGCAATGCCACAGAAGCCACTTCGTTCCCGTAGCTCCTGGACTCGAATGTGGCGGAGCGCTCTACGTAATGACTTTTTATCCTGCCAACATGCGACTCCCAGTCGCAGTCCGCCACGAAGTTCAGTTTCATCAGTCCCACGCTCCATGTCAGTGCTGCGCGCGCATCCCGCACCTATTCGAGCAGGTCGTGTAGATCGATGCCAGACGGATTCACCAGGCGCTTCTCGCGACCCACATGGTGAAGCTCGAAGGTGCCTTTCTCTGAATCGATGACACGGGTGCCATCAAGCACCGCCAGAAACCCGAAGACCGCCGAACGGGCAGCTTCACCGGCAACGGCTCGCAACATGTCGGCTTCTACAGCGGACAAGCTGTTGAACCATTCGGACCGTGCCAACAGGTCTGGGGCCACCCGACGGCCCGGTGGATACGCCAGGTTCGAGATCGTACTACCCACGGATGATTCAAGCACATAGCGCTGGATAGCGGATACAAATTCGTCAGCTTTCATGCCACTCCCCCGGCTTTGAAAATGAGCCAGAACACATTCGCCTGTCCGGACCTGCTGCCTCTTGTCCCCGCTCAGCCCGCCTCTCGCAGGCAGTGCGGCACAGCATGAACTCAATCCCGTCCAGACGAGTTCAGATCAAGCGGAATACCCTCCGCAACACAGATTTTCCGCAACGCGGCCTCCAGCTTGCTGCCGTTTTCCAACGTTTTCAGTGTCACTGCAATCCCACCAGTGATCCCAAGCTTCCTCTGTGCACTTTCGGAGAGAGACAGCTCAAGCTCCATGCGCCGCAGAGAGATATGCACCAGACCGCCATAGCAAGGCTCAAGACCTCCACCGACCTCGATATGGGCGTGCGCCATGCCCAACTCTTCGTCCTGGTCGTCATACGCCTTCGCGTTCTGCAATACCACGTAACGAGACGGATTCGTCGAGCTGTCGGCCAAGCCAACTACGATGCAGTAGTCATCTTCCTCTATGGAAACGACTTCGGCCTTGAATCTGTACATTTCCCGGGTACTCCTGACATGTGGAAAACTCAATGTCTACTCCGCCGCTGTCCTGGTGCCGCTCTCAGCACGCAGGGTCGTATCGTTGTCACCCTTCCAGCCCACCTGGGTGCCACTCGCCCCGCCTGCGAGCCCATCCGTACTTTTGTCTGTTCCCCCGCCGCTCGGTCATCAAGGGCGGCGCCAACGTCAGGGGCGGTCTGTACTGACGGAAACCGAGCCGTCTTCCAGCAGGTGGACGCTTACATATGCGTCTGGCGGAGGTATCCGATCGATCGACGCCCCTGCGGGGAGAATGTCCCAACTTGTGATCGGGCCGCAGACTGTCCTATGCACCAAACGGCTGCTATCCAACCCTCGCTTGGCAAGCTCGGCCACAACTACTTCAGGCGGCTGGCGCTCGAAGCCCTTGTAGGCGGTGCACGTCTCTCCCGTCTGGCCAATGGGATACGTTGAACTCTCCACCTCATCCCGGCACCCCGGCAGGCCCATGGCGAGCGAGAGGGCCATCAGTACTCGAATGCACTGCATTTCAGCTCGCTCCTTTCCTTCACTGCCCTGTAGTACCCCTTGTCTGACGCAAGACCTGCGAGACCGCCATCCCAGAGCCGCGCTGCACAGATCATTTGCCCTCGATGCGCACGCTGCGCCCTTTGCAGGCAGAAATACCCCGAGACGCATTGCCGGCAAACCCCGATAGTCCCACGCAGATTACCTGCCGCACCATCAGGCGTCTTTCTGCAGGAATCCACACATGAGCCTGGCGCTGGTCCACAGCCGTGCCCGCGCCGGGGTCGATGCCCCACTGGTGCGGGTGGAAGTGCACCTCTCTGGCGGCCTGCCTGCCACCCAGATTGTCGGCCTGGCCGAGACCAGCGTGCGCGAATCGCGCGAGCGCGTGCGTGCCGCCCTGCTCTGTGCACGCTTCGACTTTCCGCAGCGGCGCATCACGCTCAACCTCGCGCCTGCCGACCTGCCCAAGGAAGGTGGGCGCTACGACCTGGCCATCGCGCTGGGCATTCTTGCCGCGAGTGGCCAGGTCGATCCGCAGTCGCTGCTGCAATACGAGTTCCTGGGCGAGCTGGGGCTGACCGGCGAACTGCGGCCGGTGGCCGGAGCGCTGCCTGCTGCGATTGCGGCGGCTGATGCCGGCCGCATCTTGGTGGTGCCGCCCGGCAATGCCGCCGAGGCGGCGCTGGCCGAGCACGCGGATGTGCGCGTGGCGCGCACGCTACTGGAGTGCTGTGCCGGTCTGGGCAATCCGCGCCTGCTGCCGCCCGTGGAGCGCGTGGACACGACACCGTTGCCCCTGCCCGATCTGGCCGACGTGCGGGGGCAGGCGCATGCACGGCGCGCGTTGGAAGTGGCGGCCGCCGGTGGGCACCATCTGTTGTTGATCGGCAGCCCTGGCTGCGGCAAGACGCTGTTGGCTTCGCGCCTGCCCAGCCTGTTGCCGGATACTGAGGAAGCCGAGGCGTTGCAGCTGGCCGCGATTGCCTCGGTGAGTGGCGAAGGGCTGGACCCAAGACGATGGCGGCAGCGGCCCTTCCGGGCACCGCACCACAGTGCGAGCGCGGCGGCGCTTGTGGGTGGCGGCAATCCGCCCTGCCCTGGCGAAATCTCGTTGGCCCATCACGGCGTGCTGTTCCTGGATGAGCTTCCGGAGTGGAACCGCAGTGCGTTGGAGACCCTGCGAGAGCCGCTGGAATCCGGCCACATCCGCATCGCCCGCGCGGCACGCAGCGTGCAGTATCCAGCGCGATTCCAGCTGGTGGCGGCGATGAATCCCTGCCCCTGCGGCTGGGCTGGCGACCGCAGCAACCGCTGCCTGTGCAGTGATGAGCGCATCAACCGCTACCGTGCGCGCGTGTCCGGCCCGTTGCTGGACCGTATCGACCTGCATATCAGTGTGGCCCGTATGGACGCAGTGGAGTTGCGGGAGAGCACGCCGCTGGGGGAGCCCAGTGCGGCGGTACGTGCACGGGTGGAAGCCGCCCATGCCAAGCAGCAGGTGCGTGGCGGGCTCAACGCGCATCTGCCGCCGGCGGCACTGCGGGCCTGTACCCGACTGAGCGAGGCAGATCAGGACATGCTGGAACAGGCCATCGAGCGCCTGCAGCTGTCGGCGCGGGCGATGCACCGGATTCTGCGGGTGGCGCGCACGATTGCCGATCTGGCGGGTTGCGAAACGATCCAGACGGCGCATCTGGCCGAGGCCATTGGCTACCGGCAGCTGGACCGGGGGAAGGCGAGCACGTAATCGCAGCGGGCAGAATCAGGCCGCGTCATGCGGGCACACGTTCAAAAAGATCCGGCAGCCATTCCGGCTTGAACAGGGAAGCAGGCTGTTCTCTCATCTCTTCTACGCGCCACCATTTCCACGCCCTGATCGTGGCATTTTCCTCCTCCGTCCACCCGTCACGCTGGATGTCGGGCTGGTTGGGGCTGCGGACCAGAAAATACTCTTCCAGCCATCGCGCGGGCGTTGATCGGGCGACCGCGTAGACGGCATCGCGCGTTTCCAGCCGCACGCCTATCGGCAGATCCAATCCGGTCTCCTCCCTGAGCTCACGCCGTGCGGCGTCCGCATATCCCTCCCCGGGCAGAAGCTCCCCGCCCGGTGTAGCCCAGAAGGGAGCGTGGTGTTCATCGTGATACCGGAACAGCAACACCGCATCCTCAGCAACGATCACAAGGCGTGCAGATCGTCTGATTTCCATCGTTTCCCGTCCTTACCAGCCCGCCCCAGAATAGGCCAAAAGCAGGCGGACCAAGAGAAAGCCATCAACGCGTGTCGATTCCTGGCCAGTGATTCACTTTCCCAGGATGGGCGCCTGTCGCCGGACGGCAACGGACGCCATGCGGCGGCTGACAAGGCCGAAGAGGTCCTGCAGTTCGGCTGCGCGCTCGGGCGTGCTGTTGCTGCCGAAAAGCACACGCGCCAGCGCGGCTTCACGGGTGTCATGCGGGAACCGCAGGCGGTCCCGGTACACCTTCTGGCACACCAGCCAGGCCCGGCGCAGCCCACCGCCGGGCAGCGGGCGGACCACGCGTTCGTAGACCTGCCAGAACTGGTACTCGCCCTGCAGATCGATCGCCGGCGCCACGGACAGAGCCTGCCGGGGCCATCCTGGGCCCCGGATGCCGAACAACGGGGTTCGCGGGTTGTGCTGTGCCATGCCAACAGGATGACCCAGCAACATTGTGGGAACCTTGCGTCGCCGCCAGAAAACCCCTGTTGTTTGCGCAAGGCGGGTTTCTAGGCGGGTTTTGGGGGTCAGAGCCCTTTGCTGCGCAAAGGGATCGGACCCCGATCACGGGGTGGCTGCGGGGTCGGATCCCTTTGCGCAGCAAAGGGCTCTGACCCCACCTTCATCGCCTCAGAACGCCATCGAGGTACTGAACATCAGCTGCCGTGGCGCGCTGCGCTGCAGGGTCTGGTAATCCCCCGAGAACGACGAGCCGGCAATGGTGGCGGTGCCGATGTTGTGGCGGTTGAACAGGTTGCTCACGTCCAGCCGCAGCTCCAGGCCGGGCACCGCGCTGTCGGCACCGAAGCGGTAGGCGGCATAGGTGTTGACCTGCCAGAACGTCGGCACGCGGATGTCGTTCTCGTAGGTGAAGGGCTGGCGCAGGTAGGAGGTGCTGGTGGCGCCAAAACGCCAGTCACCGAAATGCGCTGACAGGTCGCTGACCAGCGAGATCTGCGGGTAGCCCGGCTGCGCGTTGCCCTTGATCGGGTACACCGTGTCGCCCACCACGAAATCGCTGTCGTAGTACGAACGGGCCACGGCCACGCCCTGGTAGAACTGCAGGTGGTCAGTCAGGTCGGCGGTGATGCCGAGGTCGGCACCGATCACGTGCATCTTCGGCATCAGCCGCACGGTGTTGATCTGTGCGAACTGGGTGCCGATGGCGGCCGACAGCAGTCGGTTGCGGATGTCGTTGTAGAACACGTCGCCGGTGATCGTCAGCCGGTCGAAGCGATGCGATGCGCCCACGGTGAGGTTCCAGTTCTTCTCCGGGCGCAGCGTGCCGGCCACGCGGTCGAACTCCTCCTGGTCGGTGATGGTCCACGCCGAGGCGGTGTAGCCGATGTTGCCGCGCTGGGCCACGCGATAGCCGTTCATGGTATTGGCCAGGTCGATGAAGGCATCGGTGGATTCGGTCGGGCTCCAGAACAGCGAGACGTGCGGCAGGAAGTTGCTCTTCGCGCGCAGCGTGCCGTTCACCGGCCGGTCCTTGGCGTCACCGAGGCCGCCGCCGCGGGTGCGGAAGTCCACGGCCTTGAAGCCGACACCCAGCTTCAGCGTGTCGTTCAGCACGATGTCGTCCTGCAGGTAGAACTGGCGCGAGCGGGTCACCCAGCTCGATGCGTTGTCGGTCTTGAACGCGGGGCCGTACACATCGAACGGACCGGTGGCCTTCAGCGGCGGGCCCTCGCCCAGCAGCGGCTGCTGGTACCACTCGGTCTTGGCGGCGGCCTTGCTCTTCTCCTGCCAGAAGCCGGCGGTGACGGTGTGCGCGCCGGTCTCGAACTGCAGGTTGACCATGCCGCCCAGCCGGTTGAGGCGCGGGGTCTGCACCTGTTCGGAGAACGGCGCGCCGTTGGGCGACGGCACGTTCGGGTCGGTCAGCGTGGCCTGGGTGTGGCTGTTGGCGTTGTACAGCTGCACGTTGCCGCTCAGCGCCGGACTGATCTGGAAGCGGTGGTTGATCGAGGACACGCGGTCACGCGTGCTCTGGCCGGTGTCGTAGGGAATAAGCCCGGACAGTTCACCACAGGTATAGGCGCCGCAGGATTTGTCTGCGTTCTCCGGCGAGGCCACGTAATACGCCCAGGCGTAGTCCGGGTAGAAGATGTCGGCCTTCCAGCCCAGCTTGCGGATCATGTCGAAGGAAATGTTGTTGTAACCCCAGACCTTGGCCTTGCTGTCGGACAGGAACACGGTGACATCGCCCCAGGCGACGTCCTGCTGCAGCTTCAGGTCGCCGCGCAGGAAGTTCTGCGTGCCCTCGCCCTGGTACTTGTCGGCGGACACGCGCTGCAGGTCGACCAGCACTTTCGGGCCATGCTCGCCGAGCTGGCCGCTCTGCCCGGATACGGTGGTGACCAGCGTGCTGTTGCTGCCCACGCCCTGCTTCACGCGCAGGCTGGGCGTGTCCTGCAGGTCGCGCAGGCGGTATTCCAAGCTGCCGCCGTTGACGCTGCTGGAGAACACGCTGACCGGTGCGCCACCGGGGCTGACCGTGATCGCGCCGATGCCATCGGGCACGCCCACGTTCACCACGCTGGTGCCGGTAAGCGAGAGGAAGCCGTTGTCATTCAGCGGCACGCCTTCGAAGGTGATGCCCATTTCGTTCATGCGGAAGCCGCGCACGAACAGGCTGGTGGCGGAGATATCCAGGCCCAGCCCATCGGTGGCGGTATAGCTCGCGCCCGGCACCTGCTTCAGCATGGCCAGGCCATTGTTGCCGGTGACCATCGCGTCGAGGTCCTCGGCCTTGATGATGTAGCGGTTGGGACCGACCACCTGGGTCGGTGCCACGGCCGCGCCGCGCGGCGTGGCGATGACCTGCAGGGCGTTGAGCGTGGTGGGCGTGTCGAGCGCGGCGTCCTGCGTTTCTGCAGCGTACGCAGGTGCGGTGATGGCCGCGATGATGGCCAGGGCGAGGCGCGTCGTGGGTGGGGTGTTCATGGCAGTAGATCCAGGGTGCAGGGAGAGAGCCGCGCAGGCGCACGCCCAGCGCGTTGCAGCGCCGGTGTCGGCGCCCTGGCTGGCGGTGCGATTGCGTTGAGAGAGCGACGGCGCGGTGCGCGCCGGTCAGCAGAGGAAGACGATCATCTGCCGCAGGATTCGATGGCGTGATTTCGACGTGCGAAATTCTTGCATCGCGCTGCCGCATCCGCCATTGCGCGGTGGTACAGCGCCGATGGCGGTGGGGATGGGTGGGCTATACGTGGGTATAGACCCAGGTCGGCGCTGGCCGCCTGCGTGTGCCAACCAAGGTTGGCACCTGCCGGGGCGAATGGGGCCTGGTAGAGGCCGACCCTGGTCGGCGCTGGCCGCCTGCGTGTGCCAACCAAGGTTGGCACCTGCCGGGGCGAATGAGGCCTGGTAGAGGCCGACCTTGGTCGGCGCTTGCCGTCTGCGCGTGCCAACCAAGGTTGGCACCTACCGGGGCGAATGGGGCCTGGTAGAGGCCGACCTTGGTCGGCGCTTGCCGATTGTGTGTGCCAACCAAGGTTGGCAGCTACCAGAGCGTAGGGACGCGCGGTTACTGCAGGACGAAACGCTCGATCGCGCGCGCCACGCCTTCATCGGCATTGCTGCTGGTCTCAAACCGCGCCACCGCCTTCACCGCATCGATGGCATTGCCCATGGCCACGCTGGTACCGGCGTACTGCAGCATGGTGAGGTCGTTCTCCTGGTCGCCGATGGCCATCACGTTGGCGCGGTCGATGCCCAGGTGCTCGGCCAACTTCTGCAGGCTCGGCCCCTTGCCGGCGCGGTGGTCGAACACTTCCAGGAAGAACGGCGCGCTCTTCAATACCGCGAAGCGCTCGGTCAGCGCGCTGGGCAGGCGCGCGATGGCAGCGTCCAGCACCTCGGGTTCGTCGATCATCATCAGCTTGATGAAGGACATCGACGGGTCCATGTCTTCCACGCGGCGATACGACAGCGGCATCCGCGAAAGATGCGAGTCGGCCACGGTGTAGTAGCTGATGTCCTGGTTGGGCGTGTACATGCGCTGGCTGTCCAGCGCCTGGAAGTGCACGCCCAAGTCGCGGGCGACCTGCTCACAGAACAGGAAGTCGTCGAAGCTGAGCGGATACTCGACCACGGTTTCGCGCGTGCCGATGCGCTGCACCAGGCCGCCATTGCAGGCGATGCAGTAGTCGTCGTTGGCGGTGATGCCGAGCTCGTGCAGGTACGGCGCCAGGCCCGGAACCGGGCGGCCACTGGTCAGCACGATGTGCACGCCCAGCGCCCGCGCCTGCGCGATGGCCTTCCTGGCGCGGGGGGTGAGCTGGTGCGACGGGTCCAGCAGCGTGCCATCCATGTCGATGGCGACCAGTTCGATGGTCGATTGCCTGCGGCCCATGTCCATTGCGTTCAACTCGTGCGGGGCACGCCAGTTTACCCCCTCATGCCCGGTTCACCTCTTTGCCCACGTTGGCCAGGATACTGCAGGAGCCTGTGCGTCCCCCACCGCAGGACGGCCCGCTGACCGCCCTTCCCTGGAGAACCTTGCGACGCATGACCTACCGTGCCCCCGAAACCAACGACAGCGCCCCCCTGGCCCAGCAGATCGAGCAGATGATCGACGAGCTGCCCGGCGACCAGGTGAGCGTCGGCACCCTGCTCAGCGCGCTGGGCGATGAGGGCCTGCTGCTGGTCGTGATCCTGCTCTCGGCCATCTTCATCATTCCGGTGTCGATTCCCGGGCTGAGCACGGTGTTTGGCGCCTCAATCCTGCTGATCGGCCTGAGCCGGGTGCGCAACCGCCCGCTGTGGGTGCCGCAGAAGCTGGCGCGCCGCGGGATCGCCACCGACAAGCTGAAGGCCAACCTGGGCCGTGCGCTGAAATGGGTGCACCGCATGGAGCGGCTGTCGCGGCCGATGCGGCTGGCGGTGATGGTGCGCTCGAAGAAGATGATGCGCCTGAACAACCTGATGCTGGTGTTCGCGACCCTGCTGCTGATGGCGCCGGCCGGGCCGATTCCCTTCAGCAACACGCTGCCGGCGCTGGCGCTGATGTCGTTTGCGATTGGCTTCATCCAGCGCGATGGTGCGGCGGTGGCAGCCGGCTACGGCTTCGTGGTGGCCACGGTGGTGTACTTCGGCGTGCTGCTGGGCGGCGTGGGATTTGCCGCCGAATCGGTGTTCAGCGGGTTCCGCAGCAGTACCGCCGAACTGTAGAGCCGAGCCCATGCTCGGCTGCTGTTCGCTCGGTGCACGGAAACCCGCGCGCTGCGCGCGTAAGCCGAGCATGGGCTCGGCTCTACAAAGGCCGGATCCACAGCAGTCGAGCGTGGCTCGACGCTACACAGCTATTTCGCCGACACCCGCCACACCACGTCGCCCACGTCGTCGGCCACCAGCAGCGCACCCTCGGCGTCCATCGCCATGCCCACCGGCGCACCCATCAGGGTCTTCTCGTCCTTCGAGGTGAAGCCGCTGACCACGGTCTGCGGCCGCCCGGTCGGCTTGCCGTCCTTGAACGGTACGTAGACCACTTCGTAGCCACTCAGTGGCGAGCGGTCCCAGCTGCCGTGCTCGCCGATGAAGGCGCCGCCGTGGTACTGCGCCGGCAGTGCCTGGCCGGTGTAGAACAGCAGGCCCAGCGGTGCCACGTGCGAGCCGATGGCGTAGTCCGGCACGATCGCCTTGGCCACCAGGTCCGGCCGCTGCGGCTGCACGCGCTCGTCCACGTGCTGGCCGTAGTAGCTGTAGGGCCAGCCGTAGAAGCCATCTTCCTTCACCGAGGTGAGGTAATCCGGCACCAGGTCGGCACCGATCTCATCACGCTCGTTGGCCACGGCCCACAGCTGGCCAGTGCTCGGCTCCCAGTCCAGCCCGGTCGGGTTGCGGATGCCCGACGCGAAGATGCGGCTGCCACGGGTGGCTACGTCCACCTCCAGCACGACCGCGCGGCGGTATTCGACGGCCAGGCCATTTTCAGTAATGTTGCTGTTGGAGCCGACGCCCACGTACAGCTTGCTGCCATCGCGGCTGGCCAGCAGTTCCTTGGTCCAGTGGTGGTTGATGGTGCTGGGCAGGTCGGTGAACTCGCGGCCCTTGTCGGACATGCGGGTTTCGCCGGGCACGTAGTGGTACTGCATGATGTTGCCGGTGTTGGCCACATACAGCGTGTCACCGATCAGCTGGATGCCGAATGGCGAATGCAGGCCCTCGATGTAGACGTGCTGGGTCCAGGTGTTGGTGCCCGGCGAGCGGCGCAGCAGCGTGACGCGATTGCCGCCCTTGCCGGCCTTGCCCGAGCGCGCCTTCACCTTGCCGGCGATCCACTGCTTGGGTGTGGTGACCGGCTCTTCGCCGGGGCCATTGCCTTCCACCACCAGTACATCGCCGTTGGGCAGGGTCAGCAGCCGGCGCGGGTGCTGCAGGTTGGCGGCGATGCGCTCGATCTTCAGGCCTTCGGCCACCGTGGGGGCCTGGCCGTCGGCCCAGCCCACGCCCTTGGGCACCTGCATCGGCGGCATCAGGAAGTTGGCCGGCTTGGGCAGTGGCGGCTGCGGTCCCGACTGGTCGGCCGGATGGTATTCGGCCTTGCCGGCGCAGGCCGACAGGGTGACGGCCAGTGCCAGCGCGGCCACGGTGGGCAGGATGTGCTTAGCCATGACGACCTCCCTGCAGCACCGGTGGCTGCAATGACAACAGGATCAGGCCCAGGGCGATCAGGGCCACGGTCAGCGCCGACAGGATCGTGCCCGGCACAGCAACGGCATACGCATCGCGGCTGTGCACGAAGGCGTTCCAGATGGCCAGCACCACCGCGACCAGGTTGAGGAAGAAGTCGATGCGGTCGATGCGGGTGGCCGTGCCGTTGCGGCGCCAGACCGCGAACAGGTTGATCAGGCGCGGCACGATGGCGATCAGCAGGCCGAACGTGATCAGCCAAGCGGCGGCCTTGCCCCACATCACCTCGGCGCTGTTGAGATAGATCGCGTCGAAGATCAGTGCACCGACGAAGAAGCCGAAGGGTATCGGGTTCAACAGGCTGAACAGCGTGGTGCCGAGGCCGCGATGGGCCTGGGCGAGCGGATTGACCATCATCGTGCTCCGTGCGGAAGGGTGCACGGGCTGTAGTAGCACAGCGCGATGTGAGGGCGCGCGATGATGCCCCGGCGGCGCTGCCACACCCACCGGGCAGGCACCGCACTACGTGGGTTCGTCCTCGCGCACCTCGTGGAAGGGCAGCATCGTCTCGAAGCCGAATTCGTGTTCCATGCTGGTGCGGACCAGGCCGCCGATGGCGTAGTAGCTGGTATTGGCGTGTACATCGATGCCACAGGGACCATCCTCAGCCAGCAGGTGCAGTGTCTGCGCCCTACGCATCTTCACTCTTTCCTCCTGCAGCAGCGCGCGTCGGTGCCGCTTCATCAGCAAGCGCAACTGTTTGATCGTCGTGATATTGAATGTGGCGAGCGCCGGCAGCAGCTCGGCGATATCCGCATCGGTCCAGTAATCATGGCGACGGTGGTACATCGACAGCACCACCTTGCGGATGGCGGCAACCGAGAGCGGGGTCTGGTCTGCGCGCGCACGTGCACGCTGGCGTTCCTTCTTCATGTGTCTTCACCTGCATGTGGTTACCCGAGTTTCCCGCACCCGAAGCAAGCGCGCGAAGATGGCGTGAAGGCATTCGCGCGCCCTGTCATAACCTGACGTACTAAGTGTTTGTGACGCAATTTGCATATTCGTACATTGCGGATGTGAAGAGGTAGGGGGTTCTCCGTTGTGTCGCGTTTGGCTCGTTGCGATGGGGCAGTTCCGCCCCGCCGTCCTGCCATGCCGATTCACAACAGAAGGATTCGTGTATGAAGCGACACACGCAACGCTCCGCGCCACCGCGCTCTGCGCGCCTGGCCCTTGCCACTGCCCTGGTGCTGGGCAGCCTGGCCGCCACCGCGCAGGCCCAACAGGCCGATCCGCTGGCGGGTATCCAGTGGCACCTGCTCAACACCGGGCAGACCGTCCCGGCCGACACCCTGCCGGTGGCCGGCAACGACCTGAACGTGGATGGCCTGTTCCGCAACGGCATCCGCGGCCAGGGCGTCACCATCGCCATCGTCGACGATGGCCTGCAGATCGCGCATCCGGACCTGGCGGCCAACGTGGCCGCGGTGGCCGGCAAGAACTTCATCAACGGCTCGAACAACCCCACCCCGACCAACCCGGATGTCGACAACCACGGCACCATGGTCGGCGGCATTGCTGGCGCGGTGGGCGCCAACAACCTGGGCGTACGTGGTGTGGCGCCGGCGGCGACGCTGAAGGGCTTCAATCCGATTTCGCGCTCAGCCCTGGGCAACCAGCAGAGCAACATCGAGTACGCCTGGTGGGACGGCGCGGAGTCGGCCGACGTGCAGGTGTTCAACAACAGCTGGGGCGCCGGCCCGGGCAATCCGAACCTGCCGCTGGCGTACAGCGAAAACACGATTCGTTCGTATGAGCAGGCACTGTCTGGTACGCGCGGTGGCCGCGGCGGCATCTACGTGAAGTCGGCGGGCAACAACTTCAACAATGCCTCGATCAGCCAGACCCAGGATGTCTGCACCACCGACACCAAGAACCGCAACACCGGCTGCGTGCCGGCCGGACGCGATCCGCGCAACAACCTGTTCAACGTGATCACGGTAGGCGCGGTGCGTGCCGATGGCGTGCGCTCGTCGTATTCCTCCACCGGCTCGGCGCTGTGGGTGTCGGCCTTCGGCGGCGAATACGGCCTGCAGGCCCAGTACGCCCCCGGCCTGGTGGCACGCGCGTACGACCCCGCCATCGTCACCACCGACGTGACCGGATGCGCGCAGGGCAGCAACAAGAACACCAACCGCCAGAACACGCTGGACAGCAACCTGTCGGCCATCGACAGCACCTGCAACTACACCGCCAAGATGAACGGCACCTCGGCGTCAGCGCCGATGGTCTCGGGCGTGGCGGCACTGGTGCTGGAAGCCAATCCGAACCTGTCCTATCGCGATGTGAAGTACATCCTGGCCACCACCGCCACCCGCAACCACCCGAACCAGCCGGCGGTGACGCTGGCCGACGGGCGCACGCTGGTGCCAGGCTGGACGGTGAATGCTGCCGGCCGTGCCTACAGCAACTGGTATGGCTTCGGCGTGGTCAACGCTGCACGCGCGGTGCAGGTGGCCGAGAACTTCCAGTCGCTCGGTACGCTGGTCGACAGCGGCTGGCGCAACACCACGCGTACCGTGGCCATCGGCAACACCTCGGCCGCCGCTGCACGCCTGACCTTCCAGTTGGCCAACGGCGCGCGCAACATCGAAAGCGTGCAGCTGGGCTTCCGGGTCAACCACCGCAACACGCGCCAGCTGCAGTTCGTGCTGGTGTCACCCAGCGGTACCCGCAGCGTGGTGCAACCGGCGTTCACCGCGATCGGTTCGGGCACGGGTGGCGCGCAGAGCAACTTCACCAGCTGGGACCTGCTGTCCAGCAATGCCTTCCTGGATGAGAACGCCACGGGCACCTGGACGCTGGAAGTGACCGACATGGGGCAGGCCGCGACCGCTGCATCGCGTGGCAACCTCGAATTCTTCAAGATCCGCGTTCTGGGGCACTGATGATGAAGACCACCATTCTATTGAGCACGCTCGCCTTCGCGGCGATGACCTCCCCTGCCTGGGCACAGAGCTCGGGACAGACCCCTCCGGCCAGGACCCTGTCGACCGTGGATGCTCAGGAACTGAAGGCGTCCGCTACCGGCCGCTCGTTCGATGTGGGCGGCACGCGTTTCCAGCTGTCGCCCTCGGCAACGGTAAAGCAGGCCAGCGGCGGCCAGTTCACGATCACCCCGCAGGCGGCGGCGACCACCAGCGCGCGTACCAAGCGTTCGCTGGATGGCGCCGCGGCGGCGCCTGCTGATGCCGGTGCCGGCAAGTTCGCGGCGGCGGTCTCCCGTGACGGAGCGCCGGTGGTGGCGACCTCGCGGGTCAAGGTGTTCTTCACCGATGCAGCATCGGCCCAGCGCGCGGCTACGGCCACCGGTGGCACCGTGGTGAAGGTCTCCAAGGCGTCGGGCCAGGCGATCGTGGAGTACCCGTCGGTGAACGCGGCGCTGGATGCGAGCACCAAGCTGCTGTCCACCGCCGGTATCCGCGCCACCGAGCCGGACGTGGTGCAGTGGGAAGAGACCAAGTAAGGCGTTGAGCGGTGCCCCGGCCGGCTGGCTCTCCTGGCCGGCCGGGGATTGGTGTGAGGGTGTGCCGACCAACGGTCGGCACCTGCCGGGGCCGTGCGCGTGTAGAGCCGAGCCGATGCTCAGCTGCTGTCTACGGGGTGCCGCAGGCGCGGTGCGCGCGGCGCCGAGCATGGGCTCGGCTCTACAGCTGTGCCAACCAAGGCTGGCATCTACCAGGAGCAGATTCGGACGTGCCAACCAAGGTTGGCACCCACCGGCGTTACCGCGCGGCCAGTGTGCCGCTGTGCTTGAGGTGGCAGCTGGCCAGCGCGTCGTTGCCGGCGGCCGGGTGGCCGGGCTCGAGCAGCAGGCGCTGCACGTCCGAGAACAGCTTTTCCACCGGCATGCCGTACGGCGCGAACAGGCGCAGGCGGCCCTGGCGGTCGAACACGTAGCCGCCGGCAATGTGGCTCATGGTGTAGGTATCCGGTACCTGACCGGGTTCCTTTTCGTAGAACGCCTTGAAGTCGCTGGCCATCGCGGCCAGCTGCGCATCGTTGCCAACCAGCGCGATTGCCTTGGGATCGAACGCTTCCACATAGGTGCGCGCGACCTCGGGCGTGTCGCGGGCCGGGTCGACGCTGACGAACACCACCTGCAGCTGATCGGCATCCTTGCCCATCAGGTGCTTGACCTGGCTCAGCTCGACCATCGTGGTCGGGCACACGTCCGGGCAGCTGGTGAAGCCGAAGAACAGATAGGTCACCTGCCCCTGCAGGTCCTTCGGGCCGCGCACGGTGCCGTGGCTGTCGGGCATCGACCACTGCTGGCCGAGTTCTTCGCAGGCGATGTCCTTCGCATAGAAGTCCATGCGCGACTGCGCGCTGCAGCCGGCCAGCAGGCCGAGCAGCAGGCCTGCGGCCAGGCGCAGGCCACGATGGGGGAACGCAATGCCTTTCACGGTTCGCCAGCTCAGTTGATCATCATGTGGTAGTGCATGCTCCAGATGATCCAGACCGACAACGCGACGACGATGAACAGGATCACCAGGGTGAACACGAAGCTGGCCAGGTTCCAGCCACCTTCGGACTTGCGGTCCATGTGCAGGAAATAGACCAGCTGCACCAGGATCTGCGCCACTGCGAAGCCGACCAGCAGGAACAGCGTGAGCGGCCGCGACAGCACCGGATTCATCACCAGTGCGAACGGCACCACGGTCAGCAGCGCGCACAGCACGAAACCGATCAGGTAGGACTTGGTGGAGCCGTGCGCATTGCCGGCGCGCGAGGTTTCGACGTGGGCCATGTCAGAAGGCTCCGATCAGGTAGACGAAGGTGAAGACGCAGATCCACACCAGGTCCAGGAAGTGCCAGAACAGGCTCAGGCACGACACGCGGGTGATGTTGGTCGGGGTCAGGCCACGGCGGTAGACCTGGTGCATGACCACCGCCATCCAGATCAGGCCGCTGGCCACGTGCAGGCCGTGGGTGGCGACCAGCGCGAAGAACGCCGACAGGTAGGCACTGGTGCTCGGGCCCGCGCCTTCGTGGATCAGGTGCGAGAACTCGTAGATCTCCATGCCGATGAACGAGGCACCGAGCACGAAAGTCACGCCCAGCCAGCGCAGCACCGCCGAGGCATCGTGGCGATGCATGGCCAGCACGGCCTGGCCGTAGGTGATGCTGGAGACCAGCAGCAGGAAGGTCTCGGCCATCACGAACGGCAACGAGAACAGGTCCTTGCCGGTGGGGCCGCCGGCGTAGGCGGTGCTGAGCACCGCGTACGAGGCGAACAGGGAACCGAACAGCACCAGGTCGGACATGAGGTAGACCCACATGCCGAACACCTTCATGCCGCCCTGTTCGTGGCCATGGTCGTGCTCGTGGTGGTCCTCGTGCGCCTGCGTGTCGCTGGCCAGCTCCGGGCGGGTCAACAGGTTCATGCGCGTACCTCCTTCAGCTTGGCAAGGTTGGCCGCTTCGGTGCGCGCCACTTCTTCGGAACTGACGTAGTAATCCACGTCCTCGTCGTAGGACCGCACGATCAGGGTCACGATCATCGCGATGAAGCTGGCCGCGGCCATCCACCAGATGTGCCAGACCAGGGCGAAGCACAGCACCAGGATCCAGATGTTGAGGATCAGCGGCACGCCGGTGTTCTTCGGCATGTGGATGGGGGCGTACGTCTTCGGCGGCGGCGGCAGGCCGCGCTTCTTCGCTTCGTGGAAGGCATCCAGCTCATCGGCCTTGGGCACCACGGCGAAGTTGTAGAACGGCGGCGGCGACGGCGTGGCCCATTCCAGCGTGCGTGCGTTCCACGGGTCGCCGGTCAGGTCCAGGTTGCGCTTGCGGTCGCGCACGCTCACGTAGATCTGCACCAGCATCAGGATGATGCCCGCGAACACGAACAGTGCACCGATGAAGGCGGCGATCAGGTACGGCGTCCACGCCGGGTTGTCGTACTGGTTCATGCGGCGGGTCATGCCCATGAAGCCCAGCATGTACAGCGGCATGAAGGCCAGGTAGAAGCCGATCACCCAGCAGGCGAACGACCACTTGCCCAGGCGCTCGTTGAGGGTGAAGCCGAACACCTTCGGGAACCAGTAGGCGAAGCCGGCCAGGTAGCCGAACAGCGCGCCGCCGATGATGGTGTTATGGAAGTGGGCGACCAGGAACAGGCTGTTGTGCAGCAGGAAGTCCGCGCCCGGGATGGCCAGCAGCACGCCGGTCATGCCACCGATGGTGAAGGTGACCAGGAAGGCGATGGTCCACAGCATCGGTACGCTGAACTCGACGCGGCCGCCGTACATGGTGAACAGCCAGGTAAAGATCTTCACGCCGGTGGGGATGGCGATGATCATCGTCATGATGCCGAAGAAGGCATTGACGCTGGCACCCGAGCCCATGGTGAAGAAGTGGTGCAGCCAGACGATGAACGACAGGATGCCGATCGCCAGCGTGGCGCCCACCATCGACTTGTAGCCGAACAGCTTCTTGCGCGCGAACGTGGCGGTGACTTCAGAGAAGATGCCGAACGCCGGCAGCACCAGGATGTACACCTCCGGGTGGCCCCAGGCCCACACCAGGTTCACGTACATCATCGGGTTGCCACCCAACGTGTTGGTGTAGAAGTTGAAGTCCAGGTAGCGGTCCAGGGTGAGCGCACCCAGCGCCACGGTCAGGATCGGGAAGGCGGCGATGATGATCACGCTGGTGACCAGCACGGTCCAGGTGAACACCGGCATCTTCATCAGGGTCATGCCCGGCGCACGCATGCGCAGGATGGTGATGAACAGGTTGACGCCGGTCAGCAATGTGCCGATGCCCGAGGCCTGCAACGCCCAGATGTAGTAGTCCACGCCTACGCCCGGACTGAACTCGATGCCCGACAGCGGCGGATAGGCCACCCAGCCGGTCATCGCGAATTCGCCAACGCCCAGCGAGATCATCATCAGCGCAGCGCCAACCACGAAGATCCAGAAGCTGAAGGCGTTGAGGAACGGGAACGCCATGTCGCGTGCGCCGATCTGCAGCGGCACGATGATGTTCATCAGGCCGACCACGAACGGGGTGGCCACGAAGAAGATCATGATCACGCCATGCGCGGTGAAGATCTGGTCGTAGTGCTCCGGTGGCAGGAAGCCATCACTGCCTGGCCCGGCCGCGGCCAACTGCGCGCGCATCATCAGCGCGTCGGCGAAGCCACGCACCAGCATGACCAGCGCCACTACCACGTACATGATGCCGATCTTCTTGTGGTCCACGGTGGTGAACCAGTCGCGCCAGAGCACGCCCCATAGCTTGAAGTACGTCACCGCGCCAAGCAGCGCGAGGCCACCCAGCACCATGGCCGCCAGCGTGACCACGACGATCGGCTCGTGCAGCGGCACGGCCTCCCACGTCAATTTACCCAACATGTTCGTTACTCCTGGGAAACCTGGGCACCACCGGCAGCACCCGCCGGGGACGCAGCAGCGGTGTTCTCACCGACGCCGATGAACTGGTCGATGACCTTCTTGAACAGCAGCGGTTCGACGCTGGAGAAGTGCTGCACCGGCGCGTTCTTCGACGGTGCGGCCAGCGCCTTGAACTGGTTGAAGTCCAGCGCCTGTGGTGCGCTGCGTACCTCGGCCACCCAGCGCTCGAACTCCTCGTTGCTGCTGGCGGTGGCAATGAACTTCATGTTCGAGAAGCCATGCCCGCTGTAGTTGCCGGACATGCCACGGAACTGGCCTGGCTCGTTGGCGATCAGGTGCAGCTGCGTGCGCATGCCGGCCATCGCGTAGATCTGCCCACCCAGCTGCGGGATGAAGAAGGTATTCATCGTCGAGTTGGAGGTGATGTTGAACGCCAGCGGGCGGTTGGCCGGGAAGTTGAGCTGGTTGACCGTGGCGATGCCCAGGTCCGGGTATACGAACACCCATTTCCAGTCGGTGGCGATCACGTCCACGTGCAGCGGCTCACCGGCCACGTCCAGCGGCTTGTACGGGTCCAGTTCGTGGGTCGACTTCCACACGATCACGGCCAGGCCGGCAATGATCAGCAGCGGCACGCCCCAGACCACGATCTCCACCTTGGTGGAGTGCGACCACTCCGGCGTGTATTTCGCCTTGGTGCTGCCGGCGCGGAAGCGCCAGGCGAATACGAAGGTCAGCACGATGGCCGGTATCACCACGATCAGCATCAGGCCGATGCAGATCAGGATCAGGTCGCGCTGGGCGAGCCCGACCATGCCCTTCGAATCCAGCAGCACCCAGTCACAGCCCGACAGGCCGACGCAGGCCAGGGCGACCAGCGCCAGGCGGATGCGGTTCCAGCAGATATTCATTGGAGGTCAACCCTGTTGAAGAAGCGCGCTTGACCGGTTCGCCTGCGCGCAGCGCCCGGGCGTGGAGCGGCTACACTGTGGGTACGAGGTCGCCTACAAGAGAGCGATCCACTCCAATCAAGCCCATACAAGATACATCATTGTATGGACTTGTGCATCTGCACGTATGGAAAAACTGACCGATGACGCCACCTGCCGCCGGCCGCCGCCTGAAACACCCCAATCGCACCTGGGTTCGCCCCTTCCGCGAGGGCGCTGGCCCGCTGTACCTGCAGATCGCCCAGCAGGTGCGCGAGGCAGTGGATGACGGCGTGCTGCGTCCGGGCGACCGGCTGCCGCCGCAGCGCGACCTGGCCCAGCAGGTGGGCGTGGACCTGACCACGGTCACCCGGGCCTTTGCCGAGCTGCGCCAGGCTGGCCTGCTGGATGCGCAGGGCGCCGGCGGCACCTTCATCGCGCTGTCGGCCGGCAACCGCAGCACCTCGGTGGACCTGAGCATGAACATCCCGCCGCTGCTGGGCAGCGCGCCGTTCGCACAGGGCATGGAGGCCGGTTTCCAGCACGTGGGCCAGCAGCTGGGCCAGGGCGAACTGATGAGCTACCACGTCGGCGCCGGCACCCGCGAGGACCGCGCCGCCGCCGTGCAGTGGCTGTCACCGGTGCTGGGCACGGTGGGTGCCGACCAGGTGGTGATCTGCCCCGGCGCGCAGACCGCACTGTGCGCACTGATCCTGGCCCGCACACAGCCGGGCGAGCTGATCGCCGCCGAGCAGCTGACCTACCCGGGCCTGCTGGCCGCCGCGCGCGTGCTGCAGCGGGGCGTGGTGCCAGTGGCGATGGACGCCGAAGGCATGCTGCCCGACGCGCTGGAAGAGGCCTGCCAGCTGCGCCGCCCGCGCCTGCTGTACCTGGTACCGACCATCCAGAACCCGACCACGGCGACGATGTCGGCACAACGCCGGCAGGCCCTGCTGGCGGTTGCCAAGCGCCACGATCTGACCGTGATCGAAGACGATCCCTACTGGTTGCTGGCCGGGGACGCCGCACCGCCGCTGGCCGCCCACCGCGACGCCGGCTGCCCGGTGTATTACATCTCCACCCTGTCCAAGTGCCTGGCACCGGGCCTGCGCACCGCCTACCTGGTGGTGCCGGGCGGCGAACCGATGGAACCGGTGCTGGACGCCCTGCGTGCGATCGCGCTGATGCCGACCCAGTCAATGGTGGCGGTGGCGTCGCAGTGGATCCGCAGCGGCCAGGCCCAGGACATGGTGCAGCGCTTCAAGCAGGAGCTGCGCGAGCGCCAGGCGATTGCCGCGCAGTACCTGCCGTCCCGCGCGCGGGCGCACCCGGCCGGCCTGCACGTATGGCTGCCGCTACCGCCGCGGCTGGACCAGTACCGGCTGATCCAGGCCGCACAGGAACAGGGGCTGGGCATCGCCAGCTCGGACGCCTTCAGCGTGGAGGAACCGCCACCGGGCAACGCCATCCGCCTGTCGCTGGGCGGCGCAGTTGACCAGGATGCGCTGGCCGGGGCGCTGGCCAAACTGAACGAGATCCTGTCTGAGGCCCCCGGGGCCCGGCACAACGCCATCGTCTGAACCGGGCGCATGGCGCCTCATCCATACAATATGATATTTTTGTATGCAATGTATGGATGAAGGGACGTGCGTCGATGCGCGCCGAGAGACTGAAGTTCCACCTGGTAATGGCCGGCTGTGGTGGCTTTGTGGTGTTGATGCTGGCCGCGCTGGCCTGGGTCTGCCTGCAGCCGCAGACCGTGGATGTGCAGGCCGCCGAGCGCCACGCCATCGAGCAATGCGTGCAGCGCAGCGAGGATCCGTCGCGTAGCGAGATCCAGCGTCGCGCGCAGGCCGACTCCTGCCGCGAGATGCGCAAGCAGTACGTGCACAAGTTCGGCGGGGACGCGTCCTGATGGGCGCAGCCGCGCCGCGCCGCCGCTGGCTGCTGCCGACGATGATCGCCCTCGCCTGCCTGTTCATGGCCGGCGTGGCGGCTGCGCTGTGGCAGTACTTCGGCTACAGCGCGCAGTCGACGTTCACCGAACAGGCCATCGTCTTCGACGACTCGCAGCTGCGCCTGCCGTCCGATCTGGCCGGTGATACCGGCCGCATCCGCGTGGTGCACTTCTGGGACCCGGCGTGTGCCGTCTGCAACCGCGAAACCGGCGCACACCTGAGCTACCTGATCAGCATGTACCGCCGCGCCGGCATCGACTTCTATGCGATCCGCCGCCCCGGTACCCACGGCGAACTGCCTGAGCCGCTGCGCAACAAGGTGATCAACCTGCCGACCATCGACGGCATCGAACACATCCCGGCGAGCCCTGCCGTGGCGATCTGGGACCGGCAGGGCCACCTCGCCTATGCCGGCCCGTACAGCATCGGCATGGTCTGCAACTCGGCCAACAGCTTCGTCGAACCACTGCTGGACAGACTGGTGCGCGGCGAAACCGTGCGCCCGAAAGGACTGCTTGCCGTGGGCTGCTACTGCCCCTGGCAGGCCAAGCGCTGAGGACGCGCAATGACACCACTGACGCTGGCCGCTGTGGCCGCCACAAGCAACAACGGCGGTCACCTGTCCGAACCGACCGATGGTTATGGACAGGCTCCCGCCGTTGGAAGCAACGATACGCCCCGACATGCTCCGTACATGCCGCGACCGGATGTCGCAGCCCGCGAATGGGTGCAGGACGTGCTCGCGCACAACGGGCCGATCTACCTGCGCATCGTCAATTCGCTGGAGCGCACGGTACGTCGCGGTGGTCTTGCACCAGGACAACGCCTGCCCTCGCAGCGCGCGTTGGCGCAGCAGCTCGGCGTCGACCTGACCACGGTAACGCGGGCATTCGACGAAGCGCGCAAGCGCGGCCTGATCGAGGCGCGCGGGCCACAAGGCAGTTTCATCGCACCACCCAAGGCCGGCTTCGACCAGGTGGTGGACCTGAGCATGAACGTGCCGCCGGTGCCCGATGCCGATGCGCTGGCCGAGACCCTGCGCCGCGGTGCCGCCGCCGTGCTTGCGCGCAGCAACGCGCCGAACCTGATGACCTACCACCTGGGCGGCGGCAATCCCACCGACCGCCACGCGGCAGCGCGCTGGCTGCAACCGATGCTGGGCGCGGTGGAGGATGCCAGCCTGTTGCTGACCGAAGGCGCGCAGGTGGCGCTTGCCGCGATCCTGGTCAGCCAGGGCCGCGACGATGATGCGATCCTCTGCGATGCGCTGGTCTATCCGGGCCTGCTGCAGGCCGCCGCCGCACTGGGCCGGCGGCTGCTGCCGGTGGACAGCGACGAACACGGCATGTGCCCCGATGCGCTGGCCCGGCTGGCACGCGAAAGCGGCGCGCGGTTGGTCTATCTCAACCCCACCTGCCAGAACCCGACCGCGCTGACCCTGCCGCTGCAGCGGCGCGAAGCGCTGGCGCGTGTTCTGGAGAGGGAAGGCCTGCTGGCGATCGAAGACGATCCTTACTGGCACCTCGCCGAGGATGCACCGACACCGCTGGCGGCGCTGGCACCGCGCCATGTGTTCTACGTGGCGACGCTGTCGAAGGTGATCAGCCCCGGCCTGCGCACTGCGTTCGTGCAGTGCCCAAGCGCTGCGCACGCCGAGTCGATGACGGCTGCATTGCGGGCGACGCGGTTGATGGGTCATCCGCTGGTCTCGGCGTTGGCCAGCCAGCTGCTGCTGGATGGTTCGGCGCAGTCGCTGCTGGCGCAGGTGCGCAGCGAAGCGCACGAGCGCATGCGCATGGCGCGCTACCTGCTGGCGCCTTCGCTGCTGCTGCGCGCCGAAGGCCTGCATGCCTGGTGCCGGGTACCAGCGCCATGGACTGACGCCACCCTGGTGCGTACCGCACAGCTGCAGGGGCTGGCGATCGCGCCTTCATCGGCATTCTGCCCGCCGGGGGTGCAGCATCAGAACGGCGTGCGGCTGTCGCTGGGGCTGGCGGCCGATCGCCGGCAGCTGGAAAGTGCGCTGCAACGGATTGACCGGTTGTTGTTGTCGGACGCGTTGCCGGCGATCGAGCGGTAGCCCTGGAATGGGATGTGCCGACCAACGGTCGGCACCCACCCGACCGGTAGTGCCGGCCGCTGGCCGGCGGAAGATTCCTCAGCACGGTTGGAATGTGCCGACCAACGGTCGGCACCCACCCGACCGATAGTGCCGGCCGCTGGCCGGCGGAAGATTCCTCAGCACGGTTGGAATGTGCCAACCAACAGTTGGCACCCACCCGACCGGTAGTGCCGGCCGCTGGCCGGCGGAAGATTCCCCGGCACGGTTGGAATGTGCCAACCAAGGTTGGCACCCACCCGATCGGTAGCGCCGGCCGCTGGCCGGCGGAAGATTCCCCGGCACGGTTGGAATGTGCCAACCAAGGTTGGCACCCACCAAAGCAGGGTCAGGCCAAGGCGGAGAGCGCCTTCACCAGCGCATCCATCTGCTGCGGCCGGGTGAACACCGACGGCGTCACCCGCACGCAGGCGCCGGAGTCCAAGCCGTCGCGATGGGTGGTGAACACGCGATGTTCGTCCAGCAGGCGCTTCTGCAGCGCGATGTTGTCAGCCACGCTGGTGCGCCCGCGCAGGCGGAAGCTGGCCAATGCACTCGCCAACGCCGGATCCGGCGAAGACAGCACTTCGATGTGCGCCATCTGCCGCGCCGGCAGCGTCCAGCGCTCGCGCAGGTAACGCAGGCGCGCCTGCTTGTTGTCCGCACCGATGCGCTGGTGCAGGGCAATCGCCTCCGGAAGTGCCAGGTAAGCGGCGAAGTTGACCGTGCCGGTGTGTACGCGGCTGCCCACGCGGCCGTCGTCGGTCTCGCCCATGTACGGGTCGAGGTCCGCAACGCGGCCCCTGCGCACGTACATCGCGCCGACACCGACCGGTGCGCCGATCCACTTGTGCAGGTTGATGCCGACGAAATCGGCCTTGAGCTGCGGCACCGCGTAGTCGATCTGGCCGAACCCGTGCGCCGCATCGACGATCACGTCGATACCGCGTGCGCGTGCACGCTCGGCGATCTCGGCCACCGGCAGCACCAGCCCATGGCGATGGCTGACCTGGGTCAGCAGCACCAGCTTCAGGCGTGGCAGCCGCGCGAACGCGGCCTCGTAGGCCTGCAGGATCTGCGCATGGTCGGGCACCACCGGCAGCGCGATGCGCTCGACCTGCACGCCACGGCGCTGCTGCAGCCAACGCATCGCACCGATCATGCTGTCGTAGTCGATGTCGGCGTACAGCACCTGGTCGCCGGGCCGCAGGCGGTTGTAGCCACCGATCAGCGCCAGCATCGCTTCGGTGGCGCCACGGGTCAGTGCGATCTCGTCGGCGCCCACGCCCAGCAGTTCGGCCACCTGCCGCTGCACCGCCATGTACTGCACCGGGAACTCATGACGGCCGTACCAGGCGTTACCACGGTTCACCTCGGCGGTGTGGCGCTGGTAGCTGGCCAGCGTCTCGCGGCCCATCGCGCCCCAGTAGCCGTTCTCCAGGTGGTTCACTTCATCGGTGATGTCGAAGTGGCTGGCCACGGCGGCCCAGTAGCCTTCATCGCGGGCCAGCGCGTCCGGCGCTACGGTCGTTGCGGGAATCTGCATGGACGCAGCGTAACCCGCGGCAGCCATGGCGGGCAGTGAAGACAGCGCAGCTGCAGCCGGCAGCAGTGCACCGGCACGCAACAGGACGCGGCGGTTGCGGTCCATCAGAAGCTCAGCCGGTACTGTGCGTACAGGTTGGCACCGTCGGTGTCGTACGGCGCATTGCGCGAGTAGACCAGGCCGCGACTGGCCTGGAAGGTGGCTTCGTCCGGATAGCGGTCGAACACGTTGTCGGCACCCACGCGCAGGCTGTGATGTTCGTTGATGCGATAGCCGACGGCCAGGTCGAGGAAGCTCATCGCACCAAAGCGCTGGTAGATATCGCCCACCGCATTGCCGCTGGAATCGGTCCAGGCACCGTAGTAGCGCATGCGCGCCATCAGCGACCAGGCACCGATGTCCCAGCTGCCGGTCAGGCTGCCCTTGTGCTCGGGCAGGCGATCTTCGAACAGCACGCGCTGGGTCTCGTTGGTTGCCACCGAGGTGCTGCCGTTGTCCACGCGGGTGCGGTTGTAGTTGTAGGCCAGGGTCAGCGTCATGCGGCCCGCGCCGAGGTCGCGCAGGTAATTGCCGACCACGTCCACGCCGGTGGTGGTGGTGTCGAAGTCGTTGGTGAAGTAGTTCACCGAGGTATAGCCCAGCGGATTGGGCGTACCGGCCGGAATGGCGAAACTGGCCGACTGGCTGAAGCGGTCGGTGAGCTTGATCTGGTAGACATCCACCGAGCCGGACAGGCCCAGGTCGGTGCGCCAGGTCAGGCCCAGCGATGCGGTACGCGATTCTTCCGGCTTCAACGGCCTGGCACCGAGCAGCTGCGCCAGCGGATCGTTCGGCGACAGGCGGCCGCTGGTGAAGATCTGCAGCGTGCGCGTATCCAACCCCTGGGTGGTGCTGGTGGTGTTGAGCTGCGCCGGCGTCGGCGCGCGGAAGCCGGTGGACACGGTGCCGCGCAGGGCGACGTCCGGGGTGATCGCGAAGCGCGCCGACAGTTTGCCGTCCAGTGTGCTGCCGAAGCTGGAGAAGTCCTCATAGCGGCTGGCTGCACCGATGCTCCAGCGCTCGCCCAGCGGCACTTCCATGTCCACGTAGGCGGCCTTGCTGCGCTGGCTCCACTGCCCGGCCTGGCTGGCCGAGAAGCCCGGCGCGCCATTGGAGTTGGCCTCCAGGCCCCCGGCCGCGCCCGGACCCACCGCGTACGAGGCCGGATCACCGGCGCGCACCTGGTAGGTTTCCTGGCGGAACTCGCCACCGAAGGCGACGTTGATCGGCTTGGACAGCGCAGCCACGTCCCATTCGTAGTTGAAGTCGGCGTTGGCGTTCTTCTCGGTCTGGGTCAGGCGGCCGAGATCGAAGTCGGTCGGGCTGGCCGGGCCGAGCGAGGCATTGATCGAGTTCTTCAGGCGATAGTCGATGGCGTTGCGGCCATACGAGGCGCTGACATCCCAGCGCAGCTTCGGCGTGATCTCGCCGCGCAGGCCACCGACCAGCTGCAGGTCGTTCTGCACGTTGCCGTACTGCGGGCTGAAGCCGACCGGATACAGCGAGCGCAGGTTCCAGCCCGGGAAGATGGCGGTGGTGCGGTACGCGCCGGTGGTGGTGTCCGGGTTGCGCCAGTTGAAATCGCTGACGCCATCGCTGTGGCTGTACAGGCCAAAGGCATAGAGCTCCAGCGTATCGCTGGCGTTGGCCTTTACGTTGAAGCCGACGCGGCGGCTTTCCAGTTCCGGCTGGCCCCAGCGCTGCACCGGGTTGGGCACCTCCAGCTCCGGATGCGCGGCCTGGAAGGCGATGGCATCGGGGCGCTGGCGGGTGCGCGAGGTGGCGTCGGAGGTGGACGATTCGGCGAACAGCACCAGGCTGCCATAGTCGCCCAGCGACCAGCCGGTGCGCGCACTGAAATCGCGCGAAGCACCGTCGCCCTGCGCGTACTGCGAGTAGCCGGCGGTGATCTCGCTACCCGGCCCATCCTCCAGGATGATGTTGATGACGCCGGCGATGGCGTCCGAGCCGTACTGCGCCGACGCGCCATCACGCAGCACCTCGATGCGCTTGATCGCGCTGGTTGGAATCTGTGCCAGATCAGCGGCCTGTGCACCACGGTTGCCGAGCAGCGCGCTGCGGTGGAAGCGGCGGCCGTTCACCAGCACCAGGGTCTGGTCCGGCGACAGGCCACGCAGCGTGGCCGGACGCACGAACACCTGGCCGTCCGCCATCGGCAGGCGCTGCACCACGAACGACGGCACCAGCTGGGCCAGCACGTCCTTCAGGTCGGTGGATTCGACGGACGTGATGTCTTCCTTGGTGAACACGTCCACCGGCGCCAGCGTTTCGAACTGGGTGCGGTTGGACGCGCGGGTACCGGTGACCAGCATCGCGTCGAGCTGGGTGGGCGCGGCGCGGCTGCCGCCGGCGGCATCGACCGCATCGGCCTCCGTTGCGATCGCGCCTCCTGCGCTGGCCATGGAAAGGGCAAGGAGGATGGAACGCGAAAGCTTCGAACGATGCACGGCAGGGCTCCGGGAGGACGCGACAGGGCCAGCACCTGTGCGCACACAACAGGCCTGGACAAGGCGCGCAGTCTCGGCGCGATGTGTGAAGGAGGCATGACGTCAGTACGACAGCTTGATGCGCCAACCAAAGTTGGCCCCTGCCAGGGCTCATCCGTAGATCCACGCCATGCATGGGTGGCAATGCAGACCCACGCCCCATCCCCGCACACAGCGGCTAGCCGTTGGCGTCGTCGCCAAACCCGAATCGGGCCGGCCGTGCCGTTCGCAGCGGAACGAACATCATGGCGGCGAACACCACCAAGGCGGGGGTGGACATGATCCAGATGCCCCTGTTGCGAATCCCGATCCCCATGACGTCGACCTGCAGATCGCCGATCCATTGCAGCTGCGTCAGTATCATCACCAGCCCGCCGATAGTCGCGCACGGCAACCCACCGTGACCGGCCCCCAACAACGTCGGTGTCAGAAACCCGCCCAGCAACGCGAAGCCGACACGGTACACCCAGGGATTGCCGCGCCACCGTGGTGCGCCGAACAACATCAGCAGCATCAGCGCCAGGGTCAACAGACTGGGAAGTACCCAGAGGGCAAGCAGCATTTCGATCATCTCGATCATCGGCCGGGCTCCGCTGGCCTGGCATCCCCCGTCGTCGATCGCATCTCCCTGCCCCCCATCACGTCCATGAAGCGCGCATTGTTGCCGGTACGCAGGCAGACGCAAAGCCCCGGCAGCGCAAGAACTGCTAAACGCCGTGCCTGCCGATCCGCTACTGTGCCGGCATTGGATGCGGGGACCGGCAGGATGAGCGCGGCAGGCAAGGCGTTGTGGTACATCGAAACCCATGCGGACCAGCCATTGGCGCTGGCCGACATCGCCGCTGCGGCCGGCCTGTCGCCGTTTCATCTGTCACGCCTGTTCCAGGCCCGCACCGGCACCTCGGTGGTGCGCTACCTGCGCGGGCGCCGCCTGACCGCTGCCGCGCAGCGGTTGGCCAACGGCGCGGGCGACATCCTGCAGGTGGCGCTGGGGGCCGGCTACACCACCCATGCTGCCTTTACCCGTGCCTTCAGCGAACAGTTCGGGCAGACACCGGAACGGGTACGCGAACAGGGCACCGATGGGCTGACGCTGGTGCAGGCGATCCGCCTGGACGAGGCCCCGTCAGCCTGCATTGAAGCCCCCCGGCTGCTCGATACGCCCGCGTTCCAGCTGGCAGGCGTCGGCATGCGGCACACCCGCGACAGCAGCGGCGCGATTCCGGGCCAATGGGCCCAGCTCAACCGCGAGTGGCCGACGCCGGCACCGGTCAGCTTCGGCGTGTGCTGCAACAGTGATGACGATGGTGGCTTCGACTACATTGCGGCACTACCGGCAAGCACGGTGCCGAGCGTGCCTGCGCACTGGCGACGCGTGGACATCCCGGCGCGCCGCTACCTGGTGGCTTGGCACGGCGGACACATCTCGGCCATCCGCTCTACCTGGTTCTGGTTGCTGGATCACTACCTGCCCGGTTCCGGCCTCAGCCTGGCCGATGCACCCGATCTGGAACGCTACGACCTGCGTTTCGATGAGCACAGCGGCAACGGCGGCGTGGAGATCTGGCTGCCGGTGGAAGAACGTCCCCACTGACAAGGAGTTGAAGATGCGCATGACCGCTGCTGTGCTGGGAGGAATGCTGCTGGCGTTCGCGAGCGTCGGCGCCGCCCGCGAAAGCGGCGTCGCCGGCGAGCGCCACGGCACGACGACGCTGGCCAGCGCCGCCGTGCGCGACGCAGGGCACCGCGACGCGCTGCGCTACACGGTCTGGTATCCGGCACAGGCCGGCAGCCGCGAAAACGCGCTGACCATCGGTCCTCCCGACGCGCCGCTGTTCGACGCCGGCCGGTCGGCCAAGGATGCGCCGGTCGCGGGTGATCGCCTGCCGACCCTGCTGCTCTCGCATGGCAACGGCGGCAGCGCGCGCATGATGGGTTGGCTGGGCACGGCGCTGGCGCGGGCCGGGTATCTGGTGATTGCGGTGGATCATCCAGGCAACAACGGCGTTGACACCATGACCCTGCCCGGCAGCCTTCTGACCTGGTTGCGCGCCGATGACCTGCGTGCCGCACTGGCGGCCGTGCAAGCTGATCCGGTGCTGGGCCCGCATGTCGATCCTGAGCGCCTGGGGGTCGCCGGCTTCTCGGCCGGTGGCTACACCGCGCTGCTGGCAGCCGGTGCGCGACCGGACCTGCAGCGATTGCGGGACTTCTGCACCGCACATCCGGATGACGGCGTCTGCCAGCCCCAACAGGAGGCGGCAACGCACACGATGGAGGCGCGCGTTGCCGCTGCGGCGTCGCCCGAACTGTCGCCATGGATGTCCCACGCCAACGACGCACGCGCCATTCCCGGCGTGCGCGCGGTGTTCCTGCTGGCGCCGGCAATCGTGCAGGCCTTTGCGCCCGAGCAGCTCTCCTCGCTGAAACAGCCGGTGTCGATCGTGCTGGGCCAGGCGGACACGGTCGCGCCACCACAGACCAATGGCGAGGCTGCGCGTGCGGTGATTGCGGGCGCTGCACTGCAGGTGCTGCCCGGTGTCGGCCATTACGATTTCCTCGCCGCATGCACCCCGGCCGGACAACAGCGGCTGCAGGACCTGTGCAGCACATCGGTGCCGAAGGCGCAGACCCACGCGCAGGCAGCGGACGCGGCAATACGGTTCTTCAACCATTCGCTGCGCTAGTGGCCGCCGGGCATCGCCCGGCGCTACAGTGGGCGCGTCCACGGAGAATCGATCATGCGCCTGCTGCACCTCACTCTGCCGGTATCCGACGTCGCTTCCGTGGCCACATATTTCCACGATGTGCTGCAGCAGCGCGTGGTCGGCAACCATGTGCACATCGGCTGGAGCACCCTCGAACTTCAGCCTGCGGCGGGGCGTCCGGTGGGTGGCGTGCATCTGGCCTTCAACGTGCCGGACAACCGCTTCAGCGAGGCAATGACGTGGTTGCGTGAGCGCACGCCGCTGCAGCGCAATCCGGCGGGGCTGGACTACTTCGCGCTGGAGAGCAGCTGGCAGTCGCAGTCGGTGTACTTCACCGGCCCGGACGACCTGATCCTTGAACTGATCGGCCGCCGCCGCCTGCCGGCCAGCGCTCGCGAAGGCGTGTTCCATGGCAGCGAGCTGACCTGCCTGAGCGAAGTCGGCCTGCCCAGCCGCGATGTCGAGGCCGTACGCGAACTGTCCAACCAACGTTTCGGCCTGCAGCCGATCAGCCCGGCTTCGCCGCAGTTCGCACCGATGGGCGACGACGAGGGCCTGCTGATCGTGGTCGCGGCCGATCGACGGTGGTTTCCCGAGCAGAAGGACCTGCCCAATGCGCAGGGGCTGTTGCTGCAGGTGGGCGACGTGGCTGGCCCCGGTGTCGTGGAGGACGTTGTGCTCGGCTGGCGGGTACAGGCAGCCTGAACTACCAGCTGCCCGACGCACCACCTCCGCCGCTGCGGCCGCCGCCTCCGGACCAGCTGCTGGAGCTGCTCGCAGACGAACTTGATGACGGGGAGCTGGACGCACTGCGGTGGCCGACGGATGATCTGCGGCTGCCGCGTGCCTTCTCACCGGGCAGCATGGTGAAAATCCAGGCGAAGTACAGCACGACCGTGCCGGCACTCCACCCGATCGTCGCGGCAAGGCGTGCCACCGGGTCGGCGCGATCAATGGCCAGCAGTGCGAAGAGCACGTAGCCAGCGGTCAGCAGCAAGAGCACTGCGAACCTCACCCCGAAGCTGCTGCGGTCCTTGTGCCAGCGCGCGCGGCACGCCTGCACGAGGAAGAACAGCAGCATGGCTACGATGCCTGCCGCCAGGTCCAGCAACGTGTGCAGGGCCAGACTGGGCGGCAACTGGCCACGCAGCATCATCACCACCAAGAACCCCGAACTGACCCCGAGCATGCCGAGCAGCACCACGCGCACACCTCGGCTGCGGCGCCAGCACCAGCCAAGCAGGCTCGCCACCGGTACGCACAACGCCAATACGATGCAGACCGCTGCCAATGCCTGGCGTGGCGCCCACATAGCCGCCGACAGCAGACCCGCGGCTACCACAGCCGTCACCAGCAGCGGGCGACCCCAGGCCGGCAATCGCTTCGGGCGCGCCTGCGGCGTGGTGACCTCGCGTGGCGCTCCACGCTGGCGCTCGCGATGCCTGCGTGCGAGGTCGTCCGGCATCCTGGCCGCGGGCGCCGAGGGCGGTGAGCGCCACAGACCCGCAAGGAAGCCGGCCAGCAGCGTCATTGCAACCACGGAATCCGCGCTGCGCCAATCGGCCGGCAACACGTTGCGCATCGATGGCGCTTCCCAGGCCGGCAGGTCCTCGCCATCGATCAGCGCGACCACGACCTTCGTTCCATCCAGCAGGCCCTGGTCAAGGTCGCCATCGCGGAAACGCGGCACGATCGCCTTGTCGATGATGCGGGCGGCATAGGCATCTGGAATCGCGCCCTCCAGACCGTAACCGGTCTGGATGCGTACACGGCGGTCCTGCACGGCCACGAGCAGCAGCACGCCATCGTCAACGCCTTCCCGGCCAAGCTGCCACTGGTCGAACACCCGCTGTGCGTAGGCCTCGATGCCCTCTTCGCCAGCATGGTCGACCACCAGCACCTGCAGCTGCGCGCCGGTGCGCGCCTGCAACTTGAAGGCCTGCGTGCGCAGTATGTCGCGGGTATCCGCCGAAAGTGCGTTGGCGGCGTCCACCACCGGGTCATCCAGCGCAGGGACCGCAGCACCGGCCATCACCCTCATCGGCAACAGGCACAACAGCATCAACAGCCATGCCGTGACCCGGGTGCACGTCGTCCTGCGCAGCATCTTCACGTGCCCTGCCCTGCCTCGATCCGCGCATGCAGCGCCTGCAGCTGCGCGACCGCCTGGTTGAACACCTGCAGATCAGCATCAACCAGCGCCGGCCAGTCGGGCGCGTGCCCCAGCAACTGCGCCACCTGCTCGGTCGGCGCACGATCAAAGCCTTCACCCAGCACCGCGAGATAGCGTTCACGGAACCCTGCCGGGTCGCGTTGATCCTGCACGAACAGCTGCACGGCCAGCAGCCCTGCATAGAGGTAGTTCACCAGATAGTTGGGGTCGTCATACATCAGGCGCTTGCCGATCCAGCCGTTGCACAGCTGCGGATAGCGCTCCGGGTCCTGACCGAAGCGCGCCAGCACCCGGCCGGTCAACGCGTCCAGGTCATCGGCGGTACCCAGCGTGTTGTCCGCCACGCCCTCGTAGATCGACTGCTCCAGCTGCGCCTCTTCGGAAGACGTGAACAGCTGCAGCACCATATCGTCCAGCAGTGACTTCAGGTAATAGGCCTTGGCCCGCGGGTCCTCTGCCTGCTGGTACAGCTGGTCGCGGAAGCGCAGTTCGTTGTAGATGGCAAAGGCCTCGGTCAGCCACTGGCTGCCATTGCGCTGCAGCGGCGAGGCATGGCCGCGCTGCATCCACTCACCGTGCATGGCATGACCGGCTTCATGGGCGATCTCGACATCGCTTTCCAGATCACCACGGCGCACGCCAACGAACAGCATTGCCGGCACGCCGGGAGCGCTTACCGAGAACGCGTCCTGGCTGCGGTCACCACGTTCGGTGGCCAGATCCATGCGCCGGTTGGCCGGATCGAGCAGCGCACGCAGCTCACTGACGTATGCCGGCCCCAGGTGCTGCATGGCATCGGCGGCATTGTCGCGCAGCTGCGCCAGCGTCAGTACCGGCGGCATATAGCCGGCATCGGGCAACGTGGTATCCCAGAGCTGCGGCGCATCGATGCCTGAACGCGCGGCGTGGCGCAGCAGCATGTCCTGGTAGGCGCGACGGTCCCGTGCATGGCGTTCGATCGCCTGCAGCGTAGCATCCACCGCCGATGCATCCAGGCCCATGCGCTGGTAGCCCCGCGCCGGTGCAGAACCATCGCCCTGCAGGCGCGCGGCGGCATCGTTCACCTGCACCAGGCCCAGAAGCACCGAGGCCATCGGCTCGCGGCGCGAGTGCAGGCCCTGCCAGTAACCCTTCCAGCCCGCTTCCCGCAACGCGCGGTCCCGCTGCTGGGCCAGTGCCTGCTTGTCGTGCCCGGTGTCCCAGTGCCGACCATCACGCTCGATCTGCGGGTACTCGGCACTGCGCAGGATCTGCCCACGCAGCCGTGCGAAACTGTCCAGCGCCGGATCGGCCAGGGCCTCCACGGCCTCATCCAGTGCGGTACTGGCCGGTGCTGCGGCGTCCTTCAGCGCACGCGCGCGCAGGAAGGCATACGGTGCTGCCCACGCCGCGTCTGCGGGCGCTTCGCGCAGCGCCGCGCGGCCGGTGTGGGCGATGCGGCTGCACAGCCCCATCACCTGGTCCAGCGCCTGCGTCGGGCGATGGTCACGGGCGTTGCGTGCGGCCTGCAGATGCAGATAGCTGTGATGGCGCAGGCACTGCGCCTGCAGTGCCTCGGCCTGATGGAAGCGTTGCGCAGGTGCAAGCGCGGAAGCCTGCTGCAGGGCCTCGACACGCTTGCCCAGCTCGCCGCGCGCGGCCTGTTCGGCTGCCGCACTGGCGAAGTAGGCGCTATCGTCGGCCGGCAGCGACTGCGCCTGGACGCCGGTGAAGGGTGCCATTGCCAGCATGACAGTCATGGTGGCGGTGATGGTGCACATCCTGCGAGCCTGCATCGGCGTCTCCCTGCCTGGATCAGGCTCCGAGCCTAGCAGCCCCCGCCCGGCCGCGCCTGTGCCGGGACAGGCATCAGATCGACTCATCCTCGCGCTTGACCAGCGTCCAGCAGGGCGACTGCGCGAAGGTGTAGGTCTGCTGGTCGCTGCTGTCCGGCGTGCGGATCTGTACCTGTCGTTGCCCATCGGCCAGCGTGCTGACCTGCATCTCGCGGCCCTGCCCGGCCAACGCGGCGGGATCGGGCATCACCGGCCACTCGACATCGGCCAGCGCCAGGCGGCTTTCCACCTTGCGCGGTTCCGGCTCGGCCTCGGCATCGATGTAGCTGTCCAGCAGCGGATCGGCGGTGGCCTTTTCCTGCAGCGCGATCTCGTTGCCGAAGTGCTTCAGGAACGCATCGAACTGCGAGTAGGGGCATTCACCGCTGGCAGGCACCGGTGCGGGCTGGACCGCTGCCGCCGTGGACGACGGCGCGGGATGTGCAGGCGCCACTTCCGTGGGCGTCACCTGGGGCTCGGGCGTGCAGGCAACCAGGGCCACGCCACAGGCAAGCATCAGCACGGCAGCGGAACGGTTTCGACGCATGGGCTCATCCTGAATCCGGTTGGGTCGTCCCATGCTACCGCGCGCCCTACAATTCCGGCACTCCGCCTGTCCGAGACTCTCCATGCGTCGCCTCCTGCTCATGATCGGCCTGCTGTTGCCCGCCCTGTGGCCAGCGCTGGCGATGGCCGTCGATGTCCACGAAGGCGATCTGCTGTTCGTCACCGCCGGCCGCAGCGGCCTCAGTGCGGCCATCGACGATGCCACCGGCAAGCAGGGCGCGCCCAGCTTCGATCATGTGGCCCTGGTCGCTGTGGCGCCAAACGGCTGGGAGGTACTGCATGCGGACGAGAAGGGATCGCGTCGGCAATCGCTGGTCGAGTTCCGCCAGGACGCCCGGGCCAAGCAGCGGCAGATCGTGGTCTATCGCCTGCGGGCACCGCAGCAGGCGGCGATCAAGGATGCGGTCGCCACCGCGCGCATGATGCTGGGCAAGCCGTACAACACGTCGTATGTGTTGAACGAGGACAGCTACTACTGTTCCGACTTCATCGAGCGTGCGTTCCGTGCGCACCATGTGTTCGCGCTGCAGCCGATGAACTTCCGCAATCCGCAGACCGGGCAGATCGCACAGCACTGGGTCGATCTGTACCGCGGCATGGGCATGGAGGTGCCGCAGGATCAGCCCGGCACCAATCCCAATGACATGTCGGCCGCGCCGGTGCTGCAACGCATCGGCGTGCTGGAATAAGCGAAGCCCCGCGCGCGGCGGGGCTTCGGGGGGTGCCCAGGGTGGGTACCGACGTCACTCTTCCTCGTCCTGCCCACCTTGCTGCTGATTGCGCTGGTTGCGCTGCTGCTGTTCCTGCTGCTGTTGCTGCTGCTGGTCGCGGCCACGGCCCTGCTGCTGATCCTGCTGGTTCTGCTGGCCCTGCTGCTTCTGGTTCGGGTTCTGGTTCTGCTGTGCCATGTCCGATCTCCAAAGCCACGCGCGGAATGCGGTGGACGGGGCCATCGTCTGCAGCGAAGAGTTAATCGCGCGTTGGCGGACGGCTACACCTGTGTGTACGCGCGTGAATGAACGCGCGAAAGCCCTTGCGGCACAAGCCGCTGAAGGATTCATGCGGGTTCGGCATGTCCTTATGTGGTAATGACAGGAGCACGTATTCAGTGCTGTAGGGCGCACCGGAATGCGCGAGCGTTCGCTCAAGAATGGCTACCCGAAGCCGATAGGCTGCGGACGGGCTGCTATGGACGGCCCATCTTTCCAAGCATCAACAAGGAACGTCTAAATGAACGCCGTGGTTGCAGAAGCAAGTGACTCTCGCCTCCTCAAAGCGGTCGAGAGCATCGCGATCAGTCCCGCAGACGCGAAGACCCTCGTCGCCCAGTACAGGCGCCAGATTCTCTCCCGGGATCCAACACGCGGCCAGCACGAGGTTGCAGGGTTGGTGGCCGACAAGATCATCAGCCGTTATTGCCGGATGTCAGCCACCACGGGGGGAGCGACTGCTCTGACCGGGGTCATCCCGGGAATTGGTACGGCCCTGGCAATGGTTGGCGGTGGTCTCGCCGATGCAAGCATCAGCATGAAACTGCAGGTCGACATGACCATGTGCTTGGCTGAGGCCTATGGATGGGACGTGAATGGCGAAGACGCCAGGCACCTGGCTTTTCTCATCGCCGCAGGAGGTTCTCTGGAGAAGCTCGGCGTCGAAGCGTCGACTCGGATCGCCTCAAATGCTGGCGTAAAGATGGTCCGTCAGTACTTGAAGGGCGCCGTGTTGCAAGCTCTCAAGGAACTCTTCAAGAAGATCGGCATCACCTTTACCCGCAAGGCGCTGGAAAAAGCCATTCCGTTCGGCATCGGAGTCGTCATCGGCTCAGGGGCCAACTATGCGTTGACCAAGTATGTTGGCAATACTGCGCGAAGCTGGTTCGAAGCGGATGCCGCACTGGGCAACAAGCCCAATGAAATCTGAGCAGCGCGCGTTCTGGCCATGCGGCTTTCAAAGTAGGAAGCCGCATGATCCGGGGATACTGGACTACGGCATCACCGGTGGCACATACGCCAGGGTCATGCCCAGCAGCCACAACAGGCCCAGCACCAGCGGGATGTGCACCAGCAATTGGATGAAGGTGAAGCCCACGATGTCGCGTGCCTTCAGGCCCAGCACGCCCAGCAGCGGCAGCATCCAGAACGGGTTGATCAGGTTGGGCAGGGCTTCGGCCGCGTTGTAGACCTGCACCGCCCAGCCCAGGTGCGCCTTCAGTTCGTTGGCGGCCTGCATCACGTACGGCGCCTCGATGATCCACTTGCCGCCACCGGACGGCACGAAGAAGCCCAGCACGGCCGAATAGACGCCCATCACCAGCGCGAACGAATCGGTGCTGGCCACGTGCACGAACAGGCTCGACAGCCGGTGCGCCAGGGTCTGCCCGTCACCGCCAGCGGCGTGGGTGAGGATCATCGCGATGCCGCCGTACAGCGGGAACTGGATCAGCACGCCGGTGGTACTCGGCACCGCCTTGGCCACCGCGTTGAGGAAGCTGCGCGGGCGCCAGTGCAGCAGCAGGCCCAACGAGATGAACAGGAAGTTGTAGGTATTGAGGTTGGCGATGGCGGTGATCACCGGCTTGTTGGCGAACTCGTTGAACAGCCAGCCGAACGCCAGCAGCGAGAGCAGCACGGTCAGCAGCGGGCTGTATTCCAGCCATTCGCCCGGGCGCGTGCGTCGCTGCAGCGGTTCCGGCTCGGCCTGTGCAGCACCGGGGAACGCCTCGGCGGTACGCGCACTACCCGCCGCGGGTGCCGTCAGCCAGGCGATCAGCAGCGAGACCAGGATCAGCACCGAGGTCAGCGCGATCGACTGCCACAGGAAGATGGTTTCGGTGAACGGCAGCACGCCGGTGATCTCCACCAGCCCCGGCGGCATGCTGGCCGGGTTGGCCTGCAGCTGTGCGGCCGAGGAACTGAGCCCCATTGCCCACACCGCACCCAGGCCGAGGTACGCCGAAGCACCGGCGGCGCGGTAGTCCATGCGCAGTTCGGTACGACGGGCCAGCGCACGCACCAGCAGGCCACCGAACACCAGCGAGAACCCCCAGCTGAGCAGCGAGGCGAGCATGCTGACCAGGCCCACGTACACCACCGCACCGCGGCCGGTACGCGGCACCCGGGCGAGGAAATCGATGAAGCGTGCGACCACCGGCGCCGTCGCCACGGCGTAGCCACCGATGACCACGAAGGCCATCTGCATGGTGAAGGGAATCAGGCTCCAGAAGCCGTCACCGAAGGCGCTGGCGGTGGCCTGCGGGGTCGAGCCGAAGCCCATCGCGGCCAGCGCGACGATGACCACGCCCAGCACCGCGAACACATACGCGTCGGGGAACCACTTTTCCGCCCAGGCGGCCGAACGCAGCGCTGCGCGCGCCATCCAGCCGTCCTGTACTGCTGCCGTAGAGGCCATCGCCTACCCTCCCAGGTTCGATGGATCGATTCTGGGCGGTGGGGTGCGGGCTGTCAGCCACCTATTGGTCGTAGGTGGCGGGGTCGGATCCCTCTCCACAGGAGAGGGCTCTGACCCCGAGCCGGGTATCGGCGCGGCAGAAGGGTCAGAGCCCTTTCCCACAGGAAAAGGGATCCGACCCCGGGCAATCAACGCAGCGCCAGGTCCGCGGCGATGCCGGCAAACAGCGCGGCACCCACCCAGTTGTTGTGCAGGAACGCCTTGAAGCACGGGCCGCGTTCGCGGTTGCGGCAGATCCAGAACTCGTACACCACCAGCGCGGTGGCCACGGCCACGCCGGCCAGGTAGTACCCGCCCAGCCCGCCGCGCACGCCGACCAGCGCCATCGTGGCCAGGAACAGTGCGTACAGCACGCCCTGGATGACCAGGTCGAGATCACCGAACAGGATCGCGGTGGAGTGCGAGCCCATCTTCAGGTCGTCCTCGCGGTCGACCATGGCGTACCAGGTGTCGTAGGCGGTGGACCACAGGATGTTGCCGGCATACAGCAGCCAGCCCAGCATCGGCACCTCGCCCTGCACGGCGGCGAACGCCATCGGGATGCCCCAGCCGAACGACATGCCCAGGTAGACCTGCGGCAGATGGGTGTAGCGCTTCAGGTACGGATAGCTGGCAGCCAGGAACACGCCGATGAAGCTCAGGCCGATGGTCAGCCCGTTCAGGGTCAGCACCAGGCCGAACGCCACCAGCATCAGTACGGCGAACAGCGCCAGCGCGGCGCGGCCGCTGATCGCACCGGTGGCCAGCGGGCGCGCCTTGGTGCGCTCCACATGCGGGTCGAGCCAGCGGTCGGCGTAGTCGTTGATGACGCAACCGGCCGAGCGGGTCAGCCACACGCCGGCGGTAAACACGAACAGCGTCCACAGCGGCGGCAGGCCGCCCGCGGCCAGCCACAACGCCCACCAGGTGGGCCACAGCAGCAGCAGCGTGCCGATCGGGCGATCAGCGCGCATCAGACTCCAGTAATGCCGCCAACGCGGCGTCGCCGGCGACTGCGGCGAAGTGAGGGGGGTATCAGCCATGGCGATAGGATACTCCTGCCCCTCCCGGCACGGCTTTGCCCGTGGGGGGAGATTTGTTCGGCGAAACTGGATAGAATGCCGGTCCCGCACCGCTTCATGGCGCTGCGATGCCCGCCCCGGCACCGGCCGACGGCGCGGCGGTTCTACAACGCGCCCGTAGCTCAGCCGGATAGAGTAGTGGCTTCCGAAGCCATTGGTCGGGGGTTCGAATCCCTCCGGGCGCGCCATCTTCCCCTGTGTTGCCTGTACGCAGCGTCCCAACTGGGCGATGCTGCGATGTCGCGAGGAATCCGGCTCGCCTGCGGCGGAAGCTAGGGCGATGGTGGCCATGCATCCGGCACGCCACCAGGAACGTCAGGGAATGAACGTTGCCGAGCGATGCTCGCAACCGGCTGCATCCCTTACCACCATGGAGTACTCCTCACCCGCGCTGGATTGGCCGGGCAGGAACACGCCATCACCATCGAACAAAACGCTCTGCTGTTCACCCTGCCCGATCGACAGCCCGATCGCTCCCGGCGTGATTTCCTCAAGGATCACGTTGTAAGGCCGCCAGGCATCTCCGCCGGTTCGCCTCATCTCTGCGCGAGCGGTCCTTGAGTTCAACCTGCGTCTCTCATCCACCCACAGCTGAAGCGGCTGATCAGCATTGTGGGTGACCTGGAAGCGCCCGTAGGTCAGTCCGTCGACTCTCTCGGTGCCGACGTAGGTGAAATGGGCCGGTGGACACTTCGTGGTGCGGTTCGGATGCGCCGCACAGGATGTCAGTGCAACCACGAGGCAAAAGGCAGTCAGGCGCTTCATGGGTTCGAGGCCTGATGTGGGTTGTTGTCGCGGCGGCATGCGACGGTGAGGGCAACCAGCACTACGCCCCAGAGCGGCGTGAGCAGCACGACGCTCATCACCATCAGCGAAACCGCTACCTGCCAGAGCAGCGATGGCCTGAATCCGCTGAATCTATAGGCTTCCAGTACAAGCACCACGACCTGGGCCAGAAGGCCCGCGAGCAGCCCCAAGCCAGCCCCCTTGGCAAGCCGCCTGATCGTCAGGCGGCCAGCGGCGGGAACCCGTGCGCCAATTCCCAGCAACAGAAGGCTGACGGCCCATACAGCCAGAAGAAAACCTGATGTGAGTCGAAGGCGTAAAGCGCCCTGCCCACAAAGTGCAGGAACAGCCAGAGTGCTCCACACGACACCGCGTAGGCCAGCCCGTACCGAAGAATCTGCCTGGCTTTCATCTTGTACCTCTCCGAGGGCGTGCAGGCCGATCGCGTTCTTTGGTGGAGGAGCGCGGGAGCTCATGCACCTTGCATCCCGCTTGGCGCCCTACTCGCGCAACGCATCGCGCAGCGCTCGAGAGTACCTGCCTGCCTCCAGCGTTCGCAGCTGGGCCAGTGGAATCCGATACCTCCTGAACAGTGCGGCCAGTTCTCTTGCAAGCCCCTGGAGCGGAGCGCGTCGAACAATATTGATGAGACCTTTTCCAAGGTATCCAAATTCATCTTCATACTAGACGCCGAATTCGAGTTTCTTAAGGCCAGGCTGGCACTGAGAAGAAGATTGCGACTGCCGGCCCACAGCGGGCATCTGCGCCCCCCAACAGTGGAGGTCATACGGAGAATATCTGAAAATTACTATCTGCATATTTCCCGCGCCCTGCCGAGAACTGCCGCGCTTGCCCGTCCGACTTCGAGCTTCCGTATCAATCCAGCACATTCAGGCCGATCCCCAGTTTTCGCTCCATAGATCACGGGCTCACCCTCCCTATCTACTCCGTCCAAATAGAGCACTGCGCAATCACCAGCGATCGTACCAATGCGCACCGCACGAACCTTCTCGATACTGGCGTCTGGACCGGCTGCACCCTCGCACATCCCACCGTAATACGCACTACTCAGTTCCGCGTAGATGGGTTTCAGCTGCAGCTCCCCTAAGCGGTCATTCTCGCATGCGCTCAGGGCGAGCACACAGACGGACGCGACAGACAAAGCGCGCAGGAAGAAGCCTTTGGCATCGAGAGAACTCTTGAGCAACCCCGATTTCCTTTGACTGTTTTCCATTACCTCCCCAGAACGATCTGCTCGAACGCATTGGTCGCGCTGCGCCGATCTCCCTTGCGGTTGCCGAACGCGCCATTGGTCGCACACCTGGCGTCATCCGCCAGGCAGTAGGCGGAGCTCGGCGCTTCAGCGCACTATAGCGCCGCCGAGCATCGAGCGAATACGTTGGCGGGCTTCTCCCGAAGGCTCACGGCAACCACCCGTTGCTTCTGCTCACCGCAGCCCCCCATCACCCCGTACAGGATGAGAAGTCCCTTTTCGTTGACGTAACCGATGAACTTGCCCCTACCTTCATCCGAAGCGGCCCTGACGAAGTAGACGCTCTCCCCGGGCGCTGGCTTCAGGTCACTCAACGGCATTGGACCGATCTTCCCTTTAACCTCTGATGCCGATACCACGGCCAGCGAATGCTTCAACATCCACTCCGCAATGGCTGCTTCACTATCAGGATCAAGCGTGGAAATGCGGTCAAGCGGCAGAGTCGTTGAATTGCCAGGGAAAATCGCATCGGACGAAACATCTACCCAGTCCGACTTCCATTCCGTATGTTGAAACTGGTGAATGCTGCAGCCCCCTAGCATTGGCAAGAGCAGCACCGCTGCACGCAAGATACCAGCCTTCGGCATAGACATGAAAGCCCCAGAAAGGGCCGGCCAAATGCTAATTATCATCTGCAACCCGTTCTGCAAAATGATCTATGATTTGTACCTCGTGCCCAAGATGGCATGTCATTTCTTGACTTCCCTATCATGGGCTGGCGCTTGGCGTGTCGCTACTCTGCCCCGGGTTTGCGGCAGCGTGCGTAGTCGAAACACCCGGCCTGCGCGCATAACTGTAATCGGGATCCCGGCAAGCGCGCATGATCGGACTTCGTGCGTGCCTGATCGCGCCGGGGAACCAGCACAGCACCAGCACTACCAGACAGATCATTCCCAGCCGTGCCCATTCACCCGCGACACCGGCCCCGACCAGCGGCAATGCTGCCACCAGGATGATGACCTGTGTGTACAGAAGATAGAGCGTGTACGTGCCCAACCGCGGGTCTGAACGAAGCTCGACGCGACACCCTCGGCAGGACGTCTTCGATCGCAGGGGGAAGCTCTGTCCGCTAGCGCCACAAAGTGGGCAGATGAAGGTCATCAGGCGCATCGGTAGAACCTCTTTTCAGAAGTTTCCATCACCAGGCTCCATCTGCGGCGTCGACCATACGCACCGCATCATCAAACCTCGGGTCCTGGCACATCATTTCCAGTGGTGTCCGATCAAGCTCATTCCCTGCGTGCGGGTCTGCACCACACCAGAGGAGATAGGCCGCTGCCGCGACGCTGCCATGTGCCACCGCACTTGCCAGCGGCGTCAGATCAAGATCACCACGCACATCGATGTTGGTCACGAAGGGCATAAATGCGCTGAGGAGGGCCACATCGTTGTAATAGGCCACCACATGCAGGGGCGTGTCCTCATAGGCCCCTTGGGTCTCCGGACAAGTCAGCACCGCGTCGCCGAAGTCAGTGTCGACACCGAGCCGGGAAAGCAGTTCGCTGAGTACAGGATCGATGATGTTCATCGGGCTGCACGCACGGTAGAGCCCATTGCGTTGGCCCGATGGTGATCCGTCCTGTAATCCATCTCTCTGTCAGATCCCTGTCGACCTACAAGCCAGGCGGTGCGTGCGTCTTGGAGCGATGCATTCGACAGATCAAGAATCATGATTTGACCGGGATCAACCGGCTTTCCCAAGTCCCCTCTACTAGAAGTGCAATTTCTGCGCCGACAGAGGCCTCAATGAAGACCAAGGTGTCGCCATCGACAATTTCCCGGGCAGCCACTGGGTCTAGACCAAGGAGAAAGCAACACCGCTGGAATTCAAAGGAATCATCCTTTCGATGGAAGACCTTGAGATCGAGCACGACATTCTGGCTAGAGAAGCCATCAATGCTCGCCTTCCTGACTCGGCCAAAGACCAAATCATAGGATCCCTGCACAGAGTCATCAAACAGAGAAACAGTCACTCCGGACACCGGATCAAGACGAATTCCGGTCATCTTGAAATCATGGATAGTGATACCCATCGGCTCATCTCCTTGGCCAATCACTTGACGGATCCATACGTCGCGCGTGAACTTCCAGGTGGAATCTATTGATTGGATTTTACGTTCTTAAGAACAATTGCCACAAACATGCCGCAGATCAGGAGCGAACCCAGCGCCAGAGGCAACATTACAAAATAATCGCCCCTCTCAAGGTGACCAATCGCATACACCTTCAATGCGAGATAGGACGATGACCTCAGAAAAATTAGCGAAAAAACACCAAACCGAGCCAATTCAGTATTCTATTGCGCATATGCATATCATCTCAATTATCTGCAATTGCACCCAGAAAAAACACGATCACAATCGAGAGAACCTGCGAAAGAAGCAACATCAACACCGGCCTATCCTTGATCAGCACGGCCGAAACTGTACTGGCAAGGAAGCAAAGGAAACCTTGCCCGATGGATTTCATCGCGAAGTCGAGGGTGAGGACGCCTTGCAAGTTCTGCGCCCCCACCAGGCCATCAGGATTACGGTCGAACACAGAGTCGCCAGAACGACCCTCTCTATGTAGCTCATTTCGGCTCGCCATTCATTGCCACGCTCTCCGAAACGACTGACGATTACCCACTCCTTCAGCGATACCAACGGATCGCTCTGCTGGGGCCACCCCACCACAGGGTCGGGTTTCCGATATTAGTTGAGGAAGGGGCCGCCAGAATTTTACGACTACTGATACGGGAAGCAGAACGGCAGCCCGAGAACGTTGCGCGCCAGCTTTGAATCCACCCAGTGCCAACTATTCTTCCCTCAAGAATTTCCTCGGCCGAGCTCCAAGCCTGATGATTTTTCGCGCAGGACCAAGATAGATATCACCGAATACAAATGAGAATGCGACAGCTGTATAGAAAACAAGTAGTGCACCAGGAATGGGAATCGCGCGAACGAAGCTATCGCATTCGAGGTTGCGGGCGACCAGCAACCCAATCATCAGCATCTCGGCCAGGAGCGCTATTGCGAACGCGAAACGCACCCGCCCAACCTCAATCGACAGAATTCCCCTTCTCGCCAGTTCGAACTTGGAATATACGAGCAACATCAGCAACGCGAAAAAAAGAGCAAACATAACTTCCGGAGAGTACCTAGCGACTGGACAGCGCATACTCAACATGGACGCGATCAGCGCGCAACAGATCCCCAGCGCTCCCGCCGCAGCTGCACCCTTCATGAACCTTATGAAAATCACTTCGCCGGACATTGGCATTTATTGTAGTTTGACCTGTAATTCACGATTGCTCCAAGGGGCCCCAGGATCTTCGACCCACCCCGCAAGAGATTGGCGTTCCCCGCATGCGCTGCAGCTCGATTAAGTCGACCGTTGGCAACCGAGTAGTGAATTCCGCGCTCTGCCGCCCCGCGCGTCCTTTTTGCCGCTTTGGCATCCTGACGCGACGCTGCTGCATCCAGCATGTGGCCCGCCGCTGCATACGGCGTCTTTGCGCCATACTCGCCAAAATGAACACCGGGATTCTCGTAGAAGTTTATGTCAACACCCACAGAATCCATTGCAAAGGACACCATAGAAGTAAGCGGAACGAGATCTATGAGCAGATCGGCAACAGCCTCCCGCTCACAATTGTTGGCGGGAACATAGCCGGTGACGTTATTCATTTCACCATTATTCCACGGCCCAATTCCCTCGAGCCCTTCTGGATCAATAGCCATTTGAGGATTGCTTCCAACATATGTGAACGTGCTGATTCCCCCTATCAGCCCAATCGGATCACTCTGTGTGTACCGCCCTACCCGTGACTCATACTCGCGCTGGTAGTTGTAGAACAACCCACTCGCATCCGTCGCCTGCTGGCCCGGGAAGCGGAGCGCCAGCTCGAACGCCACTCCATCACCATCCGGGTCGGTACTCGGAATCTGGTTGCCGAACACCTCGCTCTTGTTGCTCCACTGCCAGATCGAGACATTCCGTACCGGATCGATCACCACGCGCGGCGTGCCCAGATGATCCGGCTGCACGTAGGCCAGTTCAGGCACGCCGGTAGCCGGCATGTTGATCAACGCCACCGGGTAGTTGTCCAGCCAGATCGCCTGCTGCTGCGCCTGGCCCGTGGCCGAGTAGTTGCCCAGCCATTGCCCCGCCTCGTCATACAGGGTGATCTGAGCCGCGCCACCGGCCGGGGTACGCAGCACGCGCTCGCCGCGGTGGTTGTAACCGTAGCTTTCCAGCACGGCATCACCTTGCTTCACCGCGTTCATGCGGTTGGCATCGTTGTAGATGAACGACTTGCCGCCGATGCGGGTGGTGTTGCCCACCGCGTCATGGTCGCGCGCTTCGCCGTCCACGGCGGTCAGCCGGTGGCTGGTTGCGGGATAGGTGTAGCTGGCCGTGCCTGCCGAGGTGGTCAGCGCGGTGCGATTGCCGGTGGCGTCATAGGCATAGGTTTCGATCGGCGTGCCGGTCGTACCGTCCTGGGTCTGGGTCAGGCGACCCAGCGTGTCGTAGGCGTACTGGGCCAGCACCGTCGAGCCTGCGCCGTTCTTCAGCTCGGTGACCGAACCGACCGGGTCATAGCCGTAGCCCAGCGACAGGCCGCCTGCGGCTGGGTCATGCACCGCCTGCGGGCGGTAGTCGAGGTCCAACGGACGCTGCAGCTGGCGGCCGTTGCCGTAGGTCCAGCCGGTGGCCGGGCCGAAGGCCGCGTAGGTCACGTTGTTCACCACGATCTGGCGCGCCTGGCCGGGGCGGGTCAGGCCGATCTGACTGATGCGGCCCTGGGCATCACGCACGTAGTCGGCCACGCTGCCGTCGGGGTAGGTCAACGCAGTCAGGCGACCCGACTTGCTGTAGGCGTAGCGCAGCGTGCTGGCGACACCATTGATCGTCTGCACTTTACGGGTGACCTGGCCGAAGCGGTCGTGGCAGTACTGGGTGCTGCCATTGGCATGCAGCACCTGCCCAAGCCGTCCCTTGGCGAAGCGCTCGTCGGCGGCACAGGCGGCAGGCGCCACGTCATAGCTGTAGCCCACGTCCAGATTGGGGTTCGGATAGGCGATGCCGATCAGGCGGTTGAGCCCATCGTAGTGATAGGTGGCGGTGACGCCGCGTGCATCGGTGGCCGTCTTGCGGTTGCCGGCGGCGTCCACGGTGAAGCTGCTGGCGCCACTGTCCGGGCTGACCTGCCCGGTCAGGTCACCGAACCCGTTGTAGGCATAGGTCGTATGCAGGCCCTTCGGGTCGGTGACCTGGGTGACCTGGTCCAGCGCGTCGTACTGGCTGCGGATCTCCGCCGCGACGCCACCAACGTCCTGCAGGATTTGCGCCAGGCGGTTGAGCGGGTCGTACTGCTGGCTGGTCACGCGCTGCAGTGCGTCGGTCACCGTCTGCGGGTTGCCGTTGGCATCGTAGGTAAAGCCGGTAGCGTGATTGCCTGCGTCCTTCAGTGCGGTCAGCTGGCCGAGTGTGTTGAACGTCCGTGCCAGGGTACGGCGCAGCGTGCCGCCTGCATCCAGCGTGTCTTCCTTGAGGCGATTGCCGGCGTTGTCCAGCGCATAGTGAATGGTGTTGCCCGCACTGTCCGCGATATCCGTCAGCCGCTGGGCGGCGTCGTAGACATAGGTGACGCTGCTGCCGTCAGGCTCGGTGACCTGTTGCACCTGGCCGGTCGGCCAGTAGCTGATCTGGGTCACCCGATCCTCGGCTGTGGTGGCACCGCGCACGGTGACCGAGGTCGGCCAGCCGCGGGCATGGTAGGTGTAATCGGTGACCACGCCGTTGGCATCCTTGACCGACAGCGGCCTTCCGAAAGCGTCGTAGGCCAGGGTCTCAACCGTCTGGCCGAGCGCATTGGTCACACTGCGCAGGTCGCCCTTGCGATAACTGCAGGCACCATTGCCCGCGCATCCCGCGTCGTCCGCAGTGTAGTAGGCATAGGTGGAGACATCCGCCACATCACTGCGTGGGCCATCCACGCTACGCAGCAGTCCCACCAGCGGGCACTCCGGCCCTTCGGCCTCACAGTAGGTCTGCGTGGTGATGCGGGTATCACCGGTCACCCTGTCGCGCACGGTGATGGTGGTCGGCTGGAGGCGTGCATTGCGCGCGATGCGGATCTCACGGTTACCGACGGTCTGCTGCACCAGCCGATTGCTGTCCATGGCCACGCGCGTTTCGCTGACGCGCTGATCCGGAGTACCGGCCGCTTCGGTGGTGGTGGTCACGCTGACGGTGCCTGCGACAGCGTCGCTGGCCTCCGCATAGGCGTAGTTGGTGACGACACCACGGCGGTCGGTCGCCGACTGCAGCCGACGCCGGAAATCGGTGCCCTCGGGCAGATAGGTGCGAGTGATGCTGCCATTGCTTTCGGTGATGCCATTGACCTTGCGCGGAAGGCCACTGCTGCCGGTGGCAGTCAATGCGTACGTACTCTGCTTGCCCAGCGCGTCGGTGACGATGGTGGTGCCTGCCGGGGTGTACTCCAGGCGCACGCCATCAATGCCCACGTCGGCTTGACTGCAATCACCGGAATGGCGGCTGCAGCTGACCCGCCCCTTGGCGTCATAGCCAAACCAGCTGTAGCGCCGGGTGTCTTCGGCGGTCACGCCGGTCAGGTAGCCCGGGAAGCGTGTGTCCTCATAGTGGTATGTACGGCTGGCGCCGTCTGCATAGGTCGCAGTGGTCAGCTCGCCAGCAGGAGAGTACGTGTAGCTCACCACAGGCTGGCCGGCGACCACCAGGGCCGAGATCAGCGAATCGTCGCCCGGCGCGAGATACTGGACGTCTACGCGCCGACCGGTTGAATGGGTGATGCTGAGCAGGCGACCACGGCTGTCGTGTGCATAGGTCAGCGACGTTCCGTCTTCGAAATCGCGGCGCTGCATCAAGCCATCAGCATCAAAATGAATGCGCTCTCCGGCACGTGAAAGTTGCCAGTTGGTGCCCTGCTGGACCGCGCGATCGCCGCTTCCGTCCATGGCTTCGTAGCTTGCCCCCACTTTCTGGAATGCGGTCTGCCCGCCATCGGCGCCGATCAGCCCAACTTTCAGTTCGGGGCTGGGAGGGAAGGTGGAATCGTCTACGCCTGCGGTAAGCCGCAGATTGTGGGAATGGGTCCAGCCCGTGCCCAACGCGCCGCCCGCCGTGCTTGTCAGGGAGTGATAGTGGCGTTGGAAGCTCACCCATCCAAGGTTGAAATCCGGCTCAGGCTGGGATTTATCGCCAGTGGTCGGGTCACACGGGTTACCAACAGGACACTGCTGCGGCGGCAGCGGCGCGCTTGTGTAGGAGAGCATGGGCGACATGTGCGGCTCGTCCTGCTGGACCAGTGAGCACATCTGCAGGGCCTCATTCCACGTCAGGGACGGTCGATTCGGACAAAGCGCCGTTCTGGCCCGGCGCACACGCTCCCACCCCACTATCGACGAGCATTCTTGAGTGCTCTGATGATAGAAGTTCAAGGTGTAATGGAAATCCTTCTCCTCGTTGGTGACGCTACCGTCGTCGCCCCTGCCAAGTCCAAGGAGCTCCACCCAAGGATCCTCCGTGAGTGAAGTCGCCGGGCACTGCGGGTCGCTGACGCGGGTGGCGAGGATCACGCTACGAATCTGATCTTCGGAGGAGTACTCCTGCCCTGAGTGGATGTAGACCCAGTCGGTAGTAACGATCTTCTCGGGCCTCACCCGGTAGTCGTAGATGACCTTCTTTCCAAGGACGCGTTGGCGTTTGACATGCCAATCGAAGGGTTTGTCCTTTTCGTACTGGGAAAAGAGCAACTTGATGTCCTTCTGCACCGCCGCTTCGGTGGCTCGCGGCTGGCCCATCGACAGGTAGCTCTCCCACTTCTTCTGCACCTCCTGCGCCTGCGCAGCCCAAGGAGCCAAGCTCCCTAGCGCGATCATCGCCAGTGCGGCACACGAAATGGTCTTCAGTCGTTCCAACATCCCTGTTCTCCTTCCTGGACGAACACAGCTCCGGCGGGAACGAGAACGTGGGGCAGCTGTCTCACCACGTCATGCTTCGGATCGTCCCTGGTCCGGAATGCGGCCATGACCGCACGGGGAACGTTATCTCCGATGTGGTTTACACATTCAAGTCAGAAACTGTGGAGTGGGTCGGATTTCAGAGTTTTCTGATAAAGCGAGCGACCGACCGAACAAGCAGCCGGGCGTGGGCTCGGCTCTACAAGACGAATGCTTCCAGAAACAGAAACACCGGGCAGTGCCCGGCGTCTCCGTCACAGCGTGGAAGGGTGTAAACCTCAATACTTCCCGTCGAACGCGAAGATCGGCTTGCGCGTCTTCCACGCACCAGCAGTAAAGTCCGGGAACTCCAGCGTCTGGAAGCCGTTGGCGATCGACTGCTCGCTCAACGGGGTAATCGCACTCCAGGTCACCGCGTCGTAGATGTCGATCGGCATCGGTGCCTTGGCCTTCAGCGCTTCCACAAATGCATGGATGACGAACCAGTCCATGCCACCATGGCCGGCACTGGCGGCAGTGTCGGCATTCTGTTTCCACAGCGGGTGCTCGTACTCGTCCTGGTACTTCTTGAACTCTTCCCACTGGTGCGGCGGGCTGCGGCCTTCGATGTGGATCGAATGGTTCACGTCCATCCACAGGCCCTTGGTGCCTTGCACACGGAAACCCATTGAATACGGGCGCGGCAGCGAGGTGTCGTGCTGCAGCAGGATGGTCTCGCCGTTCTCGCAGGCCAGCGTGGTGGTGACGATATCGCCGAGCTTGAACTTCACCTTGGTGCTGGGGTGGGTGGTGCCGCCACTCTTGGCCACGGTGTATTCGTGCAGGCCGCGCGCCTTGGTCGCGAAGGCGTTGATGTGGGTGAAGCGGTTGCCACGGTTGATGCCGGTGTACATCGCGCACGGGCCGATGCCGTGACTGGGATACAGCTCGCCGTTGCGCTCCACCGAATGCTCGGTGCGCCAGCGTGCTTCGCTCCAGCCCTTGGGACCGAACTCCACGCCGCTGTCGTAGGGCTGGTTGGGATCGCCGGAATTGAACTTCACGCCGCGCAGGTCGTGCTGGTAGCCGGCCTGCAGATGCACCAGTTCGCCGAACAGGCCCTGGCGCACCATCTGCAACGCCGCCATCACGTCGCGGCGGTAGCAGACGTTCTCCAGCAGCATGTACGGGGTACCGGTGCTCAGTTGCGTCTTCAGCACGTCCCAGTGGTCCTGCAGGGTGATGCCAGCCACCACTTCGCAGCCGACGGCCACACCGGCCTGCATCGCGGCAATCGCCATCGGTGCGTGGTATTCCCACGGCGTGGCGATGATCACGCCATCGATGCCCTTCTGTTCCAGAAGTCGCTTCCAGGCGTTGGTGTCGCGGTCCTGGCCATAGGTCTTCGGCGCGGGCTTGCCGGCCTTCGCCACCATCTCTGTGGCACGGCCGAGCATGATCGGCTCGATATCGCAGACGGCAACCACTTCGACGTCGTCGCGACGCACCAGTTCCTTCAGCAGCACCAGCCCGCGCATGCCGGTGCCGATCATGGCCAGGCGCACCTTGCGCCCGCGTGCCCAGGCGGGGGTCTGCGGCAGCAGGCTGCTGGCGGCGACAGCGGCGCTGGCCGCGATGAATTCCCTACGCTTCATGGCAAACATCTCTCCTCTTGGCAGCGTGCCGGCCGCAGCCGGCACGCCAGGTCACGCAAACGGAATTACTTGAACCGGTAGCCGATGGTCACACTGTAACCACGGCCGAAGATGGTTGCGTAGTCACTGGAGTCACCCAGGAAGCTGTTCGGGTCGTAGAACGGCAGGCGGTTGAACAGGTTCTTGACGGTGAAGCTCAGGTTCCACGCATCATCCGGGCGCCAGGTGACGCTCATGTTGGCGGTCCACCACGACGGTGCACCATCGCACTTGCTCTTCTGCAGGGCCAGGTAGCCGCCGGTGCAGGTTTCCTTGTTGTTGCTCTCTTCGTCGATCTGGTCGGTGGCCCACTTGGTGCCGCCGACATAGTTGACGAACATGCTGGTGGTCACCTGCTTGTAGGTCCAGTCGGCATTGAGCGTGGCACGCAGGCGCGGGTTGTTGTAGTAGCCCACCACATCGCCGTAGTACCAGCCGTTCTCGGCATCCATGTAGAAGCGGTTGCGGTTGGCGATGGTGGCGGCCAGGCCGATGTTCAGGTTGCCCCAGTCACCCAGCGAGAAGCGGCTGCGCGCGTCGATGTCGAAGCCGTCGATCAGGGTCTTGCCGCGGTTCTTGTACTGGCCCACCACGCTGGCCACGTTGCCGGCGGAGTAGCCCGGCAGGTTCGCCGGGCAGCTCACACCGCTGGCCGGATCGGCGCACATCGCCGCCAGCTGCGCCAGGTTGGCGCGGTCACTGTCGGTGATCGGCGAGCGCGACATCGAGATGATGTCTTCCATGCGGCGATAGTCCGGCGCGACGATTTCATTGTTGCGGTAGATGAACCAGTAGTCGGCCGACACCGACAGCCAGCTGGCCGGCTCGTAGACGAAGCCGAGGGTGGCGATCTTCGCCTTCTCCGGCTTCAGGTCCTTGTTCGGCTGGGTCATGCGCGCCACGGTGCGGCTGCAGTCGACGTTCAGCAGGGTCTTGCCGAGGTCGACGTCACCCGGCCGCTGCGACTTCAGCAGCAGGTTGGCGATGGCGTTGGTCTCGCCGCAGCGCAGTTCGTCACGGAAGCCACCGAGCTGGGCGAACACGCCGCCGTTGCCGGACTCGGCCAGGCTCGGTGCGCGGAAGCCGGTGGAATAGGTGCCGCGCAGCATCAGCTGATCGAACGCCTGGTACTTGAAGCCGATCTTCGGCGCGATGTTGGCGCTGAAGTTCGGGTACTTGTCCACGCGCACCGCCGCATCCAGCTCCAGCTTGTCGGTGATCGGCGCCACGGTCTCGGCGAACAGCGCGTAGGTGTTGCGCTTGCCGTCGAACCACGAGCCGCCCTGCTGGGTGATCAGGCCATTGGCCGCATCGGCGTTGCCCGGGGTGTAGAAGGTCTCACGGCTGGCGTTGAAACCGAACGCGGCGCGCATCTCGCCGGCCGGCAGCTGGAACAGCGGTCCTTCGATCTTGCCGTCCAGGGTATGCAGGCGGGTCCACGACTGGATGTCGAAGGTCGGGAACGCTTCACGGATCAACGCGGCGTTGGCTTCGCTGATCTCGCCGAACTTGTACGCCGGATGGTCGGAGATGATCACCCGACCGGTACCTGGATCGATCGTGTACGGGCCGAAGGCCTTCTCGAAGCCCTTGGTGTTGACGTTGATCGTCTGGTAGGTGGTGGAGTGGGTACCCGCGCTGGCGAAGGCGGTTTCCCAGTTCCAGTCACCCCGGTTGCCACGCGCACCGGCCAGCACGCGGTAGCTCTTGTCGGTATTGCGCTGGCCGAAATAGTTCGGGCCGGCATCCTGCAGCAGGTAGTTCAGGCCGACCACCCCGCCCATCATCGCCTTCAGCTGCGGACTGGCATGGTTGTATTCGTTGTTGGGGCCCAGGAACGGGTACAGGAACTGGTTGACGGTGTTGCCGGTATTGCGCGAGAACCAGCTGGTCGGGTTGCCGGTGGTGGTGCCGTAGGTGCGCGGCGTGCCACCGTTGGCGCGCAGGTCGATGTCGGTGTAGGTCGCCTCGGCGAAGATCTCGGTGCTGTCACCCACCAGGAAGGTGCCGTTGAGGTAGGCGGTGTTGCGCTCGGACTTGGCACCGGCGTCGATCTCGTTGTTCATCCAGGTTTCCCAGACGCAACGCGGACCGGCCGCTTCACTGGTCAGCACGTTCCTGCAGCCCGGCGCAGCTTCCTGCACGCGGCGGCCGGTGACCGGATCGAAGGCGAAGTAGGTGCCCGGGTTGAACTCGCCCGGCTTGCTGCCCACGCCCAGGCGCAGGTTGTTGAGGTAGTTCGGGTTGTTGACGTAGTACTGGTCCGGACGCTTGTCGTAGAAATCGCTCAGCGGAATCGCGTCGCGGCGGTACATGTTCACCGCGCCGTAGATGTTGAAGCGGTTCTCGGCCAGGTCGCCGAAGCCGGCGGTGATGCTGGCCTGGCGTTCGCCATAGGAGTCGATGCGCGAGGAGGTGTCGTTGGTGAAGCTGATCTCGGCACCCTGGAAGTTGCGCTTGGTGATCACGTTGATCACGCCGGCCACCGCGTCGGTACCGTACACGGCCGACGCGCCGTCGGTCAGCACTTCCATGCGCTCGATGGCCGCCGCCGGGATCGCATCGATGTTGACGAACTGGGTCTGGAAGCCGGCCGGCGCACCGTAGTACGACAGGCGGCGACCGTTCAGCAGCACCAGCGTGCCCTGTGCGCCGAGCCCGCGCAGGTTGGCCTGCGAGGCACCATCGGAACCGGTGAACAGCGAGCGCGCATCCTGCTGCGCAGGGCGTGCGGCCGGCAGGTTGTCGAGCACCTGCAGCAGCGTGCGCGCACCCATGTTCTGGATGTCCTGCTTGCTGATCACCTGCACCGGCGAGGCGGTTTCAACGTCGGTGCGGCGGATGTTGGAGCCGGTGACCTCGATGCGGGCCAGGTCGGTGGCGTTGTCCTTGCTCTCCTGGGCGAAGGCAGGAGCGGCAAGCGAGAACAGCGCGCCGGCAATGGCCAGCGTCAGCGGAGCGATCGGGCGGCAGGGGGGGCGGTGGTGGCGGGCGGGCAACATCGGGGTTCTCTCCTGGCAAGGGTGCGGCGCAACTGAGTGAGCGCGTGGGCGTTCGGCGGGCAAAACGCTCCCGGGCCACGGCCATGAGGGCCGTAGTCGGGATGGGGCGGGGGAGGAGCGGTGTTACGTGGGGGTCATGGGGCGACGATGCTGGCGGAGTCGCCCTCCTGGCCGATCAGTACGGCGTTGGCCCAGTTGGCACAGACCTGGGCGGGTTGGCTGCCCTGCGCACCCAGCGTGCGCAGGCTCAGGGTGGAAAGGCCACGGATGTCCAGCTCCGGCTTGACCACGCCGGGCGCCTTCACCAGGCCGCTGTCGTACAGCAGGCGGTTGTCGCCCCAGACCTGGAACTGCAGGCCGCCGGCGTTGCGGCAGGCGTCGTCGATGCCGAGGTCGGCACGCAGCAGGTGCCAGCCGCCCTGCAGGCGCAGGTCGATGCGGCTGTTGGCGCCGACCCCCAGGCCACGGCGGAACTGCAGGCCGTTCATGCGCATGCCGGCGTCGCCACGGAAGGACTGGTCGGTACGCAGCTGGCTGGCCAGCGCGGCCGGCACCGGCAGCTCGGAGAGATAGCGCTGCCGGGCCGGTCGCTCCGGTTCCTGGTGTTCGAGAATGTGGAAGGTGGACAGGGCGATCGGGCCGACATCGCGCGGCTGCAGTGCATCGAACGCGCGGGCGCTGCCCTGTGCGGCGGTGACCATCGGGTCGGTGCTGCTGGCGCCGTCGCCTTCGGGGTTCTGCACGCTCAGCACGCGGAAGCGCAGCAGGCGGCCGGCGTGGGCCGGGAAGTCGATGCGCTGCACGCCTTCCTTCAACTGCAGGCGGCCACGGGCGATCGGCTCGCCCCACTCACCGTTGCTGTCGCCCAGGTAGACCTCATAGTCACGTACCTGCCCGTGCTTCCAGTTCTTGTCATTGCGTGGCGCGATGTCGATGCCATCGATCATCTTCCGCTCGCCGAAGCCGATCACCCACTCGTGGGCGCCGGTGCGCACGGCCTGGTTGCGCACGCTGCGGAACCAGGTGGCCGGATCGTCGTCGAAAGCATTTTCCAACGCATGGCCAGGCTCTTCGGCCGGGCGGTTGACCACCAGCAGGCTGTCGGCCGGCAGTTCGCGGCCCAGCACCGGTGCGGCCGGATAGGCATCATCGGTGGCTGCGGCAGCGACTGCGAAGTCCAGCTGCAGCTGCAGTGGCTGGCGGATGTCCTGGGTGGCAGTGCGCACATGCACGGTGCCGCGGCGGTCCTTGGCATCGAAGTACCAGCCCTCGTTGGCGCTGTTGAAGGCGGCAGCATCGGCCAGCGCCGGCAGCGCGCGGCCACCGGCCTGCACCGCACGTGGTGCCTGCCGGCTGAGTACGCGCAGGCCGTAGCGGCGCTGCGCCAGCTGGCCGTTGTACTGGCCCTGCACGGCGTCGATCTGCACCTGCACCGGGCCACTGCCCTGCGCCGGCGCCTGCACGCGGATTACCTGCGTGCTCGACTCGCCCTGCTGATAGCGGCGCGTGTTGCCATCGTCTTCGTACAACGTGTACTGCGAGTCGCCCTGCGGGTACAGGTCGAAGGTCACTTCATCGAGCGGTTTTTCGCCATCGAACAGCATCGACGGGTACATCGGCAGGATCGCACCGGCACGCACGAACACCGGCAGCGTGGCCAGGTCCACCTGGCGGTCGAGCTGGCGGCCATCGGCGGCGGCCTGCACGCGACGGCCATCCCAGTAGTCGATCCAGCCGCCGGCCGGCAGGTGGATGTCGCGGCGCCAGCCACGGCTGGCGGCCTGGCTGCGGTACACCGGCGCCACCAGCAGGTCGCGGCCGAGCAGGAACTGGTACTTGTAGGTTTCATCCTGCGCATGCGGATCGCGCGGGTTGTCCCACATCAGGCCACGCACCGGCGGTGCACCGGTCTGCGCGGCCTCGTGCACCAGCCCATACATGTATGGCGTCAGGCGCATCTTCAACTTCAGGTAGTCGCGGTTGATGCTGCGGTAGGGCTCGTCGTACCACCACGGGTGCTTGCGCGCGTTCGACGACCAGCCGCTCATGCCCATCAGCACCGGCGTGAACGCCTTCCACTGCAGGTCGCGGGTGAAGGTCTCGGCGCTTCCGCCGAAGATCGCATCCACATCGCCGCTGGCGTAGGCCATGCCGGACAGGCCCGAACCGACCAGGGTCGGCACGTGCCAGCGGATGTAATCCCAGCTGCTGCTCTGGTCGCCGGTCCATGCCACCGCGTAGCGCTGGATGCCGGCCCAGCCCATCACCGTCCACAGGAACGGGCGCGAATCGGAATTGTCGAGGATGCCGTTGAATGCCTGGCGGTTGGCGTCCATCGCGAACTGGTAGCCCTTGCCGGTCCAGGCCACGTCCAGCTTCTGCACGCGGCTGCCGGCCTTGCCCACTTCCCACGCGATCTTGTCGACGCCGTTCTCGGTCCACAGGCCGGTGCGGAAGCCATAGCCGGCCAGCCCCTTCACCGTTTCCGGCAGCTGCTTGTAGCCGCAGCCGTAGCCATCGTTGGGCAGGATCCAGCCACCGGGCATGTCGTGGGCGCGGTACTGCTTGGCCACGCTGTCGATCACATCGGGCGTGGTGCCGGTCGGGCCGTCGCTCCAGCCTTCGGGCACGGTGCCGGGCTTCCTGCTGTTGTCGCCGTCGTTGTAGCAATCGGCATCGCCGTAGGACAGCGCCCAGCGCGCGACCATGTTGGGGCGGCCGGTCAGCTGGGTGTAGCGTTCGATCAGCTTGGGCAGGTCGGCGCCCACGAAGTAGTACGCATCGAAGCGGTCTTCGCGATGCAGCAGCGTGGCCTGGTCGCTCTGGCGCAGGTCGTAGCTGCCATCGCTCCATGTATTGCGCAGCATGCCCCAGCCACGGCTGCTCAGCAGCATCGGCGCCGGGCTCGGCCGATCACCTTCTTCCCAGCCGCCGGAATAGGACACCTCCAGCTCGCGGCCCTTGAACTGGTAACGGCCGTTCTGCTGGCCACCACCGAAGTAGCCCTCATCGGCCTGCGAGGACAGCACCTGCACGCTCTGCGTGGCATCCAGGTCCAGCGGTTGCAGTTCCTGCCACAGCGCGGTGGGCTGGCCATTGTCCAGCCGTTCCAGGCGCAGGCGCAGCGGCTGCCGCTGTACACGCAGTACCAGTGCCTCGGTACGCACGCGGATTTCCTGTGCGTCTTCTTCCAGCTGCGCCTGCACGCTCGCCTTGGGCTGCGGCAGCACGATCGGCGCGGCCTTGTCGCCGGCGCCGGTCAACGTGCCGTTGCGGCCGGCCTGCACGCGGATGATGTCGGTCGCCGGCAGTTCAATGCGGATGCGCGCGCCCTTGTCGGTCTGCAGGTCCCAGCCCTGCACGCCGTCGCGGCTGGCGCTGGCGCGGACGGTACGCAGGTTGCCGACCGGCTCGGCGCGGGCCGTCATGGACGCCAGCATCAAGGCCGGCACCAGGGCCAGCATCAGCGGCGAGCGACGAACGCAGTTTTCCACGCGGACTCCCAACCCGTTCACCGGGCGTTTCGAAAGCGGTTGGGCCGACTCTAGGGCAGCGATTCGAAAGATGTCAACAAATTGAAAGGAAAAAGGAAGATATATTCCATTGAAACGAAAGTTGCTGCGCCGCAATACTTTGTGTAAACGCTTGCAGGTGCCTGTTAAGCATTGTGCGATACGGCATTCAGTCGGTCCTTTCGTTTTTCCCGGCATCGCGCGCAAGGCAAAGCCACCCACCTTTTTTCTTTCTTTTTACTTTCGATGTTTGACATTTCGAAAGAAAACGCAGATGGTGCGCTGGCCCAACTGGAACCTCCGAATGGACGTCACCCTGCTTTCCGATGTGTCCGCCTGGCAGCGCCTTGGCGGAGCCGATACCGCTACCGAAATCGCCCAGCAGCCTGCGCTGTGGGAAGCCCTGGCACAGGACCTGTCGCGTGCCCGCGACCGCCTGCAGGCCTTCCTCGGCGACAGCCTCAACGATCCCAACCAGCGCGTGCTGTTCACCGGCGCCGGCAGCTCCGGCTTCATCGCCGAAATGGTGGCCGACGCGATCAACGCGCAATGGCCCGCCGAGGTGCGCGTGGTGCACACCACCAGTCTGCTGACCCACCCGGCGCTGTACCTGCAGCGCGACCGTCCGACCCTGCTGGTCTCGTTCGGCCGCAGTGGCTCCAGCCCGGAGAGCGTGGCGGCGGTGGACCGCGTGCGCAGCGACGTGGATGACGCGCGCTTCCTCGACATCACCTGCAACGCCGATGGCGAGCTGGCCCGCCGTGGCGCCGGCCGTGCCGACACCTGCACCCTGCTGATGCCGTCGGCCAGCTGCGACCGCGCCTTCGCCATGACCAGCAGCCTGACCTGCATGCTGCTGGCCGCGCTGACCGTGTTCGATCGTTCGCCGTGGGATGCGCGCGTGACGCGCCTGAAGCAGATCGCCGCGCTGGCCCGCGAAGGCCTGGCGCAGTGGGATGCACCGGTGGCGACACTGGCGCAGCGCCCGTTCAACCGCATCATCTACCTCGGCAGCGGCCCGCTGGAAGCACTGGCACGCGAGTGCGCGCTGAAGGTGCTGGAGCTCACCGCTGGCCGCGTGCTGGCGCTGGCCAACACACCCCTGGGCTTCCGTCATGGCCCGAAGTCGACGCTGGATGGCAACACCCTGGTGGTGGTGCTGCGCAGCGTGCAGCCGCTGGCGCGCCGCTACGAACAGGACCTGCTGGAAGAACTGCGCCGCGACGGCGTGGCCGGCCAGGTGCTGGCGATCGGTCCGCATTCGGACATCGGCGCCGACGACGAATACACCCTCACCGTGCCGGCACTGGACGATCCGTGGCTGGCACCGGTGTGGCTGGGCTTTGCGCAGCTGTTCGCACTACAGCGCTCGGCCGCGCTGGGCCTGACCCCGGACAACCCGTTCCCGGACGGCACCGTCAACCGCGTCGTCAAGGGCGTCACCATCCACCATGGCTGAGCTGATCGCCCACGCCTGCTACGGCATCGACATCGGCGGCACCAAGATCGAGCTGGTGGCGTGCGATGTGGCGATGCAGGTTACCTGGCGCCGCCGCGTGGCCACCCCACAGGGTGACTACGACGGTTTCCTGCAGGCAGTCGTGGCGCTGGTCGCCGAGGCCGATGCCGCACTGGGCCGCAGTGATGCGGCGATCGGCATCGCCCTGCCCGGCGTGCGCGACCGCCGCAGCGGCCGCCAGCTCAGCGCGAACGTGCCTGCGTTGACCGGCCACAGGGTGGCCGCGGACCTGCAGGCGCGGCTGCAACGCCCGCTGCATTTCGGCAACGACCTGCAGTGTTTTGCCCTGTCTGAAGCACACGGCGGTGCCGCCGACGGCTACCCCAGCATGTTCGGCGCCATCCTCGGCACCGGTGCTGGCGGTGGTTTCTGCGTGCAGGGCCGCCTGCTGACCGGTTTCAACGGGCTGGCCGGCGAATGGGGCCACTGGAGCGTGCCCGGTCATCTGCTGCAGCGCCACGGCCTGCCGCTGATCGACTGCGCCTGCGGCCTGCAGGGCTGCGTGGAGCGTTATGTGTCCGGCAGTGGCGTGGCGATGATCGAGCGCCACCTTGGTGGCAGCGCCGCCGACGCCAGCGCGGTGATCGCCCTGGCCGAAGCCGGTGATGCCCGCGCGCGCAAGGCGCTGGACATCCATCGCGACCTGCTCGGCCACAGCCTGGCCGCGCTGGTGCTGGCGCTGGACCCGCACGTGATCGTGCTCGGCGGCGGCCTTTCGCAGTACGCGCCGCTGTACCAGCACCTGCCCGCCGCCATCGCCACCCACCTGTTCAAGGGTGTGCAGGTGCCACCGATCGTGCCGCCACGCTTCGGCGATGCCGGTGGCGCACGTGGTGCCGCCCTGCTCGCCTGCCAACCCTCCTTTTCCTGATGTCCGGAGCCTGACCATGTCCCCGTTGCAGACCCTGCTTGCTTCCCACCGCGCCGGTGCCAATGTCGGCCTGTACAGCGTCTGCTGCAGCAACGAGCAGGTGCTGCGCGCGGCCATGCACGTGGCACAGGCACATGGCACCGTGCTGCTGGTCGAGGCCACCTCCAACCAGGTCGACCAGTTCGGCGGCTACACCGGCATGACCCCGCCGCAGTACCGCGATTACGTCGGCGCCCTGGCCGATGAGGAAGGCTTCCCACGCGAACGGCTGATCCTGGGCGGCGACCATCTCGGCCCGAATGCCTGGCAGAAGCGCCCGGCGGCCGAAGCGATGACCCACGCGCGCGTGCTGATCGAAGCCTACGTCGCCGCCGGTTTCCACAAGATCCACCTCGACTGCAGCATGTCCTGCGCCGATGACCCGGTGCCGCTGCCCGATGCCATCGTCGCTGCGCGTTCGGCCGAGCTTGCCGAGATCGCCGAACGCACCGCCGCCGAACACGGCCTGCCGCCGCCGGTCTACGTGATCGGTACCGAGGTGCCGATTCCCGGCGGCGAAGCCTCGCTGGCCGAAGGCCTGCAGGTGACCACGCCGGCTGCCGCCGCGCAGACCCTGGCCATCCACCAGCAGGCGTTCGACACGCCACAGCTGCGCGATGCGTGGCAGCGCGTGATCGCGATGGTGGTGCAGCCGGGCGTGGACTTCGACCACAGCAGCGTGCATGAGTACAACCCGGACGCCGCCCATGCGCTGGCCGACTTCCTCGAGCGGCAGCCGCGCATCGTGTTCGAAGCGCATTCCACCGACTACCAGCGCGAAAGCGGCCTGCATGCGCTGGTACGCGACCACTTCGCCATCCTCAAGGTCGGCCCGGCGGCCACCTTCGCTTACCGCGAGGCGCTGTTCGCGCTGGCCGCGATCGAGGCCGAACTGCTGCCGGCCGCACAGTGCTCGCACCTGCCGCAGGTGCTGGACGAGGTGATGGTGGCGCAGCCGAAGTACTGGCAGTCCTACTACCAGGGCGATGCCGCCGCGCTGCGCCTGCTGCGCCGTTATTCCTTCAGCGACCGCTGCCGCTACTACTGGGGCGAGCCGGCGCTGGTACAGGCGGTGCAGACCCTGTTCGCCAACCTGGAGCAGCATGCGCCGCCGCTGGTGCTGCTCAGCCAGTACCTGCCGGAGCAGTACCGCGCCGTGCGCGAAGGCAGCCTGGCCAACACCCCCACCGCGCTGGTGCAGCACCGCATCGGCCTGTGCCTGGGTGAGTACGCCCGTGCCTGCAGCGCCAACCAGGCCGGACCCCGCACGCAGAACGCAGGTTCGGCTGCCGGCGTTCCTGCGAACGGCTAATCTCTACCTTTTCCCGCGAAACCGAGAATGGCCATGCGCAACACCCGCTCCCGCCGGCAACAGATCCTGCAGCTGCTGATCGAGCACGGCTCGGTGCAGGTGGCCGATCTGGTCGAGCGCTTCGGCGTGTCGGCGGTGACGATCCGTGCCGACCTGACCCACTTCGAATCGCAGGGCCTGGCCAACCGCACCCACGGCGGCGCGACCCTGGTGCGCACGCCGCCGCAGGAACAGGACATCCATGAGAAGGACGCGCTGAACCTGCCACTGAAGGAATCGATCGGTGCGCGCGCTGCGCGCCTGGTGCAGCCGGGCGACAACATCATCATCGATTCCGGCTCGACCACGATGACGCTGGCCCGCCACCTGCGCGCGCATCGCGACGTGACGGTGATGACCAACGGCCTGAACATCGCCTGGGAACTGGCCAATGCCGCGGGCATCACCGTGCTGCTGACAGGTGGCCTGCTGCGCCAGCAGTCGCTGTCGCTGCAGGGCAGCCAGGCCGAAGCCAGCCTCAACTCGTACAGCTTCGACACCCTGTTCCTGGGCGTGGACGGCCTGGACCTGCAGTTCGGCCTGACTACCCACGACGAGGCCGAAGCCCGCCTCAACCACCGCATGGTCGAGCGTGCGCGCCGCATCGTGGTGCTGACCGATGCCTCCAAGTTCGGCCGCGTCAGCCTGCACCGCATCGCCCTGCTGGACCAGATCCACGCCATCATCACCGACGCCGGCATCGACGATGCAACCCGCGAAGGGCTGCAGCGGCTGGGCATCGAAGTGATCATCGCCGAGCCCACCGCATGACCGACACCCGCACCCTGCATGGCCGCATCCTCACCCCGCTGGGCTGGCGGCGCGGGCACGTCCACTTCGATTCACGCGTGCGCCGGCTGCAGGTGGACGACCACAGCGGCGCCGACGACCTGCAGCTGCCGGTGATCCTGCCCGGCTTCGTCGACCTGCATGTGCATGGCGCGGCCGGCGTGGACCTGATGCAGGGCGGCGACGTGGCACGCACCATCGCCCGCACCCATCTGCGCTTCGGCACCACCACGCTGCTGGCGACCACCATGACCGCCGGGCTGGACGAGATCGAGCACGCGCTGCACGGCGTCGCTGCGGCAATGGCGGCGCCTGATACCGACGCCGCCAGCATCGTCGGCGTGCATCTGGAAGGACCGTTCATCAGCCCGCAGCGGCTGGGCGCACAGCCCAATCGTACGATCGAGGCGACGGTGGCACTGGTGCAGCAGCTGCACGCGCTGGCGCCGATCCGGGTGATGACGCTGGCACCGGAGATCGGCGAGCACACCGCGTTGATACCCGCGCTTTCGGCGATGGGCATCCGCGTGCAGCTGGGCCACAGCGCCGGCACCTACGAGGAGGGCGTGGCGGCGCTGCAGGCCGGTGCCTCCGGTTTCACCCATCTGTTCAACGGCATGACCGGCGTTGACCACTATCGCCCGGGCATTGCGGCGGCGGCGCTGGCGCATGCGCAGTACGCCGAGATCATCCCCGACCTGCAGCACATCCACCCCGGCGTTATCCGGCTGGCCGCGCGCGCGATCCCGCGCCTGTACGCGGTGACCGACGCGACTGCCGCCACCGGCATGCCCGACGGCGAGTACGCGCTGGGCGAGCAGCGCGTGCACAAGTGCGGCGGCTGCGTGCGCCTGGCGACGGGTTCGCTGGCCGGCAGCGCACTGACCATGGACCAGGCGCTGCGCAACCTGGTGCGCGTCGGCCTGGACCTGGCCGACGCCTCGCAGCGGGTTTCCACCTTCCCGGCCGACTATCTGGGCCTGGGCGATCGCGGCCGCATCGCGCCCGACGCCCGCGCCGACCTGGTGGTGCTGGACGCCGAACTGCGCCTGCAGCAGGTGGTCATTGGTGGGCGCGTGGTCGATCTGACCTGACGCAAGCGATGCGGCCCGGATGCCGCATGGGCTCCCTGTAGAGCCGAGCCATGCTCGGCTCACCGCGCGAAGCGCGGCATGGGGAACCTCGATATCGGAACGGAAAGCAGCCGAGCATGGCTCGGCTCTACAGAATGCACTCTGCGACGAACCGCCGCCGGGCCTGGCCCGGCGCTACCACAGGAACTGCCGATGACTGCAAGCACCGCCCCGCGCTGGCCCGTACGCTACCTGCTCTTCATCGGCGGCCTTGGCGGCCTGCTGTACGGCATCGACATCGGCATCATCGCCGGTGCCCTGCCCTACCTGGAGGCAACGGCCAGCCACGCCTGGCAGCTCAGCAGCCAGCAACTCGGCTTCGTGGTGGCGGCGGTACTGCTGGGCAGCGTGCTGTCCTCGCTGTTCGCCGGCATGGTCGCCGACCTGATCGGTCGCCGCGGTGCGATGCTGCTGGCCGGCCTGCTGTTCACCGCGTCGATTCCGATCATGGCGCTGGCCTCGGGCTACACGCCGCTGCTGCTCGGGCGGCTGCTGCAGGGCATCAGTGGCGGCCTGATCGGCGTGGTGATTCCACTGTACCTGGCCGAAGTGCTCAGCCCCGAGCGGCGTGGACGCGGTGCGGCGATGTTCCAGCTGCTGCTGACCATCGGCCTGGTGTTGGCGGCACTGATCGGGCTGTACCACGCACATGTGGTGGATGCCGCCGCCGAAGCCGTGCGCTCGCTGCCGCTGGCGCAGCAGGCGCAGGAACTGTTCACGGTGAAGGACCAGGCCTGGCGCACCATCTTCTGGAGCTGCCTGGCGCCAGGCCTGCTGTTCTGTGCCGGCATCTTCTGGCTGTCCGAATCGCCGCGCTGGCTGGTGCGCCGCGGCCGCGTCGATGATGCCCGCCGCAGCCTGCAGCGGGTGCTGCCTGCTGCCGACGTGGAACCCACCCTTGCACAGATCCAGGCGCCGGAATCGAGCAGCAGCGACGGCAAGCGCGACCCACTGCTCAGCCGACGCTACGTGGTGCCGTTCGTGCTGGCCTGCGTGGTGCTGGCCTGCACCCAGGCCACCGGCATCAATTCGGTGCTGGCCTACGCGGTGAACATCCTCAACCAGGCCGGCCTGTCCGGCTCGGTGGCCAACGGTGCCGACGTGGCGATCAAGCTGCTCAACGCGGTGATGACCGTGGTCGCGCTGCTGCTGGTCGACCGCAAGGGCCGCAAGTTCCTGCTGATGCTCGGCAGCGGCGGCATCTGCGTGGCCCTGCTGGCCGCCGCCACGCTGTTCTTCCAGGCCGAGCGTGGCCGCGCCGACGTGCAGCCGCAACTGCAGGCGGCGGTCAGCGCCGATGGCTTGCAGCTGGTGCTGGACGACGCACAGTGGCAGCGCCTGGGCGCCGGCATCGACAGCGAAGGCCGGCCGATGCAGCTGACCGTGTCGTACGCCTACGGTGACTTCACCAATGTGCGCGCCCTGCGCAGCGACAGCCTGACCGACCGCGAGCTGCGCATCGAGCGTGCCGGGACCGTGCAGCCGGACAGTGTGATCGGCGCGTTCTTCCGCAAGCTGCATCTGAACCCGTTCGCCGACCCGGCCAAGGCCGCACAGGCACCGCTGCGCATCGAGCAGGCCCGCATCGGCCCGGTGCCGCCGCCGGCGCATGGCTGGGCGGTAGCCGCCTGCATCCTGGTATTCGTCGCGTTCTTCGCGGTCGGCCCCGGCGTCTGCGTGTGGCTGGCACTGTCGGAACTGATGCCCAATCGCATCCGCTCCAACGGCATGAGCATCGCCCTGCTGATCAACCAGTTCGTGTCGACCACCATCGCGGCGATCTTCCTGCCCACGGTGGGCCACTACGGCTACGCCAGCATGTTCCTGTTCTGGGCGGCGTGCACGTTCGTGTTCTTCCTGGTAGCCGCGTTCTGGCTGCCGGAGACCAAGGGCAAGTCACTGGAGGAGATCGAGGCACGGTTCGCACGGTAGCGGTCGACCTTGGTCGACCTCCGCGCGTAGCGTGGTGGTGTTGGCGCGCCCGTCACTGACCGGTGATGTGCCTGGCCAGCGCCTGCGCCTCGGCAATGCTCGGCAGCCCGCTCAGCATCATCGATTCCCCGAAGGGGCCTTTCACCGTCGCCACCATCAGCACGCGGCCGTCCACGCTGATCGCCGCGCGCTGGCCCACCAGGGCCGAGGTGCCATCGTGGATGCGCTGATGCGCTTCTGGCCGATAGCGGATCTGCAGGCCTGGCTGCTTGGCATCGTCCAGCACGTAGCGCACATCGGCGATGTCCGCACTGCCGGCAATCGGCGGCTCGCGCAGGGCCAGGGTTTCACCTTGCCAGTGCGCCGGAGTGCCGTTGCCAGCCGCATCGACCGCGCTCAGGCGCACGTCCACGCCGGCGCGCGGCGCATGATCCTTGCCTGCCAGCGCACCGGGCGCGGCACCCGGCATGCATCCGGCCAGCACCAGCGCCGCGCCGAGCAGGAGCGGAAGCGCCCCCCTCATTTCAGCTTCCGCAGCTTGAACGCCACCAGCACCTGCAGCAGCCCGTACAGCAGGCTGCCAATGCCGATCCACAGCGTGGTCACCGCCACGCCTGCGTATGGATTGGCCGCGAACAGCAGCCCCAGCACCACCGCCAGCACGCCACTGAGGATCAGCAGCCACTCGCCCTGGATCTGCTTGCGCACGCGGATCGCGAAGACGATGCGATAGATGCCGGCTACCAGCAGCCACGCCGCCAGGAACAGCACCAGCACGCTGGCGGTGGCCAGCGGGTTGATCACCGCCAGGATGCCGAAGCCCAGCGAAGCGATGGCATACAGCGCCAGCCAGCCGCGCGAGGCGCCGCTGCCACCACTGATCAGTGCGAACAGGCTGATGACCCCTTCGATGATGGCCATCACGCCCAGCGTCCAGGCCAATGCCATGGCTGCGGACAGCGGCCAACCGATGGCGATGATGCCGAAGCCGAGCGCGACCAGGCCATACAGCAGCAGGATCCACCAGCTGCGGCCAACCGCTGACAACAAGGGAGACAAGGGGGAATTCATGGTCACTCCTTCGATCCGGAACCGGGTTCATCCTAGCCCGTTGCGATGAAGGGAGCGATCACGGCACCCGCGCGCACACCCATACCCGCACCTCTCTGGCGCCCACGCAGCGCAGGGTTTCGGCGATTTCCATCACCGTGCTGCCGGTGGTCATCACGTCGTCGACCACGGTCAGATGCGTGGGCACCGGCCCGTGGACATCGAACGCATCGAACAGGTTTTCCCTGCGCTGTTCGGCCGTGCGTTCGGACTGCGGTGCGGTGTGCCGCCGCCGGTACAGCCCCTGCCAGACCGGCAACGGCAGCAGCCGGCAGAGCTCGGCAGCCTGGTTGTAGCCGCGCTGGCGCAGGCGCCGGCGGTGCAGCGGCACCGGCACCAGCGGCGGGCAGGACCAGGGCGGTGGTGCGCGCTGCATCAACTGCGCCAGCAGGCGACCGGCCGCCAGGTCCTGATGGAACTTGTAGCGCAGCAGCAGCTGGTCCACCGGCGGCAGGTACAGCAGGCTGGCGTGCGTGGCCGTCTGCGGTGGTGCTTCCTCGCGGCAGCTGCCGCAGACGATCAGGGCCTCATCCGGCAACGGCAGTGCACACCGCAGGCAGGCGCGACCGGCCCAGGGCAGTCCGGCGAGGCAGGCGCGGCACAGATCGAGATCATCATGGCCCGGATCGCCGCAGACCAGGCAGCGCAGTGGCAGCAGGACACCCAGCAGTGCGCGGGAGACACGGGTTGCCGAATGCAGGAGATCAATACGCATTGCCCATGCTTCATCGCGCTGCCCATGTGCGGCCATCGGCGAAGCACCGATCGCAGTGTCGGGACTGCCCGCAACTGCAGAGGGTGCTGCCGATCAGGAAAGGCGTCCGCCCTGCCCAGGCCCGGTTGATGCAACGGCCGACGCCGTCAACACCTCCGCCAACCCACGATAGATCGGCACCCGGCATACCAGACCGGACACGCCCCGCGCGATCAGCACCGTGGCCAGGATCGGCAGGAGCAGATCGCCGCTGTCGGTCAGCTCTAGCGAGATCACCGCCGAGGTCAGCGGTGCCTGGGTGACGCCGGTCAGGTACGCGCACATGCCCAGCAGCACGAACGCGCGCGGATCCACGCCCGGCATCAGCACCGCCAGGTTGTGGCCCAGCCCCGCACCGACCGCCAACGCGGGCGAGAACAGGCCGCCGGGTATGCCGGCCACGTACGATGCCAGGTTGGCCAGCAGCTTCATCAACCCGAACTCGTGGCCGACCAACGCCTGCCCCTGCACCAGGCTGCGCGCCTGCTCGTAGCCGGTGCCGAACGCGCCGTCGCCGAACGTCAAAGCCAGTGCCACCACCGCCAGGCCGCAGCCTGCGGCCAGCAGCACCGGATGCCGCTGGCGCAGCTGGCCCAGCCAACGCGGGCGGCCCGCCGCACTGGCCAGCACCGCGCGCGCGAACAGGCCGCCCAGCAACCCGGCCACCACGCCGCACAGCAGGATCGCCAGCCAGCCCTGCCCCAGCGGCAACCGCGCGCTCACATGGCCGAAGTAGGTGTAGTTGCCGAGCAGGCCCAGCGACACCACGCCACCGACGATCACCGCCGTCAGCAGGGTGCCGGAGAAGCGATGCTCGAAACGGCCGCTGAGCTCCTCGATGGCGAATACGATGCCAGCCAGCGGCGTGTTGAACGCCGCGGCAATGCCCGCTGCACCACCGGCCAGCAGGAAGTGCGAGAGCTCGCGAGGATCCTTGAAGCCGAACCAGCGGCCGAACAGGTACATCAGGCTGGCACCCACATGCACCGTGGGACCTTCGCGTCCGACGGACGCGCCGCCGAGCAGCGACAACGAGGTCAGCAGCAGCTTGCCGGCTGAGACCGCAGGCGAAAGATTGGTCTTCCGGAATGGCTCATCGGGCTTGTCCAACGCAGCGATGACCTGCGGAATGCCGCTGCCCCGCGTGGGCTTCAGCACGCCACTGGTCAACCAGGCCAGCAGCGCGAAGATGCCCGGCGTGAGCAGCAGGGCCCACCACGGCGAGTGCGCGGTGATGCGCTGGAACAGATGGAAGGCCGCGTCGCTGGCCTTGGCGAACAGGATGGCCACCAACGCCACGGCCACCGCGCCGCCCCAGAGCGCGGCACGGCGGCGCCAGGCCTCGCTGAGAACCAGCGCGGTGATGCGGCCGCGGAGGCGATGGAGATCGGTCATGGGGCACAGTCTGCGCGCCAGCGCTTGCGTTGGGCAGCGGTTATTGTGGCTGCAGGCCTTGCAGGATGCGGTGAAACGCGCGAGTGCGGGTGCTCGCCGATAGCACCTGCCCTGTGCAGCTACCTATGCCTGCAGGCGCTCCCGCCACCGGCGCTTCTCCACCGCACGCACGTTGGGCTGCTGCCGCAGCCACTCCAGATACAGCTGCAGATGGGCCAGCTCGTCATCAGCCGGATCACCGGTGAACTCACGCACCGCGACCAGATTTCCGTAGTTTCTGGCGTACTTGCCGGGCGTGTCATCGATACCGATCATCTGCTCCAAACGGAAGCCGTGGCGCTTCAGCTTGCCCAGCCGCTTCTGCGAGGTGTAACCGCCGGTTTCCCAATCACGGGCCGTGCTGCACCGCGGCGCGGACCACAGGAACGCCAGCGGACGCCCCGGCATCAGCCGGTCCACCAGCGGTTCGGCGTACAGTTGCCCGGACGACGTCCACACACCCACCGTGAAATGGGCAAAGGCATAGTCGAGGAATGCCTGCAGATGGGGCCGCAGGTAGACGTGGTAGCCGACGAGGCGGAAATCTGCGGGTCGCTCCAGTTCACGCTCGCTGGCATGCACCAGCGTCTCATCCAGATCGAGTATCAGCAGCTTCCCGCCCTGCGGCATCGTGTCCGGTTCCATGCGCATCCTTCTTTCATTGCCTCGGCTGCCGCCATCTTCTGGATGGACTTCAGCATGTGTCCTTCCAGCAGGTAGATGTAAGCACAGTTCCAGCCAGGTCCTGGTGGGCGCAAGCCTACTGCCGGACGCGCACTTCGCAACAGCCCATCCGCGTGAGGTCGCCCTGTGCCTGCAACATGCCCCGTTCCACCAGCATGCGTACACGCCCTGCATAGAACACATCGGGAATTCCCGATCGGCACTTCGGCTGCAGCGACATGACCATGCCCACAATGTAGGCGATCTTTCGGAACTGCCCGTCGCAGAGGGAGAACAGCTGCTCATCGATCGAGGCGATGTCCTCGCTGGTCAGCGCGGCGATGTTCTGCCGCGCCAGGTCAGTGAGATGGGCATCGTTGTCGGAGCGCTCGTCCGTATCGCGCAGGCAGCCATTGATGGCCAACAGGCGAACCAGCACATAGTGTCCGAAAGCCTCGAGCTCCTCCTTGGGCAACGTCGCCGGATCGAGCTGCCCTGCCGGGTAGTCCTTGAAGGTCACGAAGACGTGGTTCTTCCACTGCCCTGGCGTGTCGGACTGGCGCAGATCATCCAGCACCACGCGCAGGCCGCCGTCGGGCAGCTCGGCAAGGCTGCACAGCACCGCGTCGCGGCGGATCGGGTAGGACTGGTAGCTGTTCATGGCACGTGCTCGCGCGTCCGTATGCAGCGATGAACTTACACCGTAGCGCCCATTCATGGCGGTCAACCAATGTAAACCAGATGAGAAACAGCCAAGTTGACAGGGCTCACCAACCCACCCACACTGCCGCCCTCGCTCCACTCGTACCCAAGGTCCCGCCATGGCTGCTGCCATCCGCCACGACTGGCAACACGACGAACTGCAGGCGCTGTTCGATCTGCCGTTCCCCGAGCTGCTGTTCCGCGCCGCCGCAGTCCATCGCGAGCACTTCGACCCAGCGCAGGTGCAGGTGTCCACGCTGTTGTCGGTGAAGACCGGCGGCTGCCCGGAAGACTGCGCGTACTGCCCGCAGGCACAGCGCTACAGCACCGGGGTCAACGCGCAGAAGCTGATGGACACCGACGCGGTGCTGGCCAAGGCACGCCAGGCCAAGGCTGCCGGCGCATCGCGCTTCTGCATGGGTGCCGCGTGGCGATCGCCGAAGGACCGCGACATCCCGAAGGTGGCGGCGATGATCGCCGGGGTGAAGGCACTGGGCCTGGAAACCTGCGCCACGCTGGGCATGCTCAGTGGCGAGCAGGCGCGTGCGCTGAAGGACGCCGGCCTGGACTACTACAACCACAATCTCGACACCGCGCCGGACTACTACGATTCGATCATCCACACGCGCCAGTACCAGGACCGCCTGGACACGCTGGCGCACGTGCGCGATGCCGGCCTGAAGACCTGCTGCGGCGGCATTGTCGGCATGGGCGAGACGCGCGCGCAGCGCGTGGGCCTGCTGCTGGCGCTGGCCACGCTGCCGGCGCATCCCGATTCGGTGCCGATCAACAAGCTGGTGCAGGTGGCGGGCACGCCGCTGCATGGCAGTGCCGAACTGGATCCGTTCGAGTTCGTGCGCATGATCGCGGTGGCACGCATCGCCATGCCGCGTTCGATGGTGCGGCTGTCGGCCGGTCGCGAGGCGATGAGCGACGAACTGCAGGCGCTGTGCTTCGTGGCCGGTGCCAACTCGATCTTCTACGGCGACAAGCTGCTAACCACCGGCAACCCGGAGAGCGAGCGCGACCTGGCCCTGTTCGCGCGGCTGGGGTTGCAGCCGATGGCGGTGCAGGTGGATGCCGAGGGCCACGACCACGGCGGCATCGTGCACGCTGATATCAGCGCCGATGCGCCCGCCTGTGGCTGCGCTCACGCGGCCTGAGACGGGCCGCAAGCAGGCGCCGCGGCAACGCGCTACCCTAGCCGCCCCGTCGCCGCATTCAGCCGCCATGGCCCGCCCCGACCTGACCGCCCGCCTCCACGCCCAACGCGCCCTGCGCGATGCCCAAGGCCGTCGCCGCACGCGGCGCACGGTCAGCCGTCGTGATGGCGTCCGCCTGGAGGTGGACGGCCAGTGGCTGACCGGCTTCTGCAGCAACGATTACCTGGGCCTGGCCCAGCAGTTCAGCGTGGTCAACGCATTGCAGGATGCGGCCGCACGCGAAGGCTCCGGCGCGGGCGCCTCGCATCTGGTCTGCGGCCACCACGCTCTGCATGAGGCACTGGAGCGCGAAGTGGCGGAGTGGCTGGGCTACCCGCGCGCGCTGCTGTTCGGCAGTGGCTTCGCCGCCAACCTGGCCGTGCAGCAGGCGCTGCTGAGCGAAGAGAACGATGTGTGCGTGCAGGACAAGCTCAACCACGCCAGCCTGCTCGATGCGACGCGGCTGGCGGGTGCGCGCCTGCGCCGTTATCCGCACCTCGACGCCGAAGGCGCGATGCGCCAGCTCAAGCACGCGCCCGATGGCGCGGCGATGCTGGCCACCGACGGTGTGTTCAGCATGGATGGCGACATCGCACCGCTGCGTGCATTGTCGCTGGTGGCACGCCTGCAGCAGGCGCTGTTCTATGTGGACGATGCGCACGGCGTGGGCGTGGTCGGTGATGGCCGTGGTGCCGTGGCCGCCGCCGGGCTGGGCGTGGACGATGTGCCGCTGCAGCTGGTCACGCTGGGCAAGGCACTGGGCGGTTCCGGCGCGCTGGTGCTGGGCCGCGACGACCTGGTCGAGCACCTGGCCGAAACCGCACGCCCGTACATCTACACCACTGCGATGCCGCCGGCGCTGGCCGCCGCAGCACTGGAAGCGGTGCGCCTGGCGCGCCGTGACAACTGGCGGCGCTCGAAACTGACCGATCTGATCGCGCTGTTCCGCGGCGAAGCCCGCCGCCATGGCCTGGACCTGATGGCCTCGGAAACGCCGATCCAGCCGCTGCTGTGTGGCGATGACCATCGCGCCGTGGCGATGTCCCAGGCGTTGGAACAGGCCGGTTGGCTGGTCGGCGCGATCCGCCCGCCCACGGTTCCCGAAGGCAAGGCGCGCCTGCGCGTCACGCTGTCCGCGCTGCACACCCCCGAGCAGGTGCGTGGCCTGGTCGAAGCCATTGCCAGCGCGCGCGATCGCGTCAACCTGGCCGCGCGTGAGGCCGCGCCACCGCCGCTGCCTGTCTTCGCCTGAGCCTGTTGCCGTTTCCCCATGCATATCGACGTCACCGGCCAGGGGCCGGACCTGGTACTGATCCATGGCTGGGCCCTGCAGGGCGGCGTGTTCGCGCCGTTGGTGCAACGCCTGGCCGATCACTTCACCCTGCATCTGGTTGATCTGCCGGGCCATGGCCACAGCCGCGAGGACACCACGCCGCTGCGCCTGCCGTTCGTGGTCAATGCCATTGCCGCGGCCACGCCGCCTGCGGTGTGGTGCGGCTGGTCGCTGGGCGGCCTGTTCGCGCTGCACGCCGCCGCGACACTGCCGAAGGTGCGCGGGCTGGCGATGATCGCGGCCACGCCGCGCTTCGTGCGTAGCGAAGACTGGCCGCATGCGGTGGAGCCGGCGGTGTTCGAGCAGTTCGGGCGCGAGCTGGCCACCGACTTCGGTGGCACCCTGGAACGCTTCCTGGCGCTGGATGTCATGGGCTCGGCACACGCCCGCGAGGAGCTGCGCACGCTGCGCCAGCGCCTGGTCGAGCGCGGTGCACCCACCGAACGCGCCCTGCTGGAAGGCCTGCGCCTGCTGGAAAGCACCGACCTGCGTGGCGCACTGCCGACGCTGGCCAAGCCCAGCCTGTGGATCGCCGGCCAGCGTGACCGGCTGGTGTCTCCGGCGGCAATGCAGGCCGCCGCGGCACTGGCCCCCGGTGCGCAGGCGCTGACCATCGCCCACGGCGGCCATGCGCCCTTCCTCGGCCATGCCGACGAGGTGGCCGCCGCCCTGCAACACTTCGTTGCCGGCCTGTCACCGGCCGATGGCGGACAATGAGCGCCTTCCTCATTCCGCAGGATTGATGCATGGATCTGGGTATCAACGGCCGCTGGGCACTGGTCTGCGGCGCAAGCAAGGGGCTGGGCCTGGGCTGCGCGCGTGCGCTGGTGCGCGAGGGCGTCAACGTGGTGATCGTGGCCCGTGGTGAGGCTGCGCTGCAGGCCGCCGCCGAAGCGCTGCGCGCCCTGCCCGGCGCCGCCGAAGTCCGCGTGGCCGCCGCCGACGTGACCACCGAGGCCGGTCGCTCCGCAGCGCTCGCCGCGTGCCCGCAGGTGGACATCCTGGTCACCAATGCCGGTGGCCCGCCGCCGGGCGACTTCCGCAGTTTCGAGCGCGACGACTGGATCGCCGCACTGGACGCCAACATGCTGGCGCCGATCGCGCTGATCCGCGCCACCGTGGACGCGATGATCGCGCGTGGCTTCGGCCGCATCGTCAACATCACGTCTTCGGCGGTGAAGGCCCCGATCGACATCCTGGCGCTGTCCAACGGCGCGCGCAGCGGCCTGACCGGCTTCGTCGCCGGGCTGTCGCGCCGCACCGTGGCACACAATGTCACCATCAACAACCTGCTGCCCGGCCAGTTCGACACCGACCGCCTGCGCGCCAACTTCGCCCACAGTGCGGGCAAGGACGGCAATGCTGCCGAAGTGGCCGAACGCCGCCGCCAGCAGATCCCCGCCGGCCGCTTCGGCACGGCGGATGAATTCGGCGCGGCCTGCGCCTTCCTGTGCAGCGCACAGGCCGGTTACCTCACCGGGCAGAACCTGCTGATCGACGGCGGCGCCTACCCCGGTACGTTCTAAGAGACTTTCGCAATGCCGTCCCACTTCGATGCCCGCCATGTCCGCCGCGCGTTCGCCCGCGCCGCCAACAGCTACGACGCCGCCGCCGCCCTGCAGCGCGAGGTGCAGGCGCGGCTGGTGGAATCGCTGGACTACCTGGAGGCACGCAAGCCCGAGGTAGTGCTGGACATCGGCGCGGGTACCGGCCACGCCAGTGCGCTGATGAAGAAGCGCTGGCCGAAGGCGCAGGTGATCGCGCTGGACCTGGCGCTGCCGATGCTGGACCAGGCCAAGCGCCAGGCCGGCTGGTGGAAGCCGTTCCAGCGCCTGTGCGGCGACGCCGCCGCGCTGCCACTGGCCGACAACAGCGTGGACGTGATCTTCAGCAACCTGTGCCTGCAGTGGGTGGACGACCTGCCGGCAGTGTTCGCCGGCTTCCGTCGCGTGCTCAAGCCCGGCGGCCTGCTGCTGTGCTCCACCTTCGGCCCGGACACGCTGGTCGAACTCAATGAGGCCTTCGCAGCCGCCGATGATCGCCCGCACGTGAGCCGCTTCGCGCAGATCGCCCAGTTCGGCGATGCGCTGATGATGGCCGGTTTCCGCGACCCGGTGCTGGACCGCGACCTGTTCACCCTGACCTACGACGACCTGCCCTCGTTGATGCGGGAGCTGCGCGCGATGGGCGCGACCAATGCGCGGGTGGACCGCCGCCACACGCTGACCGGGCGTGGCCGCTTCGCCGCGGCGGCAGCGGCGTATGAACCGATGCGACGCGCCGACGGCAAGCTGCCCAGCAGCTGGGAAGTAATCTACGCCCACGCCTGGGCACCGGACCCGGGCGCACCGATCCGCGAAGGCGGGCATGACGTGGCCTCGGTGCCGGTGTCGGCGATTCCGATCCGGCGCAAGCAGACCTGATCGTCTGGTCGTGCCGGCCGCTGGCCGGCAACCTCACGATTCCACGGTGGCCCTCTGCCGGCCAGCGGCCGGCACTACCGCATGCCACACCGTGCGCGAATCGCCCGGGTAGGTGCCGACCTTGGTCGGCACCCACCCAATCCGGGCGATGTCGGCGATCCCGATCCGGCGGAAGCAGACCTGATCGCCCGGTCGTGCCGGCCGCTGGCCGGCAACCTCACGATTCCACGGTGGACCTCTGCCGGCCAGCGGCCGGCACTACCGCATGCCACACCGTGCGCGAATCGCCCGGGTAGGTGCCGACCTTGGTCGGCATCCACCCAATTCGGGCGGTGTCGGCGATTCCGATCCGGCGCAGGCAGACCTGACCGGCTGGTAGTGCCGGCCGCTGGCCGGCAACCTCACGTTTCCACGATGGGCGTCTGCCCAGATCAGGTTTCCGCCCTCAGGTATTGGCCGGCGAACTCAGCGGCGGCCGCACCAGGTCGCGGTGGAAGAAATAGATTTCCTGCACCAGGAAGCGCCAGCTGGTGTGGAAGCTGCGGAAGCGCGTGCTGGGCGTGGACGAGGCCAGCGCATCGATGCCCAGCGCCTTGCTCAGGCGCAGCGCGCGCGCCATGTGCAACGGGTCGCTGACGATGATCACCCGGTGCAGGTCGCGCTGGTCCATCAGCCGCTTGGCCTCGACCAGGTTCTGCACGGTGTTGCGCGAGGCGGTCTCGATCAGGATCGCATCGTCCGGCACGCCATGCTTGAGCGCATAGCGCCGCGCCACCTGCGATTCGGAAAAGCGCGCGCCGGTGCCACCGTAGCCGCCGGTGAAGATCAGCAGTGGCGCGTACCGGGCTTCATAGAGATCCAGGCCATGACGGATGCGTTCTTCAAAGACCGGCGACGGCTTGGCGTCATAGGCCGCCGCACCGAGCACGATGATGGCGTCGGCCTTGGCTGCCTGGTCGCGCTCCCCCACCCAGACGATCCAGGCGGTCACGCCCAGCAGCCAGACCACCAGCAGCACGAACAGCCGCCACAGCCAGCCCAGCAGGCCGGTGCGGGGCCGGTGCCCGTCGCGGCTCAAGGCGCCCCCCAACGCAGCGCGGGCAGGTCGACATTGCCACCGGACAGCACCAGGCCCACCCGCAGGCCGGCGAACCGCTGCGGCTGTGCCAGCACCGCGGCCAGAACGGTGGCCGAGGACGGCTCGACCACCTGCTTGAGCACCTCCCACAGCAGGCGCATCGCGGCCATGGTGGCGGCGTCGTCGACCACGATCACCTCGACGCCGGCCGCGCGCAGCAGCGCGAAGTTGGGGGCGCCGATCAGGGTACGCAGGCCGTCGCAGATGGTGTCAGGGGTGAACGCGCCCTGGCGCTCGCCTGCGGCCAGCGAGCGCGCGGTGTCGTCGGCACCGGCCGGTTCGGCCAGCACCAGCCGGGTCTGGGGACTGGCGAACTGCAGGGCCCGGGCGGTACCGCTGGCCAGGCCGCCCCCTCCGACTGGGACTACCAGCACGTCGAACGGACCGTCGCTGTGCAGCAGCTCCAGGGCCGCGGTGCCCTGCCCGGCCATCACCGCCGGGTCCGCATAGGGATGGACCAGGGTCGCGCCGGTATCGGCCTGTACTTTGGCGCAGGCGGCCTCGCGGTCGGCGATGGTCGGCGGGCAGCGCCAGAGCGTGGCACCGTGGCGGGCGATGTTGGCCAGCTTGGCCGCCACCGCACCTTCGGGCACCACCACGTGGCAGGGAATGCCGCGGGTGCGCGCGGCCAGGGCCAGGGCAGCGCCGTGGTTGCCGGACGAATGGGTGACCACGCCGGCACGGGCGCGATCGGCATCCAGCGACCACACCGCGTTGCAGGCCCCGCGGAACTTGAATGCGCCGCCGCGCTGCAGGTGCTCGGCCTTGAACGCCAGCTGCGCGCCGGCCAGCGCATCAAGCGTGCGCGAGCGCAGCACCGGGGTCACGCTGGCGTGCGGCGCGATCCGCGCAGCGGCAGCCAGGACATCGTCGGCACGGGGCAACAGTGAATCGCTCATGACGCAAGATTAACGTATGGCCCCACGCTGGCGACCCCGGCACAGGTCATGCCAGCATGAGGGCCTTCACCTCCATTCATCCTGGGCAGTGAAGTTAAGGGCCGATTCAACGCCTGCGCACGAAGCTGACTGCACAACCCGTCCTCTGGGGGGACCCACCATGAAAACGCGCCTGATGCTTGCCGGTGGCCTGTTGCTGGCCCTGACCGGCTGCACCACCTACGACTATGTCGGCGGTGGCCGCAGCGGCAGCTACTACCACGGTGCGCCGTCGGTGGAGTACCGCTACCCGGCCGGCTATCCCTACAACTACGGCTACCCTTACTACGGCGGCTATGGCGGCTACTACGGCGGCTATGGCAATCCGTACTACTCGCGCCCGATCTACCGCCCGCCGCACAACCACCGTCCGCCACCGCGCCCGCCCGGCAACGGTGGCGAGAACCGTCCGCCGCCGCCGCCGCGGCCGTCGTACAACGGCGGTTCGCCGTGGCGGAACATGGACTCGATGCGTCGCCCGCCGCAGTCGAACATCCAGCCGTCGGCGCCGCCACCGCCGGCCCGTCCGACCCCGGCGCCGAGCGCGCCGAGGATGAACGGTTCCCCTTGGCGCAACATGGATCGTGGGACGCAGCGCACAGTTGAGCGCTGAACCGTATTGCATTTCACCCGGTCCAGGTTGCACTCTACGGAACCGGTGACGGCCCGCGTCACAAAGTGACAAAAAGCGAGACGGGCCGCCGCAAAAATCTCTACGTCGATATCCGACAGGAACATCTGGATCCCCCCTGTTCCGGCCCTGTCGGATGTCGGCACCTCTGAAGACAGACGGCCCCGCACTGCGGGGCCGTCTGTTTTGCCGGGTCGCCAACCGGAGAGAGCCCCAGCGTCGGTAGATCCACGCCATGCGTGGTCGGGCCTTTCCCGGCAATCCCGAAAAAACAGGGCCGGACAGTCCCCCGACTGCCGGCCCTCTGCTCCCCCACCGTGCGCCTGTACCGGCCCCTGTTCCAATTCCGGTCACGGGCGCCTGCGGCGCCAGCCACGGTGGGTGCTATTGGGTTATCTGCAATAATCCTGCCAACTTTAGGGCTGATTTCGACGCCGGCCGGCCGGCACCGACGCCGCGGCCCCGAATGGCGCTAAAATCGCCACCCCGGCGCCGCCCCGGCCGCGCCCGCCCCCAGCTGAACAGCCCCATGAACCCGTCCTTCCATCGTTACGACGTCATCGTCATCGGCGGTGGCCACGCCGGCACCGAAGCCGCGCTGGCCGCGGCCCGTACCGGCGTGCGCACCCTGCTGCTGACCCACAACATCGAAACGGTGGGCGCGATGAGCTGCAACCCGGCCATCGGAGGCATCGGCAAGGGCCACCTGGTCAAGGAAATCGACGCCCTGGGCGGTGCGATGGCGCATGCCGCCGACCGTGCCGGCATCCAGTGGCGCACCCTCAATGCCTCCAAGGGCCCGGCCGTGCGCGCCACCCGCTGCCAGGCCGACCGCAACCTGTACCGCATGGCGATCCGCGCCATCGTTGAAGGCCAGGCCAACCTGACCGTGTTCCAGGCGGCCGTCGATGACCTGGTCATCGAAGGCGACGCCGTGCGCGGGGTCATCACCCAGACCGGCCTGCGCTTCGATGCCGAGGCCGTGGTGCTGACCGCCGGCACCTTCCTGGCCGGCAAGATCCATGTCGGCCCGACCCAGTACGCCGCCGGCCGCATGGGCGACCCGCCGGCCACCACGCTGGCCGCGCGCCTGCGCGAGCGCCCGTTCCAGGTGGACCGCCTGAAGACCGGCACGCCACCGCGCATCGACGGCCGCTCGCTGGACTACAGCGTGATGGATGAGCAGCCCGGCGACTTGCCGCGCCCGGTGATGTCCTTCCTGGGTTCGGTGGACGAGCATCCGCAGCAGGTCAGCTGCTGGATCACCCACACCACCGAACAGACCCACCAGATCATCCGCGACGCGCTGCACCGCTCGCCGCTGTACAGCGGCCAGATCGAAGGCATCGGCCCGCGCTACTGCCCGTCCATCGAGGACAAGGTGGTGCGCTTCGCCGAGAAGGCCAGCCACCAGATCTTCGTCGAACCCGAAGGCCTGGGCATCGTCGAGATCTACCCCAACGGCATCTCCACCTCGCTGCCGTTCGACGTGCAGTTGGAGATGGTGCGCAGCATCCGCGGCTTCGGCAACGCGCACATCACCCGCCCCGGCTACGCGATCGAGTACGACTTCTTCGATCCACGCGGGTTGAAGGCTTCGCTGGAAACCAAGCTGGTCAACGGCCTGTTCTTCGCCGGCCAGATCAACGGCACCACCGGCTATGAAGAAGCCGCCGCGCAGGGCCTGCTGGCCGGCCTCAACGCCGCACGCCAGGTGCGTGGGCTGGACGGCTGGTGCCCGCGTCGCGACGAGGCCTACCTGGGCGTGCTGGTGGATGACCTGATCACCCACGGTACCAACGAGCCGTACCGCATGTTCACCAGCCGCGCCGAATACCGCCTGCAGCTGCGCGAGGACAACGCCGACCAGCGCCTGACCCCGGCCGGCCGCGAGATGGGCCTGGTGGATGACCAGCGCTGGAGCGCGTTCGAGACCAAGCAGGCCGCCGTCGCCGCCGAGCGCGCGCGCCTGGGCGCGCTGTGGGCGACCCCGGCCAATGCGCTGGGCCGCGAAGTGCAGGACACGCTGGGCGTGGCGGTCAGCCGCGAAACCAACGTGCTGGACCTGATCAAGCGCCCCGAGCTGGATTACGCGCAGCTGATGCAGGTGCCGTCGCTGGGCCCGGCCGTGGCCGACGCCAAGGTGGCCGAGCAGGTGGAGATCGGCGTGAAGTACGCCGGCTACCTGGACCGCCAGCGCGAGGAGATCGAGCGCCAGCAGCGGCATGAAGCCACGCCGATCGCTGAAGCCTTCGACTACGCCACGGTGCGCGGGCTGTCGGCCGAAGCCCTGCAGAAGCTGGAGCGCGTGCGCCCACAGACCATCGGCCAGGCGCAGCGCATCCCGGGCATGACCCCGGCGGCAATCTCGCTGCTGCTGGTGCACCTGGAGCGTGCACGCCGGGGCCGCGTGGCGTAGGCAGCACCGTCCGCTTCTGGTGGGTGCCGACTTGGGTCGGCACATGAATCTGCCTTGGTGGGTGCCGACCTTGGTCGGCACGAATCATCAGATCGCGACACTCCATGCTTCCGTGCCGACCAAGGTCGGCACCTACCAGAGCAGGGCGCGTTACCGTGCGTCTGCGCCACCGCCCAGCACCTTGAACAGCGTCACCCGGTTTCCCGCTTCCTGCTGCTGCAGCGCGATCAGGTCCTGCTGCGCGGCAAACAGGCTGCGCTGCGCATCCAGCGCCTGCAGATAGCCGTCCAGCCCGGTGCGATAGCGCGCCTCGGCCAGCGTGTAGCTGCGCTGGCTGGCGGCGACCAGTGCCCGTTGTGCCTCCATCTGCGCGCCCAGGTGATCGCGCGTGGCCAGGGCATCGGCCACTTCACTGAAGGCCTGCTGGATCGCCTTCTCGTACTGAGCGATGCCGATGTCCTTGCCAATCTTCGAGGCATCCAGTGAGGCCTTCAACGCACCGGCGTGGAAGATCGGCGCCGTGATGCTGGGCGCGAACGACCAGCCGCGGGTGCCGGCCGAGAACAGCGTCGACAACGCGGTGGAGCTGTGGCCGTAGTTGGCAGTCAGCGTCAGCGTCGGGAAGAACGCGGCGCGCGCGGCGCCGATATCGGCGTTGGCCGCCTGCAACGCGTGTTCGGCGGACAGCACGTCCGGACGCTGCAGCAGCACGCTCGAGGGCAGGTTGGAAGGCAACGGCGCCAGCGCCACGGTGCCGTCCAGTGCCTGTGCGCTGGGCAGCAATGCCGCGTCCAGCGGAGCACCCACCAGTAACTGCAGCGCATCACGATCCTGCGCCTGCTGGGTCTGCAGCCTGGCCAGCGCAGCGCGCGCGGCGTCCACACTGGTCTGCACCTGCGACAGGTCCAGGCCCGAGGCCAGGCCTTGTGCATGGCGGGCCTCGGTGCGCTGCAGGGTCTGCTGCTGACTGTCCAGCGTCTGCCGGGTGAACGCCAGCGACTGCTCGTCGGCCGCCAGCGCCAGCCAGGCCGTGGCCACTTCGGCGACGAGGCTGGTGCGCGCCGCACGCTGGTTCTCGGCACTGGCCAGCCAGTTCTGCAGCGCCTCGTTCTTCAGGCTGCGGATGCGCCCGAACAGGTCCAGTTCCCAGCTGCTGAAGCCCACCTGCACGGCATCGGATTCGGTCACCTGGCTGACGCCGATCTCGCTGTTGGCATCACTCACCCGCGAACGGGTCACGCTGCCGCTGGCATCCACCGACGGCAGCAGCGCCGCGCGCTGGATGCGGTACTGCGCGCGTTCCTTCTCCACCTGCAGCACCGCCACGCGCAGGTCGCGGTTGTTCTGCAGTGCCAGCGCGATGACCTGCTGCAGGCGCGGCTCCAGGAACACCTCGCGCCAGGCCGGCATCGCCAGTGCTGGCCCGGTCTCGCCGGTGGCGGCATTGGCGAACTGTGCCGGCACCGGCGCCTCGGGGCGCTGGTAGTGCGGGGCCATGCTCACGCAGCCGCCCAGCACGGTGGTCATCGTTGCGGCCGCCAGGGCGCGCAGCAGCATCGGCTTCATGGGCGTGCCTCCGGGGCAGTGGCGTCGGCCGGCGCGCGGCCCGGGAACAGGCGGCGCACCAGCAGGTAGAACAACGGCACGAAGAACATGCCCAGCACCATCGAGGCGACCGTACCGCCGGCCACGCCGGTACCCAGCGAACGGCGCGCGGCCGAACCGGCGCCGGTGGCGAACACCAGCGGCAGCACACCCATCAGGAATGCCAGCGAGGTCATCACGATCGGGCGCAGCCGCAGGTAGACCGCCTGCAGGATCGCGTCGCGGGTGCTCCTGCCCTGCTGCTCGAGGATGCGCGCGAACTCGACGATCAGGATGCCGTTCTTCGCTGCCAGGCCAATCGTGGTCAGCAGGCCGACCTGGAAGTACACGTCGTTGTTGAGGCCACGCAGGTTCATCATCAGCACGGCGCCGAACACGCCCACCGGCACTGCCAGCATCACCGCGAACGGTACCGCCCAGCTTTCATACAGCGCGGCTAGGCACAGGAACACGAACAGCAGCGAGATGGCATACAGCATCGGCGCCTGGTTCCCCGACAGCTGTTCCTGGTAGGCCATGTCCGACCAGGCATGGCTGAAGCCTTCCGGCAGCGTGCCGGCCAGACGTGCGATCTCGGCCATCGCCTCGCCGGAACTGACGCCCGGTGCCGGCTGGCCGGTGATCTCCATCGCCGAGACGCCGTTGTAGCGCTGCAGCGCGGCCGGCGCACTGGTCCAGTGCGCGCTGACCAGCGACGACAGCGGTACCATCTGCCCGGCCTGGTTGCGCACGCTCCAGCGCTCGATGTCCTGCGGCTGCATGCGGGCTTCGGCCGTGCCCTGGATGAACACCTTCTTGATGCGGCCCTTGTAGATGAAGTTGTTGACGAAGTCGCCACCCAGCGCGGCGTTCAAGGTGTCATTGATGTCCTGCGGATTGACGCCCATCGCCTGCGCCTTGGCGTCGTCCACCTTCACCGCGTACACCGGCGCGTCTTCCAGGCTGGCGTAGCGCACGTTGACCAGCTTCGGATCCTTGGCAGCGTCCTTCAGCAGCGTGTTGCGCGCGGCCACGGCGGCGGCATGGCCGGCACCGCCTTCGTCCTGCAGTTCCAGGGTGAAGCCACCGGCATCGCCGAGGCCGAGGATGGCCGGTGGCGAGGTGATGAACACCTGCGCATCGGGCACGCTGGCCATGGCCGCGGTCAAGCGCGCGGCGATGGTATCGGCATCGTCCTTGCGGTCGTCCCAATCCTTGAGCCGGATGAAGGCCTGGCCGACGTTCTGGCCACTGCCGCTGACACTGAAACCTGCGGTGGCCTGGATTGACAGTACGCTGTCGTCCTTCACCGCGGCGGCGCTCAGGCGATCCATCACGGCACGGGTCTGCTCCAGGGTGGACCCGGCGGGCAGCTTCACCAGCGCGTTGAGCATGCCCTGGTCTTCATCGGGCAGGAACGCGCCCGGCAGGTGCCACAACAACAGGCCGGTGGCCACGCTCAGCACCAGGTAGAACAGTACGCCCAGCGTGCGCCGGCCGAGGAAGCGGTCGACGCGATGGCGCAGTCGGTTGGAGGTGCGCTCGAAGCGATGGTTGAACCAGATGAAGAACTTGCCCAGCAGGCCCGGCTCGCCAGCGTGGTCGCCATGCGGATGGCCGCCCTTGGGAATCTGGTGCAGGATGCTGCCGCACAGCGCCGGGGTGATGGTCATCGCCACCAGCACCGACAGGATCATCGCAGCGGCGATCGTCACCGAGAACTGGCGATAGATCACGCCGGTGACACCGCTGAAGAACGCCATCGGCAGGAACACCGCGGTCAGCACCAGCACGATGCCGACCAGCGCGCCGGTGATCTGGCCCATCGCCTTCAACGTGGCTGGCTTCGGTGCCAGCCCTTCGAAGGTCATCACCCGCTCCACGTTCTCCACCACCACGATGGCGTCGTCCACCAGCAGGCCGATGGCCAGCACCAGCGCGAACATGGTCAGCGTATTGATCGAATAGCCGAAGGCGGCCAGCACGCCGAAGGTGCCCAGCAGCACCACCGGCACCGCGATGGTCGGGATCAGCGTGGCCCGCCAGTTCTGCAGGAACAGGTACATCACCAGCACGACCAGCGCGATCGCCTCGATCAGGGTGATCACCACTTCCTTCAGCGAGATGGTCACGAACGGCGTGGTGGTGAACGCCACGTGGTAGGTGTAGCCATGCGGCCAGTACTTCTGCAGCTGCTGCAGTCGTGCCTCGACGGCCTTGGAGACGGCGATGGCGTTGGCACCGGCGTTGAGCTCGATGCCCAGCGAGGCCGACGGCTTGCCGTTGAACGTGCTGATGCTGTCATAGCTTTCCGGGCCCAGGCCGATCGTCGCCACGTCGCCCAGGTGCACCACGCTGCCATTGGCATCGGCCTTGAGCACCACCTGCGCGAACTGCTCGGGCGTGTGCAGGCGGCTGCGCGCGGTCACGGTCGCGTCCAGCTGCTGGCCCTTCAGCGCCGGCTGGCCACCGAGTTCACCGGCCGACACGTCGGTGTTCTGCGCCTGCAGTGCGGTCTCGATGTCCGACGGCATCAGCGCGTACTGGCGCATCTTTTCCGGGTCCAGCCAGATACGCATGGCGTATTCCTGGCCGATCGGCTGGATGTTGCCGACACCGCTGACGCGGCTGATCTGGTCGTCGATGCGCGCTTCCATGAAGTTGGCGACATCGAAGTTGTCCATGCTGCCGTCTTCGCTGGTGAACGACAGCACCTCGAAGATCGAACCGCTGGACTTGGTGATGGTCAGGCCGTTCTGCTGCACCGCCTGCGGCAGCGTCGCCATCGCGGCCTGCAGCTGATTCTGCACCTGCACCTGCGCGGTGTCCGGGTTGGTGCCGGTGGCGAACACCAGGTTGACCTGCGCCGAGCCATCGGAAGCACTGGTCGAGGTCATGTACATCAGGTGGTCCAGGCTCTGCTGGGACTGCTCGATGACCTGGGTGACCGCGTTTTCCACGGTCTGCGACGAGGCGCCGGTGTAGGTGGCGCGGATGGTGATGGTGGGCGGGGCGATCTGCGGGTAGCGGTCCACCGGCAGGATCAGGATCGCGAGCAGGCCGAGCAGGCTGACCGCGATGGCGATCACCCAGGCAAAGATCGGCCGGTCGATGAAGAAACGAACCATGCGCGGCAGGCCTCAGTGCGACTTTTCGTCGGTGTTGCCGTTCGGGTCGACCGCCGGCATCGCCGCCAGCTGCGCCGTGGTGGCCGCCACCGCCTTCACCTGCTGGCCCAGCGCTACCGCACTGCCGTTGCTGACGATCACCCGCTCGCCAGCCTTCAGGCCCTGCGTGATCTGCCACTGGTTGCCCACCACCTGGCCGGTGCTGACCCGCCGCTCGACCACGCGATCCTCTGCGTCGAGCAGGCGCAGCAGCGGCTCGCCACGTTCATTGCGCAGCACCGCCTTCTGCGGCACCAGCAGGGCACGCGCATCGGTGGCCATCGGCAACACCGCCTTCAGGTACATGCCCGGCAGAAGCAGGCCCTCCGGGTTCGGAATGACCGCGCGCAGCACCACGTTGCCGGTGCCTGGATCGACTGCGCTGCCGACGAACTCCAGCGTGCCCTCATGGGCATAGGTGCTGCCGTCCTCCAGCAGCACCTTCACCTGGGCCTTGCCATCGATGGCCTTCACCAGGCCGGCGTCGAGCTGCTTGCGCAGCGCCAGCATCTGCGTGCTGGACTGGGTCACATCCAGATAGACCGGGTCCAGCCGTTGAATGGTCGCCAGCGCCGCGTCCTGGCCGGCGGCGACCAGCGCGCCGGCGGTGACGCTGGAGGTACCGATGCGGCCGTCGATCGGTGCGGTCACCCGGGTGTAGTCCAGGTTGATCCGCGCGGCCTGCAATGCCGCGCGCGCGGCAATCACGTTGGCCTGGGCCTGCTTCAGTGCCGAGGTGGCATCGTCGGCGTCCTGCTTGCTGGCCGCGTCCATGCCCAGCAGCGTACGGGTGCGCTCGGCCTTCGGCTGCGCCGACAGCACAGCGGCCTCGGCCTGCGCCAGCTGGCCACGCGCGGTATCGAAGGCGGCCTGGTACGGCGCCGGATCGACCTGGTACAGCAGCTGCCCGGCCTTGACCTGCTGGCCTTCGGTGAACAACCGCTGGCGGATCAGCCCACCGATCTGCGGCCGCACCTCGGACACCTCGAACGGCACCGCCCGGCCGGGCAGGGTCTGCTGCAGTGCCAGCGGTTGCGCGCGGGCGGTGATGACGCCGACTTCGGGGGTGGCCGGGGCCTCGGTCCTGCCCGCCGAGCAGGCCGCCAGGCCCAGCAGCAGGGGCAACAACAACGCACGGGGGGAGCGGAACAGCGGACGCAGGAGTGACATGGGGGGCGTGGGGGCCTTTCGTTGACCCGTGCACGCTGCCGTGAAAGTGTGCAGAGAATATGGAGATTGTGCGACCGGCTCAGCGGGCGCTTGCTTTCGGCGCCGCATGCGCCGCTAATGGCCCGGCGATGGCGAAGATTCGATTCAAATTCGGCCTGACCGCGAAGACCTTCCTCGCGATCTTCACCGCCTGCCTGCTGGTGCTGGCAGTGAACGGCATTGCCAGCCGCGTGGCGTTCCAGACCGGCTTCCTGGACTACCTCAACGACCAGGGCGACCTGCGCATGCAGCGCGTGATGCCACACCTGCAGCGCGAGTACCGCACGCACGGCGGCTGGGAGCATCTGCGCGGTGACAGTGACCGCTGGGCGCGGCTGCTGCGCCCGGACCTGGGCCATGGGCACGAGGGGCCCGTGCCGCCGCTGTCCGACCAGACCGGGGTTCCCTCGCGGCTGGGCCTGTTCGATGCGCAGCATCGGTTCGTGGCCGGCAACCCGGACGCGATCAGCGACGACGAGCCGCACAGTGTGCAGGTGGACGGACACACCGTCGGCTGGCTGGGCATGGTGCCGTTCCAGACCGTCATCGCTACCAACGACCTGAATTTCTACAACACCCAGATGCGCGCATGGTGGGTGATCGGCATCTCGCTGCTGCTGGTGACCGTAGTGCTGGCCTGGCTGGTGTCGCGCGCGCTGCGCCAGCGCCTGGCCAAGCTGGCCGCCGCCACCCACCGGCTCGCCGCCGGCGACTACGCCACCCGCATCGAGCGCACCAGCGATGACGAGCTGGATGCACTGGTCAACGACTTCAACCGGATGGCGCAGGCGCTGGACGACACCGAGCGCAACCGCCGCGCCTTCATTGCCGACATCTCGCACGAACTGCGCACGCCGCTGGCGGTGGTGCGCGCCGAACTGGAGGCGATCGAGGATGGTATCCGCCCGCTGGACCGCGCCAACCTGGGTGCCCTGCAGGGCGAGATCCGCCAGCTGGGCAAGCTGATCGACGACCTGCACGACCTGTCGATGACCCAGTCCGGCGGCCTGGCCTACCGCTTCGCCCCGCTGGACCTGGTGGCGCTGGTGCGTAGCGAGCTCAATGGCATGCGCGTGCGCTTCTCCACGGCGGGGCTGGCACTGGAAGAAGCGCTGCCCGCCACACCGCTGCAGGTCTCCGGTGACGAGCGCCGCCTGCAGCAGGTCCTGGCAAACCTGCTGGAAAATGCGCTGCGCTATACCCATGGCGGCGGCCGCGTGCGCGTGCAGGCTGCGCGCGTGCCCGCCGGCGTGCAGCTGATCGTGGAAGACACCGCGCCGGGCGTACCGGCCGACAAGTGCGCGCTGCTGTTCGAGCGCTTCTACCGGGTGGAGAGTTCGCGCAACCGCGCCAGCGGCGGCAGCGGGCTGGGCCTGGCCATCAGCCACAACATCATCCTCGCCCACCACGGCCATATCCACGCCGAGCCCTCGCCGCTGGGCGGGCTGCGCGTAGTCGTCACCCTGCCGGAGTCCGCATGAGCCTGTCCCCCGCCGCGTCCGCGAAGATCCTGATCGTCGAGGATGAGCCACGCCTGGCCTCGGTGCTGCGCGACTACCTGGCCGCCGCCGGCATGACCAGCGAATGGGTGGACGATGGCGGCCAGGTGATCGACGCATTCGCGCGCTACCAGCCCGACCTGGTGCTGCTGGACCTGATGCTGCCGCAACGCGATGGCGTGGACCTGTGCCGCGAACTGCGCGCCGGCAGCGACGTACCGGTGATCATGGTCACCGCGCGGGTGGAAGAGATCGACCGCCTGCTGGGCCTGGACATCGGTGCCGACGACTACATCTGCAAGCCGTTCAGTCCGCGCGAGGTGGTGGCGCGGGTGGTGGCAGTGCTGCGCCGTTACCGCCCGGACCCCGCTGCACGCGCCAACAGCGGGCTGCACATCGACGAACCGGCGGCACGCGCCACCTGGAACGGCAAGGGCCTGGACCTGACGCCGGTGGAATACCGCCTGCTGCGCACCCTGCTGGCCACGCCCGGCCGGATCTGGGCGCGCGATGAGCTTCTCGACCGCCTCTACCTGGACCACCGCGTGGTGGTCGACCGCACCGTCGACAGCCATGTGCGCAACCTGCGCCGCAAGCTGGCCGACGCCGGCATGGAAGGCGAACCGATCCGTTCGGTGTACGGCATGGGCTACAGCTACGAACCCTAGCCGGTAGTGCCGGCCGCTGGCCGGCAACCGCAGAATTCCAGGTGCGCCCATTGAGGTTGCCGGCCAGCGGCCGGCACTACCCGTGCGCAACTGCGCTACAGTCGAGCACGCTCGACATCAACGGATCACGACTGCATGGACGACATCCACCCGATCGCGCCGGGCAAGCGCGCCGCCATTCTTTCCAGCCTCGCCGACATCGAACGGCGACACGACGTGCGCGTTCTGCTGGCGTGCGAGTCCGGCAGCCGTGGCTGGGGCTTCTCTTCGCCGGACAGCGATTACGATGCACGCTTCATCTACGTGCATCGCCAGCCGTGGTATCTCACCGTCAACGAGAGCACCGGCCCCGGCGATGCGCAGCGGGACGTGATCGAACTGCCGATCGACGATGAGCTCGATGTCAGCGGCTGGGACCTGCGCAAGGCATTGCGCCTAGTTTCAAAATCCAATCCGACACTGATTGAATGGCTGCGCTCGCCGATCATCTACCAGCAGGATCACACCGCAGTGTCGCAGCTTTGGAAGGCAGCTGAGTCGTTCTATTCACCACTGGGCACGTGGTGGCACTACTTCAACATGGCGCGCTCGAACCATCGCGGTTACCTGCGTAGCGAAACGGTACGCACGAAGAAGTACCTGTACGTGCTGCGCCCACTGCTGGCCTGCCAGTGGATCGAGCACGAACAGACCCCCCCGCCGATGGCCTTCGAGGACCTGCTGGACCGGCTGCTGCCGCACGGCCCGGTGCGTGAAGCCATCGATGGCCTGCTGGCGGTTAAACGCGCCAGTGCCGAGGTCAGTGCCGGACCACGCATCGCGGCGATCAGCGATTTCATCGATCGTGAACTGGCCATCCGGACTGCGCAGGCGCCGCAGCTGCCCGCTGGACACGGTGATGCGGCATGGCTGGATGAGCTGTTCCGGCAGATGCTGGCCGAGCACGCGCCGATCTGAGCGGCTGCACCTGACTCGGGTAGTGCCGGCCGCTGGCCGGCAACCGCAGAATTCCAGGTACGCCCATGACGTTGCCGGCCAGCGGCCGGCACTACCACGCAGGTATCATCGCGGTGAACGCCCTGATTTCCGGAGACACCGATGAACCCGCTGCGCCCCTTCCGCGACAAGATGCCCGTCCTCGGCCAGCGCGTGTACATCGATCCGGCCTGCACCCTCATCGGTGACGTGGAACTGGCCGAGGACGTATCAGTGTGGCCGGGTACGATCATCCGCGGCGACGTCAATTACGTCCGCATCGGTGCGCGCACCAATGTGCAGGACGGCACCATCATCCACGTCAGCCACCACAGCCCGTACAACAAGGCCGGTTACCCGACCCTGATCGGCGAAGGCGTGACCGTCGGCCATGGCTGCATCATCCACGCCTGCACCATCGGTGATTACAGCCTGATCGGCATGGGCGCCTGCATCCTCGATGGCGCCCGTGTGGAACGCCATGGCTTCGTCGGTGCCGGAGCGGTGGTCGGCCCGGGCAAGGTGGTCGGTGAAGGTGAGCTCTGGGTGGGCAACCCGGCCCGCCCGGCGCGCACGCTGAGCGACAAGGAGATCGAGTCACTGCACTATTCGGCCGACCACTACGTGCGGCTGAAGGACGAATACCTGGGCTGAACGGCCAACGCCGCCATGCGGCTCTGCTAAAGTCTGGGCCCGACCAGGACCTGTCGAGACCCCCATGCCTGTGGCTGCCTGCCGGAGAGGACTCCGCCGCCCACAACGAAGGCCATCGCACTGATGGCCGCACCGATGCTCGATACCTACCGCGAGGTGGTGACGCCGGAGGGTGTGCCGCTGCAGTTGCCGGCGGCCGGCCCGGTGCCCCGGGCGATGGCCTGGCTGATCGATCTGGGCGTGCGCATCGCGGTGCTGGTGCTGATGTCGATTCCGCTGGCACTGCTGGATTCGTTCGGCTCCGGGCTCGGCCTGGTGCTGATGTTCCTGGTCTATTGGGCCTACCCGATCGTCTGCGAAGCGCGGTGGGGCCGCACCCTGGGCAAGCGCGCACTGGGCCTGCACGTGCTCGCGCGCGATGGCGCGCCGGTGGGCTGGATGGCCGCCATCACCCGCAACCTGCTGCGCACCGTGGACATGCTGCCGTTCGGCTATGCACTGGGCCTGATCAGCAGCCTGTTCGATTCCCACGGCCGCCGCCTCGGCGACCTGGTGGCCGGTACCGTGGTGGTGCATGCACCGGTGCTGTACCTGCCGCCTCCGCCCACCATCGACAGCGTGCTGGCCCCGCCGCAGCCGCTGCGACCGGAAGAACAGGCGGCGCTGATGGCCTTCGCCGAGCGCGCGCCGCGGCTGTCGGCGGCACGCCAGCAGGAACTGGCCGGCATTGCCGAGCCACTGACCGGCACCCACGGCCAGGTCGGCGTGCTGCGCCTGTATGCCATGGCCAACTGGCTGCTGGGGCGGCGATGAAGCAGGAACAGTTCGTCGCCCGCTACCAGCAGGAATGGCAGGACCTGGAACACTGGCTGCTGCTGCGCGCCGGTGCTTCGCGCCGCACGCGGCGCAAGGCCAGCGCGCTCGCGCTGGACGATACCGCCTTCCCGCAGCGCTACCGGCGCCTGTGCCAGCAGCTGGCGCTGGCCCGCGAGCGCGGCTACAGCCCGCAGCTGGTGCAGCGCCTGCAGCAGTTGATGCAGCAGGGCCACAGCGTGCTGTACCGCACGCCGCCGACGCGCTGGCGCGGTGCGCTGGAATTCCTGGTGGCCGACTTCCCGTTGCTGGTGCGCAGCCAGGCGCGCAGCATGTGGGTGGCGCTGGCGATGTTCGCGCTGCCGGCGCTGGCCTGCTTCGTGCTGGTGCAGGTCTATCCGGACCTGATCCACATGGTGATGGACAACCGCCAGATCGCCGAGATGGAGCGCATGTACGATCCGGCCGCCGAGCGCCTGGGACGCGACAGCGGCACCGACTGGATGATGTTCGGCCACTACATCCTCAACAACATCAGCATCGCCCTGCGTACCTTCGCCAGCGGCCTGCTGGCCGGCCTGGGCACGCTGCTGGTGCTGCTGTTCAACGGCGTGATCATCGGTTCGGTGGCGGGCCACCTGCAGCACATCGGCCATGGTGATCCGTTCTGGCGCTTCGTCGCAGGCCATGGTGCCTTCGAGCTGACCGCGATCGTGATCGCCGGCGGTGCCGGCCTGCAGCTGGGCATGAAACTGCTGGCACCCGGCCGGCGCAGCCGCCTGGATGCACTGGTCGAGGGTGGCCGCATCGGTGCGCGCCTGTGCCTGGGCGTGGCGTTCATGCTGCTGGTGGCCGCGTTCATCGAAGCCTTCTGGTCGTCGATTGCCGACGTGCCGGCGTGGGGCAAGTTCAGCGTGGCCGGCATGCTGTGGGCCGGCGTGCTGCTGTGGCTGTGGCGCGGCGGACGCGGAGGCGGCCATGCGCATTGACCACCTGGACGTGGTGCTGCGCGCGCGCAGCGGCTGGGAAGCAATGGAGCTGGGCAGTGCCCTGTCGCGCCGCCACGCACGCGCGGTATGGGGCAGCTGGCTGCTGGCCAGTGCGCCGCTGTTCGTGGTCTTCAACGCGCTGGGCTGGTGGCTGGATGCATTCGGCTGGGCGTGGCTGGCGATGTGGTGGTGCAAGCCGCTGTTCGAACGGGCGCCGCTGTACGTGCTGTCGCGTGGCATCTTCGGCGAGCCGGTCGGTACGCTGGCGGCCCTGCGCGCGCAACGCAGCTGGGGCAATGCAGGTTTCTGGGGCTACCTGGGCTGGCGCCGTTTCAGCGTGCTGCGCAGCCTGTGCCTGCCGGTGAACCTGCTGGAGGGCAATGCGCCGGCCCAGCGCGGTGCACGCCGCCGCGCTGTGGCCGCTGGTGCGGCGGGTGCCGCCGCCGTGCTGACCGTGGCCTGCATGGCGTTCGAAGCGGTGCTGGTGTCCGGTGCGATCGGCGCGGTGTTCATGTTCATGCCGCTGGAGCTGATGTCCGAATCATGGCGTGCCGCGTGGGACATGATCGGCCAGGACACACCCGCCTGGGCGCGGGCCGGCTTCAACCTGGCGTGCTGGCTGGCCTCGGTGCTGATCGGTCCGTTCTACGTCGGCGCCGGCTTCGGCCTGTACTTGAACCGGCGCACGCAGATGGAAGCGTGGGACGTGGAGATCGCCCTGCGCCGCCTGCGCGAGCGGCTGCTGCCGGCGGCATCGACGCTGGCGCTGCTGCTGTGCCTTGCCCTGCCGCTGGCCTCCGCGCCAGTGCATGCGCAGGACGCGCAGACGGCCGCAGAACAGGCGGACGATGCCGGAGAGGACGAGGACAGCGCGGAGGAACCGGCCACTGCGGCGAACGATCCGGCCAATGCACCGGCCATGATCTTCGGTGCAGCGCCAGTGGACACCGCTGGCTTCCGCCAGGCGGTTAACCGCGCCTATGAGGACCCGCTGCAGCGCCCGACCCGCCAGGTCACGCGCTGGAAGCCGATCGAGCAGGCCGAGGAAAAAAAGAAGGAAGACAAGCAGCTGCAGCGTGACACCAACAGCAAGGGTGAACGCAAAGCGCGCAAGGACGGCATCGCCTGGCTGGCACGCCTGGCCGAGTGGGGCCTGTGGGGCCTGCTGGGCGTCCTGCTGCTGGTGCTGCTGTTGACCGCACGGCTGTGGCTGCCGTGGCTGCGCGGCAGTGGCCGGCGCAAGGCCGAGGCCGCACCGCAGGTAGTGGAAGAACCGGTGGAACTGCCGGTCGTGCTGCCGCCGGACGTGGCCACCCAGGCCGGCCTGCTGTGGGACCAGGGGCGGCCGCGGCAGGCGCTGGCCCTGCTGTACCGCGCCAGCGTGCGCACGGTGGGCGAGCGCAGCGGCATCGCGCTTCCGCCCGGTGCTACCGAAGCGCAATGCCTGCGCGCGTCGCGGCGCATGCCCGATGCCACCGACCGTGACCTGTTCGCGCGCATCGTGCGCATGTGGCAGTACGCCGCCTACGGTGGCCGCCTGCCCAGCCGCGCCGATTTCGATGCATTGGCCGATACCCTGCGCCGGCAGTACAGGTGGCTGGCATGAGTCCGCGCCTGTTCTGGTCGCTGCTGCTGGGCGCGCTGGTGCTGTTCGGCGTGCCGCTGACGATCCTTTACCTGCGCACGCACGAACGCGTGACCGAGACCGTGCAGCTGCCGCCGCAGGGCGAAGCTGGCTACAACCCGCTGTACGTGCTGGGCCAGGCCCTGCGTGCCGATGGCATCGAGGTGCACTCGCGGCCGCGGCTGGACCTGCAGCAGATGGCGCTGGGCCCGCACGATACGGTAGTGCTGCTGCAGGACAGCAGCGAACTGCCGGCACCGGCGGCCAGGGCCCTGCTGGCCTGGGTTGATGGTGGTGGCCATCTGCTGGTGCGTACGCCGCCGCCCGCCGAGGACGACGCCAGCAGCACGCAGGGGCCCCTGCTGGACCAGCTGGGCGTGGACAGCCTGTATCAGCAGAGCGACTGCCAGCCATTCCACGTCATCGATGATCCCAGCCACGTCGAGTTCTGCGGCGGCCGTCGCTTCACGCTGGGCTTTGCCGCCAATGCGCGGGCCGAACGGCGCTGGGGCAACGAGCACAGCCTGGTGTTCGCACGCCTGCACCATGGCCAGGGCAAGGTGAGCGTGCTGGCCGACATGGAATTCATGCGCGGCGAGGTGGATTCGCCGGCGGCACGCCTGGCGTCGGCCGCGGGCAAGGCCAGTGATGGCCTGCACGATCTCTCGCACCGCGACCTGACCCGTTACCTGCTCGACCCGAATTACGGCAAGGGTGCGTTCTGGCTGGTCTATGCCAGCCGCCCGCCGTCACTGTGGGCGCGCCTGTTCTACCAGGGCTGGCCGCTGTGGGCGCCGCTGCTGCTGGCCCTGCTGGGCTGGTTGTGGGCCCGCTCGCAGCGCTTCGGCAGCCTGCTGCCGTCGCCGGTGCTGGAACGCCGCTCGCTGCTGGAGCACGTGCGTGCCAGTGGCGAGCTGCTGCTGCGCTTCGGCCACGGCACGCGCCTGTACGACGCCGTGTTCGCCCTGTTCCTGCATCGCCTGCGCCTGCGCGCACCGGTAGCCGCTGCACTGGACGGTGCGCCGCGCGATCAGGCCATCGCCGAGCTGCTGAAATGGCCGCAAGGCCGTGTTGCCAGCGCGCTCACGCCCCCGCCACCGCACGATTCCTCCGCCCTGCGCGAGCGCATCCGCTTGCTGCTCCAGATGAGATCCCTGCTATGACCGAAGTCCCCGAGCTGCCGGCGGCCGCCAACGCCCGCCTGATCGAACGCGTCGATGCCATCCGCACCGCCGTTGGACACGCCTTCATCGGCCAGGCCGATGTACTGGACCAGATCCTGGTGGCGCTGCTGGCCGGTGGCCACGTGCTGATCGAAGGCGTGCCCGGTCTGGGCAAGACCCTGCTGGTGCGTGCACTGGCACAGGCCCTGGAGCTGGACTACGGGCGCGTGCAGTTCACCCCCGACCTGATGCCCAGCGACGTCAGTGGCCACGCGGTGTACGACCCGAAGAGCGAGAGCTTCAAGATCCGTCGCGGCCCGGTGTTCACCAACCTGCTGCTGGCCGACGAGATCAACCGTGCCCCGGCCAAGACCCAGTCGGCCCTGCTGGAAGTGATGCAGGAAGGCCAGGTGACCATCGAAGGCAAGGCCTTCACCCTGGCGCCGCCGTTCATGGCGCTGGCCACGCAGAACCCGCTGGAACAGGAAGGCACCTACCCGTTGCCGGAAGCACAGCTGGACCGCTTCCTGCTGAAGGTGCTGATCGACTACCCGCAGCTGGAGGACGAGAAGCGCATGGTGACCGCGATCACCAGTGGCCGTGCCGCCAGCGATTTCGACCTGAGCCAGGTGCCGCGTGTATTGGGGGCCGGCGAGCTGCTGGAACTGCAGCGCGCGACCGCGGCGATCACCGTCGATGACGAAGTGATCGACTACGCGGTGCGGATTGTGGCGGCCACGAGGCAGTGGCCGGGCATCGCGGTCGGCGCTGGCCCCCGCGGCAGCATCGCGCTGGTGCGTGCCTCGCGCGCGCAGGCGGTGCTGGCCGGCCGTGACTTCGTCACGCCGGACGACGTGCGCGACATTGCGCGCCCGGCGCTGCGCCACCGCATTGCACTGGCCCCGGAGCTGCAGATCGAAGGCCAGGACGCCGACGACGTGCTGGGCGCGCTGCTGGCCAAGGTGGAAGCACCGCGCCGATGAGACCGGCCCCGCTGCTGCTGGCGCTGCTGCTGGCCTGGGCTGCCCTGGGCGGCCTGGTGCTGGGCGGGTGGCTGCCGCGCTGGAGCTGGGCGCTGGCAGCCGTCGTCATCGCGCTGCCCGCCTTGTGGGATCTGTGGCGGCAGTCGCGGCGTCCGTCGCCGCAGGTACAGCGCGAGCTGCCCGAAGCGCTGGCGCTGGGCGTGCGCCGCGAGGCGGCGCTGCGCCTGCAGGCCGAGCAATCGATGACGGTGCAGGTGTTCGACCTGGTGCCCGGCGGCTGGCCGCTGGAAGCGCTGCCGCAGCGCGTGCGCCTGCAGGCCGGTACGGCGTCCACCCTGCACTACCACCTGCAGCCGCTGCAGCGTGGGCACTTCCGCTTCGAGGGGGTGCACCTGCGCATGCGTTCGCCGTGGCGCCTGTGGTGGCAGCAACGCACGCTGCCGCCGGCGCTGGAGGTGCGGGTCTATCCGAACTTCGTGCCGCTCACCCGCTTCGCATTGTTCAGTGCCGACCAGGCCTCGCGGCTGGTTGGTGCGCACGTGAAGCGCCGCCGTGGCGAAGGCACCGATTTCCACCAGATGCGCGAGTACCGCATCGGCGACAGCCTGCGCCAGCTCGACTGGAAGGCCACCGCGCGTGCGCGCAAGCTGATCTCGCGCGAATACCAGGACGAGAAGAACCAGCAGCTGCTGCTGATGCTGGACAGTGGCCGGCGCATGCTGGCCAGCGAAGGCGGGCTCTCGCACTTCGACCATGCCTTGAACGCCTCGCTGGTGGTGGCTTACCTGGCGCTGCGCCAGGGCGACGCTGCCGGCCTGTACGCTGCCGGTGGCGAACGCCGCTGGGTGGCACCGCAGCGCGGCATGGGTACGGTCGAGCACCTGCTGCGCGCCAGCTACGACCTGCAGCCACGCGCGGTGGCCACCGATTACCTGGCCGCCGCCACCGAGGTGTCGCTGCGCCAGCGCCGGCGTGCGCTGGTGATGCTGGTCAGCAACGTGCGTGATGAGGACATCGAAGACCTGCTGGCGGCAGTGCGCCTGCTGCAGCGGCGCCACCTGGTGTGCGTGGCCAGCCTGCGCGAACGCGAGCTGGACGGCGCACTGGAGGGCGAGGTGCAGACACTGGAAGACGCCACCCAGGCCGGTGCCGCCGCGCTGTACCTGCAGCAACGCGCGAAGGCGCATGAGGCCCTGCGCAGCGAAAAGGTGATGGTGCTGGACGTGACCGCCGATGCCCTGCCCGGCGCGCTGGTGGAACGCTATCTGGCGGTGAAGCGCGAAGGGCTGCTCTGATACCCGCGATCGCTCTGGTAGGTGCCAACCTTGGTTGGCACGGAATCCACAGCGCCGACCAGGGTCGGCATCTACCAAAACCGGTTGCCGGCCAGCGGCCGGCGCTACCCCCTGCAACAACCGCCGCATCGCCTTGGTAGGTGCCAACCTTGGTTGGCACGAACCCACAGCGCCGACCGAGGTCGGCATCTACCAAAACCGGTTGCCGGCCAGCGGCCGGCGCTACCCCCTGCAACAACCGCCGCATCGCCCTGGTAGGTGCCAACCTTGGTTGGCCCGCCCACAGCGCCGACCAAGGTCGGCATCTACCAACGGCGGTTACCGGCCAGCGGCCGGCACTACCCCCTGCAACAACCGCCGCATCGCCCTGGTAGGTGCCAACCTTGGTTGGCCCGCCCACAGCGCCGACCAAGGTCGGCATCTACCAACGGCGGTTACCGGCCAGCGGCCGGCACTACCCCTGCGGCAACCGATGCATCGCCCTGGTAGGTGCCAACCTTGGTTGGCACGAAATCCACAGCGCCGACCGAGGTCGGCATCTACCAAAACCGGTTGCCGGCCAGCGGCCGGCACTACCCCTGAAGCAACCGACGTTGCAACCGCTCCACCGCACGCTGCAGCAGCACCCGGTTGCGGCCCAGCTTCATCCACTGCGGCAGGCGCGAGAACATCGAACCGTTGGTAACGCCCGCGCGCTCGCGCAGAGGCGCGGCAGCGTAGTCGTGCAGTGCCTGCAGATGGGCTTCGTTGTAGGCCCACAGCACGCCGGCCGCAGTCTTTTCGACCAGCCGCAGCGGCAAGCCAAAATGCGGATCGATCGCCTCATTGCCACGCCATCGCGACAACGTGACCTCCACCTCGCTGCTGCGTCCGCACTGACTGCAGTCCGCCGCCAGCGTCCGCAACGGCGACACTGCACGCGCACGGTGCAGCTCGGCGCGGACCCATTTGTGCCCGCAGTATCCGCAGGGACGATAGCCGCTGTAGCGCACGGGCCCGACCCAGTCGCCCGCGGCACAGCAACCGCAGCCGCATCCACTGTCGAGGGCTGCGCTGCAGCCCAGGCAGCGGAAACGTCGCGATTCCGGCGTCCGCACCACCCAGCCGGGCGTATCGCAGCGGTGGCAGCGCACCGCGATGCGGTCCGAATAGCGCCACAGGGCGTGGCCGTCATCCAGATGCCGGCCCGGCAGCGGCGCAGGCCGCAGGTCGCGATTGCGCCGCACCGTCATCAGACGTAGATCCGCGTCGGCGCCTCGTCGACGATCGCGTGCGGCACGAAGCGCGCACTGTCGCGGGTGATCGCGCTGTCATCCTCGCGGATGCCGATGCCGCAGGCATGGTCACCGATCACCCAGCTGCCGATCAGCGGATAGCCGCCTTCGAAGCGGGTGAGAGGATGCGCACGCTGGATGATCGCCGGGCCGTCGTAGGGACCGTCGCTGCGTTGGGTGCTGCCATCGGCCAGGTGCATCTCGATGTTGGCGCCTTCGCGCGAGAACAGCGGTTTGCGTACCCAGCCCGACGCCAGCGTGCTGCCGTCATCGAAATGCGCTTCCAGCAGGTTCGGATGGCCCACGTTGCGCTGCCACAGCAGCGGCAGGATGCCCTTGTTGCTCAGCACCGCCTTCCAGGCCGGTTCCAGCAGCTGCACGCCCGAACCGGGCAGCGCGCGGCCGAATTCCTCGGCCATCAGGTCTTCCAGCGGATACAGCTTGAACAGCGTGCCGATCACCGAATCGTCCAGCGCGGTGAAGCGTCCGTCCTCGGACAGGCCAATGTCCTCGATGGCGATGGCCTGGCCATGCAGGCCGGCCTGCGACGCACAGTCGCGCAGGTACTCGACCGTGCCGCGGTCTTCCTCCGAACTGCCGACCGCGCTGAAGTACAGCGGCGGCGGCAGCTGTGTGGCGAGGTCGCCGAAACGCTCGACCAGCGCTTCGTGGATGGCGTTGAACTGGTCGGCATGCTGCGGCAGGCGGCCGGCATTGCGCTGGTCTTCCAGCCACTGCCACTGGAAGAAGCTGGCTTCGAACAGCGAGGTCGGCGTGTCGTAGTTCAATTCGTACAGCTTGGCCGGGCCGGTACCGTCGTAGGCCAGGTCCAGGCGGCCATAGAGGTGCGGCTGGCGCTGGCGCCAGCTGTCGGCGATCCAGTCGCGGTAGTGCGACGGAATCGCCAGCTGGTCCATCAAGCGTTCGCTGCCGATGACATCACCGACCAGATCCAGCGCCATCTGGTGCAGCTCGGCGCTGGGGTCTTCGATGTCCTGTTCGATCTGGCGCAGGGTGAAGGCGTAATACGCGCGTTCATCCCAGTACGGCTGGCCGTCGATGGTGTGGAAGCGGAAACCCGCCTCTTCCGCGCGCGCCCGCCACTGGGCACGCTCGGCAATCCGGATGCGCTGCATGGGTTGATCAGCCGCCGTAGCTGCCGCTGGTGCTGCGGCGTGCGCTGGTGTTGCCGAAGCCACCACGGCTGGCAGTGACCGCACGGTTCGGCTCGCTGGTGACCGGGGCCAGGCCGGCCTTGCCAGCACCGATGCCGCTGGCGGTGTTCAGGCCACCGGTGCCGCCCGGTGCCGGGCGCGCCCAACCCGCATTCTTGTCCTGGTAAGCCGGTGCCGACGCCGGCGCCTGCGGGGCGAGGCCGCCGCGGTTGCTCAGCATCTGCGACATGAAGAAGCCCATCATCATCGGGCCGATGAACGAGGTACCGGCCGAGGTGTGCTGCTGCACGCACTGTTCCGGCTTGTAGTCCTTCTCGCAGGCTTCCTTGCTGGCGTACTTCGGCGCCGCATCGGCGGCCTGCTTCTGCGCTTCAGCGAACGCATTGCGGCACGACGACGGATCGCCGGTGGCCTCGGTGCAGGCCTCCACCGAGGTATACAGGCCTTCCTGCACCTTCACCTCCGGCTCCTTCTGGCAGGCGGTGAACAGCAGCGGCGCGGCGCTCATCAGCAGCAGCGCGGTGGTGCGGGAACGTTTCATGGCCTCATGCCCTGTCGACGGATCAATGCCCCAATGATGCCAAATCCGGGCCAGCAACCGGAATCGGCAAAGTGCGAAAGATGAACGGACTTTCATTTTCGTCGGCATTGGGGTCAGAGCCCATCGCGCCGCGATGGGATCCGACCCCAAGCGACGCACCGCTCTGGTAGGTGCCAACCTTGGTTGGCACACATCCCGCGGCGCCCGGTCATGCCCGGCGCGCGCAGCCAAGTCTCCGGCAAGAAGCCCCCTTGTTGTTCAAGGGGGGCGCGCCGAAGGCGCGGGGATAAGGGGAAATGCGCGGACCGCCAAGCCGCTGCAAGCGGTGAAGGTGGTTGCAGCAGCAACCGAAAAAATTGGCCATGATCGGCTGACCCCCACGTCGTACGGCCCGCCCGTTCCGCCCGCCATGCCCGAATACCGTTCCCGCACCTCCACCGCCGGTCGCAACATGGCCGGCGCCCGCGCCCTTTGGCGCGCCACCGGCATGAAGGACGGCGACTTCCACAAGCCGATCATCGCCATCGCCAACTCCTTCACCCAGTTCGTGCCCGGCCACGTGCACCTGAAGGATCTCGGCCAGCTGGTCGCGCGCGAGATCGAACAGGTCGGCGGCGTCGCCAAGGAATTCAACACCATCGCCGTGGACGACGGCATCGCGATGGGCCACGACGGCATGCTGTATTCGCTGCCCAGCCGCGAGATCATCGCCGACGCCGTGGAGTACATGGTCAACGCGCACTGCGCCGACGCGCTGGTGTGCATCAGCAACTGCGACAAGATCACCCCCGGCATGCTGATGGCCGCGCTGCGCCTGAACATCCCGGTGGTGTTCGTCTCCGGCGGGCCGATGGAAGCGGGCAAGACCAGGCTGTCCGAGCACAAGCTGGACCTGGTCGATGCGATGGTGGTGGCCGCCGATGACAGCGCCTCCGACGAGAAAGTCGCAGCGTTCGAGCGCAGCGCCTGCCCCACCTGCGGTTCCTGCTCGGGCATGTTCACCGCCAACTCGATGAACTGCCTGACCGAGGCGCTGGGCCTGTCGCTGCCCGGCAACGGCACCACGCTGGCCACCCACGCCGACCGTGAGGCGCTGTTCCGCCGCGCCGGCCGCCTGATCGTCGAACTCTGCCATCGCTGGTATGGCGGCGAAGACCCCAGCGCACTGCCGCGCGGCATCGCCACCCAGGCCGCGTTCGCCAATGCGATGACCCTGGACATCGCCATGGGCGGCTCCACCAATACCATCCTGCATCTGCTGGCCGCAGCACAGGAGGCGGAGGTCGACTTCGACCTGACCCACATCGACGCGCTGTCGCGGCGCGTGCCGCAGCTGTGCAAGGTGGCGCCGAACACGCCGAAGTACCACATCGAGGATGTGCACCGCGCCGGCGGCGTGTTCGGCATCCTCGGTGAGCTGGACCGCGCCGGCCTGCTCGATACCACGGTGCCGACCGTGCACAGCGCCAGCCTGGCCGACGCGCTGGAACGCTGGGACGTGGTGCGCAGTGACAACGACACCCTGCATGCCTTCTTCAAGGCCGGCCCGGCCGGCATCCCCACCCAGGAGGCCTTCAGCCAGGCCACGCGCTGGCCGACCCTGGACATGGACCGCGCCGAGGGCTGCATCCGCTCGCTGCAGCATGCGTACTCACTGGAAGGCGGCCTCGCCGTGCTGCGTGGCAATCTGGCCGTGGATGGCTGCGTGGTGAAAACCGCCGGCGTGGACGAATCGATCCACGTGTTCGAAGGCCCCGCGCGTGTCTATGAAAGCCAGGACGCCGCCGTCGCCGGCATCCTCGCCGACGAGGTGCAACCGGGTGAGGTAGTGGTGATCCGCTACGAAGGGCCGAAGGGCGGCCCGGGCATGCAGGAGATGCTGTACCCCACCAGCTACCTGAAATCGAAAGGACTGGGCAAGCAGTGCGCGCTGCTGACCGATGGCCGCTTCTCCGGCGGCACCTCGGGCCTGTCGATCGGCCACGTCTCGCCGGAAGCCGCCAGCGGCGGTGTCATCGGTCTGGTGGAGAACGGCGACCGCATCCGCATCGACATCCCGGCCCGCCGCATCGACCTGCTGCTGGATGAGGCCACGCTGGCCCAGCGCCGCGCCGACGCCGACGCGCGTGGCTGGAAACCGCGCGCGCCACGCCCGCGCAAGGTCACCAGCGCGTTGAAGGCCTACGCCCTGCTGGCCACCAGCGCCGACAAGGGCGCCGTACGCAACACCGCCCTGCTCGGCGATTGATGCCGATCCGGTAGTGCCGGCCGCTGGCCGCCATCTGGGAAAAGGGGACGGAGGGGATTAAGTCGTTTGTGCCTCAAACGACTTAATCCCCTCCGTCCCCTTTTTTCAGCCGATCACGCGCTTGAACGGGGGCAGCGCGTCGATGATGCGCTTGCCGTAGCGGCGGGTCAGCAGCCGCGAATCAAGAATGACCACGCGGCCGGTGTCGGTGGAGGTGCGGATCAGGCGGCCGGCGAACTGGGTCAGCGTGCGCAGCGCATGCGGAATGGCGATCAGGTTGAACGCGTTGAGCCCGCGTCCCTCGAACCACTCGCTGAGGGTGGCGGTCTGCGGGTCGGTCGGCACGGCGAACGGCACCTGGGTGATCACCACCGTGGTGCAGGCCTCGCCGGGCAGGTCGAGGCCCTCGCCGAACGAGTTCAGGCCGAACAGCACCGAGCCCTCGCCTGCCTCGACACGCCGCAGGTGTTCCTCGATCAGCCGGGTCTTGGACATCTCGCCCTGCACCAGCACCTGCTTGCGGCGCGCGGCCGGCATCAGCCCGGCCACCTTCTCCATCTTCCAGCGCGAGGTGAACAGCACCATCGAGCCCTTGGCCCAGTCCAGTTCGGTGTCCAGGTAGCGCGCCACTTCGCGCGGGTGGCCTTCGCGGTCGTCCGGCGTGACCGGGAACTTCGGCACGATCAGTTCGGCCTGGTTGGGCAGGTCGAACGGCGACGACAGCGAGACCATCTCGGCCTCTTCCGGAATGCCGTTGTCGATCGCCAGCGCCTGGAAGTCGCCACCGCCGGTCAGCGTCGCCGAGGTCATCACCACCGAGTCCACTTCATCCCACAGCAGCTTGCGCAGCACGTGCGCGGCCGACACCGGCGAACCGTGCAGCACCAGGTCGCCATCGCGGGTGGCAGTCACCCAGCGCGCCATCGGCGGCGCGCCGTCCTTGTCTTCGCGGCGCCACGCCTGCCACAGGTTGTACTGCTGCTCGATCATCTCCAGCGCCATGCCCAGGTTGCGCTGCAGGCGCTCGCGCGCGGCATCGTCCGGCTTGCCCTTGGCCACCTGCGTGGTGGCCGCATGCGCCCAGTTGTAGAGGCTGCGGGTATCGTCGGCCAGTGCCTCGATCGGCTCGCGCCAGGCCTCGGGCAGGCGTCCATTGGCCGCGCGCCACATCGGCTCTTCGTCCGCCGGCGCCGGCATCCACACCCGCTCGATGTGATCACGGAACGCGCGCAGCTGCTTGGCCACGTTGCTGGCGACTTCGATCGCTTCGTTGGGCAGCAGGTTGCCCAGCCGGTCCTTGTCGACCGCGCGGTACGCACCGGCGATCAGGATCTGCAGGCGGCCGGTGCGCTTGGCCATCTCGTCCAGCGCGAGGCTGGCCGCGCCCTGGTCGATCGCCACGTTGCCGATGTGATGGCCTTCGTCCAGCACCAGCAGCATGTCCGAGGGTGGCGCGATCAACGGCTGGCCGTTGTCGCTGTCACCGATCGACAGCGCCGACAGCAGCAGCGCGTGGTTGGTGACCACGATCTGTGCGTCGCGCACCGTATTGCGCGAGCGCAGCACCGCGCACTGCGCCGAATAGGCGCAGCGCCGCCCGGCACAACCCGAGGCCGGCGTGGTGATGCGGCTGCGCAGGCCGGGACTGATGGTCTCCGGCGCATTGTCGATATCGCCATCCCAGCTGCCGCTGGTGAAGGCGTCGGTCAGGCGTTTGGCGATGTCCATCTCGATCGGCGCCAGCGGCCGGTCGAACAGTGGCGCGTCATCCTCGAACATGCCGCCCTGCGAGCCCTCGCCCTGCGCCTCGGCGGCATTGCGCGTGCACAGGTAGCGGGTGCGTCCCTTGGCCAGCGCCACGGTCGCTTCCAGGCCGGTGGCCTTCAGGAAATTCGGGATATCGCGCTCGACCAGCTGCGACTGCAGCGCCACGGTGCCGGTGCTGATCACCAGCTTCTTCTTGGTGGCCAGCGCGATCGGCACGCCTGCGGTGAGGTAGCCCAGGCTCTTGCCGACGCCGGTCGGCGCCTCGACCACGCCAACGCCACCGCTTTTCGACAGCGCGCGCGACACCACGCCGATCATCTGGCTCTGCGAGCGACGGGTGGAGAAGCCGGGGGTGTTGGCCTGCAGCGTCGTGTACGCCTTGCGGATCGCGTCCTTCAAGGTGTCATCGAGCGTGCGCGGAGCGGCGACGGTTTCGGTCACGCCGGGAACTACCGTAGCTGGATCAGGCCGGTCATTGTCGCATGGCCGGCCGCGTTCACTGTTGCTGGCACCCTGAACGAGCCAGCGACGACGCCCGCCGGCGCGCACGGTCCGAAGCCCGCGCCGCACAGGGGCGAAACACGCCGGGCGTGGCCCGGCGCCAGCGCTCAGGCGACCGGGGCGGGACGGCTACGCAGCAGGCGCACCAGCGCCCACACCAGCAGCACCACGCCAATGGCCTCGACCATCGCCAGCGCGAAGTGCACCACGCCGAAGATGGCGCTCATGCCCGAGATGGCGCTGAAGTTGCCGCTGCTGACCAGCCACATCGGCAGCATGCCCGCCGCCAGGCCACCCAGGCTGGACAGCAGCAACAGCAGCAGGCCGACCAGCGCGCCGGTGCGGGTGGCATCGCGCGGCGCACCGACCACCCAGACCAGGCCGACGCACAGCGCGATCAGCACAGGCAGGCGCACGCCGACCATGCTCAGCACGGTCACCATCAGGGTTGTGCTGTCCATCGGTCAGTCCTCGCCGGCCAGCACGGCCGAGCCCTGGCGCAGCGACTGGTAGACCTCGCCGGTCTGCGGGCGCACGCCGTGCCACTGCAGGAAGCTCTCGGCGGCCTGCTCGACCAGCATGCCCAGGCCGTCGACGGTATTGCGGCACTGCGCCGCACGGGCCCAGGCCAGGAAGGCGATGGCCGCCTCGCCGTAGTTCAGGTCGACGGCAGTGGTCATCGAATTGACCAGCGACAGCGGCAGCTTGAACTCGACGTCGCGGTCGCGGCCAGCCGAGGTGGCATTGACGATCAGTTCGAAGTCGCCGAGGTCGCGCAGGTCTTCCCAGTAGCGGCTGATCGCACGGCCGGGCTCGCCCATCGCGTCGATCAGTTCGTCGGCGCGCTCCGGCGTGCGGTTGACCACCACCAGTTCGGTGATGCCGGCATCGAGCAGCGCCGGGGCGACGCTGCGCGCCGAGCCACCGGCGCCGATCATCAGCACGCGGCGGCCGCGCAGGTCCAGGCCGTGGCGGTCGGTCAGGTCGCGCACCAGGCCGATGCCATCGGTGGTGTCGCCGTGCCAGCGGTCGCCCTTGCGCAGCAGCGTGTTGACCGAGCCGGCGCGGCGCGCGCGCGCGGTCAGCGTGGTGCACACCGAGAACGCGGCTTCCTTGTGCGGCAGGGTGACGTTGGCGCCGACACCGCCCTCGGCGGCGAAGGCCTCCAGTCCGGCCAGGAACGCATCCGGGGCCAGGTCGATCGCGCGGTAGTCGATGGCGATGCCTTCCTGGCGACCGAACGTCGCGTGGATCTGCGGCGACTTCGAGTGGGCAACGGGGTGTCCGAAGACGGCGTAACGGTCGGTCATGGAATCCTCAAGCTGGCTAGACTGATGCTCTTTCGTGCTCGGAACCGGATGATGCGCATCACCCCGCCCCTGCTGGTGCTCGCCGCCAGTCTACTCTCTGCCCCCGTGGCGATGGCGTTGAACGAGTACGGCATCGAAGGCATGGGCGTGGTCTCGACCCGCGCCGACGAAGGCCGCGCCACGATCAGCGCCGATGGCCAGCGCATCGTCTTCGCCCGCCGCGGCGAGGCCGGCTGGGGCCTGTGGCAAGCACGCGTGGTGGACGGTCGCTGGCAACAGGCACAGGTACTGCCGGTAGGCGTGGACGGTGAAGCGCGCGATCCCTACTTCAGCCGTGACGGCCGCTGGCTGCTGTTCGCGGCCGGCCGCGAGGGCGCGCTGGCGCTGTACCGCGCCGCGTTGGCCGCCGACGGCCGGCTGGGCCCGGCGCAGCCGCTGGCCGGTGACGGTGGGCGCCGGGAAGAGCGCGGGCCGGCCCTGAGCGCGGACGGCAAGCAGCTGTTGTTTGCCCGCCAGCAGGGCCGTGGCGCCGGCTGGGACCTGTTCGTGGCGACGCTGGATGCGCAGGGCCTGCGCGGCCCGGCCAGCGCACTGAGCGCGTTGAACAGCGCCGACGACGAGACCGACGGCGACTGGCTGGGCCAGGACGGCGCCGTGGTGTTCAGCCGCGGCAATGGCAGTACCGCGCAGGTCTGGAGCAGCGGCTGTGCGTGGAGCGGTGTAGCGCTGCAGCCGCTGGGGCTGTCGTTCAACCAGGCCGGCGGCTGGACCGGTGCGCCGGTGGTCGACAACGCCAAGCCGGGCGAGATGATGGTGGCCAGCAGTGCAGCGAAGGCGCCGCGTGCCGGTGGCGTGGACGTGTACCGGTTGGCGGTGCCGAAGGTGGCGGCGGTGGCCGGGTGCGCGCGGTAGATCCACGCCATGCGTGGATGGCCGTTTGGGAGATGCCAACCTTGGTTGGCATACGTGAAAGCGCCAACCAAGGTTGGCGACTACCAGTAGATCCACGCCATGCGTGGATGAAACGCCCTGTCAGCGCGACAACACCTTGGCGCGCAACTGCTCGTACTCCATCTCGCTCAGCTGGCCGTTGTCCTTGCGCTGGTTCAACGCGGCCAGCTCGGCCTGCACGGTCTCCGGCAGCGCCTGCTCACGGGCCACGTGGCGGGCAGCGGAGAGCTGTTCCGGCGGGCGCTTGCCGGCCCGCCAGGCGGCGATGAAGACAGCGACGATGATGGCGCCGAACACCAGCGTACCGGTGCCCCAGATCAGCCATTGCACCCATCCCAGTTCGGGTCCCATCGCGCAGTCCTCCGTCTATCGTGGCGCTATTGTCAGCGCTCGCGCAGCCATCGCGCCACCTGCGGCGCGAAATAGGTCAGCACACCATCGGCGCCGGCCCGCTTGAAACCCAGCAGCGACTCCAGCACGCAGGCGCGTTCGTCCAGCCAGCCGTTGGCGAAGGCGGCCTTCATCATCGCGTACTCGCCACTCACCTGATAGGCGAAGGTCGGCACACCGAATGTCTCCTTCACCCGGCGCACCAGGTCCAAGTACGGCATGCCCGGCTTGACCATCACCATGTCGGCGCCCTCTTCCAGGTCCAGCGCGATCTCGCGCAGGGCCTCGTCGCCGTTGGCCGGGTCCATCTGGTAGGTCTTCTTGTCGGCCTTGCCGAGGCTGGCCGCGCTGCCCACCGCATCACGGAACGGGCCGTAGAACGCCGAGGCGTACTTGGCCGAGTAGGCCATGATGCGCACGTTGATGTGGTTGTCGGCATCCAGCGCACGGCGGATCGCGCCGATGCGGCCGTCCATCATGTCCGACGGCGAGACGATGTCCACACCGGCCTCGGCGTGCGACAGCGACTGCTTGACCAGCGCTTCGACAGTGATGTCGTTGAGCACGTAACCCTTGTCGTCGATGATGCCGTCCTGGCCGTGGGTGGTGTACGGGTCCAGCGCCACGTCGGTCATCACTCCCAGTTCCGGGAAGCGCGACTTCAGCGCGCGGATCGCACGCTGCGCCAGGCCGTCCTCGGCCCACGCCGCCGACGCGTCCAGCGACTTCAGCGACGGGTCGATCACCGGGAACAGGTCGATCACTGGAATGCCCAGTTCCAGCGCTTCTTCGGCCACCTTCAGCAGCTCTTCGATCGACAGCCGCTCCACGCCCGGCATCGACGGCACTGCGGTGCGGCCCGCACGTTCGTGCACGAACACCGGGTAGATCAGGTCGTCGGTGGTCAGCGTGTTCTCGCGCATCAGGCGGCGCGAGAACTCGTCGTGGCGCATGCGGCGCGGGCGGTAAAGCGGGTGGGACATGGCAGGCTCCGAGGAGTGGCTATTGCAACAGGTAGCCCTGCGGCAGCAGGGGTTCGGGCAACGGGCGTTCGCCGAGCGCGTCGAGCTGGTCGATCTCGATCGTGCGCACCAGCGCGTCCAGCGGCAGGTCGTTCGGCTCCAGGCCGAACGGGTCTTCCATTTCTTCGCCCAGCTGGTCCAGGCCGAAGAAGGCGTAGGCCAGCACCGCCGACAGCACCGGCGTGCCCCAGCCCAGCGAGCTGGCCAGGCCGAACGGCAGCAGCACGCAGAACATCCATGCGCAGCGATGCAGCAGCAGGGTGTAGGCGAACGGCAGCGGCGTGGTGAGGATGCGCTCGCAGCCGGCCTGGATCGACGACATCGCGTGCAGGCGCTCTTCCAGCTGGGTGTAGAGGATCGGGTCGAGTTCGCCGGCGCGCAGGGCCTGGGCCAGCTCGGCAGCGATCATCGACAGCAATGCGTCGGGCACGTTCTCGCGCTGGCCCAGCTGCTCGCGCTGTGGCTTGTCCAGCCACGGCAACGCCGCCAGGGCCACGATGCGCCCGCGCAGGCGCGCGGCCAGCGCATGGGCAAAAGCCGTAGTGAGGTAGGCGATGCGGCGGCGGCGACCGGCGTCATCGGCCAGCAGCAGGTTCACCTGGCGGGCCAGCGAACGCGATTCGTAGACCAGCTGGCCCCACAGCTTGCGGCCTTCCCACCAGCGGTCGTAGCAGGCGCTGTTGCGGAAACTGAGGAAGATCGACAGCACCAGGCCGAGCAGGGTGAACGGCGTGACGGAAACGCGCTCGATGCCGGTCGGCGGCGCCAGCTCCACCACCGCGGCCACCGCGATGGACAGGATCAGGATGGCCAGCACCTTCGGCGCGATCGCTTTTACGATCGAGCCGCGCAGGATGTACAGCAGTTGCCAGCCGTGGGGACGGGGTCGGATGATCATGGGGCAGCCGCGCAGGCGCGGATTCACAGGCACGCGGGGGGCTCGCGCAGCCGTTCATTGTACGCCCCTGCCCGGCCCGCGGCCGTGTACCTGCGACGCCCTGTCGCACCCGGCGATGCGGCTCAGATCACGCCGCCCCCCAAGCCCAGGCGCAGGATGCCGACCACCACCACGATGCCGTTCAGCACCAGCCCGGCCCAGGCCCGGCCGCGCTTGGTCGGGTGGGTGAACAGGATGCCCAGCGCGGCGATCACCGCGCCCACGGCGGCGAACGGGATCAGGAACCAGTTGCCCCAGCCCAGCAGCGGAATCAGCGCCAGGATCATCCACAACAGCGCCAGTACGCCCCACAACAGACTGATCACGCCCATTCCACTCTCCCGCAGTTGGTTCCTGTCTGTGCACCATAGTCGTTCCCGCCGTCGCCGCCTACTGCCGTTGGCGGGGCTGTCACCGGCACCGTGCTAGCGTGCCGCCGTGCCTGCTCTGGGCCGGGTGTTGGCGCCGATTCAGAGTGGCCCGCCGATGATCGCAACCAGTCCTACAGGGGTCGTGCCATGAACATCCGTTGGGCCGCGTTGGCGGCCATCCTGCTGGTCGCCGCTGGCTGTGCCAGCACCTCCAAGGTCATGCTGGGGCGCGCCCGCGCGCCGATCGATCCGGCACTGGTGCAGATCTATTCGACGCCGCCGGCCGGCTCCCAGGAAATCGCCCAGCTGGAATCGGCGTCTGCCGTGGGCTTCGGCACGCAGGGCCAGACCGATGCAGCGGTGGCGCGCCTGAAGCGCGAGGCCGCAGCGCTGGGCGCCAATGGCGTGGTGCTGATGGGCGTGGGCAGCAGCGGCTCACCGGTGGGCATGTCGGTGGGTGCCGGCACGTTCGGCTCGCATGTCGGCGGTGGCGTCGGCATCGGTATTCCGACCACGCAGAAGCGCGCCGCCGGCGTGGCGATCTGGGTGCCGAACCCGGAACCGCCGGCACGACTGCCGACGCAGGTGATCACCCCGCAGCGGTGACGCGGCAGCATCACCGCGGGTAGTGCCGGCCGCTGGCCGGCAACCTCAGAAATCCTCCCGACGTCAGGGGAATGCCGGCCAGCGGCCGGCACTACCGGGGGGTGTTCAGCGCTTGTACTTCGGCACGAACACCTTGTTCACCGCGTCGGCCAGCTGGTCCGGCGGCAGCAGGCCCTGGTCGAGCAGGAAGTTGTTGAACGCCAGGCGGTCGAACTTCGCACCCAGTGCCAGCTCGGTCTGCATGCGCAGTTCCAGGATACGGGTGTAGCCGTAGAAGTAGCTGCCGGCCTGGCCCGGCATGCGCACCATGTAGCGGTCCAGTTCCTGGGTGGCCATCGCCTTGGACAGGCCGACCTGCTCCATCAGCACGCGCTCGCCGTTGGCGCGGTCGGTCAGGCCGAGGTTGAGCATCGGGTCGAGCATCGCGCGTGCGGCGCGCAGCAGGCGGAACTGCAGGGCGATCATCTGCCCGTCCAGCGGCTCGTATGGCACCATCTCGGCCTCGGCATACAGCGCCCAGCCTTCCACGTTCACCGAATTGAACGCGAACATGGTGCGTGCCAGCGACACGCCACGCTCGACCATCGCGGTGAACTGCAGCTCGTGGCCGGGGCGGCCTTCATGCGCACTCAGCGTCCACGCCGCCGCACCGAAGTTGAAGTCGTCGTACTGTGCGCCCGGGCCCGCGGCCGGGTTGCCCAGCGGCAGCACGAAGGTGCCCTGCTGCCCGGTGTTGTTGACCAGCGGCGCAGGCAGGAAATGCGGGGCCGGGCTGGCCGCGCTCTCGGCGGCCGAACCCAGGCGCATCTGCATGGCGCGCTTGGGCACGTCGACGATGGCGTGCTCGCGGATCAGCGGATCGATCGCATCGATCACCTTGCGGTAGTGGCCTTCCAGATGGTCGTCGGCGATCTTGTCGGCCTTCAGCGCGCGGATCACCGCCACCGGGTCGCTCGGGTCGGCCACCTTCAGGCCCTTGTCCTTCACCACCAGCGGCGCCAGCTGCTGCATCGCCGAGCGGGTTTCCATGAACTCCAGCTGCGCGCGCTGCATCAGCAGCTTCGGGTCGATGTCGATGCCGACTTGCTTGAGCTGGTAGGCGTACAGCGGCGCCGGCAGCCGTGCGTCGGTGCGCGCCTTCGGCAGCACGGTCGAGCGCGTCCAGCTGGCGTAGTCCTTCATCTGCCCGGCCAGGGCTTTCATCGCTTCATCGGCGCCGGCGATCTGGTACTTCTTCAGCAGCGACTCGATGCCGCTGATGTAGGTCTCGACGTTGTCCAGCGACTGCTGCACTTCGATCTTCGTCGGCTGCAGCAGGCTGCTGTCCTTCAAGCGCTCTTCGTAGCGCTGGCGGGCCAGCGTGGTGAACGCGGTGCCGCCCGGCTGCAGGCCGGCGTAAGCCTTGAGGCGGTCGATCGCCTTGGCCCGGCGCTCGGCCGGCACCTGGTCGGACAGCAGCAGGTTGAGGCCGCTGAACACCGTCTGCGGCGCGTCACTCCACGGCAACAGGTACTTCTCGTTGAGCTCACTGCCTTCGATGTTCTGGTTGGCGGCGTGGATCATGATCTCCAGGTCCTGGCGGACGTTGGGATCCTGCTCGGTGGCCAGCTTCGCCTTCAGTTCGTCGCGGGCCTTGGCCATCGCGGCGCGGTAGCGCTTGCCGTTGTCCGCGCCGAGGTCGGCCACCTTGTCGTCGTAGCCGGGCACGCCGAAGAAGCCGGTTTCTTCCGGCTGGAACGGGCCCTGCGCATCGAGCAGGATCTGCGCCAGTGCGTTGCTGCGGGCGACCCAGGCCGGGCTGGCCGGTGTGGCGGCCTTGGCGGCGGGTGCCGCCAGCGCCGGCGGTGCGGACAGCAGCGGGGCAGCGGTCAGGGCCAGGGCAACGGCCAACGCGATCGGCTTCATGGTGCACTCCAGGACAGGGTTGCCCGCACCCTACGCGCTCAGCGCGGTGGCGACAATCGGCCGGAGGTCACAACGCTGCGGTCAGCGGGCATTCGCCGCGTTCGCGGCAGGCCTGCAGTTCGCATTCCTGCGCGGCCTCATCGTCATCCAGCGCAGTCAGGTCGAAGGTCTGCTTGTTCTCGCCCAGCACGTACATCACCGGGTAGTCCCACACGTCGTCACTGCGGGTGCCCTTCACGAACAACCGGCCGTGTGCGCGGGGGCCTTCCAGGGCCACGGTCAGGCCGACATCGCGCTGGCCGTTGAGCGCGGTCTGCATGCTGCCCAGCGGCATCGATTCGGTACGCAGCGGCTCGCCGAAGGCTTCCACCAGTTCGATGCTGCAGCCGGCGCGACGCATCGCCTCGCGCATCGGTGGGCTCTCGCGTGCCGCCTCACTCCAGCGCAGCACGCTCCAGGCCACCGTGCCACCGGCCCCGGCCAGCACCAGCAGCACGGCCACGGGCATCGCCCAGCGCCAGTGGCGGGACCACCAGCCGGCGGGCTTCGGGCCGTGGGTGGGAATCGGCGGCGGCAGTGTCATCGGCGGGCTCCTTCCCGTCTGTGTTTCAAGGCTTCAGGCAGCGCCCCAGGAAGGCTTCGGCCACACGGTAGCGATGCAGGGCATCGGCGCCGGACAGGCCATGCTTGGCACCCGGGTAGGTCATCAGCTCGAACGGCTGGCCGCGCTTCTGCAGCGCGCTCATCAAGCTGGTCGAATTGGTGAACAGCACGTTGTCGTCCGCCATGCCGTGGATCAGCAGCAACGGCGAGCGCAGCCCATCGATGTGGGTCAGCACGCGCGCTTCACGGTAACCGGCGTCGTTGCGCGCCGGCAGGTCCATGTAGCGCTCGGTGTAATGGCTGTCGTACAGGCCCCAGTCGGTGACCGGGGCACCGGCCACGCCGCAGGCGTACTGGTTCGACGCCTTGGCCAGCAGCATCAGGGTCATGTAACCGCCGTTGGACCAGCCCTGCACGCCGATGCGCGCCGGGTCCACCCACGGCTGCTGCTTGAGCCATGCCACGCCGCGCAGCTGGTCGGTCACTTCAACCGTGCCCTGCTTCCCGTACAGCGCACCACCGAAGTCGCGGCCGCGGCGCGGGGTGCCGCGGTTGTCCAGCGAGAACACGACGTAGCCCTGCTGGGCCAGGTACTGGTTGAACAGATGGTCGCCACGGCCGGGCCAGCTGTCGGTGACAGTCTGGCTGGCCGGGCCGCCATAGACATACACCGCCACCGGATAGCGCCTGGACGGATCGAAGCCGGCCGGCTTGATCAGGCTGTAGTGCAGCGGCGTCTTGCCGTCGGCGGCGGTGAGCGTGCCGAACTCGACCGGGCGCTGCGCGTCGCGGTAGCGCGCATACGGGTGCTTGGGATCGGCCAGGTTGTTTTCCACCAGTGTGGCGATCTTCTCGCCGTTGGCGCGGAACAGCTCGATCTGCGGCGGCGTGGTGCTGTTGGACCAGCTGTCCACATAGACGCTGGCATTGCGGGCGAACGTGGCGCTGTGCATGCCCGGCGCCTCCGACAGGCGCTGCGGCTCACCGCCCTGCAGCGATACCGCGTAGATCTGGCTTTCGCGCGGGCTTTCGATGCCGGCACGGAAGTAGGCCTTGCCGGCCGTCTCATCCACCGCCAGCAGCTCGTCCACCGGCCAGTTGCCGTGGGTCAGCGCGGTGGTCTTGCCGTTGCTGTCGATGCGGTACAGGTGCTGGAAGCCGGTGCGCTCGGACGACCACAGTACGCTGCCGTCTTCAAGGAAGCGCAGGCTGTTGTGCAGCGGTACCCAGGTCGGGCTGGTCTCGTGGGCGAGTACGCGCTGGCGGTTGGAGTCGAGTGCCACTTCCACCAGGTCCAGCTGCTTCTGGTCGCGTGACTGGCGCTGGAAGCTCAGGTGCTGCGGATCGCGCCAATCGACGCGGGCCAGGTAGATGTCCTGTTCCTTGCCCAGGTCGACCCAGCGCGGCTGCGCCTCGGCGGCCGGTGCGATCACGCCCAGCTGCACGCGCACGTTGGCGTCGCCAGCGGCCGGGTAACGCTGTTCGATCACATCGGTGCGGTCGGCGTAGACCTCGTAGCGCTTCTGCACCGGCACCGGTGCCTCGTCGATGCGCGCGAACGCGATGGCCGAATCGTCCGGTGCCCACCAGTAACCGGTGTGGCGGTCCATCTCTTCATCGGCGACGAACTCGGCCACGCCGTTGCCGATGGTGGTGCTGCCGTCGCGGGTCAGCTGCAGCTGCTTTCCACTGGCCAGGTCGATCACCCACAGGTTGCGGCCGCGGATGAAGCTGACGAAGCCGCCCTTGGGCGACAGCTTGGCGTCGGTGGCGAAGCCCTCACCGTGGGTCAGCTGGCGCACGGCCGCCGCCCCCTGCTGCTTCAGGTCGTACAGGTACAGCTCGCCGCCCAACGGGAACAGCAGGCGCTGTGCGTCCGGCGACCACTGGTAATCGACGATGCCGGTCATCGCGGCGATGCGCTGGCGCTCGCGGCGCGCCTTTTCCTCATCGCTGAGGGTCTCGGTGCCGGGCAGCACCACCTTGGAATCAACCAGCAACCGGGTCTGGCCACTGCCGATGTCGTAGGTCCACAGATCCAGCTGGTTGCGATCGCTGTCCTTGCCGCGCAGGAAACTGACCTGCGAACCGTCCGGCGCCACCTTGGGCTTCATCAGGGTCGGGCCGGACAGCGGCAGCGGGCCGGTGATGGCCTCCAGGGTCAGCTTTTCGGCGTGGGCGGCGGTACTGGTGGCGAGCATGAGGGCAAGCGAAGCGAACAGGTGGCGCATGGAGGATCCCGGCAAACGGCAGGTCCGCCCGGCGGCGGGCGCGGGGCGGTCGTTCCCCCATCCTAACCAAGCCCGTGCAGGAAGGCAGCATGACCTTCTGCCCATGCTGCGGTGCTGGGGTCAGGGCCCTTTGCGTTGCAAAGGGATCCGACCCCGCGGCGGGTCAGCGCTGGCCGAACAGGTGCTTGCGCTCTTCGTCGCTGAGCGGCTTGCCGGCGTTCGGGTTCACCTGCTGGCGCAGCGCATAGGCGCGCTGGGTGGCCGGGCGCGCGGCGATGGCCTCGTGCCAGCGCTTGAGGTTCGGGAACGCGGCGAAGTCCACCGGCAGCTTGTCGTAGGCGCCGATCCACGGGTAGCTGGCCATGTCGGCGATGGTGTACTCGTCGCCGGCCAGGAAGGCGTGCTGGGCCAGGCGCTTATCCATCACCCCGTGCAGGCGGCGCACTTCGTTGTCGTAGCGCTCGATGGCATAGGGAATTTTTTCTGGTGCGTACACGTTGAAGTGGCCCATCTGGCCACTCATCGGGCCCAGGCCGGCCATCTGCCAGAACAGCCATTCCAAGGTGGTCACGCGGCCGCGCGGGTCGCTGGGCAGGAAGCGGCCGGTCTTCTCGGCCAGGTACAGCAGGATCGCACCGGACTCGAACACGCTCTGCGGGGCACCGCCATCGGCCGGGGCGTGGTCGACGATGGCCGGCATCTTGTTGTTGGGCGAGATGGCCAGGAACTCTGGCTTGAACTGGTCACCCGAGCCGATGTTGACCGGGTGGATGCGGTACTCCAGGCCGGCTTCCTCCAACAGCAGGGTCACTTTGTGGCCGTTCGGGGTGGGCCAGTAATACAGGTCGATCATGGCGTCGGCTCGGGGTGCGGAAAGGAACCTGAAGTCTAGTGCGTGAGTTGGGTTGGCACCGTCATGGCGGGCCGGTAACCTCGCCTCTCCCCCGAAACGCAGCATCCCCCGCATGAGTGCAAACCGCCCGCCGCTCTCCCCGTTGTCCACGCTGATCTTCGCCTCGCGCTGGCTGCAGCTGCCGCTGTACCTGGGCCTGATCGTGGCGCAGTGCGTCTACGTGTTCCTGTTCGGCAAGGAACTGTGGCACCTGATCTCGCATTCCGCCTCGATGGGCGAGCAGCAGATCATGCTGATCGTGCTGGGCCTGATCGACGTGGTGATGATCTCCAACCTGCTGGTAATGGTGATCGTCGGCGGCTACGAGACCTTCGTCTCGCGCCTGCGCCTGGAAGGCCACCCGGACCAGCCGGAATGGCTGAGCCACGTCAATGCCAGCGTGCTGAAGGTGAAGCTGGCGATGGCGATCATCGGCATCTCCTCGATCCACCTGTTGAAGACCTTCATCGCCAGCGGTGCGCTGGGCGGTATCCCGCTGTGCACGCCGGAGCAGATGAGCGTGGCCGCCGCCAACATCGGTGTCGCCCGCTGCTCGATGCTGACCCAGGAAGGCGTGCTGTGGCAGACCATCATCCACTGCGTGTTCATCCTGTCGGCGATCGGCATCGCCTGGACCGACAAGCTGATGTCCAACGGCCACAGCAAGTCGCACGACAAGGCACACGACCACTGAGGTCGCCGCCGGCCACGACATGATCGCCGCGGCCTCACCCGGCCACCACCCCTTGTGCGGGGCGGTGGCCGGGATGCTAGATTGCATCATCGCCGTTGCCGGCGGTGGCGTCGGGAAACGCCACCCTGCCGCGCCTGGACCACGGGTCCCGGCCATGCATATCAATGATTTACGTCACGTCGTCTTCTAAAGGGGAGCAGGATGTCGCACGTCTCAACGATCACCGCCGCGCGCCGGTGGCTGCCGGTTGCCTTGGCACTGGCGCTGGCCGCCTGCTCGGGCAAGGAAGAATCCGCAGCACCGGCTCCGGCCGCCGCCCCCACCGCCGCTGCACCGGCCGCACCGGTGGTCGCCGCCAAGGTGCAGTCGATGGGCACCGAGCAGCTGCGTGAGTCGGCCAGCCAGGCCCTGCGCGAGAACCGCATGTACGCGCCGGCCGGCGACAACGCCATCGAGTACTACCTCGCCCTGCGCGACAAGACCCCGGACGACGCCTCGGTGAAGAGCGCGCTGACCGACCTGCTGCCCTACACCCTGATCGCCGCCGAGCAGCACCTGGGGCGCGAGGACTACACCGAAGCGCAGCGGCTGGTGGCGCTGATCGAGAAGGTGGATGCATCCGCGCCGGCCCTGCCGCGCCTGAAGGACGGCCTGGCCAAGGGCGTGCAGAACGCGGCCAAGCGCACCGAGGCCGAAGCCGAGAAGGCCAAGAAGGACGCCGAGGACCGCAGCAAGCAGCAGACCGAACAGCAGCGCCTGGCCGAGCAGCGTGCCAAGGAAGCCGACGCGGCCAAGCAGATCGCTGCGCAGCAGGATGCCGCCCGCCGCGACAACGAGCGCCAGGAAGCCGAGCGCCAGGCCGCCGCGCGCCGCGAAGCCGAACTGAAGCAGCAGCAGGCCGCCGCCCAGCAGGCCAGTGCCGCACGCCAGGCCGCGGCTCCAGCGGCCGCTGCGGCGCCGAACCTGCGCCCGGTCAGCACCCCGGCGCCGCGCTATCCGTCCGAGGCACTGCGTGCAGGCACCTCCGGCGAAGTGCTGGTGGAAATCACCGTCGGCACCGACGGCTCAGTGACCAACGCCCGCGTGCTGCGCGCAACACCGTCGCGCGTCTTCGATCGCGAAGCCATGAACGCGGTCAAGCGCTGGCGCTTCGAGCCGGTCAGCGCACCGGTCACCACCCGCCGTACCCTGGTATTCGCCCCGGGCGGCACCTGACCGCAAAAAGGGGACGGAGGGGATTAAGTCGTTTCCGCCCCCGCAATGAGGACACGGCCCGGCATGTCCGGGCCGTGTTCGTTTCAGGAGAGGCTGTCGATCAGGCGTTGCAGTGCCGGATCGCGCGCGGCCAGCACCTGGAACAGGCCCAGCGCATGCAGGCCCGGCAGCAGCCCACGCAGATCTGCTTCGGCGGTGGCCCGGGTGGCGTCATCGCTGGCGGGGTCCTGCCAGTCACGGACGCTGGCGAGGAAGGCGCCGACGCTGCCCTTGCGCACGGTGAGGCCGTTTACCTGTACTTCGTTCTGGTGGTCGGGAAGGATGTCCTGGGGCTGCATCGGGGCGGCTCGTGTTGAAATGGGCGCCCAGTGTGGCGCGCGCGGATCGGCGCTTCTGCCGTATAACTGCCAATGGATATGGCAGATCAGACACCGACCGGCTTGATTGATCCGGCATTGGCGGACGCCGACGACGGCCCCATCGTGCTGGCCGGCCAGCTGCGCGTGCCCGGGAGGCGGCGCACCGCCCGCCACCAACACCGGCGCGGTCAATTGCTGGGCGCCCATCAGGGCCTGTTGCGGATCGAAGCCGGGAATCTGCAGTGGCTGCTTCCGGCCGGGCACGTTGCCTGGATACCGCCGCTGCTGCCCCATGCGCTGCTCGGGGCAGACGGGTTCGATGGCTGGAGCCTGTACGTCCGCGCCGATGCCGGCCTGGATCTGCCCCCGCTGCCCCGTATTTTCCAACCCGATGCGCTGTTGCAGGCGGCGGTGACGCGCGCACTGCGCTGGCCGCATCAGGCACTGGACGCTGCGCAGGCACGCCTGGCCGGCGTCATCGCCGATGAGATCCGTGCCAGCACTCCCTTGCCATTTGCCCTGCCACAGCCGCGGGATCGCCGGTTGCGGCGGATCGCGGCGGCGCTGGCGCGTTCGCCGGACGACCTGCGCAGCGTCGAAGCGTGGGCAGCCGCCAGCGGACTGTCCAGCCGCAGCCTCGCCCGCCGTTGGCAGGCCGAAACAGGCATGACCTTGAGCCAGTGGCGGCAGCGCCTGCGCGTGCTGCTGTCACTGCCACGCCTGCTGGCAGGCGAACCGGTGATCAGCGTCGCCCTGTCGATGGGCTACGACACGCCCAGTTCCTTCATCAACGTGTTCAAGCGCGAGATGGGGGTAACGCCCGCGCGGTACGCAAAAGGGGACGGAGGGGATTAAGTCGCTTCTGACTCCTCCGATACGCCTGCGCGGCATTACCTGATGCCCTACGCCACGGTGCCGATGCCAGGCTGAGGCCCCCTTCGACCTGGGAATCCCATGCCCCGACAAGCGCGCCTGATGCTGGCCGGCCAGGCCTATCACGTGATCCAGCGCGGTGTGAACAAGGGTGCGATCTTTGTCGACGACATCGACCGGCAACTGTTCCTGCATCTGCTGCACAGCGCTTTCCTCAAGCACCGCGTCGCACTGCATGCCTACGTACTGATGGACAACCACATCCACCTGCTGGCCACGCCATCCACGCAGCGTGGGCTGGCCGATGCAATGCGCATGCAGGGCAACAACTATGTACAGGCTTTCAACCAGCGGCACGGCCGCACCGGTCCCCTGTGGCAGGGCCGCTTCCATTCCTCGATGATCGACAGCGACGCTTACCTGCTCAGCGTATACCGCTACATCGAACGCAATCCCGTTCGTGCCGGCATTGCGGTCAGTGCTGAAGATCATCCGTGGTCCAGCGTGCACGGCAACCTTCAACGACGCGATGACCCCATGCTGACCCCGCATCCCGCATTCAGAGCGTTGGCCGCGACCGCTCGCAACAGGACGACGGTGTATGCGCGATTCCTGCGCGATGTGAATGCGTCCGCCGATCTGCCCGCAATCCGCAGTCATAGCGCCAAACAGCGTCCGTTGGGGGATGCTGCGTTCCTGCGGATGGTAGAGAAGATGCTCGGGCGGCCGGTGGCGATGCGAAGACAAGGCCGCCCGCGCAAGGAGGGGACGGGAGGGGCAGAAACGACTTAATCCCCTCCGTCCCCTTTTTTGGGGTCAGCCGGAGATGGCCAGGCGCTCGTTGTGGTAGCGGCGCACGGCGGCGAACCACAGCACGGCGGCCAGGCCGAGGCTGGCACCAAGGTAGATCGCCCAGACCGTCGGGGTGATGGTCTCGTGGCGGATCACCTTCAGCAGCATCTGGTTCTGCGACAGGAACGGCACGGCGTACTGCCACATCTCGCTCTTCAGCGGGTAGGCCACCAGTGCGTAGCCGGGCAGCATCGGCAGCAGCATCAGCCAGGTCATGTGGCTCTGCGCTTCCTTCATGCTCTTGGCCGCGGCCGACAGGAAGGTCAGCAGCGAGGTACCGATCAGCAGCATCGGCAGCATCACCAGCAGCATCTGCAGCATCGAGCCGACGTTCATGTTGAACTGGCGGCCGATGTTGCCGGGTGCGATCTGCGCGCTCACCTTGAACGCGACCAGGGTCAGCAGCAGCGACACGAAACCGACCACGCAGGCGGCGGCGATCTTGCCGCTGACGATCGCGCTGCGCGAGCCCGGCGTGGCCAGCAGGGGTTCCAGCGACTGCCGCTCGCGCTCGCCGGCGGTGGCGTCCATCACCAGGTAGGCACCCCCGATGAACGAGGTCAGCGTCAGCAGTACCGGCAGCAGCATCGACAGGATCATGCCGCGCTTGGCTTCGGCACTGGCCAGGTCCTGGCGTGCCACGTCCAGCGGGCGTGCCACCTGTGCATCGATGCCGCGTGCCATCAGGCGCAAGGCACCGACCTGGCCGTTGTAGGTGGCCAGCGCCGCCTCCAGGCGTGCACTGGGTACCTCGGCCGCGCGACGCGTGCTGTCCTTGATCACCTCCACCAGCGCCGGCTTGCCCTCGGCCCAGTCCTTGCCGAAGTCCCCGCTGATGCGCAGCGCCACATCGATATCCTGGCTGCGGATGGCCTCGGCCAGGTCCTTCGGCGCCGGTGCGGCATTGAGGCCCTGTGCGGCGAGGAAGCGCACCAGGTTCGGCGCGTTCTCCGCGCCGATCGTCGGGATCTGCAACGGCTCCTCGATCTGGGTGCGCACCCGGCTCTCGGCCAGCTTGCCCATGCCCAGCAGCAGCACCGGGTACAGCAGCGGCCCGAACAGCAGGGTCAGCAGCAGCGTGCGGCGGTCACGCGACAGGTCGCGCAGTTCCTTGCGCATCACCGTCATCAGGGTCGACATCATGCTCATGCGTGCAGGCCCTCTTCGCTGCCGATCAGTTTCACGAACGCGTCCTCAAGATTGGCTTCACCGGCTTGTGCACGCAGTTCGTCGGCGCTGCCGGCGGCCATCACCGTGCCCTTGGCGATGATCACGATGTGGTCACACAACGCGCCCACCTCCTGCATGATGTGGCTGGACAGGATCACGCAGCGACCCTCTTCGCGCAGGCCCAGCAGGAAGCGGCGCAGCGCGCGCGTGGTCATCACGTCCAGGCCGTTGGTCGGTTCGTCGAGGATGACGTTGCGCGGATCGTGCACCAGCGCGCGGGCAATCGCGGTCTTGGTGCGCTGGCCCTGCGAGAAGCCATCGGTCTGCCGGTCGAGGATGTCGCCCATGTCCAGCGCGTGCGACAGCACCTCGATGCGTTCGCGGATGCGCTCGGCCGACAGGCCATGCAGCTCGCCGAAGTAGGCGATGTTCTCGCGCGCGGTCAGACGCTTGTAGACGCCGCGCGCATCGGGCAGTACGCCCAGGTGGCGACGTACCTCCACCGGATTGCCGGCGGCATCGATGCCATCGACGCTGATGCTGCCCTGGTCAGGGGTCATCAGCGTGTAGAGCATGCGCATGGTGGTGGTCTTGCCGGCACCGTTGGGGCCGAGCAGGCCGGTGATCTGCCCATCGCCGGCGCGGAAGCCGACGTTGGCGACCGCCTGGATGCGGCCCGTGCGGGTATCGAAGGCCTTGTGCAGGTTGTCGGCGACGATCATGGTTCCCATCCGTTGAACGAGGTGAACGCCGGCACGTAGCTCAGCGTGTCCAGGCAGCCGGCATCCAGCGCCTTGGCATCGGTCTTGTCGATGAACTGGCCGAGCAGCCGCGGCATGCAGCCGGCGGTCAACGTGCCATGGCCCTGGCCACGGGCGACCAGCGCACGGCCATTGGGCAGGCCCTTGAGCACCTGTGCGGCGTAGCGCGGGGGGGTCACCGGGTCCAGCTCACCGGACAGCAGCAGTGCCGGCACGTCGCTGCGCAGCGGCACGGCATCGGTTGCCGGCGCCGGACGGTGCGGCCACACCGGGCAGGCGGCGAAGAAGGCGCTGGCCACTTCGTTGCCGAACAGCCGCTCGGGATCCTCGGCCGGCGCGTGGTAGCGCGGCGCATCCTCGCTGCAGATCACCGACCACTGCATGCCGCGGTTGATCTGGAAATCCATGCTGCGGTTCGCGCCGCGCGCCAGCGATGCCAACGGGGCATAACGACCGTGCGCGGCTTCATCCAGCACCAGTGGCAGCAGCGAGGAATACTGCGGCACGTAGGAGAAGGCGAAGGCCAGGCCGACCACGCTGTCCGGCGTCAGGACATCCTGCCGCGGTGCGTTGGTACCCGGGTCGCGATACTCGACCGAGACCGGTGCACGGCGCAGGGTGTCGACCACGCTGCGCAGCTGCGCGCGGGTGTCGGTCGGGAAACGCTTGCTGCACGCGGCATCCTTGCGGCACTGCGCCGACTGCAGGGCGATCGCATCCTCGAAGGTGGTCGCGAAGTCGCCACCGACCACCAGCTCGTTCGGTACCACGCCATCGATGACGATGCTGCGGGTGTGCTGCGGATAGGCCCCGGCATAGCGCTGGGCCACGCGGGTACCGTAGGAGCCGCCAACCAGGTTCAGCTGGTCCACACCGAGCGCCGCACGCACCGCATCCAGATCGGCGATCGCCTCGGTGGTGGTGTAGAAGCGCGCATCGGCACGCCCCTGCAGCGATGCGGCGCAGCGCTGGGCGTAGTCGCGCAGCGATGCCTCGGAAGGCGCGGCATCCTCGTCCATCTGCAGCGGCTTGCCATCTGCGCCCAGACAGCTGAGCGGGTTGGAGCCGCCGGTGCCGCGCTGGTCGATCAGGAACACGTCGCGCTGCTTGCGCACCTGGCGCAGTGCGGTATCGACGATGACCGCCACCTCGCTGGCCGCCTGGCCGGGGCCGCCGGCCAGGAAGAACACCGGGTCGGGCTGGCTGGCGCCGCTGCTGCCCGATTCCAGCCAGGCGATGCGCAGGCCGATCCGGCGGCCATCGGGCTGGGCCCGGTTCTCCGGCACCTGCAGGGTGGCGCACTGCGCCTCCACGTTGGCGCTGGCGCCTTCGGTGGACAACGTGCAGGGCTGGAAGTCGATCGTGCCGAAGCGGCGGCTGGGTGCATCGCTGGCGCTTCCGGCGGCGGCCGGCGGCGGTTGGCTGCACCCGGCAAGCATCAGGCTGGCCAGCATCCCGGCCAGCGCGAGGTGGTGTCTTTGCATCGTGCTCGTTTCCCCTGGAGGACGTTCCTGTCGACCACGACGGGCTGCCGCGGAAGATGTGACCCAACTTACACGGGCAGCGCGCCGACGGCGATGGGCAATGACGAATCCGCCGCCGACGGCGCGCAGACCTGGCAGTCCCGCGCTCGGCCTTGGCCCGTGCAGGGCGGCATCGGCGGCGGCCAGCAGCACCCCAAGGGCCAGTGTTCCGGCCCGACGGCGATGCGGGGTCTGAAAACGGCGAGCACGGCGACCGGCGCATGCGCACAATCCGCGGAAAACCCAAGGAGACGCCCATGCACGCGTGGTACCTCGGCGGCATCGACCACCGACCTTTCCTGCACCTGTTCGAGATGAGCGACAGCGCGCTCGCCACGCTCGGCATCCAGCGTCGCTGGGCCGGCGCCAACGGCGGACATCCCTGCCGGATCAGCCTGAGCGACCCCGCGCTTGGCAGCGAGCTGCTCCTGCTGTCCCACGTCCATCTGCCGCTGCATTCGCCGTACCGCGCCGCCGGCCCGATCTTCGTGCAGCGCGGCGTGACCCGTTGCGTCCTGCCGCCGGGCGAGGTGCCCCCGTATGTGCAGCGCCGGATGATCTCGATGCGTGCCTATGACCACGCCGCGCTGATGTGCGGTGCCCAGGTCTGCGCGGGCACCGAGGTGGCCGACCACCTGGATGCACTGTTTGCCGACCCGTCGGTGGCGTTCGTGCAGCTGCACAACGCGGCGCATGGCTGTTTCTCGTGCCAGGCAGATCGCGTGGCTACCGGGACTGCGTCGCGTGATCTCCATGACGTGATCGATGCCACGCCGGTCACGTGACGTCCAGCGCATCCGTTCAGCCCTGCGTGAAGCCTGCGGGAAGGGCTTCACATGCGCAGTCACGGATCGGCACTGCGATGGTTCCGTCCCCTGCAGTGCGACTCGATACTCGCCGTGGTGCCGCCGAAAGTCCGCCGCGCAGCGCAGCTCCTGCGGTCACCGTTCCCTTTCGACGACCACAAGGATGCGCCATGTCATTCCGATCCACACCGCTGTTGCTGGCCACCTCGTTCGCCGCTGCGGGCCTGTGCCTGGCCGGCAGCGCGTTCGCCCACGGCACGATGACCACGCCGGTCAGCCGCGTCTATGCCTGCTTCCAGGGCAATCCCGAGAACCCGACCAACCCGGCCTGTGCCGCTGCAAAAGCGATTGGCGGTTCACAGGCGTTCTACGACTGGAACGGCATCAACCAGGCCAACGCCAACGGCAACCATCAGGCCGTGGTGCCCGACGGGAAGCTGTGCAGCGGCAACAACCCGACCTTCCGCGGCCTGGACGTGAACCGCAGTGACTGGCAGACCACGCCGATCCAGGCCGATGCCAATGGCAAGTTCACTTTCGTGTTCAAGGCGACCGCACCACACGCCACGCGCGACTGGCGCTTCTTCGTTACCCGCGAAGGCTGGCAGTCGGGAAGCCCGCTGCGCTGGGCCGACCTGCAGGAGTTCTGCACGCTGGGCAATACGCCGCTGTCGGCCGACGGCACCTACAAGCTTCAGTGCACGTTGCCGCAGCGCACCGGCCAGCATGTGATCTACAACACCTGGCAGCGCTCGGATTCGACCGAGGCGTTCTATACCTGCATGGACGTGCGATTCCAGGGAGGCGGAGGGACCGCACCGGCACCGCAATGGCAGGACGCCGGCCCGGTCACCGCACGCAGTGAGCTGCCGGTTGGCACGACGCTGGCGCTGCGCGTGTTCAACGCCAACGGCAATGACGTCGAACGTGTGGAGGCCACCCTGGCCAGCGGCCAGACCGCACCCGCGCAGTGGCCGTTGGTGCTCGCCCGCAAGGTCAATGGCAGTGCCCAGCACGCGCGCGTGGGCGTGCTTGCCAATGGCGTGATCACGCCGACCGCCTCGGCCACCGACAACCGCGTGTACCTGAAGGACGGCAACCGCTTCCAGCTCGATACCCAGGTGCCCGACCCGGGTACACCGTCACCGGGCGGTGATTTCGACCACGTGTACCCGGCGGGCATCGGCAGCTATGTGCCGGGCCAGACCGTGGTGAAGGGCAGCGACGGCAAGCTGTACGCCTGCCGCCCGTTCCCGGAAGGTGCATGGTGCAACGTCAACGCCGAGGCGTACCGGCCGGGTGTGGGTGCGGCCTGGCGCGATGCGTGGATTGCATACTGAGACCGGGTACAGGGAACGGTGGCAGAGCGCCGTTCCCTGCATAGCGTGAGACGCGCCAGCGTGTGAGTGGGAAGCCGTTCCCATATGCAACCACGCGATGCTTTTTTCAACGTAATCCGATGGATGCGGGCGGGTGGGATGTCGAGACTTCGCGGGGTTTCACCACCCTCAGGAGATCTCCATGCATCTGTCACACCGGACCGTCATCGCGCTGTCTGTGATCGCAGGCATTGCCACCTCTGGCAGCGCGTTCGCCCACGGCACCCTGTCCAAACCCGCCAGCCGTGTCTATGCCTGTTACCAGGGCAATCCCGAGAATCCGACCAACCCCGCCTGCGCTGCCGCCAAGGCCATCGGTGGTGCGCAACCGTTCTATGACTGGGCCGGGATCAACCAGGCCGAGGCCCATGGCAACCACCAGGCCGTCGTGCCCGATGGCGAGTTGTGCAGCGGCGGCAACAGCAAGTACCGCGGCCTGGATCTGAACCGCAGTGACTGGCAGACCTCGCCGATCCGTGCCGACGCCCGTGGCCGCTACACGTTCGAGTTCAAGGCCCCGGCCCCGCATGCCACCCGCGAGTGGAAGTTCTATGTCACCCGCGATGGCTGGCAACCGGGCAGCCCGCTGCGCTGGGCCGACCTGCAGGAATTCTGCACGCTGGGCAACGTGCCGGTCTCCGGTGACGTCTACAAGCTGGACTGCCCGCTACCCAAGCGCAGCGGCCAGCACATCATCTACAACACCTGGCAGCGCTCGGATTCGGGCGAGGCGTTCTATACCTGCGCAGACGTGCGCTTCGAGGGGGGCGGTGGTGTGACCCCGCCGCCGCAGTGGCAGGACGCGGGTCCGGTCACTGCCCGTGGTGCGCTGGACGTGGGCACCATCCTGACCCTGCGGGTCTTCAACGCCCAGGGCAACGATCTGGAAAGCCCGCAGATCACCCTTGCCGCCGGCCAGACCGCTGCGAACCAGTGGCCGCTGGCACTGGCCCACAAGGTCAATGGCACTGCGCAGCAGGCGCGCGTGGGGGTGATGAAGAACGGCGTGATCACGCCCGTCGCCTCGGCTACCGGGAACCGCGTCTATCTGAAGCCAGGCCACCTGTTCCAGCTCGATACCCGCGTGCCGGATCCGGTCGATCCGATCGATCCGCCGCCGGCTGACGACTACGACTTCGTATACCCCGCGGATATCGGCAGCTACACGCCGGGCCAGACCGTGGTGAAGGGCACCGACGGCAAGCTGTATGCCTGCCGCCCGTTCCCGGAAGGCGCCTGGTGCAACATCAATGCAGAGGCCTACCGCCCGGGTACCGGCTCTGCCTGGCGTGATGCCTGGATCGAGTACTGAAGGCAGGGCACCGGGGGCGGCGTGGGGTCGCCTCCGGTTTCCAGGGTTGCCGGTCAGCGGCCGGCACTACCGGGGTTCGTGCGGTTGCCGGCCAGCGGCCGGCACTACCAGGTTCGTGGGGTTGCCGGCCAGCGGCCGGCGCCAGCCGGACCTATTTGCTGCTGAAGGACTAAATAACAACGGATAACTTATTTAAAGCATATAAATCAATCAGTTATGCTTGACACAAGACTTTCGCCTTATGTGAGCCTTGTCAATTGATCCTCGGGACTCGCACTGCCTTTAGAGCCTTGCAGATCAGATCAGACACCTCAGCTGGAGAGACACCCAGCGCAGATGCCATTTGGCAGAATTCGAGAACGTCTAGACGACGTGATCCAGACTCTATTGAAGAAATGCGCTGTTGGGGCCACCCCAGATGGGCAGCAAGTTGAGTCTGACTGATGCCCAAGATCTCCCGATGCTCCCGAAGCTTTCCGACCAAACGGAGGTACGGGTTCTGATAGATCGTCTTCGTAGCCATCCGGTCCGCCTCAAGGAGCGGATGGAAATCTATGACCGAGGCACGGCATACATGAAAATCATGTAGACGACATCGTGCCGCCTTGGTAGCATCCGGACTGGTTAATTTGCCGGGGATCGAGTGATCTATGGCCGTAGCCAACAGACCCTCCTTCCTTCGTGGCCCGAGCTCGACTCACTTGTCGTATCGCTTGGTCCTTTCTACACCTGCGCCTGGTGTGCGCTTGAACGCTCGACTTCCGTTAGCGCGCCCGTTTCCTCAGACCCTGCTGTCGCCCAGCAACTCCTGCAATTCCTAAAAAGCGCAGGTGTTGTGACCGGTTCCAGTTCAGGCAACGGAGTCGTTAAGCGCTCTCTCTACGAACCGGTCAGTTGGTCCTACGTCGATGACCTGATTCTTCCTGATGACCTTGATGCAGCGCTCAAGCGGATGCTCGATGCTTGGCGCCCGACGCTTGATAAACACGCAAGACTTTGGATCTGGCGCCAGCTAGCGGATCGAGAGGCAAGCGCCTATCTCACATCATTGCTGCGCCGTCACCGTATCGGAGTGCACCGCGTAGATGAAATCCTGAGAAGTCAGGATGAGGAGTGGACTCGTCTGAGCCTGGGGCGGAAACGATACGTGCTCTGGTCATCTGTAAGGGGAGCAGCGAGCCAGTTCCTTAGTAGCGGTGGCAACGAGGACGCCGCACTAGAAGTGCTTTCCCGAGAGATGCGAAGGAGGACGCGCTGGCTGGTAGTAAAGGCGGCCGCGGGTGAACTTCGAAGAACCGACTATTGCTTCCTTCCTGACACAGGTTGGCGACGACCACTGATGATCGATGTAGCGCTGGAAAGCGTACTGAAGATAGGCGATGACTACTGGCTTGCAGCTCCATCCCTGGGCGACATCTAGTCAAAACAGAGGCCCTCGATTACCCACTTCCCTGGCTCAGCTGAACCAAGAATCACGAGACTTGATAGATGCGTCCAATCATTCTTGCACTGGACCTTGAGGGAACACTTATCTCCAATGCCGTCAGTCAAATACCCAGACCCGGCCTGATGGAGTTCCTGAACTATGCCAGCAGCACCTTCAATCGGATCGTCATGTTCACCTCTGTACCCCAAAAGGTTGTTGCAGAGATTACATCCCTCTTGGTGCTGGAGGGACGCGCTCCCGAATGGTTTCAACATCTCCCATACATCGAATGGGACGGTCCGACGAAAGACCTTCGATTCGTTTCGGCAGAACTTGGCGAGGCGCTGTTGCTGGATGATCACGGGGCCTACGTGCATCCCGGCCAACACTTCCTCTGGATTGAAGCCCCTCTCTTCGCTGCACCATATTCTGATGGAGACGACGGGCTGCAGCTGGTGATCCAGCGTATTGAGGAGCGCCTCAATCCAAGCAGCACAAAGCCCAAGGCGCGGCCTTAGTGGATGGAGTGTGCCGTGGATGCAATCTTCGGACGCCGCAGTGAGACACCGCCAGCCCCCAATACTCGAGGATCCTGTGCACAGAACTAGCTTGTCTCATCCGTTGCAGATTGCGGGACTTTCCGTCGGTGCCAACGGAGGAGCCATAGGCGTTACCTTTGCCCCCGGTAAGCATCAGAAGATTGCAATGACGGGCTCGTGGTGTAGAGATCTCGAGCTCGATCTAGCGTCCGTTTCAGCTTGGGGATGTCGCCATCTGCTTTCCTTGATTGAACCGTGGGAGTTCGACGATCTCGGGATAGGGTCGCTACCCGAACGCGCGCGCGCTCATGGCCTGCATTGGCATGGTCTTCCGATTCGTGATGGAGAAGCGCCGGATGCTCAGTTCTTGGACGAGTGGACACGATTAGGCCCCGTCCTCACTAACGATTTGCTCCGCGGTGACAAAGTAGTCGTTCATTGCAAAGGAGGGCTTGGCAGAGCGGGCACCGTGGCTTCGATGCTACTGCTCGAGAGCAGATCATGCCTAAGCGCTGAAGAAGCTATGGCCAGAGTTCGGAGTGCTCGTCCCGGAGCGGTGGAAACGGCGGAGCAAGAGCGCTTCCTTCTTCACTGGGCTTCTCGGATGCTCTAGAACCGTGTGCGCTGAAGCATCCGTTCTGAATTCTTGACACGGTACTGATCACGTCCAGACCTGTGAACCTCCCAGTGCCGGATCGGCTGCGCCCCGGTGCTTATCGGTGAATCTGAGAACCCGCGGGGAGGTCAGCAATCAGAGGTTTGAGGGGATCTCCCCACGGCAGGCGTATAAGTAGGGAAGGATGAGGAGATCTCCACATGAATGATCTAGACGATTGGCTGTCCAGAGCCTCGGCAGCTACAAGGCCAGACGGCCATGATCGGGCCACCGATAGCCTGGTCCGACGCCTGTCCCAGGAAGCTTCCCCTTCGCAATGGGCCGGTAAGCGAGAGTTCCGCCGGGCACTCGCATGCGCGGCGCTCGCGGCGGTGCTTACCTGCGGAGGAGTAGGCTCCGCCTTCTTTGTCACCCAGGCACCCTCGCGCCCGACATGGGTCGCGGCCCCAGCTTCCATGTCCCCATACGCTCTACTGGTGGAACGCTGATGGCAATCGGACCCCTCATGAGGCTGCCGCTGGCAACAATCGCTGGCGCCATCATTGGCGTCGTGTGCGCGCTGGCTATCGGCTGGACCTGGCACTCGCTCAATCCTGGGCACAGCGATCTCCATGAACGCCTTCACGCCGTGGTGCCGCTGGACGACTCGGAGAAGCAGATCCTCCAGGCCAAGGAACAGCTGTTCGCAACAAGGCGAGGTGAGATCGAAGCGCGCCTGCGGATTGCCAACCGCCAGCTGGCGGACGCCATCGCGGCTGACCCCAAGTGGAACCCCCAGGTGGAACGTGCAAGTCGTGAGGTGGAGCGGGCTGCGGGCGATCTCCAGCGCATCACGCTCGAGCATGTGTTCGAGATGCGCGAGGGCTTGAAACCCGAGCACCGGCCGGCCTACGACAAGGCACTCCTTGAAGCACTTCGCACCGACTCTCCCTGAGCCACACAAACGTTGTGACCATCGAGGACGACAACAACTGGGCAGTTGAAGCTGCGGCAGGTAATGCTGAGGCCTTCGCTCGCCTGGTCCGCCGTCACTCGCCAGCAATCAAGCAGATGGTTCGAGGCATGGGCCTGCCCGAAACCGACGTCGATGATGTCGTGCAGGAGACATTCGTTGCCGCTTGGCGAGGCCTGTCAGAGTACGATCCGACGCGCTCGGTACTTCCCTGGCTGATGCGTATTGGAATCAACAAGGTTCGTGATACGCAACGGTTTCGACGCGTCCGCCATTTCCTGTTCCGGGCCAAGCCTTTGGATGACGAGGAAGGACGCGCCCTGCATTCCGAGCAGGCCGGTCCAGAGCAGGTTGCCGGCTCTCAGCTTGAGCTCGCAGAAGTAAGAAGGGTTCTCAACTCGATCGACCCGAGCCTGCGTGAAGCCCTGGTTCTGACTGCCTTCGTCGGCCTTTCCCAGGTTGAAGCAGCTTCCGCCCTGGGTATCAGTCTCAAAACAATAGAGGGTCGCGTACTGAGAGCACGGGCCAAGCTGACAGATGCACTGAGCCGCGGGAAATAAATTTTCGCCGGATTCGAGGGGAAGGCCGCGCAGGCCGCGTAGTGCAGAAAGACGGCCGAGATTGCGGCCCCACTGCACCGGATCCTCATGAAACCATCATTGCTTGCCCTGACGGTGATGCTGGCCCTGACCAGTATCTCTGCGGCCTCTGCCTCGGATGCCCCGAACTTCAGCGCGTTGCTCGAGCAGAGCAGGGCCCAATCCCCCTTCCTTCAGGAAAAGGGGTTCGACACAGCTGCCGCTGCGGGCGAAGCCCGCCAAGCGCGAGCGCTACGTAACCCCACCATTGATGCCCTCGCAGAGAATCTCAACGCTCCCCCCAGCAATGGCGCGAGCCAGCGGCAGACGACCTACACCATCAGCCAGCCACTGGAGATCTTTGGCCAACGTGGGGCTCGAATCCAGGCGGGAGAGAAAGGGCTGCAGGCGGCCGAAGCTCGCCAGCACCAGGCACAAGTCGAATTCGCCGCAGCCTTGGCTGTTGCCTACGCGTCTTCCGAGGCTGGGCTGATACGGCGCAACATTGCTGCCGAAGATGTTGATCGCGCCAGAGGCGACCTGAAGGCAGCTCAGGCGCTGGTTGACGCAGGAAAGGAGGCCAGCCTGCGCGTAGCACAAGCCCAGGCCGGCTTGAGCTCAGCAGAAGCGATTGCCGCTTCAAGAGAGGCAGAGGCGGCTGCAGCTCTCGAGCAACTGTCAGTACTGGCGGGAAGAGCTGAACCCTACTCAGGCACGTCCGAGTCACTCCTGGTGCGCGAGTGGGTTGCGCCCGCAATTGCGAACGTCGATTCGGCATCTGTCCTGTCTGCGAAGGCAGACGTCGATGCGAGCGATGCGGTTCTGCGCACTGAACGCTTCAAGCGGGCACCGGACCTTAACCTCACCGCAGGCCGTCGCAACTTCGCCGCCGGTGGGGACGCATTGGTCGTCGGCGTGTCTCTGAGCATCCCATTGTTTGACCGGAACAGCGGCGGGATCAGCGCGGCTCGAGCACGGAGCGACGCCGCCCGTGCTCGATTGGATGCAGCACGCCTCCAGAGCCAGGCGGACCGTGCGACTGCGCTTGCGCGTGTTGACGCCGCCATGCGAGGACTGATCGCTGCCTCCAAGGGAGAGGAAGCAGCCACGGAAGCCTACCGAATGGCGCGCTTGGGATACGAGGCCGGTAGAACCCCACTGGTTGAGCTGCTGCTTAGCCGTCGCACGCTGACGGACGCGAGGCTGAGCGTGGTGGATGCACGACTCGCACGCGTTGCCGCCTACGCATCGCTCGCCGTGGCCAGCGGTCAGATTGCCTTTGGAGACATGTAGATGAAGAGAAGTATTCCGGCTGTTAACACCCTGACGATGATCGGCGTGGCTACCTTGGCGCTTGGCGCGGGATTTGGCATTGCACGCTTATCCGCCCCCTCAGAGACGGTGGTCGACCCCGCGAAAGACGAAGCCAGCGCCAGTGCGCCGGCGGAGGCGGCTCAGGAAGTCGCGATTCCCAAGGAGTATCTTGCCGCTGCGGGGATCTCGGTGGAGCCCGTCACTTCCGCTCAGGTAGCGGCGAACATCACCGCATCGGGTTCGGTCGTGGCAATCCCCGGTGGTGAGGCCGTCGTGGTGGCACGTGCGGCCGGTAACGTCACCGATGTCATCCGGCAGGTGGGCGACAAGGTGAAGAAGGGCGAAGTGCTGGCACGCGTAGCCAGCCCTGATGGGGCCCGTATTGCGGCTGACCTTCGTGTGGCCAGCGCCAGCCTCTCCCTCGCCGAAAAGAACGTCAAGCGCGATGAGTCGTTGCTCGCACAGGGCGTGCTCGCACGACAAGAGGCTGAGGCGAGTCGCGCCGCCTATCTCACAGCGCAAGCAGAAGCACAACGCGCTGCCCTGGTGGCACGCACCGCCAATGTGGATGGAGGAGGTAGCGTCAACGTCATCAGCCCTATCGATGGAACCATCAGCAGCTCGCAAGTGACTCTGGGCGCTTTCGTCGAGCCGCAGGCCTCCCTTTATAGGGTCACAGGTTCCAATGGCGTGGAGATTCAGGCCTCCGTTCGTGCGGGTGACACCGGTCGGATCAAGGCCGGCGACAGCGCGTCCATTACCCGCTCCGACGGAAGCGTCACCTCTGGCAAGGTCCGTTCAGTTGCTGCCGCCGTAGGTGGGCTGACAAGGGCTGCCACAGTCGTAATCACCCCGAGCGCAGAGGCGAACGGATTGGTTGTGGGTGACGGTGTGCAGGTCCGGCTGGTCACCGCTTCCGGATCGGGTGAGGGGCTGTCTGTCTCGGAAGAGGCGGTCCAGAACATCGACGGAAAAGACGTCCTCTTCGTCAGAACCAGTAAGGGGTTCACTGCACAGCCGGTCTTCATTGGCCTCCGTAGCGGTGGTATGGCGCAGATCCTTTCTGGCGTCACTGCGGGAACCCCGGTTGCTACCCGTAACGCGTTTCTGGTGAAAGCCGAGATGAAAAAGTCGGGCGGAGACGAGTAATGATCGAGCAAGTACTCACGGGTGCCGTACGGCACCGCTGGCTGGTTCTGTTCATCACACTGGTGATTGCGGTGATCGGCGGGTGGCAACTGAACCTGCTACCGATCGACGTGACTCCGGATATCACGAACAAGCAGGTCCAGATCAACACCGTCATCCCGACGCTGAGTCCAGTGGAGGTCGAGAAGCGCGTTACCTACCCGATCGAGACCGCGATGGCAGGACTTCGGGGCGTCGCGAACACCCGGTCGTTCTCGCGCAACGGCTTCAGCCAGGTCACGGTGATCTTCGATGAGAGCGCAGACCTCTACTTCATGCGCCAACAGGTCACCGAGCGTCTGACTCAGGCTCGGCCCCAGTTGCCGGAGGGTGCCGAACCGCTGATGGGCCCGGTTTCGACCGGGTTGGGCGAAGTATTCCACTACAGCGTTGAATTCACCCACCCAGATGGCAAAGATGCCCCGCGAAATGATGGTAAGCCTGGCTGGCAAAGCGACGGTTCGTTCCTGACTGATCAAGGGGAACGGCTGACGGACAACATGGCACGTCTGGCCTACTTGCGCACAGTCCAGGACTGGATTGTGCGGCCTCAGCTGCGCACGACGCCAGGCGTAGCAGACGTCGACAGTCTCGGCGGCTACGTCAAGGAGTATGTCGTTGAGCCCAATGCGAGCAAGCTCGCGGAGTACGGGTTCTCCTATACCGACCTGGCCGACGCGTTGCAGGATGCCAATCTGTCGGTCGGAGCAGACTACATCCAGAGGTCGGGCGAGTCCTATCTGGTGCGCGCAGACGCCCGCATCCGCTCCGTGGACGAGATTGCCCGTGCCGTTGTGGGCAATCGCAACGGAGTTCCCGTAACGGTGGGTGACGTCGCACGTGTGGTCGTTGACGGTGAGCTCCGCCGCGGTGCTGCCAGCCGCAATGGATACGAGACTGTCGTCGGCAGTGCACTCATGCTGGTTGGCGCCAACAGCCGAACTGTGGCGGCGGCGGTGGGTGACAAGCTGCAGGAGATCGGCAAGACCATGCCGCCGGGCGTGACGATTGTTCCCACCTTGGACCGATCCCAGCTGGTTGTCGCAACGATCAAGACCGTCGCCAAGAACCTGGCCGAAGGCGCTCTTCTAGTCGTGGTCATCCTGTTTGCATTGCTCGGAAACTGGCGAGCTGCTGTCATTGCTGCATTGGTGATTCCGTTGTCCCTGCTGATCACCGCGATCGGCATGAACAAGCTCGGGATCTCTGGCAACCTGATGAGCCTGGGTGCGCTCGACTTTGGCCTGATCATCGACGGCGCGGTCATCATCGTCGAGAACGCACTGCGCCGCCTGGCAGAGCGACAGCATGCACTTGGGCGCCCGCTCAATCTATCGGAGCGCCTGCATGAAACGATCGCCTCGTCCAAGGAGATGGTCCGCCCGACCGTATATGGGCAGGCGGTCATCTTCCTGGTCTTCGTGCCCTGCCTGACCTTCCAGGGCGTCGAGGGGAAGATGTTCTCTCCGATGGTCATTACCCTGATGCTGGCGCTGGCCTCTGCATTCGTGCTCTCCCTCACTTTCGTTCCGGCGATGGTGGCGGTCATGCTCAAGGGCCACATTTCCGAGAAGGAAGTACGGGTAGTAGCTGCCACCAAGAGCCGCTATCAGCCGATGCTTCGCAGCGCAATCCGCCAACCCATGCCCTACCTGGCCGGTGGTCTTGGCGTCCTGGTGGCCGGCGTTGTGGCCTTTGGCTTTGTGGGTCGGGAGTTCATGCCAACATTGGATGAGCAGAATCTCAACCTGTCCTCCGTTCGCATCCCGTCCACATCGATCGAGCAGTCCGTCGCCATCGACCTTCCTCTTGAGAAGGCACTGATGACGTTGCCGGAGGTACAGACGGTGTACTCCAAGGCCGGTACCGCAAGCCTGGCCGCAGATCCCATGCCGCCCAATGCGTCCGACAACTACGTGATCCTCAAGCCCAAGGACCAATGGCCGGATGGAGTGAAGACCAAAGAGCAGGTGATCGAGAGGATTCGAGAGAAGACAGCCTTTCTTGTTGGTAACAACTATGACGCCACCCAGCCCATCGAGATGCGCTTCAATGAGCTGATCGGCGGCGTTCGTAGCGACGTTGCAGTCAAGATCTATGGCGAAGACCTGACGGCACTTGCCGGCAGCGCTGACAAGATTGCGGCCGTCCTCAAGAAGATTCCGGGCGCATCGGATGTCCGTGTGGCGCAGACGGGAGGCTTCCCGACCTTTGACATGGCGTTCGACCGGGCCGCGATCGCCCGTTACGGACTGACCGTCAAGGAAGTGGCCGACACAGTGTCTGCTGCGCTGGCAGGTCGCATGGCGGGCCAGATCTTCGAAGGTGATCGGCGCTTCGACGTAGTGGTTCGTCTGCCCCGTGTGGACCGCAGCGATCTCGATGTACTGGGAGCCGTTCCGGTCATGCTGCCGCCAGGCAGTCAGGAAGGCCGTCAGTCTGTTCCGCTTCGTGAATTGGTCAGCTTCCGCTTCACGCAGGGTCTGAACGAAGTGAGCCGCGACAATGGCAAACGTCGAATCTATGTGGAAGCGAATGTGGTCGGGCGTGACCTGGGTAGCTTCGTTGACGACGCCAAGGCGGCTATTGGCCAGCAGGTGCAGTTGCCCACGGGTTCCTGGATCGAATGGGGCGGGCAGTTCCAGAATCTGCAGGCAGCAACGAAGCGACTGGCGATCATTGTGCCTCTCTGCTTCATTCTCATTGCGGCCGTCCTCTACATGGCGATTGGCAACGGTTTGCTGACAGGTACGGTACTGACTGCAGTGCCACTTGCTCTGGCCGGTGGATTCTTCGCATTGGCGTTGAGAGGAATCCCCTTCTCGATCTCCGCTGCAGTGGGCTTCATCGCGGTATCTGGTGTCGCGGTGCTCAACGGTCTGGTTCTGATCTCCGCGATCAAGAAGCGCCTGCACGAGGGGCTTCCGCCAGATGAGGCGGTCGAACTGGGTGCAATGGAGCGCGTCAGACCGGTTCTTATGACCGCGCTGGTTGCCTCCCTGGGCTTTGTCCCGATGGCGATTGCAACGGGTACGGGCGCCGAAGTGCAGAAGCCACTGGCTACAGTGGTTATCGGGGGTCTTGCCACCGCAACCGTACTGACGCTGTTCGTGCTGCCTGCGCTGTGCGGGCTGGTACTCCGAAGAACTGCGCGCAGGAAGGCCGCAGGCATTGAAGACCCCCTGCCAGTACCCGAAGTCGATTGAGCACAAGCCCCTTCCACGGCTTCACGTCCTGCCCTGCGGATCGGATTACGATCCGCAGGGCAGCGGCGCTTTCCATTGTTCCATCTAGAGGTGAGCCATGATCGAGGTCCTACGCTTTCCAACATTCAGGAACCTGTTCGCTGCGCAGGTTATCGCGCTGATCGGCACGGGCTTGGCTACCGTGGCGCTCTCTCTTTTGGCCTATGACCTAGCGGGGGCTGAGGCGGGTGCTGTGCTGGGTACGGCTCTGGCAATCAAGATGATTGTCTACGTGCTGCTGGCCCCTCTGTCCGGAGCAATCGTCCCGGCAAATCTACGCAAACCGGTGCTTATTGCACTCGACCTGGTGCGGGCGGGCGCAGCGCTTTGTCTGCCGTTCGTCAACCAGATCTGGCAGGTGTACCTGCTCATTGCCTTGCTGCAGTCGGCCTCGGCGTGCTTCACCCCTCTGTTCCAGTCGACGATCCCGGAAATCCTGAAGGAGGAACGCGACTACACCCGAGCACTGTCCCTGTCGCGCCTGGCCTATGACCTGGAGAGCCTGCTGAGTCCCGCGTTGGCCGCTGCTCTGCTGACGCTGATCAGCTTCCACGGCCTGTTCGCTGGTACGTCCGTAGGCTTCGTGATATCCGCCATCTTGGTGTTCTCAACTGCATTCCCCTTCGTTGCACCGTCCCTAAGAAAGGACGGTCCCTACGCCCGCGCGATTCGAGGAATGCGAATCTACCTGAAGACGCCCAGGCTGAAAGGGTTGCTTGCCCTTAATCTGTGTGCGGCCGCCGGCGGCGCCATGGTGTTCGTGAACACCGTCGTCGTGGTGCGCAACGTTCTCGGCGGAGCAGAGTCACAGGTGGCATGGGCGCTGGCAGCTTTCGGTGGCGGCTCGATGCTGACGGCGCTTGTCCTCCCCAAGGTTCTCGATCGGGTGGCTGACAGGCGTGTGATGCTCTCCGCAGCCCTTGCAATGTGCATCGTACTTGTGACCCTCGGTCTTACCTGGCTGCTCTCGCCCTCCTCCATAGGTTGGCCCATCGTGCTCACCGGCTGGGCATTGTTGGGGATGAGCTATGCGGGGCTGGTGACTCCTGGCGGCAGATTGCTGCGACGATCAGCGGAATCCACCGATCTGCCATTCCTGTTCGCAGCGCAGTTCTCTCTCTCCCACGTGTGTTGGCTGATTGCCTACCCTCTGGCGGGGGCCGTGGGTGCGAAGTTTGGAATGCCAGTGGCGATCATGGCACTGGCAGTAGTCGGCATCGCCGGATTCGTGTTCGCCTGGAGAATCTGGCCCGCCCATGACCCGGACGAGATCTCCCACGGTCACGACGATCTGGCTGCGGACCATCCCCACTGGGCGGAACACGCCTCTTCCAACGGCAAGCACTCACATCGGTATGTCATCGACGACGTGCACCCTCGTTGGCCTGGATGACGGAAACTTGAACAAGGGGCGCGAGAGGGCACTTTCACCGCTCGCGCCCGACGTTGTCATATCGACTTTGCCAGAACAAGCCTCTAGTCTTTGCCCGTGCGATCCCTTCGTCTACCAACCAGCGTTCTGTTGCGCAGCTGCATCTTCATGATGCTGGTGGCGAGCCTGTTCGTGCGACCCGTCCTGAATCATCTGGGTGAGCTGCACGGCTTGCAGCACATCGTGCAGGCTGCGGTGGAACATGGTCACCCCCATGTTGGGGTGAGTGATGCCGCAGACCGTGATCTTGAACACGCGGTTGGATTGCACAGCCTGTTGCACCAGGCCGATCTGACGGCTTCTGTAGGCATCTTGGCCAGCCTTGCTGGACCCGCTCGAGTTGATCTGAGCGATATCCATCCCTGGCACCAGCCAGCGGCAGAGCTTCAGCATCATCGCTCATCCCTGTTCAGGCCTCCTATCGCCTGAGACCCAGGCCTCGTGCTCGCACTGAGCAGAGGCTTGGCAGCGACCGTCCAGTCAATCCTTACTGGACATTCGTCGCTGCAAGAAATTATTGATTCGTTCCCCGCCCGGACCCCGCTTGCGCGCAGTGATCCGTGTGACGTGCCGTGCGCGCCTTCTGCGCACTCGTAGCACGTTGCGCCGGTTCCCAGTGTCGTAGCGGATAGCTTTGGCGGAGGTCCGCTGACCGCATTCGTAGATACTCATCATGATCCCCAGTTCTGAATCCGGGGCGCTCTCGCGCGTCCTTCTCCAACCCCCACTACGGTCGCACTGGCCGCGAACTCTACTCGCACTGCTTTCCCTGTTCATGCTGCTACTCACAGCTGACGGGGCGTTGGCTCACGCGATCGCCGAAGGCGACAAGGGCTACATCCAGGAAATATCTGGAGTAAATCTGATCGCATTCGCCTATCTGGGCGCGAAACACATGGCCACCGGCTATGACCACATCCTGTTCCTCCTGGGCGTGGTGTTCTTCCTGTACCGGATGAAGCATGTCGCGCTGTATGTGACGCTGTTCGCGATCGGGCACTCCACAACGATGCTGCTGGGTGTGCTGTTCAACGTGGGCATCAACAGCTACCTGATCGACGCGATCATTGGTCTGTCTGTGGTCTACAAGGCCCTGGACAATCTGGGCGCCTACCAGCGTTGGTTCGGCTTCCAGCCAAACACAAAGGTTGCGACGTTGATCTTCGGCCTGTTCCACGGCTTTGGTCTGTCAACCAAGATCATCGAGTACGACATCTCACCCGATGGTCTGTTGCCCAATCTGCTTGCGTTCAACGTCGGCGTGGAGATCGGCCAGATCCTCTCGCTTGGCGCGATTCTGATCGCAATGGGCTACTGGCGCCGCACGCCCAGCTTCTTCAAGCACGCCTACACCGCCAATGCCGCCATGCTCTGCGCCGGATTCATTCTGATCGGCATGCAGCTCACTGGCTACTTCGTTTCCTGACTTTCAAGAGATCCACATCATGTACAACAGTAAGCCCGCCGAAGGCGACCTCCCCACCAGCCGCCAGCTGGGACGCACCACCGCAATTGCCGCCGGCATCGCCATCGTCCTCCTGGTTGGAGTGGTGATGCCATCTGAGTACGGAATCGATCCCACTGGTGTTGGTCGGGTACTTGGTCTGAAGGAAATGGGGGAGATCAAGGAACAGCTTGCCGAGGAAGCGGCAGCTGACGCTGCGATGGACGCACCGGCCGCCGAAGACGAGGCAGCCGCCCTGCTGACGCAGGTGTCCACGCAGAACCGTAAGACCGTTGAAGTTGCTCAGAAGCCTGCCGCGAGCAATGCGGCCACCGCTGCCGAATGGCGGGACGAAGAACAGGTTGTCCTGGCGCCGGGCCAGGGCACCGAGATCAAGCTCGTCATGAAGGCGGGCGAGCGCGCCAGCTACCAGTGGTCTGTTGAAGGCGGCGTCGTGAACTTCGACACCCACGGAGACGGCGGCGGTCGAGCGATCAGCTATGAGAAGGGTCGAGGGGAAGCCACCAAGCAGGGGGTGCTCCTGGCTGCCTTCGACGGCAACCACGGATGGTTCTGGCGCAACAGGGGCGAGGAGCCCGTAACGCTTCTGCTCCGCACCGGAGGGGAGTACGAGTTGATCAAGAAGATGTAAACCGCAGCGGTTGGCGGTGGCCGGGTGCGCTTAAGGCCTGGTCACCGCCCTATGTGCGGTATTTCCGATGGGCTGCGCCCAGTTTCGGCCCCTCGACACCCCCAGCCAGCCCCGCTTAAGCTAACCCATATGCGTCTTTCCGCCCGCCACGGCCTTGCCCTCAGGATCAGCTTCTTTGCGCTGATGCTGTTGAGTGTCGTTGCGCGGCCGATGGTGATCCAGCTCAGCGAACTGCACGGATTGGAACATGACATCGCAGCAGCGGTGGATCATGGCCATTCACATGCGGGCGGTGGGGGCGACAATCTGGACCCGGATCACGCCACTGGCGCTCACGCGGTACTGCATCAGGCAGACGCGAGTTTCGCTGGAAGCTTGTTCACGCCCCACGTCTACCTGGCTTCACTACCGCTGGCCGGTGAAGTCCATGCTCTGCGACTTCTGAGGGTGCCTGCAGGGCACCCGGCGTCACCCTTCCGACCTCCGATCGTCTGACGACCCTAGCTGCGCTCTAGCAGCCTGAGCGCGCCTCCCGTGTAGCGGGACGCGGCGCGTCGTTCTGACTTTCTTTCCGGAGGCTTCCGTGAAATTCCGTAGTGTGTGGGCGCTGGCTGTTGCCGGCGCCTGCGGTGTGGCCGTTCCTGGCCACGCCGCCGAAGTGCTGCGCCTGGAGGATGCGGTTGCCCGCGCCCTTGGCACTCACCCAAGCGTGCAGGCAGATGCCGCACAAATAGAGGCGACAAAGAACCGTGCGGCGCGAGAGGGCTTAGCAGCCCCGTTGGTGCTCGGCGGAGAACTGGAGAACGTGGCCGGTAGTGGCAGCGTGCGAGGTATGGACGCTGCCGAGGCAACGTTCCGGGTATCCAAGATTCTGGAACTGGGTGGCAAGCGGGCGGCCCGCCAAGCGCTTGGCGGCGCGGAGGTGGATGCAGCCCAGCGAGAGGCTGATGTGACCCGGGTGGCCATCGCCACACGCACCGCTGGTCGATTCATCGACGTGCTTGCGGCGCAGGAGCATGTCGAGCATGCGGAAGAGTGGATTCGTATGGCCCGCGCGCTCCAGCGAGAGGTGGCCCGCTGGGTCTCTGCGGCACGGAACCCGGACTCAGACCTGAGGGCCGCTGAAATCGCCCTGGCCGATGCAGAGCTCAAGCGTGATCAAGCAGTCCAGCGGTTGGAGGCATCGCGCATGGCGCTTGCGTCTTCCTGGGGCTCTTTCACCGCTGACTTCGACACCGTCGCCGGCGATACAAACATCCTCCCCCCGCTGGATGACTACCAGACGCTGTCCGAACGCCTTCAGAACGCGCCACAGCAACGTGCCTTCGATGCCCAGTCCAGAATTCTTGCCGCGCGCCGCGATGTCGCCGTTTCCAGCGCGAAGCCTGACGTGAGTGTTGGATTTGGACTTCGCCGTCTTGAAGCAACGAAGGACAGTGGCTTGGTCATGTCGATCTCGGTTCCCTTGGGAACCCGGCGTCGATCAGCCTACTCGGTATCCGAAGTCGACTACGAACTGAGTGCGCTCAAGTCACGCCGTGAAGCACAAATGTTGGAGCTCAACCAGGAGCTGTTCGGAGTCTATCAACAGCTGCGCCAAGCGCAGTTGGAGGTCACCTCCGTTCGTGAGCGGCAGCTCCCCAAGGCGGAGCAGGCGATGAATCAGAGCCGTCGTGGCTTCGAGGAGGGTCGATTCTCCTATCTCGCATTGAGCCAGGCGCAGAAGACGCTGTTCGACCTTCGTGAGCGCGAAGTCGAGTCCGCCGCACTCTATCTCCGATTGCTGGTCGAGGCAGATCGCCTCACCGCCTCCGCCCAGGATGTCCGCCCATGAATCGTTACGCCCTTCTTATGTTGCTTCCGCTGGCACTGGCCGCCTGTGGCGGTGAAAAGCCGGTTGAGAAAGAAGCCGCAGAATCCACCGCCGCGGCCGGCGACTACGAGCGCGGCCCCAACCGCGGTCGCATGCTCCGCGATGGTGATTTCGCACTTGAAGTCACCGTCTATGAAACCAACACGCCTCCTCAGTTCCGCCTCTACGCCTATCGAAATGACAAGCCGATCTCACCGAATGAGGTGAAGGCAACAATGCAGTTGAAGCGCCTCGACGGTGAGGTCAATGATTTCACTTTCACCGCCGAAAACGACTATCTCGTGGGGAACGGCGAGGTCGTGGAACCTCATTCTTTCGACGTGAAGGCAGACGCAGTGGTAGGAGGAAAGACACACACCTGGTCCTATCAGTCCTATGAAGGCCGTACCACCATCGAGCCAAGCGCTGCCAAGGATGCGGGTGTGGTGGTGGAAGAGGCTACCGCTGGCACTATCCGCGATACGGTCACGCTGATGGGGAACATCGCGGTCAACACTGGCCGCCAGGCCGCCGTCAAAGCACGATTCCCAGGTATTGTCCGCAGCGTGTCGGTCGAGATGGGCCAACGCGTTTCGGCAGGGCAGACGCTGGCGACGGTTGAAGGCAATGACAGCATGCGCACCTACGCGGTGATTGCTCCCTTCAGCGGCATCGTTCTTGCGCGCAACACCAGTGTTGGTGATGTGGCCGCCGACAACACACTGTTCGACGTTGCCGATCTGTCAGAGGTCTGGGTCGATCTACGAGCTCTGGGCACTGACGCCGAGCGTCTCGCTCCAGGTCAAGCAGTGCGGATCCGTTCCGCCACGGGTGCCTTGGAGACTGAAGGTAGGCTCCAAAGCCTGCTTCCGCTGGCAAGCAGCGGCCAAAGCGTGGTTGCGCGCGTGAGTATCCCCAATGGTGACGGCAAGTGGCGTCCAGGAATGGCTGTCTCGGCCGAGGTCATCATTGCCGAGACACCTGTTCCACTGGCCGTCAAAGAGTCAGGGCTCCAGCGATTTCGCGACTTTACCGTCGTATTTGCGCAGGTGGGCGATACCTATGAGGTGCGCATGCTTGAGCTTGGAAAGCGTGATGGCGAGTGGGCAGAGGTTCTTGGCGGACTGAAGCCCGGAACGCGGTACGTCGCCGAGCAGAGCTATCTGATCCGTGCAGACATCGAGAAGTCTGGCGCCAGCCACGACCACTAAGGATCCATCATGCTAGAGCGAATCATTCGCGCGTCCATCGCGCATAGATGGCTTGTGCTGCTTCTGGTCCTGGCGCTGTCAGGCTTGGGCATCTGGAACTACAGCAAGCTGCCAATCGACGCCGTCCCTGACATCACCAATGTCCAGGTCCAGATCAACACCGAAGCACCAGGCTACTCTCCACTGGAGGCAGAGCAGCGGGTAACGTTCCCCGTCGAGACAGCCTTGGCCGGCCTGGCCAAGCTGGAGTACACGCGGTCCATCTCGCGTTATGGTCTCTCCCAGGTCACCGTTGTATTCGAAGACGGTACCGACATCTACTTCGCACGGCAGCAGGTGGCCGAGCGCTTGCAGCAAGCCGCATCCCAGCTTCCAACTGGGCTGAAGCCAACGCTGGGCCCGGTCGCCACCGGTCTCGGTGAGATCTTCATGTACACCGTGGAAGCCGAGAAGGGAGCTGAAGAGACTTGGACGCCGATGGCGCTTCGTACCCTCCAGGATTGGGTGGTACGCCCCCAGATGCGTCATCTGAAAGGTGTGACAGAGGTCAACACCGTCGGCGGCTATGTGCGGCAGTTCCACATCACGCCTGACCCGCGCAAGCTTCAGGCGTACGAGCTGACCATGCAGGATGTGATGGAAGCCGTGGCGCGCAGCAACGCGAACGTGGGTGCCGGCTACATCGAAAAGAGTGGCGAACAGTACCTTGTGCGCGTTCCTGGCCAGGTGGCGGACATGGACGGCCTGCGCAAGATCGTGGTCGCCAATCGCGATGGGCTGCCGCTTCGCGTCGGTGACCTCGCAGACGTTCACGAGGGGACCGAACTGCGAACGGGTGCAGCGACTAAGGATGGCAAGGAAGTGGTACTTGGTACCGCATTCATGCTCATTGGTGAGAACAGCCGCGAAGTCGCTCAGCGAACCGCAGCCAAGCTGAAGGAGATCGACGAGACGCTTCCAGAAGGTGTCCGCGCACATCCGGTCTATGACCGTACGGAGCTGGTCGACCGCACCATTGAAACCGTTAAGAAGAACCTGCTGGAAGGTGCCCTGCTGGTCATTGCGGTGCTGTTCCTTCTGCTCGGAAATCTTCGCGCCGCACTGATCACGGCCGCGGTCATTCCTTTGACCATGCTGCTGACCATCTCCGGTATGGTCCAGAACCGTGTCTCAGCAAACCTGATGAGCTTGGGTGCCCTGGACTTCGGTCTGATCGTGGACGGCGCGGTCATCATTGTTGAGAACTGTCTGCGCCGCTTCGGCGAGCGTCAGCACGCCCTGGGGCGTCTGTTGACCCGGGATGAGCGCTTTGCCTTGGCCGCAAGCGCCAGTGCCGAGGTGATCAAGCCCAGCTTGTTCGGCTTGTTCATCATTGCCGCCGTCTACATCCCGATCTTTGCGCTCTCCGGCGTGGAAGGAAAGATGTTCCACCCGATGGCCCTGACCGTCGTTATCGCGCTGACCGGTGCGATGGCATTGTCCCTCACGTTCGTTCCCGCTGCAGTTGCTCAGTTTGTCACGGGCAAGGTCTCAGAGAAGGAAACCAAGGCCATGCGGGGCGTGACCAAGCTCTACGGCCCGATGCTGGAACGGGCAGTCAGCGCTCGCAAACTGGTCGTGGGTGGTGCAGCCGTCCTCACCGTACTGGCGGGTCTTCTGGCCAGTCGCATGGGCACTGAGTTCATTCCGAATCTGGACGAAGGTGATATTGCGCTTCACGCGCTGCGCATTCCCGGCACGAGTCTGACGCAAGCCATCGGCATGCAGCGCCAGCTTGAAGCGACCATCAAGAAGTTCCCCGAGGTCGATGAAGTTGTCGCAAAGATCGGCACAGCGGAGGTAGCGACCGACCCCATGCCGCCGTCGGTCGCAGACACCTTCATCATGCTCAAGGATCGCGACCAATGGCCTGATCCCCGCAAGCCAAAGGCGCAGCTCATTGCTGAGCTGGAAAAGGCTGTTCGGGCAATTCCCGGCAACAATTACGAGTTCACCCAGCCCGTGCAGATGCGTATGAACGAGCTGATTGCCGGTGTGCGCGCTGAGGTGGCAGTGAAGTTGTACGGAGACGATCTGGACCAGCTGGCGCAGATCGGCAGCCAGATCGAGGACGCCGCGGGTGCCATCCCAGGAGCCGCAGACGTGAAGTTGGAGCAGATCAGTGGTCTGCCTCTTATGACCATCACGCCTGACCTGGATGCTTTGGCCCGCTATGGCGTTTCGATCGATGAGGTCCAGAAGACCATCTCGGTGGCGTTGGGCGGTGAGGCGGTCGGTCAGGTCTTTGAGGGTGATCGTCGCTTCGACATCGTCGTTCGTCTGCCCGAGAACCTGCGCCAGGACACCCGGACGCTCGCATCGCTGCCGGTAGCCGTCGCCGCCGGGGCCAGTTCCGGCGAACAGAGAGCGTTCGTTCCGCTGGGGCAGCTGGCCAAGGTTGAAGTTGCGCCCGGCCCAAATCAGGTCAGTCGCGAGAACGGCAAGCGTCGCGTCGTCATCACCAGCAACGTACGTGGTCGCGACCTTGGTTCATTCGTAGAGGAGCTGCGGGAGAAGGTTGGCCAGGAGGTGCAGTTGCCAGAAGGCTACTGGATTGAGTACGGCGGCACCTTCGAGCAGCTCATCTCTGCCAGCAAGCGGCTGTCCGTGGTCGTTCCGGTCGTGCTGGTGATGATCTTCGGATTGCTCTTCATGGCGTTCGGCTCGGGCAAGGATGCTGCCATCGTGTTCAGCGGCGTTCCACTTGCGTTGACCGGTGGCGTGGTGGCTCTGTGGATGCGTGACATACCCCTGTCCATTTCTGCAGGCGTGGGGTTCATCGCACTGTCGGGAGTCGCCGTGCTCAACGGCCTGGTCATGATCAGCTTCATCAAGAGCCTTAGGGAACAGGGCACTCCCCTGCACCAAGCGGTAACCGAAGGTGCACTGACCCGGCTGCGCCCCGTGCTGATGACGGCCCTGGTTGCCAGCCTGGGCTTCCTGCCAATGGCCCTGAACGTTGGGGCTGGCGCGGAAGTTCAGCGCCCGCTGGCGACGGTCGTTATCGGCGGAATCATCTCCTCCACGCTGCTGACCTTGCTGGTGTTGCCGGCGCTCTATCGCCTCATCCACCGCGAAGGGGATGAGCGGAAGGAGGACGCAGCGTGAACCCGTCCATCTCAACCCCTCCCAGGAACATGCAGTTGACCATTTCCAAACGAACCCAAGCGTGGCTCTACCTGCTTGCAGCCATCCTTCTGCCTTGCGTTGCTTGGGCGCATGGCGTCAGTGAAGGCGACCAGGCATTCCTGGAAGACAGTACCGGCCTGCAGCTCATCGCGTTCACGTACCTCGGCGCCAAGCACATGGTGACTGGATACGACCACCTCCTGTTTCTGTTCGGGGTGATCTTCTTCCTGTACCGGATGCGTGATGTCAGCATCTACGTGACGTTGTTCGCGATCGGGCATAGCACTACCTTGCTGCTAGGTGTCCTGGGCGGATTGCATGTGAATGCGTACCTGGTCGACGCAATCATTGGTCTGTCGGTTGTCTACAAGGCGCTGGACAACATGGGCGCGTTCAAGCGCTGGTTTGGGGTACAGCCCAACACCAAAGCCGCCGTGCTGATCTTTGGCTTCTTCCATGGCTTTGGTCTAGCGACAAAGCTGCAGGATTTCTCGCTCTCACCTGACGGGCTTGTTCCAAACATGCTCGCCTTCAACGTGGGGGTCGAGATCGGACAGCTGCTCGCGCTCGCAGGCATCTTGATCGTGATGGGCTTCTGGCGCCGCTTGCCGTCATTCCATCGGCAGGCGTACAGCATCAACACCGCCCTTATGTGCGCCGGCTTCGTGCTTGTTGGCATGCAGCTCACCGGCTACTTCGTTTCCTGAATCTACAGAGGTACTCATGTCCATCACGCTTTCCAATCAGCTGCCCAGCACTCGCAAGCTGCTGAAATCCACCGCCCTGGCCGCTGCCGTTGCAGGGGTGATTCTGCTCACCACCGTGCTTCCCGCGGAGTACGGAATCGACCCTACGGGCGTAGGCAAGGTTCTGGGTCTGGACGCCCTAGCCTCCACTGACCAGGCAGATGCCGTAGCTCCCCCCGTTCCGGCATCTGCTGGCAGCGCCGAAGCCGTCTCGGCGCTGTTCGAGAAGGCCAAGGTTGCCTTCGGGAGCAATGGCAAGCAGGCCTTCGAACCCGCCGCTGTCTCTCTCGCCAGCACTCCTCTACGGCAGGACTCACTGACGATCGAGCTTGCCCCTGGTAAGGGCCAGGAAGTGAAGGCCCATATGGCTCAGGGCGCAGGGATGGTCTTCAGCTGGAAGGCCACCTCTGATGTTGCCGTGGACATGCATGGCGAGCGTCCCGACGTGAAGGGCCCATGGACCAGCTACGCCGTTGAAGGCGCCCAGCGTCAGGCTGAGGGAACGTTCATTGCTCCCTTTGAAGGTACCCATGGGTGGTACTGGCAGAACCGCGGCAGCACCCCCGTGATCATCGAGGTGCAAATTACCGGCTACCAGGCCGACCTCTACCAGCCGTAACACCCGGCATAACGCCGAAATCAACCTAGGAGAAGCAACATGAAGAATCGTTTTGCCCTCATCAGCGTCCTTTTCGCTTCCATTGCAGCGTCCGCATCGGCCTTCGCACATGACCCGGCGCTTCATGCCGAGTCGGAAGTGAAGGAGGCGCCTAAGGCAAAGCCTGCTACGTGTGAACAGCTGGCTGACCGGACGAAGTTCAAGGTGGATCTTGCCGATCCTCAGACCAAGGCGCTGAAGGACCGGTGCGACGCTCAGGCGCAGTCCGCTGCCAAGAAGAAGTAATAGTCTGCGGCGAATGGTTCGGCTTGTGTGGAGCCGGACCATTCGTCTTTAGCCTTGAGTGAGACAAATAGCGGAAGCGCTGTCCTATCACTGTCAGTTGCGCAAGGTTCTGAATCGTACTTCATCATGTCAACGCTAATTTGAGCCTTGCGATCCGGTCTCCTGATCGGGGAATTCCAGCATCCTTACTGCTGAATCGAAGAATGCGGCCAGCTCTTCTGACAGCTCCAAGGTCCAGCCCCGGCAGCTACGGCTCTGCACATCTGGTACAACGAGATAGTGGCTACTCATAGGTTTCGATCGTCCTGTAACGCCCTCGTCCTGAAGTTCGAAAGTGAAGCCGAATTTCTCCCAGAAGCTGAGCCTACGCTTCATGGCCTCCGTATCGATCCTTCCAGTTCTTGGATCAACTACGTCGCTCCGCGCGAACGTAATGTGCTGCACCGGCCTCTCCGATATTAGCCTTGCCCAGATTACAACGATGGACTGCGCGACGGTTCCGAGACCCGCTCCACGGAGCTGCCGCGGCAACTCTCTTACGCCTCCACCAACGTCCACGCTTGCCGACCGATCAGCATCACCAGATTTCGTCTCTGCTGTACCAATCCATCGAGCGATATCTGCGGTTAGGATCGACGACAATGGCCCGTCGACGTACTCAATCGCCACTTCGATGCCGGAGTGCTCACCGGACCCTCCTTCTGGGTCGCATAAGTGGGTCACCTTGAGGCGAAGAGCGTGCTTCTTGCTATCGGCGTCAAAAAGAGTCACGCCGAAAGACTCTGAGTTTGGATGCCTCGGATTCACCGGTTCCATATGCGCCTCGTCCGTATGCTGCGGGTATCGGTATGCCATCCCGTCAACTGGAACAATTCAATTTCTAGTTTCCAATGGAGCACTGAATTCTCGGCTTCTACTGTGATTGACTGTAGCATTCACTAAAGCGGCGGAGGCCACAACCTCTTCGCGCCAACGTGTCCGGTGATTTGCCCATTCGAACTACAAGCCTGTCCATATCTGCATGGGGTCGAAGCTGTGTCTGCTGACAAATGATAGCTACTGCCGCAAAGAGGCTCCGAGCTCACTCAGGCATATCTCAGCACTTGGGACCATCGGAGTGCATCTGTACTGATTTCATAAGCAGAATTGTATCGGACGCTGCGAGTCGCCCATTCTTTCTGATTTGAACCTACACTCTGCTCGAGAGCATTCAGAGGAAGATGCAATGCAGTTCATAGTCGACGGACCGGACATCCCAGAAGCACTTCTGCAGGCACACGAAGAGGGGCGAGTAGTCTTCTTCTGCGGCGCCGGAGTCTCTTACCCTTCAGGGCTACCTGGCTTCAAAGGACTGGTTGAACAGATCTACGAATTGAATGGGACATCATTCACGGATATCGAGCGTGCCGCCTTCGATCGTTCAAAGTTCGACGCGACTCTCGATCTGCTTGAAAGGAGACTGCCTGGGCAGCGATTGGCAGTACGACGCGCCCTAGCGAGATCGTTGAGACCCAAGCTTCGTCGGAAGGGGGCAGTTGACACCCAAGCAGCGCTTCTTCGGTTAGCACGAAGCCGGGATGGCGCGTTGCGATTGGTGACTACCAACTTCGATCGAACCTTCCACGCGGCGGCGAAGCGCATGGGCCAACCATTTCCGGCCTATCCCGCTCCAATGCTGCCGATCCCTAAGAACAGCCGCTGGGATGGGCTTGTCTTTCTGCATGGCCTGCTTCCGGAGAGTGAGGATGATGCAGCACTCCATCGACTAGTGGCCACCAGTGGTGACTTCGGCTTGGCTTACTTGACCGAACGCTGGGCCGCGCGGTTCGTCAGCGAACTTTTTCGCAACTATGTCGTTTGCTTCATTGGATACAGCATTGACGATCCGGTCCTCCGGTACATGATGGACGCATTAGCAGCAGATCGAATGCTCGGTGAGGTTACCCCGCAGGCGTGGGCGTTCGGAGATTGCGAAGCCGGGAAAGAGCATCTGAAGACTCTTGAGTGGGAAGCTAAGGGCGTTAGACCTATCCTCTACAGGGTTCAGCCTGCTACCCATGACCACTCTGCGTTGCACGACACAATCAGGACTTGGGCAGATGTCTATCGCGATGGAGTTCAAGGTAAAGAGGCCATTGTTGCGAAGCACGCCATGGCCCAACCTCAGGACAGCACGCTCCAGGACGATTTTGTTGGACGAATGCTGTGGGCTCTTTCAGACAAGTCAGGCCTCCCCGCGAAGCGCTTCGCGGAGTTCAATCCAGTTCCCCCGCTTGAGTGGCTCCTCGAGGCATTTTCCCATGAGCGATTCTTGCAGAGGGATCTAGCCCGCTTTGGCTTCTCCTCGGTTAAGGAGGAGGATGCAGAACTCAGATTCAGTTTGGTTCGTAGGCCTGCGCCTTATGATCACGCTCCTCCTATGACACTGGCGTCTTCTGGAAGTATGGCCAGCCGATGGGATGGATTGATGTTCCAGCTCGCACGCTGGCTTGTGCGTCATCTGGACGATCCACGATTGATCATATGGATTGCAGAGCGTGGCGGGCAGATGGATAGTCGCTGGATCTCTCTAGTCGACTCCGAACTTGAGCGTCTGGCCACACTGGAACGGGATGGCAAAGTCTCGGAGCTGGATCTTATTCGCCTGGACGCCCCAAAGGGTGTGCCCGATCCAAAGATGCGAACTCTTTGGAGAATCGTGCTCGGTGGCCGACTCAAGACCCCACTGTCAGGGGGGCTGCTATATCGTTGGATCAAGCGTCTTAGACGTGAGGGACTGAACACGTCTCTTCGGATGGAACTTCGTAGCCTTCTCAGCCCAAAGATCACACTAAGGCGTCCATTTGTTTGGGACGGCGAAGTGGCCGATGGTGCAGACGAGACAGTGCGAATTAAGCAGTTGGTTGACTGGGACCTTGTGCTTGCGGAGGACAATGTACATGCGGTCCTCCAGGATCAGTCTAAGGGTGAGTGGGAGAAGGCACTCCCGCTCCTGTATTCGGACCTACAGCAACTGCTCTGTGACGCACTGGGCCTTCTTCGAGATCTAGGAGAGGCAGATGACCTTGTCGATAGATCCTACTGGGACCTTCCATCAATCACGCCCCATTGGCAGAACCGGTCCTTCCGAGACTGGGTTAGCCTGATTGAACTGCTACGCGACGCTTGGTTAGCAGTTCGAGCTACGGATGAGTCGAGATCCACGCTCATGGCTCAGGCATGGTTCGAGATCCCGTATCCCACGTTCAAGCGGCTGGCATTGTTTGCGGCCAGCCAGGACAACTGCATCGAGCAGGAGCAGTGGGTCGATTGGCTGCTACTGGATGAGGGGCGGTGGCTGTGGTCGCAGTGCACCGCACGCGAAGTGCTGAGGCTTCTTGTTCTCCAGGGGAGAATTCTAGACAACGCGTCTCAAGCACGCTTGGAGAATGGCATCTTGGCAGGACCTCCCCGCGAGATGTATCGCGATGATCTGGAGCCCGAACGCTGGGATCGCCTGGTTGCTCGCGCAGTATGGATTCGTCTAGCGAAGCTGGAGTCCTCGGGCCTACATCTTGGTGTGTCTGCAGCAAGGCGCCTAGCGGAGATATCCATCGCGCATCCTGAGTTGAGATTGGACCCTAACGAGAAGGACGAATTCTCACACTGGATGAGCGGCACCGGAGATCCGGATTTCGAGGACGGCAGAGAGGTCGACGTCGCCCCTCGCACTCGCAAGGAGCTAGTTGAATGGCTTGAATCGCCGAGGCCTGCCCATAGACCGTTCTATGAGGACACTTGGCGGGATGTCTGCCGTACTCGCTTCTTCCATAGCCTTGCCGCGCTCTGCGACCTCGCTCACCAAGACGTCTGGCCCGCAGTTCGATGGCGCGAGGCGCTTCAGGTTTGGTCGGACGATTCAATGGCAGCCCGCTCCTGGCAGTACGCATCGCCTTTGGTACTGCTAATGCCTGATGAAGTTCTGTCCGAGATCGCACCTGCTGTAGCGTGGTGGATGGAGGCCACTTCAAGAAGCGGCGCGAATCGCGAGAGCCTCCTATTGACTCTCACCGATCGAGTGCTTGCGCTTCCGATCCCCTTGAGTAGTGGCATGACAAGGAACGGCGAGCCAATCGATAACCCTGTCTCGGAGGCGATTAATCACCCCATTGGGCATGCCACGCGCGCCTTGCTCAATCTATGGTTCAAGAGGGCGCCCAACGATGGAGACCTACTTCCCCCTGAGCTTAAGGCGGCATTCTCCGCCATATGCGATGTTGAAGTAGATCGATTCCGCCATGGCAGGGTGTTGCTCGCATCTAGACTCATCGCCCTGTATCGCGTAGACCGGGCGTGGACCGAAGCGACGCTACTACCGCTCTTCGATTGGTCCAACCCTGTCGAAGCGAAAGCAGCCTGGGAAGGATTTCTTTGGTCACCGCGACTGTACCAGCCATTGATGGTGGCATTGAAGTCGCAGTTCCTATTGACGGCCGGTCACTACGCCGACCTTGGTGAACACCGAGGACAGTTCTCTGCTTTCCTAACGCACTCAGCCCTAGGGCCATTGGAAGGCTACTCTCGGGACGACTTTAGATCTGCATTGGGCAAGCTTCCACAGGATGGACTGGAGAAGTCCGCACAATCGCTCTCCCAAGCACTGGAGGCCGCAGGCGATCAACGCGAAGACTTCTGGAGAAATCGAGTCCAACCCTTCTGGCAGGAGATTTGGCCAAAATCGCGCAATCTAGCTACACCCAGCATTGCTGCCTCCTTAGCTCGACTCGCCATCGCGGCCCGGGATGAGTTCCCTTCCGCATTGAAGGCGGTACGTGACTGGCTTCAGCCGGTAGCGAATTCGGACAACATCGTCCATCTTCTACGAGAATCTGGCCTTTGTAGCCAGTCGCCAACTGAGGCTTTAGATCTGCTGGGTGCCGTTGTTGGATCCCAACAATGGGCGCCTCTAGGACTGAATGAATGCCTAGCTCAAGTAAGGGCCGCCGCTCCCGACCTAGAGCAAAACAACCAGTTTCATCGACTTGAGGAGCTGGTGCGAACGCGCTCCTAAGAGTTCTGGCGGGGCATCATTCGAAGCTTGCGAGATGCCCTATTACGAACTCGCTTTTCTCCTTCTCCCGCTCTCGATTCCAACCACCCTTGAGCCCGCCTCGCGCTGCTTCTTGATCTGTGACTTCAGCTCAGAAATCTCCTTCTTCAAGGCGGCGATCTTTGCATCTCGCTGCACCACCTCGATCGAGTACATGTTCTTGAACTGCGCAGAAATACCGTCGTACCTCTCTTTCCATCCCAGCCCTTGTGAGTAGGACTTTCGTCTGGCGGCCTTCACGCTCGTAGGAACGTCCACTCGAAGTTTCGTGAGCCAGGCCTGCACCTCGAGCTTTGTGGTGCCGGCATGCTTCTCTCCGTGCAGCGATACCGCTGTTACCTTTGCCCGCCGACACAGCTCTGCAACATTCAGCCGACCAGAGTTCCGTGGATACACTCCGTCGTTCTCCGATATCTCCCTGTCAATCTCGGCCATAGTTGATCGAAGGCGTGCAACGAACGCCTCCGTCCGCTCCTTTCCAAGCTCGGCAAGACTCTTCTTTTGTCTCATTTCAGAAGTACCACATTGGGTACGAGACGCGTCAGCAAACTGCTCTTCGAGAAGTATTCGTCCACCTTCTTCCACCTGCCGAGCACGGACTTGATCTGCCCCCGGAACTGAGCAATGAGCATAACGTCATCATCCACGAAAGCGTGCTCTAGCAACTCAAGATTGTACTGAACTGTCTCGATGGCCTGAACAACGCTTCTGGACGCCTTATCCTCGTCGTCAGGGAGAATCAACTGATTCTCACATGCAGGATGACAGTAGTGTGGATTAGCCTGACCATGCCCCTTGTTGCAAAGGCCTCCATCGGTGAAGTTCGTACACACTATTCCTGGTGCGACAACTGCCCAAGAAGAGCCCTCAGCAGTCATCGCGCGGGCGAACTCCCTGATGTTCTGCGGATCAAGGGCGGACTTACCCAGCCGGCGCGCGAACAGCGCCACACGCCCCCGTAGCTTCTCTGCGCCGGCCCCCTGAACCTCATCAGCCTTATTGATCGCCTCCACTCCCTTTAGAATAAGCATCTCACGTACAACTTGCTGTACTTCGGAAAGAATTCCTGGATCCGAAAGTATGTAGCGCATGATTGTCATTTGTTCATCCCTGTGCCCAAAGACATCCATCAAAATCTTTGGCGCATGGACAAGCGCTAGAGCAACAATTCGAGCGAGGGTTTTTCGGAAACGATGCGGGTTCATACCACCATCGGTGAGCCAGCGCTCCAGGCCAAGTATCTCCACGAAGCTATTGAACACATGCGCAAGGCTCGGCACCTTATCTGGATATCTTGGGGAAACCCACAGGCCGTTCCCCTTTAGGCCGTGGTGCCGTCGAAAAATGTTCGCTAGGCGCTCTTGCTGCAGAATCGCTTGAATGGCAATTGACGGCGCTGGCGCTTCACTCTGCCTCCCTCCGGGATTCTCAAACTTCCAGGTTCTGAACTCGTAAACACTGGAACCACCTCGCTTGCCAAGCGAGCCGATCTGCATCGTTAGCAGTTCACCATGTCGGGGACCGCCAGAAAGAGCCACCGGAAAAGCGTGTGCACCCTGTAGAACCACTATCAGGCGCAAGGCCTGGGGTAACGTCCGAGGCGGCCATGCGACGGTTTTTCCACTTCGCCCGGATTTCATCGAAAATTGAAGCGGGGCATCCATAAGCGGCTCCCCGTCAGGCCCCCGCCATTCCCATGACCGGATCACAGCATTGCTTACGCGAGCAGCTCGGCGACTGGGAGATGGCGAGGGACCGTCTTTCAGATCACGAGTAGTTTCAGTAGCGGCGAGTGCGGCCTCTACGGCATCCAACAAAGTAGGACCAACGACTTCGATCATCACCAGTGCCATCGAGCCTGCTTCGGAGACGAACTCATCTGAGTATGGCTGATGAGGTTTCGCTATGCTGACCGGGATTGTGTGCTCAGGTTCACCCGTTCGATCTCGCGCAGCCTTCATTCCATGAACCGTTGGACGCATGGGCGCGGGGCCATCGGGAAGACACCCCAGTCGGTGGTAGTACTCAACCACCCCAAGGCAGTCAGAGTACTTCTGCGTCAGGCCAGCGCGTTCGACCAGGCTCCAGAGTCTCTTGGAGCTTGGACGTACATTTGTACGCTGGATCGCCCTCTTAAGATTGGCAATGAGCGTCCGGATCGTTGTGTATCTATACACCTTCCCGGTTTTGCCTGGAATTATCGCCATCGTGATCGCCAGCCTCATAAGCTCTCGAACTACGAAGGGTGAGTGCTTCCCCTTGCACGTCTTGCCCCTTCCAGAATAGAGCCTTAGATCGAGATCAGAGGTCCGTAGGCCAGACTGATGTTCGTCGTCAATACGAAGAACGCCCCAGTTGTCCCCCATTCCAACAAGCTTCTGAAGCTGCTTCAGCTTTGCCTCCGGCGCCACCCTCAGCTCATTCGGACTAATCGACAGTAGCGACACCTCCACGTCAGGAGCTAGGAGTTCATGGTTGCCTGCTACTAGAGACCGGTTGACCATTTTCATCAGTGCTGCCCTGCGAAGTAGATTGGCATGTGCTCACCGGAGACTATCCTTGCCGCCCACTTATCAATGGCGAACTTCACTGCATCTGCTGGCCATTGAAGAACGGTTAGGCGAAGCCGCGCCAGGTCACTTGCATCTGATCCAGCATCGAACCGGACCATTCCTACGGAGGTCCGAACTGCCTCTAGCTCTGCCACACGCCGGCAGATGAAGTCCAGGCTGTCCGTGAACACAAAACAGTTAGGGCAGCCGCTGGAAGCACACCTATGCTGCTGGACGCATAGAGTGCATCCATCTCTCGGATTGCCTGGATCAATGACTGCTGGCGGGCTGTAAGGATCTGCACATCCGCTTCCATCGTAGGTCTTATGACGGCGTGCTTGATTCAGCTTTTCGATCTCGGCTTCACTGACGTCCAACTTTGCGAGCTTCGCCCTCGTCAAGGCTACGTCGAACACACGATTGACCCGAAGCTGGGAGAACAAGTCATCAATCACTTCGGACACAAGCGAGAAGGATTCCTCAAAAGAAGATCTTCGGTAGCCATAGTGCCTAGTGGTCATGAGGTTCTTGTGACCAAGTAGTACCATCATTACCCAGTTCGAGTATTGAGAATCCTTGAAGATCGCAGCCGCGGCGACATCTCTGAACTGTCCAATTGACATGGTCTCGGAAGCTGTACGGGTGCCGTCATCGAGTTGCTCTATCAGAGAGGCGAGCCAGTTGTTTGCAGTTCGAGTTGTGCGAGGATTTACTACATACACCCCTTGTCGCCGTCCGCGCACTGTTACGCCCACCCATGGACTACGAGCGACAACGTCTGGGAGAGGGCACAGGCGCGGGTTTCTTTCGATATGGCCTCGAAGCCCTTCTGTCCGCTTCAGAAGAAGCTCAACTAACGAATGACAGCCCGTCGCATCGCCTACCCGTGACACAGTCCATTGCGCGGCCCCCTTGGCCCGGTCCTTAGGCGCATAGATCCATGCATGCTGCTCATCATAGACTGCCGTCCAGTCGCTCAAGTTCAGGGATGCTGCGGTTGCGGGGTTCCAGGCGCTCCGCGCTACAAAGAGCAGGAAGAAAATTGAGACATCTGCGCTAGTAGGATAGGTTCCGGCAACCAGATCGTGCCAGCCGACCTCGCTTCCTGATCGTTCGTGGTCATCGGGGTAGTGCGCCCACCAGCTTGGGAGTCTTTTGATGCGCTTGCCGAAGATCGCCAACAACTGAGATCGCCGAGGCACTGGATTTCCCGTCAGCCTTATGAGCGCGCGATAGGTCGCGTGCGCATCCGCTTCCGTACATACGAAGTCGGGGGCATTCATGAACTCAGGATTCTCTCTGTACAACTCGATCAGATCGCGTCCTTGAGGAATGAGTCTGTCCGTTCTCCTCCACCGCTGTAGAACCTTCAGTGCCTCCGCTCGTAGCAACCTAATGACGGCCAATCCGTGCTCTTCGGATGGGGTCTCGCGGCGATTCGAGGCTATCCTGAAAACTGGAAGTACTAGCTCTGGAAGTTCATGGTAGCTAATCGCGGTCTTTATAATCGCGCGGACGACGGCAGCTCTGCTGTCCATAGTGGCATCCCAAGCACCCTCCGGACCCGGGCTTGTGTAGAGGGCAATGTGCCGGGATGTCAGATCGCGAAGTCTAACCACCCGTTTGAATGGAATTCCATTTGAGGCCATGTATCCCTCAAGTGCATCGAGGAATCTCCAGAAGGACACCAGTGCCCCCCTTCTTGCAGCTGCACCGTCTGATGCGATGCCTTCAATACTCGCGCTCAGCGTAGGCCATAGATCGCGCAGCAGCTCCGGCCTACCAGTGAATCCCCCCTTCCAGGAATGCCTGACTGCGGCAATGGGCGGGGCATCACTTGCACCAGTCGCCAGAATCGAGAAGTCATAGATCTTCCCCGTGCTAATGAGGTCCGGATGTGTACAGGGCACCACCCATTTCCCAGGCATTCCCCCTGTATCTTCACGCGCTCTCACGTCTATGCCTCGTCGATGATCGCATTCCAACGAATTGCTGGATGCCCTCGATCACGACCAATTTTGGCTACCGCAGCGCGCAGGTATTGCATCGTCGTGCGCTCATCAACGTGCCCCAGAAGCGGACTGAGAAGCATCTTTACCTGTCCGGCCATGAGCCCATGCAACCAACCGAAGTCAGCACCACTCAGCTCTGAGTTGCCTGCGAGGGCCAACTGCGCCCGCGTCAGGGCGCAGATCTTCTCCACCGCAAAATGGTGCCTTCCTGTATGAGGGTGCCATCCTTTGGGACAATGCCGATCGGAAGTCCAAATCCGGCGAAGCATCTCATTGCTCACAGGTCGGTTCACACCTTCTCCAAGCCACAGACGATCTGTCCGCTTGGTGTGTTTCCTATCACCAATGTGATATCTCGTCAGCTGGGTCGGTCGAATCACCGAAATGTAGTGCCAGATCCTTTCGGCAAGATCTAGTGGCACAAATACCGTACGCCATCTTGTGCCAAGGTCTGACCCAGGACTGACCTTGCCTCCCTTAGTGCCATACTTGAGCACTAGCGGAACCTCACCAGCCAATATCCAGTCGGGTTGCCAGTTGGTTCTCTCGCTCGTTCTTTTTGCTGGAAAACAGGTGACCCGTAGTTGATTGGCTTCCGAGATCCTGAGGCCAGAACGGATGATCAGCTCGAAGATCAGAATTTTTACGGGCGCACGCACCGAAATCGACTTCAACCACATCTCAACCTCCCTGTCAGGAGGGAGGATGATCGGAGCTTCCGGCGCAGTTAGAGAACCGATCCGCACAGTCTTTGAGCGCAGTGTTCCGCTTTGCGAGCTTGTGGGCGATATGTAGGTGTATGCAACTTTTCTTACAGGTATCTGCATGGGCAGGCGATAGCCGCGCTCGCTGGCCCAGGTCAGAAATAGACACGCCTCATTGACGTAGAGGTTAACTGTAGCGGGATCCAACTGCCTCCCACTCGGGGATCCGTCACCACTCAGGAGTGCCGGTTGATACTGATGAAGGATATTCTCGTTGTAGGAAATTTCTCGCCAATCAGTGGCTTGATCTATGCACCATTCGAGAAAAATAGAAAGCCTTGCGGCCATGTTTCTTCGCGAGCGCAAGGTTGGGATGGGCCCGTAAAAGAGCTCACTCTCAGCTTTTGCTTTTGATCGGTCGCGAGGAAGTTGCCATTCCCCGTTGCTGCGCTCATCGAGGTAGCGGTTGGCTTCAATTGGGTATGAGCCATCGTCACCGATCAGAATCGGTACATGCTGCAACTTAGGCGCGTGTGCAAAGGCTCCCTCAGGGGGCATAACCACTTGCATCGGATTGACTCCGAGCTGACCTGCAGCGGACGGTACGCCCGCTGTTCGCCAAGGTCAATAGGCCACTTAAGCCTTTGAAGGGGTTGAACTTACGTACTTCTCGCGGCGGATCTGCGGGTTGCCCAGGCCGGCGGCCTTCAGCAGCTCGGCGCAGGCATCCACCATGTCCGGGTTGCCGCACAGGTAGGCGATGTCCGTGGCCGGGTCCGGCGTGAAACCGGCCAGCGCCTGCTGCACGTAACCGTGCTGCACGTCCGGATGCGGATCGGCGGGCAGTTCGCGCGACAGGCATGGAACATAGCGGAAGTTCGGGTGTTTTTCGGCGAAGCTGTAGAAATCCTCGCTGTACAGCAGCTCGCCCGGGCTGCGCGCGCCCTGCAGCAGCACGATCTGCGCACCACGTTCGGCCATGGCCTTTTCCAGCAGCGGCAGCATCGAGCGGTACGGGGTAACGCCGGTACCGGTGGCGATCAGCAGGTAGCGGGCATTGTGGTCACCGGGATTCAGGCAGAAGCGGCCGTAGGGGCCTGATGCACTGATCTGGCCGCCGTGCTCCAGCGCCTCGAACAGCGCGGTGGCAGCGCCACCGGGCACGAAGCTGACCGCGATATCCACCGCCTCGCCCGGGCCCAGTGCGTGGTCGTGAATGGTCGCCAGCGAGTAGCTGCGCTTGGTTTCGGTGCCATCGGCGTAGCTGAAATGGACCTGGATGAACTGGCCGGGCTGGAAATCCAGCGGCTGCCCATCGTCACGCACGAACTGGTAGTGGCCGACGGTCGGGGCCAGCATGCGGCGGCCGACCAGCTTGAGGGGGAATTGAACAGGCACGACTTTTCGGGACAGTGTGTAGCCGGGGCAAGCCCTCGGGGTCTTCTATAATAGCCCCTCCCCGCCCCTCTCCAGCGCCAGCCCATGGGCGCGAAGGCTTCGAGCTTGGCATCCCAGAACGATACGGCGCCCGCCCTGCGCGTGCGCGACCTGCGCAAGACCTACGACAACGGCACCCAGGCCCTGAAGGGGGTTTCCCTGGAAGTGGCCCCGGGCGACTTCTTCGCCCTGCTGGGCCCCAACGGTGCCGGCAAGTCCACCCTGATCGGCATCATCAGCTCCCTGGTCAACCTCAGCGAGGGCCAGGTGGAGGTGTTCGGCAGCGACCTGGTGCGCAACCGCAGCGCCACCATGCGCCTGATCGGGCTGGTGCCGCAGGAAATCAACTTCAACCTGTTCGAAAAGCCCTTCGACATCCTGGTGAACTACGCCGGCTTCTACGGCGTGCCGCGCGAGGAAGCGGAGCAGCGCGCCGAAGAGGAACTGAAGCGGGCCCACCTGTGGGAAAAGGCGCAGGTGATGAGCCGCACGCTGTCCGGCGGCATGAAGCGCCGGCTGATGATCGCCCGCGCGATGATGACCCGCCCACGCCTGCTGATCCTGGATGAGCCGACCGCCGGCGTGGACATCGAGATCCGCCGCGACATGTGGCGCGTGCTGAAGGAGATCAACGCTGCCGGCACCACGATCATCCTCACCACGCACTATCTGGAAGAAGCCGAGTACCTGTGCCGCCACCTGGCGATCATCAACCATGGCCAGATCGTCGAGCAGGGGCCGATGCGCACCCTGCTGGCCAAGCTGGACGTGGAGGGCTTCCTGCTGGACATCGACGGTGACCTGCCGGCGCAGCTGCCGGTGATCGAGGGCGCGACCCTGACCGCGCCGGACCCGCACACGCTGGACATCGACATGCCGCGCGCAATGGACCTCAACCGCGTGTTCGCCACGCTCAACGAGGCCGGTATCCGCGTGCGTTCGATGCGTACCAAGAGCAACCGCCTGGAGGAGCTGTTCGTGCGCCTCACCGGCAACCTGGAGAAGCCTGCATGAGCACCACCGAGCTGACCGACGGCCAGCGCAACCGCATCGCACTGATGACCATCGTGCGCCGCGAAGTCGCCCGCATCATGCGCATCTGGGGCCAGACCCTGGTGCCGCCGGCGATCACCATGACCCTGTACTTCCTGATCTTCGGCAACCTGATCGGGTCGCGCGTGGGTGACATGGGCGGCTACACGTACATGCAGTTCATCGTGCCGGGCCTGGTGATGATGAGCGTGATCCAGAACAGCTACGGCAACATCAGTTCCTCGTTCTTCGGTGCCAAGTTCGGCCGCCACGTGGAAGAGCTGCTGGTCAGCCCGATGCCGAACTGGGTGATCCTGTGGGGCTACGTGGCCGGCGCCGTGCTGCGCGGCCTGATGGTGGGCGTGATCGTGCTGATCATCGCGATGTTCTTCACCCCGGTGCGCATTCCGCACCCGCTGGTGATGCTGACCACGGTGATCCTGGGCGCGACGATCTTCTCGCTGGCCGGTTTCATCAATGCGGTGTATGCGAAGAAGTTCGACGACGTGGCGATCGTGCCGACCTTCATCCTGACCCCGCTGACCTACCTGGGTGGCGTGTTCTATTCGGTGAAGCTGCTGCCGGGCTGGGCCGAAGCGGCCACGCACGCGAACCCGATCTTCTACATGGTCAATGCGTTCCGCTATGGCCTGCTGGGCAGCAGCGATGTGCCGCTGCCGGTGGCCTATGGGTTGATGATCGGCTTCGTGGTGGCGCTGACGGCGCTGGCGTTGTGGCTGCTGCGCCGTGGCGTGGGCATGCGCAGCTAAGGGTGGCCTGCAGGGCCTGCGGCCCTGCACCCGCCGAATCAACGTCAACTTCAACGGCAACGGCAAAAGCTGACTATCCGGGGGATGGCGGGGTGGGTCCGATTGCGGGGGACGCCGTAAACCCATCCCTGGGGGCTTGGCCGCGGCATCCATGCCGCGGACACCCCCGCAATCGGACCCACCCCGCCTTCGACAAATTCCGGCGATCTGCCGGGATGTCGTTCTCCGCTGCTGCTGGTAGGTGTCGACCTTGGTCGACACGATGGATCGACGCCATGCGTGGATGGAGCTTTCACGGCAAAGCCGATGTTCCGCTTTTCTCGTTCGGGATTGCAGCTAGGCTGTGGCGATGAAGATCACTTCCATTGCGCTGGACAAAGCCGTGTCGGACGGCCCCATCGATGCCTTCAGCCATGCGTTGCTGGGCGATTCACCCACGCTGGATGAGGTGCTGGAATACCTGGCCTCGCGGCACGCGGCTGATCCCCGGTATCGCTACCTGTGCACGCTCGATGATGCCGGCCAGTGCCGCTACACCAGCATGCACGCGTCAGACGACGCGCGCATCGCGCTCTACGAGAACGAAGACCCGGCAACCCCCGACGATGCGTTGGCGGCACGCGGGCGGTTGCTGGCGCATGTGGTCGCGCAGCTTGAGCATTCGACGCATCGGCTGGAATGGAGCACGCTGGCGGGCACGCTGATGTGCAATGACGCGGACATCGAGGCATTGGTCGCGGCCAATGCCGCACCGGATCTCATCGTCGACGAGGTGGTCTACGTGCAACAGGTGCCCGTGGATCGTGACGACCTGCTGATCGCCGCCCTGCCCAACGGCTACTTCAGCGCGGACTGGAACATCTTCCAGAACCACGCCCTGATCCGGCACCTGCAAGAGCATTACGACTACCGCCTGTTCGGGCTTGGCGCATCGTGGCTGGGCTTCCAGCGTGACAGCGCGCCGTCGCCTGCGGAAGCGGACGCTCTGGTCGCGGACCTGCAGCGCGTCTACGCTGCCGGAACGCACGACACCTGGTTACAACTGGCTGCAACGCTGTCCTCCCGCACCACGCTTCTATTGGGATACACCGAAGGCTTCAGCGAACAGCTGCCCTGAGCGCGGTTCTACACGCGCTCGCGCAGCGAGCGGCCCGCTTCCGCTCCTGATCTGTCTTCCGTGGTGGCCGCACCCGGCCAACCCCACTGAACCGTGCTTTCCGCGAACCACCACGAGTGGCACCGCCGTTGGCCGCGATCTCCGGCACAATCGAAATCCTGATTCCCCAGAACACGGTGAACGTGCAATGCGCATCCTGATCCTCGGCGCCGGCGGTACCGGCGGTTACTTCGGTGGTCGCCTGGCCCAGGCCGGTGTGGACGTGACCTTCCTCGTGCGCCCCGCGCGCGCCGCCCAGCTGGATCGCGACGGCCTGGTCATCCGCAGCCCGCTCGGCGATGCCAGCTTCCCCGTGCAGCATGTCACCGCTGATGCACTGCCCGCATTGGCCGCGCAGAAGCCGTTCGACCTGGTCATCCTCAGCTGCAAGGCCTACGACCTGGACAGCTCGATCGACGCCATTGCCCCGGCCGTGGGCGCAGGCACCACCGTGCTGCCGATCCTCAACGGCCTGCATCACTACAACGCACTGGACGCGCGCTTCGGCCGCGACGCCATGCTTGGTGGCCTGTGCTTCATCAGCGCCACCAAGGCCCCCGACGGTGCGGTGCTGCACCTGGGCAAACCGGCCAAGCTCACCTTCGGCGAGCGCGACAGCGGCGCGGCCTCGGCGCGCGTGCGCGCCTTCGCTGCGGTCTGCGCGCAGGCCCATCTTGATCACCTGGCCAGCGAACACATCGGCCAGGAACAATGGATCAAGTACACCTTCCTTACCGCGCTGGCGGCGGCGACCTGCCTGCTGCGCGCCGACATCGGCACCATCGTTGCCACCGATGATGGCGAGGCGATCGTGCGCGGCCTGTACGACGAATGCCTGGCCGTGGCCGAAGCCGCCGGTGAACCGGTTCCCGTGGCCGCGCAGGACACCGCGCGCGACACCCTGACCCAGGCCGGCTCGGCACTGAAGGCATCGATGCTGCGTGACCTGGAAGCCGGCCAACAGGTGGAGGCCGAACAGATCGTCGGCGACATGCTGGCCCGCGCGCGCAAGGCCGACCAGGAAGCCCTGCTGCTGCAGGTCGCCTACAGCAGCCTGCAGGCCTACCAGGCACTGCGCGGCGCGTGAGCATCATCTCCGCCGCCAGTGCATCGCCCTCGCGGGTGCTGATCCTCGGGCTGGGCTGGAGTGGCGGTGCGATGGCCCGACATCTGCAGGCATTGGGCGCACACGTCGCCGGCACGGTACGCGATCCCGCATCGGCACCACGCGATGGTCTGCGTCGCCATCCGCTGGGTGCCGATGCCACGCCATCGCCCGCCCTGCTCGATGAGATCGCGCAGGCCGAGGCCGTACTGTGCAGTGTGCCACCCGACGCCGATGGCGATCCTGCACTGCGCCTGCTGTTGCCCGCGCTGCGGGCCAGCCCGGCATTGCGCTGGGTGGGCTATCTGTCGTCCACCTCGGTGTATGCCGACCGCGCCGGCGGCTGGGTCGACGAGCGCAGCGCAGCCGATGCCACTGAAGCAGCCGGCGTGCAGCGCCTGCGGGCCGAAGCGCAATGGCGTGCGCTTGCAGGAGAACGCGGCATCGCATCGGCAGTGTTCCGCCTGCCCGGCCTGTACGGGCCGGGGCGCAATGCGCTGCTGCAGCTGGCGCAGGGACGTGCCCGCCACGTAGTGCGTCCCGGGCTGCTATTCAACCGGCTGCACGTGGATGACCTGGTGACGGTCGTTATCGCGTCGATGCAGCGGCCGTGCGTGGATGGCCTGTATCTGCCGGCCGATGACGAGCCGGCACCGCCGCAGGAGGTACTGGCCTTCGCCGCGCAGCTGGGCGGGTTTGCGATGCCACCTGCCGTGGCATGGGACGACCCTGCACTCAGCCCGACCCTGCGACGCTTCTACCAGAGCAACAAGCGCATCGACAGCCGTGGCACGCGTGAAGCACTGGCGTGGGCGCCGCGGTTCCCCAGCTACCGTGAGGGCCTGCGCGACCTGCTCCGGTAGTGCCGGCCGCTGGCCGGCAATCAACCGTGTTGCCGGCCAGCGGCCGGCACTACCATCAACCTGCGCCGGGCAGGCGGAAGAACGTACGCGTCGCGGCCGTTGCATTCGCGGCGGTAACTGCCACGTCCTCGCCACGGTCACGCGCCAGTTCTTCCACGATGTGCGAGAGAAACATCGGTTCGTTGCGGCGGTCCTTCGGCATCGGCTTCAGCGTGCGCGGCAGCAGGTACGGTGCGTCGGTCTCGATCATCAGGCGGTTGGCCGGGATGTTCTTCACCAGTTCGCGCAGGTGCGCGCCACGGCGCTCGTCGCACAGCCAGCCGGTGATGCCGATGTACCAGTCCTGGTCCAGGTAGTCGAACAGCTCGTCACGCTCACCGGTGAAGCAATGCACCACCGCCGGGCCGATGCGGCCTTCGAAGTTCTTCATCTGTGCCATGAAATCGGCATGCGCATCGCGCTGGTGCAGGAACAGGGGCTTGCCATTGTCCGCGGCCAGCTGCAGCTGGCGCTCGAACGCGCGGTGCTGGGCCGGGCGCGGCGAGAAATCGCGGAAGTAGTCCAGCCCGCACTCCCCCACCGCCACTACTTCCGGGTGGGCATGCAGCGCGCGCATTTCGGCATCGCATTCCTCGGTGTATTCCACCGCGTGGTGCGGGTGCACGCCGGCGGTGGCGTACAGGAAGCCGGGGTGCTGCTGGGCCAACTGCAGGGCCAGTGGCGAGTGCTCGCGGCTGGCACCGGTGATGACCATCTGCACCACGCCGGCCTGGCGCGCGCGGTCCAGCACGGCATCGCGGTCGCGGTCGAAGGAGTCGTGGGTCAGGTTGGCGCCGATATCGATCAGGTGCATGGTCATCGCGGGGGAAAAGTGCCCGCGCATTGTACCTGCGCCTGCCGTGGCCCCTTATCCTTTGCATATGAACGCCCCGCTCTTCCCGATTTCCCCGCTGCTGCCGCAGATCCAGCAGCAGCTGGCCGTGCAACCACGGCTGGTGCTGGAGGCCCCGCCCGGTGCCGGCAAGACCACCCAGGTGCCGCTGGCGCTGCTCGACGCGCCGTGGCTGCAGGGCCGCAAGATCATTCTGCTGGAACCACGCCGGGTCGCCGCGCGCAGCGCGGCGCTGTTCATGGCACGGCAGCTGGGTGAGGAGGTCGGCGGCACGGTCGGCTACCGCATCCGCTCCGAGAACAAGGTATCCGCGCGCACCCGCATCGAGGTGGTCACCGAGGGCATCCTGACCCGGATGCTGCAGGACGACCCGATGCTGGAAACCGTCGGCGCGATCCTGTTCGATGAATTCCACGAGCGCCATCTCAGTGGGGATCTGGGCCTGGCGCTGGCGCTGGACGTGCAGGCGCAGCTGCGCGACGACCTGCGCCTGGTGGTGATGTCGGCCACGCTGGACGGCGAGCGGCTGGCACGCTTCCTCGATGCGCCGCGGCTGAGCAGCGAGGGCCGCAGTTATCCGGTGGCGATCAGCCACTTCCCGGCGCGCCGCGATGAAGCCCTGGAACTGCAGGTGCGCCGCGCGGTGCAGCAGGCACTGGCCGAGCACCCCGGTGACCTGCTGGTGTTCCTGCCCGGCCAGCGCGAGATCGCGCGCGTCCAGGCCGGCCTGCAGGAGTCACTCGATGGCAACGTCGAGGTGCTGGCGCTGCATGGCGAGCTGCCGGTCGAACAACAGGCGCGCGTGTTGCAGGCCGCCAGCGATGGCCGCCGTCGCGTGGTGCTGGCGACCAACGTGGCCGAGTCGTCGGTGACCCTGCCCGGCGTGCGCGTGGTGATCGACAGCGGCCAGGCGCGCGAGCCGCGCTACGACCCCAACAGCGGCTTCACCCGGCTGGACGTGGTGGCCATCGCGCAGGCGTCGGCCGACCAGCGCGCGGGCCGTGCCGGTCGCGTGGCCGAGGGCGTGGCCTGGCGGCTGTGGCCGCAGTCGCAGCGGCTGGAGCCGCAGCGCCGCGCGGAGATCGACCAGGTGGAACTGGCCGGACTGGCGCTGGAACTGGCCGCGTGGGGCAGCAGCGACCTGCGCTTCCTCGACCCGCCACCAGCCGGCCCGATGGGTGCGGCGCGCGAACTGCTGCAACGCCTGGGTGCACTGTCGGACTCGGGCGCGATCACCGCACTCGGGCGCCGTGTACTGGCGCTGGGTACGCACCCGCGGATGGCGGCGATGCTGCTGGCAGCGCCCGATGCCCGCGCGCAGGCGCTGGCCGCCGATCTGGCCGCCCTGCTGGAAGCGCGCGACCCGCTGCGCCAGGGCGGTGACGCGCTGGCGGCCCGCTGGCGCGCACTGGCCGCGTTCCGCACTGGCCGCGCGCCGGGCGATGCCAACCGCAGCGGGCTGGCCGCCATTGATGCCGCCGCCAAGCAGTGGCGTCGCCGCCTGCGCTGCGAGGCTACGCCGCCGGCCAGCATCGAGGCGCACGAACTGGGCGATCTGCTTGCACACGCCTTTCCCGACCGGATCGGTTTCCAGCATCCCGGCGATCCGCTGCGCTACCTGCTGGCCAATGGCCGCAGCGCGCGCCTGCACGAACTGAGTGACCTGCGCGGTGAGCCGTGGCTGGTGGCCAGCGAACTGCGCTTCGAGGCGCGCGATGCGCTGCTGCTGCGTGCCGCACCGGTGGATGAAGGCCAGCTGCGCAAGGCATGGCCGGAGCGCTTCGTCACCGAAGACGTGGTGCGCTGGGAGAGCGAGCGACGCGCCCTGGTGGCGCTGCGCGAGACCCGTTTCGACCGGATCGTGCTGGACAGCCGCTCGGCCGGCCGGGTCGATCCGCAGCACGCCGCGCAGGCGCTGACCGATGCGGTGGCCGAGCTCGGCCTGCAGGCGCTGCCGTGGACCGAGGGCCTGCGCCAGTGGCAGGCACGGGTGGAATCGCTGCGGCGCTGGATGCCCGAGCTCGGCCTGCCCGACTGCAGCGACGATGCCCTGCTGGCCACGCGCGCGCAATGGCTGCAGCCCGCGTTCGCCGGCAGGACGCGACTGGATGCGCTGGATGAATCCAGCTTCGGCGAGGCGCTGAAATCGCCACTGGAGTGGTCACAACGGCAGTTGGTCGAGCGTCATGCGCCGACCCGCATCACCGTGCCGTCCGGACTGGAGCGGCCGATCACCTATGCGCTGGACAGCGAGAGCGGCGATCCGCTGCCGCCGGTGCTGGCGGTGAAGCTGCAGGAACTGTTCGGCCTGGCCGACACGCCGCGCATCGCCGATGGCCGCGTGCCGCTGACCCTGCACCTGCTCTCCCCCGGCGGCCGCCCGCTGCAGGTCACCCAGGATCTGCGCAACTTCTGGGAAAGCACCTACGCCGAAGTGAAAAAGGAGATGAAGGGCCGTTACCCGCGCCACCCATGGCCGGATGATCCGTGGACGGCGACGGCCACGCACCGGGCCAAGCCGCGCGGAACCTGATTGGTAGTGCCGGCCGCTGGCCGACAGCCCCCTGGCACCAGGCGGAGAGCATTGCCGGCCAGCGACCGGCACTACCGGGTGCGGAGCCTGCCTGATCCTGAATGGCTGCGGTAAAGTCACACCACGTGCGTCCCCGACTGACATACCGTTTACGGGCAACACGCGACACTGGACTTCGACCCGAGGCAAAGGACCCCCGCATGAGCAAGCTGACCGTAATCACCGACCGCGCTCTGGAGCGCGCCCTGGAGCTGGCCCACACCGCCGGCGATGGCCTGAAGAGCGCCGGTGGCAGCCTGCGCAACGCGGACTGGATCAAGACCGGCGCCGCCCTCGGCGCAGTGAAGACCGGCGGCAAGGTCGCCACCAAGTTCGCCCGCCGCAACCCGGCCGTGACCATTGCCGCGGCTGCCGTCGGCGTCGGCCTGCTGGGCTATGCGCTGTACCGCAAGCAGCAGAAGAAGAAGGCTGCCAATGGCCACGTGGTGAATGGGCAGGCGCAGCGCATCCACGCACGCGACCGTCGCAACGACACCGTGGTGGACGAGCACAGCGATATCGGCAGCGACGCGTGAAGCTGCCCGGGTCAGAGCCCTTCCGCAGGAAGGGCTCTGACCCTACCAGCTACGAGAGGGCCGGATGCCGCGAGGTATCCGGCCCTTTCTGTTTCAACCGATCTGCCGCCACTGCCCCGGCTGCAGGTCGTCCAGCCGGTAGGGCCCCATCGCCACCCGCACCAGCCGCAGCGTTGGCAGGTTCACTGCCGCGGTCATCCGCCGCACCTGGCGGTTGCGGCCCTCGCGGATCGTGATCGCCAGCCAGGCATCGGGCACGGTCTTGCGGAAGCGCACCGGCGGATCGCGTGTCCACAGCGACGGCGCCGGATCGAGGCGCTCGATCTTCGCCGGCAAGGTCGGCCCGTCATTCAGCTCCACCCCATCGCGCAACCGTTGCAGCTGCTCATCGCTGGGCGTGCCTTCCACCTGCACCCAGTAGGTCTTGTCGGCCTTGTGCTTCGGGTCGGTCAACGTGTGCGCCAGCGTGCCGTTATCCGTCAGCAGCAGCAGGCCTTCGCTGTCATGGTCCAGGCGACCGGCGGCATACACGCGCGGCGGCAGGCCGAACCCGGACAGCGTCGGTCGCGGCGGTACGCTGCGGTCGGTGAACTGGCAGAGCACGTTGAAGGGCTTGTTGAAGGCGATCAGCATTGCGGGCACGGCAGTCGGCGGGTGGCGCATTGTCCCATGCCGCGCCACGCGCCACTCGGCTGTAGAGCCGAGCCCATGCTCGGCTCATCGCGCACAGCACGGCGGAACGCAACAGCAGCCGAGCATGGGCTCGGCTCTACAGAGTCAGCATGCGCCAGCCCGGCACCCCTCTTACGGCTTGATGAAGCGCAGGGTCATGCGGTCGCTTTCGCCGATCGTCCGGTACTTCGCATCATCGGCCTTGTCGTGCTGGTTGGTCGGCGGCAGCGTCCACACGCCGTTCGGGTGGTCCTTGGTGTCGCGCGGGTTGGCGTTGACCTCACTGCGCGCGTCCAGCTTGAAGCCGGCGGCCTCGGCCATCGCGATCACCTGCTGCTGGCCGACATAGCCGGTGTCATCGTCGTCAGCCACGTCGGCCTTGGCGCGGTGCTCGACCACGCCCAGCACGCCGCCCGGCTTGAGCACGTTGAAGAAGCCCTGGAACATGCCCTGCGCCTGGCCGGCCTTGCGCCAGTTGTGCACGTTGCGGAAGGTCAGCACCACATCGGCTGAACCGGCCGGGCCGAACACCGGCTTGGCCGGATCGTAGGCGACCACGGCAGTCTTGCCGAACTGTGCCGGTGCAGCGGCGTACTTCCTTTCCAGGCTGTCGCGGCTGCGCTGCTGGTAGTCACGGCCGCGGCCTTCGGGCACCGCCATCGGATCGACCACCGCAGCAACGTAGTGGCCCTTGTCGTGCAGCAGCGGCGCCAGGATCTCCGAGTACCAGCCGTTGCCGGGGGTGATCTCGATGACGGTCTTTTCCGGCGTCACCTTGAAGAACGACAGCGTCTGCGCCGGGTGGCGGAAACCGTCGCGCTTGACGTTGTTGGCATCGCGGGTGGGCGCCTTCACCGCCGCGTCGATGGCCGGCGACACCTGGATCTTCGCCGGCGCGACCGTGGCCGGTGCGGCAAACGCGGGAACAGCGGCAAGCAGGGCCGAAGCAAGCAGCAGGCGGCAACCACGCAGGGACGAAGCAGGCATCATCGGAGCGACTCCAGCGGAAGATGCGGCGAGACTAGCAGCCGCGGCGCCCCAGGTGTTCACAAAACGTTAGCCGCGTGCGTATCGCGGAACACTGTTTTGTGGTCGCCGCCGCAGCACGGTCACACTACGCGTTCTATTCTGGAGCACTTCCCCCAAGGAGTCCGTGCCCATGACGGCAACCCGCGAACTGGGCCGTTCCGGCCTGCATGTACGTCCGCTCGCCTTCGGTGGCAACGTGTTCGGCTGGAGCGCCGATGAGAAGGCCAGCTTCGCCCTGCTCGATGCCTTCGTCGACGCCGGCTTCAACCTGGTCGACACCGCCGATGTGTATTCGGCCTGGGTGCCGGGCAACGCCGGCGGCGAATCGGAAACGCTGATCGGCAAATGGTTCGCGCGCAGCGGAAAGCGCGACAAGGTGGTGCTGGCGACCAAGGTGGCCAAATGGGCCGAACGCCCCGGCCTGACCCCGGACAACATCAATGCGGCCGTCGAGGATTCGCTGCGCCGCCTGCAGACCGACGTGATCGATCTGTACCAGGCCCACGAGGATGATGAGTCGACGCCACTGGAAGCGACCCTGGCCGCGTTCGGCCGCCTGATCGAAGCCGGCAAGGTGCGCGCCATCGGTGCCTCCAACTACAGCGCCACGCGCCTGGCCGATGCGCTGAAGGTGTCCACCGACTACAAGCTGCCGCGTTACGAAACCCTGCAGCCGGAGTACAACCTGTACGACCGTGCCGGCTACGAGAATGAGCTGGAACCGCTGGTGCAGCGCGAACAGATCGGCGTGATCGGCTACTACGCCCTGGCCAGTGGCTTCCTCAGCGGCAAGTACCGCACACCGGCCGATGCGGCCAAGAGCCCGGCACGTGGCGAAACGGTGGTGAAGCGCTATCTGAACCCGCGCGGCCTGCGCATCCTGCAGGCGCTGGATGACGTGGCCAGCAAGCACAGTGCCAGCGCCGCACAGATCGCACTGGCATGGCAGATCGCGCGGCCGTCGATCACCGCGCCGATCGTCAGCGCCACCAGCGTCGAACAGCTGCACGATCTGCTGGCAGCGGCCAACGTGTCGCTGAGCGTGCAGGATGTCGCGCAGCTGGATGCCGCCAGCGCCGAAGCGTGAGGCCCGGTAGCGCCGGCCGCTGGCCGGCATTGCCCACGTGCCGAAGAAAACAATTGAACAAAATGGTTGCACGCGACTAAATCGTGGTTTATCGTGCGCACCTCGTTTCAACAACCTCTGGAAACTTCCCTTGAACGCGCATTCCGTCGCCATCGCCAAACTGCTGCCATGCCTGCGCATGGACGGGCTGGCGCGCGCGTTCGGCAAGGAAGACCAGCTGACAACGGCCTGATACCCGCCCTGCGGAGATCGGCCACCCCGATCTCCGAGGCCTGACGACGCCCTCGGAACGCAAGTCCCGGGGGCGTTTTCGTTTGCGTCGGCACAAGGACCCGCGATGCCAGAACTGCACCCCGCGCGGCAACCCGCCGCTCACTGACCCAGGTTTCTCCCGCCCCGCCGAAGGATTTACTTCGCGCGATCGGCTGCGCCAGGACATTATCTGCATCGCATCAAAACATTATCGCTCGTCGATAATGTCGGTGGCCTGCACCCTCGATTCTCCAACGGTCCCGTTTCCATCACGGGCTGGTGCGCGCGGCGTTGCCGTGGCGTATGCCGGAGGTCGCGGACATGCCATCGCCTGGATCGCCTGCTGGAGGCAGGCGCCGGTTCGCCGGTACGCGGTTCGATTCCGCGCGGTCCCCAACTGGATAGCTCAGCAGGGTAGAGCAACGGATCCTGATTCCGTCTGTCGTGGGTTCGACTCCCACTCCAAACCACATGACCTGTCACGTCATGACTTGAAGCAACACCCGGGGCGCAAGCCCCAGCGGCCATTGTCGCCGTCCACCGCCATCGCCTTCGGGCGGGGCGTGGAAGGCAACGGACCGCACGCCGGGCCCCGGCCCGCCGCCACTGCCAGCCACGTTCCGCCCCGGTGCTGCCTGCCGGGAACGGCGATGGCAGCACTGCCGGCGCACCGAAGGCTCCGCGCGCGGACCGTCCGCCGATGGCCGCCCTCTTCCGCTGCCTGCACGTGGTGTGCAGGCGGCCGCGCCACGACCTGATCGACCCGGGTCATGGCGATTCATCCGCAACGGGTCGAACCACCAGAGCCATACAAGGAGAGACTCCCATGTTCTGGACCATCAAGGTCGTGATCGGCGACGGCGAGCGCGGCCTGGTGTATCGCAACCGTCGTTTCCAGCAGATGCTGCTGCCGGGCGTGCACCGCCTGTCGCCGTTCGGCGGCCGCCCGCACGTGGACATCCACACCGCATCGAAGGGCGCGGCCTATACCGGCAGCGACCAGGACAGCCTGATCGAGGCACTGGGCGCGACGCTGGACACGCACTTCGTGCTGGCCAATGTCAGCGCCACCGAAGTCGGCCTGTTGCTGCGCAACGGCCGCATCGATGAAGTGCTGCCGCCGGGCAGCCGCCGTCTGTACTGGCGGGGTTCGGTCGACACCCAGGTACGCGTGATGGCGCTGGGTGACGAGCCGCGCATCCCGGCGGACGTGCAGCAACGCCTGGGCCAGCTGGGCGTGCTGCCGCGTGTGGCGGTGATCAGCACCGTGCCAAGCGAGTCGGTCGGCCTGCTGTTCATCGATGGCACGCTGCGGCAGACGCTGGACGCCGGCCTGCACGCGTTCTGGAACTTCAACGGCAACGTGTCGGTGGAGCGCGTGGAACTGCGTGCACGTTCGCTGGACGTGTCCGGCCAGGAGCTGCTCAGCCGCGACAAGGTGACCCTGCGGGTGAACCTGGCCGCGACCGTGCAGGTGATCGACCCGGTGCGTGCACACCGCACGCTCAGCAATGCCGATGAGTTCGTCTACCGGCAGCTGCAGTTCGGCCTGCGCCAGGCGATAGCCGCGCGCAGCCTGGACGAGCTGCTGGGCGACAAGGCGGCGCTGGACGGCGAGATCGCCGCCCATGTGCAGGCCGCGATCGAGGGCCACGGCGTGCGGCTGCTCGGCGTGGGCATCAAGGACGTGATCCTGCCGGGCGAGATGAAGGAGATCCTCAATGGCGTGGTGCTGGCCGAGAAGCAGGCCCAGGCCAGCGTGATCCGTCGCCGCGAGGAGGCCAACGCCACGCGTTCGCAGCTCAACACCGCAAAGCTGATCGAGGACAACCCGGTGCTGATGCGCTTGAAGGAGCTGGAGGCACTGGAGAAGGTCACCGAGAAGATCGACACGCTCACCGTGTTCGGCGGCCTGGATGGCGTGCTGAAGCAGCTGGTGACGATCAGGTAGGGGGTAGCGGCGGCGCAGGGACGCGCCGCCGGCCCATCAAGGACATACACGAAGACATGGACACTCAACACAACTATCAATGGCTGCACGCCGAGGGCACCACGCCGATCAAGGGCTGGGTCAACGGTGTGCCGCTGGAAGCGCAGGCGCATGAGCAGCTGCGCAACATCGCCGCGATCCCGTTCGTCGGGCCGTGGGTGGCCGTGATGCCGGACGTGCACCTGGGCAAGGGCGCGACCGTCGGCTCGGTGATCCCGACCCGCGGTGCGATCATCCCGGCCGCGGTCGGCGTCGACATCGGCTGCGGCATGGCGGCGGTACGCACCACGCTGCGCGCCAACGACCTGCCCGACGACCTGCGGCAGCTGCGCAACAGCATCGAGCGCAGCATTCCGGTCGGCAACGGACGCGGCGGCGAGCATCACCGCATGCCCGACAGCATCCACACGCGGCTCGTGCAGTCCGGGCTGGCCGCCGGCCTGGAGAAGATCAAGGACAGGCACCGCAGAATCCGCACCGACAAGCTCGACCGCCAGCTGGGTACGCTGGGTGGTGGCAACCACTTCATCGAACTGTGCCTGGACGAGACGGACACGGTGTGGGTGATGCTGCACAGCGGATCGCGCGGCACCGGCAACCTGATCGGCACCTACTTCATCGAGAAGGCGCGCGAGGAACTGGCCCGGCGCGTGCTCGGCTTCCACCTGCCGGACAAGGACCTGGCGTTCTTCATGGAAGGCGAGCCGCTGTTCGATGACTACGTCGAAGCCGTGTCGTGGGCGCAGGACTACGCCCGGCAGAACCGCGAGGCGATGATGTCGCGCGTGCTGGCCGAGATGCGCCACCGCTTGCCGAAGTTCCAGCTGGCAGCGATGGCGGTGAACTGCCACCACAACTACGTGCAGAAGGAGACGCACCACGGCCAGGAACTGCTGGTGACCCGGAAGGGGGCGGTGAGTGCGCGCGAAGGCGAGCTGGGCATCATTCCCGGCAGCATGGGCACGCGCAGCTACATCGTGCGCGGCAAGGGCAACGCCGACAGCTTCCACAGCTGCAGCCACGGTGCCGGCCGGGTGATGAGCCGTGGCACGGCGCGCCAGCAGATCACGCTGGCCCAGCACCGCGAGGCCACCGCGCACGTGGAATGCCGCAAGGACAGCGGCGTGCTGGACGAGTCACCGGCCGCGTACAAGTCGATCGACGATGTGATGGCCGCACAGCTGGACCTGGTCGAGGTGGTGCACACCCTGCGCCAGGTGCTGTGCGTGAAGGGGTAACGGAGCAGTGCCGGCCAAGGCCGGCCTCTACCAGAGTAGTACGTCACGTCGGGGGTCAGATCGCTTTCTGCGAAAGGGATCTGACCCCGGCACATTCAGCGCGGCACGCTGTCTTCGGCCACCAGCGCATGATGCACGCCGATGCCCGCGCGCACGCCTTCGGCCATGGCCAGGGTGATGTTGCCGACCGTCGTCGCATCGCCTGCGGCATACACGTTGGGCACCGAGGTCTGCTTCATCATGTCGACCTCGATCAGCACCCCCAGCGGGCTCTCGACCAAGGTGCAGCCAAGCTGCTGCACCAATGGCGTGGCCATCGCCTGGGTGGCCGGTACGAACAGCGCACGCTGGGCGATGCGGCGGCCATCGGCCAGCTCCACTTCCAGCCAGGTCGGCTGGTCGCCCTGCACGCCCAGCACCGGCGACGTCTCGATCTGCACGCCGCGCTGCTGCATGGCAGCCCGTTCCTCATCGGTGATCGGCAGGCCCTGGCTGAAGAAGGTGACATTGCCCCAGTCGGCAAACAGCGGCGCCTTGCCGGCGGACATCGGATGGCCGCCAAGCAGGCCGATGGCGCCGCCACCCACTTCGTAACCATGGCAGTAGGGGCAGTGCAGCACGGTGCTGCCCCAGCGCGCGGCCAGCCCGGGCAGTTCCGGCAGCTGGTCGGCGATACCGCTGGCCAGCAGCAGCTTGCGCGCGGCCAGCACCTGGCCATCGGCGGTACGTACTTCCACGCCCTCTGCGCTGGCGTTGGCCTGCACAGCCTCGGCATGCACCCAGCGCACGCTGGGGTAATCCAGCAGCTGCTGGCGCGCGGTCTTCAGCAGCTCGGCGCCGCTGATGCCATCCAGCCCTGGCACCCCGTGCGAATGGCTGGCGAAGCGGTTGCGCGGCGAGCCGGCGTCGATGACGGTGACCGGCCGCCGGGCGCGGGCCAGGATCAGGCCGGCGGCAATGCCGGCGTAGCTGCCGCCGACGATGAGCACATCAGGATTCATGAGGACCTTCCAGGGAACGGTGATGGGCGAGATGGCGGGCGAAGTCGGCGCCGAGCTGGTCCAGCGTGGTCGCCCGCAGGCGCGCCTCCAGCAACCGCTGTGCCTCGCGTGCCCCCTCCAGCAGCGCGCTGTTGACCAGCTGCTGGATCGGGCAGCCGCCGCCGGCGTCGCGGGCGCCGACCTGCACCAGCGGTGGTGCGCCCACGGCCAGATAGATGTCATGCAGGGTGATCGTTGCAGCGTCGCGGGCCAGCTGGCTGCCACCGCCATGACCGCGGGTGCTGCGTACCAAGCTGGCCTTGTGCAGCTGCGCCAGCAGACGGCGGATCACCACCGGATGGGTCGGCAGGCAGGACGCCAGCTGCCCGGAGGTGCGCGGGCCATCCTGGCCGACCAGATGCGCCATCACGTGCAGGGCGTCAGAGAGCGGGTTCGCGGATTTCATGTAACTACATTAGTTACATTTATATCCCCTGTCCAGGGTCCGCATTTGTTCCATATGGACACATTTGTCCTATGAAACACTTCCTTCACATCACTAAACGAAACGCTAATGTGATGTTCGTCGCACTTCAGCGGAAGCGTAGCGGGTCGATACCGCATTGCCCCTTCCCGAGAGTGCTTCCCGATGAATGCGTCTGTCCGTGCTCCGCGCCTGCAGTCCAAGCTGCTCGGCGCGGTTTCTGTTGGCTTGGCCGTGGTCCTGCTGTGCGCGCTGGCAGGCCTGGCCTCCGCCTGGTTGAAGTTGTCCACCGAGGTCCCGCCCGAAGTCGCGCACAGCCGCGATGCCGAACGCCTGCAGCGTGAGTTCCGTGGCCAGGTGCAGGAATGGAAGAACGTGCTGCTGCGCGGGCACGACGATGCGCTGCGCCAACGCCACCTGGATGGCTTCGACAGCGAAGGCCGCCTGGTCGGGCAACTGGCCAAGGGTCTGGCCACCAGCCCGGACCCGCGCACGCGTGAGCTGGCGCAGGCGTTCGTTGGCCTGCACGCGCAGCTGCAGCAGGACTATCACGCGGCGCTGCAGGCATTTGCCGCGGCCGGCTACGATCCCGCGGCCGGCGACAACCTGGTGCGCGGCAAGGATCGCCCGGTGGCGATGGCTCTGGATGCGCTGAGCACGCACGCCACGCAGGTGGCTGAAGCGGCGCTGGCGGCACGTTCGCAGCAGGCCCGGCAGACCCTGCTGCTGTGCGCGGCGCTGACCGTGCTGGCCGCCGTGCTGCTGCTGATCGGTCTGGCCTGGTGGCTGCGGCGTGCGGTGGTGCAGCCGGTGCTGGCAGTGGAAGCAGCGGCGCGCGCGGTGGCCGCCGGTGACCTGCAGCACGCAGTACAGGTGCGCAGCCGCGACGAGCTCGGTCGCCTCGCGCAGGCCATGCAGGCGGTGCAATCCACGCTGCGCAGCGTGCTGGATGCACAGGCCGCGATGGCGCAGGCGCACGAAGCCGGCACCATCAGCCATCGCATGGACGCCGCTGCCTTCCCCGGCGCGTTCGGCACCATGGTGGCCGACTGCAACGCACTGGTCGATGCGCATATCCGGGTGAAGATGCGCGCGATCTCGATCATGGGCCGCTACGCGGTCGGCGACCTCAGCCAGGACATGGAACGCCTGCCCGGCGAGAAGGCCGTGATCACCGAAGCGCTGGATATGGCCAAGCACAACCTCGGCCTGATCAATGGCGAGATCCGCCGCCTGGCCGAGGCGGCGGCCGCCGGTGACTTCAGCCAGCGCGGCGACACTGCCCGCTTCGAGCATGATTTCCGTGCAATGGTCGAAGGCCTGAACCGCCTGATGCAGACTACCGAACTGAACCTCGGCGAAGTCTCGACGATGCTGCGCGCGATCGCCGATGGCCGTCTCGGCGCGCGCATGCACGGTGATTTCCAGGGGGTGTTCGCCCGTATCGCCGGCGATGCCAATACCACCGCCACGCAGCTGGCGACCATCGTCACCGACATCAAGCACGCCTCCGGCAACATCCACACCGCCGCCGCGGAGATCGCCGCCGGCAACAATGACCTGTCGCGCCGCACCGAGCAGCAGGCGGCCAACCTGGAGGAGACCGCGGCATCGATGGAGGAGCTGACCTCCACCGTGCGCCAGAACGCCGAACATGCGCGCCAGGCCAACCAGCTGGCGATCGGCGCCCATACGGTCGCCTCGCACGGTGGCAGCGTGGTCGGCCAGGTGGTGGCGACGATGGGCGCGATCGAGACCTCGTCGCGGCAGATCGCCGAGATCATCAGCGTCATCGATGGCATCGCCTTCCAGACCAACATCCTGGCGCTGAATGCCGCGGTGGAAGCGGCACGCGCCGGAGAACAGGGCCGCGGCTTCGCGGTGGTCGCCAGCGAAGTGCGCACGCTGGCGCAGCGCTCGGCGGCAGCCGCGAAGGAGATCAAGTCACTGATCGAAGCCTCGGTGGAACAGGTTGGCCATGGCGCACAGCGCGTGCGCGAGGCAGGCGACACCATGGCCGAGATCGTTGCATCGGTGCAGCGCGTGACCGACATCATGGCCGAGATCTCCGCGGCCTCGCAGGAGCAGAGCGCGGGCATCGAACAGGTCAGCCAGACCGTGATCCAGATGGACGGCACGACCCAGCAGAACGCCGCGCTGGTGGAAGAAGCCAGCGCCGCCGCGCGCAGCCTGGAGCAGCAGGCCAACCGCCTGATCGATGCGGTGGATGTGTTCGACCTGTCGACCACGGCGGCGGCGAAGGGCGGGCTGGCACGCGCGGCTTGATTGATCCGGTTGCCGGCCAGCGGCCGGCACTACCGTCGAGCGCAGACAGGGGGAGTGCCGGCCGCTGGCCGGCCGCGTCCAACGCTGCATGGGTGGCGGCATGAACAGTGCGGACCAACGGTCCGCACCCACCACCACCTGCCGTCGTACACGTCGATGCAATGCACCGTTGCCGGCATGCACACGGCCGCTGGCCTACCCTTTCGTGGATATTCCCGCCTCCCTCCCCCTCTGCTGGAGCCCCCATGACTGTCCCCGCCTTCGGTCTCGGTACCTTCCGCCTGAAAGACCAGACCGTGATCGACTCCGTGCGCAACGCGCTGGCGGTCGGCTACCGCGCCATCGATACCGCGCAGATCTACGGCAACGAAGCCGAGGTCGGCCAGGCCATCGCCGATTCCGGCGTGCCGCGCGACGACATCTACCTGACCACCAAGGTCTGGATCACCGCGTTCAAGCGCGATGCGCTGCTCGCCAGCCTGCGCACCAGCCTGGAAAAGCTGCGAACCGAGTACGTCGACCTGGCGCTGATCCACTGGCCATCGCCGAACGACAAGGTCGACGTGCCGATGGAGGAGTACCTGGCCGCACTGGCTGAAGCCAAGGCGCAGGGCCTGACCCGCGAGATCGGCATCTCCAACTTCACCATCGCGCAGACCCGCAAGGCGATCGGCATCCTCGGCGCCGGTGCCATTGCCACCAACCAGATCGAAATCCACCCCTACCTGCAGAATCGCCTGCTGGTGAAGTTCCTGCAGGACAACGGCATCCACATCACCGCCTACATGAGCCTGGCCTACGGCGAGGTGATCAAGGACCCGGTGATCCAGGCCATTGCCGGACGCCACCAGGCCACGCCGGCGCAGGTCGCGCTGGCCTGGGCGCTGCAGCAGGGTTTCTCGGTCATTCCGTCCTCGACCAAGCGCGAGAACCTGGCGAGCAACCTGGAAGCGGCAGCGATCCGCCTGACCGACGAAGACATGGCACAGATCGCCAAGCTCGACCGCGGCCATCGCCTGGCCAACCCGGAAGGCATCGCCCCGGCCTGGGATTGAGGCAGTGGTGCTGTAGAGCCGAGCGCACGCTCGGCTGCTGCCTCCCCGGAACCGAGCATGGCTCGGCTCTACAGGTAGGTGCCGACCTTGGTCGGCACTGAGCCCTGATCGATCGTTGGAACACCGTGCCGACCAAGGTCGGCACCTACGAGAGGGTGGGGATCATCCCCTGCCCTGCAGCAACCACCCACGCATCGCCGCACTGACCTCGTCCGGCTTCTCCATCGGTGCCAGGTGCCCGCAGTCAGGCACCACCACCAGCTGCGAGTGCGGCACCATCGCGTGCATTTCCTCGCTCACCGCCAGCGGCGTGATGCGATCGTTCGCGCCGCACACGATCAGCAGCGGATCGCGGTAGCCGGCCAGCACATCATGGCCATCGCGGCGTTCCAGCGCGCTCTGGCGCAGGAACACGTCCGCGCCCAGGCGGGCGGTCATGTCGCGCACGCGCTGCACCAGCACGTAGTCATCCAGCCGCGACGCATCGATGTAGCTGCGCATCAGCACATCGCCGAAGCCGTGGAACTTCCCCGGCAGGCGCACGCTGGCACGTTGGCTGCGGCGCTGCTCGGCACGTTCCGGTGAATCGGCGTGGATCGAGGTATCGATCAGCGCCAGCTGCAGCACGCGCTCCGGCGCAATGCGCAGGATCTGCTGGGCGACGAAGCCGCCCAATGAGAAACCGGCCAGCGCAAAGCGCTCCGGTGCCTGTGCGAGTACGTCCTCGGCCACCGCCTGCAGGGTCTCGCCACGGGTCTGGTCGCCTACTGTGCAGTCGGCGATGTCGGCCAGGTCGGCCAGCTGCGCGCGCCACAGCTCGGCATCGTTGAGCAGGCCGGGCAGCAGCAGCAGGGGAATACGGTCGGTCATGGGGGTATTGTCGCGCCAGCACGGTGACGGAACCATGCCGCAACAGGCGGTTGCGTTGTAGGGTCGCGCCATGCTCGACTGCTGCACGGCCCGTCGAGCATGGCTCGACTCTCAGAAGGCAGCGATACGGACGCGACCATGGCAGACCCCTACAACAGCGGCACCCCCACCCCACCCGCGCTCCGCTTCGATGATGCGCTGGTCACCACCGCCTTCGAGCTGCCTGGGCACCGCGTCGTGCGCAACCTCGGTGTGGTGCGCGGCATCACCGTGCGCTCGCGCTCGATCGTCGGCAACTTCCTCGGCGGTATCCAGACGCTCTTCGGTGGCAACATCACCATCTATACCGAACTGTGCGAACAGGCCCGCGAGGAAACCTACCGCGACATGGTCAAGCATGCACGGCAGCTGGGTGCCAACGCCATCATCGGCATGCGCTACGACGCCACCGATGTGATGACCGGGCTTACCGAAGTGCTGTGCTATGGCACGGCGGTGGTGGTGGAACCGATGCGTTGAAGCTGTAGAGCCGAGCCCATGCCCGGCTCAGGCGTGCCCGTGTGATGCAAGGCAGCCGAGCGTGGGCTCGGCTCTACAATGGCACGTCGGGCACCTCGACCTGCTGCACCGGCAGGGTCACCATCATCACCGTCGGGTCGTCCGGGTCCAGCTTCGTCTTGAAGCCCAGGCTCTGGCACATCGCCAGCATGGTGCTGTTCTCGCGCAGCACCTGGCCTTCGACCACGTCCAGGCCCAGCCACTTGGCGTACTCGATCATGATCGCCATCAGCCGCCAGCCGATGCCGTGGCCCTTCAGGTCCGAGCGGATCAGGATGCCGTACTCGCCACGGTGGTAATCGGCATCGGCGTGCAGGCGCACCGCGCCCAGCATCTCGCCGCTGCGCGGTTCGATCGCCACCAGCGCAATCGAGCGCGCGTAGTCGAGCTGGGTCAGGCGCGCGATGAACTCGTGGCTGAAGTGCTTCACCGACTGGAAGAAGCGCAGGCGCAGGTCCTCGTCGCTGACGCGGGCGAAGAACGCACGGAACAGCGCGTCGTCCTCCGGCCGCACCGGGCGCACGAAGGCACGGCCGCCATCGGACAGTTCGATGGTGCGCTCCCACTCCTTCGGGTACGGGAACACCGAGAAACGTGGATGGCCGCGGCCCTTGTGCAGGATGCGCGACGGCGCCACCGCTACGCGGGCGTCGAGGGCGAGGATGCCCTTGCCGTCGACCAGCAACGGGTTGATGTCCAGCGTACGCACTTCGGGAATGTCGGCGGCCAGTTGTGCCAGCTTCACCAGCGCCAGCGCCAGTGCGCGCTCGTCAGCCGCCGGCACGTCACCGTAGGCCTTGAGGATGCGCGAGGCGCGGGTCTGGCCAATCAGCTCGTGGGCCAGGCGCAGGTCCAGCGGCGGCAGCGCCAGCGCCTTGTCGTTGATCACTTCGACGGCAGTGCCGCCGCGACCGACCACGATCACCGGGCCGAACGTCGCGTCATCGGCGATGCCGACAATCAACTCGCGCGCCTTCGGACGCACGATGGTCGGCTGCACCAGCAGGCCGTCGGTACGCGCATCCGGCCGCAGCTGGCGTGCGCGCGACAGGATCGCGTTGGCCGCGCTCTGCACCGCCGGCAGCGTGGACAGGTTCAGGCGCACACCATCCACTTCCGACTTGTGCGGAATATCCGGCGAGAGAATCTTCAGCGCGACCGTGGCACCGCGTTCCAGCAGCGGCTGCGCCAGGTCCATCGCCTCGTGCGCATCACGCGCATGCATCACCGGCGCGGAGGGAATGCCGTAGGCCTTGAGCAGTTCATGCGTAGCCAGCGGGTCCAGCCACTGCTGGCCGTTGGCCAGCGCGGCATCGACCAGTGCGCGCGCGGCGGCCGTGTCGACGCTGAAGTCCTGCGGCAGGCTGGGCGGCGTTTCCATCAACGCGTTCTGCGCTTCGCGGTAGCGCACCAGATGCTGGAAGCCACGTACGGCTTCGGCCTCGGTCGGATAGGTCGGCACCCGCGCCGCGTTGAGCGTGGCGGTGGCCTGGTCGTCGTTGCCCAGCCACACCGCGAACACCGGCTTGTCGCGGTGGTGGCGCGGGCGCAGGCCGAGCGTGCGGGTGAGTGCCTGCGCGGCGTCCGCCGATGAGGTGAACGCGGTCGGCACGTTGACCACCATCACCGCGTCATTCTCGTTGTCGGCCAGCAGCGCTTCGATGGCCGCGGCATAGCGGTCACCATCGGCGTCGACCACGATGTCGACCGGATTGCTGCGCGACCAGCCCTGTGGCAATACCGCATCGAGCTTCTGCACCGTGCTGTCGGACAGGGTGGCCAGCGTGCCACGCAGCGCGATCAGCTGGTCCACGGCAAGGCGGCCGACGCCGCCACCATTGCTGAGAATGGCCAGGCGGCGGCCAGGGAAGGTGCCCAGCCGCCCCAGTGATTCGGCGGCGGTGAACAGCTCGTCCAGCGCACCGACGCGCAGCAGCCCGGCGCGGTTGAAGGCCGCACCGTACACATCATCGGCGCGGGCCAGGGCCTGCACATGGGTATCGCGGCTGCCCGGCTGCACGCGCTCGGCGCGGCCGGACTTCACCACCACCACCGGCTTGGCGCGGGCGGCGGCACGCGCGGCCGACATGAACTTGCGCGCGTCCTTGATCTGCTCGACGTAGAGCAGGATGGCGCGGGTACGGTAGTCGGTGGCGAAGTAGTCGAGCAGGTCGCCGAAGTCGACGTCCATCGTATCGCCCAGCGAGACCACGGCGGAGAACCCGACCGAGCGCGCCACGCCCCATTCCACCAGCGCGGCGGCAATGGCCGAGGATTCGGAGATCAGCGCGAGGTCGCCGGCCTGCGGAAAATGTGCGGCGATGCTGGCATTGAGCCGCGCGTGCGGCGCGATCACGCCCAGGCAATGCGGCCCGAGGATGCGCAGGCCATGCTTGCGCGCCACCGCCTCTACCTGTGCAGACAACGAACCGGGGCCTTCGCCCAGGTGCGCGGTGAGGATGATCGCCGCCTGCACGCCACGTTCGGCGGCAGTGCGCACCACCTGCGGCACGATCGCCGCTGGTGCGGTGATCACCACCAGGTCGGGCACCCAGTCCAGGTCCTTCAGCCGCTTGACCGTGCGGATGCCATCGATCTCGGCATGCCGCGGATTGATCCACGCCACCTTGCCGGGGAAGCCGGTGCCACGCAGGTTGCGCATCACCGCGCGCCCGGCCGAACGCTCGCGCGGGCTGCCGCCGATCACCGCGACCGACTGCGGACGGAACACGGACTGCAGGTGGTAGGTACTCATGCGCCTACGGTACCCAAATTCCGTGGCGATGGGGTCGGAGGCGGGGTCGGACCCCTTTTCGCAGGAAAGGGCTCTGATCCCCTGCTGCGGATATCCGGGGTCAGAGCCCTTCGCTGCGCGAAGGGATCCGACCCCGGCGTGCACGTTTTGTTACAGCAGCGTGCCGTGCAGGATCATCGCGGCGATGCTGAAGTAGATCACCAGGCCGGTCACATCCACCAGGGTGGCCACGAACGGGGCCGAGGCGCTGGCCGGGTCGAAGCCGAGCCGCTTCAGGATGAAGGGCAGCATCGAGCCGGACAGCGAACCGAAGGTGACGATGCCCACCAGCGCGGCGCCGATGGTGATCGCCAGCAGGATCCAGTGCTCGCCGTAGTCGTGCAGGCCGCCCAGCTGCCAGATCACGATGCGCACGATGGCCAGGCAGCCGAGGATGGCGCCCAGCACCATGCCGGTCGGCACTTCGCGCAGGGCCACCTTCCACCAGTCGCGCAGGCGCAGTTCGCGCAGTGCCAGGCTGCGGATCAGCAGCGAGGTGGCCTGCGAGCCGGAATTGCCACCCGAACTCATGATCAATGGGATGAACAGGGTCAGCACCACCGCGCGCGCCAGTTCGTCCTCGTAGTGCTGCATCGCGCTGGCCGTCAGCATCTCGCCCAGGAACAGCACGCTCAGCCAGCCGGCGCGCTTGCGCAGCATCTCGAAGAAGCCGATCTGCATGTACGGCTTGTCCAGCGCTTCCATGCCGCCGAACTTGTGCGCGTCCTCGGTGGATTCCTCGATCAGCGCATCGAGCACGTCGTCCACGGTGACGATGCCGAGCATCTGCTGCTGCGCGTCGACCACCGGAATCGCCAGCAGGTCGTGGCGGCGGATCAGCCGTGCCACCTCTTCCTGGTCCATCAGCGCATCCACTGTTACCGGCGGATTGACCTGGGCCACGTCCAGGATCGATTCCTCGGGCAGGCCGGTGATCAGCCGGCGCATGGTCACCACCTGCTGCAGCTGCTGGCTGGCCGGCTCCAGCACGTAGATCGCGTACACCGTCTCGCGGGTGCGCTCGACCTGGCGGATGTGCTGCAGGGTCTGCGCCACGGTCCAGCTGGCGGGCACCGCCACGTACTCGGTGGTCATCAGTGCGCCGGCGGTGTTCGGCGGGTAGCTGAGCAGCTTCTGGATGACCTGGCGGGCGTCGGTGCCCAGCAGCGGGATCAACCGCGCGCGCTCTTCCTCATCCAGCTCGTGGACGATGTCGGTGGCGCGGTCGTCGGCCATCAGGCCAAGCAGCGCCGCAGCCCGCGCGGGTGGCAGCGCGGCCACCAGCTCACCGCTGCGGTGCAGCTCCGGCGCTTCGAGCATCTTCACTGCACGCGGCAACGGCAGCGCAGCCAGCGTTTCCGCGGCGCGGGTCAGGTCCAGCGTGTTGAGGAATTCCACCGCGTCGGCGGTGTTGTAGTTCGCCAGCGGTGCGGCCAGTGCGGCGGCATCGGCCACCGGGCGCAGCAATTGCTTCTGGTTCATCGGTTTTGCCTTGTGGGGATGCGACCTCGCGCAACGCCAACGCAGGCAAACCGTCCCGGTGTCAGGCGGTGGCCATCGCTGGCGTCGAACGAGGTCGACTTCTACTGTCGCTGGACATGGGTTGGGGACTCCGGGATGCGTATGCCAACGGACGCGCCGCCAGCGGCGGGCAGTCTGGACCCGTGGGCCATGCAGGTCAACCTGGGCGCCCCGCGCTGGGTGGCCGCCCGGCCGGTTGTTCTCGTGCATACACAGGCCGGCGCGCATAATGTCGTGGTGGCGCTCGCCACGCCCTCCCCCATCCGAACGGACGCACAGCGGGCTCCCCCGATGACCAGGTATTCCCATGCATAGCGGTGGTCTGGAACTGGCCCTGGTGCTGCTGCTGGCGGCGGTCATCGCCGTGCCGGTGTTCAAGAAGTTCGGCTTCGGCGCGGTACTGGGCTACCTGGCGGCCGGCGTGGTGCTGGGCCCGGACGGGCTGGGCTTCGTGCAGGACGCCGACCGCATCCTCGGTGCCGCCGAGATCGGTGTGGTGATGCTGCTGTTCGTGATCGGCCTGGAGCTGTCACCGGCACGCCTGAAGGTGATGCGGCGCTCGGTGTTCGGCGCCGGCGCGGCGCAGGTGGCGTTGTCCGGGCTGGTGCTGGGCGGCCTGCTGCTGCTCGATCACTTCCAGTGGAAGAGCGCGCTGGTGGTCGGCGTGGCGCTGGCGCTGTCGTCCACCGCGGTCGGCCTGCAGCTGCTGTCCGAGCACAAGGCGATCAACAGCGACCATGGCCGGCTCGGGTTCGCCATCCTGCTGTTCCAGGACCTGATCGCGATCCCGCTGCTGGCGGCCATCCCGCTGCTGGGCGGAGTGAAGAACGAGACCCTGCGCTGGGAAGATGCGGCCGTGGCGCTGGGTGCGCTGGCGGTGGTGATCCTGTGCGGACGACCGGTGCTGCGCAAGGTGTTCAGCATCATTGCGCGCACCCGCAGCCCGGAAGTATTCACTGCCACCGCCCTGCTGGTGGTGCTGGGCACCGCCTGGTTCATGCAGGAAGCCGGCCTCAGCCCCAGCCTCGGCGCGTTCCTGGCCGGCGTGCTGCTGTCCGATTCGGAGTTCCGGCATGAGCTGGAAGCGCAGATCGAACCATTCAAGGGGCTGCTGCTGGGCCTGTTCTTCATCGCAGTGGGCATGGGCATCGACCTGGACCGCATCGCCGCCGAGCCGTGGCTGATCGCCGCGGGTGTCGGCATCCTGCTGGTGGTCAAGTTCAGCCTGCTCTACGCGGTTGGACGTGTCGCCCGGCTCAGCTCGCGGCAATCGCTGCTGCTGGGCAGCGTGCTGTGGCTGGGCGGCGAGTTTGCCTTCGTGGTATTCAACGAGGCACAGCGCGCGCACCTGCTGGGCAACGCCAACCACGACCGGCTGGTGGCGATCGTCGGCCTGTCGATGGCGATCACGCCGCTGCTGATGATCGCGCTGCTCAAGCTGCTCGGCCAGGAAAAAGCCGCACCACGCGCGGCGGCCGAGGCTGACAAGGTGGCGCCGGACAACCGGCCCAAGGTGCTGATCGCCGGCATGGGACGCTTCGGCCAGGTGATCGCGCGCCTGCTGACCGCGCAGAAGGTGCCGTTCGTGGCGCTGGAGGCGAACCCGGACACCGTTGCCGACCTGCGCCGCTTCGGCAACCAGCTGTACTACGGCGATCCGACCCGGCCGGAGATGCTGCGTGCGGCGGGGGGCGAGCACATCGATGTGTTCGTGATCACCGTGGATGACCCGGAGACCAACCTGCGCGCGGTACGCATGGTGCGCCGGCTGTACCCGGACGCGACGGTGCTGGCGCGTGCACGCAACCGCCAGCATGCGTGGCGCCTGATGGACATGTCGGCCGAGCCGTTCCGCGAAGTGTTCGGCACCAGCCTTGAGATGAGCGGACGCGTGCTGACCGCGCTGGGCGTGGCGCCGGACGTGGCCGAACGCCATGTGCAGCGCTTCCGCGAGCACGATGAGCAGCTGCTGCGCGACCAGTATCTGGTGTACGACGACGAGGCAGCGGTGATCCAGACCTCGCGCGACGCACGCAACGACCTGATGCATCTGTTCGAGGCCGACGCGGAAAGCGACGGCAAGTAGGCGTGCCGACCAACGGTCGGCACCCACCGGGGGCACGATCGGCACCCACCGGGGGCAGGGTTGGCACCGACCCGATCGATGGCGGACCCGGTAGTGCCGGCCGCTGGCCGGCAGCCTCGGTATCCCGGAGGTCTCAGCAGGTTGCCGGCCAGCGGCCGGCACTACCCACTGCGGATTCCGATCCCGGTGCTCAACCGTTGTCGCGCAGGAACCGCGCCATCGACGAAACGCCCGGCACGCGCGGTTCGAACTCGCCAGCGACGTCGATGAAGCCGCGCATCACCGCGATCTCGCGCGGGCTGCGGTTGAGGCTGTCGCGCACTTCCGGATCGGCACCGGCGCGCAACAGGCGCTGCACCAGCAGCGGCAGTCCATGCAGGGCGGCCAGATGCAGCGGGCCGAAGCCGCGCGGATCGCGCACGTCCAGGCTGACGTCCTCATCCAGCAGGCGCTCTACCGCCGCCATCACCACCTGCTCGTCGCAGGCGGTACCCGGCTCGGCGCGTGCGCCCAGCAGCAGCAGCAGCGGCGTGACCGAACCGGCGGCGGCCTGGTCCGGCTCGGCGCCCGCCAACAGCAGGGTGTCGAGCAGGGCCAGCAGGCGCGAGCGGTCGCGGGCACTGAAACCGTACAGCGCGGCACAGTGCAGCGGGCCCAGCTGCTGCGCGTCACCGGCATGCACGTCGGCACCGGCAGTGAGCAGGCGCGCGACGATGTCCGGCAGGCCCAGCGCCGAGGCCAGCATCAGCACGGTCACCCCGCCCGGCAGGCGATGTTCCAGCTTGGCGCCGGCATCGAGCAGGGCCGAAACGATGTCGACCTGGCGCATGCTGACCGCCGCCGACAGCGGCGTCGCACCGCTTGCAGCGGCGTGCTGCGGATCGGCACCGCGCGCCAGCAGCAGGTCGGTCACGGCCAGGTGGCCACCACCGGCCGCACGCAGCAGCGCGGTGCAGCCCTGTGCGTCGACCGCGTCGACGGCAAATCCCAGATCGATCAGGCGGCGCACGGCGTCCACATCACCGGCCATCGCAGCGGCCGGCAGATCGGCCTCGCGCAGGGTACGGCGTGGCAGCGGCCACACCCGCCAGTCCAGCCAGTCGGCCAGGTCACGGCGACCGATCGACAGCGCCACGCCCAGTGGCGTCTGACCGTCGGCGGCACGTGCTTCCGGCGAGGCACCGTGCTGCACCAGCAGCTTCAGCGCGCCTTCGCGGGCCAGGGCGGTGGCCAGATGCAGTGCGGTCATGCCATGGCTGTCGCGCGCTTCGCGATCGACACCGGCCTTGAGCAGGGCCTGCTGCAGGCGCAGCCAGCCCAAGCGTACCGCCAGCGACAGCGGTGGGTCACCGGCCGGCGAAGCGGCGAACGGATCGGCGCCACGCTCCAGCAGTTCCAGCGCCAGTTGTTCCAGGCCGCGGGCGGCCTGGTCGTGCTGTGCGCAGGCGGCCAGGAAGCGTGCCAGCCCACCGCGCCCGGCCGGCGACAGGCCGCGCTGCAGCATGACCTGCAGCGCCGGCACCGCGTCGATGCCGCGCGACAGCAGCGCGAACATCGGCGTATCGGCGCAGGCGTCGCGCACATAGGGATCGGCACCGTGGGCCAGCAGCCAATCGACCGCGCGCGGCTCCAGGGCCAGCTCCGGATCGAGCAGCAGGCCGCCCAGTTCTTCCGGCTGGCACAGCCTGGCCAGCGCGGCCATGCCATCGGTGTTGCCGAAGCCCAGCGCTTCGCGCAGCAGGGTCAGCGGCGGACGGTCCGGCAACAGGCCGCTGGCGCTGGCCGCTTCACCGCGCTCGGCCAGGCCATCACTGACGGCTGCCGGCAGCGGATAGGACGGGTCCAGCAAGGCCACGATCGCCCAGCGGCCCGCTTCGGCCGCATAGTCCACCGCGCGGCGGCCAACCGGGTCGGTGGCGTCGGCGGCGATGCCCAGTTCCATCAGGCGCTTGATCAGCAGCGGCGAGACATCCTCGGCCATCACTGCCAGCTGCACCGCATTGCGGCCTTCGCCGTCCACCGCGACCAGGTCCGGCTTGTGCGGCAGCAGGTGCTCGACCACGGCGGCACGGCCGGCACGGGCGGCTTCCAGCCACGGCGTGCGGCCCAGTGCATCGCGCGCTTCCAGGTTGGCGCCGGCGCCCAGCAGCACGCCGATGATCTCCACGTGGCCGGCCAGCGCTGCCTCGTGCAGCGCGCTGCGGCGCTGGCGATCACGCGCGTCGGCGCGTGCCTTGTGCTTGAGCAGCAGCTGCACGCCGGCCGGATCGTCGTCCTCGGTGGCGGCGGCGGCCAGCAGCACCGGGGTGCCGTCGGCCGGTTCGCTGCGTGCACCGCGCTCGAGCAGGAAGCGGGCCAGGCGCCAGTTGCCGACCTGGCAGGCCACCGCCAGCGGCGACCAGCCCTCGCGGTTCAGCGCATCGACTTCGGCAGCGGCATCGCGCAGCAGCGCGGCAACGCCCGGGTCGGAACTGCGTGCGGCATGGTGCAGCGGGGTGTTGCCATCGCTGTCGGTGGCACGTGAATCGGCGCCGTTGGCGAGCAGGGTCATCACCGCTTCGGGGCGGCCATGCCAGCTGTCACGGGTGGCGGCCAGCAGCGGGGTCATGCCCCGGTGCGGCGCGTTCACATCAACGCCGCGGGCAATCAGCTCGCGCAGCAGGCGCAGGTCCGGCAGCACCGCCGCCAGCACCGCCAGGCTGCGCTGGTCACGCCAGTTCGGGTCCGGCAGCGCATACGGATCAGCACCGGCCTGCAGCAGCTGCAGGCCGCGGTCGACGCGGCCCTGGCGCGCGGCCTCATACAGGGCCGGTGTCAGTTCCTGCGGCGCCATCGCCTCCAGCGGCGCGGTTTCGGCCGCAGCGGGGAACATCGGTTCCTGTTCGCTGCTGGCAGCGGCGAACGGGCTGGGGCGCAGCGACACCAGCGGCGCGGGCGCGACCCGCTGCAGCAGCAGGTGCAGCGCCGGCGACAGCAGCACGACCGCCAGTGCGGCGGGCCAGCGTGCGCCGTCCGGCAACAGGCCCGGCCAGGCCGGCAGCACCACCAGTGCGGCCAAGGCGATCACCAGCGCCGCCACGCCAAGACCACGCCAGGCGGTCAGGTCGCGGCCGGCCAGCGCCTGCCAGTGCTGGGCCAGGCTGCCATCCAGGCGTTCGACATCGTTCCACAGCGGCCAGGTGCGCCAGGCCGCCAGCAGGCCGGCACTGACCAGCACGCTCAGGCCCAGCACCGCCGCCAGGCTGCCGCTGTCACGCAGGGCCGCCAGCGGCCAGGCCAGCAGCAGCGCCAGCAGCAATGGCGCGGCAGCCCACAGCGCCAGCAGTGCGGGCAGGTCCTGGCGTGCGACCACCTTCAGCGGCAGCAGCGCACGGCTGCGACGCCACCACGACACGCCCAGCGCGAACGCCGGCTGCGCCAGTGCGGCAAGGATGGCACCCGGCACACCGCCCACCGCAGCGCCCAACGCCAGCATGGCACCCACGGCGAAGGCGATCGACAGGGCACGCGGACGGGAGGTGTCAGTCATAGTGTCGCGGCATCAGGCTGGCCACCGACGGCGGTACCTGCAGGTAGAACCCGCGTTCGCTCATTTCGCTGCGGACCTTTTCAGGATCGGCCTGGGCCAGGCGGCGCTGGACATCCAGGGCCACCTCCAGGACGAAGGTGAGCGTCCCCAGCGAGGTGAGCAGCGGCGCGGGTAGCGCGCTGAAATCATCGCGTCGGGGAACGTAGACGTAGGTGTCCGGCTTGAGTTGGCTTTTATAGACGTAGGCGTGCATGTCCGCGGGACGATAACCCGGGAAGAGCCATGATTGTGTCGGAAAGCCGACACCGGGGAAAGCCGTCAGCCGACGATGGCGGCGCGATCGGCGGCGTTTCCCTTGCGAGGTTCAGCAATGTGGCGGCGACGTTCAGCCAACGCCGCCGCCACACGGGCGCTTACTTGACCTTGGCGTAGGTGCCCTTCAGCGCGACACCGGCGAGGATGGTGCCGGCATAGCACTCGTAATTGGTGCTGCTCTTGAACTCGTTCTTCTTGTAGTAGCTGACGATGTCGACCACGGCGTTGGCGCCGCGCGACCTGGCGCCGTCCTGCAGCGCGCGCAGCGCCGACAGCGCGACCCAGCGGCAGGCCTCGGCATCGCTCTTGTTGGCGGCGTTGGTCTTCTTGTTGGTCACGTCTTCACCCAGGCGCTGCTGCACGCTGACCGGCTGGCCGGCCAGGTAGAAGCGCACGCTGCCGTCGATGCCGGCGTCCTTGGCAGCCTGCGAGCTGACCAGCTCCTGCAGGGACTGCTCGACGCGGGTATCGCGGGCAGAGGCGGTGGAGGTCAGGGCCAGCAGCGCGGTGGCAGTGGCGATCATGAGAGTGCGGCGCATCGAAACTTCTCCTTGTCAGGGGTGCGGGTGGATGGCGGAAACAGTGCGGTGGGGCGGTGGATCACTCGCTCCAGCGGCGGAACACCAGTGAGGTGTTGATGCCGCCGAAGGCGAAGTTGTTGCTCATCACGTACTCGGCCTGCAGTTCGCGGCCCTGCCCGGTGATGAAGTCGAGCTGGCCACAGCGCGGGTCGACCTCGGCCAGGTTCAGGGTCGGCGCGAACCAGCCGGCGCGCATCATCTGGATGCTCAGCCAGGCCTCGAACGCGCCACAGGCACCCAGCATGTGGCCGACATAGCTCTTCAGCGAGCTGATCGGCACGCGGTTGCCGAACACCTGCGCGGTCGCCTGGGTTTCGGCGATGTCACCGTGGTCGGTGGCGGTGCCGTGGGCGTTGACGTAGTCGATCTGCGCCGCGTCCAGGCCGGCATCCTCCAGCGCCAGGCGCATGGCCTGGGCCATGGTGTCGGCGCTGGGCTGGGTGACGTGCTGGCCATCGCTGTTGGTGCCGTAGCCGACCACCTCGGCAAGGATGGTGGCGCCGCGCGCCTGCGCGTGCTCCAGGTCTTCCAGGATCAGCGTGCAGGCGCCCTCGCCCAGCACCAGGCCATCACGGCCGGCATCGAACGGGCGCGGGGTGGTCTGCGGCGCATCGTTGCGCACGCTGGTGGCGAACAGGGTGTCGAACACCGCCGCTGCGGTGGCATCGAGCTGCTCGGCACCGCCGGCCACCATCACCGTCTGCTTGCCACTGCGGATCGCTTCATAGGCCGCACCCACGCCCTGGCTGCCGGAGGTGCAGGCACTGGAGGTGGTGTACACGCGCCCGGACAGGCCGAAGAACACGCCGATGTTGACCGGCGCGGTGTGGCTCATCATCTTCAGGTAGGTGGTGGCACTGATGCCATCGGTGGTGAACTCGTTGAGCATGCGCCCGAATTCGCCGGTGGCCTCGTGGCTGCCCGAGGACGAGCCGTAGGCCACGCCGGTACGGCCGCTGCGCAGCACCGGATGCTCGTGCAGGCCGGCTTCACGCAGTGCCACCTCAGTGGCGCGCACCGACATGATCGCGACCTTGCCCATCGAGCGGGTGGTCTTGCGGTTGTAGTTCGGCGGCAGCTCGAAATCCTGCGCCGGCGCGGCCAGCTTGGTGTTCAGCCCGGCATAGACATCCCACTCGGGCATCGCACGCACCGCATTGCGGCAGCTGCGCAGGTGTGCCTCGATGGTCGGCCAGTCGTGGCCGAGCGGACTGATGGCGGCGGCACCGGTGACCACCACGCGACGATCAGCGGCCATCAGATCATGCCTCCGTTCACCGAGATCACCTGGCGGGTGATGTAGCCGGCCGGCTCGGACAGCAGGAACGCCACCGTGGCCGCCACTTCGTCGGGACGACCGACGCGGCCGGCGGGAATCAGCTTGAGCGCGTGTTCAACCACTTCATCGTTGAGCATTTCGGTCTCGATCAGGCCCGGGGCCACGCAGTTGACGGTGATCTGGCGGCTGGCCAGTTCCAGCGCCAGGGCCTTGGTGGCACCGATGATGCCGGCCTTGGCGGCGCTGTAATTGACCTGCCCGCGGTTGCCGGCCAGTCCGGACACCGACGACAGGGTGATGATGCGGCCAGGCTTGCGCCGGCGCACCATCGGCATGATCAGCGGATGCAGTACGTTGTAGAAACCGTCCAGGTTGGTGTGGATGACCTGGTCCCAATCCTCCGCTGACAGTGCCGGGAAGGCACCGTCACGGGCGATGCCGGCGTTGCAGACCACGCCGTAGTACGCGCCGTGCGCTTCGACATCGGCCTCCAGCACAGCGCGTGCGGCCTCGCGATCAGCCACGTCGAACATCAGTACGCGGGCCTGCTGGCCCAACGCGTGGATCTCGGCCATCACGGCCTGTGCCTCATCCAGGCGGCTGCGGCAATGCACCACCACGTCGAAGCCGTCACGCGCGATGCGCAGCGCGATGGCCCGGCCGATGCCCCGGCTGGCGCCGGTCACCAGCACGCTTCGATTCCCTGTCATGCCTGTCCACTCTCCAGATAGGCCATCGCATCGGCCGGTTCGAACACCGACACGTTGGCTGTCGCCCATTCGTCCTCGCCTGCCAGGATGCGGCAGGCGAACATCCCCAATCCATTGTCACCCAACAGCTCGCAGCGCGCCTGTACGCGCAGCCGCGATCCGCTGGGAAAGCTGCTGCGCGGGCTGCTGTAGCGGCGGCTGCCAAGCAGGAAGCCCAACTGCGGCGGCTTGCCCGCCGCACGCGCACGGCAACCGGCCCAGGCCGCGATGGCCTGCGCCATGTATTCGATGCCGACCCACGCCGGCACCTGGCCCTCCTCGACGAACAGGCCCGCGTCGGGCACCACCAGTTCGGCCTCGATGGTGTCCTGGTCCCAGTGCGTGATGCGCTCCAGCAGGCACATGTCCTGGCGGTGCGGCACCACCTCTTCGATCGCGTACAGCGTGTTCATCGACGCTCCAGCGCCAGCACGGCATTGCTGCCGCCGAAGGCGAACGAATTGCTCAGCACCCGCCGCGGTGCCTGTGCCAGGCGGGTGGCCGGTGCGACCAGCGGCAGTGCCGGCAGCGCGGGGTCTGCCACGCCGTCCCACCAGTGCGGTGGCAGCTGCTGCTGCGGGTTCCCGGCCAGCACGATCCAGCACAGTGCAGCTTCGATCGCGCCTGAAGCACCCAGCGTATGGCCGGTCAGCGGCTTGGTCGAACTGGCAGGCACCTGGTTGCCCAGCACCTGCGACACCGCCAGGCTTTCCATCGCATCGTTGTGGCCGGTGGCGGTGCCATGCAGGTTCACGTAGTCCACTTCATCGGCCGCCCAGCCGGCGCGCTGCAGCGCCTGCTGCAGGGCATCGATGGCACCCAGGCCCTGCGGATCGGGGGCGGACATATGGTGCGCGTCGGCCGATTCGCCCCAGCCGGCCAGGCATACCGGGCCGGGTTCGCGGGTGAGCAGGAACAGCGCGGCACCCTCGCCGATGTTGATGCCGGCACGGTGCTGCGAGAATGGATTGCAGCGCAGGGCCGACACCGATTCCAGCGCGCTGAAGCCGGCCACGGTGAAGCGGCACAGCGAGTCCGCGCCACCTGCGATCACGGCGTCGACGATACCGGCCCGCAGCATGCGTGCCGCCGACATCAGTGCCTTGGCACTGGACGAGCAGGCGGTGGACAGGGTCCACGCCGGCCCCTGAGCGCCGCTGCGCTGGCGCACGAACTGCGCGGCAGTACCCATTTCCTGCTGGGCGTAATCGAACCCGGGCGGCCATTGGTCCTGTTCGGCATGGGTGCGCAGGGCCTGCTCGGATTCACCGATGCCCGAGGTACTGGTGCCCAGCACGACCGCCACGCGTTCGGCGCCGTGGCGGGCGATCGCGGCGGCCACCGCCGGTGCGATCTGCGCCAGTGCCACGTCCAGCAGGGCGTTGTTGCGCCCGCGCAGGGCGGCCGGCAGTTCTTCCAGCGTCGGCAGCGGTGTACGCACCTGCCCCAGCGCCAGGGTGTGCCCCGGCAGCAGGGTATCGTTGTCGCTGAGCCCGCCCGGCACGCCGGCGAACATCGCCGAAGCCACCGCGTCGCGGCCATCGCCGAGCGCGCAGACCACGCCCAGATCGTTCAGGTAGATCGGTGCACTCATCGATCCGGCCCGGCCATGTCGATCGATTCGATGCGCAGCGCATAGCCTTCGGCGCGGTTGTCCAGCTGCACGCTGCCATCGTCCAGGCGCTGCAGCTGCAGCCACACCGTGCCGTCGCGCGACAGGCTGCGCTGATGGCCATCGTCACGGACCTGCCAGCCGGCTGGCAGCGCGGCCGCGATGGCTGCGGTCGGCCACAGCGCGAACTGCAGGTCATCCAGCACGCGCTCGGCGCGCACCTGCGGCGGCAGCCACGGCGCGCGCTGCTGGGTCAGCTGCCGGCCGTCCCACTGCAGGCGCACGCCGGTCTGGCCCATCGCCTGCACCGCCAGCTGCACCTGCTGCGCATCGGCTTCCAGCAGTGCATCCAGGTCGCGCTCATGCGTGCCGAACCGGAAATGCAACTGCTGCTGCAACGCCAGCGGCGCCGGCAGGCTGGCCGGCGACAGGCGCAGCGGCGGCAGTTCCACCAACGGCTTCGGCATGCGGCCGGCGCAGGCCACCAGCAGCAGGCTCAGCAGCAGTGCTGTCGCAGGGGCGATCAGGCGCCGCACAGCTGCTCCAGCACGCGCATGCGGCGGCCACTGTCATCGGCCACGTACGGGTTGTTGGTGTCCCAGGCGTAACCGGCCAGGATGGAGCTGATCATGTCGCGCACTTCGGGCTGCTGCTGCGGGTGGTAGATGATCTTCTGGAAACCGCCTTCGTACCAGCTTTCGACAAAGCGGCGGAAGGTCTTCACGCCCGCCCGCAGCGGGACCGAGAACTCCGCTTCCCAGTCCACGGCTTCGCCGGCATAGCGGCGCGCCAGGCATGCACTGGCCAGCTGCGCGGACTTGAAGGCGATGGTCACGCCGGACGAGAACACCGGGTCGAGGAACTCGCCGGCATTGCCCAGCAGGGCATAGCCCGGCCCCCACAACGAACTGACATTGGCCGAGTAGCCGGTGATGCGGCGCACCGGCAGCACCGCCCATTCGGCATTGGCCAGCAGCCGGGTCAGGTTCGGGTCCTCGCCGACGATGGCCTGCAGTTTCTGCAGGTCGTCGCCCTCGTAGCGCTCGAAGAACGACGGTTCGGCGACCACGCCCAGCGAGCAGCAGCCGTTGGAGAACGGGATTGTCCAGTACCAGACGTCGACGTGCTCGGGATGGGTGGTGATCAGGATCTTGTTGCGGTCGAAGTCCGCTTCGGCCGGAATGTTGTCGCGCACGTGGCAGAAGATCGCCCCGCGCACCGGGAAGTTGGACGGGGATTCCAGCTGCAGCAGGCGCGGCAGCAGGCGTGCGAAGCCCGAGGCGTCGAGGATGAAATCGGCCTCGATGCGGTACTCGCTGCCGTCCGGGCGGCGCACCGTCACCGCCGGCTGCTCGCCGGCTTCGACCGACAGCACTTCATCACCGAAACGCAGCGTGGCCCCCATGCGCTCGGCACCGCGCGCCAGCACGTTGTCGAAGTCGGCGCGCTGCACCTGGTAGGTGGTGCCCCAGCCCGGCGAGAACTTCTTCCTGAAGTCGAATGCGGTACGCGCTTCGCCGTGCACGAAGGCCGCGCCGTTCTTGTGCTGGAAGCCGGCTTCGACCACGTCCTGCAGCAGGCCGGCGGCCTCGATGTACTCCATGCTCTGCGGCAGCAGGCTTTCGCCGATGGAGAAGCGCGGGAACTGCTGGCGCTCCAGCATCAGCACCTGGCGGCCCTGCTGGCGCAGCATCGCCGCAGCCACGGAGCCGGCCGGGCCGGCACCGATGATCAGGATTTCAGTACGTTCGACAGCATCCACAGCAGTATTCATCGGTGCGTCCTTGTTGCTCGATCAAGTGGAAAGAAGGAAGTCGGAAGCAGGCTCAGGCCCGCGGCAGATCATGCGGCGGCGGCCGGAACAGCGGCGAGATCAGCCAGACCAGGCCGATGCCGAACAGCAGGGTCAGGCCGAACGCGCGCAGCGCCGGGGTCTGCGACAGTCCCAGCAGGCCGAACGACAGCCAGGTGCTGGCCGCGCCCACGCACACCGCCAGCCAGGCACTGGCATCGCCGCGGTGCTCGATCAGGAAGATGCCGTAGTCGATGCCCATGCCCAGCAGCAGCATCAGTGCCAGCACGTTGAACAGCTGCAGTGGCTGGCCGAACAGGCCCAGCAGGCCCAGGGTCAACGCACCGGCAATCAGGGTCGGCGCGAACACGCGCCAGGCCTGGCGGCGGTAGCGCAGCCACAGCGCGCCGAACACCAGCACGATGCCGACCAGCAGCAGCCCCCCCATCAGCTTGCGGTAGTGGCCCAGCAGCTGCGAGAAGTCGGCGGTGCGGTCCACCCAGCGCACGCCGGGCAGGCCTTCGGCCGCCCCGCGCAGGGTCGCCAGCGCATCGGCGCGCGACAGGTCATCGACCATCACCACGCTGATCATCTGCCCACCGACCTCACCCACCCACAGGTGGCGGAACGGCTGCGAGGCCGGCGAGGCCAGGAACGCCTCCGCGGTCAGCGGCGTGGTGGCGAAGTCGGGGCGCGGCAAGGGTTCTCCGACCGCATCGGACACGGCCTGCAGCACGCCCGGTTCCACCTTGGCGGTCAGCGCCGCATCGGCCTGCTGGCGTGCCGGCGACGGCAGCCAGTCACTGATCGCGCGGTAACCGCCGATGCGCTTGTCGTTGGCCAGTACACGCAGGCGTTCGGTCAGTGCTTCTTCGCGCTGCAGCAGCTGTGCAGCGTCACTGCCCTGCACCAGATAGAACTGCGCCGGGCTGGGCATGCCCAGCAGCTGGCTCAGGCGGATCTGCTGGGCCATCAGTGCCGGCGGTGAGGACTGCAGGCTGCGCAGGTCGTCATTGCTGTGCAGGCGGGCGATGCCGATGGCAGACAGCGCCAGCGTGATCACCACGAACACCGTCACCGGCCGGCGGCCATGCAACCGCGGGAAGCGCTCCAGCGTGTTGCCCAGCCACTGCGAGAAACGGGTCTGGCGGATCTCGCCGCCATCCAGCCACGGGAACCAGAAGATCACCGTGAGGAAGGCGGCGGCCAGACCGACCACCGAGAACAGCGCCATCTGGCGCAGGCCCGGGAACGGGGCCAGGCCCAGGGCCAGGTAGGCCAGCGCGCTGGTCAGCAAGGCCAGCCACAGGCCCGGCAACAGGTGCCGCAGCAGCTTCCAGCGGCGATCGGCCGGCTCGGCCTGGCGCGAGGCAAACCAGTGGATGCCGTAATCCTCGGCCACGCCCACCAGCGACGCACCGAACACCAGGGTGAGCACGTGCACCTTGCCGAACACCAGCACGGTCACCGCCAGCGCCACGCCACAACCGATCAGCAACGACGCGGCGACCAGCAGGATCGGCCGCAGCGAACGGAACGCCAGCCACACCAGCAGCAGCACCGCGGCCAGCGAGCCCCAGCCGATCGTGTTGATTTCCTGGTTGGCCTGCACCGCGGCCGCCTCGGCGTGCAGCGGCACGCCGGCATGCAGGATTTCCAGCTCCGGTGCTGCCGCCCTGGCAGCCCGCCCGGCACGTTCCAGCAGGCCGTCGAGATGACGCTCACCGTCGAGCTGGAACGCCGAACCCGGTGTATCGAACTGCAGCACGGCCCAGTGCCTGCCCTCGGCTTCGAGCAGGCCGTCATCGCCCAGCCGCAACCCCGACCCCTGCGCCTGCTGCTGCCACCATTGCGGCCACAACGACAACGGGTCTTGCCGCCAGTCGGTCAGGCGCGGAGCGCCCATCGGGCCGTACAGCGCGGCCAACGCCTGCTCGGCCAACGCGCCCGGTTCGCTGCCCTGCAGCTGCTCGCGCTGGGCCGGCGTCAGCAGGCGGTCGCGGTACGGCGCGTAGAACGCGCGCGCCTCATCGAACCAGCCTTCGATCGAACCACTGGGCACCAGCAGGGCTCGGTCAGTGTCCTTGGCCATGGCCGCGGCAAAGGCCGCCTGCGCACGCTTGGCGGCAGCGCCGTCCCTGCTGCCCAGCAGCACCACCACCTGCCGCGAGCTGCCGTCGGCGATGCGCCGGGTGACGTCGCTCAACAGGCGGTCATGCGCATCCTGCGGCAGCAGCGCGAGGATGTCGGTGTCGATCCGCGATTGCTGGCTCCACAGGTGCCACTGCTGCGCGCCCAGTACCAGCAGCAGCAACAGCCAGGCGATGCCCAGCCAGTGCCACCAGCGCCGCAGCCGCTCCGGTGCGTTCGATGCGACGGCCTCACTCAAAGCGGCGTGCCTCGTCGGCGGTGAGCGTGGCCGGCGCCTCGCTCAATGCACTGAACTGGATCTGCGTGCGGTCCTTGTTGGCCTCGACGATCTCGACCTGGCGCACGTAGCGGTCACCCTGCAGGGTCAGCGACTGGAACGCCTTGGCCAGCATCGCCGACTTCGGCGTCAGCCGCAGCCGCCAGCCCTGCCCTTCACGGCTGGCCGCCACGTTGAACTGGCTGGACAGCGCCTGCACGTCGCCACTCATCAGCGCGAACATGATCGCGTTCACCGAACGCATCGCCGGCTGCTGCCGTGCATCGAGCTCGACACGGGTGCTGCCATCGCGCTGGCGGCTCAGGATGCGGTCGGCGGTGACCACCACTTCGGAAGGGAACGGCTTGAGCGTGGCCCAGATCACGCCGTGCTGGCGCGCGACCACGAACTGGCCCTGCGAGCGCAGCGGGTTCCTGAAGCCGCTGACCTGCTTTTCCTGGCTGAACTGGCCACGCAGCACATCCGGCCGCGCCACCGCCTGGGTGATCGCATCGATGGCGGGGTCGGCCGCCTGCACCTGCGGTGCGGCAACGAAGATCAGCGCGCACAGGAGCACGCTCGAAAGACGGACAAGGGGGTTCACGGCGCAGGCACTCCCAGGCGTTCCCACAGTACCGGCGGGCACTGGTACAGCATTTCCTTGCTGGCCGCGTCCACCGCGACCTGGATGGTCATCGCGCGGGTCAGCACCTGGCCGCTCTGCGCATCGAGGATTTCATACTCGATCTTCAGCCGGTTCTCCCATTCCACGATGCGCGCGACCACGCGCAGCGCCTGGTTGAACAGCAGCGGGCGCACGTACTTCACCCGCGCATCGACCACCGGCCACAGGTAGCCCGATTCGAGCATCTGCGGGTAGTCGTAGTCGTAGCGCCCGAGCAGCGCGCAGCGCGCGATCTCGAAGTACTTGAAATAGTTGCCATGCCAGACCACGTTCATCGGATCGCAGTCATGGAAGGCAGGGGTCAACGCAATTTCGCCAACCCGTTCGATGGCCTCATTCACCGGCATACAGCTCCCAACGTTGCGCGCGGATCTCCACCAGCAGTTCCCGCAGTTCTCGATCCAGCGCGCGGTCTTCCTGGACCAGGGCGATGCGCTGCCCCAGGTCGGCGTACATGTCGGCCAGACTGCCATGCAGCTGCGCATTCAGGCCAACCCGCTCACGCAGCGCCAGGCCCTGGCGCGCGGCGATCAGCATTGCCGCCACCACCTGTTCGGTCAGCTCGATCACGCGCAGGCAGTCGCGCGCGGCGATGGTGCCCATGCTGACCTTGTCCTGGTTGTGGCACTCGGTGGAACGCGAGAACACGCTGGCCGGCATGGTCTGCTTCAGCGCTTCGGCAGTCCAGGCCGACACGCTGATCTGCAGCGCCTTCAGGCCATGGTTGATGGCCGCGCGCGGGCCGGTGGCCGCCGACAGGTTGGCCGGCAGGCCATGGTTGTAGCGGGCATCCACCACCAGCGCCAGCTGCCGGTCGAGCAGGTCGGCAACGTTGGCCACGGTGTTCTTCAGGGTGTCCATCGCCAGTGCGATGTGGCCGCCGTAGAAGTGGCCGCCATGCAGGATGCGCTCGCCGTCGGCGTCGATCAGCGGGTTGTCGTTGGCACTGTTCAGTTCGGTTTCGATCAGCTGGCGCAGGAACGGCAGGCTGTCTTCCAGCACGCCGATGACGTGCGGCGCGCAGCGCAGCGAATAGCGGTCCTGCAGGCGCTGTTCGTTGCGCGGCGGGCGTTCGCTGTGCAGGTCGCTGCGCAGGCGCGCAGCGATGCGGCCCTGGCCCGGGTGCGGCTTGGCGGCGAACAGGGTTTCGTCGAAGTGGTGCGCGTTGCCGTCGCTGGCCAGCACGTTGAACGCGGTCAGGCGCGTGGCCATGCGCGCCAGGTAATCGGCGCGCTGCCAGGCCAGGCAGGCCAGGCCGGTCATCACCGCGGTGCCGTTCATGATCGCCAGGCCTTCCTTCGGCCGCAGCTTCAGCGGGGTCATGCCGATCTTCGCCAGCACTTCGGCCGCCGGCTGCACGCGGCCGTCATGCAGCACCTCGCGCTCGCCGCACAGCACCGCCGCCACGTACGACAGCGGGGTCAGGTCGCCGCTGGCACCGACCGAGCCTTCGGCCGGGATCATCGGCAGCACGTCGTGCTGCAGCAGCGTGGCCAGGCCTTCCAGCAGCGGCACGCTGACGCCGGACATGCCGCGCACCAGCGACGCCAGGCGCGCGGCCAGCACCGCGCGGGTCTCGACCGGGTCCAGGTAACGGCCCAGGCCGCAGCCGTGGTAGGTGTACAGGTGGTGCGGCAGTTCCGCCACCAGCGCCGGCGGGATGTTCACCGTGCACGAGTCGCCGTAGCCGGTGGTCACGCCGTAGATCACGCCGTCCTCGCGCAGCAGGCGGTCGAGGAAGTCGGCACCGCGCTGGATGTGCGCGCGGAACGCCGGCGCGTCGCTCAGTGCGGCCTCGCACTGGCGCTGGGCCAGGGCAACCACGTCTTCGATGGTCAACGGTGCGTCGCCAAAGCGGCACACGGGTACGGCGTCAGTCGTCATGCGGAGCCTGATCCCAGAAGGGGAAGAAATTGAACCAGTCCAACGGGGACTGGATGACCTGGAGTTCCAGCCAGCGCGCGAAGCGCTGTGCCTGTTCGGCCAGCGCGGCGTCGCGCGAGCCACGCGGCAGCACGATGCGTTCGGCGAACTGTTCGAATGCCACCCGATAGCCGTCGCCCTCGTGCAGGCAGGCCATGGTGTAGACCGGGCAGCCCAGCGCCGCGGCGAGCACATAGGCGCCGATCGGGAACGGCGCGCGGTGGCCCAGGAAATCGGCAGTGACGCTGCGGCCACCCTGTACCGGCGTGCGGTCGCCGACGATGGCAACGAAGCCCCCCGCCGCCACGCGCTCGGCCAGCATCACCGCGGTGGCCGGCCCCATTTCGGTCACCTGCACCAGTTCCACCGCCGCCAGCGGGTCCAGCCGCTGCAGCAGGCGGTTGAAGCGCTGCGCATGCGCGGTGTGCACCAGCACGGTGATGCGGAACCCCGGCACCTGTTCGGCCAGCACCTGGCACAGCTCCAGGCAGCCGATGTGCGCGGTGAGGATCAGCCCGCCCTCGCGGCGCGCGATCTTCTGCAGCACCAGGTCACGATGCAGGTGGATGCGTTCGGCCGGGTAGCGCCCGCCCAGGCCGAGGATCTTGTCCAGCATCGTATCGGCGAAGGCGAAGAAGTGGCGCAGGCTGTCACGCCGTGTCGGCGCGCGGCCGAGCACGCCGCTGTGCGCCTGCAGCCGCTGCAGGTACTGCATCGAAGCCTGGCGCCCTATACGGTTGCCCAGCCAATGGCAGGCCACCACCGGCCACACGCACAGGCGGAACGGCCAGCGCCCGAACCAGCGGTGCACCCAGCACAGGAACAGCACGCCGGCCACCGACGTCGATTCGCCGATGTCGGCCCAGTGCGGGGCACCCTGCGCGGCCGCCATCTCAGCGCTGCCCCCGCAGGCGGCGCCACAGCAGCCGCGGCGCACGCCAGAGCATGCCGAAGAACAGGCGGGTATGCATGCGGCTGATGCGCACGTTGTCGCGCCACACATCGAAGTGCGACACGCCATCGGATGGATAGGTCACACGCGTGGCCAGGTGCTCGACCGGCAATTGCCGCCAGTACAGCCGCACCATCACTTCGGTATCGAAATCCATGCGCCGGCCGATGGTCTCTTCACCGATCAGGCGCAGTACCGGCGGCAGCGGATACACGCGGAAGCCACACATGGTGTCGCGCAGGTGCAGCGACAGCGTGTTGATCCAGACCCAGATGTGGGTGGCGTAGCGGCCATACAGGCGCGCCTTGGGAACACTGGCGTCGTAAGCCGGAATGCCGCAGATCACCGCCTCGGGATGGGCGCGCGCGGCTTCGATGAAGCGTGGCAGGTCAGTGGTATCGTGCTGGCCGTCGGCATCGATCTGCAGCACGTGGCTGTAGCCACGCGCGCCGGCCTCGGCAAAGCCGGCCAGCATCGCCCCGCCCTTGCCCTGGTTGACGTCCAGGCGCAGCAGGTCGACGCCCTGGCGCTGTGCCAGCGCGCGCAGCACCGCCGCGCACCCATCGTGCGAACCATCGTCGACCAGCAGGCAGGGCAGTCCCGCAGCCTGCACGCCATCGACCACCGCCGCGATGGCGTGCTCGTGGTCGTAGACAGGGATCACCACCAGTGGCGCGAATGCGGCACCGGCAACGGCCGGGTCAGTCCGCATCAGCGAAAACCACCCTGCCGCTGGCATGCACACCGTGGCTGGAGGTGTAGCGGAAGGCCAGCACGTTGCGTGCGGCATCCCAGTCCAGCTGCAGGGTCAACTCGTCACCGGGGCGGGCCACGTGCTGGAATTTCACCGCATCCATGCGCACGAACGCGCCCCGCATCACAAACGCCTGGCGGGCGAAGCGCACCGCCCAGTCCAGCTGCGCCACGCCGGGCAGGATTGCCGCCTGCGGGAAGTGGCCCTGGAACGGCCGCAGCGCCGGGTCCAGGGTCATGCGCAGGGTGGCGCTGGCGGCATCGCGGTGATCCCACGCCGGCACCGGCATCAACGGCTGGAACAGCGCCGCCAGCGCGGCCTGGGTCACCTTGCCCTGCGCATTGATCGGCAGCGCCTGCACCAGGCGCCAGCGACGCGGCCGGGTCACTGCGTCATGCGCATGCGCCAGGCGGGCGCCAAGGCGCTGGCCCAGCGCCCGCCGCGCAGCGTCGCCGCCCTCCAGCAGCGCCGGATCGGCCGGCACCACCACGGCGGCCAGCTGCTCGCGCTGCCCGGGCAGCACCAGCACGCGCGCGTCATCCACCTCGGCGTCTTCGCGCAGCGCGCGTTCCAGCGCATCCAGCGACACCCGGCGTTCCTCGATCTTGACGATGCGGTCGGCCCGGCCCAGCAGGCGGAAGCGGCCGTCGGCCAGGGCTTCGACACGGTCCTGGGTGCGCCACCAACCGGGGGTGTCCAGGTGCGCCGAGGCCACCGCCAGGCAGCCATCGTCGATGCGCCACTGCACGCCCGGCAGCGGCTGCCACGGCGGCAGGTCGATATCCCAGCGGCGCCAGGCGATGCCGCCGGTCTCGCTGCTGCCATAGACCTCGGTCGGGGCCACGCCCAGCCACTGCCGCACCTGCCGCGCTGCGTCTTCCGGCAGCGGACCACCGGAGGAGAACACCGCGCGCAGGCGGCCATGCAGGCTGGCCCAGTCGAGCTGCCCGGGCAGGCGCTTGAGGTGGGCCGGCGTCGCCACCAGCACCGTATCGGTACCGGCCAGCGCACCCACCAGGTCTTCGTGGAAGAACCGGCGCGGATGAATCAGGCGGCCGGCGGCCAGCGGCCACAGCACGCGGAACAGCAGCCCGTAGATGTGCTGGTGGGACACCGTGCCATGGACCTGCACACCCTCCATCTGCGCACCGAACGCGGCCTGCAGCGCCTCCACCTCGCGCGCCAGCTGGTCCAGGCGCTTGCCGATCGCACTGGGCTGGCCGGTGCTGCCGGAGGTGAACACGCACAGCTCGCAGGCGCGCTCGTCCAGCGCCTGCAGCTCATCGTCCAGCGCGGCGTCCAGCGCCACCAGCGAGCGGTAGTCGGCGGACACGTCGCCTGCGAAGCCGCTCACCTGCGGCTGCAGCGCCTGCAGCGTGGCTGGCAGGTTGTCGGCGGCCAGGAACACCCGCTTGCCGGCATGCCAGGCACCGAACAGCGCGGCGGCAAAGGCCACGGCATCATCGAAGTACAGGGCCCAGTCGCGGCCTTCGGCGGCCGCAAAGGCGGCGCGCCAGGCCAGTACGCGCTGGCGGAAGCCGGCATGGTCGATCACCTCGCCGTCGCACAGGCCGACGCTGCGCTGCGGCCGTGCCTCCAGCAGCAGCCGGTCCAGGGCAATCCACTCAGCCATGCGCGTGCGCCGCCTTCACCTGCCGCCGCACCAGCCACTCCCCTGCGAACAACACGCCCATCATCACGTACGCCAACAATCCGTTGTAGAGCATCCAGACCCGGTCCGACGCGTACAGCGCGGTCAGCAGGGCCAGGCTGCCGTTGAGAACGAAGAAGCCGCACCACACCTGGGTGACGCGGCGGGTATAGGCCACCGCGAACGGCGGCAGGTCCGGCTCCTGCAGCCGCGCCAGGCGCTCCACCAGCGGTGGGCCGAAGCGCAGGCTGGTGCCGAACACCGCCAGCATCACCACGTTGACCAGCGCCGGGTACAGCTTCAGCGGCAGGGCCTGGTTGAGCACGGTGGCCAGCACCGCCAGCAGGCCGGTGCCAGCGGCGGCGGCCCACCACAGCGGCTGTCGCGTGCTCAGTGCACGCAGCAGGGCCAGGGTGAACAGCAGCAGCGACAACCAGCGCGGCTCGAAACGGCCCATCGCCAGGTACACCAGCAGCGGGTAGGCAAGCGAAATCGCTGCCACCACGACGGTACGTGCGCGAGCCATGGCGAAGCCGCCGGCGCTGCAGTCAGGCGGCTGCCTGGTCCGGCAGCAGTCCATGCACGACATCGACGATGTCCTGCACGGTGCGCACGGCCTTGAACGCTTCCGGCTGCAGATTGCGGCCGAGCAGCGGCTTGAGCTGCACGATCAGGTCGACCGCATCGATGCTGTCGATGTCCAGGTCGTCGTACAGGCGGGCCTCGGGGGTGATCCGGGCGGTTTCGATCTCGAAGCTGTCGGTCAGGATGCTGACGATGCGTTCGAACAGTTCATTCTTGGTCATGGCAATTCCTGGCGCCGTTACGACTGGCGGGCGGCGACGAACTCGCCGAGCGCGCGCACGCTGGAGAAATGGCGACGGGTTTCTTCTGAATCGGCCGAGAGGCTGACACCGTACTTCTTCTGCAGCGCCAAGCCCAGTTCCAGCGCGTCGATCGAATCCAGGCCGAGGCCCTCGACGAACAGCGGCGCGGTCGGATCGATGTCCTCCGGCGTGATGTCCTCCAGCGAAAGGGAGGAAATGATCAATTCCTTGATCTCGTGCTCAAGTGCTTGCACGGGGCGGATCTCCAGACAGGTCGAAATAACGAGAAAGGTGCTCGGTGACGCGGCGTGCTGCCAAGGCATCCCCCCTTGGCGAGTCGTCATCGGCCAGGAAGGGCGCGATCGGGATATCTTCGCCGATCTGCAGCCGAACGTGAAAGCGACGTGAGGGGACACGATACCACTTCTGTCCCTTGGTCAACGTGGGCGGGGTGCAGGTGATCCGTACCGGGGTGATGTCCAGCCGGCCGCGGACGGCGATGTTGGCGGCCCCGCGCTGCAGCCGCGGCGGTTGGCCCGGCACGCTGCGGGTGCCCTCCGGGAAGATCACCAGGGTACCGCCGGCATGCACCGCCGCTACGCAGTCGTCGACCAGGCCGGCCCCGTCATCGTTGGCGATGTAGCCGGCCGCCCGCACCGGGCCGCGCATGAACGGGTTGCAGGCCACGGCCCGCTTCACCACGCAATCGGCGTTGGGCAGCAGCGAAATCAGGCAGACCACGTCGATCAGGGTCGGGTGATTGGCCAGAACCAGCAAACCGTCGCGCTGCAGGCGTTCCCCGCCCTCGATCTGGTAGGTCATCACCCCCAGCGCACGCATCAGGCGCAGGTGGCTGGCAAAGGCGACCTGGACCACGCGGCGGGCCCGGCGGCGGCGGACCACCGGGTCGCGCATCAGCAGCAACACCGGCATCACCAGCACGCCCAGCAGCAGGCCGCCCACGCCAAATGCGGCGAAGCTCAGGCCGGTGCCGAACACCCGCCAGGCATGATCGAGGCGGCGCAGCGCCTCAGCCACGGCGTCCCCAGCGCCAGCGCTGGCCCTGGGCCACGTGCTCCAGCGCCGGCGCGCCAGACAGCAGGAAGCGGTGCAGGTCCAGCGCGTGCGGCAGCGTGCCCGGGGCGGTGGCGGTGGCCTCCGGCGCCGCCTCCCATTGCAGCGAGAGCGTCGGCTGGCCCGCTGTCGGGGCGGTCAAACGCCAGCACCAGGCAAAGAACGGGTCGGGTTCGTCGGCAAACGTCGCGTAAATTTCAGGAAGCGGCGACTCATAGACCACCACCCGCACTTCGCGGGCACCATCGGCCAGCAGCCCGGCGGCCTCCAGGCAGGCGGTCTCGACCGTGGCCTGGCCGGCGGCCAGCGCCAGGTAGTTGCCGCGGTGGCCGCGGGCGATCGAGTACAGCGCCGCGATCGCGTTGTGCACCGACAGGCCGAACCCGGTGGGGGACAGGGGCTGATCGCTGGCCAGCGCCCCCAGCAGGTCCATCGAACGGGCCACGTCGCCGTGGCGGCTGGCGAACACCAGCGGCACCTGGCTGTCAGCGCCCTGCCCGTCCTCGCACCAGCAGGCAGCCTGGATCGCCATCCGGCCCAGCCGCTCGATGCGGCGGCGCTGCATCGCCGGGATCTCGGCCAACGCCGGCGTGTCTTCGCCCTGCGGCGGATACGGCGCATCGGCCCAGCCCAGCCACTGGCTACGCTCGCTCAGGCCGGGCGCCCAGGCGGCCCAGTCGACGATGGAGAATTCGATCATTTAGCGATGGTGCTTCAACGGGAGAACGATAGGCACGAGCCATTACGGCGACGCGCGGCGGCCCCCCATTCCTGCAGCCGTGCGTCCGTCCAGGACGTCGCCGGCTGCCCCCCTGGCCGCCGGAAAGGAGCGCACGCTAGCACGTCCTGCGCGGGGTGTGCAGGTTTCACATTCCCCAACGCGGGGGCCGGCACCGGCCGGCCCCGCATTCAAACGATCAGTGGTAACCGGTGTCGGCGTGCACCTTGCCGCGGAACACCCGGTACGACCACGCCGTGTAGCCGAGGATGACCGGCAGCAGAATGACCAGCCCGACCAGGGTGAAGCCCAGCGAGGAGGCCGGCGCGGCGGCCTGCCACAGGGTCATCGACGGCGGCAGCAGGTAGGGCCACATGCCCAGCACCAGGCCAAGGAAGCCGAGCACGAACAGGGCCAGGCTGAGCAGGAACGGCGGCAGGTCGCGGCGCGGATGGGCCGCGCTGCGCCACAGCGCGGCCGCCACCGCCAGGGTCAGCAGCGGGACCGGCGACAGCCACCAGAAGTTGCCGTCGCTGAACCAGCGGTCCATCAACCGCGAATCGAGGAACGGCAGCCAGCTGCTCACCAGGCCCATCGCCGCGATCACCGCCACCACCAGCGGGCGGGTCATCTGCCGCGCCAGCGCCTGCACGCGCCCTTCCGTCTTCAGGATCAGCCAGGTGCTGCCCAGCAGCGCATAGCCGGCCACCAGCGCGGCACCGGTCAGCATCGCAAACGGGCTGAACCAGGCGAACGCGCCGCCCTGGTAGGCACCGTCCACCAGCGGGATGCCCTGCACCAGCGTGCCCAGGATCACGCCCTGGGCAAAGGTGGCCAGCAGCGAGCCCAGGCCGAACCCCACGCTCCACAGGCGGCGCGAACGATGTGCCTTGAAGCGGAACTCGAACGCCACGCCGCGGAACACCAGCGCCACCACCAGCAGCAGCACCGGCAGGTACAGCGCCGACAACAGCACCGCATAGGCCTTCGGGAACGCCGCCAGCAGCCCGGCGCCGCCCAGTACCAGCCAGGTCTCGTTGCCGTCCCAGATCGGCGCGGCGGTGTTCATCATCAGGTCCAGCTGTTCCTCGTCCTCGGCGAACGGGGCCAGGATGCCGATGCCGAGCACGAAGCCGTCCAGCACCACATACATCAGCACGCCGAAGCCGATCACCGCGAACCACGCCACCGGCAGCCAGGTCATCAGGTCCATGTCAGCGGTCCTCCAGGGGTTCGTCGGCCGCCGACAGCGGGCGTGCCGGCGTATGGCTGCCATGGTCCAGCGACGGCCCCTCGGCGTACGGCTGCGGCCCGTGGCGCAGGATCTTCACCAGGTACCAGATGCCCCAGCCGAACACGAAGGCATAGCCAACCACATAGACGCCCAGCGACAGCGCGGTCATCCACGCACTCTGCGGGCCCACCGCATCAGCGGTGCGCAGTACGCCATACACCACCCACGGCTGGCGCCCCATCTCGGTAACGAACCAACCCGACAGCAGCGCGATGAAACCGCTGGGCAGCATCCAGTTCCAGCCGCGCAGCAGCCACGGCGAATCCAGCAGCTTGTTCCGCCACAGCTGGAAGGCCGACACCCAGGCCAGCAGCAGCATCAGCGTGCCCAGCCCGACCATGATGCGGAAGGCGAAGAACACCGGCGTCACCGGCGGCCGTTCGCTGGCCGGTACCGAGGTGAGCGGATCGAAGGTGCCGTCCAGGCTGTGGGTAAGGATCACGCTGCCCAGCTTCGGAATGGCCACTTCGAAATCGTTGCGCTCTTCCTTCTCGTTCGGCAGCGCGAACACCACCAGCGGCACGCCCTCGCCTTCTTTGGTTTCATGCCAGTGCGCTTCCATCGCCGCGATCTTCATCGGCTGGTGCTTGAGCGTGTTCAGGCCATGCATGTCGCCGACGAAGATCTGCACCGGCACGGTCAGTGCGGCGAACGCCACCGCCGCGATCAGCATGCGCCGGCCCGCTTCCACGTGCGTGCCCCTGCGCAGGTACCACGCACCGACGCCACCAATCACGAAACAGGTGGTGATGAACGAGCCCAGCGCCATGTGCGCCAGGCGGTACGGGAACGAGGGGTTGAACACCACCTGCCACCAGTCCACCGGATGCACGATGCCGTTGACCATCTCGTAGCCGGCAGGCGTATGCAGCCAGCTGTTGGACGACAGGATCCAGAACGTGGAGAACAACGTGCCCAGCGCCACCATGCAGGTGGACAGGAAATGCAGGCGCGGCGAGACCCGGCCCCAGCCGAACATCATCACGCCGAGGAAGCTGGCTTCCAGGAAGAACGCGGTCAGCACCTCGTAGGTCAGCAGCGGGCCGATGACCGTACCGGCCACCTCGCTCAGCCGCGGCCAGTTGGTGCCGAACTGGAAGGCCATGACGATGCCGCTGACCACGCCCATGCCGAACGACACCGCGAAGATCTTCTGCCAGAAGAAATACAGCTCGCGCCACACGGGCAACTTCGTGCGCAGCCAGCGCCATTCGATGAAGGCCAGCCAGCTGGCCGTGCCGATGGTGAAGGCCGGGAACAGCACGTGGAAACTGATGACGAATCCGAACTGGATCCGGGACAACAACAACGCGTCCAAGGGACGCCTCCTGCCTGCGACCGGTGGGATACCGGACCACTTTAGGAGGATTTCGTTAAGGTGGGATGCGACCGGGTGACGCGCTGCTTCACTTTGTCGCAGGGGTCAACCGTTCTGGTAGCTGCCAGCCTTGGTTGGCACACACGCCCAAACGCCGACCCAGGTCGGCATCTACCAACGGCGACTGGAACGGCCCACCGCCCGGAGGGCGCCTCAGAGCCAGAAATACCAGGCCGCTGCAGCCAGCAGCGCGCCAAACAACAGCACCTGCACCACCACATAGCCCACGCCACCGTCGCGCGACTCAGCGGCAATGCGCTTCTGCAGCGCCTCGCTCACATCCGGCGTTGCTTCCTGCTGCGCCTGCTCGCGCAACGCCTGTGCCAGCACGCGCGCTTCCGCATCGCGAGGATCGGTGGGTGGGTTCACAGCAGCTCTCCGGCAGTGGCATGCCGCGTCAGTTCCTGCTTCAGGACCTGGCGCGCGCGGTGCAGGTGGCTCTTGATGGTACCGCGTGCCAGTCCGGTCACCTGCTCGATCTCGGCCAGATCGAAATCCTCCAGGTAATGCAGGCCGACGATCAGGCGCTGCGGCGCGCTCAGCCGTTCCAGTGCCGCGCCGAGCTGGCGCCCGGCCTGCAGCGCCTCGCTCAACTCGGCGGGCCCGGGGCCTTCATCGCCGATCCCCAGTTCCTCCGGCACCTCCACCGCCACCATCCATTGCGCCTCCAGCCGCCGCCGGCGCAGGTGCTGTAGTGCAGTGGTGTAGGCCACCCGCGAAACCCAGGTACGCAACGAAGATTCAAAGCGGAACCGGTGCAGCTGGCGGAACACGGCCAGGAAGGTTTCCTGCAGCAGGTCAGCCACCTGGTCGCGGTCGCCCACCATGCGTCCGATCACATGCGCGCAGGTGCGCTGGTGGGCTTCAACCAGTTGCGCGAAGGCCGACTGCGAGCCATCGATGATGGCCCGCACCAGGGCCTGGTCCGCGTCCAGCGCTTTGGCGGGAGCCGCCGTCGCCGCCGTATCCTCGCGGCGACGGCCCCGCAGTGCCGACAGCGCTTCGCCGAGCAGGCTCATGCGCGGGGCGCCCCCTGTGCCCGTGGCATGCGCCGGCTCAGCCCTTGCGTGCGGCAGGACGGGTGAAGTGCCAGGCCAGCAGCTGGCCCAGGCCGGCACTGCCGACCAGCGCGGCAGCGGCACCGAAGGTCAGGTCACGCGCACCGATGGCCTCCAGCAGGGCCATGGCCAGGGCCAGGCAGACCAGGCTGATGCCCCAGCGCAACGCCCCCTGGCGGCGCCGCTCTTCTTCCAGCACGGCCAGCGAGCGGATCACTTCCTCCGGCACGTGCGGGGCCACCAGCTTGCTGCGCGCGCGCGCATCGGCAATGGCATGGATCGCGTAGGCGATGCAGATGAAGAGGGTGATCGGGATCAGTTCCTGCATGGTCGGGCTCCTGTTCGATGGATGATGCGGGTTCAGGAGAATGGATGCGCGACCACGGCAACCGGTTGCACTAGCTGCCTGCCACCTCGTCGCTGGCGCCGGGCGTGTCCGCCGGGTCCGGGAAATAGGTCTCCACCTGGAAACCCAGCTGCAGGTCCGCCAACAGTCGCAGCAACTGCTGATCCAGCACAAAACCCGCCCATGCGGTCTTTCCAAAGATGCCGACACGCACGCCGATCGAAGCCCCCTCCTGCAGCAGTTCCCCGATCACATCGGCGCGTGCCCGCAGGAGATCGACCAACGCCGGCTAGGCATCCATCAGCCAGTCGTCCTTGCCCCTCTCCAGTACGAACACCACGCGGGTCTCCGCATGCCCGCTGATCAGGCTGCCGTCGCGATCCCGGTATCCGGTTCCGACGTCTCGGGAAAACGCCGGTTCCAGATCCAACCGGGCGGCAATCCCGGCGCCGGCCTCTGTTGGGTGCTGCACGCGCAGCGAGATCCTGTAGTCGTAGCAGTACATATCGGTTCCATCCGAACGGAATGGCCATCATGCCGCACACGCCGTCGCAGCGACCTGGAGGGGGCCATTTTGCCGATTCCGCTGCCATGACCTGTGGCCCCTGCCCCGGGCCCGTGCGGCTGCTACGCTTGCCCGGTTTCCTCTACTGGTGCCGTCCGCCCATGTCCCGAGTGCTGCCCCTGTCCCTCCTGCTGTCGGCCGTGCTGGCCGCACCGGCTGCGCATGCCGCGCCGACGCCGATCACCATCGAACAGGCCATGGCCGACCCGGACTGGATCGGTCCGCCGGTCGAGAAGGCCTGGTGGTCGTGGAACAGCCAGCAGGTGGAGTACCAGCTCAAGCGCAACGGCAGCCCGGTACGCGATACCTTCCGCCAGCCGGTGGCCGGTGGCGTGGCCGCGCAGGTGGCCGATGACCAGCGCGGCACCCTGGACGTGGCCGAGCCGGTCTACGACCGCAGCCGCAGCCGCAGCGCCTTCGTGCGCAATGGCGATGTGTTCGTGCGCGACCTGCGCAGCGGCGCGCTGACCCAGCTCACCCGCAGCAACGAGCGCGCGGGCAACGTGAACTTTGCCGCCGACAACGGCGTGATCTGGCGCGTCGGCCAGAACTGGTTCCACTGGACCGCCGCCAGCGGCGTGCAGCAGGTGGCCAGCCTGAAGGCCGAGAAGGACCCGCGCACGCCGCCGAAGGCCGACGTGCTGCGCGACCAGCAGCTGCGCACGCTGGAAACCCTGCGCCGCGACCGCGACCAGCGCGAGGCATTGAAGGACCAGGACCAGCGCTGGCGCCAGGCCGACCCGACCCGCGCACCGGGCCCGGTGTACCTGGGCGCCGACGTCGAGATCGGTGACAGCGTGCTGTCGCCGGACCTGACCCACCTGATCGTGGTGACCAAGCCGAAGGACTTCGACGACGGCCGCACCAGCAAGATGCCGCTGTACGTGACCGAGTCGGGCTACGAGGAAACCGAGGACACCCGCACCCGCGTCGGCCGCAACGGCTTCGAGCCACACACCCTGTGGTACGTGGACGTGCGCACCGGCAAGGCCGAAAAGCTCTCGCTGGCCAGCCTGCCGGGCATCAGCACCGACCCGCTGGCCGAACTGCGCCGCAAGGCCGGCAAGGATGCGCTGAAGGGCGAGCGCAGCGTGCAGGTGATGAGCGACTTCATGGGCGGCGGCATCCGCTGGAGCGCCGACGGCCAGCAGGCCGCGGTGATGCTGCGTGCCAACGACAACAAGGACCGCTGGATCATCAGCGTCAATGCCGCCGACGGTCGCGTGCAGAACCGCCACCGCCTGACCGACAACGCCTGGATCAACTGGGGCTTCAACGATTTCGGCTGGATGGCCGATGGCCGCACGCTGTGGCTGCTGTCCGAGGAATCGGGCTTCTCGCACCTGTACACCCAGGCCGGCACCGCCAAGCCGCAGGCGCTGACCAGCGGCAAGTGGGAAACCTCGGCACCGGTGCCGTCGGCTGATGGCAAGGGCTTCTATTTCCTGTGCAACCAGCAGGCGCCGCATGACTACGAAGTCTGCGCGGTCGACACCGGCAACCGCCAGGTACGCGAGCTGACCAGCCTCAATGGCGTGGAAGACTTCTCGCTGTCGCCGGATGGCCAGCAGCTGCTGGTGCGTTACTCCGGTGCCTACCTGCCGCCGCAGCTGGCGGTGCTGCCCAGCACCGGCGGCCAGGCACGCGTGCTGACCGACACCCGCACCGCCGACTACAAGGCACGCCAGTGGATCCAGCCGAAGCTGGTCGCGGTACCGTCCAGGCACGGTGCGGGCGTGGTCTGGGCCAAGTACTACGAGCCGGAAAACAAGGAACCGGGGAAGAAGTACCCGATCGTGATGTTCGTGCACGGCGCCGGCTACCTGCAGAACGTGCACCAGCGCTACCCGGCCTACTTCCGCGAGCAGATGTTCCACAACCTGCTGGTGCAGAAGGGCTACATCGTGCTGGACATGGATTACCGCGGCAGCGAGGGCTACGGCCGCGACTGGCGCACGGCCATCTACCGCAACATGGGCCACCCGGAACTTGAAGACTACAAGGATGGCCTGGACTGGCTGGTCGACACCCAGCAGGGCGACCGTGACCACGCCGGCATCTACGGCGGCTCCTACGGCGGCTTCATGACCTTCATGGCGCTGTTCCGTGCACCGGGCACGTTCAAGGCCGGCGCCGCGCTGCGCCCGGTGGTCGACTGGCACAACTACAACCACGGCTACACCAGCAACATCCTCAACACCCCGGACATCGATCCGGAGGCGTACCGCGTGTCCTCGCCGATCGAGTACGCGCAGAACCTGCAGGACAACCTGCTGATCGCCCACGGCATGATGGATGACAACGTGTTCTTCCAGGACTCGGTGAACCTGACCCAGCGCCTGATCGAACTGCACAAGGACAACTGGTCGATCGCACCGTACCCGCTGGAACGCCACGGCTACGTGCGTGCCGATTCCTGGCTGGACCAGTACAAGCGCATCCTCAAGCTGTTCGAGCAGAACCTGAAGTGAGCAACGCCGCGGCCACGATCCGGATCGTGGCCGCGGTCATCCTGGATGACCGCGGCCGGGCGCTGCTGGTGCGCAAGCACGGTGCCCGCCGCTTCATCCAGCCCGGTGGCAAGCCCGAACCCGGCGAAGCACCGCTGCTGGCGCTGGCCCGCGAACTGCACGAGGAACTGGGCGTGCAGCTGCGCGCCGAGACCGCCATCGCGCTGGGCACCTTCGAGGACTGGGCGGTGAACGAGCCCGGCCACCGCGTGCAGGCCCAGGCCTGGTGGGTGCAGGTGGACGGTACGCCACAGGCGTGCGCCGAAATTGCCGAACTGGCCTGGGTGCCGCTGCAACCACCGCATGGCCTGCCCTTGGCACCCTTGAGCGAACACCATATCCTGCCGGCGGTCGCCACCCGGGTGACGGCCCGCTGAGCAGGCGGGCGCCGACTGCAAGGACATCGGATGTCAATGTCGATCCCGTCGATCCCCTCGCTGCCTCCCCCGGCCTATCACGCCTGGGTGCGTCCTGTCGCACAGGCCTCGTTCTGGCTGTCACTGGTGCTGACGATCTACTTCGTGCTGCAGGGACTGGTGCTGTGGCCGTTGCACAACCTCGCGCTGTGGCGCCTGGTGGAAAGCGAAGTGCAGCACCAGCAGCTGCACAGCCTGATCTGGCTGCTGGCGCACCCGGTAGCCGCATCGATGGTCGTCGCGCTGTTGTGCCTGGCCTCGACCGTATCCAGCTGGGGCCTGCTGCGCGAACGGCGCTGGGGCCTGTGGAGCTTCGTGGTACTGCTGCTGCTGAGTGGCCTGACCAACTTCGCGGCCGCCTGGTGGCTGGACCTGTTCATGGGCGACTTCATTCCGCTGCTGGCCAATGACCCGGCCCTGCTGCAGGAGCTGCAGCTGAAACGCTGGCTGATCACGCTGACCGTGGTCGGCATGTCGTTCGTGCTTCTCGGCCTGCAGGGCTGGCTGGCCTGGCGCCTGCTGCGGCCGGATGTGCGCTCGCGCTTCCACTGAGTTCTACCGATCCCCGTTCGACAAGGACTGTCGCATGCGCTTGCTGATGCTTCTTCCCGCACTGCTGTTCGCCGCGCTGCCTGCCAGCGCCGACGCGTTGCAGTGTGGCGAATACCGCAGCGCCGATGGCGGCACGGCGCTCGTGTTCACCACCCCCAGCAGCGGCTACCGCCACAACGACATCCGTGAACGGGAGCCACTATGGGTCGATCGCAGTGCGGCGCAGACCCGGTTGGTCATGCTCGACGATGGCGTGGCGCAACCGATCCGGATCAGCGCCGATGGGCACCGCATCGAGGACGACGTGGTGACCTACACGCTGAGCCACTCCCGCGCCTGCGCCATCGAACCCAGCGTGATGGACGGCAGCTGTCGCGCCGCCGGCAGCCACTGCATCGCGCAGCTGCCCACGGCCTCACCCGGCCAGGCCCTGCGCGCGTGCAATGAAGGCGTTGGCGCAGGCTGCTCGACGCTGCTGCGACAACTGCGCGAGAACAGCGCAGCAGTAGCCAATGACACCGGCCCGGCCCGCTTCGAGCGCCCGGGCATCTGCCGCGAACCCACACCTGGGCATGATCCGGAGGCCTGCGAGACGCAAACCAGTGATGCGCTGGCTGCCGCCATGCAGCAATTGGGCGAACGTCTGCAACAGGTAGACGAAGACGCGCTGGATTCGCCGCTTCCGGGCGCTGCACGTGATCGTCTGCAGCAGCTGTGCCTGCAACACCGTGGTGGTCGCTTCTGCACCGAGGTTGCCGAGCAGCAGTTGATCGCGCTGGAACCCGCGCTGGCCGTGCAGGCGCTGCAGGTCATCTGCGATGCGGGGCGCGCCAATGCCTGCGAACGTAGTGCGCCATTGCGTGAACTCGGCACCGATCTACGCCTCGTGCCTCTCCAGCAAGTGCCCTGTGGCCGCTATCAGGCCGATGGCGGCGCGATCGACAGGCTCGACTTCGGCGATGGCACGCGCGGCCGACTGGAAGACGGCGCCATCCACCTTCAGCAGGACGGCGAAACCCTTGTCCTGCGCCAGCTGGGCAACGGCGACCTGCTTGGCATGGATACGCAGACCGGTTACCAGCGCTACCAGCCGGTGCCCGGCACGGCACAATGCACGCCCCCGCGCGAGGGCCGTGATTCGCCGTAGCGCCTGGAGTTTCCCGTTCGATCGTCAAGGAGACGACATGCATTCACCCGCACCGCGCCGCCGCTGGCTGGTCTGGGCGCTGCTGCTGGCCGCGCCGATGGCCGCCGCACAGTCACCGCAATGCGGCCTGTTCAAGGCCGACGAAGGCAGCGGCACGCTGCGCATCAGCTCACCGAACCGCGGCGAGCAGAAGCACTTCGGCAGTGCGCCGTCTCCGGTCGCGTTCCAGCAGATCGACGGAAAGCTGCAACTGGTGAACCTGGAGTACGGCCTGCCCAGCGCGTTGCAGGTGCGCGATCGTGGCCGCACGGTCGAGGTGGATGGCACGGTCTACATCCTCCAGGCCCCCGCACAGTGCGCCGCCGCAGCCAGGCCGGCTGAAGGCAGCTGCCTGGCCGATGCGGCGGCGTGCCTGGACAACCGCCGTGAAGCGCCCCCGGCCGCGCTGGAAGCAGGGTGCCGGGAAGGCGTGCCCGGCATGTGCCTGCAGCTGGCCGATCGCTGGCATGACGAGGCCAGGGCGCCGGCCACGCCGGATGAGGCGCAGCAACAGGCCATCCTCGATACCGCACTGGCCGGCATCGAACTGCCTGTGCCGTGCCGGAATGGCGGCTTCAGCAACGAGACACCGGCCTGTGCAGCGGCGCTGGAAGCGGATCCGGCGCTGCAGGATCAGATCGTCAAGGCCGCGATGGGTGCGGCGATGGTCGAAGCCGTGAGCTCCGTGCTGTCACCCTCCACGCCGGTGGTGGTGCCGGCCGCGCAGCGCCAGCAGCTGTTGCAGTTGTGCCAGCAGGTCGGCCATGGCGGCTTCTGCAGCCGCGTGGCCGAGCTCTCGTGGGAATCCGGCGACCCCTTGCAGGCGGTGCAGGCACTGACCACAGCGTGCGCGCCCGGTAAGGAAAGCGCCGCCTGCGAGCGCCTGCCTGCATTGCAGGCGCTGGGCGCCTCGTTGCGGCCTCAGCCGGCTACGGCGCTGCCCTGCGGCACCTTCCGCGCCGCGGGTGGCCTGATGGATACGCTGGACTTCGGCGATGCAGGACGGGTCGGCATCGGCTGGGACAGCCAACTGCGTGCTCGTGTCGAAGACGGCGACATCCGCATCCGCCACGACAAGGGCGGCGACTTCGTGCTGCGGCCGTTGCCCGGGGGCCAGCTGCTGGGCCTGGACACGTGGACACGCTTCCAGGTGTTCGTGCCGACCGGCGAGGGCGCGAGCACCTGCAGCCCGCCGAAACACTACACGGTGCTGCCGCTGCCTCAGGACTGCCCGCAGGCGCTGGCCAGCGGCGGTGCCGAAGCCTGCTGCGCGCAGGGTAAGCTGCAGGGCTGCAACATTCTTGGCAACCGTCTTGCGCTGTCCGGCCAGTGGCGGCAGGCGGCAGAGCACTACACCACCGTGTGCCGTGCCGGCGTGCGCGAGGGCTGCGAAAACCTGGTCGCAGCGCAGGGCCGCAGCAGCGACATCGACGCCCATGCGACGCTGGAGCGGCTGTGTGCCGCCGACCGCAGCGGCCGCCACGTCGCCTGCGACGTGCTGGACACCGGAAACTGGAGCGCCCTGGAGCTGGGCCGTGTCCTGCAGGAGGCGGTGGACGAAGCGACGGCCGAGGACACTCCGGCGCCGCGCGCTTCCAACCGCAAGCGATGAGCCGGCCAAGGCCTGCCCGCAGCTTCGGGCGGGCCCTGCGGTAAAGTAGCGCCATGAACGAATTCGAGCGCGTGCGCACCTACCTCACCGACCTGCAGGACCGCATCTGTGCGGCGATCGAGGCCGTCGATGGCCAGGCCCGCTTCCAGGAAGACCTGTGGCAGCGGGCCGAGGGCGGTGGCGGGCGTACCCGCGTGCTGCGCGACGGCGCGGTGTTCGAGCAGGCCGGCATCGGCTTCTCCGACGTGGCCGGCAGCCGCCTGCCGCCGTCGGCCTCGGCCAACCGCCCGGAACTGGCCGGCGCCTCCTGGCGCGCCACCGGCGTGTCGCTGGTGTTCCACCCGCTCAATCCCTACGTGCCGACCACCCATGCCAACGTGCGCTTCTTCCAGGCGCAGCGCGACGGCGAAGTGGTGGCCAGCTGGTTCGGCGGCGGCTTCGACCTGACTCCGTTCTACCCGTTCGACGAGGACGTGCAGCATTGGCACCAGGTCGCCCGCGACCTGTGCACACCGTTCGGCGACGAGCGCTATGCCGCGCACAAGCGCTGGTGCGATGAATACTTCTTCCTGCGCCATCGCAATGAAACGCGCGGCGTCGGCGGCCTGTTCTTCGATGACCTGCACGGCGATTTCGAGCGCGATTTCGCTTATCTGCGTGCGGTCGGTGATGGCTTCCTCGACGCCTACCTGCCGATCGTGCAGCAGCGCAAGGACGCCGCATATGGCGAGCGCGAACGCGAGTTCCAGCTGTACCGCCGCGGCCGCTACGTGGAGTTCAACCTGGTCTACGACCGCGGCACCCTGTTCGGGCTGCAGAGCGGTGGCCGCAGCGAAAGCATCCTGATGAGCCTGCCGCCGCGGGTGCGCTGGGAGTACGGCTTCACCCCGGAAGCGGGCAGCGCCGAGGCGCGCCTGGCCGACTACCTGGTGCCACGCGACTGGCTCTGATCGTCCGGCGCCACGCCTGATCCGTGGCGCCTTCTTACGCCTGTGGTGCGCCCCGCGCCGGACAGGCCCTGCACTGCCTCCTTCAAGGATGACCCCATGCCTGCTGCTGTTCCCTTCCGCCCCCGCGCCGCGGGCTGGCGCTCCCTGCTGTTGCTTGCATTGGCCTCGGCCAGCCTGCCGGCCGCCGCGCAATCGATGGCCTGCGGCACCTACAAGGACGTCGACGGCAACACCACGCTGACCATCGAAAGTGAAGGCCATGGTTTCCTGTCCGGCCCCTACCAAGCCACCGAGCAGCTGCGCATCGCCCGCCAGGAGGACGTGCTCGGCACCGGCAACCTGTCCACCGGCCGCCTGGAAAACTGGTACTTCTCGGACAACGATCGCACGATCAGCACCCCCTATCGCGAATTCACCCGCGAGCACACCGCCGTCTGCAAGACGATGCCGGAGCCCATCGAGGGCGGCTGCGTAATGAACACCTCCGAGTGCCTGGAGGCGTTGCCGGAAGCCGAACCGCTGAAGCTGCATGCCTGGTGCGCCGAAGGCGTGGGCGCGGCCTGCATGCAGCTGCTGGAGACCTACCAGCGGCAGGCCAAGGACGCAGCGCCGGCGCCTGCACGTTCCGAGCCGCCGATGCCGGAGATCTGCAAGGAGGATTCGGCGTCGTTCAATGCCGAGGGCTGCAGGGCGATCGCCGAGGTGGTCGGCGCCGAGATGATGGGCAAGGCCGTGCTCGGCCTGCAGCATTCGAACGACCCTGTCTTGCCGTCCGCGCAGCTCGATGAACTGGCCGCACTGTGCCGGCAGCAGCACGGCGAGGCGTTCTGCGCCGACGTTGCCGAGGCGCTGTGGAGTGGTGGGCGCCTGTTGCAGGCCCATGACGCGCTGCAGCTGTCGTGCGCCCAGCGCGCGGAGGGCGTGGCCTGCGGCCGCGCCGAGGCGCTTGCCCGACTGGCCTCGGTACCGGCCGCCGCACTGGCCCCGGTGCCGGCTTCCGCGCTGCCCTGTGGGAGCTATGAAGCGGAGTACGGCGTGCTCTCGCAGCTGCGCTTCCTCGATGGTGGCCTAGTGGAAGCCGGGGGCCGCGACCAGCGCCTGCGCGCGAGCCTGCAGGACGGGCGCATCCTCATCCATCGCGACGTCGGCAGCGACTTCGTACTGCAGCCGCTGAAGAACGGAAACCTGGCCAGCGTCGACGGCGGCAACCGCTTCGCCTACTACGAGCGCAAGCCGGGCTCAGGCAATGCCAGCTGCGCACCGCCGGTGGCCTTCGTGGAGATCCCCCTGCCGCTGGACTGCCCGACCCTGGACCGCAAGGACGGCGCCAAGGCCTGCTGCACCGATGGCAAGCTGCTGGGCTGCAAGGTTGCCGGCGAGGCACTGTTCAAAAACGAACAATGGGCCGCATCGCTGTCCTACTTCCAGACGCTGTGCAGCGCGGGTGTGCGCGAAGGTTGCCTGGCAATGGCGGCGGTGTATGCGCATACCGCGGATCCGAAGATTCCGCAGGCCATGGCTGCGATCTGCGCGAAGGACGGCAAGGGCACCCACGTCGCCTGCGATGTGGACGCGACGCGCAACTGGCCGGCGCTGAAGGCTGAAGCCGCTCCCTGAGGCCAGGCACCTGTTGAGCCGGGCATGGGCCCGGCGCTACGAGGTCAGGTGCTCTTCCGCGCGATGATCGTGATGTGCCCGGTCGTCTCCAGCAGGGCGATCTGCACGTCCTCGATCCGCAGGCCGCCCTGTTGGCGCAGCGCGGCATCGAAATCGGCCCGGCTGATCAGTTCGCGGCGGAGAACGCCCTCCAACAGCCGGCCATCACGCGCGATCACGGTGGGCTCTCCTTCGATCATCCGCTCCATGCGCCGATTCCGGGTGGTCAACCAGCCCACCCCGTAGTTCAGCACGATCAGGGTGGCCGCCAGCAGCAGGCCACCGCCCAGCGAGGTGTCGGTGCCCAGCAGCGCGTTCTGCACCGCGTTGCCCAGCAGCACGATCAGCAGCACGTCGAAAGGCGTGATCTGCCCCAGAGCCCGCTTGCCGCCCAGCCGGACCATGCCCAGCACCACGACATAGACCACCACCGCGCGCAGGATGAATTCCCACCACGGCATGGCCAGGGCGAACAGGTCGGGCATGGTCTTCCCCTGCGGAACGGTGGCCCAGCCTAGCACCTGGGGTCAGATCCCTTTGCCCGGCGGGCAAAGGGATCTGACCCCCAGTGTGAAGGGATCTGACCCCCAGTGTGTGTTCCGTTGGCGCAAATAAAAAGCCCCGCTGACCAGGGGGAGGTCAACGGGGCCGGGGAACGGGCACTTGGGGAGGAGTCCCCGTTCCGAGATCTGCTCCAGGGGATGGGAGAGATCCACAACAGGCGTTGCGCCTGTCGGGAGTTATAGAAGCACTTCGAACACTAACGGTTCGTGAAGGGGCCCCATTTAATGAATTTCAATAGGGGCAACATTCATGGTCGAGTCAGAAACACCCGACTCATGAACAAATTCACGTCGTTTTCGGCCTGAAACACCGTCAGTGCGCTTCGTCCCAGTTGTTGCCGACGCCCGTGTCGACCACCAGTGGCACCCGCAGTTTGGCCGCTTGCGACATGCGCTCCACCACCTGCAAACGCAGGTCCTCGACGAAACTGCTTTCGGTTTCGAACACCAGTTCATCGTGCACCTGCAGGATCATCCGTGCCGGCGCCCCGCTGTCACGCAGCCACTGGTCCACATCCACCATCGCGCGCTTGATGATGTCGGCGGCAGTGCCCTGCATCGGCGCGTTGATCGCCGCGCGTTCAGCACCGGCACGCAGGCCCTGGTTGCGGGCGTGGATGTCGTTCAGGTACAGGCGACGGCCGAACAGGGTTTCCACGTAGCCCTGGTCACGGGCCTGCTGGCGCATCCGCTCCATGAAGTCGCGCACGCCCGGGTAGCGGCTGAAGTACAGCGCCACGTAGTCCTGCGCCTGGCCACGGTCGATGCCCAGGTTGCGGGCCAGGCCGAAGGCGCTCATGCCGTACATCAGGCCGAAGTTGATGGCCTTGGCGGCGCGGCGCTCGTTCGGGGTCACCTCCTCCAGCGTGCGCCCGAACACCTCGGCGGCGGTGGCACGGTGTACGTCGGCGCCCTGCTCGAAGGCACGCACCAGGCCCGGGTCCTCGGACAGGTGGGCCATGATCCGCAGTTCGATCTGCGAATAGTCGGCCGCCAGCAGCTGGAAGCCTTCCGGGGCGATGAACGCGCGGCGGATGCGGCGGCCGTCCTCGGTGCGGATCGGGATGTTCTGCAGGTTCGGGTCCGACGAGGACAGGCGGCCGGTGGCGGCACCGGACTGGTGGTAGCTGGTATGCACCCGGCCGGTGTCCGGGTTGACCATCTCCGGCAGCTTGTCGGTGTAGGTGCTGCGCAGCTTGGCCAACCCACGGTAGTCCAGGATGACCCGCGGCAGCTCATGCTGGTCGGCAATCGCCTCCAGCGCCTCTTCATTGGTGCTGGGCTGGCCCTTCGGGGTCTTCACCACCGCCGGCAGCTTCAGCTCGTCGAACAGCACCGCCTGCAGCTGCTTGGGCGAATCCAGGTTGAAGCTGCGCCCGGCCAGCTCGGTGGCCTTCTGCTGCGCGGCCAGCATGCGCGAGGACAGGTCCTGGCTCTGCCGGCGCAGTTCGTCGGTGTCGATCCGCACGCCATTGGCTTCAATGCTGGCCAGCACCGGCACCAGCGGCATCTCGATGTTGCGGTACACGCTGTCCAGCGCCGGCTCGGCCAGCAGCTGCGGCTGCAATGCGTGGTGCAGGCGCAGGGTGATGTCGGCGTCCTCGGCGGCGTAGCGGCTGGCTTCGTCGATGCCCACCTGCGAGAACGGGATCTGCTTGGCGCCCTTGCCGGCCACGTCCTCGAACTTGATGGTGCTGTAGCCCAGGTAACGCAGCGCCAGCGAATCCATGTCGTGGCGGGTGGCGGTGGAATTGAGCACGAAGCTCTCGAGCATGGTGTCGTCGTGGTAGCCCTGCACCGCCACGCCGTGGCGGCGCAGCACATGCAGGTCGTACTTGCCATGCTGGCCCAGCTTCTTCTTCGCCGGGTCCTGCAGCGCCGGGCGCAGTGCGTCCAGCACCTGCTGCATGGGCAGCTGGGCCGGCGCACCCGGGTAATCGTGGCCGACCGGAATGTACGCCGCCCTGCCCGGCTCGACGGCCAGGCTGATGCCCACCAGGCGCGCGCGCATCGCGTCCAGCGCATCGGTCTCGGTATCGAAGCTGATCAGTTCGGCCTGCTGCAGGCGTTCGACCCAGGCCTGCAGCTGCTCGGCGGTCAGCACGGTCTCGTACTCACCCGGCGCGGACAGTGCCGGATCCAGCGTGCCAGCGGCGGGCGCCTCGACGCTGCCACGGGCGAAGCCAGCGGCGGTGCCACGCAGGCTCGGGGTCGCCTCGCTGGCGGCCACCGGTGCCGGCACCGGCGCGCCCAGCTCCTTCAGCGCCTGGGTGAAGCCATAGCGCGTATACAGCTCGGTCAGCGCCGGCACATCCTGCTCGCGCAGGGCCAGCGTGGTCGGGCTGGCGTCCAGCTGCACGTCGGTACGGATGGTCACCAGCTCGCGGTTCAGCGGCAGCCGCTCCAGCGCGGCGCGCAGGTTCTCGCCGATCTTGCCCTTCATGGCCGGCGCGGCCGCCATCACGCCGTCCAGGTGCTGGTACTCGGCCAGCCACTTGGCGGCGGTCTTCGGCCCGCACTTCTCCACGCCCGGCACGTTGTCGACCGCGTCGCCCATCAGCGCCAGCAGGTCGATGATCTGGTCGGCGCGCACGCCGAACTTCTCCATCACCGCCGCATCCGAATCCATGCGGCTGCCGGTCATGGTGTTGACCAGCTCGATGCCCGGGCGCACCAGCTGGGCGAAGTCCTTGTCGCCGGTGGAAATGGTCACCTTCAGGTCCTGCGCCAGGCCCTGAAGGGCCAGCGTGCCGATCACATCGTCGGCCTCCACGCCGGGGATGCGCAGGATGCTGATGCCCAGCGCTTCGACGATGCGGCACATCGGCTCGACCTGGCTGCGCAGCTCATCGGGCATCGGCGGGCGGTTGGCCTTGTACTGGTCGTACAGGTCGTCACGGAAGGTCTTGCCCGGCGCGTCGACCACGAACGCGACGTAGGCCGGGCGCTCCTTCAGCGTCGAACGCAGCATGTTGACCACGCCGAACAGCGCGCCGGTGGGTTCACCCTGTGCATTGGACAGGGGCGGCAGCGCGTGGAACGCGCGGTACAGGTAACTGGACCCGTCGATCAGGACTAATCTGCTCATGTGCCGATTCTACGCGCCCGTGCCTGCACCGCGGCGACACGGCCCGTACACCGCGATGGGGCATAATCAGGGCTCTTTCCAGGCAAAGGCCCCGCCGATGAAGACCCTGATGCTGGCTTCCCTGCTCCTGCTCGCTGGCTGCGCCAGCATGGGTGGCGCGGGCGCTCCCCCGGTGGACGTCAAGGGCGCGGATGTATCCAAGCGCACCATGGACAACGGTGACACCATCGAGGAATACCGCGTGTCCGGCCAGCTGCGCATGGTCAAGGTGACCCCGTCGCGCGGTGCCCCGTTCTACATGTACGACAAGAACGGCGACGGCCGCATGGACAACGACAGGGACGGCGTGTCGCCGGTCTACTGGAAGCTGTACAGCTGGTGAGGTGACCGGGGTTGTGACCGGGGTCGGATCCCTTTCCACAGGAAAGGGCTCTGACCCCCTCGAAGCCACCGGCACGGCCCCGATCCCCCCACAAAAAAACAACGCCGGCGCGCATCCTGCGGCCGGCGTCGGGTCCCCTCCCCGGGAACGCTTGAATCAGCGGGTATGGATCAGCGGATGACCAGCACCGGCAGCGTGCTGCGTGCCAGCACTTCGGCGGTCTGGCTGCCCAGCAGTACACGGGTCACGCCGCGGCGGCCGTGCGAGGTCATCACGATCAGGTCGCTGTTGCGCTCACCGGCGGTCTCGATGATGCCGTCGGCCGCATAGCGGTCCAGCACGTGTACCGGGTTGGCGGTGATGCCCTGCTCGGCGGCCTTGGCCAGCGCCGGCTGCAGCACCTTCTGCGCGCCTTCCTCGCGGTCGGCCTTGTATTCGGGGCTGTTCATGTAGCCCACGCTCCAGCCCATGGCGTCGTACATGCCGACGGCCCACGGCTCGGAAACAGTGACGATATCGACCTCGGCGTTAAGGTCCTTGGCCAGCTCCAAGCCCTTGGCCAGGCCCTTGTCGGCCAGTTCGGACCCGTCAGTGGCAATCAGGATGCGCTTGTACATGGTGGGGCTCCGTGGCGGTCTGCCAGATGGGAACGACACCATTGCACACCGTATGTGCAGGCGGCGCCTTGAGCAGGATCAATCCGGCGCCGCGCAGCGGCGTGTGCGCACCGTCACGTGGTCCGGGGGACAGGCTCGGCCCGCCCTCTTCTGTAGAGCCGAGCCCGTGCTCGGCTGCTTCTGGCGGGAAGAGCAGCCGAACATGGGCTATGCCGGTCGTCCTGACCGGCACCCTTCGGGCCGTCGCAAGCGACGTTGGCAGCGGCTCCTGCCGCTACCTTCGGCTCTACAACAATGTCGCTCAGGCGATCTGCACGATGCGCGCGTTCTGGCACAGCGGGTAGCTGGCCACGAACTCGTCAATCGCATCGCGCATCGCCTCGAACGATTGGCCGTACATGTACAGCGCGGTCTCGGTCGGGCCCTGCCACCAGCTGCAGATCTCGCCCAGGCCGTCGATGTTCCCGGACAGCTGCTCGAACACGTGGTTGGAATCGCACTGCTCGTAGACCTCGTCCGGCAGGTTCAGGCCATCCAGGTAGATGCCCAGGCCTTCGGTCACGCCGAAGCTGCGATCGGCCTCGCCTGCGCCCTGTATCTGCGAACCCTTCGGTGCACCCAGCTGCTCCAGCAGGTCGATCAGCTTCGGCACGCCCGCGGCATCGACCAGTGCCACTTCGATATCGCCGTATTCGACCTCACCCAGGTCGGACATCGCGGTGCCGCCGCCGGTCAGCTCGCCCACCTGGGCCGCCTGCAGCAGCGCGTCGAGCGGATCCTCGAACAGTTCGTGGCGGTGCTCCGGCTGCAGCCGGGCGTTCAACTTCACGGTGACGTGCAGCGTGGGTTCGGTCATGGGGGCGTTCCTGGAAGAAGTGCCACCTATTGTAGAGCCGAGCCCATGCTCGGCTGCTTCTGGCCGGAAAAGCAGCCGAGCATGGGCTCGGCTCTACAACAGCCTGTCAACGCAGGAACGGCGTGACCTTGCGCTTCAGCAGTTCCACCAGCACCGGGTCCATGTACTCGTAGTCATCCGGAATATCCAGGCAGATCACCCGCTTGCCGTTCAACCAGGCCTTGTAGCGGCTGGACAGCCGATTGCGGTGGGCGCGCTCCATCACGAACACGATATCGGCCCACTGCAGCAGCTCGGGGCTGAGCACTTCCTCGGCGTCGGCCAGCAGCCCGGCCGAGGCGGTCTCGATGCCCGGCCAATCGGCGAATACCTGCTCGGCCGTCGGGCTGCGCAGGCGGTTCTGGCTGCAGAGGAAGAGCACATTGCGGGTCATGAGCGCAGCCTAATGGGGGCAGAGCCCTTTTCCAACGGAAAAGGCTCCGGCCCCAACCACGTGCATTCCGCGATGGGGTCAGAGCCCTCCCTGCGGGAGGGATCCGACCCCTCGACGGCGATCAGATCACCGTCAGGTTGGCGTAGGCCATCACCAGCCACTTGCTGCCGGCATCAGCAAACTCGACCTGCACGCGGGCGTGCGCGCCGCTGCCTTCGTAGTCGGTCACCATGCCTTCGCCGAACTTGGGATGGGTAACCAGCGCACCGAGCTTGACCGGCGGCGCCTCGATCGAGGCATGGCCCATCACCCGGCTGGCGCCCATCGAAGCCGGGCGCGAGACCTGCACCTTCGGGCGCACTTCGTGCAGCAGTTCGCGCGGAATCTCGCGCAGGAAGCGTGACGGCAGGCTGTAGTTGTCCTGGCCGTGGATGCGGCGCGATTCGGCATAGCTCAGCACCAGCTTCTGGCGCGCGCGGGTGATGCCGACATAGGCCAGGCGGCGCTCTTCTTCCAGCCGCCCGCTTTCCTCCAGCGAGCGTGCGCTGGGGAACAGGCCTTCTTCCAGGCCGGCCAGGAACACCAGCGGGAATTCCAGGCCCTTGGCCGAGTGCAGGGTCATCAGCTGCACGCCCTCTTCGCCTGCCTGCGCCTGGCCCTCACCGGCCTCCAGCGCGGCATAGGCCAGGAACGCGACCAGCTCGTCCATGTCCTCGCCCACTTCCTCGATGTCGTCGGCCCGGCGCACGAAGCGCGAGGCCACCGAGACCAGTTCGTCGAGGTTGTCGGTGCGCGACTCCGAGTCCAGCGCATTGCGGCTTTCCTTGCTCCAGTGCTCGCGCAGCTGCGAGCGGGCCAGCACGTGGTCCACGCGCTCGGCCAGGGTCATGTGCACGGTCTGCGCCTGCAGCTCGTTGACCAGCCCCAGGAAGCCGGCCAGCGCATTGCGCGCGCGTGCGGCCAGCGCGTTGCCCTGGGTGACCAGCATCGTTGCTTCCCACAGCGAGATACCCTGCGCGCGTGCCTCGCGGCGCACTTCGTCCAGCGTGCGGTCGCCGATGCCCCGGGTGGGCGTTTTGACCGCGCGCTCGAACGCGGCGTCATCGTTGCGGTTGGACAGCAGGCGCAGGTAGGCCAGCGCGTCCTTGATTTCGGCACGCTCGAAGAAGCGCATGCCGCCATACACGCGGTACGGCACCTGCTCGCTCAGCAGCGCTTCTTCCAGCGCGCGCGACTGCGCGTTGCTGCGGTAGAGCACGGCCACTTCGGTGTAGCTGCCACCGTCGCGCACCCACTGGCGGGCACGCTCGACGATGTAGCGTGCCTCGTCCATCTCGTTGTACGCGGCGTACAGGTCGATCGGCTCGCCGTCACCGCTGTCGGTCCACAACTGCTTGCCGATGCGATCCGGGTTGTGCGCGATCACCGCGTTGGCAGCGCCGAGGATGTTGGCGGTGGAGCGGTAGTTCTGCTCCAGGCGGATGGTCTGCGCGCCCGGGAAATCGCGCAGGAAGCCCTGCACGTTCTCGACCTTGGCACCGCGCCAGCCGTAGATGGCCTGGTCGTCGTCGCCGACCACGAACACGTGGCCGGAATCGCCGGCCAGCACGCGCACGAAGGCGTACTGGATGGCATTGGTGTCCTGGAACTCGTCCACCAGGATCTCGCGGAAGCGGGCGCGGTAGTGCGACAGCAGCGCCGGGTTGTCGCGCAGCAGTTCGTGCGCGCGCAGCAGCAGCTCGGCGAAGTCGACCAGGCCGGCGCGGTCGCAGCGCGCCTGGTACTCGATGTAGGCCTGGCGCATGGTCTCCAGCCACGCGTCGTGCGGTTCGGGCTGGATGTGCTGCGGGCGGCGGCCCTCGTCCTTCTGCGCGTTGATCCACCACGATATCTGCTTGGGCGGGTACTTGCCGTCGTCCAGCTCCAGCGCCTGCACCACGCGCTTGACCAGCCGCAGCTGGTCGTCCGAATCCATCACCTGGAAGCCTTCGGGCAGCTTCGCGTCCTGCCAGTGCAGGCGCAGCAGGCGGTTGGCCAGGCCGTGGAAGGTACCGATCCACATGCCACGGCTGCCATGGGGCAGCTGTGCGTCGATGCGGTGGCGCATTTCGCCGGCCGCCTTGTTGGTGAAAGTCACCGCGAAAATGCCGTGGGTCGGCACGCCGTCGACTTCATGCAGCCAGGCGATGCGGTGGGTGAGTACGCGGGTCTTGCCGGAACCGGCACCGGCCAGCACCAGGTGGTGGCCGGGGGGAGCGGAGACGGCTTCGCGCTGGGCCGGGTTCAGGCCATCAAGCAGGTGGGAGACATCCATGCCCCCATTTTACGGCATCGCCGTCGCGGCTCCTGCGACCACCTGGGTGGCCAGTGCCTGCGCCTGCTGACGCAGTTCAGGCACCGCCAGGCTTTCCCACAGGCTGCCGATGCGCAGGCTGCCGAGTACGCCCAGCCGCGCCTGCGGCTGGCCACCGGCGGCACGCAGGCGGTCGCCCGGCACTGTGCTGTCCAGGCCCAGCCCGTGCGGGCCGGGGCGGGCCAGGCCATCGCTCTGCAGCTGTTGCAGCAAGGGATTGCGCAGCGCGCTGGCGCGGGTTTCCACGCCGGTGGCGTTGATCACGCCGCCGATTGTCCAGTGCTGTTCATTGCCAGACGGAGCGCGGCCAGAAAGCCGCAGCGCTTCGCCTTCGCGGCCGACGCGTTGCAGGCGGGACCGGTGAATACGCAGTTGGCCGCTTTCGATCAGCGCCTGCAGCTGTGCGTCGACCTCTTCGGCGATGCGGTGGCGATGCACGTCCCAGTAGCGCACCACATGGCGCAGGAAGCGGCGCTGGTCGGCCGCGTCGAGGCTGCACCACAGTGCCTGCCCGTGCGGACGGATGCGGTCCATCACCCCCTGCCACGGCAGACCATCGGCCTGCGCCTGGCGCGCGAACCCGCGCAACGCGCGCAGGCGCTGGCGCAGGCTCATCGGCAGCAGCGCAGCCGGGTCGAACGCGGGCAGGCCGCCATGCGCATGCGGCAGCGGCAGCAGGCCATGGCGCGAGATCACGTGCAGCGGGCCGGTGTGGCCGGCAGCAACCAGCGCCAGCACGGTGTCGGCCATGCTCAGGCCGGAGCCGACGATGGCCACGGCCTGCTCACCGGCCAGGGTGCGTACGCCGTCGTAGTCCCAGGCCTCGATCACGTCATCGGCAGGCAGCGCATCGGCACCGGCCACCGGCAGCGGCCGCATGCTGTTGCCGGTGGCCAGCACCGCCTGTGCGGCGTGCAGCGTCTGGCCATCGCCCAGCAGCAGCCGGTAACCATGGTCATCCGGCTGCAGGCCCAGCACCGGCTGCGCGATCACCTGCAGCTGCGCCGGGCTGGCTGCGGCAGCCTCCTGCAGGCGCTGCTGCAGGTAGGCCGCAAAGTGGTGGCGGCACACGTAGCGCTCGCCCAGCACCTCGCGCGCCTCGCCCGGGTAGGCATTGGCGGCCATCAGGTAGTCGAGGAAGTCGCCGGGCTGGTCGGCAAACGCACTCATCTTCGCCGCCGGCACGTTCAGCAGGTGCTCCGGCCACGGCGTGGCATAGGCGATGCCCTGCGCCAGCTGCGAAGCCGGTTCGAAGATGGCCAGCGCCAGCGGCGCCTGGGCCTGGCGCAACACCTGGATCGCCACCAGCACCCCGGCCGCACCACCACCGATGATTGCCAGGTCCAGTTCGCCATTACGCGGTGAATCAGTCATGCGCCGATTGTAGGCCATCGGCGATGACGGGCCGGATTGCCGAAGCGGGCGGTTGCCGCCGTTTCACATCAACGCATCGGCCAGCCGTGCGATGCCTTCGCGGCTGCGCCGCCACGTGGGACGGCTGCGCCACTGCTGCAGGTCCAGCTGCCGCGACTCGCGCAGGTAGCCATCCTCGATCGCGCACAGCTGCTGCACCAGCGCACGGTCGTAGCAGACCAGGCCGATTTCGGCATTCAGCGCGAACGAGCGGATATCCATGTTGATCGAGCCGAGCACGGCGATGTCCTCGTCCACGCTCATGTGCTTGGCGTGCAGGAACTGCGGCTCGTACAGCGCGATGCGCACGCCACAGCGCAGCAGCTCGTCGTAGTAGGCCTCCTGCGCCCACGACGTCAGCCGCTGGTTGTTGCTGGCCGAGAGGATCAGCTGCACCTGCACGCCGGACAAGGCCGCAATGCGCAAGGCGCTGAGCGTGGCTTCGTCGGGCACGAAATACGGGGTGACCATCACCAGCCGGCGCCGCGCCAGGTGGATCAGCGCCGCCACCGCATCGCGTGCGTTGCTGTAGGGATAGGCGGGGCCGCTGGGCAGCAACTGTGTGGCGATGTCGTCGCTGCACTCGGGCACATCGGCGATCACGTCCAGGCGCTGGCCGGTTTCCATGTACCAGTCGCTGGCGAACACCGCTTCCAGATGCGCCACCGCCGGGCCGCGCACGCGCGCCACCAGCTCGCGGTTCGGGTGGCCAGGCACGAACTGCGGGCCGGCCAGGTTCTGCGAACCGACATAGGCCACTTCGTTGTCGATCACCGCGATCTTGCGATGGTTGCGCAGGTCCATGCGCCCGCTGCGGCGCCAGCGCAGGCCACCGGGCAGCATCGCGCGCACTTCGATGTCGCGCGCCTGCAGGCGCTTGCGATAGGCACGCAGGCCGCGCTTGGCGCCCACCGCGTCGAGCAGCACGCGGCACTGCACGCCACGTGCAGCCGCACGCTGCAGGGCCTCGACGATCGCCTCGCCCACCGCGTCGTCGAACATCAGGTAGTACAGCAGGTGCACGCGGTCTTCGGCCTGGTCGATGTCGGCGATCAGCGTGTGCAGTGATTCGTCGTAGTCGGTCAACAGATCGACGGCGTTGCCGTGCACCGGCATGAAGTCGCCCTGGCGCTGCACCAGCGGCACGATCTCGGCGCTGGCGGTGTCCGGCTGCGGTGTCCAGCGCAGGCGATGCTGCAGCGCCTGTTCCTCGCGGATGACCTGCGAGGCCTCGGCCTGGCGGCGGATGCGCTCGCGCGACAGCCATGGGTGGCCGAACAGCAGGTACAGCGGCAGGCCCAGCAGCGGCACGAAGCCCACCAGCAGCAGCCAGCTACGCGCCGCCCCCGGCGTGGTGCGGGTGGGGATCCAGCACAGTGCAACCAGCCGGATCAGCCAGTCGATCAGCAGCAGGTACGAACCCAGCAACCACTCGAACAGCATCGTGTCGCCCGTCGGGAGGTGATGGGCCATTCTGCCCACCGGCCCTTGTGGAGTCGAGCCGCGCTCGACGGCCTTCCGGTCCGACCGCACAGCAGCCGAGCGTGGGCTCGGCTCTACAGGATGGATCAATGCCGCACCGGCACCTCGCACAGCTGCCGCACCGCGTCGGCATGGCGGCGGCCGTTGAGCGCCATGCAGGCGATCGCCTGTGCGGCCCGCTCCAGCTGCGCCTCCGGCAGCGGCGACGGCGCGCCGTTGGCCAGTGCCAGATGGTGGTCGCACAGCAGCAGCGCCATGCCCTCGATGCCTTGCAGCATGCGCTGCAGGCGCAGCCAGCCCAGTTCCAGGTCCTGCCGGTGTGATGGGGTGTTCATGCAACCTCCTTCAACGGATCTGGCCACCGTGAAGGTGGCGGACGATGCGTGGTTGCAATACCGGGAAGCAATCAATCAGCAAACGAACCGGCGGGCGCAAGGCCCCCTCGCACCGTCCGCCATAGAGGCGGATAGGTCACCAACCGTCGCCGGAGGGATCTCCGGCGACGGCGGGCGAGTCTACTGATTGATTGACTTCACGGGATTGCAAGCCCGACCGCTGCAACCGCAGCGGCTCACCATCATGGGCACGGCCACGCCCGTCGTTCCAATCGATTTGAACCGTGCGAGGCGCCGGAACCGGTAGGAACAATCACTTATCGCATTCGGCCCTTCGCTCCAGGCATGGCGCCATTGGCGACAGCGTGCGCAGGAACTGCCCAGTGCCGACCAACGGTCGGCACCCACCACCACCACAGCAGCATCGGAACGGTCGGTATCCACCAGGTAAACGCAGGGCATGAAAAAACCCGCCACAAGGGCGGGTTTCTTCGCGGGGACCAGCAATCCGTGCGGATTACTTGATCTTGCCTTCCTTGTACAGGACGTGCTTGCGCACGACCGGATCGTACTTCAGGAATTCCATCTTCCCCGGGGTGTTCTTCTTGTTCTTGTCGGTCGTGTAGAAGTGGCCGGTACCGGCCGAGGAAATCATACGGACCTTATCGCGCTTGCCTGCCATGATGCTTTACTCCTCAGACCTTTTCGCCGCGCGCACGCAGCTCAGCCAGAACGGAATCGATGCCGTTCTTGTCGATGGTGCGCAGTGCATGCGCGGAAACACGAAGCTTGACCCAGCGGTTCTCGCTGGCCACCCAGAAACGGCGCTCGTGCAGATTCGGCAGGAAACGACGACGGGTCTTGTTGTTGGCGTGCGAGACGTTGTTACCCGTCTGCACTCGCTTGCCGGAAACCTGGCATACGCGGGACATTGCGCACCTCGATAGTAGTAGTTGTCAGCCCGTAGCCCGGGCGACGGCGGCCTCGATGGTTGCCCACCACACGTCAAGAGAATCAAAGGGTTACGCTGGCGTTGGGCGGCCGGGGACGTGCTCCCGGGGGCGCCGCCCGGTAGAAAACCGGACACAGCGAGCCGCGCATTATGCACGGGTTCAAGCACTTGCGCAAGTTACCCACAGGCGGGGACTGGACCGGCGGGGCGGGGGGACTTCGCCAACCGGCATACTGGCCCGGATCACTGCGGAGCTTTCCATGCGGCTGCTGGCCCTGACCTACGGAACCGAAGGCGATACGCGTCCGCTGGCCATGCTCTGCCATGGGCTGATCAGCGCAGGCCACGCGGTGACACTGCTGGCCGATGGCGGCACCCTGGGCAGCGCGCAGGCCCTGGATGTGCCCCACGCGGCCCTTGAGGGTGACATCCATGACGAAGTGGTCGCCCTTGTCTCGCGGGGCAACGGTGTTGCCGCCGCCAGTACCGGTCTGGCACGGATGGCGCTGCAGCATGTCAGCGGCTGGATGCGCCAGGCCGATGCCGCCGCCGAAGGCTGCGATGCGATTCTGACCGGCGGACTGGCGGCCCTTGTCGGCATGAGCGTGGGCGAACGTCGGGGTCTGCCGGTCATCGGCACCGGCATGATTCCGCTGACCCCGACGCGGGCCTTCCGCTCTCCGTTCCTGCCGCCCGGACGCTCGCCGGGCTGGTTGAACCGGGCCAGTTACGGATGGGTCAACGGCCTGATCTGGCGCCAGTTCCGTCGGCCGATCAACGCGGCACGCCAGCAACTGGGGCAATCGCCGCGTCGCGCGCTGTGGTCCGGCCTGCCGATGCTCTATGGCATCTCGCCGCAGCTGCTGCCGCCACCGGCGGACTGGCCGGTCGACCACATCGCCTGTGGCCAATGGCGGCTTCCTGATGCGCCCTGGACGCCGCCAGCCGATCTGCAGGCCTTCCTCGATGCCGGGCCGCCGCCGGTCTATCTGGGCTTTGGCAGCATGACCGGATTCGATCGCGAGCGCGTGCTGCCAGCCCTGCTGCAGGCGCTGGCACCGCGCCGGGTGCTGCTGTTTCCAGGGTGGGCCGGATTGCCGACGGGTGCGCTGCCAGCAGATGTGTTCGTGCTCGGCCCGACGCCACACGAAGCACTGTTCCCGCATTGCGCACTCGCCATCCACCATGGTGGCAGCGGCACCACGCATTCGGCCTGCCGCGCCGGCATTCCCTCGCTGGTGATGCCGTTCGCCGCGGATCAGTTCTTCTGGGCCGATCGCCTGTATCGGTTGGGCGTGGCACCGGCACCGTTGTCACCGAAGCGACTGGATGCAGCAACGCTGGCGGCAGCCATCACCTTCGTTGAAACCGACGCAACACGCGCACGCGCGGCGACCCTGGGCGTGGCGATGAGCCATGAGGACGGGGTGGCCTGTGGCGTGGCGATGATCGAGCGCTGGTTACGGCCGGTGTAACAGCGGCCAGGCCTCAGCGCAGGTGCGAAATCACCTGCGCCAGCAGATGGGCATCCTTGAGCGCGCCGTGCAGGCCGCGCTGGCTGGGAATGCGCAGGCGCTGCAGCACATCATCGAGCTTGTTGCCTTGGCCCGGCCAGCGCCCGCGCGCCAGCTTCAGGCTGCAGGTGATGCGGCAATGCTGGGCCAGCGTGCCGGGAATACCGGACAGACGCAGCTCGTTGTCCAGGAAGCCCACATCGAAGGTAGCGTTGTGCGCGACCATCTCGCTGCCGCGCAGGAAGTCCAGCAGTTCGGCGGCCTTGCTGGAAAACAGTGGCTTGCCCACCAGCATCGCATCACTGATGCCATGCACGCGCTGTGCACCCCAGTCGACCCTGCGCTGCGGCTGCAGGTAGGTGTGGAACTGGCGGCCGGTGAGCTGGCCATCGATCAGTTCGACGGCACCGATTTCGATCACCCGGTGCCCCAGGCGGTGGGAGATGCCGGTGGTTTCGGTATCCAGTGCGACGATGCGACTCATGCGTGGCGATGTTTCCTGTTACGTGCTGTGGTGATTTTCGCATGCCGGTAGAGCCGGGCCCACGCTCGGCTGGCGCGCGTAGCGCGGGCTTGGTGATGCCAGAAGCAGCCGAGCGTGGGCTCGGCTCTACAGATGCGCGCGCGCGATCAACCCAACGCCTCCACCACCCAATCGATGAACACCCGCAGCCGCTGGCTCATGTGCCGGTTCGGCGGGAACATCACATGCATCGGCATCGGCGGCAGCTGCCAGTCCGGCAACACCGGCAACAGCTCGCCGCGCGCCACGTGCGGCTCGGCCATGTAGCTGGGCAGCGCCACCACGCCCAACCCCGCCAACGCAGCGGCCAGATAGGCGTTTCCATCATCGAAGCCGACCGTATAGCGGCCCTGCACCTCAACGCGTTCATCGCCGCGCTGTGCAACGAACACGCGTGCGCGGCCACCGCGCGGGCTGAGGAAGCCGACCATGTGGTGGTCGGGTCCTTCCAGCGCGCGCGGATCGGTCGGCAACCCGAAACGCTGCACATAGCCGGGGCTGGCGTGGAAGCCGATCGGCAGCGCCGCCAGCGGCCGCGCCACCAGTGCCGGGTCGGCCGGGGTGCCACCCCGGATCACGCAGTCGACGTTGTCGGCGATGACATCGACCTCGCGGTCACTCACGCCGATGTCCAGCTGGATCTCCGGGTAGCGCGCCTGGAAATCCGGCAACGCCGGCACCAGCCGCAGCCGCGCGTACGGCCCGGGCACATCCACGCGCAGGCGTCCGCGCGGCTGGCTGGCCGCGTCACCCAGCCCGCCTTCCACTTCTTCCAGCTCGGCCAGCAGGCGGGCGATGCGCGGGTAGTAGGCCGCGCCGTCGGCGGTGACGCTGACCCGGCGCGTGGTGCGGTTGAGCAGGCGCAGCCGCAGGTGTGCCTCCAGCTGCTGCACCAGCTGGGTGGCCGTGGTGCGGCTGATCTGCAGGGTCTGCGCGGCGCGGGTGAAGCTGCCGGTTTCCACCACCCGGGCAAAGGCCCGCATCGCCTCGAAACGGTCCATGGCGGGCCATGATTGTTTGGAATTGACAATCAATCTAGGCCGATCATCGCGGTTTATCCAGACAGCGCTGACGGGGAGGATGGCGTTCTCTCCCACGGGATCTTCCCCATGTCACAGCGTGATGTCGTTTTCCCCGCCGGCCGCCAGGCCCTGTACGAGCGCAACCGCTACTCGCCTGCGATCCGTTCCAACGGCTTCCTGTTCGTATCCGGCCAGGTCGGCAGCCGTGAGGACGGCTCGCCCGAGCCAGACTTCGAAACGCAGGTGCGCCGCGCTTTCGAGAATCTCAATGCGGTGTTGGCTGCTGCCGGCTGCACGTTCGATGACGTGATCGACGTGACCGTGTTCCTGGTCGATCCAGAGAAGAACTTTGAGAAGGCCTGGGCAATCGTGCCGGAGTATTGGGGCGAGGCGCCGCACCCGACCCTGACCGGTATCGGCGTGACCTGGCTGTATGGGTTCCAGTTCGAGATCAAGGTGATCGCGAAGCTGCCGTGATACGGGTAGTGCCGGCCGCTGGCCGGCAACGCGGTGGGGTCGAAAAGCGTGTCGACCAAGGTCGACACCTACCTGAGCACATGTGCGCGGCGCACCCGAACGGTGTGGTGGGGTCAGAGCCCTTTCCGGAGGAAAGGGATCCGACCCCGCGCCCGGCCCAGCTGAACGGGAGATTCCGACGAATTCCCGAAGCGTCCATTGATATTGTATCCGGCGAAAACCGCTTGCTAGCCTGCCGTCCATGCGCTGGATCACCCGCCACCTCCGTTCGACCCTGCTGATGCTGCTGATGGCGGCATTCGTGGTCGTGCCGGTGGCCGACGCGCTGGCCTGCACGGTGGAACCGCACGCCAGCACGGTGCATGTGGAGTCCGCACCGGATGCCGATGGCGATGCCGACGGCAAGCACGCCGGTGCCTGCAGCCACAACCACTGCCACCACTCCAATCTGAGCCTGCCGGCCAGTACCTTCGCCGCCTTCGGTGCGCCGCTTCCGGCGCGCTGGATGAATGCCGGCGACGCGGCGACCTATGCGGTCGCCCAGGATGAACTGACGCGTCCTCCCCGGGCGTGAGTTGAGCGCGTCCCGCATTCGCGGGCTTCGGTTCCCCTCACCTCCGGAAATTCTCCATGTCGACCCTGACACGTCGGCCGCTGCGTGCGGCCGGGCGGGTCGTCGCCGTGTTGCTGGGCCTGGCCCCGGCGGCATCGGTGATGGCGCAAGCCGCCCCTTCCTACGACACCCTGCTTGAACGCCTGGACCAGCTGCCCGGCACCCGCGTCGGTGCGGCGCTGGCCGAGGCCGCCGACGCGCGCGCCGACCAGGCCCGTGCGTTGCCCAACCCTTCCCTCTCTTACTCCGCCGAAAACGCCTGGGGCACCGGCTCCTATGGCGGCATGGGCAAGGCCGATACCGTGCTCACCCTGTCCCAGCCGCTGGAGGTCTGGGGCCAGCGTGGCGCGCGTGTCCGTGCCGCCCGTGCCGAGGCACAGGCCGCCAACCTGCGTGGTGCCCAAAGCCGCAGCGACGTGGCCAGCCAGCTGGCGGTGGTCTATGCACAGGCGGAAAGTGCACTGCGCCGCTACACCCTGGCCGAAGAAGCACTGAGCCTCACCCGCGCTGACGCCAACGCGGTCAACGCGATGGTCAAGCAGGGCCGCGAGCCGCAGCTGCGCGCCGTGCAGGCGCAGAGCGAAGTCGCCAACGCCAGCGCCGCGCTGGATGAGGCGCAGGCCTTCCGCGATGCCGCGCTGGCCCGCCTGGCCGGTGCCGCGCTGCTGGATGCGCCGGTGCAGTCGATCGGCGACAGCCTGCTCGACCGCGCGCCGCCGTTGCCACGCGGTGCCACCGATACCGCGCTGGCGGTGCGCATCGCCGAAGCCGAAGCGGATGCGGCGGGCAAGCTGGTCGACGTGGAGCGCAAGCGCGCCCTGCCCGACCTGAGCGTCACTGCCGCGCAGACCCGCTTCCGCGAGGGGGGCGAGCGCGCCTACAACCTCGGGGTCAGCCTCAGCATCCCGCTGTTCGACCGCAACCGCGGGGGCATCCGCGCCGCCAATGCCGACCAGCGCGCGGCCGAGGCACGCCTGGACCAGCAGCGCCGCGACAGCGAGGCGGCACGCCTCTCCGCGGTGGCCGGTTTGAAGGCCGCCGGCAGCCGTACCCGCGCCGCCGATGAAAGCGTGGTCGCCGCCGAAGAGGCGTATCGCCTGGCCCGCATCGGCTTCGACGCCGGGCGCATCTCGCAGCTGGAACTGCGCAGCACGCGCAGCGCCCTCATCGCCGCCCGCGGCACCGCCGTGGATGCGCGCCTGTCGCGCGTCGCCGCGGAAATCGATCTTGCCCGCCTTGAAGGGCGCGCACCTTTTGTGGAGGTCCCATGACGCTCTCCCGTACTTTCCCGCTGATCGGCGGCGTGCTGCTGGCCGCGCTGCTGGCCGGCTGCGCCGGCAACGCGCAGACACCTGCCAATGAAGACCCGGCTGCGGCCAAGGCCGGCACCGACGATGGCCACGGCCATGCCGCCGACAGCAAGGAGGCCAAGGCCGAATCCGCGAAGGCGCCCGCCGATGGCGATGAGGGTGTCGTGCAGCTGACTCCTGAGCAGATCAAGGCGTCCGGTATCGAAGTGGTCGCGGTCGGTCGTGGTGGCGGTAGCTCCACGCGCCTGTCCGGCCGGGTCGAACCGTCGGTCGGTGCACGCGCCTCGGTGGCGTCGACCGTGACCGGCCGCGTCGAACGCGTGCTGGTCGCACCGGGCACCGCGGTGAAGCAGAACCAGGCACTGGCGATCGTGGTCAGCGGCGAAGCGGCGGTGTTCCGCGCCAATGCGCTGGCCGCCTCGGCCGAAGCCGAGGCCGCGCGCCTGGCCTATGGTCGCGACAAGGCGCTGGTCGACCAGGGCGTGGTTGCCCGCCAGGAGATGGAAGCCTCGCGCGCACGGTCGCTGGCGGCACAGGCCCAGGCCGCTGCCGCGCAGGCCCAGGCCGCTGCCAACGGTGCGCCCGATGCCAGTGGCCGCGTGCGCATCACCAGCCCGGTGGCCGGCATCGTCGGCAACGTGCAGGTCACTCCGGGCGGTGTAGTCGCCGCCGGCAGTGCAGTCGCCGATGTCGCCGACCCGACAATGAACGAGCTGGTGTTCACCGCACCGCCGGCGCTGGCCGCACAGGTCACGCCGGGCATGACGCTGGAAGTGAGCGTGCCGGGTGGCAGCTTCACCGCCACCGTCACCGGTTCGGCCGCCGATGTGCGCCAGCAGGGCGGCGTCGCCGTGATCCGCGCCACCCCGGTGGATGCGTCGCTGCCGCCGGCCGGTTCGCCGGTCTCGGCCGTGGTGGTCACCGAAGGCCAGGACGGTTCGCTCAGCGTCCCGGCCGATGCAGTGCAGAACGTTGATGGCAGCAGCGCGGTGTTTGTCGCCGTCGAAGGTGGCTTCAAGGCGCAGCCGGTGCTGGCCGGGCGCCGTGCCGGTGACCGCATCGAGATCCTCGCTGGGCTGACCGGCAGCGAGCGCATCGTCGGTGCCAATGCCTTCCTGCTCAAGGCCGAGCTGGCCAAGGGCGAAGCCGAGCACGGCCACTGAGGAGGCGACCATGTTCAAGCTGATCATTGAAACAGCGGTGCGCCACCGCTGGCTGGTGGTGTTCATGGCCGCACTGATCGCCGCGGTGGGCCTGTTCCAGCTGGGCAAGCTGCCGATCGACGCGGTGCCGGACATCACCAACCGTCAGGTACAGATCAACACGGTGGCACCGGCGCTGACACCGGAGCAGATCGAGCGGCAGGTGACCTATCCGCTGGAAACCGCGCTGGCCGGCATCCCCGGCCTGACCACCACGCGTTCGCTGTCGCGCAATGGTTTCTCGCAGGTCACCGCGATCTTCACCGATGCCACCGACATCTACTTCGCCCGCCAGCAGGTGGCCGAACGCATGCGCGAGGCATCGGAAGACCTGCCCGATGGTGCATCACCGATGCTGTCGCCGGTCACCACCGGCCTTGGCGAGGTGCTGATGTGGACGGTGGACTTCACCGCGTTCGATCCGGCCAAACTGGCCAAACCCGATGAAGCGGGCTGGCAGGCCGGCGAGGTCTACCGCACACCGGAAGGCAACCTGCTGCGTACGCCCGAAGAACGTGCGACCTACCTGCGCACCGTGCAGGACTGGATCATCGCGCCGCAGATGCGTTCCAGCCCGGGGCTGGCCGGCGTCGATACGGTTGGCGGCTACGTCAAGGAATACGGCGTGCATCCGGACAGCGCCAAACTGGCCGCGCATGGCCTCGGCCTGGCCGACCTGGTCACTGCGCTGCAGCGTTCCAACGTGCAGGCCGGTGCCGGCTTCGTACAGCGTGCCGGCGAGGGCCTGGTGGTACGTGCCGACGGCCTGGCGCTGACCACCGACGACCTGGCACAGGCCCCGGTGGCGACCCGCAATGGCGTGGTGGTACGCGTAGCCGATGTGGCCACGGTGGAACTGAGCCGCGCGCCGCGGCTGGGTGCGGCCAGCCGCAACGGCCATGAAGCCGTGCTGGGCACCGCGCTGATGATTGCCGGTGGCAACAGCCGCACCGTGGCCCAGGCAGCGGCCGCGCGCCTGGAACAGGTAAACAAGTCACTGCCGGCCGACATCGTGGCGGCACCGGTGCTGGACCGCAGCGTGCTGGTCAATTCCACCATCAAGACCGTCGCCAGGAACCTCACCGAGGGCGCGCTGCTGGTGGTGGTGGTGCTGTTCCTGCTGCTGGGCAACCTGCGTGCGGCAACGATCACCGCGCTGGTGATTCCGCTGTCGTTCCTGTTCGCAGTGATCGGCATGAACCGCTTCGGCATCAGTGGCAACCTGATGAGCCTGGGTGCGCTGGACTTCGGCATCCTGGTGGACGGTGCGGTGATCGTGGTCGAGTCGACACTGCTGATGCTGGGCCAGCGCCGCGCCGAACTGGGCCGTGCGCTGACCGCGATGGAACGCCTGCGCGTAGCCGCCGATTCGGCCATTAAGATGGCGCGCCCTGCGGCCTTCGGCCAGCTGATCATCCTGCTGGTGTTCGCGCCGATCCTCACGCTGGAGGGCGTGGAGGGCAAGACGTTCCACCCGATGGCGGCCACGTTCATGCTGGCCCTGGTCGGTGCCTTCCTGTTCTCCTTCACCTTCGTGCCGGCGATGGCCGCGCTGCTGGTGCGCGAGCCCAAGGTGAAGGACGGCGATGCGCACGCGGACGACGGCGAGCACGAAACCAGGCTGATCCGCGTGCTGCGTGCGCGCATCGAACCGGTGGTGCGCAAGGCCGTGGCGCACCCGCGCACGGTGCTGGCCGGTGCGGTGATGATGGTGGTGGTGGGCATCGGCGCGTTCTCGCTGCTGGGCCGCGAGTTCATGCCGACCCTGGATGAAGGCAACGTGGCGATGCAGGCCCTGCGCGTGCCATCGACCTCGCTGGAGCAGTCACTGGCAATGCAGCTGGCGCTGGAAAAGGCGATTGCCAAGCAGCCGGAAGTGGAAACCGTGTTCTCGCGCACCGGTACCGCCGAGGCGGCGATCGACCCGATGCCGACCAACATTTCCGACAGCGTGATCGTGTTGAAGCCACGCAAGGACTGGCCCGATCCGACGCTGGCCAAGGACGCACTGGTGGCGCGCTTCGAGAAACTGGCCGGGCAGCAGCTGGGCAACAGCTTCGAGTTCAGCCAGCCGATCGAGCTGCGCTTCAACGAACTGATTTCCGGCGTGCGTACCGACCTGGCCGTAATGATCTTCGGTGATGACTTCAGCCAGCTGCAGAAGGTGGCCGACCAGGTGGCGTTGAAGCTGCGTGCGGTGGATGGCGCGGCCGACGTGCGGGTAGAACAGATCTCCGGCCTGCCCACGCTCAACGTGGCGATCGACCACGTGGCGGCGGCACAGTACGGGTTGAGCGCTGCAGATGTGAGTGATGCGCTGTCCACCGGCATCGGCGGTACCACGGCCGGCAAGATCTTCGAAGGCGACCGTCGCTTCAACGTGGTGGTGCGCCTGGACGATGCCTCGCGCAACGATCCGGACCAGCTGGCCTCGCTGCCGATCGCCACGCCATCGGGGCTCGTGATTCCGTTGTCGTCGGTGGCGCGCATTACCGTGAGCGAAGGGCCGAACCAGATCAGCCGCAACAACGGCAGCCGCCGCGTGGTGGTGCAGGCCAACGTGCGCGGTCGCGATCTGGGCGGCTTCGTCGGCGAGGCGCAGGCTGCGGTGGCCGACGTGGCGCTGCCGCCGGGCGCCTACCTGACCTGGGGCGGTCAGTTCGAGAACCTGCAGCGCGCGGAGAAGCGGTTGGCAACGGTGGTGCCGGTGGTGTTCCTGCTGATCGGCAGCCTGCTGTTCATGGCCCTGCGCAGCGGCAAGGAAGCCATTCTGGTGTTCAGCTGCGTGCCGTTGGCGCTGGTCGGTGGCATCCTCGCGCTGCTGCTGCGAGGCATGCCGTTCTCGGTATCGGCGGCAGTTGGCTTCATCGCCGTCTCCGGCGTGGCCACGTTGAACGGCCTGGTGCTGATGCAGGCGATCCGCGAACGCCTGGATGCCGGCGACCTGCCGCTGCAGGCGGCGATCAACGGTGCCTCCAGCCGCATCCGCGCGGTGCTGACCACGGCGCTGGTGGCGATCGTCGGCTTCATCCCGATGGCGATTGCCAGCGGTTCCGGTGCGGAGGTGCAGAAGCCGCTGGCCACGGTGGTGATCGGTGGCCTGATCACCGCCACCGTGCTGACCCTGCTGGTGCTGCCGACCTTCGCAGCACGGGTGGCCAAGCCGCGGCCGGTGGGGTGAGGCGAGAGGGGGTCGGAGCCCTTTCCACAGGAAAGGGATCCGACCCCGTGACCGGGTCGGGTTGCCGGCCAGCGGCCGGCACTACCCTTGCACGGTCAGGCCTTCTTGCGCTCGGCGATGTAGGCCTGGATCTGCTGTTCCAACACCGGCAGCGGCACCGAGCCCTGCTTGAGCAGGGTGTCGTGGAAGCCCTTGATGTCGAACTTGTCGCCCAGCTCCTTCTCGGCCTGCGCACGCAGGCGCACGATGGCGATCTCGCCCAGCTTGTAGCTCAGCGCCTGGCCAGGCCAGGAGATGTAGCGGTCCACCTCGGTGGTCACTTCATGCTCGCTCAGCGCGGTGTGGTCACGCAGGTAGGCCAACGCCTGCTCGCGGGTCCAGCCCTTGCTGTGCACGCCGGTGTCGATCACCAGGCGCGCGGCACGCCACATCTCGTAGGTCAGGCGGCCGAAATCCTCGTATGGGGTTTCGTAGATGCCCATCTCCACGCCCAGCTTCTCGCAGTACAGCGCCCAGCCTTCGCCATAGGCGGAGATGTAGGCGTTGCGGCGGAACTCCGGCAGGTTCTTCTGCTCGGCGGCGATCGCGCCCTGCAGCGAGTGGCCCGGATCGGATTCATGCAGGGTCAGCGCCGGCAGGTTGTACAGCGGGCGCGACGGCAGGTTGTAGGTGTTGAGCCAGTAGGTGCCCATGCCACCGCGGCCGGCCGTCCAGAACGGTGCGATGTCCGGCGGCACCGGCACGATGGTGAAGCGCGCGCGCGGCAACGTCATGTACTTGCCCAGCTGGCCGTCCGCCCGCTTGGAGATCCACGCGGCACGCGACAGCAGCTCTTCCGGTGTCTTTGCATAGAACTGCGGATCGGTACGCAGGAAGGTCAGGAACTCGGCAAAGCTGCCCTTGAACTTCACCTGCTTGATGATGTCGTTCATTTCCTTCTGGATGCGCGCGACCTCATCCAGGCCGATGCGGTGGATCTCGTCCGGCGACAGGTCCAGCGTGGTGTACTCGTGGATCTGCTGCCGGTAGTACGCCTTGCCATCGGGCATCGCTTCGGCGGCCAGGGTGGTACGCGCCTGCGGCACGTACTCGTTGACGAAGAAGGTGCGCAGCTGCTGGAACGCCGGCACCACCTTGCCGCTGATTGCTTCGCGCGCCTGCGCCTGCAGCCTGGCCTGCTCGGCGGCCGGGATGGTGGTGGGCAGCTTCTTGAACGGCGCGTACAGCGGCGACTCGGTCGGGTCCTTCAGCTCGGCGACGGTGGCGATGGACACTTCGCGGCCATCGAGCACCGCGCGCGGCACGCTGAAACCACGCTTCAGGCCGGCGCGCATGTTCTCGGTCTGCTGGCCGAAGTAGCGCGGTACATCATTCAGGCGTGCGATGTAGTTCTGGTAGTCCTGCACGGTCTTCATCTCGCGCCGGGCCATGAAGGACAGGTTGGACCAGAACGAGGAATCGGCGTTGAACGGCATCTCGTAGCCGCGCAGGCGCGTCTCTTCGGCCAGGTTGAACACCTGGTCGTGGTAGATCGCGTAGTTGACCTGGTTGTCGGCCGACAGGGTCTTCGGGTCGATCTTCTTCAGCGCGGCCAGGGTCTCATCCCACACCTTCAGGCGCGCCTGCTGCGCGGCCGGGCCGACGTCGGGCATGCGGGTGGCGTTGGCCGGGGCGTCCTCGTCCTCGCTGGCCTCGCCACCGCCCTGCTGGCGCCACTTCCATTCCTTCTCGTACAGCGCGCGGAAGGCGGCGTCGGCGGGCGATTCAGTGGCCACGCCGGACGGTGCGGCGGTGGCGGGCGGCGCGGCCAGGGCCACGGCAGGGGCGGACAGGGCGATCAGCAGGGCAACGGCAAGACGGGTTTTCACGAGCACAGGTTCCCGGGAAGGCAGACCCCGATCATGGCACCGCCCATCGCCCGTGGCATGGGACGAAGGTCCTGCCTGCGCAGCAGACCGGGGCCCCGGTAGCCAGGTACGCAGTAGACCCACGTCATGCGTGGATGCGCCGCGGATCCGGACAGGGTGATCCGGACGGGGTCAGAGCCCTTTCCCATGGAAAGGGATCCGACCCCGGGGCCTCAGTGGCTGGCCTTGTCTCGCTTCCAGCCGCGGTGCTTGATGTCCAGGTGCAGGCTGTACAGCGCGGTGAACGCCGGGAACAGGTTCTGCAGCACGCCCACCGAGTCCTGCTTGGCCGAGAACAGGAAGTAGCTCAGCGTCATCAGGCTGCCGAGCACGCTCATGTACCAGAACAGGCGCGGGATCACCGGCTTGCCGGCGCGCTTGGACGCGACGAACTGGACCAGCCAGCGGCCGCCGAACATCAGCGCGCCGGTATAGCCGATCAGCTTCCAGCCGGTCACGTGCAGGCCGGTCCAGTACAGCCAGGTCAGCGGCTGGTCGAGCCAATGCAGCTCCAGATCCATCAGCGCTCCTCCACCGCGGTGCGCTTGCTGCGGGTGATCAGCCAGGCCACGCCACGCAGGTCGCGGATGCCGACCAGCGCGCGGCCGAGGTTGTTGTACTTGGACACGCCAGCGGTACGGTGGCGGTGGTTGACCGGCACGCTGGTGGTCTTCCAGCCGGCGCGCTGCATCAGCGCCGGCAGGTAGCGGTGCATGTGGTCGAAGTACGGCAGGTCGAGGAACGCGCTGCGTTCGAACAGCTTGATGCCGCAGCCGGTATCGGGCGTATCGTCGCGCAGCATGCGTGCACGGATGGCGTTGGCCCATTTGCTGGCCCAGCGCTTGCTGCCGCTGTCCTGGCGGTTGACGCGCCAGCCGGCGAACAGCTTCACCTGCGCCTCGGCGGCGTCGCGTGCGGCGAGCAGCTTGGGGATATCGGCCGGATCGTTCTGGCCATCGCCATCCAGGGTCGCGATCCACGGCGCGCGGGCGTGCTTGACGCCGGTGCGCACCGCGGTGCTCTGCCCGCTCTGGTTCACATGGTGCAGCACGCGCAGTTCCGGGGTGGTCGCCTTCAGTCCCTGCAGCACCGCCAGGGTGTCATCGCGCGAGTGATCGTCGATGTAGACGATTTCGAACGGCAGCCGGCCACGCAGCGCGGCGGTGATTTCGGCGACCAGCGGGGCGACATTGTCGCGCTCGTTGAATACCGGGACGACAACGGAAAGCTCGGGTTGGCTCATAAGGCACTCGGCCAAAGGGGGGACAAAGACCGCGCATTCTCCGCTGCCGAGGTTATCCGAAGATGAACCCCGCGGCGTGAGGATCCATCCTCAGGCGCGATCGCCAAAATACTCGCGGCACCACTGCACCACAGGCGGCAGGCCTTCTTCGATCGGGGTCACCGCATCGAAGCCGAAAGCGTCATGTGCGCGCCGGGTATCGGCCATCGTGCGCACCATGTCGCCGGGCTGCATGGGCTTGTACACCTTCTGCGCGGGGCGGCCGGCGGCCTGCTCGATCACGCTGATGAAGCGCTCCAGCTCGACCGGCGTATGGTTGCCGAGGTTGAACACCCGGTGCGGCACCGGGCCGTCGGCCGGATGCGCGAGGGCGCCGAGGATACCGGACACAATGTCGGAGACATGTGTGAAATCGCGCTGCATGCGGCCTTCGTTGAACACGTCGATCGGCCGCCCGGCCAGCACCGCGCGGGAGAACAGCAGCGGTGCCATGTCCGGCCGGCCCCACGGGCCATACACGGTGAAGAAGCGCAGGCCGGTGGCATGCAGGCCGTACAGCTGCGCGTAGGTATGGGCCATCAGCTCATTGGCCGCCTTGGTCGCCGCGTACAGCGAACGCGGCTGGTCTACGCGCTGGTCCTCGGAGAACGGCGGCGTGGCCGAATCGCCGTAGACCGAGCTGCTGGAGGCATACACCAGGTGCTGCACGCCGCGGTGGCGGCACAGTTCGAGCATGTTGACGAAGCCGACCAGGTTGCTGTCGACGTAGGCGTGCGGGTTTTCCAGCGAATAGCGCACGCCGGCCTGGGCGGCCAGATGGATCACCGCCGTCGGCTGCACTTCATCGAACAGCGCAGCCAGGCCCTCGCGGTCGGTCAGGTCCAGCGCGCGCAGGTCCAGCGACGGGCACAGCGCGGCCACGCGGTCGCGCTTGATCTGCGGGTCGTAGTAATCGTTGAAGTTGTCCAGGCCGACCACGGCCTGGCCGGCCTCCAGCAGTGCGCGGGCGGTGTAGGCACCGATGAAGCCGGCAGCGCCGGTGAGCAGGATGGTCATGGCAGGGGCCTGGAAACGAAGTTCAGGCCCCTGATGTTACCGGTCTCAGAACAAACCGAAACGCTTCTTCGCCACGTTGGTGCGGCCGGGTTCGATTACATCCTGGATCTTCTTCGCGTCGAAGCGGTCGAGCAGCGCCTCGGCGCCCTTCCTCAGCTTCAGGTCCATCTCTTCGGGGTACAGCGGGACCAGGCTCATGAAGCTGATGGTCTTGCCGTCGTCCAGTTCCAGCGTGGCAAAGTCCTCCGGGGTGGTTACCGGCGTCAGCACGATGGCGCCGTCGAAGCCCACGCCCGGCGCATAGGGCTCGCTGGGATGGCCGTTGGGAATGGTGTGGCCGAAGCCCAGCCAGGTGTCGTACTCGTGCGGCAACCGCGCCATGCCCTTCAGCAGGCGCACCGGCCAGTAATTGCGCTCGTCCTCGAAGGCGTCCTGGGAGATGGGCCAGTCCGCCGGCAGGGTCACCATCAGTTCCATGTAGCGCGGCACGTCCGCGTCCACCTCGGCGGGCACGGTCATCGGCAGGTCGCTCATGCCGGAGGTGACCAGGCGCAGGTAAGGGCAGTGGTCATTGGCCGGCACCACGTGCACGTCGATGTGCACCAGGTCGGAGATGATCTCGTGGAAGACACCGGATACCGGGCCCAGATGGCGTTCGAGGTGGGCGCTGATCGCCTCGATGTGGCGTTCTTCGCCGGTGGCGAGCACGAAGTCCTTTTCGCGGCGATGTACCAGTATCTGGGTGCCGTCCGGGCTGACGTCCTCGTATTCGTTGCTCATGTCCTGCTCCCTGGATGAGGCCACGGACCGGAAGGCAGTGCATTCCCTCGGCGCGCGCGGCGGTACGTTCCCTGTCATTGGCGGGACACGGCAGGAACGGGCCGCGCCACTGTCACTGCGCCGGGCTCAGCCCTGGCGCGTGCGCAGCTTTTCCAGCACGCCGTCCAGGGTATCCAGGTCGGTGTAGTGGATGATCAGCTTGCCCTTGCCACCGCGGCCATGATTGATCGCCACCTTGGCGCCCAATGCTTCGGACAGTTCGGTCTCCAGCGAGGCGATATCAGCCTGCTGCACCTTCGGCGTGGCCGCCGGGCGGTTGCTCGGCACCTTGCCGGCGGCGAAGGCCTGCGCACGGCGCTCGACCTCGCGCACCGACCAGCCTTCATCGGCTGCTTCCTGGGCCAGCTTGCCGGCCAGCTCGGGAGCCAGGGTCAGCAGCGCGCGGGCGTGGCCCATTTCCAGGCGGCGGGTTTCCAGCAGCAGGCGGATCGCCACCGGCAGCTCCAGCAGGCGCAGCAGGTTGGACACCGCCGCGCGCGAGCGGCCGACGGCCTCGGCGGCCTCGGCATGGGTCAGGGTGAACTCGCTGATCAGGCGCTGCAGCGCCTCGGCTTCTTCCAGCGGATTGAGGTCTTCGCGCTGGATGTTCTCGATCAGCGCCATCGCGATGACGGTGCGGTCTTCCAGCTCGCGCACCACCACCGGCACTTCGTCCAGGCCGGCCAGCTGCGATGCGCGCCAACGGCGTTCACCGGCGACGATTTCGTAGTTGCCTGCCGGCAGCTGGCGCACCAGGATCGGCTGGATCACGCCCTGCGACTTGATCGAGTCGGCCAGCTCGGACAGCTTGCCCTCGTCCATCTCGCGGCGCGGCTGGTACTTGCCCGGCTGCAGCTGGCCGACCGGCAACTTGCGCAGCACTTCACCCGGCAGCGGCTCGATCACCGCGGTGGTGGCCTGCACCTGGCTGACCGCGCCTTTCGGGCCCAACAGCGCATCCAGGCCACGGCCGAGGCCTCGCTTCTTGGCTGCCGGCTTGCTGCTGGTCATCAGACGATCTCCACGGCCTTGCCGGCCTTGTTGCGTTCGTTGTTGCGGCGGATGATCTCGCCGGCCAGGCCCAGGTAGGCCACGCCACCGCGCGAGGCGCGGTCGTAGCCGACGATGCTCTGGCCATGGCTGGGTGCCTCGGCCAGGCGCACGTTGCGCGGCACGATGGTGCGGAACACGCGGTCGCCGAAGTGCTCGGTGAGCTCGGCCGACACTGCGTTGGCCAGGTTGTTGCGCACGTCGAACATGGTGCGCAGCACGCCTTCGATCTCCAGCGCCGGGTTCAGGCTGGTGCGCAGCGCTTCGATGGTTTCCACCAGCGCGCTCAGGCCTTCCAGCGCGTAGTACTCGCACTGCATCGGCACGATCACCGAGTCGGCGGCGGCCAGCGCGTTGAGCGTCAGCAGCGACAGCGCCGGCGGGCAGTCGATCAGGATGTAGTCGTACTCGTCGCGGATCGGCGCCAGCGCGCGCTTCAGGCGCTGCTCGCGCTCGCTCTGGCCCATCAGCTGGATCTCGGCGGCGGTCAGGTCGATATTGCCGGGCAGCAGGTCGTAACCCTCGGCAGTCTGCACGCGTACATCGGCAGCGCTGTTCTCGCCGAGCAGCAGGTCACAGGTGGAGGCGGCCAGCTCGCGTTTGTCCACGCCACTGCCCATGGTCGCGTTGCCCTGCGAATCCAGGTCGACCAACAGCACGCGCTTGGGTGCGTTGGCCAGGGAAGCGGCCAGGTTGACGGCGGTCGTGGTCTTGCCGACGCCACCCTTCTGGTTGGCGATGGCGATGATGCGGGCCATGCGGGTGTGCCTCGTCGACGTGTGCTGGGACCGGTCATTATGCGTACAACCGGCCCCTTGCGGAAATCGTGGATCGCCAACCCGTTGTTCCACAAGGGGCTGGCGGCGGGAATCAGGGGCCTGTAACAGTGACCAGGTGGCGTTCGCCGGCCAGGCCGGGCACGCTCAACGGGGTCACCTCGCGCACCTGCCAGCCCGCCGGCAGCTCCGCGATCTCCTCATGCGGGTAGACGCCCTTCATGGCCAGCAACACGCCGCCGGGGCGCAGCAGGTGGCCACCGACGCGGACGATGCCGGCCAGGGTGTCCATCGCGCGCGCGGTCAGCTGGTCATAGCGGCCGGCCTCGTCCAGCGCCTCGGCGCGCGACTCGGCCACGCGGGCGTTGCCCAGGCCGAGCTGGCGCACGGCTTCGCGCATGAAGCGCGCCTTCTTGCCGTTGCTCTCGACCAGGGTGACCTGCAGGCCCGGGCAGGCGATCGCCAGCGGGATGCCGGGCAGCCCGGGGCCGGTGCCAAGGTCGGCCAGGCTGCCGTCGGCCACGAACGGCTGCATCGCCAGCGAGTCGAGCAGGTGGCGGGTGACCATCTCCTGCGGGTCGCGGATGGCGGTGAGGTTGTAGGTGCCGTTCCAGCGGTGCAGCAGGGCCAGGTAGCGCAGCAACGGCGGCGCCAGCGCGGCGTCCAGGCCCATGCTGGCCAGGCCCTGTTCCAGCGTAGCAGACACGCTGGCGGGAAGTGGGTGTTCGCTCATGCCGGCATTATCGCCGGTTTTGCGCGCCGATTCCCCGCTTCAGTGTGGATACCAGGCCAATGCAGCGCGGAACTGGCCGCTGGCCTGCCACTCGTGCAGGTGCCAGCGCGCGGCCTCGCCCAGTTCCGGGTCGCACCAGCGCAGGTGCAGGGCGCCATCGGGCCCGGGCGCCAGCTGCAGGCGGTGCAGGCCGAACGAGATGCCCTGCCCGTGCGCCTTCAGCATCGCTTCCTTGGCGCACCACACGCGGAAGAACCAGTGCTCGCGCCCGGCCTCATCCAGGCGTTCCAGCCAGGCCACCTCCTGTGGGTGGAAGAAGCGCCGCACGATCTCCAGCAGGCGCGGTCGCGGCCGCAGCAGCTCCAGGTCCACGCCCAGCCGCACGCCTTCGCCCAGCGCCACCAGCAGCACCTCGCCGCTATGGCTCCAGCCGGTGCCGTAGTGGGCCAACGGGCCGCTCAGTTCCGGCCGGCCCTTGTCATCACGGACCAGCGGCAGCGTCTGCGGGTCGGCGCCCAATGCCTGTGCCAGCACCTGCCGCGCCTGCGGTTCACCACGCTGGCCCGGCACATGCGGGCGCCGCCAGACCGTCACCGGACCGAAGCGCCACGGGCCATCGAGGGTGGCTGGCAGGCTCATCCGCACACGCCCATCACGCAATTCCACGACGGGTTCACAGCCCTGCGCGTCAACTGGTCACAGTTCCCCACCGGAGGTTCGATCATGGGCATCATCATCTGGCTGATCGTCGGCGGCATCGTAGGCTGGCTGGCCAGCATCATCATGAAGCGCGATGCCCAGCAGGGCATCATCCTCAACATCGTGGTCGGCATCGTCGGCGCGCTGATTTCCGGCTGGCTGTTCGGCGGCGGCATCAACGAAGCGATCACCCTCCGCACCTTCCTGTTCTCGCTGATCGGTGCGGTGATCCTGCTGGCGATCGTCAACCTGTTCACCCGCAAGAGCATACGGTGATCTGAGGGTAGTGCCGGCCACTGGCCGGCAGATGTTCCAGAACGGGCCCGGCAATCGTCGGGCCCCGTTCGTTCAACCGATCTGCACCCAGGCCGGCGCATGGTCACTCGGGCGTTCCCAGGTGCGCGGCTCGCGGTCGATGCCCGAGGCCACCGCACTGCCCTTCAGCGCCTCTGAGACCAGGGTCAGGTCGATGCGCAGGCCCAGGTTGCGGCGGAAGCCGGCGGCACGGTAGTCCCACCAGCTGAAGGTACCCGCCTCGTCGTTGTGCAGGCGGAAGCCATCGTGCAGGCCCAGCTGCAGCAGCTTGTTCAATGCGCCGCGCTCGGCGGTGGAGGTCAGGATGTGGTTGTCGTTCCACACCGCCGGGTCGTGCACGTCGCGCGCGTCCGGGGCGATGTTGAAGTCGCCCATCACGATCAGCTTCGGGTGGCGCTGCAGTTCTCCGGCGATCCAGGCATGCACCGCTTCCAGCCAGCGCAGCTTGTAGTCGTACTTGTCGGTGCCGATGTCCTGGCCATTGACCACGTACAGGTTGATCACCCGCAGGTCGCCGAAGGTGCCGGCGATGACGCGCTTCTGCTCGTCCTCGAAACCGGGAATGCCGATCTGCACGTCCTGCGCCGGCTCACGCGACAGCAGCGCCACGCCGTTGTAGGTCTTCTGGCCGGCGAACACGCTGCGATAACCTGCGGTGATCAGCGCCGAATCGGGGAACTTGTGGTCCTCCAGCTTGGTTTCCTGGATGCCGACGATGTCCGGGCCGAAGTCCCTGAGCCACTGCTCCAGGTGCGGCAGGCGGACATTGAGCGAATTGACGTTCCACGAGGCGATCTTCATGGGGGCATTCTACCCGGGCCAGCTTTGGTAGACGCCAACCTTGGTTGGCGCCGGCAATCACCCTGTGCCAACCAACGTTGGCAGCTACCAGAATGGGCCGCGTGGGTTGGCACCCACCGGTAGTGCCGGCCGCTGGCCGGCAACCCCATGAACCGTCGGCAAGACCCTGCAGTTGCCGGCCAGCGGCCGGCACTACCGAAGCAGCAGCTTCAACAACCCCGCAATCCTCGAATACGGCGGCCGCAGCCGGTCGCTGGTCGCCCAGCGCGACTGCCACAGCACCGGCAGCCGCTTGCTCATCGCATCGAACCCGGCGCGGCCGTGGTACGCGCCCATGCCGCTGGCCCCTACCCCGCCAAACGGCAGGCCATCGGCGGTGAAGTGCAGCAGCGTGTCATTCACCGTAACCCCGCCGGCCACCACCTGGCCGAGGATGCGCTCCACCGCCGCGCGGTCGTGGCTGAAGGGATACAGCGCCAGCGGCCGGTCGCGGGACAGCACGTCCGCCAGCGCCGCCTCCAGGTCCGGGTAGGCCCGCACCGGAAGGATCGGGCCGAAGATCTCCTCGCGCATCAGGTCCAGGTCGTCCGGCGGGTCCAGCACCACGGTCGGCACCAGCAGGCGCTCGCGGTCGGCGCGCGCGTCATCCACCTGCGCCAGCGGAATCACCGGCACCCCGCGCTGCCGCGCCTGTGCCAGGTAGCCCTGCAGGCGCCGGTACTGGCCTTCATTGATGATGCGGGTGTAGTCGTCGGCATCGCTGAAGTCGCCATAGCGCTCGCGCACCTGCTGCTGCAGCGCCTGTACGAACTCGCGCTGGCGCGCGGTATCGATCAGCACATAATCCGGCGCGATGCAGGTCTGGCCCGCGTTGAACCACTTGCCGGTGGCCAGCCGCGCGGCGGCTTTATCCAACGGGAAATCACGGCAGACGATGGCCGGCGACTTGCCGCCCAGTTCCAGCGTGACCGGTACCAGATGCTCAGCCGCAGCAGCCATCACCTTGCGGCCGACCGCCGTCGAACCGGTGAACAACAGATGGTCCAGCGGCAGCGAGGACACCGCCGCCGCCACGTCCGCCCCACCCTGCACCACCGCCACCCGATCGGGCGGGAACACGCTGGCCAGCAGATCGGCCAGGAACGCGCTGGTGCGCGGCGTGTGTTCCGAAGGCTTCAGCAGCACATGGTTGCCGGCAGCAATCGCGGTGACCAGCGGCACCAGCGCCAGCGTGACCGGGTAGTTCCACGGTGAGATCACCCCCACCACGCCGAGCGGCGTCGGCCGCAGCTGCGCGCGCGCCGGCCACAACTTCCATCCCGCCGATGCCCGCTGCGGCTTCGACCAGCGCCGCAGGTGGCGCCGCAGGTGGTCGATGGCCGACAGCACACTCATGCCATCGGCCAGTTTCGATTCAACGTGGGCGCGATGCCCGAAGTCCTCGGCGATGGCCTGGGCCATTTCGTCCAGGCGTGGCTTCAATGCCTCGCGCAGACGGCGCAGGTCGGCTTCGCGCTGGTCGAGCGTGGGGCGCTGGGCCTGCCAGGCGCTGCGCAGGGTGTGCAGGAGGGCGGGAAGGTCGGCCGGCGTGGTGGTGGTCATGGGCCGACTATACGGGGTGCTGCGCAACGCAATGGTAGTGCCGGCCGCTGGCCGGCAAGGGCTTCATGTCCGCGGCGATTCAGGAGGTTGCCGGCCAGCGGCCGGCACTACCGGATGCGGGCCGAGTGGGCACGGCCCACAAGCAGAAAGGCCGCGGTCTGCACCGCGGCCTTTCCTTCACTGCATGGAACCCACCGGTTACTTGGTGATATCCACGTTCTTGGTTTCGCGCAGGAACAGGCCGCCGATCACCACCGACATCAGTGCGATCGCGATCGGGTACCACAGGCCGTAGTACAGGTTGCCGGTACCGGCCACCAGCGCGAACGAGATCGCCGGCAGGAAGCCACCGAACCAGCCGTTGCCGATGTGGTACGGCAGCGACATCGAGGTGTAGCGGATGCGGGTCGGGAACAGTTCGACCAGGTAGGCGGCGATCGGGCCGTAGACCATGGTCACGTACAGCACCAGCAGCCACAGCATGAAGATGGTGCCGGCGATGTTGATGCGGGCGCCATCGGCCTTGGCCGGGTAGCCGGCGGTGGTCAGGGCGGTCTTCAGTTCCGCACCGAACGCATCGGCCTTGGCCTTGCCTTCTTCCTTGGTCAGGCCGGCGGCCTCATACGAGGTGACGCTGGCGCTGCCCACGTTCACCATCGCCAGCGAACCGGCGGCGGCGGGCTGCACGTCGTACGGCACACCGGCCTTGGTCAGCGCGGCGGTGGCCACGTCGCAGGAGCTGGTGAACTTGCGCAGGCCGACCGGATCGAACTGGAACGAGCAGGTAGCCGGATCGGCCACGACCAGGGCCGGCGAGCTGCTGCGGGCTTCTTCGATGGCCGGGTTGGCGAAGTGGGTCAGGCCCTTGAAGATCGGGATGTAGGTGATGGCCGCCAGCAGGCAGCCGGCCAGGATGATCTTCTTGCGACCGATGCGGTCGGACAGCCAGCCGAAGAAGATGAAGAACGGCGTACCCAGTGCCAGCGCAGCGGCGATCAGCAGGTAGGAGGTGGTGGCATCGACCTTCAGCATGCTGCTGAGGAAGAACAGCGCGTAGAACTGGCCGCCGTACCAGACCACCGCCTGGCCGGCCGCCGCACCGAGCAGGACCAGCAGCATCAGCTTCAGGTTGCCACCCTTCAGGCTGTCGCGGAACGGGGTCTTGGAGCCCTTGCCTTCAGCCTTCATCTGCTGGAACAGCGGCGATTCGCTCAGCTGCAGGCGGATCCATACCGAAATGCCCAGCAGCAGGATCGAGACCAGGAACGGGATGCGCCAGCCCCAGGCTTCGAAGGCCTCGTTGCCCAGCGTCATGCGGCAGGCCAGGATGATCAGCAGCGACAGGAACAGGCCCAGCGTGGCGGTGCACTGGATGAAGCTGGTGTACAGGCCGCGCTTGTCGTCCGGCGCGTGCTCGGCCACGTAGGTGGCGGCACCGCCGTACTCGCCGCCCATCGCCAGGCCCTGGGCCAGGCGCAGGATGATCAGGATCACCGGTGCGGCGAAACCGATCGAGGCGTAGTTGGGCAGCACGCCGACCAGGAAGGTCGAGATGCCCATGATCAGGATGGTGACCAGGAAGGTGTACTTGCGGCCGATGCGGTCGCCGAGGCTGCCGAAGAAGGCCGCGCCGAACGGACGCACGAAGAAGCCGGCAGCGAACGCCAGCAGGGCGAAGATCATGCCCGTGGTTTCATTGACGCCACTGAAGAACTGCTTGGCGATGATGGCCGCGAGCGAGCCGTACAGGAAGAAGTCATACCACTCGAAGACCGTGCCGAGGCTCGAGGCGAAGATGACTTTCTTGTGGCCCTTGGTCAGGGTGCCCGCCGCATGGTGCGGGCCTGGTGCAGTGCTGGACATAAGACGCTTCCCCTCCGAAGCAATCGTTGTGGGTGGGTGCCGACCGTTGGTCGGCACACAATCTCTGTAGGTGCCGACTTTGGCCGGCACCCCATCTCGGTAGATGCCGACCTTGGCCGGCACCTCATCTCGGTAGGTGCCGGCCGCTGGCCGGCACGCTCTTAGAAGCTGTACTTCGTAGTGAACTGCAACCGGGTGATGTCACCCTTGTTGCCGTTCTCCACTTCGCGACGGCCATACATCAGCTCGGCGCCGATATCGACCTTGGGCAGCGGCGAATAGAAGATGTTGCCGCGGATGCTCTGCACGCTCTTGGTCACCAGCGGGCCGAGGATGCTGTCGTTGTCGTAGTCGCTGCGCGCATAGATCAGGTTGGTGCGGAGCTTCGGCGAGAACGCATGCCGCCAGCCCACGTAGCCGGCCAGCACGCCGGTCGGGTTGAGCTCGTCGCGGGCCACGTCATAGGCACTGTCGGCAGTGATGCCCAGGCCGATGTAGCGGGCGATGCCTTCGCCACCGGTCAGCTGGTAATGCAGCGAATCGCTGTCACCCATCACCCACTTGCCGCCCAGGGTCAGGCCGCCAGCCACCTTGTCGGCCTTCGCGCCGGTGGCCTGGTTGTCCACCTTCAACTGGCGGACGATGCCGCCGACACCAAAGGTGCCCCAATCGCCCTTCCAGCCATAACGCATGGTCAGGTCGGGCAGGCTGCCACGGTCGGAGTTGGCGCTGGCGTTGGTCCAGGCCCCGGTGACCGGGTTGCGGGTACCGGTGAGGGTGGTGGTTTCCGGGTTTTCCAGTGCGACGCTGAAGCCGCCCTGGGTGTAGCGCACCTGGGCCTGGCGCACGAAGATCACGCCGTCGGTGGGGCCGACGAAGTCGACCGCCTCCGGCAGCGCGGCCGCGTCCATGAAGTTGGACCAGGTCTGGCCGGCCATCCAGTTGTTCCAGTACATGTAGGCGTGACGCAGGGTCACGCCGTAGGTATTGGTGGCGGTCTGGTTGCCCAGCGAATTGCCGAAGAAGTCCATCTCGAAGAACGCACCGGCCTTGTTGCCCGATTCGCTCACGTTGTCGATGCCCAGGTTGAAGCGCGAGAACTTGGCATGGGCGTTGAAGTCGGTGCCCGAACGCTTGCCGCTGCCGCCGGCGCCTTCCACCGGGGTCTGGCCCGGCAGGTACAGCGAGCGGCCGGTGGCGTCGTCGGCCAGCTGGCCATCGCTGGTCTGGGTGGCCAGGAAGTCGGCCTTGATGAAGCCACCGATCTTGACCGTGGTGCCCGGCGCGGCGCCCGGGGTAATGGTGGTGACCTGGATCGGCTGCTTGCCCGCCGGCACCGAGGCGACCGGCTTCTGCCCGGCCTGCACCGTGCGCACTTCGGTCACCGCCTGCTGGGTCTGGCTGATCTGGGTCTGTTGTTGTTGCTGCGAAGACAGCAGCAGCTGGACCTGGCGTTCCAGTTCGGCAACGCGTGCTTCCAGTGCCTTCTCTTTGGCGGTCTCTGCGAACGCCATGCCCGGTGCGACCAGGGCGACCAACAGGCAGGCCGCCAAAGGTGTGCGCACGGCTTTCAACGTACGGTGGCTCATGTTGCCCTCTCTCCCAAGTGGCAAGGTGATGCCGCGCGTGGGGCACGGTCGAGCCGAGACTGCGGGGCGTTCGCGCACAGCGGCTATTGGCCATTGGTCGAACCCGGCCCTGCTGGGCGCTCACTTTCGACCATGGTCTAACCAGGGTGGTGACGCGGCCGGGGGTGAATGGGGCAAACTGAGGGGGATCGGTCGTTGCGATGCTGCGACCGCACATACAAAGTCAACGTGCAAGTGAGGGTGCCATGGCTGATATCTACCCCGTCGATCCGCAGTTCGCCGCCAAGGCACGCATCGACAAGACGTCGTACGAACAGCAGTACCAGGCGTCGGTGACCGACCCGGATGGTTTCTGGGGCAAGGCCGCCGAGCGCCTGCAATGGATGCGCAAGCCGACGAAGATCAAGAACGTCAGCTATGACCTGTCCGACTTCCACATCAAGTGGTTCGAAGATGGCGAGCTCAATGCCAGCGTGAACTGCCTGGATCGCCAGCTGGAAACGCGCGGCGACAAGACCGCCCTGCTGTTCGAGCCGGACGGCCCGGAAGCACCGGCCCAGCACGTGACCTATCGCGAGCTGTACGAGCGCACCTGCCGCCTCGGCAACGCGCTGCGCAACCTCGGCGTCAAGAAGGGCGACCGCGTCACCATCTACCTGCCGATGATCGTCGACGCCGCGGTGGCCATGCTGGCCTGTGCGCGCATCGGTGCGATCCACTCGGTGGTGTTCGGTGGCTTCGCGCCGAATTCGATCGCCGACCGCGTCAGCGACTGCCAGAGCAAGCTGATCATCACCGCCGACGAGGGCCTGCGCGGTGGCCGCAGGATTCCGCTGAAGGCCAACGTTGATGCCGCGCTGAAGCTGCCGGGCACGAATACGGTTGAAACCGTGCTGGTGGTGCGCCACACCGGCGGCGCGGTGGACATGCAGGCCCCGCGCGACCGCTGGTTCCACGATGTGGTGGACAGCCAGCCGTCCACCTGCGAACCGGAACGCATGAACGCGGAAGATCCGCTGTTCATCCTCTACACCTCCGGTTCCACCGGCAAGCCCAAGGGCGTGCTGCACACCACCGGCGGTTACCTGCTGTACGCGGCCTACACCCATGAAGCGGTGTTCGACCTGCGCGAAGACGACGTCTACTGGTGCACCGCCGATGTCGGCTGGGTCACCGGCCACAGCTACATCGTGTACGGGCCGCTGGCCAACGGCGCGACCTCGCTGATGTTCGAAGGCGTGCCGAACTACCCGGATACCTCGCGTTTCTGGAACGTCATCGACAAGCACAAGGTGACCATCTTCTACACCGCCCCGACCGCCATCCGCGCGCTGATGCGCGAAGGCGAGGAGCCGGTGAAGAAGACCTCGCGCGCGTCGCTGCGCCTGCTCGGCAGCGTCGGCGAGCCGATCAATCCGGAAGCCTGGCGCTGGTACTACGAAGTGGTCGGCGACAGCCGCTGCCCGATCGTCGATACCTGGTGGCAGACCGAGACCGGCGGCATCCTGATCTCGCCGCTGGCCGGCGCGATGGACCTCAAGCCCGGTTCGGCCACCCTGCCCTTCTTCGGCGTGCAGCCGGCGCTGGTCAATGCCGATGGCGAGGTCCAGGACGGCCCGACCGAAGGCAACCTGATCATCCGTGATTCCTGGCCGGGCCAGATGCGCACGGTGTACGGCGACCACCAGCGCTTCATCGACACCTATTTCCGCACCTACCCGGGCAGCTACTTCACCGGCGACGGTTGCCGCCGCGACGAGGACGGCTACTACTGGATCACCGGCCGCGTTGACGATGTGATCAACGTGTCCGGCCACCGCATCGGCACCGCCGAAGTGGAAAGCGCGCTGGTCTCGCACCCCAAGGTGGCCGAAGCGGCCGTGGTCGGCTTCCCGCACGACGTGAAGGGCCAGGGCATCTACGCCTACGTGACGCTGGTGGCCGAAGAGGCGCCGAGCGACGAGCTGCAGAAGGAACTGGTCGCCTGGGTGCGCAAGGAGATCGGCCCGATCGCCACGCCGGACCACCTGCAGTGGGCGCCGGGCCTGCCGAAGACCCGCTCGGGCAAGATCATGCGCCGCATCCTGCGCAAGATCGCCGAGAACGCGCCGGACCAGCTCGGCGATACCTCGACCCTGGCCGACCCATCGGTGGTGGCGTCTCTGGTGGACGAGCGCAAGGTGCGCTGACGTACGACCCGGGGCCGGATCCCGTTCCGCCAGGAACGGGCTCTGACCCCGGAGGATCTGGCCCCATGCAGTTTCCCCCCCACGGTTCCCCCCGACCATGACCACCCTCCTGATTGCCGATGACCACCCGCTGTTCCGCGAAGCCCTGCGCGGGGCCGTGCAGCGGGTCATCCCCGGCGTGCAGCTGTTCGAGGCCGACAGCGTGGAAGCGCTGTATGCACTGGCCGACCAGCACAACGACGCCGACCTGGTCCTGATGGACCTCAACATGCCCGGTGCGCAGGGTTTCAACGCGCTGGTGCACATGCGCTCGCTGCACCCGCACCTGCCGGTGGTGGTGGTGTCCGCACGCGAAGAAGCCACGGTGATGCGCCGCGCGCTCGACCACGGCGCGCTGGGCTTCATTCCGAAGTCGGCCGACTCGGACACCATCGGCCACGCACTGGGCACCATCCTCGATGGCGAGACCTGGGCACCGCCGGAAGCGCACAACGTGCCGCCCACCGGCAGCGAAGAACGCGAAGTCGGCCAGCGCCTGCGCGAGCTGACCCCGCAGCAGTTCCGCGTGCTGCAGATGCTGGGCGCCGGCCGCTTGAACAAGCAGATCGCCTACGACCTCAACGTCTCCGAAGCGACGATCAAGGCCCACGTCACCGCCATCCTGCGCAAGCTGGGCGTGACCAACCGCACCCAGGCCGTGCTGATGGCCGGCAAGCTGGCCATCGACGACGACGCCATCGTGCTGCCGCCGGAAGAAGATTGATCGTAACGGACTGCGGAGCCGAGCATGGGCTCGGCTCCGCAGCCTTCATGATGCCCCTGTAGAGCCGAGCCCATGCTCGGCTGCTCTTGGCCTCAATACCGATCACCCCCAAAGCCGCCATCGACTCCATACATAGGGGTATTCCCCGATGCGCGTGGCCAGCCGAGCACGCACGGGATTGGCCGCAATGTACATCGCCTGCGTGCGCAGGCACTCATCGCTGCGCAACGCATGGTCGTAGTACCCCGGCTGCCAGATCGGTGCGTTCGCATCAACGCGCCTGGCGATGGATCTTCCACTCCGGGACTTCAGGATCTGCACGCAGCCGGCCAGCGTTCCGGTACGCAACTCGACCAACCAATGCAGGTGGTCCGGCATGACCACCCAGGCGAGGGAGGAGGTCCGCCCCGTCCGCTCTACGGTGCGCAGCGCTTCGATCAGCAGATCGACATTGGCCTTGTCGTCGAACCAGGGACGGCGTGCGCGTGTCACAGCCGTGATCGCGTAGACATTGCCGGTCTGCGACCAGCGACCAAAGCGGAGTGCGGGACTGGCCATGCGAAGAGGCTATGGCACGCATGACAGCCTCTCCATCAGCGAAATGCCGTGCTGCATGTCGGCGAATGCTCCAATGTAGAGCCGAGCCCACGCTCGGCTGCCATGTGAAGCAGCCGAGCATGGGCTCGGCTCTACAGGGGCGGGCGTTACCCCACGCCGTGCAGGTGTTCGTACAGGATCGTTGCGCCGATGATCACCAGGATCACGCCACCGATGATCTCCGCACGCTTGCCTACCATGCTGCCCAGTACGCGGCCGAGCATGATGCCGACGGTGACCATGGTCAGCGTGCACAGGCCGATCACCGCAGCCATCACGCCGATATGTACATCCATGAAGGCCAGGCCGATGCCCACCGCCATCGCGTCGATGCTGGTGGCGAAACCGGTCAGCGCCAGCTTCCAGAAGCCGTGGTGTTGCGACGGATCTTCGTCGTCCTCAGCACTGTCGGGGCGCAGGCCGTTGTAGATCATGTGGATGCCCAGTGCGCCGAGCAGGCCGAAGGCGATCCAGTGGTCGAAGGCTTCGACGTATTGCAGGGCAGCCCGACCGAGCAGCCAGCCGATGATGGGCGTGATCGCCTCGATGACGCCGAAGATGATGCCGGCACGCAATGCATCGCGGAACACCGGCTTGCGCATGGCCGCACCCTTGCCGATTGCAGCGGCGAAGGCATCGGTGGACATGGCAAAGCCGATCAGGAGGATCGAAATGGGGGACATGGGCGGTGGCTGAGGTCGGGCTGGGACGGACGCACGGCCTGCGCTCGCGCCCAACCTGACGTTGCGCGCGCGGGCCGCTGGTCTCGCCAACCATCATGGTTGTCCACGCCACGGCGCACTGGCCGAGTATGTTGACGTGGACGATTCCTGCGAAGGAATCCGGCTACTCCCCAAGGGGACGCGAAGCTTAGCATCGCGATCCGCACGTGGCGCATTTCCAGCGAAACGCGCAGGCAGGGCTGGTTTGTATAGCGATGGCTATATCGGCGCCGCCATGCGTTCGGGAGCCGAGCACGGGCTCGGCTCTACAATTGCCGATCAGGCATCGCTATTGCCGGCATCGCGCAGCGCGCCCAGGAAGGCGCGCAGCGAGGCCGGCTTGATCGGCTTGGTCAGCACGCGGTAGCCGCGTTCGCGTGCTATCCGCTTCAGTTCGTCGCGGCCATCGGCGGTCAACAACGCACCCGGCAGCGGGTAACCGGCGGCTTCACGCAGCGCCACCAGCGCATCCAGGCCGTCCATGCGGTCGTGCAGGTGGTAGTCCACCAGCATCACCTGCGGCCGCTCGGCCACTTTCTCCAGCGCCTGATCCACCGTCGATGCCGTAATCACCTGCACCTGCCAGCGACCGAGCAGCGCGCGCATGCCGTCGAGGATCTCTTCGTCGTTGTCCACGCAGAGCACGCGCAGGCCGACCAGCGAATCGCTGCGCAGCGGCGCGGCTGCGGCCTGTACCGGCGCGGCCAGTTCGGTATAGCCCGGCAGCGGCGCCACCCGCGGCAGGATGATCGAGAACATCGAGCCCTTGCCAACCCGGCTGCGCGCATTGAGGCGATGGTCAAGCAGGCGCGAGATGCGCTGGCAGATCGACAGGCCCAGGCCCAACCCCTGTTCGCCCCAATCGAACGGCTGCTGGTAGCGGTGGAACTCGTCGAAGATCTGCCGCATGTGGTGCTCGGGAATGCCCGGGCCGGTATCCCATACCTGCAGCTCCACTTCGTTGCCACGCTGGCGCACCGCCAGCACGATGCGGCCCTGACGGGTGTAGCGCAGCGCATTGGCCAGGAAGTTCTGCAGCACGCGGCGCAGCAGGCGGCGATCACTGCGCACCCAGGCCGGACGCGTGAACAGGTCCAGGCGCAGGCCACGGCCGGCGGCGACCGGCGTGTACTGCGCGGCCAGTTCGCGCATCAGCGCGCTCACGTCGAACTCGCCGATCACCGGGTGCAGGCCACCGGCATCCAGCCGCGACACGTCCAGCAGGCCATCAAGCAGCTCTTCGGCAGCACGCAGCGACGCATCCACGCGCTCGGCCAGGTGCTTCTGCTCGTCACTCACATGGTCGCTGTCGCGCAGCGCCGAAGCAAACAGCCGTGCGGCGTTCAACGGCTGCAGCACGTCATGGCTGATCGCCGCCAGGAAGCGGGTCTTCGACTGCTGCGCGACCTCGGCCTCGTGCGAGCGCTCGGCCACGCGCTGTTCCAGCGTCTCGTTGGCCTCCAGCAGTGCTTTTTCCGCGTGCTTGTAGTCGGTGATGTCGTTGTAGCTGGTCACGTAACCGCCGCCGGGCAGCGCCTGGCCGCGCATCTCGATCACCTTGCCGTCGCTGCGGGTGCGCTCGAACACGTGCGGTGAGCCGGCGCGCATGTAGCCGATGCGGCGGTTGATCTGCACTTCGATATCGCCCTCGCCCAGCTCGCCGCGCTCGGCGTTGTAGCGGATCAGGTCGGCCACCGGGCGGCCCACGTAGAGCATGCCGTCGGGGTAGCCGAACATGTCCTGGTAGCGGCGGTTCCATGCGGTCAGGCGCATGTCCGGATCAACCACGCTGACCCCGGCGCTGATGTTCTCCAGCGTGGTCGACAGGATCTCGCGGTTGAAGCGCAGCTCCTGCCCCGCTTCGTCCAGCACCGCCACCACTTCGCCCAGGTCCATGCCCGAGCCACGCAGCAGGCTGGTCAGCAGCAGGCGCGCCGATGCCGCGCCGATCGAGGCCGCCAACAGACGCTCGGTGAACTGTACCCACGGCCGGTCCGCAGGCGCCGAGGATTGCAGCTCGCGGCCCAGCGACTGCGCCTGCTCGAAGAACGAACGCCGCGCGTGACGCTCGCCGACCACGCGCGAGGCCAGTGCCAGCAGGTCGCCCACGTGCACGTGGCCGGGCCAGCCGCCGGCCACCGACGGGCGTTCGGCATACGGGTCGAGGAAGGGGGCAGCGCGCAGGCGCTCGTCGACGCCGGGTCGCCAGCGTGCGGACACCAGCATCATCGTCGCCGCATTGACCAGCAGCGACCAGAACGTGCCATGGGTCAGCGGATCCCAGCCGGTCATGCCGAACAGCTGCTGCGGGCGCAGCCACTCAATGCCGAACGGGCCGTGCTGCACCCAGGCGGCATCGACCCAGCCGGCCATGGTCATCGCCGGCAACAGCAGGGTGTACAGCCAGGTGGCGAAGCCGAGCAGCATGCCCACCTCGACGCCACGCCGGCTGGCACCGCGCCAGTACAGGCCGCCGATCAGGCCGGGCGCGAACTGCGCCACCGCTGCGAACGCCATCAGGCCGTACGAGGCCAGGGTGCTGTCGTTGCTGCTGGTGCGGTAGTAGCTGTAGGCCATCAGCGCCAGCAGCAGGATCGCCAGGCGGCGGATCCACAGCACGCGCGAGGCGACGTCGGCGGCCTCCTGGTGGTCACCGCTCCGACGCAGCAGCACCGGCATCACCAGGTCGTTGCTGACCATGGTAGCCAGCGCGATGGACGACACGATGACCATGCCGGTGGCCGCCGAAAAGCCGCCCACGTAGGCGATCAGCGCCAGCGCATTGCGGCCCTCGGCCAGCGGCAGGGCCAGCACCATCGAGTCGTCGGCGACGCTGCCGCCGGTGCCGAACAGGGTCACGCCGGCGGTGGCGATCGGCAGCACCATGCCCGAGATCAGTACCAGGTAGCCGCCGAACATCCAGCGCGCGCGGCGCACGTCGCGCACATCGCCGCACTCGACCACGGCCACGTGGAACTGGCGCGGCAGGCAGATGATGGCCAGGAAACTGAGCAGCGTCTGCGAGATGAAGCCCACCGGCGGCAGGCCGGTGAACAGCGTATGCACCGACTCGACCACCGCGTCGGTGCGGTTGCTCAGCCACAGGTAGGCGAACACGCCCACGGCCAGCATCGCCAGCAGCTTGATCACCGATTCGAAGGCGATGGCCAGCATCATGCCGTGGTGGTGTTCGGTGGCATCGACCTGGCGGGTACCGAACAGGGTGGCGAACAGCGCCATCAGCAGCGCCACGTACAGCGCGGGATCGGTGAAGAAGCCGGTCGGGCCGGTGTTGCCGGTCAGCACCTGCAGGCTCATCGCCACCGCTTTGTACTGCAGCGCCAGGTACGGAATGATGCCGATCAGCGCGATGATCGCCACCAGCGCCGCCAGCCGCCGCGAGCGACCGAAGCGCGAGGAGATGAAGTCGGCGATGGAGACCACGTTCTGGCTGCGCGCGATCAGCGCCAGGCGCTCGATGATGCGCCAGCCGAACAGCAGCAGCAGCAGCGGGCCGATGTAGATGGGCAGGTAGCCCACGCCGTTGCGCACGGCGGTGCCGACCGCGCCGTAGAAGGTCCACGACGAGCAGTACACGGCCAGTGCCAGGCTGTAGACCACCGGCCGCAGCCACGGCCGGTCGGGGTACATCGGCCGACGGTCGCCCCACCACGCCACGCCGAACAGCAGCGCGGCATAGGCAACCGAGACCAGCAGCAGGATCCAGCTGGAGACCACGCGTGCGTTTCCGTCAGGACAGGGGTCAGTAGATCACGACCGCTGGTCGTGCGGGTAGGTCACGAGGAAGGACCGCAAGGGTGGGGCATGGCAGTAGGTCACGATCGTTGATCCGTCTGGTGGGTCACGACCGTTGGTCGTGACGGGGACATCCGTGCCCACTAACAGTGGGCACCTACCGGGAATCAATGGGCACCCACCAGGAAGCGGTGGGCGCCTGCCAGGTACCGGCGTTATTGGGCCGGCACGCCCATTTCCTTCAGCAGCTCGGGCGCCGGGTAGACCTTGGCCAGCAGCCAGCGCAGGTAGCGCATGTCCACGTGCACGGCGCGCTTGTAGCGCGGGTCGAACCACCAGCTGGCGCTGACCGACTCCCAGTTGCTGTCGAAGTTCAGGCCGATCAGTTCGCCCCTGGCGTTGAGCACCGGCGAGCCGGAGTTGCCGCCCGTGGTGTCCAGGTTGGTCAGGAAGTTGACCGTCTGGGTCTTCAGTGCCGGATCGGCGGTGCTGCCGAAGTCACCCTTGGCGATGGCGGCCAGCAGCGGCTTGGGTGCATCGAACGGGTAGGCGTTGGTGTTCTTCTCGACGATGCCGGCCACGGTGGTCACCGGCGAGTAGGTCACGCCATCGCGCGGGTGCAGCGCCTCGACCTTGCCGTAGCTGATGCGCAGGGTGCGGTTGGCATCCGGATACACCGCGCGGCCCTGCTTGGCACGCCAGGCGAACAGCGCCTGCATGTACGCCGGGCGCAGGCGCAGCTGCTCGCCTTCGCGGGTCTTGCTCTCGTTCTCGATGCGCAGCTGCGCGGCCACCAGCGGACCGGCCACGCTGATCAGCGGATCGGCGGCCAGTGCCTTGCCTTCGCGTGCGGCGGCAAAGCGCGACAGGCGCTGCGCTTCCTCACCCAGCTGGGTACCGGCATACAGGGTGTCCAGCGCCTTGGCCAGCTGCTGTGGGGTACGACCAAAAGCCGCGTCGAACTCGGCCACGCGCTGCGCGTCCGGCAGCTGCTGGTAGCGGGTCAGCAGGGTGGTCAGCAGGGCCTTCTCGACCTCCGGCGCGTAACGGCGCTGGACCTGCTTGAGCACCCCTTCGATCATCGCCTGGTCGCGCTGCTGGTAGCCGCTCTCGCGCTGCGCGTCCGGCTTGGCCGATTCGATGCGCAAGCGCTCCAGCAGCAGCGCCGAGCGCAGCAGCTGGCTCTGCGCGGCCATCTGCTCCAGCAGCAGGTCACGCTCGCCCACCGCCGCACCCTGCGACAGGTTGGCCAGCAGCGCCTTGATGTCACCCTGGTACCTGCGGTCGGTGGCAGCCAGCATGGCCGTCTCGTCGGCGGCGCGCTGGGCCTTCGCATCGCTGCGCAGCAGGCCTTCCAGTTCGCCGGCGGCGCGCTTGCGGTTGTTCTTCAGCGACTGCAGCTGCGAGGCGTAGCGGGTACGCGCCTGCGCGTCCTTGGCGCTGGCGGCCTCGATGGTGTCGATCATCTGCTGGAACACCGATACGCGGCGCGGCAGCACGGTATCGATCTGGCCGGCGAATTCGGCCGCGGTGCGGTGGCGGTAGGTGATGCCCGGGTAACCGGCCAGCATCGCGTAATCGCCTTCCTTCGGGCCTTCCACCGACATCTGCAGGTGTGCCGGCGCCTGGTAGGGCACGTTGTCCTTGCTGTAGGCGGCCGGCTTGCCGTCCTTGCCCACATAGGCGCGCAGCAGGGTGAAGTCGCCGGTGTGGCGGGGCCACATGAAGTTGTCGATCTCATCGCCGTAGTTGCCGATCGCACGCGGCGGCGCATACACCAGGCGCACGTCGCTCAGTTCCAGCTGGGCAATGCGGTAGAAATCGGTGCCGTAGTACATGTTGGCCACCGAGCAGCGCACGCTGCCGTCCTTCTCGCACTCGGCCACGATCTGCTTGCTGGCTGCATCCACGGCATCGAAGTAGGCACGGCCGGTCTTGCCACGGGCCTGCGCCAGCACCTGGTCGGTCACCTTGTCGAAGCCGACGGTGACCAGCACGCGGAAGTCCGGGTTGGCCGGGCGCTCGTCGGCACGGTCCCTGGCGATGAAGCCACCAGCGATCAGGTCGTGCTCGGGCGAGCTGTTGTACTGGATCACGCCCATCGCCACGTGGTGGTTGGTCAGCAGCAGGCCGTCGGCGGACACAAACGAACCGGTGCCACCACCGGCGCGCACCACGGCGCTCAGCGGCGGCGCGGTGACGTTGGCCAGGTCGGCCGGATTGCCCTTGAAGCCAGCGGCCTGCAGCGGTTGGGCCAGGTCCGGCAGCTGCGTCGGCATCCACATGCCTTCATCGGCGTGGGCGCCGGTGGCGAGGGTCAGGCCCAGGGCCAGGGCGGTGGGGAGGGCTTTGCGTGGTGACATGAGGCAATCCGGTACGACAGAACAGCCCGGGACCATAGCCCGTGGGGCGCTGTCGGGCAACGCCCGATAGTCAGGCCTGCGCCGCGCTCCTAGAATTGCAGTTTTCTGCACATCGGACGTTCGCAGATGATCGTCGGCATCGATCTTGGCACCACCCATTCCCTCATCGGCAGGCACACGGCAGCAGGGCCGCAGCTGTTCCCCAATGCCCATGGCGAGCTGTTGACCCCTTCGGTGGTCAGCCTCGTCGATGGTGCCGTACTGGTCGGCCAGCCGGCCCGTGACCGCCTGGTCAGCCATCCGCAGCAGACCGTGGCCCATTTCAAGCGCTGGATGGGCAGCGACCGTGAGACCCGGCTGGGTGAGCGCAGTTTCCGTCCCGAGGAACTCTCGGCCATGGTGCTGCGCTCGCTGCTGGCCGACGCCGAAGCCGCCCTGGGCCACAAGGTGGAGGAAGCAGTGATCAGCGTGCCGGCCTACTTCTCCGACGCCCAGCGCAAGGCCACCCGGGCCGCCGGCGAACTGGCCGGCATCCGCGTCGAGCGCCTGATCAATGAACCCACGGCCGCTGCGCTGGCCTATGGTCTGCAGGAGCGTGACGGCGAAGGCCGCGTGCTGGTGCTGGACCTGGGCGGCGGCACCTTCGACGTCTCCATCCTGGAACTGTTCGATGGCGTGGTCGAAGTGCATGCCAGCGCCGGCGACAATTTCCTGGGCGGCGAGGATTTCCTGCAGGTACTCGTGCAGGCCTTCCACGCCGACCAGGGCACGTCCGCCAGCGACCTGTCCGCTGCCGAGCAGGCGCAGCTGCTGCGTCGGCTGGAACTGTTCAAGCGCGAACTCAGCCAGAGCGGCACTGCCAGCCTGCAGTTGCCCCTGGCCGGCAGCGAACGCCAGTGGCAGCTGGATGAAGCTCGCTACGCCCAGCTCTGCGAGCCACTGCTGCTGCGCATGCGCGCGCCCATCGAGCGCGCGATCCGCGACGCCCGGCTCAAGCCCGAGGCGCTGGACGACATCATCCTGGTCGGCGGTGCGGTACGCATGCCGATGGTCAGCAGGCTTGCGACCCGCATGTTCGGCCGGCTGCCGCTGCGCCATGTCCATCCGGACCAGGCGATTGCCTTGGGTGCCGCCGTTGCAGCGGGATTGAAGGCGCGCGACGAATCGCTGCGCGAAGTCGTGCTGACCGATGTCTGCCCCTACACGCTTGGCACGCAGGTGTCCCGCCAGGATGCTGCCGGTGGCGAGCGCAGCGGCTATTTCCACCCGATCATCCAGCGCAACAGCGTGGTGCCGGTCAGCCGCGAGGATCGCTTCTACCCGCTGCACGAGCGGCAAAGTGCCATCCGCATCGACGTGTTCCAGGGCGAGAGCCCGACGGTGGATCGCAACATCAAGCTCGGTGAGCTGACCGTGCCGCTGACCCATTCTGTCCCGATGCAGGAACGCAGCGTCACCGCCCGCTTCACCTACGACGTGAACGGGCTGCTGCAGGTCGAAGTCACCGAGGATGCCACCGGCAGGCGCCACGAGCTCATCCTGGAACAGAATCCCGGGCTGCTGTCACCCGAAGAGATCCAGCAGCGCCTGCGCGCGCTGGAAGCGCTGAAGATCCACCCGCGTGACGCCCAGCCCAACCTCGCGGTGATCGCCCGCACCGAGCGCCTGTACGAGGAACGCATCCATCACCGTGAACAGTTGCAGTCGTGGCTGAGCAGCTTCCGCCATGTGCTGGAGAGCCAGGATGCCGTTGCCGTCGAGCGTCATCGCCGTCAGCTGGACGAGGCACTCGACGCCCTCGAGCGCGATGCATGAGCTGGGCACTGCACGTCCTGGAGCTGGACCAAACGGCTGACGAGCGCGCGGTCAAGCGCGCCTATGCAAAGCGCCTGCGGGTGACGCGACCCGACGAGGATCCCATCGCCTTCCAGCACCTGCATGAGGCCTATCAGGCGGCATTGGACTGGGTCCGCCAGGAAGCGCTGGCCGATATCGCGGACGAAGACGAACCGGCGGAGCATGCAACCGACATCGCACCCTGGCCGCCCGACGCAGACGTGGCATGGGCGCCGCCCGAAACGCGTTCGTACTCGCCTCCATGGCCACCTCGCGGCACGCCTGTGCTGCTGCGCACGGCACCAGTGGCGGAACTGGAGGGAGCGGTCCACGTATCGGGCCATGCGCACACGATCCTGCGCATGGCCCATCTGGCTTCCCCTGAAGACTTCGGCCCCTGGCTGGAGGCCACGCCGGTGCTGTGGTCGCTGCGCTACAAGCCATTGGTGGGCGACGCGCTGCTGGATGAACTGGCACGCAGTCACAACAGCGTCAGCGCAGCCAACATGGGTCTGCTGGCACGCTGCTTTGGCTGGGATGATGTACACGATGGCGTGGATCCGGACAGGCTGACATCGATCCAGTCGCGCGGTCATCGACGCTGGGCCGCCGAGACCGGGAATGCGGCAGAGCTGTCGGCACTGCTTGAACAAGAGGGCAGCCTGCGGCTGGGGAGGGTCACCCTTGCGCGTTGCCTGCGCTACCTGTCGCAGCCATGGCACGCGCGACGATCCCTCTGGCAGGCGCAGCTGCCCGAGCACATCATTGAGGTCAACGCGCTGCTGGATGCGCTGGAACGCGGCGGCCAGGAGCCATTGCCCGCCGCCTGGGATCGGCAGCAGGTGCAGTTCTGGCGCAGCCTTGCCGACGTTTCCCGTCCCAACCGCTGGCGTTGCCAGGTCAATGCGCTGCGGGGCGGCCTGTTGGCTGCCCTGACGCTCGCGATTGCCGGTGGCTCGACTCTCATGAGTCTTGCCCAGCGTGACCTGCGCACCGCCGCCGCGCTCGGCATAGGCGGCGTGCTGCTCGGGGTCCTGCTCGCCCTGGCCGGCGCTCTGTGGGTCCATGTCCGTTGGGCGCTGCGCCAGCTGACGCTGGATCTGCCCCCTTCGCGCTGGGGATGGCTGCTGGCGTTGCCAGCGCCGCTGATCGCTCTCGCCAGCCTGATCCTGGTCCATGGCCTGGATCTGCGGCTAAAAGGTACGTTGCTGCTGTTCCCTGGCCTTGCTCTGGCGACGGCACGCTGGATCCGGCGCGAGGATGGCCGGGGATTCCGGCCGCGCAACCTGATTGGACCGGGCATCGGCATGTTCGTCCCCGAAGTGGGCTGCGTCCTGGTCCTGCTGCTATGGACCACCTGGTTCCTGCGTGACAGGTGCCGTCGCCTGTCGATCGACCTGCCTCCACCTGCTTCTGGAAACACCGTGTGAACCGGGCACTGGACGCTCTCGGGCTCGACGCCAGCGCCGACGAAAAGGCGATCAAGCGCGCCTACGCGCAGAGACTGCGCGCGGCACGCCCGGACGAAGACCCGGTGGCATTCCAGGCGCTGCACGAGGCTTACCAGCAGGCCCTGCTGTGGGCACGCAGCCGCACGCAATGGCAGGAGGAAAGCAGTGCAGAAGCGCTGTCGACGCCACCTGCAGACAACAGCCCACCCGGCCCACCGGCGCCGTACGACAGCCATTCGCCGATGGACCACATGCCGGTGCTGCATCATCCATGCACGCCCGACACCGACATGCCGGACGATGTGGTGGAGCCATCATTGAACCTGCCCCGGTTTGCGCGCCTGCTGATCAACACCGCCGGCGACGCCGACCCGGCCAGCTTCGAGCACTGGCTGGCCCATCGCCCGGAGCTGTGGTCATTGGCCGACAGGCCGCGTATCGGTGACGTGGTACTGCAGCAGCTGCTGCACCAGGGCCAGCCGCTGTGCGAGTCCAACTTCGATCTGCTGGGTCGATACTTCTGCTGGGATGAGATCCGGGCTGATATCGATCCCTACCGGGTCCGCGCACGGCGCAACCTGCTGCATCGCCGCTGGCAGCTGCAGCCGCGCAACCACACGGCCCTCACCGCAGCCCTGGACCGACCGCATGACCGGGTGTCCGTAACCGAGGCCCATGCCCGCATGGAACGCTTGACCCGACCGTGGCACTGGCTGCAATCGCTGCTGTCGGCCAGCGTGCCCGGGCGTGCTGGCATCATGCGGCAAACGATGCAGCGTCTGGGAGTGCATGGTGTCCGTGACACGCTGGCGCCACTGGACACGGATCAGGTCGCCTTCTGGATGGCGGTATCCCAACCCGGGCACTTCAATCTCATGAAGATGCAGGTGGCCATTGTCCGCTGCCTGCTGGGCGCTCTCGTCGTGCTGGCCGTTCTGGCGGCGCTGGCATTGCTCGGTGATGCCGCTCGCCCTATCGCGATCAGCACGTCCAGCATGAAACACGTGGCAATCCATGCCTCGGTGGTCATCGTGTCTGGCGTCCTCATGCTGACGCCTTTCGTTGGAGGCACCCCATCGCGGACGGCGTCCGCGCCAGCGCCCGTCGAGCCACCGTCGGCGCTTGATGGGCACGGCATGCTCACGCACGGGCCTCGTCCGCGCAGGCCAGCCCCCTCCTTCGCCGTTGTCAGCCAGACCGATCCCGACACAGAGGGTGGTTGAGGGGCAGCGGGTTATTTCTCCCGCCGCCAGTTGATCGACCCGCGGTTTTCCACGGTGCTCGACTCCACTTCCACGTCGAACCCGCGGCGCAGCAGGTACTTCAGCGTGATCACCGAACCGGCACCGACCAGCGACACGCCGTAGCCGACGTACAGCTTGGGCGAGATGTACTTGCCGACACCGATCACCGAGCCGCCCAGCGCGCGCGACTGGCTCACGCCGGCGTCGTCCAGGCCCAGCTTGGCGCCCAGCTGCGAAGCCAGCAGGCCGCTGCCCGCCGAGAGCGCCGCCGAGGCCGCGTTGACCTGCTGCGCCTGGTCGCTGCTGGCACCGGTCAGGCTGCGTCCCAGCACCAGATAGGCCAGTGCCTCGGACTGCGACATTGCCGGATCGGACCACACGTCCGCGCGCGGCTGCTGCGCACGCCCGGTCACGTCGATGCCGGCGGTGACATCACCGATCCGGCGCTCGGCGCGGATGTTGATGCGCGGGTCGGACACCGCGTTGTAGTTCCAGGTGAGGTTGCCGCGGGTGATGGTCAGGTCCTGCCCATACGCCTTGTAGCGGCCGCTCACTTCCAGGCCGCCATTGGCGGTCATTTCACGGCCGGGCTTGGCCCAGACCTGCATCTTGCCGGTCAGCGCGCCCTTCAGGCCGAACCCGGTCATCTTCACCTTGTCGCCGAGGCTGACCGTCAGGTCCATGTCCAGCGGCGAGGTGCGCGACTCTTCCGGATCGGCCGGGTCCAGCACCACCACGTCTTCGGACACCGAGGTGCCACGGTCCAGGCGCTCCAGGTCGATGTCGGCCTCGGGCACGTGCACGGTGCCACGCAGCTCCATCGCCGCCTTGGCCAACGTGAAGTCGAGGTTGGGGTTGGCGACGATGCGCAGCTCGCTGGTGTTGGACAGCAGCACGTTCTCGCCGTGGATCTTCAGCTGCAGCGGCTGTGCATCACCGAACCACGACAGGCCGCCGTCGACATACAGCGTGCCCTGGCCCGAGTTGGCCTGCGCGGTGATCTTGGCCGAACCGTCGGGCTGGGCCACGAAACTACCCTTGCCCTGGTCGAAGGTCAGGCCAAGCGCGGGGAATTCGCCCTTGAAGTTGCTCAGCTGCGCGTCGCCGCCCAGCGACGGCTGCCCGCGCGTACCGCGCAGGCTGACGTGGCCTTCGATCAGGCCGGTCGGGCGCACGATGTCCGGCGAGAACAGCTCCAGCCAGTACAGCCGCGACATGTTGAGGTAGAGCTCACCGTTCAGCGGTGCGCTGGCTTCCCAGCCGGTCTGCATCTTCGCGTCGACGAAACCATTGCCCTGGAAGCCCATGCCCAGGTAGCCCTTGATGCTGGCCGGGGTCATGTCGAGCTTCAGCGAGAACTGGTCATAGCGCACCAGCTCGCCGCGGGTGGTATCGCCCACGGTGTTGCGGTTCTCGCCCAGGCGCACGCCGCCTTCCTTCGAGCGCACTTCCACATGGCCTTCCCAGGTCGCGCCGCGCGGGCGGATCTGCGCGTCCAGGCTGACGTCGCCGCGCAGGTAGATGCGGCGGCCGGACTGCGGCGGCAGCCACGGCTGCACCAGCGCCAGCGGCAGCGCGTCACTGCGCACCACCAGGCCTTCTCGCGGCCAGTTGGCCTGTGCGCACAGCGCGCCGCTGCTGGCGGCGGCCAGGCAGGCTTCGGACAGGGTGTAGGTGCTGCCGTTGATCGCGAACGCCGCCGGTGCACGCAGCGACCACGCATCACCCTTCACCGGTGCGATGCGCAGCGAGGCCAGCTCGCCACGCCACTGCGCCCCCTGCTGGCGCACGCTGCCCTGCAGCTCGATCGCGCCCATCTCATTGCGGGTCTGCGCAGCCAGGCGCAGGTTGGACACACTGCCCTGCGCATCCACGTTCAAGCGCTCCAGCAGCATGCCGGCGTTGACCTGCTGGCCCTGCACCGCCAGCGTGCCGCTGTCGCCGCGCCACGGCAGGTGGCCCTTGATGCTCACGCTCTCGGCGCCGTAGCCCTCCCAGTTGAGATTGTTGCCGACCAGGTCGGCGGTGATGTCCGGCGCATCGCGCGGCCCCTTCACCTGCACCTGGCCGCGCAGGCCACCGTCGGCGCCCGGCAGCAGGTCACTCAGCTGCAGCGGTTCGAAACGTGCATCGATGTCGAGGCGGTCGCCGACCTTGCCCGACGCGGTCACCCGGCTGCTGCCCAGCGACAGCTTCAGGTCACCCTGGCCCTGCGCGCCCTGCAGCGCGAACTTGCCCTGTGCATCAAGGTTGCGCTGGCGCAGGATGCCCTTCAGCGACGGCAGGTCGACGGTGGCTTCCAGCGTGCCGGCCGTGCCCGGTGCGGCATTGGCCGGCAGCGGCAGCTGACGGCCCTTGGAGGCCAGGTTGCCGGACAGGCGGCCGTTCCAGCCCGGCACGAAATAGCCGGGGTCGAAGTCCTTCAGCGTGGCCTTGGCGTCCCAGTCCAGCTGCGGCGCCCAGGCCACCTGGCCTTCCACCTGCAGCTGCCCACCCGGCGTCTGCGCCTGCAGCTGGTGGATCGACGCGGCCTGGTCATTGCCGCGTACGTCGAACTGCAGCTGCGCCTTCTGCGCCTCGCGTTCGATCTCGGCACGGCCGATCGCCGCCCAGGCCTTCAGGGTACCGGCCAGGCCGAAGCGTGCTTCCTTCAGGGTGACCGGCACCGGTGCGCTGCCAGCCGTGTTCGGGTCGGGTGCTGGCACGTAGGTCAGATCGCGTGCGACCACCGAGAAATTGAGTTTCTGCTGATCGTCCTGGCTGAAGTCGGCGGTGCCTTCCAGCCGCGCTTCGCCACCGAGGCCCTTCACCAGCAGCGGTGAGACCTTCAGCACCTGGTCCTGCAGCGACACCACCGACGGTGCCAGTTCCAGCTCCTGGTCGCCCTGCTTCACCCTGCCGCGCAGGTTGGCATTGCCGCCCTTGCCGGCGGCGGTGAAGTCCAGCGACAACGGCGCAATCGCCGAGCTCGCCAATGCTGGCGACAACAGCGCCAGATCCAGCTCGTCGCTGCGGATGCTGGCGCTCCAGCTCGGGTCGGTGCGGCCATCGAACACCAGCATCGCGTGCAGCGGCTTCGGCGCGCGCCCGGCTACGGCCACTTCCATGTGCGACAGGTCGCCACGTGCGACCAGACCCACCGTAGCGGCGGTGCGCCCACGCGGTGCTGGCAGCACCGCCGTCACCGTCACATCGGTGTCGTAGTCCTCGGCCGGAATGTAACGGCCCTGGGCGGTGAAGTTGCCCATGTCGCTGTCCACCACCAGCTTGTGCGCCTGGAACTCGCCATTGGCGATCTCGATGCCACCACGCACACGGCTGATGTCGATCACCGGCTCGTTGGCCTGGCTGATGCGGAAGCCGTCGATGGCAATGGCATCGGCCTGGATCGCCAGCGGCATTTCGATCTGCGGCAGCGAATCGGGCCACGACGGCAGCTTGAACGGCTCGTCACTCTTGGCCAGGTTCAGCGTGGCGTTGGTCAGCTCCAGCTTGTCCAGCAGCAGCTTGCGGCCCAGCAGCGGGCGCAGGTCCGGCTCCAGGTGCGCGCGCTCGGCGTGGAAATGGATGTCGTCGTAGCGGAAGTCGACGTTGTACAGGGTCAGCGGACCGGCCACCGGGCCGTCCACCTTGTCCCAGGTGAAGCTGGCGCCCGCCGGCAGTCGCGCCACCACCTGTGCCAGCAGCACATCGCGGCCGGCCACGGTCTGCAGCAGCCAGTACACCGCCAGCAGGGCCAGCAGCACCACGCCGATCACGCCGACGCCGGACCAGGCCCAGAAGCGGCGGCGTCGGTAGAAGCGCACGCGCGGCGGTAGCGTGCCGGGGCTCGGTGCGGGCGTGCTCACAGGTCCGCTCCGATGTTGAGGTACAGCTGGAACTGCGAGTCCGGATTGTTCAGGCCGTGCGCGATATCCACCCGCACCGGGCCCACCGGCGATTTCCAGCGCACGCCGAAGCCGACGCCGGTATGCAGGTCAATGGTGTTGTCGAAGGCACTGCCGGTATCGACGAACACCGCCGCGCCCCAGGGGCCGCCATTGAAGTAGTGTTCGTACTCGGCCGAGCCGATCACCAGGTTCTTGGCGCCCAGCGCATATTTGTCGGGTTTGGGCGTGCGCGGACCAACTTCGCGGTAAGCGTAGCCGCGGATGCTGCGGTCTCCGCCGGCGAAGTAGCGCAGGCTCGGTGGCATCGCCACCAGGTCGCTGGTCCACGTGGTGCCGCCTTCACCGCGCAGGATCAGGCGGTTGCTTTCACCCACCGGGATGTACCAGCGCAGCACGGCGTTGGCCTGCACGAAGCTGGTATCCGAGCCGGCGCCTTCCACGCCGGCACGCACCGTCGCCGCGCCGCTGATGCCCTTGCGCGGGAACATCTCGTCGTCGACGTTGACGTAGTCGGCAACCATCTGCGGGTACACCAGCGTCGAGGTGTTGTAGACGGCGTCGGTGAATTCGGTGCCGGACGCGTAGCGCCAGCGCTCGCGCAGTGCGTTGATCGAGGCGATCGCGGTCCAGTGCTCGTTGATCTCGCCGCTGCGGCTGGCGATCAGCTTGAAGTTGCGCAGATCGATGTAGTCGGTCTGCTCGTCGTACGCGCTGGCGGCAAAGGTGTACCAGCCGTCGAGCCAGTTGAAGGCCGGAATGCGGTAACTGGTGACCAGGCTCTTGCGCTTCTGCGCATAGTCCAGCTGCGTGTTCATCTTGTGGCCGCGGTTGTTCAGGAAGCGCCGCTCGATGCCACCGCGCACACCCGGGCCGCTCTCGCTGCCGTAGCTCAGGCCGGCGGTATAGATGGTGCGCTTGGCGCGCGTCAGCTTCACGTCCACCGGCACTTCGCCGTTCTCGTCGGCCTGGTCCGGGCGCGGCTGGATGTCGATCACGCTGAAGTAGTCCAGCTTGGTCAGCGACTCGCGCAGCCGGTCCAGCTTGCCCTCGTGGTAGTAGCTGCCCTGGTCCCAGTAGACCAGTGGATCGAACAGCTTGTCGACGAAGTAGTCCTGCTGGAAGCGCACCGGGCCCATGTTGTAGCGGCGGCCGCTGTCCCAGGTCAGGTCGATGTCGGCGGCGTTGTCGGCGCGGGTGATCTGCACCTGGCGCTGGGTGTAGTCGGCGTCGAAGTAGCCGCGCTCGGCCAGGCGCCGGGTGATGGTGATCTTGCTGGCTTCGTACTGGGTGTGCTCGAAGCGCTGGCCCTTGCGCGGCTTGAACGCGGCCAGGTCATCCTGCAGGTACTGGTCGTACATCGCCGGGCCGGTGATGTCGATGTGCTCCCGGCGCACGGTCACCGGGGTGCCCTTGTCGACATGGATCAGCACGCGCACGTGTTCGTCCTCGCGCGGTGCCTCGACCTTGATCACCGGGTTGTAGTACCCGAACGGTTCCAGTGCCTGGCGGGTCTGCCGCTCGGCCTGCGACAGCAGGTACTCCAGGCGTGATTCGCCCTGTTCCTTGCCGATCGTGTCGTACAGCGACAGCGATTCCTGGATGTTCTCGATGATTGCGGCGTCGTCGCCCTTGTCCAATCCCTTGATGTCCACCTTGTCGATGGTGCCGCGCGCGTGGGCCACGGAAGTGGCGGCCAACGACAGGACCATCAGCGGCAGGGCGTATTTCTTTGGCTGCATGCGGGACAGCATACCGACCGAAGGTGACGATGCGAAATGCATCACGTCATTCGGGATCGGTTGTTAAGTGGCGGTCAAAATACGCACCTTTGTGGCGATCATCGTCAATGCAGGCGAGGATGCCGGCATCGTGCGCGATGCCGGCAATGACCCCGATGGACATCCACCGGCGATGCGGTGCGCGGGGTAATGCCGGCCAGCGGCCGGCACTACCGATACGGGCATCAGCTCGACAGATGCTCGATCGCCGCGACCTTGCCCAGGCGCTCGCCCAGCATCGTCAGCAGCGCCAGGCGGTTGCCACGCAGCGCCAGATCGTCCGCATTGACCATCACCCCGTCGAAGAACGCGTCGACCTGCGGGCGCAGGCGCGCCAGGCGTGCCAGCACGGCCACGTAGTCCTTCTGGTGCAGGCTGGCGCCGGTGTCGTCGATGGCGGCGGTGACCGCTTCGGCCAGCGCGCGCTCGGCGTCTTCCTGCAGCAGCGCCGGGTCGATCTGCGCCGGAATGTCGCCCTCGGCCTTGCGCAGGATGTTGCGGATGCGCTTGTTGGCCGCAGCCAGTGCTTCGGCTTCCGGCAGTGCGGCGAAGGTGCCGATCGCATCCAGGCGGCGGTCGAAGTCGTACAGCGAGGCCGGCTTCAGTTCGGCCACCGCGTTGAAGTGCGTGGCCGGCACGCCCTTGTCGCCGTAATAGCCCTTCAGGCGGTCGAGAATGAAGTCGTACAGCTCGCCGACATCGGCCTGCACGTTGCGCGCGGCCAGGCCGGCGTTGGCGCTGGCCAGCAGCGCGCGCAGGTCCAGCTCGAAGCCGCTTTCGATGATCGTGCGGGCCAGGCCCAGCGCATTGCGGCGCAGCGCGAACGGGTCCTTGTTGCCGGTCGGCTTCAGGCCCGCGGCGAAACCACCGGCCAGCGTGTCGACGCGTTCGGCGATGGCCAGCACCTTGCCCAGCGGCGACAGCGCGATGTCATCACCGCCGAAGCGCGGCTGGTAGGCCTCGTCGATGGCCAGCGCCACCTCGGTCGATTCGCCACCGGCCACGGCGTAGTGGCGGCCGGCGATGCCCTGCAGCTCCGGGAACTCGTTGACCATGCGCGACTGCAGGTCGTTCTTGGCCAATTCGGCAGCCCGCCTGGCCTGCACGGCATCGGCACCCACCTGGGGTGCGATCACTTCGGCCAGGGCGGCCACGCGCGCCACCTTGTCGGCCACGCTGCCCAGCTTGGCCTGGTAGGTCACCGTCTTCAGGCCGTCGCCCATCGACGCCAGGCCCTGCTTCAGGTCCTCGTCGAAGAAGAACTTGGCGTCGGCGAAGCGCGGGCGGATCACCCGCTCGTAGCCCTTGGCCACTTCGGCCACGTCCTTCGATTCGATGTTGGCGATGCCGATGAACTTCTCGGTCAGCGTGCCTGCGGCATCCAGCACCGGGAAGAACTTCTGGTTGATCTCCATCGTTTCGATCAGCGCTTCCTGCGGCACTGCCAGGAACGCACGTTCGAAGCTGCACAGCACCGCCGACGGCCACTCGACCAAGGTCACCACCTGCTCCAGGTTGTCGTCGGTGATGCGGGCGCTGCCACCGGCCCTGGCCGCGGCGGCCTCGACCTCGGCGACGATGCGCGCACGGCGCTCGCGCGGGTCGACCAGCACGAAGGCGGCGCGCAGGGCTTCAACATAGTCCTGCGGCTGGGCCAGCGACACGGGCTGGTCGTGGTGGAAGCGATGGCCACGGCTGACACGGCCGGCCTGCAGGCCGAACAGTTCGGCCTCCACCACCTCGGTACCGTGCAGCAGCACCAGCCAGTGCGCCGGGCGGGCAAAGCCCCAGGTGTGGTCGCCCCAGCGCATCGGCTTGGGAATCGGCATCGCTGCAATCGCCTCGCGCAGGATCTCCGGCAGCAGGCTGGCGGTGCGTGCGCCCGGGGTCACCGCGCGGTGCACGAAGCGCTCACCCTTGTTGTCGGTGGTCTTCTCCAGCGCGGTCCAGTCGATCCCGGCCTTGGCGGCGAAGCCCTGCAACGCCTTGGTCGGCTGGCCTTCGGCGTCCAGTGCGATGTTCAGGTACGGGCCCAGCACTTCGCTGTGCTGTTCCGGCTGTTCCAGGCCCACGCCCGGCAGCAGCACGGCCAGGCGGCGGGGGGTCGACAGCGGGCGTGCATCACCCAGTTCCAGCGCGACGCCGCGCGTGCGCAGGCCTTCGACAACACCGTCGAAGAACGCCTGGGCCAGGCCCGGCAGCGCCTTGACCGGCAGCTCCTCGGTGCCCAGTTCGATCAGCAGGGGGGACAGTTGGCTCATCGGTTCGATCCTGTGGTGGGGGCGCAGCGCGCGACGCGTCCGGCGCCCCGGGTAGTTGATGAAAAGCGGGTGGGTGCCGACGGCCCGTCAGGCCTTCTTCGCGCCCGGGAAGCCCAGCTTCTCGCGCTGCTCGTAGTACGCCTTGGCCACCGCCTGGGCCAGCGCGCGCACGCGCAGGATGTAGCGCTGGCGCTCGGTCACGCTGATCGCGCGGCGTGCATCGAGCAGGTTGAAGGTGTGGCTGGCTTTCATCACCTGCTCGTAGGCCGGCAGCGGCAGGCCCACCTCGACCAGCTTCTGCGCTTCACGCTCGCAGGCATCGAAGCGGTGGAACATTTCGTCCACGTCGGCGTATTCGAAGTTGTAGGTGCTCTGCTCGACTTCGTTCTGGTGGTAGACGTCGCCATAGGTCACCGGTTGCCCGTCCGGGCCGTAGGTCCAGACCAGGTCGTAGACGTTGTCGCAGTTCTGCAGGTACATGCACAGGCGTTCGAGACCGTAGGTGATCTCGCCCAGCACCGGGCGGCACTCCAGGCCACCGGCCTGCTGGAAGTAGGTGAACTGGGTCACTTCCATGCCGTTGAGCCAGACTTCCCAGCCCAGGCCCCAGGCGCCCAGCGTCGGCGATTCCCAGTTGTCCTCGACGAAACGCAGGTCGTGCACCAGCGGGTCGATGCCCAGCGCCTTCAGCGAATCCAGGTACAGCTGCTGGATGTTGTCCGGCGCCGGCTTCATCGCCACCTGGTACTGGTAGTAGCGCTGCAGGCGGTTCGGGTTCTCGCCGTAGCGGCCGTCGGTCGGGCGGCGCGAGGGCTGCACGTAGGCCGCGTTCCAGCGTTCCGGACCGATCGCACGCAGGAAGGTGGCCGGGTGGAAGGTACCGGCGCCCACCTCCAGGTCGAGCGGCTGGATGAGCACGCAGCCCTGCTGGGCCCAGAACTGGTTCAGGGTCTGGATCAGGCCCTGGAAGGTGATCGGAACGGTCGGGGTCGCGGACATGCGTACGAGTCTTGGCCGGCAAGGGGGTGCGTTAGTATAACGGCCGACCTGCGGGGCATTCCGTACCCGGGAGGAGCAGGCAGATGGAACATCGGCTGCCGGTGGGCACGCCCGGCGAGCCAGGCGACATCCCGCTGCCGTGGGGCCGCCTGCATTTCGAACAGGTCTGCGCAGCGCTGCTGGCCGATGGCCTGGTGGCCGAGCACGACGTCGAGCGCATGCGGTTTTCCGCACAGGGCGCGCGCAATGCCAGTGAAGTGCACCCGCTGGTGTTGCTGTCCAACCTCAAGCTGGCCGCCCGCGACGGTGGCGAACTGACCCTGGAACGCCTGACCGAATGGCTGGCCCGGCGCACCGGCAGCCGCTACCTGCGCATCGATCCGACCCGGGTCGACGTCGCTGCGGTCACCGCGCTGGTCTCCCACGCCTACGCCCGCCGCCACCGCTTCCTGCCGCTGGCGGTGGATGCCGAACGGGTGCTGGTGGCCACCAGCGAGCCGCTGGTGCAGGAGTGGCGCCGCGACCTGCAGCACCTGACCCGCCGCAGCATCGAGCTGGCGGTGGTCAATCCGCTCGACCTGCACCGCTACACCATGGAGTTCTACGGGGTGACCCGCTCGGTGCGTGGCGCGCGCGGCGATGTCCGCGGCGAAGCCAGCACCACCCTGCCCAGCTTCGAGCAGCTGGTCGAGCTGGGCCGTACCGGCGACGTCAATGCCGACGACCAGCACATCGTGCACATCGTCGACTGGCTGCTGCAATATGCCTACGAACAGCGCGCCTCGGACATCCACCTGGAACCGCGCCGCGAGATGGGGCGCATGCGCTTCCGCATCGATGGCGTGCTGCACAAGGTCTTCGAGGTGCCACCGGCGGTGATGACCGCCGTGGTCAGCCGCATCAAGGTGCTCGGCCGCATGGACCTGGCCGAACGCCGGCGCCCGCAGGACGGCCGCATCAAGACCCGCTCGCCGGGCGGCCGCGAGGTCGAGATGCGCCTGTCGACCATGCCCACCGCCTTCGGCGAGAAGTGCGTGATGCGCATCTTCGACCCGGATGCCGCCTTCAAGAGCATCGACCAGCTGGGTTTCAGTCCGCAGGAGGCCGCCGGCTGGAATGCACTGGTCGAACGCCCGCACGGCATCGTGCTGGTCACCGGCCCGACCGGCTCAGGCAAGACCACCACCCTGTATTCCACGCTGAAGCGGCTGGCCACGCCGGACGTGAACGTGTGCACCGTGGAGGACCCGATCGAGATGATCGCGCCCGAGTTCAACCAGATGCAGGTGCAGGCCAACATCGACCTGGACTTCGCCAGCGGCGTGCGCACCCTGCTGCGGCAGGACCCGGACATCATCATGATCGGCGAGATCCGCGATCTGGAAACCGCGCAGATGGCGGTGCAGGCCTCGCTGACCGGCCATCTGGTGCTGTCCACGCTGCATACCAACGACGCGCCGTCGGCGGTCACCCGCCTGCTCGACCTAGGCGTGCCGCACTACCTGCTGGCCAGCACCCTCAACGGCATCCTCGCCCAGCGCCTGGTGCGCACCCTGTGCCCGCACTGCAAGCAGCCGCACACCCTTGGTGCTGCCGACTGGGCGGTGCTGGCTGATAGCCAAGCTGCATATCCAGATGCCGCCACGCCCTGTCGGCCGGTTGGTTGCCTGGAGTGCCGGCGCACCGGATTCCTCGGCCGCATCGGCCTGTATGAGTTGCTGCCATTGGGCTCGCGGCTGCGTGGGCAGATCCGCGCCGACATGGATCTGGCCGGTTTCACCCGTGCCGCGCGGGCTGAAGGGCTGCGAACCCTGCGCCAGGCCGGGCTTGAAAAGGTGGCGCAGGGGCTGACTACAATCGAGGAAGTCCTGTCAGTCCTGCCGCCCCCGGATGAACCCAGCCCCGTTCCTGATCCTTGAAACCGGCCGCCCGGTGCCGTCGCTGCGCCGCTACGGGCGCTTCCCGCACTGGATCCGGGTGGCCGCCGGGCTGGAAGAGCACGAGACGGTGGTGGTCGATGTCGAACACGGGGATGCCCTGCCCGACCCGCATGCCTTCGCCGGCGTGCTGGTGACCGGCTCGGCCGCCTTCGTCACCGACCACGCCGAATGGAGTGAGCGCAGTGCCGCATGGCTGCGCCAGGCCGCCCACGACGACCTGCCGGTGTTCGGTATCTGCTACGGTCACCAGCTGCTGGCGCACGCGCTGGGCGGGGAGGTGGCCTACAACCCGGCCGGGCGCGAGTCCGGCACGATCGAACTGGAGCTGCAGCCGCAGGCCGCGCAGGACCCGCTGTTCCAGGGCCTGCCGCAGCACTTCGCCGCCCACGCCACCCACCTGCAGACCGTGTTGCGCGCGCCCGACGGCGCCGAAGTACTGGCACGCTCGCCGCTGGATGGCTGCCATGCCTTCCGCTGGGGGCGCCAGGCCTGGGGCGTGCAGTTCCACCCCGAGTTCGCCACCCACCACATGCGCGGCTACGTGCGTGCCCGCGCCGACTGCATCGGCCGCCATGGCGGCTGTGCCCGCAGCATCGAGCGCGCGGTCAGCGCCGCACCGCTGGCGCGCCAGCTGCTGCGCCGCTTCGTTCGCCAGGCGCGGCTGTCTTCAGCCCAGCCGGCGGCAAAACAGGGATAATCGGCGGCACGGGCAAGCGCCCGGCCCCTCCTGTCCTTCCCGGATGTCCATGAAAGAGATTCGCAAGCTGCCGGCCTCGGCGGGCGCCCAGTGGTTGCTGGATACGTTCTCGCTGTATCGGCGTGCGCCGCTGCAGCTGGCCCGGATCGGTCTGACCTGGCTGCTGGTGAGCTGGGTGGTCACCCTGTTGTCGACGCTGATTCCCGGCGCCGCCGGCATGGCCGTGCAGCTGATGACCCTGGCCATCTCGCCGATCATGTTCGGCGGCATGCTGTACGCCGTGGGTGAGATCGACGAAGGTCGCCCGGGCCTGGCCTCGCACCTGCTGCAGCCGATCCGCGACCACCGCGTCAGCCACCTGCTGGTGCCGCTGGCGATCCAGGTGCTGGCGGTGCTGCTGCTGGGCGCGCTGCTGTTCCTGATGATCGGCCGCGAAGGCTTCACCGCCTTCAGCGAGGTCATGACCAAGATGGAAGAGATCAGCCGCAGTGGCCAGCAGATCAAGCCGGACGATGCTGCGGCGCTGGTGGCCAACCTGCCGGCCAAGCGCATCGCACTGTGGATGCTGCTGGTGTTCCTGAGCGCGGTCGCACTGTCGCTGGCAATGTTCACCCAGCCGGCGCTGGTGGTGTTCGACAAGCAGAGCGGCATGCACGCGCTGCGCCTGAGCCTGCAGGGCTGCATCGAGAACATCGGCGCAATGATCGTGTTCGCCGTGCTCGGCCTGATCGCCGCGTTCTGCATCTACATCCTGTTCGTGATCGTGATCCAGATCGCGATGCTGATCGGCGGCCCGCTGGCCGCCGCCTTCATCGCCCAGCTGGTGCTGACCACGGTGCTGATGCCGCTGTATGTCGGCGCGGTCTACGCCGCGTGGAAGCAGATGTTCGTGCACCGTGGCAGCCGCGCCGCACCGCCGATCCCGACCACGCCGACCTCGAGCGACATCTTCCACGCCTGATGAAAAAAGGGGACGGAGGGGATTAAGTCGTTTATGCCCAGTGTGTGCAGCTAACGACTTAATCCCCTCCGTCCACTTTTTTTTTCAGGCGGCGGGCTTCTTGACTGCCGACGACGGCACCAGCCAGCGTGCGGCGTGGATGCCCAGCTCATAGAGCAGGCACATCGGGATCGCCAGCATCAGCTGCGAAACCACGTCCGGCGGGGTCAGCACCGCCGCCAGCACGAAGATGCCGACGATCGCGTAGCCGCGGCCTTCCTTGAACTGCTGCGGCGTCACCCAGCCCAGCAGCACCAGGATCACCATCGCCACCGGCAGTTCGAAGCTGCCGCCGAAGGCGAAGAAGATCGCCAGCACGAAATCCAGGTAGGCATTTGCATCCGGGGTGATCGCAATCACGTCCGGGCTGAAGGTGGTGAGGAAGTGGAACACCGCCGGCAGCACCAGGAAGTAGGCAAAGGCACAGCCGGTGTAGAACAGCAGCACCGAGGACACCAGCAGCGGCACCGCCAGGCGCTTCTCGCGCGCATACAGGCCGGGCGCGACGAAGGCCCACAGCTGGTACAGCAGCCACGGCACCGCCACGAACAGGGCAACGAAGAAGGTCAGCTTCAACGGCGCGAAGAAGGCGCCGGCCGGATTGGTGGCAATCATCGTCTGCCCGTTCGGCAGCTGCGAGACCAGCGGCTCGGCCAACGCGTTGTACAGCTTCTGGGTGAACGGCAGCAGCGCCAGCAGCACCACGCCCAGGCCCAGCAATGCGCGCACCAGGCGGCCGCGCAGTTCCACCAGATGTTCGACCAGCGAGCTCTCGCCGAAATCCTGTTCACTCATGGCTGGCGCTCCGTGCGCGGCGGCGGCGGCGCACCGGCTTCAGGGGGTGTCGCCGGCGTCGGCTCGGGAGCGACGCCCTCCTGTACCGGTGCATCGGCACGGGTCAGGCCGCTCATATGCGGCGGCAGATCCGCAGGCGCCGGTGCGCGTACCTCCTGCGCCAGCGTATCGCCCTGCTGCTGCGCCTCCTGCGCTTCGCGACGGATCGCTTCGCCGCTGGCACGCAGCTGGTTCTCGGTGTCCTGCATGCCCTGGCGAACGTCCTGCATCTGCCGCTTGATCTCCTCGGCCTGCAGTTCGCGCTCCAGTTCCTGTTTCACCGAATCCCATTGATTGCGGGCGCGACGCACCCACAGGCCGGCAAAGCGGGCCGCCTTGGGCAGGCGCTCGGGACCGAGCACCACCAGGGCGACCACGGCGATCACCAGCAGTTCGCTGAAGCCGATATCAAACACCACGACCGCTCCGGATCAGCGAGGGGTGCGGTCGTGCTCGTCCTGCGCGGTGCGCGAGGCGTCCTGGCTGCGCGACTCGTCGCCCAGCTGCGCGTTCGGCTTGTCGTCGTCGCGCATGCCCTTCTTGAATTCCTTGACCGCCGAACCGAGGTCCTTGGCGCCACTGGTCAGGCGCTTGGTGCCGAACACCAGCAGGACGATGGCCAGCACGACCAACCAATGCCAGATGCTGAAACTGCCCATAAAGACGCTCGTTACGTTAGTGATCAGGCTGTCGAGCATAGCGCACCGGGTGTTAGCCGGCGCGCGTGACGAAAGTCAGTTTCCGCCCAGCGTTTCCGTGCGGATTTCGCCGTCATTGACCGGCTGGAAGCCCTGCTGCTGCGGCGGCGGGTTCTGCGGAACGTTCTGCAGCGGCGCGGTGGTGGCTTCGGCCGGGGCCGCCGGTGCTGCCTGAACGGGCACAGACACGGGGGCGGCAGCCGGCGCCGGCGCCGGACGCGGTGCATTGCCACCGTTGCCGTTGCGGTTGTTGCGGGCGGCGTAGGTGGCCTCTTCCAGGCGATCGCGGAAGGCGACCACGTCCATCGACGGCGAACCGACGGCGCGACCTTCGAAGATCATGCGCGGCGTGGTGTTGCTGCCGTAGGCGTCCAGATTGGCGGCATCGTCGATCTGCAGCACCGCGCCATCCAGCGCGACACCGGCGAACAGGCCGCGCGCGCGCGACCACGACCAGATCTCGGCCTTCAGCTGGCCGTCGGTGGCGGCGGCGGCATTGCGGCCGACCGGACCGGCGGCAACGCCGGCATCGGCGCCAAGCGTGAACTTGCCATTGACCAGGTTGTCCAGGCTGCGGTCGTTGCGGAACACCAGCACTACGTCGGAAGACTGCACGCCGGCCTGGAAGCCGATGCTGCCACCGGTCAGCTTGACGAATACCGGGCTGGACCAGGCGCCATTGGGCATGCGCACCGACATCAGCCCGTGGCCGCGACGACCGCCAATGACCAGGCCGGCCTTGATCGTGTCGGGAATGACGATGACCGCGCGGCCTTCGTCGAGCAACTTGTCCGGAATTCCCTGTTCAGGGATTTCCTGGATCTCCGCCAGCACGCGCACGGCATTGCGGGCGCGCTGGTCTTCCTGCGGTCCGGCCATGGCCTGGCTGGACAGCAGGCTGGCGGCGATCAGCAGGGCTTGGATCGGGCGACGCATGGCAGGCTCCAGAAGTCAGTCCATAGGAAGATATAGCAAGTGACTGAAATTAGTAGTGTTGTCATGAATCCCCAATGAGCGCTCCCCGCTCACATAGATGCGCGCTATGCCTGCAATCCGAACCCTGCATCCCGGTGCGACACCGGATCGGCGACAATGCACCCCATGCTCGACGCACCCGATACCGCCGTGCTGGCGGTCAACCTAGGCACGCCCGATACGCCGACGGCCCCCGCCGTACGCCGTTACCTGGCCGAATTCCTGTCCGACCGCCGCGTGGTCGCGATCCCGCCACTGCTGTGGCAGCCGCTGCTGCGCGGACTGATCCTGCCGCTGCGCAGCAGCCGTTCGGCGGCCAAGTACGCCCAGGTCTGGCTGCCGGATGGCTCACCGCTGATGGTCCATACCCGGCAGCTGGCGCAGGCGATGCAGGCCCTGCTGCCAACCCTGAAAGTGCGCCACGCAATGCGCTATGGCGAACCGGCCCTGGCCCACGAGCTCGACCGCCTCGCCGGCGAAGGCGCACGCCGCATCGTGGTGCTGCCGCTGTACCCGCAGTACTCCACCACCACCACCGCCTCGGTCGAGGACCGGGTCGATGCCTGGCAGCGGCGCAACCCGGGCGTGACCGTCAGTCTGGTACGCGACTACTCGGTCGACCCGGGCTGGGTCGAGGCCGTTGCCGGCTCGATCCGCCGCTACTGGGAACAGCACGGCCGCAGCCAGAAACTGATGTTCTCCTTCCACGGCATTCCGCAGCGCCTGGCCGACGCGGGTGATCCGTATCCGCAGCGCTGCGAGGCCAGCGCGCAGGCCATCGCCAACGCGCTGGGCCTGGGCAAGGACGACTGGCAGATGGGTTACCAGTCGCGCTTCGGCCGCGAGCGCTGGCTGCAGCCTTACGCTGAGCCGAGCCTGTGGGCGTTGGCCGAATCCGGTGTGAAGCAGATCGACGTGGTCTGCCCCGGCTTCGCCACCGATTGCCTGGAAACGCTGGAAGAAGTCGCGATGGGCTTCACCGAAACGCTGGCCGAACGTGGCGCGACGATGCGCTACATCCCCTGCCTCAATGCCGAACCGGAACACGCGCGCGCCCTGGCACGACTGGCCGTGGCCTCGCTGGCATGAGTCTGCAACCCTTTGAACTCGAGGTGGGCGGCACCCGCGTCGCCGGCCTGCGCAACAGCGGCGACGGCCCGCGCGTGCTGGCCCTGCATGGCTGGCTCGACAATGCCGCCAGCTTCGTGCCGCTGGCGCCGCACCTGGCGTCGCTGCAGCTGGTGGCGATCGACCTGCCCGGCCATGGCCACAGCGCGCACCTGCCGGCCGGTGCCAGCTACACCACGGCGGCCGCGATCTGCCACGTGCTTGATGTGGCCGACGCCCTGGGCTGGGACCGCTTCAGCCTGCTCGGCCATTCGATGGGCGCCGGCATCGCCAGCCTCACCGCCTCGGTCAGCGACCGCGTCGAGCGCCTGGTGGCGATCGAAGCTCTCGGCGGCCTGCGCGGCCCCGAAGAAGAGACCGCCCATCGCCTGCGCGAGCATGTGAACGCCACCCGTGCGTTGGCGCGCAAGCAGCTGCGCGTGTTCCCCGACCTGGCCGCGCCGATCCGCGCACGGATGATGACCAACCAGCTCAGCGAACCGTGCGCACGACTGCTGGTCGAGCGCGGCGTGGAACCGGTCGAAGGCGGGTATCGCTGGTGCAGCGATCCGCGCCTGATGCTGCCCACCGCGATCCGCCTCAGCGAGGGCCAGATCGACAACCTGCTGCAGGCCATCGCCTGCCCGACACAGGTGATCTATGCCACGCCGGCGCAGTCGTATTATCCCGAGCCGATGCGCAGCGATCGCCTGCAGCACCTGCGGGATGGCCGGCTGGCAGTGTTTCCCGGCAACCATCACCTGCACATGGAAGATCCGGAACAGATCGCAGGCGTGATCCTGCACTTCTTCAGCAACGACAACGCCGGCTGAGCGCAGGCGTCCGCGCGCTTCACTCCGCGCGTTTGCGGCCGATACATCAGTTGCGGGCCCCTGCGCCCGCTGCACGCGGGCCCGGTCGGTCCTGCGGCATGTGTCTGGTTCTGCAAGGAAGTCCGCATGCCCGCTCTGCTGCACCGTCACCCACAGGATGTGGCCGCGGTGTCCCGTCTCCGCGTCGCTAATCGCGCCGCATCCCTCGAATTCCCGGCACCCGCCCTCGTCACGCCCTGCTGCGTGCGTTGCGGCGTGCTCGTTGTCGTCTGCTGACCCAGGAGCCTCCGATGTCCATTGCATCCGCCCGTCCCCCCGATACCGCCCGCCTGTCGCACCTGCAACAGCTCGCCCGCGGTGCTGACCGCCGCCTGCTGACCGGCAGCGCGGCACTGGCCGTGACCGGGCTGGTGCTGGCCCTGCGCGGTCCGCACGGTGTGGCCGCCGCGTTGGCCGCGGGCGCTGTGCTGCCCGCCTTGTGGCTGGCCGGTCCGCTGGCAGGCCGCGGCATCGCCCGCAACGCCCTGGCAATCCTGGTGGCGCTGCAGCTGGCCCTGTTGTCCGCGATCACCGGCCTGTCGCCGGCGTTGCCGATCGCCCTGCTGCTGGGCGTGCTGCTGGGCCATCGCGATCGTCTGCCGGTGTGGCTGGCCGGTAGCATCGGCACGCTTGCACTGCTGGCCCCGCTGCCGGCCGGTGCTGCGGTGGGGCCGGCGCTGCTGCAGGCCGCGATGCTGGCCGGCCTGACCCTGTTCCTTGGCCAGGTCGCACTGCGGCTCCGCCAGCAGACCGAAGCACTTGGCCACGGTCCCCGCCGGCTGGCCGCGCTGGCGCGCGACATCGCCACCGGCGCCGATCTTGGTGCACATGCTGACACCACCGCCTACGCACCGGGTTCGCTGGCCCATGCGCTGGCCGACACCGCACGCCATGTGCAGGCCCAGCGTGGACGCGAAGCGGAGGCACACGCCGAGAACGCGCAGATCCGCCAGGCCCTCGATGCCTCGCGCACCGCGATGATGATTGCCGACAACGATCACGTGATCCGCTACGTGAACCGCTCGGTGGTGGCCCTGCTGCGCAACCAGCAGGCAACGTTGCGCCAGGCCTTCCCCGATTTCGATGCCGAGCGCCTGGTCGGTAGCAGCATCCATCGCTTCCACGCCAACCCGGACCGGATCCGCGCCATCCTCAATGGCCTGCAGGTCAGCCACAACGGCAAGGTACAGATCGGCCCGGTGCACTTCGCACAGGTGGTTACTCCGGTCTTCGACGCACAGGGCCTGCGCCTGGGCTTTGCCGTGGAGTGGCATGACCGTACCCATGAGCTCGCCTTGGAGAACGCCGTCGCCGGCATCGTCGCGGCCGCCGCCGCCGGCGACCTCGACCAGCGCCTGCAGGCAACCGAAGGTGCCAGCTTCCTCGATGGCCTCACCGGTGGCATCAACCAGCTGCTGGATACGTTGGGCAGTACGGTTGACGAGGTGCGGCAGATGCTCTCGGCGCTGGCCAGCGGCGATCTCGATCGACGCATGCATGGCGAGTATCACGGCGCCTTTGCCGCGATCCAGCGCGATGCCAACGCCACCGCCGGCCAGCTGGCGCGCATGGTGGGCCGTATCCAGCAGTGCGCGTCCTCGATCAGCACCGCTGCCAGCGAAATCGCTGCGGGCAATGGCGCGCTGTCCGAGCGCAGCGAGCGCCAGGCAGCGCACCTGCAGGAAACCGCCGCTTCGATGGAAGAGCTGACTGCCACCGTGCGCCAGAACGCTGCCCATGCGCGCGAGGCGAGCCAGCTGGCGATCACCACCCAGAGCGCCGCCAGCGATGGCAACGTCGCCATGCAGCGGGTCGTCGACACCATGCAGGCGATCGAGGGAGCCTCGAAGCGGATCGGCGACATCACTGGCGTGATCGATGGCATCGCCTTCCAGACCAATATCCTCGCGCTCAACGCGGCAGTGGAGGCCGCCCGTGCCGGCGAGCAGGGCCGTGGCTTCGCGGTGGTGGCCAGCGAGGTGCGCGTGCTGGCGCAGCGCTCCGCCGCCGCCGCACAGGAAATCAAGAAACTGATCGATGAGGCGGGTCGCCAGGTGGGCGAAGGTGCCCAGCTGGTGGCCGATGCGGGCCAGCGGATGCAGGGCATTGTCGGGGGCGTTGAGAATGTCAGCCACCTGATGCACGAGATCTCGGCGGCCTCGCAGGAGCAGTCGGTCGGCATCGAGCAGATCAACCAGACCGTGGTGCAGATGGACCAGGCGACGCAGCAGAATGCCGCGCTTGTGGAGGAAGCCACCGCGGCCGCACGCGAGCTGCAATCGCAGGCGGGTACGCTTACCGAGGCGGTATCGGTGTTCCGCCAGCAGGAACCGCACGAGGTCTCGCGGGCCGCCTGATCCGGGCCTGCAGTTCCATCCCGGTCAAGACGGCGCCCGCAGGGCGCCTTTTTTTTGCCTGCTTTTGCGTGATGGGTCAGGAAAAAAGGCCGCTTCCGGACCTGCCGTGAGGAGCGACCAACCCTGGCTGGTGCCGCATCCACATATGGCGTGAATCTACTGTGCGCCCGCATGCCCTCGGTAGTCGCCAACCTTGGTTGGCGCTGGGGCTGCCCGCGGAGAATATCCACGCATGGCGTGCATCTACCGGCCGGTGTGCAGCTATGACGGTGCCGGCCGGCGGCCGGCACTACCCACATGTTCTGCGCACAAAGAAAAACCCCGCTGCGTGAGCAGCGGGGTTTTGGGTATAAACCCTGGCGATGACCTACTCTCGCATGGCTTGAGCCACACTACCATCGGCGCAGCTGCGTTTCACTTCCGAGTTCGGGATGGGATCGGGTGGTTCCACAGCGCTAATTTCACCAGGGAGGCTTT